>Ga0209979_1000015_pt1 | contig 431641 bp, 416 predicted proteins | sample AnhtaG_FD_183114 | JGI IMG/M metagenome (GOLD analysis project Ga0209979, IMG submission 183114) | Deep subsurface microbial communities from Anholt, Denmark to uncover new lineages of life (NeLLi) - Anholt_01485 metaG (SPAdes) (version 2) | ecosystem: Environmental > Aquatic > Marine >... | reverse complement strand
GGCTTCGAATATTTCAGACACGGCACGCTGTCGTTGTACGCCGCCTTCAACACCAAGACCGGCGAAGTGCTGGGTAAGACGGCCACGCGCCATACCTCGGCGGAGTTCGTGGCCTTCCTCGCCGACACCCGAGCAGCTTTCTCTGCTGAGTGTCACCGAGAATTTCCTTCTCGAGACTTACGATGTCCCGTTCGGAGTTATTGGTAGTGCATAACCTGTTAATGCGTTGAGGACCTCCGGGCAACTGCGGCCCAGACTATTTATTGGCACACGCACTTAGGTTCGCCGAGCGGGAAAGCTGACGTTGGCGTCAAGAGAGGAAGAGGATTGACATAATCCATCAGAAAAACAGGCCCATAAGTTTCTCAACTTATGGGCCTGTTTTTCTCAGGTTATGAGGCTATCTACAAACATGTAGGTTCACAAATTAGCTGATTGCCCCCTCTATACAAATCAAAGGCTTGCGCAATTTTTTTGCGACTAGGATTCCAAGAAATTTCCGAAAAGATGGAAATTTCCTATCGACGTCACACAATAGATGACATGGCGCCTTTGATAGGTCCTCGGGTCTTCATCGACTAACTCCCTGATGCGGGTGTTTGCGTGGGCAGCAAGTATTCTACGCCTGCTTAATAGCGCTCCGGCGGGCAACGGCATACTCACCCTGACATCTGGAGTGAGTCATGAGACCTGCCCGTCAGTGCGCCGCGTGCGGCCGCCTCTTCCTCGCACGCCCTCAGGTGCCGAAGCAACGATATTGCTCGGCGCCCACTTGCCAGCGGGAACGCCGAAGGCGATGGCAGAAGCAGCACCTCCGGACCGATGTCGACTATCGGGATAATCAGACTCGAGCCCGGCATAGGTGGACCCGACGTCACCGTGACTACTGGCGTGGCTATCGCGAAGCCCATCCGACCTACACGGAGCGCAACCGGGTTCTGCAGCGTGCGAGAAATGACCGCCGACGAGCGATTGCAAAGATGTACGCGTCAGCTCCGAAAACGCTTCTGCCTTCAGGCACTTACATGCTCCAGCACGCGTCCGAGGACGGGATTGCAAAGATGGACGTCTGGAGGGTGCAAATCGTAATGCTGCCGCCGGTACGCGCGCCATCCAGGGCTGATTGCAAAGAGATGATGTGAGGCACGGTGTGCGGCCACCTGCTAACGTGATCTTGTGCGCTGCCCCGGGGAGCAAAACGGCACCTCCTGACGCGGGAGAGCAGCGCCACACGTTGGCCGGTGACCACCATGGCAATCGATCAGTACACGTGCGCTACGCCGATCGCGCCTTCTGCGCTTCGGGCTGCGGAATACGTGCGCATGTCGACTGAGCACCAGCAGTACTCGACCCAGAATCAATGCGACAAGATCCGCGAGTACGCTGCGTCACGAGGCATCGAAGTCGTTCGCACCTATGCCGATGAAGGCAAGAGTGGCCTGCGGATCGACGGGCGAGAGGCATTGCAAAGCCTCATTCGAGATGTGACCAACGGTCGCGCGGACTTCCAGGCGATCTTGGTCTACGACGTCAGCCGCTGGGGGCGCTTCCAGGATGCCGACGAGAGCGCGTACTACGAGTACATCTGCCGGCGTGCTGGCATCCAGGTCATCTACTGTGCTGAGCAGTTCGAGAACGACGGCTCGCCAGTCTCAACGATCGTCAAGGGCGTCAAGCGCGCTATGGCCGGTGAATACAGCCGCGAGCTCTCGGCGAAGGTCTTCGCTGGCCAGTGCCGGCTGATCGAACTGGGGTTTCGGCAAGGCGGTCCTGCCGGCTACCCTTCTCGTGAGTCGGTGTGCCTCCGCGCATGAACGATACACAACGAATTCGACGTTGCGTTCGTAAAGCGCGGGTCCAGCATAGACGAACTTTGGGGTATCACTTATGTCGCGTCGGATTAACTCGATTGAAGGGTAGGCAAACGAAGCAGATGGTCTATGCTGCCCCAAACGAGGTCGGATTGGGTAGACCCGAATATCTCACTAATCCCCGGGGGATCGGAGAATGCACGGCAAAACGTGGATGCTGGCGCCCGTATGCCTATTGGCGGCATCGGAAGCAATTTCAGCCTCGTGGGATGTCTCCGGCGATCCGTTGCGGTTGAACCTTGGCGTGGTGACCACGAGCGGCGACAAACCGATGGAATTGGTCCGCTCTGACCTAGTCAGCACGCTTCCAAAACTGGTCAACCACAAGATAGCGGAGCAGCAAGCTCAATTGCTCGGCACAACCTCCAACCAAGCGGAAATTCAATGGAGCAGGATCGACGCGCGAGATACGCCGGAGAGCTTCCTGACAACCGCTCCATTCTGTGCCCCACAAAAGGACGCCACCTTGGTATCCCGTGCGGCGGCTTGGGAGGTTGCTTATGGCTGCCTGAGGACCCTTTCCTCCAAGCAGGACAACGTTGGCCAGCCGTTCCTAAACCAATTCCTCGATAGCGCGCCCGGTGCAAAGCTGTACGGTATTGAGCCGGTCCTCGATCTTGTGAATGTTGAGCGCGCCAACAAGGAAGACTTCTTGTCAAAAAACTCGACGGTCTCACCTGACAGCGCGAGACCTGTCTCGCTCTCCACCCAGTCAACCTCAACGACTGACGCTGCAACTCAGTTCGTCGCCGCCTCGCCGGTCTGGCCCAGTGGCGAGCCCGGCTGGCACCTTGACGACGACCATACGCAGCTCGGCAGCGCTTATCGCACAGTGTTCCCACAAGGACCGGAAAAGAGAGGCGAAGTACTTGTAGCTCATCTGGACACAGGCTATTTCCCTTCGGATCCGGTGATTCCGTTGCATTTTGACCGAGGCTTGAGCAAGACATGCTACGCGTCGGCATGTGGCGAAGATGGGACCGCCCACTGGAATGCGCACGGCGCGTTGGTTAGTCCCGGCCACGGTACAGCCACGCTATCAAATTTCGCCGGCCGTCCGTACATAGGCGCCGACGGCAAAGGACCGGTCATGCTGGGGGGTAATCCCAGCGCGCACATATATTCGATCAACATACATGACTCGGTCGTCCACCTGGATAGTCGTCGGATGGCGGCTGGCATCGTCGCCGCCGTCAAGGACGGCGCGGATCTCATCACATTGAGTCACGGCGGACTGCCATCGCTTGAGCTGGCATCCGCAGTGAACTACGCATACACCTCCGGCACACCAATCTTTGCGGCGACCGGCGATTTCTTTGATCTACCATTGCTTTTCGGAAGGACGTTCCAGCACGTCGTCTACCCGGCTCGCTACAACCAGGTCATGGGCGTTGCTGGCGTCACGAAGAATCAACGCAGCTACGGCGAAAATCCGAGCTTGGCTTGGTGGTTCACGTTCGGCCCAGGCTACTATGGAAGAATAGGATCGTGGATGCTAAGAGGAAGCTTCGGACCGACCGCCGTCATGAACAACGGAAATATCGTGTCCGCCTTCGCACCGAACATCACACGCTCATCCGCCGAACCAAGTCTGAACAACATCATTGGCAGCAATGGTGCAGGCACATCGCACGCAACCCCTCAGGTTTCGGCCGCGGCATCACTCTGGCTAGAACAGAACCGCGGTAGGTTTGGAGCGGAATGGCGAGGCTGGCAGAAGAGCGAGGCTGTCTACCAAGCGCTGTCCAATAGCGTCGATCGGTGCTTCGCCGACTATACGATCGAACACTATGGCCGAGGCATCTTGAAGGCCAACAATGCGCTAGCCTGGACGTACGCTAAGGACGGCAACGCTAGGCCCGCCCTAGTGAATACAGGGCAGGTTGGCGCCACGCCGCTACCACTCACACAGAGATCGCAGGATAACGTTGAGCTACCCGGCGTCATAGACATTATTGGCTCCGCTCGGTTACCGGGGCAGTTCGAGAGCTCCTTGCGAGAGGCGTTCATCAATTCGCTAGCCACCGAACTGGCTCAAGTGGTCTTCACATCCGACGAGTTGCAGCATTACCTTCAGTCCTTGAGTGTATGCCGTCCTGTCAGTGGTTGCGATCGCTGCACCCGCCAGGATATTGATTGGCTTCGTCTTGCTGAGATTATTTCGACCTTGGACGATGCATCTCCAACGCTGAAACGCGAACTAACCGCCTCAGCACAGACATGGGCCAAGACGAAGTCGAGCCGTGCAAATCTCCAAGGTGCGGGAGCCACAGCGACTGCTGGCGCACGATGATGCAAGTCACTTCTACACGAAAGAAGTCTGGCATCGCGCCACGAAGAATAAGAAGCAACGTTTCCACGAGCTGACCGTTCGTCAGCACACATTCCTCAAAGGGGAAGAAGATGAAAGAGCCTGGTCTGGACGGTCGACATCGCAACAAAGATGGTCAAATTCAACAGAAGCGAAGCGACACATTGAACAAGAACCTCCCCGATCCTATTCCTGGATATGGGCCGAACGTCCCGCTCGAGAAGATGAGGAAGGACACGGGCAAAACCAGCGAGAAGGATATCCGCGACGCTATTAAGAAGAAGTAATAACCGTGGTGGTAGCGGCTCGGCAGTCGGGTGGACGGTATACACCGGCGGGCGTACCTACCATTTTCCCTTGAACTCAGACGCCGTTGTCAGCACAGCAAATGGGCCACCCGTTTTGGGGGCTTCCTGGTCCCGCCAGTGCGCGCAAAACAAACAGCTCTCGGAGGAGCACATGGCAAAGTGGGCCGACTACCTCATTTTCGCAGTCCGCTTCAACGCTAAACGGACGCACATTGATCAGGTACGAATAGCAGCTGATAGCGGCGATACCCTGGGCGCGACGAGTGAGCATGATCGTCAGACGATCGTCTCCGCGATAAAAAACGGGACTACGTTCGTTACGATCTATAGAAACGCGAGCGGTAACTGGGACAAAGGCAAGCAGGTGTACATCGTGCCGATTTCCGGTAACGAGTACCTCAAGACGATTGCGGACAACAAGCTTGTAGACAATCTAGACAATCTTCCAGAGTTCTAGCGGCAAGTCGCATCTAGACGCGGTCGTCGTCGCCAACGCGGTGAGGACCATGGCTGTCGGCGGCCGCCCCCCTCTGGTTGATGGAGTGTCGATCGGTTGAATCCGCGGACAGGAGCGGATGCGTCGCAACGTCTGTGTCCGACGTCCCGCCCTAGGTCTGGGATGTTGCGGCGGCGTTGAGAACGCCTGGCATCCGCTGCCAAGCATACTGCCGGCAAAACGTTCGCGCGGAGCACCTCTTTCGCATCCACTGCGAGGCGAGGTGGCACAAACGGTCCACGCGCAGCGCTGCTCGTGGGCCAGCCGCGGACGTTGGCCCACGCTCGGCAGTAAGGGGCGCTGCGCCACGAGGTCGTGCGCAGAGGTCGCGGTGACGGTGCCGAGGTCGACGTCCATGCTCGGCCTGACCTCAACATCGGTGAGTTGGTCACGCTGCCACAGCAACACCCTCCCAATCGCGTCTCCCAAATCCGGCGCGACGACAAGATGCCACTCGGCACAGTTGACCCGCCGAGTGGGCGGCAGATCACCTCGCTGGCGCGGCTCCCCGTCGGCCTGACACCAAGCTCGAAACCATGATCGAGCCCATCGGCTTGTAGGTTCGCCGACATCACAAGGGCCTGCTCGGAGTCGATGCAGATGGCCTTCGCGCACAGCCATTTGAACCCCACGACTTTTGCACCGGCGCTCAGCGAGCGCGAGGAGCGCGGGCATTGACGGCGGTCTCACACGCGCGAGCACTTTGACGTCGACACCTTCGCGCGCCCGAGCGCACAGGCGACGTACGACTTCGTGCTCGACGTCCCAACCGAAGCTGCTCACCATGATGCGGGACCGCGCGGTGGTGACGAGCCGAAGCGCCTCGCTACGGACGCTGTTGGTCGCGGAAGTCGTCGCGGCCACCGCTGACGTCGCGTCGGGGTGGGAAACTGCAGTCCTGCGTGGGTCATTTTCGCTGCTGCGGCTTCTTTCGCTTACGTTGGAGCTGAGCATCCCCAGCACGCCCAGCCTGCTCGGCAGTTGCCGCGTTCATTCCCTCGACCGACACTGGTTTCACCGGCTTGCGAATGATGCCTTTGAGTGGCTTTTCGCCTGATCGTGCAGCTTGCTCGTGCTCGTCACGGCTTTCCGACCCGAATTCGGCGGACCTCTCCAAGCCCGGATGCCGCGCGAAATCGGCGTCTTTTCCGACATTTGGCATTCGCATCAGCGCTTGTGTGAACGCGGCAGGTCCACCCGCATCCACCGGCGGCTCAATTCGCAACCACTGGCCCAGTACTTCCCGCACGCAGTGCTGGCACAGATCGAGGCTGATCGTATTGCCGTCGCCAAACACCGAATCGAAGCCACAGCTTTGGTCAAATGACAGGCGTTCCTGCCACTCGCCTGGCTCATCAGGGGTCAGGCGCCGCCGGCATCGGTCACAGGTACACGCGGCCAGCTCGTGGACGGTGCGGGGTTGGTAACTGTTTCTTCGCCTTGATGACCGGTATCGCCGCCTTTGGCTGGTACTGCGACCAATCGATCTCGCTTTCTTCAAGGGCAGTCAGGTCAATCTTGCTGACCGGTGGTTGCTGGTCATAGAGGGCATCTTCGGCGTGGTCGGTCCAGTGATTCGTCGTGGCGACGATGATCCGGCGTGTGAACGGCTTTTTGCCCGATGCGGTGAAGAAGCTGTCGATGTCGCCCTTCTGGACCTTGTGGTCCGGCGCAAACAGCTTGCACTGGATGGCGTGGTATTCGCCGGTGCCCTGTGTCTTTGCCACAAGATCGATACCAGCGTCTCGCTTGTCCAACCCTTGCAAGTCCGCCCATTCCGCATAACTCCACACATCGCTGTACAGGTCGCGATAGGTGGCTTCGTTACGCAGGTAGCAGACGATCAACTCTTCGAAATAAGTCCCTTTCTCGCGTTCGGTGACTGCTGCGGCGCGGAAGGTGTCAAGAAGCTGTTCGAGAGCGGTCATATACGCTTTGTCGCAAGGAGTTTGGGCTTGGAGGCCGCGAGGACGACATTATGCCTCCCGGCCTACTACCCGCTTGCGAATATCAGGGCGCACTCCGTCGGTCGCTCTTCGGGTTCACGGGCGGTGACGCGGCGCTTCAGCTCGACTACATGCCCGCCACCCGGGCGGACCCTGCTGGTTGCCCGTTCTGATGGAGGGGCCGCTGGAGGCGTGGACGGGACCCTCAGCAAACTGCTTTAGGGGGCGTGCTGCAATCGCTTTTGCAGACGACGTGCGTACTGAGCCGGAACTTTGCGGAAAGCCGCCAGATTGCGGGCATGAAAAAGGGTTTCCAGTTGCCTGGAAACCCTTTTAGATACTGGTAGCGATCAGGGACTCGAACCGCGGGCCCGCGACTTACGACTCGGTTTGCGCGGAGCATTTATTTGTGAGTTTTCTCAACTATTCTGGGATCCTACAAAACAACTTCAAACATCAATATTCCGCGCCACCAACGCATTCGTCTCAATAAAGTTCCGGCGCGGCTCCACGTCGTCGCCCATCAGCGTCGTAAAGATCTGGTCCGCCGCAATGGCGTCTTCAATCTGCACGCGCAGCAGGCGGCGCTGGGTGACGTCCATGGTGGTTTCCCACAGCTGCTCGGGGTTCATTTCGCCCAGGCCCTTGTAGCGCTGGCGGCTCACGCCGCGCTCGGCTTCGGTCAGCAGCCACGTCATGGCGGCGTGGAAGTCGGTCACGTTGGCTTCGCGCAGCTTGTCGGCGGTGCCGCGGCGCACCTTGGCGCCGTCGCCAATCAGGCCCTGGAAGGTCTGGGCGGTGCTGGACAGCGCGGCGTAATCAGCGCCGGCCACAAAGTCGGCGTCGATGTGGCTGATGCGCGCGTTGCCGTGCTGGCGGCGCACCACCATCACGCGATATTTCTCGTGCTTCTCGTCGTACTGCATGAAGGCGTCGGCCGTGGCGCCGCCGTTGGCGTTGCTGGCGTTGCCTTGCATTTCCAGCAGGCGGGCCTTGAGCGCGTTGGCGCTGGCTTCTGCGGCGGCTTCGGTGCTCAGGTCCAGCGCCACGCCTTCGGCAATGGCGCGCAGGGCGTCGGCGTCAATCACGCGCGAGAGGCGCTCGATCACGCCGCGGCTGAACTGGTACTGGCGCGCCAGCTCGGCCAGCGCGTCGCCCATGATCTCGGTGCCATCGGCACGCACCAGCACGGCGGTGTCCAGCGCCTGGCGCACCAGGTAGGCGGCCATCTCGACGTCGTCCTTGATGTAGCGCTCTTCCTTGCCGTGCTTGATCTTGTAGAGCGGCGGCTGGGCGATGTACACGTGACCGCGCTCGATGATCTCGGGCATCTGGCGGTAGAAGAACGTGAGCAGCAGCGTGCGGATGTGCGAGCCGTCCACGTCCGCGTCGGTCATGATGATGATGCGGTGGTAGCGCAGCTTGTCGAGGTTGTAGTCGTCCTTGCCAATGCCAGTGCCCAGCGCGGTGATGAGCGTGAGCACTTCCTGGCTGGAGAGCATCTTGTCAAAGCGCGCGCGCTCCACGTTCAGGATCTTGCCCTTGAGCGGCAGGATCGCCTGGAACTTGCGGTCGCGCCCCTGCTTGGCCGAGCCGCCTGCGGAGTCACCCTCGACGATAAAGAGTTCGGACATTGCCGGGTCTTTCTCCTGGCAGTCGGCCAGCTTGCCGGGCAGGCCCATGCCGTCGAGCACGCCCTTGCGGCGCGTCATCTCGCGGGCCTTGCGGGCGGCTTCACGGGCGCGGGCGGCTTCCACGATCTTGCCGCAGATGATCTTGGCGTCGACGGGCGTTTCCAGCAGGAAGTCCCCCAGCGCCTTGGCCACGACGTCTTCCACCGGCAGGCGCACTTCAGACGAGACGAGCTTGTCCTTGGTCTGCGAGCTGAACTTGGGCTCCGGCACCTTGACCGACAGCACGCAGGCCAGGCCTTCGCGCATGTCGTCGCCAGCGGTTTCCACCTTGGCCTTCTTGGCGATCTCGTTATCAACGATGTACTTGTTGATGACGCGCGTCATGGCAGCGCGCAGGCCCGTGAGGTGGGTGCCGCCGTCACGCTGCGGGATGTTGTTGGTGAAGCAGAGCACCTGCTCGTTGTAGCCGTCGTTCCACTGCATCGACACTTCCACGGCCACGCCGTCTTTCTCGCCGCTGGCGGTGAACACGGTCGGGTGCAGCACGGTCTTGTTCTTGTTGATGTACTCAACAAAGCCCTTCACGCCGCCCGAGAAGGCAAAGTCTTCTTCCTTGCCGGTGCGCTGGTCGGTCAGCTTGATGTGCACGCCGTTGTTCAGGAACGAGAGCTCGCGGATGCGCTTGGAGAGGATCTCGTAGTGGTACTCGACGTTGGTGAAGATGGTCTCGTCGGCCAGGAAGTGCACTTCGGTGCCGCGCTTGTCGGTGGTGCCCGACACGTGCAGCGGCGAGACCTCCACCATCTGGCCGTCCGGCGCTTGCACCGTTTCGATCAGGCGGTTTTGCGGAACGCCCTGCGCAAACTCGATGTGATGCACCTTGCCACCCTGGCGGACCGTCACCTTCATCCACTTCGACAGACCGTTCACGCACGACACACCCACGCCGTGCAGGCCGCCCGACACCTTGTAGCTGTTCTGGTTGAACTTGCCACCGGCGTGCAGCTCGGTCATGGCGATCTCGGTCGCGCTGCGCTTGGGCTCGTGTTTGTCGTCAAACTTGATGCCGGTCGGAATGCCACGGCCGTTGTCGATCACGGAGATGGAGTTGTCCGTGTGGATGGTGACCTGAATCTCAGTGCAATGCCCGGCCAGCGCCTCATCAATGGAGTTGTCCAACACCTCGAACACGAGGTGGTGCAGGCCGGTGCCATCCGAGGTGTCGCCGATGTACATGCCCGGCCGCTTGCGTACCGCCTCCAGGCCTTCCAGGATCTGGATCGAGGCGGCGTCATAGCTGTTGGCCTCGGCGGGGGTGGATTGCGGTTTCTGCTCTTCGGTCATGTCGTTCTGCTCGCAGCCATGGGCACGGAAATACGGTTCTCAGCGCACATGGCGGGGTTGCTTAAAAACGGCGAAGGGGCGGATCGTCCCGATCCAGCCCCTCGTCTTGTTCTCGATGTGTTTTGTCGAGGCGTTACGTGAGGTGCCTCGTCAGATGCGCATCGGCATGACGACGTACTTGAAGGTGTCGTCGTCGGGCAGGGTGATGAGCGCGCTCGAGTTGGAGTCGCCCAGGCTCACCTGCACCTTTTCGGCCTTGAGGTTGGCCAGCACGTCCAGCAGGTAGGTGACGTTGAAACCGATATCCAGCGCGTCGCCCTGGTAGTCGATTTCGAGTTCTTCCTGCGCTTCTTCCTGGTCAGCGTTGGTGGAGCTGATCTTCAGGACGTTGGTGTCGAGCATGCAGCGCACGCCCTTGAATTTGTCGCTGGTCAGGATGGCCGTGCGCTGCAGCGCCTGCTGCAGGAAGGCGCGGTCCATCGTGAAGCTGTTGCGGTAACCCTTGGGGATCACGCGCTGGAAATCCGGGAACTTGCCTTCGACCAGCTTGGAGATCAGCTCGATATTGCCGAAGGTGAACTTGACCTGGTTCGAGGCCAGTTGCACGGACACAGGATCGTCCACGTCTTCCAGCAGGCGCTGCAGCTCGAGGATGGTCTTGCGCGGGATGATGACTTCGTGGCGGCCGCCGGCGCCGGCCGGTTGCTCGCCGGTCTCGACGCCGCAGTAGGCCAGGCGGTGGCCGTCGGTGGCCACGGCCATGACCTGCTTGCCGTCCACCACCAGCAGCATGCCGTTCAGGTAGTAGCGGATGTCTTGCTGGGCCATCGCAAAGTGGACCATCGCCAGCAGGTGCTTGAGCGTCTTCTGCGGCACGGTGATGCGCGCACCGAAGTCGGTGGCCTCGGCCACGGTCGGGAATTCTTCGGCGGCCAGCGTCTGCAGGGCAAAGCGGCTCTTGCCGGACTGCACCGTCATGCGCTTGTCGTTGAGCGTGAGGGCGACTTCGCCGTCGGGCATCGCGCGCAGGATGTCGACCAGCTTGCGGGCGGCCACGGTGGTGGCGATGTCGCCGGCGCCGGCGCCGCAATCGGCGTGCGTGGTGATCTGGATTTCGATGTCGGTGGACAGGAAGGAGACCCGTTCACCGGTCTTGCGGATCAGCAGGTTGGCCAGGATGGGCAGCGTGTGACGGCGTTCCACGATGCCGCTCACGATTTGCAGCGGACGCAGCAGGTTGTCTCGCGAGGTTTTGACCAATTGCATGAAGGCGATCCTTGCAGTTTGAGGTGGCACCGCGCGCGCCCCGGCTTCGGCCCAGTGGGCAGGTGCCTGCAGGAGCATTCGCGATTAACCCCAAAGTTGTTGTAAATCAAGGGGTTAATCACAAATTATACCGCAAAGAAGGGGGCGCTGGATAGCGTCGCGCGCGCGGCAAATATGGCTATTGTGCATGAAAAGACGCCCGCATTCGAGCGGGCGTTTGCCGAGGAAGGATTCGAGGCGGATGGCTCCGCCATGCGGGTTGGCGGCGCGTGGCTGCGCGCCCGGCCCGTCAGCCCTTGAGCGTCTGCTCCAGCACGTGTAGCTCGTGGTTGAGCTGCGCGTCCTTGCTGCGCTCGTCGGCGATCTTGCGCACGGCGTGCAGCACGGTGGTGTGGTCGCGCCCGCCAAAGAGTTCGCCGATCTCCGGCAGGCTCTTCTGCGTGAGCTCCTTGGCCAGATACATGGCGATCTGGCGCGGGCGCGCGATGTTGGCCGGCCGCTTCTTGGAGTACATGTCGGCGACCTTGATGTTGTAGAAATCGGCGCAGGTCTTCTGGATGTTCTCCACCGAAATCTGGCGGTTCTGCACGGTCAGCAGATCCTTGAGCGCCTCGCGCGTGACCTCGATGGTGATCTCTTTGCCGTGGAAGTTCGAGTACGCCAGGATCTTGCGCAGCGCACCTTCCAGCTCGCGCACGTTCGAGCGCAGGTGCTTGGCCACGAAGAAGGCCACCTCTTCCGGCACGGTCACGTTCTCGGCCTGTGCCTTCTTCATCAGAATCGCGACGCGCATCTCCAGCTCGGGCGGCTCGATGGCCACCGTCAGGCCCGAGTCGAAGCGCGAGATCAGGCGGTCGTCGATGCCGGTGATCTCCTTCGGGTACGTATCGCTGGTGATGATGACCTGCGCGCGGTTGGCGATCAGCGCCTCGAACGCGTAGAAGAATTCTTCCTGCGTGCGGTTCTTGCCCGAGAAGAATTGAATATCGTCGATCAGCAGCAGGTCGAGCGAGTGGTAGTAGCGCTTGAAGTCGTCAAACGCCTTGCGCTGGTAGGCCTTCACCACGTCCGACACGTACTGCTCCGCATGGATGTAGCGGATGCGCGCGCGCGGGTTCTCCATCAGCATGAAGTTGCCGATGGCGTGGATCAAGTGGGTCTTGCCGAGGCCCACGCCGCCGTACAGGTACAGCGGGTTGTACGACTTGCCCGGGTTGTTGGCGACCTGGATGGCCGCCGCGCGCGCCAGCTGGTTGGCCTTGCCGGTGACGAAGTTGTCGAAGGTGAGGATCGGGTTCAGGCGCGAGCGCTCGTGCACGGTGTCGTCCACGGGCACCTTGGGCGCCGCCGCCAGGCCGGTCGCTCCGGCGGGCGCGGACGGTGGCATGCGATACGACTGCGCGCTCACTTCGGCGGCGTCCATCACCGGCACGTCGATCTCGGCCACGGCGTGCGCGGCCGTGGCCACGGTGGTTTCGCGGTACGGCGCCATGGCCGGACGGGCCGGCGCTTGCTGCGTCGGCGCCGCTTGCATCGTTTGCGCCATCAGCGGCTGCATCGGCTGCATGGGCATCGGGGCCAACGCCGGCTGCATGGCTGCTTGGCGCTGGCCGGCGGTCGGGTCGAGCACGAACTGCACGTCGACCTGCATCTCCCAGTAGTCGCACGCGAGCGACGTGATACGGCCCGAGAACTGGCTCTTGACCCAGTCGAGCTTGAAGCGGTTGGGCGCGGCAATGCGCAGCATGCACGCCTGCTCGTCAAACGAGAGCGGCGTGAGCGGCTTGATCCACGTCTTGAATTGTTGCGGCGTCAGCTCGCTTTCGAGCTGGGCAGACGCTGCATGCCAGAAATCCTGCATCGTTATCGTTCAATGTTTGCTCGGCACCACACGCGTCGTTGCGACGTCCCCAGGGGTGCCGGCCGCCGGGCGCTTGCTGCGGACCTGTTGCGAGCAAGCATCACGGCGGCTTTCGTTGTTGGACCGGGATTGTACCCCCTGCCGAAAGTTATCCACAAAGGATAAGTCTGTGGATAACCTGTGGACCTGCTGTGAGTAGCTGTGGACAACCGATTTTGTGTGTTGCCCGTAAAGCCAGTCCTGATAAGGCTTTGCGTCGGGCGGCCCAGGCCGCACAAGGCGCTGGGGACAACTTGGTTTTCGGTGGGTTTTGCGCGCCGCCGGGCTGTTATCCCCAGACAAAGTGTCTTGACAGGCCCGGCAAACATCGCTTAAATGGCGGGTTCTGCGATGCGCGGCAGGGGAGCGCACGCTTGTTCGCGTCAGACGCGGCGCCGGGGTTCTCCCGACGCGCCTGATCCGGCTGGGGCCCGATTCGATTTGATTCGCTCGGCACCCGTTTTTTCCGGTGACGCGCAAGACCTGAACAACACAGCGCACGGCGGTCTGCGTGGGCGATTTCTCCTACTGGATCGACATCAGGCCGAGGGGCGACCCTAGGCTTGGCGCGTGCGGCAGCGTCCGCACCACCCATTAACAAGAGAGTGCATCATGAAGCGTACCTACCAACCTTCCGTTACCCGTCGCAAGCGCACCCACGGTTTCCGTGTCCGCATGAAGACCCGTGGTGGCCGTGCCGTGCTGAACGCACGCCGCGCCAAGGGTCGTAAGCGTCTGGCCATCTAAGATTGCCGCGCCCGGGTGGCGGCCGCCATGGCCGTTGCCCATGGCTTTCGCGGCACGCTGGCGATGGGCCCGCACGCCTACCCCAAGGCCGCAAGGCTGACGAAAACGGATGAATTCTCATCCGTTTTTGCTTTGCGGCCTGTTCGGCGTAGTCGTCACTTCGTACTGTATGTGCGCGCCAACGGGCACCCGCAGGCGCGCCTGGGGGTGGTGATCGGCAAGAAGTTCGCCCGCCGCGCAGTCGAGCGCAACCTCATCAAGCGCCAGTGCCGCGAGCTGTTCCGCCTGCGGCAGCCCGTGCTGGGCGGGCGCGACGTGCTGATCCGCCTGCAGGCCAAGTTCCCGCGTGAAGACGTGCCCACCGTGGCCGCCTTCAAGCGGATCTGCCGCCAAGAGCTCTCGCACCTGTTCGAGATCGCCGCACGCCCCTTGCCGGCACCAGCGGTGCCGCCATCCACTGCGCCGGCGCCTGCAGTGACGCCCAGTCCTGGAGGCGCGCCATGACGCGCGTGCTGCTGTTCCTGCTGCGCGTCTACAAGGTGGCCTTCAGCCCCTTCGTCGGCGCACAATGCCGCTTCCTGCCGACCTGCTCCGACTACGCGCGTGACGCCGTGATCGCGCATGGGCCGGCCTACGGCAGCTATCTTGCGGCAAAACGTCTGTGCCGCTGTCATCCCTTCGCGCAAGGCGGGTATGATCCTGTGCCGCCCGCCGCTGGCGACGCTGCGCCCCGCTCAACCGATCCCGCATCGACCGACGCGACCGCAGCCGACACCCCGGCCGCGCGGCCGTCGATTCACCTTCCCAGACCGTAATCCGACATGGATATCAAACGCACCATTCTCTGGGTGATCTTCTCGCTGTCGGTTGTCCTGCTGTTCGACAACTGGCAACGCGCGAATGGCCACCAGTCGATGTTCTTCCCGACGCCGCAGACGGCCACCACCGCCGGCAGCGCGCCGGGCAGCACGCCCGCGGGCGACGTGCCCAAGGCCGCCACCGAAGCGGCGGCGGCTGGCACGCAGGCCGCCCCGGCCACGGGCGCTGCCACGCAGGCGCCGGCTTCGGAAAAGATCGTCGTCACGACCGACGTGGTGCGTGCCACCATCGATACGGCCGGCGCCATCGTCAGCAAGCTCGAACTGCTCACGCAGAAGGATCACGACGGCAACCCGATGGTGCTGTTCGACCGCAGCATGGAGCGCACCTACCTGGCGCGCTCGGGCATCATCGGCGGCGATTTCCCGAACCACACGACGCTGTTCACCGCATCGGCTGGCCCGCGTGACCTGGGCGCTGCCGGCGACGTCTCCATCACGCTCACCGCCGACAAGGGCGGCGCCAAGCTGGTCAAGACCTACGTCTTCAAGCGCGGCAGCTACGTGATCGACACGCGCTTCGACGTGACTAACGACGGCACGGCGCCGATCAACCCGACGCTGTACATGGAGCTGGCCCGCGACGGCGGCTCCGTGGAGCAATCGCGCTTCTACAGCACCTTCACCGGCCCGGCCGTCTACACCGACACGGACCACTATCACAAGATCACCTTCTCCGACATCGACAAGGGCAAGGCACACGTGCCGAGCGCGACCGACAGCGGCTGGGTGGCGATGGTGCAGCACTACTTCGCGTCGGCCTGGATTCCGGCGGCCAACGCCAAGCGCGAGTTCTATGTCGACCGCATCGACAACAACTTCTACCGCGTGGGCATGCAGGAGCCGCTGGGCACGGTGGCACCGGGTGCGAGCGTGTCGGCCACGGCACGCCTGTTCGCCGGCCCGCAGGAAGCGCGCATGCTGGAAGCCATCACGCCGGGCCTGGATCTGGTGAAGGACTATGGCTGGTTGACTGTCATCGCCAAGCCGCTGTTCTGGTTGCTCGAGAAGATTCACGCGCTGCTGGGCAACTGGGGCTGGTCGATCGTCGCGCTCACCGTGCTGGTCAAGCTGGTGTTCTTCCCGCTGTCGGCCACGAGCTACCGTTCGATGGCCAAGATGAAGGACCTGCAGCCGCGCATGACGTCCATCCGCGAGCGCCACAAGGGCGATCCGCAGAAGATGAACCAGGAGATGATGACGCTGTACCGCACCGAGAAGGTCAACCCGCTCGGCGGCTGCCTGCCGATCGTGATCCAGATCCCGGTGTTCATGTCGCTGTACTGGGCGCTGCTGTCGTCGGTGGAAATGCGCGGTGCGCCGTGGCTGGGCTGGGTGCATGACCTGGCATCGCCGGACCCGTTCTACATCCTGCCGATCCTGATGGCCGTGTCGATGTTCGTGCAGACCAAGCTGAACCCGACCCCGCCGGACCCGGTGCAGGCCAAGATGATGCTGTTCATGCCGCTGGCGTTCTCGGTCATGTTCTTCTTCTTCCCGGCCGGCCTGGTGCTGTACTGGGTGGTCAACAACGTGCTGTCGATCGCGCAGCAGTGGTCGATCAACCGCATGCTGGGCACCAACAAGAAGGCCGCGGCCGCCAAGTAAGGCGAACGCACTTCAGCCAAAAGGGCACCTCCGGGTGCCCTTTTTTTATCGCCCGGCGGCGCGAGGCCGGGCTGGCTCCGTGCGCCGGGCTGCCGCACAATACCGCCCATGACCGCTTCCACCCAGCCAATGACTTTGCCGAACGCTTCCGACGCGGCACGCCCGCCTCTCCGCACCATCCCCATCGCGGCGATTGCCACGGCGCCTGGGCGTGGCGGTATCGGCGTGGTGCGCGTGTCCGGCCCGGACGTGCGCGCGGTGATGCAGGCCGTGTGCGGGCGCACGCTCCAGCCGCGCCAGGCAACCTACCTGCCCTTCCTCGACGCCGACGGTAACGCCATCGACCGCGGCATCGCGCTGTGGTTTCCGGCGCCGCACTCGTACACTGGCGAGGAGGTGCTGGAGCTGCAGGGCCACGGTGGCCCGGTGGTGATGCAACTGCTGCTGCAGCGCTGCCTGCAGGCCGGCCGTGAGATCGGCCTGCGGGTGGCGGAGCCCGGCGAGTTCACGCGCCGCGCCTTCCTCAACGACAAGATGGACCTGGCCCAGGCCGAGGCGGTGGCCGACCTGATCGAGGCCAGCACCGAGGCCGCCGCGCGCTCGGCGGCGCGTTCGCTCGATGGCGTGTTCTCGCAGGCGGTGCATGCGCTGGTCGAGCGCGTGATCCACCTGCGCATGCTGGTGGAGGCGACGCTGGATTTTCCGGAAGAAGAGATCGACTTTCTCGAAGCCGCCGATGCGCGCGGCCAGCTTGCCGGCATCCGCGCGCAGCTCGACGGCGTGCTGGCGCAGGCGCGCCAGGGTGCGTTGCTGCGCGAAGGCCTGCACGTGGTGCTGGCCGGGCAGCCGAACGTGGGCAAGTCGTCGCTGCTCAACGCACTGGCCGGGGCCGAACTGGCCATCGTCACGCCGATCGCCGGCACCACGCGCGACAAGGTCCAGCAGACCATTCAGATCGAGGGCATCCCGCTGAACATCGTCGACACGGCGGGCCTGCGCGACACGGAAGACGAGGTCGAGCGCATCGGCATCGAACGCACCTGGGCCGCCATCGCGCGTGCGGATGTGGTGCTGCATCTGCTGGATGCGGCGGACTACCGCGGCAACGGACTCTCCGCCGAAGACGCCGCCATCGACGCACGCATTGCCGCACACGTGCCGGCCGGCGTGCCGACGCTGCGCGTGGTCAACAAGATCGACCTGACCGGTGTGGCCGCACCGGGGCGTGTCGAAGCCGCGCCGCCTGAGGTGTGGCTGTCGGCGCGCGATGGCGTGGGGATTGAATTGCTGCGCGCGGCGTTGCTGGAGATCGCCGGGTGGCAAGGTGGCGGCGAGGGGTTGTATCTGGCGCGCGAGCGGCACCTTGCCGCGCTACGCACGGCCAAGGAAAACCTCGCCACGGCGGCGGACCATGCGAACCAGCAGGCGCAGTCGCTCGACTTGTTTGCCGAAGAGCTGCGGCTGGCGCAGGAGGCGTTGAACAGCATCACCGGGGCGTTTTCCAGCGATGATCTGCTGGGGGTGATCTTCAGCCGGTTTTGTATTGGAAAATAATCGGTTGCCAAGGGATGCCCGAGGTTGCCAAGAACATCCAAGCAAACCGTTGTTTTGCAAGGAATTATTGGCTGATGTTGCCAAGCGATTCCCATTGACGCCCATCGATCTATTGTGCGCAGCAATCAGTACACAACTCGCTTGTGTACTGATTGCTGTGTACTAAAGATGCCCCGGGCAGTCCCTCCCCTCACCGATACCCGCATCAAGGCCCTCAAGCCGAAGACTGCCCGTTACCAAGTAGTGGATGGCGGGGGCTTGGTGCTAGAGATTATGGTGTCCGGGTCCAAGGTGTGGCGGTACCGTTACTCGCTGCATGGCAAGCAGCAGCCCCTTGTGACGATCGGCGACTACCCTGCCGTCAGCCTGACAGCAGCACGGGGACGCTCCCGCAAATATTCAGAGATCGTGGCCTCCGGCGTTTCGCCGGTTGCCCAATCCAAGAAGGATCGGGGTGCCGACGCGGCACCGACTACCCTACGCGAGTCCTCCGCCCAGTGGTTCGAGGCAACGATTGCCGACAAGTCAGAGGAATACCGCCGAGGCGTGCGGCGTGCCCTGGATAAGGACATCCTGCCGGTCATCGGTTCAAAGGCGCTCACCGAGGTCACGCCAGGCGAAGTGCTGGAGCTCTGCGACAAGATCAAGGCTCGTGGCGCCCCCAAAGATGGCCCTCTTCACGCGCAACGTGCTCAAGCGCATGTATGAGTACGCCGTGGCTCGGCACGTAGCCACCACAAACCCCGCTCAAGCCCTCGTTGCTCGCTTCATCGCCACGCAAGAGAGCCGCACCCGCGTTCTGACACCAGGCGAGATCGGCAACGTTCTGCGGAGCATCTACGCCTCCGACATCCGCCGCCTGCACAAGCTCGCCCTGCGCCTGCTCATCCTGGCGATGGTGCGCAAGTCCGAGCTGATCGAGGCGCGCAAGTCGGAGTTCGATCTGGATGCCTCGATCTGGCGCATCCCCGCCGAGCGCATGAAGAAGGACAAGGAGCACTGGGTCTATCTGTCAGCCCAGGCCGTTGCCATGCTGCGTGCGATTTTCGCGCTCACCGAAGGCCGCGCATTCCTCTTCCCGACGAGTCGCGGGGGCAAAGACGTTCCGATTGCCAAGAGCACACTCAACACCGCAGTGCGCGCGCTCAACCGTATCGTGAAATTTTCGCTCGACAGCGGAACATGGGCGGTGCTTGCTGGCAGTGGGGTGAGTGGCAATCAGGATGGCCCTGGGCCCAACGCCACGTTCACGCTGTCCGGCAGTCCCGACCTCGCTATCGACAGTGGCGACAATCTCTACGTGAGAAGTCTCGACACGGTTCGGAAAATTTCGCCGGATGGAACAGTGACGACGGTAGCGCGACAACTCCCGACCGCGTCTGGAGCCATCGCGGTGGACCGTTCGGGAAGCATCTACACAGCAGGGAATTGGGCAGTTCAGCGTGTGTCTGCGAACGGTGACGTCGTGTCATACCCTTTCGCGAACACGTCGGATTTCATTACGTCCCTAACCATTGACAACAGCGGTAATCTTTACGCTGGCACCCGAGGCGTCGGGGCACAAATCTTCAAGCTCAGCTTCTGAATGTTGTCAGAAATGCCGGAGCCTGGGCTCTTGAGGGGGGGGCGTCGAGGTAGGTACTGCCACGCGGCATCCACCAGCAACGCGAGGAGACCCAGTCGTGGGCAATGTCAGTGCTGCTCGGATGGCGGGCTCAACATGGTCCGGAGCCCTTCGATGCTCAGAGCTGGCACCCGACTCTGCTCCGTTACGAAACCTCGGTTTGCGGACTTAGCGGTGTATCTGACGACCGCCTGTGGCACCTGGGGTGTATGGTACGACCTAACTTGGCCGCGATCGCCGCGGTGGAGATTCCCACAGCAGCCATTTCAGAGGCAAAACTCACTTGCGCAGCCGCTCCAGAACCCGGCTTTGGCGAGCACGGAGTGATCCTGGGGTGGGACAAAGATCCCGAGGCAAAAGACAAGCGATTGGCTGCTCAATAGGAGCTCGTGGCGCCTTTCCAGGCAGACTCGGTAAAGCGACCTCTGCCATCAGCTTAGCAACCCACGAGCGGGCTACACGCCGCGCGTTGCCGACCCAGGCGGCCAATCCCGGAGGAAGCGAATTCGTTTTTTAGTACACAAGTTAGTACACTGCAGAAGCTGCCAGGTCTTGGGGTGGCTTAAGTAAGCCATCTACGGTTCATCGCTAGGTTTTGAATTGATGACGGCCATGCCCATCTACCCCGTCTCCGTCAAAGGCGTCCTGCGGTTGCCCACCGGCGAGGTCGTCCTCCTGCTCAACGAGCGTGACGAATGGGAGTTGCCCGGCGGCCGCATTGAGTTGGGCGAATCGTCCACCGAATGCCTCGCACGCGAGATCGCCGAGGAGCTGAATCTGCAGGTGGAAGTTGGCGCGCCGCTCGACACGTACCTGTTCGAGGTCATCCCGGGCAAGCACGTGTTCATCGCCACCTATGGCTGCACGCTGGTCGGCCCATTCGCGCCGGCGCTCAGTCACGAGCACAAGCGCCCGGGCGTGTTTGCGCCCGATGCGCTGCCGGCCAATCTGCCTGGCGGCTACCGCGCCTCCATCACCATGGCGTGCGCAACGGCCGCCTGAACGCAGATGCGCGCGCTCTTCATCTGTAGCCGCAACCGCATGCGCAGCCCGACGGGCGAAGCGGTATTCGCCCAGTGGCCGAATGTCGAGACCGATTCAGCGGGCCTGGCGCTGGACGCGGAGGTTGTGCTGACGGCCGAGCAGATCGACTGGGCGGACGTGATCTTCGTCATGGAGCGCGTGCATCGCCAGCGCCTGTCGCAGCGGTTTGGCCCGCAGCTGCGCGGCAAGCGGGTGGTCTGTCTCGATATTCCCGATGACTACGCGTTCATGCAGCCGGAACTCGTCGCGCTGCTGGAGCGGCGTGCGGGTCCGTATCTGCGAGCGTGAATCGCGGTGATGGGCGGCTCAGTCTTCGCGCCAGCGCCATCGCGGTGGCTCGCCCTTCCACCAGCAAACCAGCACCAGTAGCAGGCTCAACGCCATCGTGTAGGCGACGAACAGGATGGGCGCATGGGCGGGGCGCAGGATGATTACGCCGGCAATCAGCAGGATGAAATAACCGACGAAGACCAGCCACCCTTGCCAGCGCACGGGCAGACCCCATCCCCAGCCGTAGCGCTTGGCGCGAAACCAGTAGGCTGGCGGCTCGGACGGGTTCGAAGATGAGGGTGATGGGTTGGCGGCTGACATCACTGCACCAAAGCAGCGTGGCGTCGTCGCTGCGCGGGGCAGTCAAGACGAGCGCGCTTCATCCGCGCGCCGGCCCGCGTGTTCCTCGGCTTCGCGGTTGCGCCGCGCCGCACGTTCTACACCGCTGTACTCGACGACAAACAGTGCGACGATGGCCAGCACGACGCCCGCTCCCAGCAACCATTGATTGATCAGGCTCATGGCCGTAAGGCGCTTTGCGCCCGGAATTGTTCACGCCTTCAGCGTACGGTGCGGGCCGTCAAAAAGTCGTAAAGAAGCCGGAGCGCGAAGCAAAATTCGCGTCAATGCCGCGGGTGCTGCGGATGAAGGGCAAAACCGGGTGGACAAACGCCAACAGCCAGCCGGTCAATCACCGCTGGCGGAGGTCGTTTGCAACAGAACGGGCGCTCGGGGCGCGCCGAAGCTGCGGGGTCTGGCCAATCTGGCCATCAACCGCGGTCTTGCTGACTGCTGTATCGGAGAGTGGAGCGTTGGCGCGGGCCGGAAAGGCTTCCGGTGTGCGTGCGGATGCAACGCGGGCCAAGCTCGGCGGGCTGGAGGTCGACTGACTTCACGCCGCCAACGGCAGCACCCAGTTGGTGCTACCGGAACAATCGCGCGATCTTAGTAGAGCTTCTTCGGCAGCATTTGCGAGCGCAGGCGCTTACGCGTACGCGACACGGCGGCAGCCTTCTTGCGCTTGCGCTCGGTCGTCGGCTTTTCGTAGGCGGTGCGGGCGCGCAGTTCCTTGATCAGGCCGGTGCGCTCGATTTCACGGCGGAAGCGGCGCAGTGCGACTTCGACCGGCTCGTTTTCTTTCAGGCGGATGGTGGTCATCGGGTCCCTTGCTCAGTACTCAGGTATTCGGGTGGACGGCGAAACAGCGGATTATATACCGCCCAGAGGGCGTGCAGTGTAGTTGAATTGCTTTGGCGTTGCAAGCACATGCCAGACGTGCCGAATTTGCCACTTTTGCACCGGCCGCCGTCGCGTCGAAGCGACGGTCGCCGGTGCGGTGGCAGCGTCGATCAGCGCGCCGGCGCGGCGGTCGGCTGGGCCGCTTGTGCCGCTTGTGCCGGTTGTGCGGCCACCGTCGCGTTGTGCTCCTGCAGGCCGCCGCCCAACGCCGTGTACAGATCGATGGTGTTGGTCAGGCGGGCCAGGCGCGTCTGCACCAGGGTCTGGTCGGCGCTGAACAGGTCGCGTTGCGCATCGAGCACGTCGAGGAAGCTCGACACGCCGTTGCGATAGCGCTGGTCCGACAGCGTCAGGCGCTCGGCCGTGGCATCGCGGAAGCGCTTCTGCGCGGCCACCTGCTCGTCCAGCGTGCCGCGCGCCACCAGGGCGTCCGACACTTCCTGGAAGGCGGTCTGGATGGTCTTTTCGTAGGTGGCCAGCGCGATCTTCTGGTTGGCCTTCGTCAGGTCCAGGTTGAAGAAGCGCGTGCCCCAGTCGAAGATCGGCAGCGTGACGTTCGGCACGAACGACCACAGCCCGGTCCCGGCCTTGAACAGGTTATGCAGCGCCGTGCTGGCGGTGCCCACGTTCGAGGTCAGGCCGATGCTCGGGAAGAACGCCGCACGCGCCACGCCAATGTTGGCGTTGGCCGCGATCAGCTTCTGCTCGGCCTGGCGGATGTCGGGGCGCTGCTCCAGCAAGTCCGACGGCAGGCCGGCCGGGATGTCGGTCACCAGCGTCTCGGACGACAGCGTGGTCGGCGCCGGCAGGTCGGCCGGCAGCGGCGCGCCCACCAGCAGCACCAGCGCGTTGGTCGCCTGGGCGTACTGGCGCGTGAGCTGTGCCACCGCCACGCGGGCCGATTCCACCAGCGTCTCGTTCTGGCGCAGGTCCAGCGCCGACGAGGCGCCCACGTCAAAGCGCTGCTGGGCGAGCTTGTAATAGTCTTCGCGGCCCTTCAGGGTCTGCTGGGCCAGGTCGAGCTGCTCGGCGTAGGCGCGCTCGTTCAGGTAGGCGCGGGCCACCTGCGCGATCAGGCTGATCTGCGCGGCGCGCTGGCCTTCCTCGGTGGCGAGGTAGCTGGCGCGTGCGGAGCTGGTCACGTCGCCCACGCTGAACAGGTTGACCTGGTAGTTGCTGATGCCGACACCGAGCTGGTACTGCTTGGTCTCCATGGCGTGGCCGGTCTGCGAGATCGATTGCGGCGTCAGGCTGCGCGTGTAGGTGGCCGAAGCCCCCACCACCGGCAGCAGGTCGGCGATCTGCAGGCGGTATTGCGCGCGCGCCGCCTCGATGTTGAGCACGGCGATGCGCAGGTCGCGGTTGTTCTCCAGCGCCAGGCCGATCAGCTTCTGCAGGCGCGGATCGGGGAAGAACTCGCGCCAGCCGAGGTCGGTGGCGCGCAGTGCGTCGTCGGTGGGCTTGGCGGTGGCGTAGCCCGCCGGGGCCTGCGCGTAGTCGCCGGACACCGGCGCGGCCGGGCGTTCATAGCGCGGCGCCAGCGAGCAGCCGGACAGCACGCCGGCGGCCAGCAGGAGCGCCGGCAGCAGCGCAGGCGTTCGGAAAGTCATCGTCTTCTGCATGTTCAGATTTCCTCTTCCAGCGGTCGGTGCGCGGCATCCAGGCGGCGTTGACGCTCGCTGCCCTTGAAGATGCTGCGGACCACCACGAAGAACACGGGCACCAGCATCACAGCCAGCACCGTCGCGGTGATCATCCCGCCCATCACGCCAGTACCGATGGCGCGTTGGCTGGCGGAGCTGGCGCCGTGCGCAATGGCCAGCGGCAGCACGCCCAGGATGAAGGCGAACGACGTCATGATGATCGGGCGGAAGCGCAGGTGCACCGCTTCCAGGGTTGCTTCGATCAGGCCCTTGCCCTGCGCCTGCAGGTCCTTGGCGAACTCGATGATCAGAATTGCGTTCTTGGCCGACAGGCCCACCACGGCGATCAGGCCGACCTTGAAGTACACGTCGTCGGGCATGCCGCGCAGCGTCACCCCCAGCAGCGCGCCGAGCACGCCCAGCGGCACCACCAGAATCACCGCCGCCGGGATCGACCAGCTCTCATACAGCGCAGCCAGCACCAGGAACACCGCCAGCAGCGACAGCGCATACAGCGCCGGCGCCTGCGAGCCGGAGGTCTTTTCCTGCAGCGACTGGCCGGTCCACTCGAAGCCGATGCCGGCCGGCAGCTTGCTTGCCAGGTGCTCCATCTCGTCCATGGCCTCGCCGGTGCTCTTGCCGGGCACGGCGTCGCCGGAGATGCGGATCGCCGGATAGCCGTTGTAGCGCACCAGCTGCACCGGACCGACGATCCAGTGCCCCTTGGCGAACGCGGACATCGGCACCATCGTCCCCTGACCGTTGCGCACGTACAGGTTCATGATGTCTTCGGGCTGCATCCGGTTGATCTTGTCCGCCTGGACGATCACCCGTTGCTGACGGCCGTAGTTCGGGAAGTCGTTCGCATAGGCCGAGCCCAGCGCCGTCGACAGCACGGCGTTGATGTCGGCAAACGCCACGCCCAGCGCATTGGCCTTCTCGCGGTCGAGATCCACCTGGTACTGCGGTGAGTCTTCCAGGCCTTCCGGACGGATGCCCTTGAGGATCTTGCTCTGGCTGGCCATGCCCAGCAGCTGGTTGCGTGCGGCGACCAGTGCGTCGTGGCCCAGGCCCGCGCGGTCCTGCAGGCGGAACGTGAAGCCCGTTGCGTTGCCCAGTTCCGGGATCGGCGGCGGGTTGAGCGGGAACACGATCGCATCGCGGATGCCGCCGAACAGCGCACCGAAGGCGCGGCCGGCCACGGCATCAGCGGAGAGATCAGCGCCGCGCTCGCTCCAGTCCTTGAGCGTGGTGAACACGATACCGGCGTTCGGGCCGTTGCCCGAGAAGCTGAAGCCCTGCACCGCCACCATGTTCTCGACGGCCTTCTCGTGCTTGTAGTAGCCCTCGGCCTGCTTGATCACGTCCAGCGTGCGGTTGGCCGAGGCGGCCGGCGGCAGCTGGATGTTGGTGACGATGTAGCCCTGGTCCTCGGTCGGCAGGAACGACGACGGCAGGCGCATGAACAGCAGCACCACCGCCGCGATCAGCGCGCCGTAGATGACCATGTAGCGGAAGGTCTTCTGCAGCATCTTGCCGACGAAGCTCTGGTAGCGCGTCGTGGTGCTGGAGAACATGCGGTTGAACCAGCCGAAGAAGCCCTTCTTCTCGTGGTGCGCACCCTTCTCGATCGGCTTGAGCAGCGTCGCGCATAGCGCGGGCGTGAGCGTCAGCGCCATCAGTGCCGAGAAGAAGATCGACGACACCATCGACAGCGAGAACTGGCGATAGATCGCCCCCACCGAGCCCGAGAAGAATGCCATCGGGATGAACACCGCCATCAGCACCAGCGTAATGCCGATGATGGCGCCCGTGATCTGGCCCATCGCCTTGCGGGTCGCTTCGCGCGGGGGCAGGCCCTCCTCGCTCATGATCCGCTCGACGTTTTCCACCACCACGATGGCATCGTCCACCAGGATACCGATCGCCAGCACCAGGCCGAACATGGTCAGCACGTTGATCGAGAAGCCCATCGCGTTCATGGTGGCGAACGCGCCCAGCAGCGAGATCGGCACCACGATCGACGGCACCAGCGTGTAGCGGATGTTCTGCAGGAACAGCAGCATCACCAGGAACACCAGCGCCATGGCCTCGAACAGCGTCTTGACCACTTCCTCGATCGAGATCTGGACGAACTTGGAGGTGTCGTACGGCACCTTGTATTCCACGCCCGCCGGGAAGTACTTCGACAGCTCTTCGAGCTTGGCCTTGACCGCCTTGGCGGTGCCCAGCGCGTTACCGGTGGGCGAGAGCTGCACACCGATCGCCGAGATCGGCTGGCCGTTGATGCGCGCCGAGGTGGCGTAGCTCTGGCCGCCCAGCTCCAGGCGCGCGACGTCCTTCACGCGCACCTGCGAGCCGTCCGGCTTGGACACCAGCACGATGTTGCCGAACTGCTCGGTGGTGGTCATCTGGCCCTGCACCACGACCGTGGCCGCGAGCGGCTGGTCGGAGGTGGAGGGCAGGTCGCCCAGCGTACCGGCCGAGACCAGCGCGTTCTGGTTGCGGATGGCGTTGTAGACGTCGGTCGGGGTCAGCTTGTAGCCGACCAGCTTGGCCGGGTCGATCCATACGCGCATCGCGCGCTCGGTACCGAACAGGATGGCCTGGCCCACACCCGGCACGCGCTTGATTTCGTTGAGCACGTTGCGCGAGATGTAGTCGCCCAGGGCGACCGGGTCCATCTTGCCGTCCTTGGACGCGAGCGTGGCGAACAGCAGGAAGTTCGAGCGGGCCTTGTCGACCTGCACGCCCTGCTGCGTCACCTGCGAGGGCAGGCGCGCTTCCACGCGCTTGAGGCGGTTCTGCACGTCCACCTGCGCCAGCGCCGGATCGGTGCCGGCCTTGAACGTCACGGTGATGGTGGCCTGGCCGTTACCGCCCTGGCTGACCGACTCCATATAGAGCAGGCCGTCCGCACCGTTCATCTCCTGCTCGATGATGCTGGTGACGGAGTCGTCCAGCGTCTTCGCGTTCGCGCCCGGGTACGTTGCCGTGATGATGATCGACGGCGGAGCGATGGTCGGGTATTGCGAGATCGGCAGCAGGGTGATCGAGATCGACCCCGCCACGATGATGAACAGCGCGAGCACCCAGGCAAAGACTGGGCGATCGATGAAAAACTTTGCCATGCGATGGCTCCTTGTTTACTGCTTGGCTGCGGGGGCGCTGGCGGCGGCCGGTGCGCTGGCAGCGCCCTGGCCTTGTGCGGCGCCTGCTGCACCTGCTGCACCACCCGGCGTCCACGGCGTCGGCTTGACCGGCGCACCCGGGCGCACCTTCTGCAGGCCGTCGACGATCACCTTGTCACCGGCCTTCAGCCCGCTGGAGACGATCCACTCGGTGCCGGCTGCGCGATCGGCCTGGACCGGGCGCACTGCGACCTTGCCTTGCTCGTCGACGATCATCACCGAGGCGCCGTCCGGGCTGCGCGACACGGCCTGCTGCGGCACCGTGATGGCCTGCTCGTCCACCGCCTGCTCCAGCCGCGCGCGCACGTACATGCCCGGCAGCAGGGTGCGATCGGCGTTCGGGAAGATCGCGCGCAGCGTGATCGTGCCCGTGGCTTGGTCCACCGTCAGGTCGGAGAAGTACAGCTTGCCCGGCTGCGCGTAGACACGGCCGTCTTCGGTGACCAGCGTGACCTTGGCGGCGGCGTCGCCGCCCTTCGCCAGCTTGCCGGCCTTGAGCGCTTCCTGCAGACGCATCACATCGGTGCTCGACTGCGTGAAGGTCAGGTAGATCGGGTCGATCTGCTGCACGGTGGTCAGCAGCGTCGCGTCACCCTGGCCGACCAGCGCGCCTTCGGTGATCTGCGCCAGGCCGGCACGGCCCGCGATGGGCGAGGTGACGCTGGCATAGCCGAGGTTGAGCTTGGCGGTTTCCACGGCAGCGCGGGCGGCGGCCACGTCGGCGGCGGCCTGCTTGGCGGCGGCGGTGGCGTCGTCGTAGTCCTGCTTGCTGATGGCGTTGGTGGCGACCAGCGGCTTGTAGCGCTCGGCCTTGGCCTGCGCCTGGGCCTGGGTGGCTTCCGAACGGGCCAGTTGAGCCTTGGCGCTATCGAGCGTGGCCTGGTACTGCGCCGGGTCGATCTGGAACAGCGGCTGGCCGGCCTTCACATCATGGCCTTCCTCGTAGCTGCGCTTGAGCACAATGCCTGCAACGCGCGCGCGCACCTGGGCCACGCGGGTGGCTTCCAGGCGGCCGGGCAGTTCGCTGGTCAGGCCGACGGCGTGCGGCTGCACGGTCACCACGCCGACCGCGGTCGGAGGCATGCCGGCGCCGCCCGGCCCTTGTGCCTGCTTGTTGCCGCAGGCTGCAAGTGCCACCACCATGAATGCGGCGGCGGCGAGTTGGTGATAACGGCGGGTGTTCGTCATAGAGGACCCCATGTGGCGATAAGCGATGTGCTCCATGCCAGCCACGCAAACGAATGCGGACGCAGCCAACCTTGAGCGAAACCAAAAAACACAAATTCGAAAACGATCGATGCTAGCCGTAACCGGTGGCATGCGATATGGCTTTTGCGATGAAGTCGCAACAAAGCGGGCCCAACTACGCGAATGGGGGCGCGACTTGCTGCGGATGCTCCGCACATTCATCGTGGCGGCCTGAGGTGTCGGGCAGCAGCGCGTTAACCTCGGTCAGGCCGGATGTGACGAATGTTGCAATGTGCAACAGACGGAGTGCGCGCTATTATAGATACGTTCGTGCATGTATGTAAGTAAGGCCTTGGAGCGGAATGGGGCCTTTGTTGACACTTTTTCCAACTTCGTTGCAATGGCCTGCAGTGACGGAGGGGCGCGGGATCGCGGGAGATCACCGCAGATCACGCGCCTTGTCGTCCGGTATGGGCGTTGCAACGTTGTGCACTGCGAAACAGCGTGTTGCGCAGACTTGTGCGACGCACAAAAGCAGAATAGAAGAACGTCGGCCGCATCTGGGCCGGCTTTCGTGAAGGGCATCATGGTCAGACGAACCAAGGAAGAGGCGCTGGAAACGCGCAACCGCATCCTCGATGCGGCGGAAGACGTGTTCTACGCACGTGGAGTGGCGCGTACATCGCTTTCTGACATCGCGCAGGCGGCTGGCGTGACGCGCGGCGCCATCTACTGGCACTTCCGCAACAAGGCCGACGTGTTTGCCGCCATGTGCGAGCGCGTCAAGCTGCCGATGGAGACGCTGTGCTCGCCGCTGGACGTCGAGCCCGACGACCCGCTGGGCGAGTTGCGCACGGTGGCCAACTACGTGCTGCAGCAACTGGTGGAAGACGCGCACTGGCGCCGCGTCTTCGAGATCATGTTCAACAAGTGCGAGTTCGTGGAAGACACCAGCCCCATCCTCAAGCGCCAGCAGGAATCCTTCGAAGAGGGGCTGGGCAAGCTGACCCACATCATCGGCCAGGCGGCGCGGCGCGGGCAGCTGCCCGCCGACCTGGACGTGCCGCTGGCGGTGGCGCATTTCCACGCGTCGTTCGGCGGCATCATGGGCGACTACCTGTTCTACCCGGATGCGTCCAGCCTCGCCGCCAAGCGCGAGCGCTTTGTCGACGCCTGCATCGATACGCTCAAGTATTCGCCCGCGCTGCGGCTGGCGTCGCCCGCGCTGATGGGGGCTACGGCATGAGCGCGCCCGTCTTCGATCAGATGGTGTTTGCCGGCGGCGGCAACCGCTGCTGGTGGCAGGCTGGCTGGTGGGATGTGGTGCAGCCCGCGCTGGCGCTGAAGCCGCGCGTGATCACCGGCATCTCGGCGGGGGCATCGACGGCGTGCATGCTGCACGCGTGGAATTCCGCCGAGCTGATCGAGTACTACGCCCATGCCCTGCGCCACAACACCCGCAACGCGCATTGGGGCAACCTGCTGCGCGGCGAGCGCGTGTTCCCGCATTACGGGATGTACCGCACCGCGCTGCTGACCGTGTTCGGCGAGGGCCGGCTGGCCAAGCTGGCACAGGCGCCCGAGATCCGCATCGGCGTGGCGCATATCCCGCGCTGGCTGGGTGCGCGCTCGGCCGTGGCGGCCGGGTTGATTGCCTACAACATCGAAAAGCACGTGCGCAAGACGCTGCACCCGACGCTGGGCCGGCGCCTGGGCTTCACGCCCGAATTCGTGCGCGCGCAGGACTGCCCGACGCCCGAGGCGCTGGCCGACCTGCTGCTGCAGTCCGCCTCCACTCCGCCGTTCACGCCGGTGTTGCGGCGCGGCGGCCGCCCGGTGCTCGACGGCGGCATGGTCGACAACGTGCCCGTCCAGGCACTCGACCAGACCCCCGGCGACGTGCTGATACTGGTCACGCGCCTGTACCCGCGCCCGACGTACTTCCGTATCGATGTGCCGGTGGCGGGCGGCGTGCAGCGCCGTTTCTATGTGCAGCCCTCGCGCAAGGTGCCGATCGCCAGTTGGGATTACACCAAGCCGGGCGCCATGCGCGACGCCTATGCGCTCGGCCGTCATGACGGCGAAACGTTCCTGCGCGAACTTCCACGCGGGTTTGCCTCGGCCATGGCCGCGTAGCTCGCCGTTTGCCATCCCGGGCGACGGGCGCCGCCGCCAGCGCGTGCGCGGACCCACCGACCCGGCGTCATGGAGGTGCCGGCCGAATCCCACGGACGCCCGACGGACGCCCCATGCGCGCAACCCCTGCTGCTTCGTTTGACCTGATCGTGATTGGTGCCGGCGCGGCCGGCCTGGCCGCCGCGCGCCATGCCGCGCAGCTCGGCGCGCGCACGCTGCTCATCGACCGCGCGCAAGCCGGCGGCAGTTGTATCCACCGGGGCTGCGTGCCCAAGAAGCTGCTCGGCTACGGCGCGGCCTGGTCGCAGACGGTCGCGCGCTGCCTGCAGGCCGCCGCCGGCCACAGTCGCGAGGCGTGGCAGACCGCCATCACCCGCACCCGCGCCGAGGTCGCGCGCCTGCACGACGCCACCCGCACGCACCTGGCCCAGGCCGGCGTGCAATGGCTGCCCGGCGTGGCGTCCCTGCGCGGGCGCGGCGCCATCCGCCTCGCCACCGATGAAGGCAAGCGCACCCTGCGCGCCCGCCAGATCGTGCTGGCCACCGGCGCCCAGCCCGTGCCACTGTCCGCACCTGGTGCCGAACTGGCTCAGACCTCCGACGATGTGTTCGCGTGGGAGAGCCTGCCCGCCTCGCTGGTCATCGTCGGTGGCGGTGTGATCGCGGTGGAGCTGGCGTCGACACTGGCGCGCTTCGGCGTGCGCGTGACGCTGCTGGTGCGCGAGGCGCGCCTGCTGCCGGAATTCGACACCGCGCTGTCCGATGCCGCCGCGACCTCCCTGGCGGGCCATGCGGTCGATGTGGTGCTGGGCGCGGAGGTGATGCGCGTGGAGCGCGATATCGTCAACAGCGGCGTCAACGGCGGCGTCAACGGCGATGGCGTGGCGGTCTACCTGAACGAACCCGGCCGCGCCGTGCCGCGCATCGTGCGCGCGCAGCGCGTGGTGGCCGCCATCGGCCGCGCGCCCGCCACCGACGGGCTGGGCCTGGACGCGGCGGGCATCACGCTCGACCCGCACGGCCACATCGTGGTGGATCGCCACTTTCGTACACGTTCGCGCGGCGTGCATGCCATCGGCGACGTCTGCGGCGGCCCGCAGCTCACCCCGGTGGCGAGCGCGCAGGGCCGCTATGTGGCCGAGCGGCTGTTTGGCAAGGCGGTCAAGCTGCCCGATATGGCGATGGTGCCGACGGCCGTGTTCTGCGAGCCGGCCATCGCCGCCGTCGGCCTGACCGAGGCGCAGGCGCGGGCACGCTGGCCCGACCGTCCCGAGCGTGCCGAACGCGATACGCGTGCTGCCGCCGCCGAGCGCATCGACGTGGTCGAGCACCGCTTCGTTTCGCTCGAGCAGCGCTTTGCCGGCACCGCCGCGCCCTCGATGATCAAGCTCGTGTGCAACGCGCGCAGCGGGCGCGTGCTGGGCGCGCACGTGGTCGACAACGCCGCGCCCGAGATCGTGCAGGCGCTGACGGTGGCGGTACGCATGGGCGTGCGCCTGAAGCACCTGCGGACCACGGTGGGCCTGCACCCGACGGTGGCGGAGGAATTGCTGGCCGTTTGAGGCGCGCGCCGCAACGGCGCATTGCACGCGACGCCACGTCTGGCGCCACTTTTCAGACGTTTCCTTATCCGCCTTCGTTGAATCTTGTTGAGAAGGTGGCGTTGTGCGGGCGCGCCCTCTGCACGCCCGGGCGAATCCCTATATTCGCTCATTGATTGATCAGGCAACCACTCGCCAGCCGCCGGCCACGGTGGCCCTGGAGGTGGGCGCCACCGCGTCAACCGGCTCGTTGCCGGTCCCCGCGTTCTCCCGCCCGCTCGCCGCGCACCAAGCGGCCCTCGCCTGACCAACACCGCCGGCTGCCGCCGGCGTTGCCACCCTCAATGTTCGATTCTCTAGCCGAGGACGCGTCATGCGTAACCGTTTCCCTTCCTATTCCCTCCGCCTGGTGGCTGCCGCTGCCATGGCGGCCACGCTCGCGGCGTGCGGCGGCGAGAAGCCGGCCCCGCATGCGGCGGGCCCCGTTGAAGTTGGCGTCGTCACCGTTGCCGCGCAGAACCTGCCGGTGGCGGTCGAGCTGCCGGGGCGTGTCAACCCGGTGCGTGTGGCGCAGGTGCGCGCGCGCGCAGCCGGCATCGTGCTCAAGAAGCAGTTTGTCGAAGGCAGCGACGTGAAGCGTGGCCAGCCGCTGTTCCAGATCGACCCGGCGCCGCTGCAGGCCACGCTCGACAGCGCCCGCGCGAGCGCCGCCAAGGCCGAGGCCTCGCTGGCGCAATCGGCGCTGCAGGAGGCGCGCTACCGCGACCTCGTGCCCATCAACGCCGTCAGCAAGCAGGACTACGACAACGCGGTGATCGCCGTGAAGCAGGGCGAGGCGGATCTGGCCTCGGCGCGCGCCGCGGTGCGCACCGCTGAGCTGAACCTCGGCTACACCCGCACCACCGCGCCGATCGACGGCCGCATCGGCGCGGCGCAGGTGACCGAGGGCGCGCTGGTCGGCCAGGGCGACGCCACCCTGATGGCGACCGTCACGCAGCTCGACCCGATCTACGTGGACGTGACGCAGGCCAGCTCCCAGGTGCTGGCGCTGCGTCGCGCCATGCAGGCCGGCCAGCTGCAGGGCGTGGCCGGCAAGGAGGCGCAGGTGCACCTGGTGCTCGATGACGGCAGCACGTATCCGCTGGCCGGCAAGTTCAAGTTCTCCGACATCACCGTCGACCAGACCACCGGCTCGGTCAGCCTGCGCGCCGAGTTCCCCAACCCGAACAAGGACCTGCTGCCCGGCATGTTCGTGCGCGCGCGCCTGGATCAGGCCGTGCAGCAGAACGCGCTGACGGTGCCGCAGGCGGCGCTCTCGCGTGACGCCGCCGGCAATGCCACGGTGATGGTCGTCGATGCGCAGAACAAGGTGGCCGTCCGTCCGGTGAAGGCGACGACGGCCGTCGGTTCCAACTGGATCGTCGACAGCGGCCTGGCTGCCGGCGACAAGGTGATCGTGAGCGGCCTGCAGAAGGTCAAGCCCGGCGCCGAGGTGAAGACCGTGGCGGCCGATGCCCCGGCCAAGCCCGTCGCACCGGAAGCCGCTTCGGCGCCGGCCGCGCAGGTCGCGGCCAAATAAGCGAGGACATCCAACATGGCACGCTTCTTTATCGATCGCCCGATCTTCGCGTGGGTGATCGCCATCGTCATCATGCTGGCGGGCGCGCTGTCGATCACCAGTCTGCCGGTGTCGCAGTATCCGACCATCGCGCTGCCGTCGGTGGTGATCTCCGCGACGTACCCGGGCGCGAGCGCCAAGACGGTGGAAGACACCGTCACGCAGGTGATCGAGCAGCAGATGAACGGCATCGACAATCTGCAGTACATGGCGTCGACCTCCGACTCGGCCGGCAACGTGCAGATCACGCTCACGTTTACGTCCAATGCCGATCCGGACATCGCCCAGGTGCAGGTGCAGAACAAGCTGCAGCTGGCCACGCCGCTCTTGCCGCAGGTGGTGCAGCAGATGGGCATCTCGGTGGCCAAGGCGCGCAGCAACTTCCTGATGGTGCTGGGGGTGGTCTCCACCGACGGCAGCATGGGCAACGACGCGCTGGGCGACTACATCAACTCGAGCATGAAGGATCCGATCAGCCGGCTGCCCGGCGTCGGCACCGTCACTGTGTTCGGCGCGCCCTATGCCATGCGCATCTGGCTGGACCCGAACAAGCTCACGAGCTATCAGCTCACCACCAATGATGTGGCCAACGCCGTGACGGCGCAGAACGCGGATGTGTCCGCCGGCCAGTTGGGCGGCGCGCCGGCCGTGTCGGGCCAGCAGCTGAACGCCACCATCACCGCGCAGACGCGCCTGCAGACGGCCGAGCAGTTCCGCAACATCCTGCTCAAGGTCAACCAGGACGGCTCCAAGGTGCTGCTGGGCGACGTGGCGCGCGTGGAGCTGGGCGGGCAGGATTACTCCGTCACCTCGCGCTACAACGGCATGCCGGCCGCCGGCATCGCCATCCAGTTGGCAACCGATGCCAACGCGCTGGCCACCGCCAAGGTGGTGCGCCAAGAGGTGGAGACCCTGTCGAAGTACTTCCCGCAGGGCCTGAAGGTGGTCACGCCGTACGACACCACGCCGGTGGTCACGCAGTCGATCACCGACGTGGTCAAGACGCTAGCCGAGGCCATGGTGCTGGTGTTCTGCGTGATGTACCTGTTCCTGCAGAACTTCCGCGCCACGCTCATCCCGACCATCGCCGTGCCGGTGGTGCTGCTGGGCACCTTTGGCGTGCTGGCGGCGGCGGGCTTCTCGATCAACACGCTCACCATGTTTGCCATGGTGCTGGCGATCGGCCTGCTGGTGGACGATGCCATCGTGGTGGTGGAGAACGTTGAGCGTGTGATGAGCGAAGACGGCCTGCCACCCAAGGAGGCCACGCGCAAGTCGATGGGGCAGATCACCGGCGCGCTGGTGGGTATTGCGCTGGTGCTGTCGGCGGTGTTCATCCCGATGGCGTTCTTCTCGGGCTCGACCGGGGCGATCTATCGGCAGTTCTCGATCACCATCGTCTCGGCCATGGTGCTGTCGGTGCTGGTGGCGATGATCCTCACGCCCGCGCTGTGTGCGACGCTGCTCAAGCCGCTCGACAAGGATCACGAAGACAAGAAGCCCGCGTTCTTCCGCTGGTTCAACCGCGCGCTCGCCACTGGCACGCACGACTACACCTCCACCGTGCAGCGCTTCTTGAAGAAGCCGCTGCGCATGATGCTGGTGTACGCGGCCATCGTCGGCGTGCTGGCGGTGCTCTTCATGCGCCTGCCGTCGGCCTTCCTGCCGGAAGAAGACCAGGGCGTGATGTTCGCGCAGATCCAGTTGCCGACCAGCGCCACGCAGGAGCAGACCGTCGACGTGCTCAAGCAGGTCGAGCACTACCTGCTCAACGACGAGAAAGAGAACGTCGCCTCGGTGTTCACCGTGGCGGGCTTCAGCTTTGCCGGGCGCGGCAGCAACATGGGCCTGGCCTTCGTGATGATGAAGGACTGGAGCGTGCGCAAGCGCGAAGACCAGAAGGTATTTGCCGTCGCCAACCGTGCCATGGCCGCGTTCTCACACATCAAGGGCGCACTGGCCTACGCCTTCGTGCCGCCGGCGGTGATGGAACTCGGCAACTCCAGCGGCTTCGACCTGGAGCTGATGGACCAGGCCGGCCTCGGCCACGAGAAGCTGACCGAAGCGCGCAACCAGCTGCTGGCCATGGCCGCGCAAAGCCATGACGTGGTGGGCGTGCGCCCGAACGGCATGGACGACACGCCGCAGTACAAGATCGACGTCGACCAGGGGAAGGCTGCCGCGTTGGGGCTATCCCTGGGGGACGTGAACTCGGTGCTATCCGCCGCATGGGGCTCGCAGTACATCAACGACTTTGTCGACAAGGGCCGCGTGAAGAAGGTGTACCAGCAGGCCGACGCGCCGTTCCGCATGCTGCCCGATGACGTCAACCGCTGGTACGTGCGCAACGCCACCGGCACGATGGTGCCGTTCGGCTCATTCGCCACGGGCCACTGGACGTACGGCTCGCCGCGCCTGGAGCGCTACGGCGGTGTGTCGTCGATGGAAATCCTCGGCTCGCCCGCGCCGGGCAAGAGCACGGGCGACGCGATGGCGGCGATGGCGGAGATGGTCGCCAAGCTGCCCGCTGGCGTCGGCTATCAGTGGACCGGCTTGTCGTTCCAGGAGCAGCTCTCGGGCGCGCAAGCGCCGGCGCTGTACGCGATCTCGCTGCTGGTGGTGTTCCTGTGCCTGGCCGCGCTGTACGAGAGTTGGGCGATCCCGTTCTCGGTGATGTTGGTCGTGCCGCTGGGCGTGCTCGGCGCCATCCTGGCGGCCACCGGGCGCGGCATGTCGAACGACGTGTACTTCCAGGTGGGCCTGCTGACGACGATCGGCCTGTCGGCCAAGAACGCGATCCTGATCGTCGAGTTCGCCAAGGAGGAGCACGAGGCGGGCAAGAGCCTGATCGACGCGACCCTGTCGGCCGTGCGCATGCGCCTGCGGCCGATCCTGATGACGTCGATCGCCTTCATCCTCGGCGTGCTGCCGCTGGTGTTCGCCAACGGCGCAGGTGCGGGCAGCCAGAACGCCATCGGCACCGGCGTGGCGGGCGGCATGCTGTCGGCCACGGTGCTGGCGATCTTCTTTGTGCCGGTGTTCTTCGTGGTGGTGAACCGGCTGTTCAAGATCCAGGATGCGCCACCGGCATCCGCAACTCCGGCGACCTCGACCACAACCTCGCCGGCGGAGGGCCACTGACATGGTCACGCAACTCACTCGACTGACCCTGGCCGCCGCAGCGGCGGCCGCGCTGGCCGGCTGCACGCTGGCGCCGACCTACCACCGCCCGGACGCCCCGGTCGCGCAGGACTGGCCGGCCGACGCGCCGCACAGCGCGTCGCGCAAGGATGCGCAGCAAGTGCCCGCCGCCGACATCGGCTGGCGCGCCTTCTTTGCCGACGCGCGCCTGCAGAAGCTGATCGAGCTTGCCCTGCAGAACAACCGCGACCTGCGCGTCGCCACGCTGCAGGTGGAAAAGGCCCGCGCGCAATACCAGATCCAGCGCGCGGATCTGTTCCCCAGCATCGCGGCCACCGCTGCCGACACGCGCAGCCGCACGCCGGGCGACCTGTCCGGGCGCGGCGTGGCGACCGTGGGCAACAGCTATTCGGTCGGCCTCGGCTTCACCGCCTACGAGCTGGACCTGTTCGGCCGCATCCAGAGCCTGAAGAACGAGGCGCTGGAAACGTACTTCGCGACCATGGCCGCGCAGCGCTCGGCGCAGATCACGCTGGTGTCGGAGGTGGCGAGCCAGTACCTGTCGCTGCTCGGCGCGCAGGCGCAGGTGCGGCTGGCGCAGGAGACGCTCGACTCCTACCAGCGCAGCTACGAGCTGACCCGCCGCAGCTTCGACGTGGGGGCTTCGTCCGCGCTGGACCTGGCTTCGGCCGAGACCGCGCGCAACACCGCGCAGACGGCGCTGGCCTCGTCCAAGCTGCAGGCGGCACAGGCGGAGCACGCGCTGGTGGTGCTGGTCGGCCAGCCGCTGCCGGCGGACCTGCCGGCCGGCGGCAACCTCGACACGCAGGGCCTGCTGACCGACCTGCCCGCCGGCCTGCCGAGCGAGCTGCTCGAGCGCCGCCCCGACATCCTGCAGGCTGAGCACACGCTCAAGGCCGCCAACGCCGACATCGGCGCGGCGCGCGCGGCCTTCTTCCCGCGTATCGCGCTCACGGGCAGCTACGGCACCGCCAGCACGGCGTTCTCCGATCTGTTCAAGGGCGGGCAGGGCGCATGGAGCTTCGGCCCGTCGATCAGCCTGCCGATCTTCGCGGGCGGCGCCAACGTGGCCAACCTGCGCGTGTCGGAGGCCAACAAGAAGATTGCCGTGGCGCAGTACGAGAAGGCCATCCAGACCGCGTTCCAGGAGGTGTCGGATGGGCTCTCGGGCCGAGCGCTGCTCGACGAGCAACTGGCCGCGCAGCAGGCGCTGGTGCAGTCCGAGGGCAACCGCTTCCGCCTGTCGGAGGCGCGCACGCAGCGCGGCGTGGACAACGCGCTGACGCTGCTCGACGCCGAGCGCTCGCTATTCAGTGCGCAGCAGAGCTTGATCTCGCTGCGGGTGTCGCGGCTGAACAATCTGGTGACGCTGTACAAGGCGCTGGGCGGCGGGTGGGCCGAGCAATCGGCTGCCGCCGTGCCGCCCCCACCGGAGGTTTCCCCCGCCGGCTGATCGGCCGGTCGTCATGTTTGCCCGCCTCGGCGGGCTTTTTTGCGCACATGACATTCAATTTTCCTGACCCCTCCCTGCAAATCCATGCACGCTGCAGAGGTGCGGACGGCGCAGAATGGTTGGCACATTCTTCAGGAAATTTGACATGCTTCCCGTGCTCTATCTTTCCCATGGGTCGCCGATGCTGGCGGCCGATCCGGGCCCCGTCGGCAAGACGCTGGCAGCACTCGGGCAAGAGATGGCCGCGCTTGGCCCCCGCGCCATCGTGGTGGTCTCGCCGCATTGGATGACGCGCCGACCGGCCGTCACCGCGCGTGCGCAGCAGGAGGCCTGGCATGACTTCGGTGGCTTCCCGCCGCAGCTCTATGCGCTGGAATATTCACCACCGGGCGCACCCGACCTGGCCGAGCGCATCCGCGCGCTGATCGACGGCAACATCGTGCCGGGCCTGGAAGAGCAGGCCTCCACCGTGCTCGACCCGCGCCAGCCGCTGGACCACGGCGCGTGGGTGCCGCTGATGCTGATGTTTCCCGAGGCGACCCTCCCCGTGGTGCAGGTGTCGCTGATGCCGGGTTTGTCGCCGGCCTGCCAGATGGCGATGGGCCGCACGCTCGCGCCGCTGCGCGACGAGGGCGTGCTGATCATCGGCTCGGGCAGCTTCACGCACAACCTGCGCGCGCTGATGCGCGGCCCCGGCATGGCGCAGCATGGCGTGCCGGTCGAGCCGTGGGTGGAAGCGTTCCGCGAATGGATGCTGGACGCGATGACCGAAGGCATCCGCAGTGGCGATTTCGCCACCTTCTGCGATTACCGCGCGCAAGCGCCGCACGCCGCCCACGCCCATCCAACCGACGAACACCTGATGCCGCTGTACGTGGCGCTGGGCGCCGCAATGGGCCAGCCGGGCCAAGCGACGCCGGGCGGCGTGCAGGCCCAGCATGTGGTCGATACCGTCACCTATGGTTCGCTGGCGATGGACAGTTTCCGCTTTGACGGCGCGGGCGCCAATGTGAGCACCCCCGAGCCGCCGGTGCGCGCGGCGGCTTGAACGTGCCGGCGGGCGTCAGGCGCGGATCAGCGCCGGCGCCAACGCAGTCGGGTTGACCACGCTGTCGACGTTGCCCTGCAGCACCTCGAGGATGTTCTGGAACGCGATGCTGAAGTACATCTCGTAGCTCTCGCGCTCCACATAGCCGATGTGCGGCGTGCAGATGCAGTTCTCCATGCGCAGCAGCGTATGGCCCTGCAGGATCGGCTCGGTCTCGAACACGTCGATGGCGGCCATGCCCGGGCGGCCGCGGTTCAGCGACGTCACCAGACCGTTCTCTTCCACCAGCTCGGCGCGGCTGGTGTTGACGAACAGCGCCGTCGGCTTCATGCGCGTGAGGTCTGCCACGGTGATGATGCCGCGCGTCTCGTCATTCAGGCGCAGGTGCACGGACAGCACGTCGGCCTGCTCGAACAGCGCCTCCTTCGACTCCGCCACGGCAAAGCCGTCGGCGCGGGCGCGTTCCTGCGAGCCCTCACGGCCCCACACCACCACGTTCATGCCGAAGGCGCGGCCGTAGCCGGCCACCAGCTGGCCGATCTTGCCGTAGCCGAAGAGGCCCAGCGTCTGGCCCTTGAGCACGCGGCCGATGCCGAAGTTCGGCGGCATGGTGGTCGACTTCAGCCCCGACTGCTGCCACGCGCCGTGCTTGAGGCTGGCGACGTACTGCGGAATGCGGCGCTGCGCGGCCATCACCAGCGCCCAGGTCAACTCGGCCGGCGCCACCGGCGAACCCTTGCCCTCCAGCACCACCACGCCCTTGTCGGTACAGGCATCCAGGTCGATGTGGCTGCCGGCCTCGCGCGAGACGCGCCCGGTCTGGCTGATGATCTTGAGCTTGGGCAGGCGATCGAGCAGCTGACGCGTCACCCGCGTGCGCTCCCGGATCAGCACGATGGCTTCGACATCCGCCACACGTGCGGCCAATTGCCCCACGCCTTTGACGGTGTTGTTGAACACTTTGACTTCGTGGTCTTGCAGCAGGCTGAAGCACTCCAGCTTGCGAACGGCGTCTTGGTAGTCGTCCAGTACGGCAATCTTCATCGACATCTCACTTCGAACAATGGTGCGCAGCAAAAAACAGCGATCCCTCGCGGTGGTATTCTTCCCATCCCTCGTCGTCCGACCATTGTTGGCAACATTCGGTGGCGACGTTCGGAATTGCCCGCCGCGGGCACGCGCTTTGCGCAGCCACGCTTGTGACGAGTCCTAATTCTTAGTGTGCCGTCACTTTAGCGTACGCGGCCTTCGCTGCCGGGAAAACCTGCTTTTCGGCAGCACCCCGCTTTGTAACTGAATGTGAAATCAGCACGGCCCCTGTCCTCCCGCCTGCCTAGCATCGCCCCCTGGAAACCGCTGATCCGGCCCGCCTGCGCTGGGCTGTCGATCGCTTTCCACCCTGCGGGAGCATGCCCGGGTCCTGACCGCCGTGTTGATCTGCCGCCGCTTTCCTTTTCACTTCCCATTGGAGTTTTGGTATGAACCAACCCGTGATGCAGGGCGTGCCCGCATTGAACGTGCCCGATTACGTGAAACACCCGCGCCTGGTGGCGTGGGTCGGCGAGATCGCCGCGCTGGTCAAGCCCGAGCGCGTCGTCTGGTGCGACGGCTCGCAAGCAGAATACGACCGCCTGTGCGCCGAGATGGTCGCCGCCGGCACCATGAAGCAGCTCAACCCGGCCAAGCGCAAGAATTCGTACCTGGCGCTGTCCGACCCCTCGGACGTGGCGCGTGTGGAAGACCGCACCTTCATCTGCTCGCAGAACAAGGAAGACGCTGGCCCCACCAACAACTGGGTCGCCCCGGCCGAGATGCGCCAGACGCTGCACGGTCTGTTCGACGGCTGCATGCGCGGCCGCACGCTGTACGTGGTGCCGTTCTCGATGGGCCCGCTGGGCTCGCCGATCGCGCACATCGGCGTGGAGCTGTCCGACAGCCCGTACGTGGCCGTCAACATGCGCATCATGACCCGCATGGGCCGCGCCGTGTATGACGTGCTGGGCACCGACGGCGAGTTCGTGCCGTGCGTGCACACGGTGGGCAAGCCGCTGGCCGCCGGCGAGCAGGACGTGCCGTGGCCGTGCAACCCGACCAAGTACATCGTGCACTTTCCCGAGTCGCGCGAGATCTGGTCGTTCGGCTCGGGCTACGGCGGCAACGCGCTGCTGGGCAAGAAGTGCTTCGCGCTGCGCATCGCCTCCACGATGGGCCGCGACCAGGGCTGGCTGGCCGAGCACATGCTGATCCTGGGCGTGACCTCGCCCGCGGGCAAGACTTACCACGTGGCGGCGGCCTTCCCGTCGGCGTGCGGCAAGACCAACTTCGCGATGCTGATCCCGCCGGCTGGCCTCAACGGCTGGAAGATCACCACCATCGGCGACGACATCGCCTGGATCAAGCCCCGCCAGGACGCCGACGGCCAGACCCGCCTGTACGCCATCAACCCGGAAGCCGGCTTCTTCGGCGTGGCGCCGGGCACGGGCGAGAAGACCAACTTCAACGCGATGGCGACGCTCAAGGAGAACGTCATCTTCACCAACGTTGCGCTGACCGACGACGGCGACGTGTGGTGGGAAGGCATGACCGATACGCCGCCCGCGCACCTGACCGACTGGCAGGGCCAGGACTGGACCCCGGCGATTGCGAAGGAGACCGGCCGCAAGGCCGCGCACCCGAACTCGCGCTTCACGGCGCCGGCCGCGCAGTGCCCGTCGATCGATCCGGAGTGGGACAACCCGGCTGGCGTGCCGATCGACGCGTTCATCTTCGGTGGCCGCCGCTCGACCACGGTGCCGCTGGTGACCGAAGCCCGTGACTGGACCGAGGGCGTCTATATGGCCGCCACCATGGGCTCGGAAACGACGGCCGCCGCCGCTGGCCAGCAGGGCATCGTGCGCCGCGATCCGTTCGCCATGCTGCCGTTCTGCGGCTACAACATGGCCGACTACTTCGCGCACTGGCTCAAGTTGGGCGCGCAGCTGGCAACAAGTGGTGCCACGCTGCCGAAGATCTTCTGCGTGAACTGGTTCCGCAAGGACGAACAAGGTCGCTTCGTGTGGCCGGGCTTCGGCGAGAACATGCGCGTGCTGAAGTGGATGGTCGACCGCATCGAGGGCCAGGTTCAGGGTAGCGAGCACGTCTTCGGCGTGTCGCCGCGTTATGAAGAGCTGAGCTGGGACGGTCTGGACTTCACGGCCGAGCAGTTCGCCAAGGTGATCTCGCTGGATGCCGCCGCCTGGCAGCAGGAGCTGGCGCTGCACGACGAGCTGTTCACGCAGCTGGCGCACCACCTGCCGCAGGCGCTGCCGGAAGCGAAGGCGCGCCTGGAGGGGCGTCTGCAAGGCTGATCGCAGTCAGCTGTTGCTAAGGAAAGCCCGCGCATTGCGCGGGCTTTTTTTGTCTGTTCTGCCCATTCTTTGGGCAGTAATCCCAAAGATTTAAGTCGCGCGATTTACCCCTTTCATTAAAACGGGTCGCTTGATTTAAATTTTATTGAATTCCGTTGTAAAAAATACCGAAACGCACAACGCGATGTGCGTTATGCCAATGCCAACATAATAACAATGCCTTTATGCGGGGCGCGGATCATCGTGCGCATGATACGGCTGGAAACCCGCGTCTGGCATAGGTTTGTGAAGCATGCGTGTCAACTTGCGCATGGCATTGGCACATCATTCGGCGCAAATTTTCGAATTGTTAAAATCCTGCGTGACGAATTCCCGTTGGATTCTTATAATCCGGCAACACAGGGTCTTCGCAATATGGAGCCAGCGCGAAGGCTGACAAAAAAGTATCGGGAAACGGCTGGCAAGCCAATGTCATGTTCGGATGGGCATCACGTCCATCCTCCGGCGCGCGGGGGTGCGCCGGCTCGGTTTTCGGCGTGTGATGCCGCGCTGTATGCAAACGATTGCACAGTGCGGCAGCGGACGACGAAGCGGGGGCGTGCCACAACCCTTCCCGAAACATCCTGGATCACCAGGTGGCTCCGCCGGAGATCTGCTGACGGGACAAGCAGTGCACAGCGATCTCCCGTCTGGCCCGCAAGGGCCGGGCGACGCAGGACCGTATGACATGCAGGCGAGCGCGCTACGCCCGCGTGGATTCCATAACAACGCGCACCGCAGACAGAAGAGCGCGGCCGAGGGGCCGATTGCCGGAAATTTGTCGGCTGGGTTTGACGGGAGGTTTTACAAGTGGGAATTCAGATCTTGCTGGTCGAACAAGACCAGGCAGAGGGGGAGCGTCTGTCGTTTTCCCTGCGTGACGGCGGACATCTGGTCCAACGGGTGGATGGCCCGGCACAGGCGCAAGCCGTGCTGCAGGCGTCTGCGCCCGATCTGCTGCTGATGGAGTGGACGTGGCCGGAGCGCGAATCGATCGACATGCTGCTGGCCCTGCGCGCCAGCACGCACACGCGTGGCCTGCCGGTCATCGTGTTGTCGCGTCATGGGGATGCGCGCGCCAAGATCGCCGCGCTCGACGCCGGCGCTGACGATTACGTGGTCAAGCCGTGCGACACGGGTGAGCTGCATGCCCGCATCCGCGCGGTGCAGCGCCGCCGCGCGCCGCAGCAGGGCGACGAAGTGCTGCAGGTCAACGGCCTGCGGCTCGATCCGCTCACGCTGGGCGTGACGGCGCAGACCGAGACTGGACCGCGCGCGATTCCGCTCAGCCCGCTCGAGTTCCGCCTGCTGCATTTCCTGGTGGCCCACCCGCAGCGCGTGCATTCGCGCACGCAATTGCTCGACCGGGTGTGGGGCAACCATGTCTTCGTGGGCGAGCGGACGGTGGACGTGCATGTGCGCAAGCTGCGCGTGGCACTGGCCGGCACCCCGTGCGACGGCCTGATCCAGACCGTGCGCGGTGGCGGCTACCGCCTGATGGTGGGCACGGGCGCCGCGCTGAAGGCGCAGCCGGCCGAGGCCATCGGTGCACAACTGGAGGCCGCCGCGCGCAAGCCGGAGCTGCCGGCCTACGGGCGCGTGCCCACGCGCTCGCTCAGCCTCAACGAGCCGGTGCGCCTGACCGCCTGACCGGCCCGCACTAAGCACCTTTCGACCATTCCCTCGACCCTGCATGAAGCAGGGCGATGGAATGGTTTTGTCTGTGCCCAACCTCAATCCAACAATCTCAGGGGGAATCGAACATGAAGCTGTGGTGGAGCGGTGTACTGCTGGCCGGACTGGCCATGAGCGCGCAGGCGCAGGAAGTGAAGCCGGGTCTGTGGGAAAGCACGACCAGCGTGACCCTGAACGGCAAGCCGTTCCCACACGTTGACGAGCAGGGCCGCCAAGTGCCGAACCGCCCGGAACGCGGCTGCGTGAGCGCGAACGATGCCGGGAACATCCGCGACAGGATTGAACGCAACATGCTCAAGGACATGCACGGCTGTGCCGTGACCCGCTGGAACTACGCGCTGGGCACGCTCAAGGTGTCGATGTCGTGCGAGGACCCGCAGGGCGGCAAGGGGTCGCTGGATGCCAGCGGCCCGCTCACGGCCACGTCCTTCGACATCACCGGCAGCGGCCACTACCAGCACCCGCAGTATGGGCCGATGACCAGCGGCTTCCACTACCAGGGCCGCTACCTGGGCGCGTGCAAGTCGTAAGCCGCGGGCCCGAAGGAGAAGCCTGGATGCACCCACGCTACCTACGCTCGCTCGGGGTGTCGCTCGTGCTGGCGGCACTGCTGTGCGCGTGCGGCAAGCAGGATGACGCCATCGCCAGCACCACGGTGGGCATCGACACCGCGCTGCCCCAGGCGTGCGTCGAGGCCGAAGATGCCCAGCGCGCCTGCACCGAGAACCAAGCCGCCGGCTACGAGCGCGTTGGGCAACCGGCCGCCGCCAAGCAGCTGCGCGACGCCTTGCCCAAGGAGATGGACGCCGTGCGGGCACGCTGGCGCTCCGTCGCCAGCAAGGACGGGCTGGCCCTATCCTGTGCCGCCACGCGCGACGCCCTGCGGGCGCAGCCGCAATGCCGCAAGGGATGAGCGCCCTGGCACACGGTGCGTGGAGGGTGCGCACCTGAAAAAACGGCCGGACCGCTAGGCGGTACCGGCCGTTTTTCTTGTTGCCGAGGCGATCAGCGCTGGCCTTCGCGCCAACGCTTGAGCCAACCCAACCCCTCGCTGGTGCCTGCGCGTGGCCGGTACTCGCAACCGACCCAGCCGTCGTAGCCCAGCGTGTCCATCAACGCGAACAGGTGCGGGTAGTTCAGCTCGCCCTCGTCCGGCTCGTGGCGATCCGGCACACCGGCAATCTGCACGTGGCCGACATCGGTGACGTACTGCTTGAGCTTGACCGACAGGTCGCCCTCCATGATCTGCGCGTGGTACAGGTCGAACTGCACCTTCAGGTTGGGCGCGCCGACCTCCTTGCACACCGCATGCGCCTGGGCCTGATGTGTGAGGAAGAAGCCTGGCATGTCGCGCGTGTTGATCGGCTCCAGCACGATGGTGATGCCTGCGCCGGCCGCCTCGCGCGCGGCGTAGGCGAGGTTCTGCACGTAGGTGGCGTGGTGGCGGGCACGGTCGTCATTCGGCCCGATCAGGCCCGCCACCACGTGCACGCGCGTGTTGCCGAGCACCTGCGCGTACTCCAGTGCGGTGGCGATGCTGCGCTTGAACTCCTCCTCGCGCCCGGGCAGCGAGGCGATGCCGCGCTCGCCGCCGGCCCAGTCGCCCGGCGGGGCGTTGAACAGCGCCTGCGTGAGGCCGTGGTCGACCAGCCGTGCGCGCAGCGGGTGCTTGTCGTACTCATACGGGAAGAGGAATTCCACGCCCTCGAAGCCATCCTTTGCCGCGGCGGCAAAGCGGTCGAGGAACGCGTGCTCCTGGTACATCATGGAGAGGTTGGCGGCAAAGCGCGGCATGGCAAATCCTTACGTCGACGGTGTTACTTGTTAACCAGTTGCGGCGGCGTGCGCAGCACGGCGATGGCACCGATCACCAGCACGCCCGCCAGCGCATACATGCCGGCCGAGGTGCTGTTGGTCATGTCCTTGAGCGCGCCCACCATGTAGGGGCTGACGAAGCCGGCCAGGTTGCCTACCGAGTTGATGGCGGCAATGCCGGCCGCGGCAGCGGTGCCGCGCAGGAACGACGTGGGCAGCGACCAGAACAGCGGTGCGCAGGTCAGCACCCCAGCGGCGGCCACCGACAGAAACACCACCGACAGCACCACATTGTGCGACGACGCGGCCACCACGGCAAAGCCGACCGCGCCCATCAGCGCCGGCACCACCAGATGCCAGCGGCGCTCGCGGCGCGCGTCGGCGCTGCGGCCGATCAGCACCATGGCGATCGCGGCGCAGAGGTACGGAATGGCGGACAGCACGCCCACCATGAAGGTGTCCGTCACGCCCGCGTTCTTCACCAGCGTCGGCACCCAGAACGTCAGGCCGTACTGGCCCATCACGAAGGCAAAGTAGATCAGGCTCATCAGCCACACGCGCGGGTCGGAGAACAGCGCGCCCAGGCCCGGGTGCTCCGCCTTGCCGTGGTTGTCGGCGGCGATGTTCGCTTCCAGCAGTTGCTTGTCTTCCTCGCTCAGCCACTTGGCGCGGCGGATGCTGTCATCGAACTTCCACAGCACCAGCAGGCCCACGAGCACGGCGGGAATCGCCTCGATCGCGAACATCCACTGCCAGCCCTGCCAGCCGCTGTTGTCGTGGAACGCGCTCATGATCCAGCCCGACAGCGGATTGCCGAAGATGCCCGAGATGGGGATCGCCGCCATGAACATCGCGACGATGCGCGCGCGGCGGTGCGACGGATACCAGTACGTCAGGTACAGGATGATGCCGGGGTAGAAGCCGGCCTCGGCCAGGCCCAGCAGGAAGCGCATCACGTAGAACTGCGTGGGCGTCTGCACGAAGGCGAAGGCGCCGGAGATCAGGCCCCAGGTGATCATGATGCGCGCGATCCACACGCGCGCGCCGATCTTGTGCAGCAGCAGGTTGCTCGGCACCTCGAACAGGAAGTAGCCGATGAAGAAGATGCCCGCACCCAGGCCGTACACCGTCTCGGAAAAATTCAGCGCCTGCGACATCTGCAGCTTGGCAAAGCCGACGTTTACGCGGTCGAGATAGGCGACCACGTAGCACAGCATGATGAGCGGAACGATGCGGCGCGACACGCGTGCGTAGACGCTGTCTTCCTGTGACAGGGCGCGCGCTGGCAGCGCCGCCGTGGTGGCGGTGGACGTGGTCATGTGGTCTCCGGTGTAGGTGTTATGTGGGCCGCGATGGCAGCTACCAGCGGGCCCCGAACGTCTGGCGCAACTCGTCGATCTGCGCGTCGGACAGCGGTGCGGGCTTCGGGCTGGTCATGAGCCAAAGCCGCGCGGTTTCTTCCAGTTCTTCCAGGGCGTAGGCCGCGTTCGAGACCGAGCCGTGCCACACCACGGGGCCGAGGCGATCGAGCAGCACCGCGCGCACGTCGTTCGCGAGTTCGGCGATCTGCCTGGCGACGTCCGGATGCCCTGGGCGTTGATAGCGGATGAGCGGCACGTGCCCGACCTTCATCACGTAGTAGGGCGTGATGGGCGGCAGCACGTCGGCCTCGCGCCAGACGCCGGCCAGCGTGAGCGCCACCAGGTGTGTCGAATGCGTGTGCACGACGGCGTGCGCATCAGCATTGCGGTCGTAGATGCCGCGATGCAGGGCGAGCGTCTTCGAGGGCTTGTCGCCGCTGACCCATTCACCGGCCGTGCTGACCTTGGCGATGCGCGCCGGATCCAGCGTGCCGAGGCACGCGTCGGTGGGCGTGATGAGCCAGCCATCGGGCAGGCGCGCGCTGATGTTGCCGGCGGTGCCGACGGTGTAGCCGCGCGCGTACAGGCTGGCGCCCACGCGCGCGATCTCTTCGCGCAGCGCGTTTTCAGTGGCGGCCGTCATGCGATGGGCTCCACCGTGGTCTGGGCCAATTGCGCGAGCGCCTTCTCGAAGAAATCGACCGTGCCGAAGTTGCCGGACTTGAGCGCCAGCGCGACCGGGTCATCACCGATGGTCGCCGTCCATGGCACGCCCGGATCGATCTGCGGGCCGATGCGCAGCGCGCGCACATCCAGCGCCTGCACCACCGCGCCCGAGGACTCACCGCCGGCCACGACGAAGCGGCGCACGCCATCGGCATGCAGCGCGCGGGCGATGCGACCGAGCGCCTCTTCAACCAGCTTGCCGGCGCGCTCCACGCCCAAGGTCTGCTGCACGCGCGCGACCTGCTCCGGCGCGCTGGTGGCGTACACCAGCACGGTCTGTCCCGCGTGGCGGTGCACGAAATCGAGCGCCTCGACCACCACCGGCTTGCCTTCGGCCAGCGCCAGCGGATCTATCTGGAACGCCGGACGCGACGCACGCCAGTGCGCGACCTGCGCATTCGTCGCGCGCGAGCAGCTACCGGACAGCACGATGGCCGCGTCCGCTACGGCCGGCAAGCATGCCGCATCGCCGTGTGCGGTGATCAGCCCCGCGCGGCGATACTGCGCCGGCAGACCCAGCGCCAGGCCCGAGCCGCCGGTGAGTAGCGGCAGGTCGGCAAACGCCTCGCCCAGCACGATCAGGTCGTCGTTGGAGATTGCGTCGGCAACGCCCAAGTGCACGCCATCGGCGCGCAGCAGCTGCATCTGATCGCGGCAGGCCTGCGCGCCGCGCATCACCGTGTCATAGCGCAGCAGGCCGACCTTGCCCGCGCTCTGGCGCGCCAGCACCGGCACCAGGTTCGGATCGCGCATCGGCGTGAGCGGGTGGTGCTCCATGCCCGACGCGTTGAGCAGCACGTCGCCGACGAACAGGTGGCCGCGGAAGATCGTGCGGCCGTTCTCCGGAAACGCCGGGCAGGCCAGCGTGAAGTCGGTGCCCAGCGCCGCCATCAGCGCCTCGGCCACGGGGCCGATGTTGCCGTCGTCGGTGGAGTCGAAGGTCGAGCAGTACTTGAAGAAGAAGCGCGAGCAGCCGCGCCCGCGCAGCCAGTGCAGCGCCGCCAGCGACTGGCCGACCGCTTGCGGCGCGGGGATCGTGCGTGACTTGAGCGCGATCACGATGGCATCGGCGCCAGCGGCAATGGCTTCATCACCGGCGCCCGGCACGCCGATGGTCTGCACGGTGCGCATGCCCGCGCGCACCAACATGTTGGCGAGGTCGGTCGCGCCGGTGAAGTCGTCGGCGATGCAGCCGAGCACGGGGCGGGAGGTTTGCGCGTCGCTCATGCGGCGTTCTCCGGCAGCGTGATCCCCGGGAAGATCTTGATCACGGCGCTGTCGTCTTCCTTGGCGTAACCGGCCGTGGAGGCCTGCATGAACATCTGGTGCGCGGTGGCGGCCAGCGGCAGCGGGAACTTGGTCGCGCGCGCGGTATCGAGCACCAGCCCAAGGTCCTTGACGAAGATGTCGACGGCGGACAACGGCGTGTAGTCGCCGGCCAGCACGTGGGCCATGCGGTTTTCGAACATCCAGCTATTGCCTGCGCTGTGGGTGATGACCTCATACAGCGCATCCGCCTCCACGCCTTCGCGCAGGCCCAGCGCCATCGCTTCGGCGGCGGCGGCAATGTGCACGCCGGCCAGCAGCTGGTTGATGATCTTCACCTTGCTGCCGGCGCCGGCCTTGTCGCCCAGGCGGTAGACCTTGCCGGCCATGGCGTCGAGCACGGCGCCCGCCGCCGCATAGGCTGCGGGTGTGGCCGAAGTCATCATGGTCATCTGGCCCGAGGCAGCCTTGGCGGCGCCGCCCGAAATCGGGCCGTCCACGTACAGGACACCAAGCTGCGCGAGACGCGCTTCCAGCGCAATCGACCAATTCGGGTCCACCGTGGAACACATGACGAACGTGCTGCCCGGTCGCATGGCCGCAGCAGCGCCCTGCTCGCCGAACAGCACGGCTTCGGTCTGGGCGGCATTGACCACCACCGAGACCAGCACGTCCACGCTGGCCGCCACCTCGGCAGGCGTTGCGCAGGCCACGCCGCCTTCCTTGGCGAAGTCCGCAGCGGCGCCTGGGCGGGCGTCGCAGGCGTACACGGTGTAGCCCTGATTGCGCAGCGTCTTGGCAATGCCCATGCCCATTGCGCCGAGCCCGACCACGCCGACCTTCTGGTCGACCGTCGATTGCGTCATGAAGAACTCCTGAGGTGAATTACTTACCGGCCGATGCGTCGCGGCCCTCGGCCAAGCGACGCGCGGCGTTGAACATGTGGGTTTGCGCGGCGTTGCGCGCGGCCAGGGCATCGCGCTTGCGGATGGCTTCCACCATCGCGCGGTGCTCGTCGCGCACCTGGCGGGCGAAGTCTTCGCGGCGCGCTTCGTTGCTGCGCGTCACGCCGATCGCCTCTTCCAGGTATTGGCTGAAGAAGCCAAGCGCCTGCACCAGGAACGGGTTGCCGCTGGCGGCCGCGATGGCGTGGTGGAAGCGCAGGTCTTCTGCCACGCCGTCGCCGCCGGCCGCCACGGCGGCATCGATGCCGTCGAGCGCCGCGTCGATCTCGATCATCTGCGCGTCGGTGCGGCGCTGGGCGGCCAGTGCGGCGCCCTCGGCCTCCAGCGCGCGGCGCAGCTCGATGATGTGCAGCACGGCGTCGATCGACCCGGCCTGCGCGGCGTCGATGCGCAGCGGCTTGAGCCCGGCCTGCTGCGTGACGTACACGCCGCTGCCCTGGCGCGCCTCGACCACGCCCTCATGGCGCAGCCGCGAGATGGCCTCGCGGATCACCGTGCGGCTCACGCCGAATTCCTGGCCGAGCACGGTCTCGGAGGGCATGCGCTCGCTGCGGCGCAGCTCGCCCGAGTCGATCTTGTCCATCAGGGCTTGGGCCACGCGGTCGGACAGGGAGGGCGCGGCGTCGAGTCGTTCAAACATGGTGACGGAGGATGGGGTTTGCTTGGCAAGCGTAAATTCGTCGTGTCATCATACAAGTTGAGCCGGATGGCTTCATCCACGTTTACCCTAGACAACGATCAAATCTCGTCAGGCGGCCCCGCCCGGCCCGATCCGACGACAAGGAGGCACCATGAACATCCTCATCACCGGCGGCGCCGGTTTCCTGGGCCAGCGCGTGCTGGCAGAACTGCTCCAGCAACCCGGCCTGCCCGGCGCGGATGGCACCGTGCAGCCGGTCGAGACCTTTGTCGTGCTGGACCAGGTGGCCGGCCAGATCCAGGACCCGCGCGTGCGCTATGTGACCGGTGACGCGGCGGACCATGCACTGATCGCCCAGGTGATCGACGACCACGTCGGCGGCGTGTTCCACCTGGCCGCCGTGGTGAGCGGCACCGCCGAGGCGGACTTCGACCTAGGCATGCGCGTGAACCTGGATGGCACGCGTGCGCTGCTCGAAGCGCTGCGCGCGCAGCAGGCCAAGACCGGCCGCGCGGCGCGCGTGCTGTTCGCCAGCTCGGTGGCGGTGTTCGGCGGCCAACTGCCCGCCGTGGTGACGGACGAAACCGCCCCCACGCCGCAAGCCTCGTACGGCGTGCAGAAGCTGATGGGCGAGTTGATGGTCGGGGAGTTCGCGCGCAAGGGTTACATCGACGGCCGCGCGGTGCGCATCCCGACCGTGTCGGTGCGCCCGGGTAAGCCGAACGGCGCGGCGTCGAGCTTCGCGTCCGGCATCATCCGCGAGCCGCTGGCCGGTGAGGCGGCAATCTGCCCGGTGGAAGCTGAAACCGAGCTGTGGCTCGCGTCACCGCGGCAGGTGGTGGCCTCGTTGCTGCACGCGTACACGCTGCCGGCATCGGCGTGGGGCCATCGCCGCTCGCTGAACCTGCCGGGCATTACCGTGCGCGTGGGCGAGATGGTCGAGGCGATGCGCAAGGTGGCCGGCGATGCGCAGGTCGCGCGCATCCGCTGGGAGCCCGACGCGCGCATCAAGGCCATCGTGCAGGGCTGGCCGGCGCGCTTCGATACCGCCCGCGCCGATGCGATGGGCTTCGGCCGCGACACCTCGTTCGAGACGATGGTGCGCGACTACGTCGACAGCACGAAGGCGAACTAACGCCCGAACTAGCGCCCCTTGCCCAGCTCCACCGCGTACTTCACCAGTTCCGCCTGCCCCTCGATGCCGAGCTTTCGCTTGAGGTTCAGGCGGTGCGATTCCACCGTGCGCACGGAGAGCCCCAACTCATCGGCGATGCGCTTGTTGGCATAGCCCTTGGCGATGCCGTCGAGGATGTCGCGCTCGCGCGGCGTGAGCGCCTCCACCGGCGTGGGGGTGATGGCCTGCTCGGCCATGCGCATCGCCAACTGCGCGCTGTAGAACGCGCGCCCGGCCAGCACCGCGTCGATGGCCTCGACCAGCTCGCTGGCGGGCGCGTCCTTGAGCACGTAGCCGCGTGCGCCGGCGCGCATCACCTGCCGCACGACCTCGAGGTTGTCGTGCATCGACAGCACCAGCACGGCGACTTCTGGAAACTGCTCGGCGAATTTCTCCGTCAGCGCAATGCCGTTCATGCCGCGCATGCCGATGTCCATCAGCGCCAGATCGGGTGACAGCGTGCGCGCCGCTTCGAGCGCAGCCTCCGCATCCCCGGCCTCGCCCACCACGCGGAAATGCGGCACGGCCTCCAGCCGCACGCGCACGCCATCGCGCACCAGCGGGTGATCGTCGACCAGGAGGAGTTTGACGGGCGTATTCATACGGTGGCAGAAGATGCGGAGCGGGCGGCCGAAGCCAGTTGAGCGATGACGACGTGCGGTAGCGCCGCGCACACCTCGGTGCCGTGCGGGCCGGAGGCGATGGTGCAGGTGCCGCCCAGCGCGGCCATGCGCTCGCGCATGTTGCGCAGGCCGATGCCGCGCTGCGGGTCCACCTGCACGGATTCCACATCGAAGCCGGGCCCGTTGTCGCGGATGGACAGGCGTACGGCGTCGATGTCGTTCTCGAGCAGCACGCCGATGCGCGTGGCGCCGCTGGCATGGCGCTCGATATTGGAGACCGCCTCTTGCGCGATACGGAAGAGCGCGGTGTTGCAGGCGTCCGGCAACTGCACGGGCGGCCCGGCGAGTTCGAGCGCGATGGCGAAGCCGGATTGCCGGTCCTCATGCGCCTCGCGCGTTTCACGCACGAGCAGCTCCAGCGCGGCGGCCAGCCCCAGGTCATCGAGTAGCGCCGGGCGCAGGTTGTGCGAGACGCGCCGCACCTCGCCGAGCGCACCGTTGAGGCGGTCCAGCGCACGGCGCAGCATGCTGGCCGCTCGATCGATGGCTGGCTGTGGCGCAGGCGTGCCGTCGCGGCCGGCAGGCGCCTCCAGGTGGCCGTGCGCCGTTTCCAGCAGCAGCTTGGTCGACACCAGCACCTGGCTGATGCCGTCATGCAGCTCGCGCGACACGCGCGCCCGCTCGTCTTCCTGCGAGCGCACCACCTGTTGCGCGAGCTGGCGCAGCTTGGCGTCGGCCTCGCGATGGTCGCTCACGTTGAGCGCCAGGCCGCTGCCGGCCACCAACAGGATGCTGATCGCCGCGATGCCCACCACCCAGGCCAGCGTCTGGTCGATGTTGGCCTGTGCGCGCTGGTCGATCTCGCGCAGGGTCTGCTCGATGTCGTCCAGGTACAGGCCGGTGCCGACCATCCAGCCCCATTGCGGAATCGGCTCGACATAGCCGAGCTTGGGCACGCTCTGGTGCGAGGAGGGCTTGTCCCACATGTAGCGCACGAAGCCGCCGCCGTTCTGTGCGGCGGCCACCAGCTTCTGGATGGTGGGCTGGCCGCGCGCGTCGGTCAGGTCCCACAGGTCGCGGCCGACCAGTTCCGGCTGGCGCGGGTGCATCAGGTTGCGCCCGTGCAGGTCGTACAGGAAGAAGTAACCGTCGGGGCCGAAGTCGAGGCGCGCGAGGGTGCGCATGGCTTCGTCGCGGGTGGCCTGATCGTTGCGGCCGGAGGCGAGCAGTGGGGCGATCGCGCTCTGCGCCAGCTTCACGTAGGCGCGCAGCTCGGTCTCCTTGGCCTGCAGGTAAGCCGACTCGACCAGTTGCCGTTCGTGCTGCGCCAACGCGATCGACTGGTGCCGCACGGTCAGCATGATCGCCAGCATGGCGAGGGTCAGCGGCGCGACGGCGAGCAGCAGGATCTTCTGGCGGAGCTTCATGACAGGGCGCGTGCCTCTCGCGTTGCAACAACGTAAGGCTGCGGCGCAATCTCGATTGGAAATGACATCGCCTGCGTAGTATTACGGACAGGTGCTGCGTAGTCCTCCGCTTGTGGTGCGGGGCAGGGCTGGCAAATACTACACGCCCTTGCCGCCGGCATGACAGCGGCAGGCAAACGCCTGCGACCACGCAGGCCGGCACTTCCGCAGGGATGAACCCACATCCCGCATCCAGCAACTTCGACCAAGGTTCGAGGAGACCGACATGAGCTTCGTCAGGCAACACCTGATCTGGCTGGTCGTCGCCATTCTTGGCGCGTTTGCCTTTGCCACCGTTGCGCTTGCGCGCGGCGAGGCAGTCAGCGCGCTATGGGTGGTGGTGGCCGCCGTGTGTATCTACCTGATCGCGTATCGCTACTACAGCCGCTTCATTGCCGACAAGGTGCTCGGCCTGGACGGCACGCGCAAGACGCCGGCCTGGCGTCACAACGACGGGCTCGACTACGTCCCCACCAACAAATACGTGCTGTTCGGCCACCACTTCGCGGCCATTGCCGGTGCCGGCCCGCTGGTGGGCCCCGTGCTGGCCGCGCAGATGGGCTACCTGCCGGGCATGCTGTGGATCCTCGCTGGCGTGGTGTTCGCCGGTGCGGTGCAGGACTTCATCGTGCTGTTCATCTCCACCCGCCGCGACGGCCGCTCGCTGGGCGACCTGGTGAAATCCGAGATGGGCACGGTGCCCGGCGTGATCGCGCTGTTCGGTGCGTTCCTCATCATGATCATCATCCTGGCCGTGCTGGCGCTGATCGTGGTGAAGGCGCTGGTCGGCTCGCCGTGGGGCACCTTCACGGTGGCCGCGACGATTCCCATCGCGCTGTTCATGGGCGTGTACGTGCGCTACATCCGCCCGGGTCGCATCGGCGAGGTCTCCATCATCGGCTTCGTGCTGCTGATGCTGGCCATCATCGGCGGCCAGGCCGTGCATGAGAGCGCCGCGCTCTCGCCGCTGTTCACGTTCGACGGCAAGGCTCTGACGTGGATGCTGATCGGCTACGGCTTCGTCGCCTCGGTGCTGCCGGTGTGGCTGCTGCTGGCCCCGCGTGATTACCTGTCGACCTTCCTGAAGATCGGCACGATCATGGCGCTGGCGATCGGCATCCTGATCGTCGCGCCGCAGATGCAGATGCCTTCGCTCACGCAGTTCGCCGCCGGCGGCGGCCCGGTGTGGTCGGGCAACCTGTTCCCGTTCCTGTTCATCACGATCGCGTGCGGCGCGGTGTCAGGTTTCCACTCGCTGATCTCGTCGGGCACCACGCCCAAGCTGCTGGAGAACGAGACGCAGGCACGCTTCATTGGCTACGGCGCGATGCTGATGGAATCGTTCGTCGCCATCATGGCGCTGGTGGCTGCCTCGGTCATCAACCCGGGCATCTACTTTGCGATGAACAGCCCGGCGGCACTGGTCGGTGCCACGCCGGATGCCGTGGCGCAGACGCTCTCCACCTGGGGCTTCGTCATCACGCCGGACGTGCTGATCCAGACCGCCAAGGACGTGGGTGAGAACACCATCCTCGCGCGCGCGGGTGGCGCCCCGACGCTGGCCGTCGGCATGGCGCACATCCTGCACCAGGTGGTGGGCGGCCAGGCCATGATGGCGTTCTGGTACCACTTCGCGATCCTGTTCGAGGCGCTGTTCATCCTGACCGCCGTGGACGCAGGCACGCGTGCCGGCCGTTTCATGCTGCAGGATCTGCTGGGCACCTTCGTGCCGGCGCTCAAGCGCACCGACTCGCTGGTCGCCAACCTGATCGCCACGGCCGTGACCGTCGCGCTGTGGGGCTACTTCCTGTACCAGGGCGTGGTCGATCCGCTGGGTGGCATCAATACGCTGTGGCCGCTGTTCGGCATCTCCAACCAGATGCTGGCCGCGATTGCGCTGACGCTCGGCACCTGCGTGCTGGTCAAGATGAAGCGCGACCGCTACGTGTGGGTGACGCTGCTGCCGACCGTGTGGCTGCTGATCTGCACGCTGACCGCCGGCTGGCAGAAGCTGTTCGATCCGGACCCGAAGATCGGCTTCCTGGCCCACGCCAACAAGTACGCCGATGCCATCGCCGCCGGCAAGTTGCTGGCGCCGGCCAAGTCGGTCGCGCAGATGCAGCAGATCGTGCTGAACGATCGCATCGACGCGGCGCTGTGCGGCCTGTTCGTGCTGGTGGTGGTCAGCATCGCCTGGTACGGCCTGCGCACGGTGTTCAAGGCGCGCGCGCAATCGCGCCCGACCGTCAACGAAACGCCGTACGAAGCGCTGGGCGCCAACTGAGGCCCGGCATCGGAGAAGAGGCGCGCCACGTGCGCGCCTCCGTCATGCAAGGAGAACCAGCATGCGCGAAGAAATCGAAACCCTCGGCCGCTACCTGGGCCAGGCGATGCGTTTGATGGTCGGCGTGCCGGATTACGACACCTACGTACGCCACATGCAGGACACCCACCCCGGCCAGCCGGCCATGACGTACGAAGAATTCTTTCGCGAACGCCAGGATGCGCGCTATAAAGGAAGGGTAGGCCGCTGTTGTTGACGACGAGAAGTCGGGAGCTGGAAAGGAAAACCGCCGGTGCATGGTGACATGCCCGGCGGTTTTTCTTGGGCGCTACATGGCGGGCCGTGCCGCCGTGGGCGGGTCACCGTGCTTGGCGCGATACGTTTTCTCCACCAGCTCACGCAGCTTGGCCAGCGCGCCCGGGTCGCCCTGGGCGGCGGCGCGGCCGTACCAGGTCTTGGCCTGCTCGATGTCCCGCGGCACCACGCCGGGCTCGCCGCGCTCGTAGTAGCTGCCGACGATGTACTGCGACGGCGCGTCGCCGCCTTCCGCGGCCTTCCTGTACCAGTTGAAGGCGCGCCCGTAGTCGCGCGGCACACCGCGGCCGGTGAAGTAGTTGGTGGCCAGCGCCCGTTGTGCTTCAACGTGCCCGCCGTTGGCGGCGCGTTCGTACCAGCGGTTGGCTTCTTCCAGCGAGCGCGGCACCAGTTCGCCGCGCTCGTACAGCTCGCCGTAGGCGAACTGGGCATGGGTCATCTGGTTGTCGGCGGCGCGGCGCAGCCATTTGACGGCTTCTTCCGGCCGCGCGACGGTGCCCTCGCCGCGCATCAGCATCATCGCGTAGTTGAACTGCGCGAGGCGGTTGCCGCGTTGCGCGGCCTCGGCAAACTCGTCGAAGGCGTGGCCGAAGTCGTTGTGCTCGTAGTGCGCGATGGCGATCTGCGTGAGCGCGGCGGCATCGCCTTGCGTGTCGGCGGGCGGGGTGGCGGCCAAGACCGCCCAGGTCCACCCAGCGGCGGCCAGCGCGACCGCGTAAAGGGCGCCGCGCCCCAAGCGCGAATGTCTACGCTGCTTCACCTGCGTGCCCATCGCCCACTCCCCGTCGCGAGATGGGCCCAGTGTAGCGCGCCGCTTCTGTTTGCGTCTGCGCAATGATCGCCGCCGCACGCCTGGCCGCTTGATGGCGGCCACTCAAAACAAGGCCGCGACACGTTGCCGTATCGCGGCGATTTCAAACCTGGTGAATCCGAGGATTACGTACCGGTTTTCTTCTGGAGTTTGTCGTTGCTGGCGCCATTGGTCTGCAGCGCATTATCGATCAGGTGAATGGCGTGCTGGGATGCGTCCTGCAACGCATCGCAGGCATTCTGGGTGGCGGTAATGGTCGTGCGCATCAGCGTGATGGCCGTCTCGGAACCGGGCAGCGCGTGCTTGGCGTAGTCATCCAGCCAGGCCAGGGCGATGCGGCATTGCTCGTTGACGCGGGCTTGCGCGACCTTGCGGAATTCCGCGTGCGTGGCGGCAGCGATTTCGACCAGGTGGCGGTTATAGGCCAGCATCTTCTCGGCCGAAGGGCGCGCCGCCCCGTTTTGCACGGCGGCCAGTTCCTGCAGGTTCTGGGCGCCCAGGACGCGTACGCCATGCGAGCTGCTGTCGTCCAGCGTGGCACGCAGCGCCTGGAATTGCAGGGTGCTCAGTTTTTCCACATTGTCGAGCGCAGCGCGGGTGAGTTCGGCCAATGTCTCCAGGCCGGTCCTGTTCGATGCGGTCACGTGTTCGGTTTTCAGCATGAATGCTCTCCTTCTCGATGGTTTTGCGCGCCGGACATAATCGCCATTCGATTTTGTCGGTGGGCCACAAAAATCCTGGCATTAGAGTAAATGCTCTAATTAGTTTGGAGGGGCGGTCACGCTAGGTCAAGCTGCGGTATTGCAATCAATAAAACTTAACAAAAACTATTTTGTATTCAGAAACAAAAGGGGGCGTCTTAGCGCCCCTGTGGGTGAACCCGTGGTCATCGGCCGTGCGTCAGCCGGCACGCACCCGGTATACCGCCACGCTGCCGCGCCAGTTGGCGCCCCAGTGCACGGTCTGCCCTGCATGCAGCACCACGCGGTCGAGAATCACCAGCCCCACCTTGGGTGCCAGCGCCTCGAAATCGCGAATGGTCAGCACGCGCACATTGGGCGTGTTGTACCACTCGTAGGGCAGCGACTTCGACACCGGCATGCGCCCCCGGAAGATCGACAGCCGGTGCGGCCAATAGCCGAAGTTCGGGAATGACACGATGCACTCGCGGCCCACGCGCAGCATCTCGCGCAGCACCTGCGCCGTGTTGTGGATGGTCTGCAGCGTCTGCGAGAGGATCACCGTGTCGAAGCTCTTGTCTTCGAACAGCGCGAGGCCGCCCTCCAGGTTCTGCTGGATCACGTGGATGCCCTTTTGCGCGGCGGCCAGCACGCCGGCGTCGGCGATCTCGATGCCGTAGGCCAGCACCTCCAGCTCGTCCTGCAGCACGCGCAGCAGGCTGCCGTCGCCACAGCCGAGGTCGAGCACCGTGGAGCGCGGCTCGATCCAGCGCGCGATGGCGCGGAAGTCCGCACGGTCGGCCAGGATGTTGGGCGCCGCCGAGGCCGCGGTCGTCGATGCGGCGGCGATGGTGTTGAGCGTCTGCGTGGTCATGCGCTGATCTCCTGGGCGATGCGTTCGTAGTAGGCGCGCACCAGGGCGTGGTAGCGCGGGTCTTCCAGGAGGAAGGCGTCGTGGCCGTGCGGCGCTTCGATCTCGCCGTAGGTGATGGGGCGCTTGTTGTCGAGCAGCGCCTTGACCAGCTCGCGGCTGCGCGCCGGGGCGAAGCGCCAGTCGGTGGTGAAGCTGACCACGAGGTAGCTGGCCTGCGTGTGGGCGACGGCCTTGGTCAGGTCACCGTCAAAGGCGAGCGCCGGATCGAAGTAATCCAGCGCGCGCGTGATCAGCAGGTAGGTGTTGGCGTCGAAGTACTCGGCGAACTTGTCGCCCTGGTAGCGCAGGTAGCTCTCGACCTGGAACTCGACGTCGAACGAGAAGCGGATGTCGTCCGCCTTCAGTTCGCGGCCGAATTTCTCGGCCATGTCCTCGTCCGACAGGTAGGTGATGTGGCCGATCATGCGCGCCACGCGCAGACCGCGCTTAGGCTTCACGCCGTGCGCGTAGTAGTCGCCGCCGTGGAAATCCGGGTCGGACAGGATCGCGCTGCGCGCCACCTCGTTGAAGGCGATGTTCTGCGCCGACAGCTTGGGCGTGGAGGCCACCACCACGCAGTGCCGCACGCGCTCCGGATACATCAGGCTCCACGCCAGTGCCTGCATGCCGCCCAGGCTGCCGCCCATCACCGCCGCGAACTGCTGGATGCCGAAGCGATCGGCCACGCGCGCCTGAGCGTTGACCCAGTCCTCCACCGTCACCACGGGGAAGCGCGCGCCATACGGCTGGCCGGTCTGCGGATGCGCGCTCATCGGCCCGGTCGAGCCGAAGCACGAGCCAAGGTTGTTCACGCCGATAACGAAGAAGCGGTTGGTGTCCACCGGCTTGCCGGGGCCGACCATGTTGTCCCACCAGCCGACCTCGCCTTCGGCATGCACGCCTGCCACATGGTGCGAGGCGTTGAGCGCGTGGCAGATCAGCACGGCGTTGGAGCGGTCGGCGTTGAGCGTGCCGTAGGTCTCGACCATCAGGTCGTAGCCGGCGAGCTGGGAGCCGTTGCGCAGCGGCAGCGGCTCGGCAAAGTGCATGCGCTCGGGCACGACCAGGCCGATGGCGTTGGCCGGCTTACCGGCGTGGGCTACGGGAGGAGGCGTGTCGGCCACGGCCGCAGCGTCTGCGGGGGCCGCCTGGAGTTCTGTCATGGCGCCAAAGAAAAAACCCGACCGGCAACGCTGACAACGCAACCAATCGGGTTCTCATGTGGCGCACGGTGGGCGTATGCCCCCGCTCTGACCGAACCTCTTTAGCCGCATTTGTAATGAGAGCCTGGGCGCACATCAGAACAGCAACTGCAGCCAAGACTCCCGCGCGCCCGCAAGCCAGTCGTCAAATCGGCGCGTCAGGAAGTGGAGATTATAGAGCAAGCCGGGGCGGACGCATCACCGCTGCATGATGCGTCCGATGTCCCCGTGCTCGGGCTCGGCTCAACCCAGCCCGGCCATGGCAACGTACTTGATCTCCAGGTACTCGTCGATGCCGTACTTCGAGCCTTCGCGGCCCAGGCCCGATTGCTTGACGCCGCCGAATGGCGCTTCCGCCGTCGAGATCAGTCCGGTGTTCACGCCGACCATGCCGGATTCCAGCGCCTCCGACACGCGCCACGCACGGCCCAGGTCGCGCGTGTAGAAGTACGCGGCCAGACCGAACTCGGTGTCGTTGGCGGCGGCCACGGCTTCGTCTTCGGTGTCGAACGGGATCAGCGCGGCCAGCGGGCCGAAGGTCTCTTCGTGTGCGACCTGCATGCCGGGCGTGGCATCGGCGATGACGGTCGGCTCGAAGAACGCGCCGCCCTGCGCCGACAGCGCATGCGGCTTGCCGCCCACCAGCACGCGGCCGCCCTGGGCGATGGCGTCGTCCACATGGGCGCGCACCTTGTCCATCGCGCGCAGGTGGATCAGCGGGCCCTGCTGCACGCCGGGTTCGGTGCCATTGCCCACGCGCAGCGCGCGCACAGCATCGGTCAGCTTGGCGGCAAACGTGTCGTAGATGCCACGCTGCACGTAGAAGCGGTTGGCGCACACACAGGTCTGGCCGGCGTTGCGGAACTTGGCGATCATCGCGCCTTCCACGGCGGCATCGACATACGCATCGTCGAACACGATGAAGGGCGCGTTGCCGCCCAGCTCCAGCGACAGCTTCTTGATGTCCTCCGCGCACTGGCGCATCAGCAGCTTGCCGACGCCGGTGGAACCCGTGAAGCTGAGCTTGCGCACGATCGGGTTGGACGTCAGCTCGCCGCCGATGGCTTGCGCATCGCCGGTGATGACCGACAGCAGGCCAGCGGGCACGCCGGCACGCGAGGCCAGCTCGGCAAACGCCAGCGCGGAATACGGCGTCTCCAGCGCGGGCTTGACCACCATCGAGCAACCGGCGGCCAGTGCCGGGCCCACCTTGCGCGTCATCATCGCGATCGGGAAATTCCACGGCGTGATGGCGGCAGTGACGCCGATCGGCTCCTTGTTGACGACGATGCGGCGGTCGCCCTGCGGCGCGGGGATGGTGTCGCCGTACACACGGCGAGCCTCTTCGGCAAACCACTCGATGAACGACGCGGCGTAGGCGATCTCGCCGGCGGCCTCGGGCAGCGGCTTGCCCTGCTCGGCGGTGAGGATGGCGGCCAGGTCCTGCTGGTGGTCCATCATCAGGTCGGCCAGGCGGCGCAAAATCTTCGCGCGCTCGCGGGCCGTCACCTTGCGCCAGGCGCGCTGCGCGACTTGCGCAGCGTCGATGGCGCGGCGCGTCTCGGCGGCGCCCATGGCGGGCACGGTGCCGATGGTGCGGCCGGTGGCGGGGTCGGTCACATCGCGCGTCGCGCCGTCATCGGCGTTGGCCCAGGTGCCGGCCAGGAACGCCTGCGTGCGCCACAGGCCCGGGTCTTTGAGTGCGACGGGCGCAGCAGGGAGGTCGGTGCGGGTCATGGTGTCAGCCCTCCAGTGCGCGTTGCAGGATGGCAAGGCCTTCCTCGAACACCGCGTCTTCGATCGTGAGCGGGAACAGGAAGCGGATCACGTTGCCGTACACGCCGCACGACAGCAGGAGGAGGCCGGCTTCGAGCGCACGTTGCTGCACGCGCTTGGTGAAGTCGGCGTCGGGTTTACCGTCCGGCGTGTTGAACTCCACAGCAACCATCGCGCCCACGCCGCGCACTTCGGCGATGCGCGGTTGCTTGGCCTTGGCCGCATTGAGTGCGTCGACCAGGCGCTGGCCCAGCGCGGCGGAACGCTCGCACAGCTTTTCGTCGGCAATGATGTCGAGCACCGCGTGCGCAGCAGCCACGGCCAGCGGGTTGCCGGCGTAGGTGCCGCCCAGGCCGCCGGGGGCGGGGGCGTCCATGATCTCGGCGCGGCCGGTGACGGCGGACAGCGGCAGGCCACCAGCCAGGCCCTTGGCCATCGTGGTCAGGTCCGGCAGCACGCCGGTGTGCTCCATGGCGAATAGCTTGCCGGTGCGGGCAAAGCCGGTCTGCACTTCGTCGGCGATCATCACGATGCCGTGCTCATCGCACAGCGCGCGGACGGCGCGCACGAAGTCGGTCGGCATCTGGTAGAAGCCGCCCTCGCCCTGAATCGGTTCGAAGATGATGGCCGCGACCTGGCGCGGGTCGATGTCGGCCTTGAACAGGCGATTGATCGCATCGAGCGCGTCCTGCGTGCTCACACCGTGCAGCGCGACCGGCGCCGGCACGTGGTAGATGCTGCCCGGGAACGGCCCGAAGCCGGTCTTGTACGGCGCCACCTTGCCCGTGAGCGACATGCCCATGAACGTGCGGCCGTGGAACGCGCCCGTCAGGGCGATCACGCCCGGCCGGCCGGTGTGCGCACGCGCGATCTTGATGGCGTTCTCAACGGCCTCGGCGCCGGTGGTGAAGAACGCGGTCTTCTTGGCGTATGTGCCGGGCGTGGCAGTGTTCAGGCGCTCGGCCAGTTCGACGTACGAGCCGTACGGCACGATCTGGTAGGCGGTGTGCGTGAAGTGGTCGAGCTGCTCGCGCACGGCCTGCACCAGGCGCGGGTGGCGGTGCCCCGTGTTGACCACGGCAATGCCGGCGGCGAAGTCGATATAACGACGGCCTTCCACGTCCCAGAACAGGGCGTTCTCGGCGCGCTCGGCGTAACGGTCGGTCATCACGCCGACACCGCGCGGCGTGGCGGCCAGGCGGCGGGCATTCCATTGGGCGTTCTGTTGCGGGTCTCGGGCGTTCATGGTGTGTGGGCGTTGGGGCGAAAAAATGTGCGATGCGGGCCAGTGTGGCAGTCATTGGCCCCGTACAATGAGACCCAATCAGGTTTTTCTTTTGGAACCACTTTGGTTCTCTCGCCCGCCATGGCCGACCATTCCCCCGCCCACCGCGCCAGCATGCTGGTCGACTACCTGCAACGCCGCTTCGACCGCGCCGGCCCGGGCGGCGAGCCCGACCACCGCCGCCTGTACCGCGTGCTGCAGGAGGGCATCCTGCGCGACGAGGTGCAGCCTGGCACGCGCCTGCCATCCTCCCGCCAGCTGGCAACGGAATTGGGCATCGCCCGCAACACGGTGATCCACGTCTACGAGCAGTTGGGCGTGGAGGGCTACGTGTCGGCGGGCGTGGGCAGCGGCACCTTCGTCGCCGATACCGCGCCCGACCGGCTGGATGCCGCGCCCGCGCCCGCGCCGGCTCCGGCTCCGGCCGCGTCGATCACCGAAGCCGCCACGCCGGCTGCGCCGATGCTCTCCACGCGCGGCCGCGCGCTGGTGCGCGATGCCGGCGCCAGTTCACGCCAGTGGGGCGCGTTCATGCCCGGCGTGCCGGAGGTGCGGATGTTCCCGGCGCGCATCTGGTCGCGGTTGCACAACCGGTTACTGCGCAAGCCCTCGCCTGCGCTGCTGACGTATCCGGTGGGCGCCGGCTACCTGCCGCTGCGCACGGCGCTGGCCGACTACCTGCGCACCGCGCGCGGCGTGCGCTGCGAGCCGGAGCAGATCATCATCACCGCCGGCATCCACCCGTCGCTGCAGCTCATCGCGCAGCTGCTGTGCGACGCCGGCGACAGCGCCTGGATCGAAGACCCCGGCTACTGGGGCGTGCGCAGCGTGCTCACTGCCGCGGGCGTGCGCACCGTACCGCTGCCGGTGGACGACGAGGGCATGCGCTTCGACATCGCCACGCGTGGCCGCCAGCGCGCCAAGCCGCCCAAGCTGATGGTGGTGTCGCCGTCGCACCAGTACCCGCTCGGCTCGGTGATGAGCCTGGCGCGGCGCCGCGCGCTGCTGGCCACCGCGCACGCCACCGACGCGTGGATCGTCGAGGACGACTACGACAGCGAGTTCCGCTACGGCAGCCGCCCGCTGCCCTCGTTGCAGGGGCTGGACGAGGGCGGGCGTGTGCTCTACATGGGCACGTTCTCGAAGGTGCTGTTCCCGAGCCTGCGCATCGGCTACCTGGTGGTGCCGCCCGCGCTGGCCGATGCGTTTGCGACCGGCCTGTCGGAGATGTTCCGTGGCGGCCAGATCCTCACGCAGGCGGTGCTGGCCGATTTCATTGCCGAGGGCCACTTCGTCTCGCACATCCGGCGCATGCGCGGCGTGTATGCCGAGCGGCGCGAGACGCTGCTCGATGCCATCCGCACTGAGTTTGGCGAGGCGCTGCCGGTGCACGACGGCGCGTCGGGCCTGCATCTCGTGCTGGGGTTGCCCGAGGGCACCAACGACGTGGCCGTGGCCGAGCGCGCGCTCGCCAACGACGTCGTCACGCGCCCGCTGACGCGCTACTACCAGGACGACACGCGCCGCCAGCCCGGCCTGCTGCTCGGCTATGGCCACGTGGAGACCGAAGCCATCGCGGCGCGCTTCTCCACGCTGGCCGAGGCGATCCGTGCGCAATGGCCTGACGGACACACAATGTGACCACCTTCGCATGACGCGTTGCCGATGATGGAGCCCCCCCACTCCACCATTACACGCCATGTCCCGTGCTCTCCGCTTGCTGGCCATTGCCGCCGTGCCGCTGCTGACGCTCGGCGCCGCCGACCGCACCGCCGCGCTGCGCAACGAACCGATCCAGCCGATCGATCCGCCCGTGATCGACAACCCGGCCAAGGTCGAACTCGGCAAGAATCTGTTCTTCGACCCGCGCCTGTCGCGCTCCGGCGCCATTGCGTGCGCGTCGTGCCACGACCTCTCGCGCGGCGGTACCGACAACCTCACCAGCTCCATCGGTGACCGCTGGCAACGCGGCCCGATCAACGCGCCCACGGTGCTCAACGCGCGCTACAACTTCGTGCAGTTCTGGGATGGCCGCGCCAAGGACTTGCAGCAGCAGGCGGGCGGCCCGATCGAGAACCCGGTGGAGATGGCCTCCACGCACAAGCTTGCGGTCGAGACCATCGCCTCGATCCCGCAGTACCGTGCGGAGTTCAAGCGCGTCTATGGCAGCGACGGCGTCGATATCGACCGGCTGACCGGCGCCATCGCGGCGTTTGAAGAAACGCTGGTCACGCCCAACGCGCGTTTCGACCAATGGCTCAAGGGCGATGACCGCGCCATCAGCAAGCAGGAGCTGGCGGGCTATCAGTTGTTCAAATCGGCGGGCTGCATTGCGTGCCATACCGGCCCGGCGGTGGGCGGCACGATGTTCCAGAAGATGGGGCTGGTGGCGCCGTACGCCACGCGCAATCCATCCATCGGCCGCGCAGACGTCACGGGCAAGGCGGAAGACCGCCACGTCTTCAAGGTGCCGACGCTGCGCAATATCGCGCTGACGTATCCGTACTTCCACGACGGCGGCGCCCAGACGCTGGACGAGGCGGTGCACACCATGGGCCGGGTGCAGCTCGGCCGCACCTTCACGACGGACGAGGCGCAGCAGATCGTCGCCTTCCTGCACACGCTCACCGGTGAGCAACCCAAGATCGCGCTGCCGATCCTGCCGCCGTCGGCGGCCAACACACCACAGCCGCAGCCGTTCAATTGAGGCGCGCGCATGCATGAAAAAGCCCCGCTGCGGCGGGGCTTTGCGTTTGCGCAGCGCGCGTTCGACTAGGCCAGCAGCACGCGCAACTGTGCCTCCGCACCTTCCAGCGGCGACTTGCGGAAACCGCTCTTGGCATACCGGTGCCAACGCCCCAGCACCATGCAGACGATCAAATTGGCGCGCGAGGCGATGTCGGCATCGGCCGGCCAGGCGCCTTGCGTGACGGCCACGCGCAGGCTCTGCTTGAGCGACGCCTCGATGCGGTCCATGCACTGCGCCATGCGCTCGGGCAGGCGTTCGTCCTCACCGACCAGCGCATCGCCCACCAGCACCCGCGTCATGCCCGGGTTCTTGTCGGCAAACGACAGCAGCATGTGGGCGATGGCGTGGGCCTGGCGCAGGCCGTGCTCCTCGCGCAGGGTGATCTGGTTGATGAGACCGAACACCGTCTGCTCGATGAATTCGATCAGCCCCTCGAACATCTGCGCCTTGCTGGCGAAGTGGCGGTACAGCGCCGCTTCGGACACGTCCAGCTTGGCGGCCAGCCCGGCGGTGGTGATTTTCTCGCCACGCGGCTGCTCGAGCATGCCGGCCAGCGTCTGCAGGATCTGCACGCGGCGCTCGCCCGGGCGGGGGCGTTTGCGTGCGGGTGCGGCGGGTGCTTCGGCAATCGGCTGGAGTTCAGCCGGCACAAAGCCTGTCTGCGCGTTGCTCATGTTTGATTGGGCCCCTCTCCCATTCATGACGCATGAAACACGATCAAGAGGGTTCTGGCGGTCCGGCGCTGCCTTGCCGTACTGCTTGTACTGTCTGCGGCAGCGCCAAACCACCAGAACCGCTACGCTCCCTCTTGATCGCGTTTCAGCCGCGTCGAACGAGCCTTCGTTGTAGTTGAAGCACCGATTTTACTTTCACGCTCACGTAGCCGGGCCGGTTGGCGAACAAAATCGGCGCGGCGGGTTGCCGTTGTGGCGAATTTGCACGCGCGGCGAGCGCGGCGGCCTGGGCCGGGTGCAGCGCGTCGGCGTTGGCCGGGGTGGCCGTGCCGGGCGGCTTGCGCAGCAGGTAGCCGGTCACCCACACCGTGCCGATCCCCAGGCGCCGGTAGCGCTTCAGGTGCGAGAGCGTATCTTCCACCAGGATGGCGCGCGATGGCGCAATGCGCTCGCGCGCCAGCAGCCGGCGCAGCATCAGTGGATCGGGTTTGGGGCGCAGGCGCCGGTGCACCCACATGTGCTCGACCGCGATCTCGCGCGAGAACGCGCGCTTCAGGCCGATGAGCCGCACCACCGCGCGCGCGTAGGCGGCCGGGGCGTTGGTCAGCAGGATCTTGCGCCCGGGCAGGGCGCGCAGCAGCTGGGCCAGGCCGCGCTCGGCGCGCACCATGGCGCGCAGGTCGTCAAACGTGTGGGCCTGGGCGAGGAAGTCGGCGGGGTCCACGCCATGGTGGCGGACCATGCCGAGGAGGGTGGCGCCATAGCGCCGCCAATAGTCCACCCGCACCTGGCTGGCGGTGGCTTCATCCGTGCCGAGCACGCGCGCCACATAGGCCGTCATCAGCCGGTTGATCTGCGGAAAGATCGCGTGCGAGGCGTGGTGGAGGGTGTTGTCGAGGTCGAACAGCCAGACCGGCTGTTGCTTGGGCGCTCCGGACAACGGGGGCGCCGCCACCTCGCGCGGCCAGGCGTGCGCGCGGCGCGCCCGAGCCACCCGGGTGTTACGCATCAATGCGAGCGGATCATGGTGCCGAACGCCTGTTCGGTCAGGATTTCCAGCAGCAGCGAGTGCTCGATGCGGCCATCGACGATGTGCACCGAGTTCACGCCGCTCTTGGCCGCATCCAGCGCGGACGAGATCTTCGGCAGCATGCCGCCCGAGATGGTGCCGTCGGCAAACAGCTCGTCGATCTCGCGCGCCGACAGGTCGGTCAGCAGGTTGCCCTGCTTGTCCATCACGCCGGGGATGTTGGTCATCATGACCAGCTTCTCGGCCTTGAGGATCTCGGCCATCTTGCCGGCGACCACGTCGGCGTTGATGTTGTAGGCCTGGCCTTCATCAGAGAAGCCGATCGGCGAGATGACCGGGATGAAGGCGTCGTCCTGCAGCGCCTTGACCACCGCCGGGTTGATCGTCTCGATATCGCCCACGAAGCCGATGTCGATGAATTCGCCCGGCTTCTCGCGGTCCGGCATCTTCAGCTTCTTGGCGCGGATCAGGCCGCCGTCCTTGCCGGTCAGGCCGACCGCCTGGCCGCCGTACTGGTTGATCAGCATGACGATGTCCTGCTGGACTTCGCCGCCGAGCACCCATTCGACCACTTCCATGGTCTCTTCGTCGGTCACGCGCATGCCCTGGATGAAGGTGCCTTGCTTGCCGACCTTCTTCAGGGCTTCGTCGATCTGCGGGCCGCCGCCGTGCACCACCACCGGGTTCATGCCGACCAGCTTGAGCAGGATCACGTCGCGCGCAAAGCCGTGCTTGAGCTTCTCTTCCGTCATGGCGTTGCCGCCGTACTTGATGACGATGGTCTTGCCGTGGAACTTGCGGATGTAGGGCAAGGCCTGCGCGAGAATTTCGGCCTTGACCGGCGGCGCAATGTGCGCGAGTTCAGGGTCGAGGCCAGCAGGGTCGGGGGCAGCAGCAACAGAAGCGGTCATGACGGTGACATCCGGTTTGGGCGGGGTATGATGGAGCGCCGAATGTCGCGTGCTACACAAAAACGAAGCAGCCCATTTTCGGCAGGCGCGATTTTACAAGAAAAGCCGGCATGGTCTGATGGCACATCGTGTGTGTCCGACACAATCGTTGCCGGCAGAAAACACCCCCACCCGACATGGCCATCGCCCCAGACGAACTCAACGCGCTGCGCCCGCACCTGCTGCGCTTCGCGCAACTGCAGCTGCGCGATACGGCGCTGGCCGAAGACACGGTCGCCGACACCCTCCTGGCGGTGCTGGAGCACCCGGAGCGCTTTGCCGGCAACGCCTCGCTCAAGACCTATGTGATCGGCATCCTCAAGCACAAGATCATCGATGCGATCCGCTCGGGGCGGCGCGAAGTGCGCGTCTCGATGCTTGCCGGCGGTGACTCCGATGAATCCGACCTGCGCTCGGATGAGGCCGTGTTCGACAGCCTGTTTGCGGCGGATGGCCACTACCTGACGCCGCCGTCGGATTGGGGCAGCCCGGATGCGGCGCTGTCGCGGCGCGAGTTCTTCGACATCCTGCAAATGTGCGTCGACCGCCTGCCGCCGCGCGTCGGGCGCGTCTTCATGATGCGCGAGTGGCTGGAGCTGGAGACGGACGAAATCTGTCAGGAACTGGAGATCACCGCGACCAATGCTTGGGCGCTGCTCTACCGTGCCCGCATGCGCCTGCGCGAGTGCCTGGACCTGCACTGGTTCGGCAACCAGCCTGCTGCCGCATAAATCGCATCACCGAGAACGCATCATGCCGAACCGCTGGGGATTGCCCACCTGCCACGAAGCCCACCGCATGCTGGTGTCCGGAATGGACCGCGACCTGTCCACCGGGGAGCGCCTGCGCCTGCGCGCGCACCTATTTGCCTGCGACGCGTGTACGCGGTTCTCGCACCAGATGGGGTTCCTGCGCCAGGCGATGCATCGGCTGGCGCAGGACGATGACGCGGGAGGCGGGCGTCCGTGAGCGTGTCGGGCGAAGCGTTGACTGCCAACACCGTCTGCGCGGTGTGCGGGGCAGCGTTGCGCTGCGGCGCCATCGGCAATGGCATGCAGCCGGACGCAACCTGCTGGTGCATGGCGGAGGACAACCTGCCCGCCAGTGCGCGGCGGCCCGGGCAGGGCTGCCGCTGCCAGCGCTGCCTGCGTGAGGCGATTGCGCAGGCGCAGGCGCAGGCGGAAACCGCCCGCTGACTCTTCAATCCTTGCTGTCGTCGTCCAGCGTGCGCAGCGCGCGGCGGATGTCGGCCCCGCCCCGCTGGCGTTCGGCGTGGCCGCCTTCGGTGTGGGCGCCGGCCTTGCGGCCGCGCGCCAGTGGCACCAGGACGTTGCGCGGGCGCGCGGTGCCGGCCCGGGTGGACGGCTCGATGCGGAAGGTCAGTTTCTGGCGGGTGCCCAGGGTCTTGTTAGCCATGATCGATGAGGTTCATCGGCCAGGGACCGGTGACGCGCACCCGCCGCAGGCCATCACTGTTTGTGTTCGCCGCCATGGTCGTGATTCATGGCGGGCATGTTGCCGGCCGTCAGGTCGCGTACCTTGGCCTCGACCTTCTGCTCGACGACGCGCTTGTTGGCCAGCTCCACCTTGAGCGTGATGGGCACGGTGGTGTCCTTGGCCAGCGGCTGCTTCAGGTCCATCAGCATCAGGTGGTAGCTGCCCGGCTTGAGCTGCACGGCCTGGCCCTTGGGCAGGTCCAGCGCGGGCACGGCGCGCATGTGCATCACGTTGCCGTCCATCTTCATCTCGTGGATCTCGGCCGTGCCCGCCACTGGCGTGGACACGCCCACCAGCTTGGCGCCGTCGGCGGCCTGTAGCGTCATGAAGGCGCCGGTAGCGGTCTGGCCCGGCACGGTGCCGCGCACCCAGGCGTCTTGCACCGTCACTTGCGCAAGGGCTGCGGCGCTGGCGAACACGCCGGCGGCCAGCACGGCCAGGCGCAGGGAAGAACGGATCGCGTGAGACTTCGTCATGAGGGGGCTCCTATCGGGGACAAACGTGCTGCGCATTAAAGCACAGCACTTCGCGCAAGATATGTTCGGTGCACAATTGTGCGGCTGATTGACGCATTGCGCAGCGGAAGCTGGCGCATCGCGCGCGTTTACACTTGTCGCCCATGCTCTCGACCCTGTCCTTCACCGCCCCGCCGCTGGATACGTCCAGTCTACGTCGCCTGTTCTGGCTGCGATGGATCCTGCTGGCCACGCAGCTGATCCTGATGCTGCTGGCGCCGCCGGTGTTCGGCGTGCAGCTGCCGGTGCTGCCGCTCTTGACGGTGATGGGTCTGCACGCGCTGTTCAACCTGCTCACGGGCTGGCGCGTGCGCCGCGCGCGGCCGGTGCAGCATATCGAGATCACCATCCAGCTGATGGTGGACCTGACCGCGCTGTCCGCGCTGCTGTATTTCACCGGCGGCGCCACCAACCCGTTCGTCTCGTTCTACCTGCCCGCGCTGGCGATTGCCGCGGCCATGTTGCCGATCGCGCATGTGGTGGGCCTGACGCTGTACGCGCTGGCCGCCTACAGCATGATGCTCGGCAACTACATCCCGCTGAACCTGCTCAACCAGGCCGATGCGGTGCCGTACCACCTGGCCGGCATGTGGATCGACTTCGTCGCCAGCAGCGCGATGATCGCCGGCTTTACCGCGCGCCTGTCGGCTGCGCTGCGTGCGCGCGAATCCGAACTGGCCGAGGCGCGCGAGAGTCTGCTGCGCGAAGAGCGCATCGAGGCGCTGGTCGCGCAGGGCGCGAGCGTGGCGCACGAGATGGGCACGCCGCTGTCGACCGTGGCCGTGATTGCCGGCGAGCTGCAGCACGACGCGCGCCAGCCCGATTCGCCGCTGGCGCCCTACCGCGAAGACCTGCGCGCCATCGAACAGCAGCTCGAGCTGTGCCGCACCGCGCTGGCGCGCCTGCAGCGCAAGCCGTCGGACGGCGCGCCGGAGCCGCTCGCGCACTGGCTGCCGGCATACACGCAGACGTGGCAGCTGCGCCATCCTGACATCCGCCTGCACACGGAAACCTCGCCGGCGGCGCAGGCGGTGGCACTGGATGCCGTCACCGTCGGGCAGATCCTCACCATCCTGCTCGACAACGCCGCGCGCAGCCAGCAGCAGGCCAAGCGCGATCGCGTGCCGATCCGGCTGGAGGCGCGCATCGATGCCCAGCCCGACCCCATGCGCGGGACCGGCCCGCAGATCGTGCTGCGCGTGATCGACACCGGCCTCGGGCTACCCGACGATCTGCGCACCTCGCTCGGTCGCACACCCGTGCCGAGCAAGCACGGCGGCCACGGTATCGGCGTGTACCTGGCGGCGACCACCGCGCGCCGGCTGGGCGGCACCGTCGAGCTGCGCGCGAACCCGCCGCAGGGGGCGATCGCCGAACTTCGCCTGCCGGTTGGCGGTCCGAACGAACAACTTGCCGCGCCCATCATCGGCGCGCCCACCCTCTTCACTTAGACTGCGCAGACCGCTTCACAGCGGCGGCCCGGAGCACACCATGCAGCAACCCGCCCCTTTCCTGATCCTCGACGACGACGACGTCTTTGCACAGACCCTGGCGCGCGCTCTCACGCGCCGCGGCTTCGCCCCGCAGATCGCCCACACCGGCGGTGAAGCGCTGGCCCTGGCGCGCCAGGCGCGCTTCGCCTACGTGACCGTCGACCTGCACTTGGCCGCCAGCGACAAGGGCTTGATGCCCCATGGCGGCACGGACTCCGGCCTGCACTGGATTGCCCCCCTGCGCCAGGCGTTGCCCGACGCGCGCATGCTGATCCTGACCGGCTACGCCAGCATCGCCACCGCCGTGCAGGCCGTGAAGCTCGGCGCCGATGAGTATCTCGCCAAGCCGGCCAACGTCGACTCGATCCTGCTCGCGCTGCAGGTGGGCGTGTCGGAAGCGGTGGCCGAGCAGACCATGGAGAACCCGGCGCCGCTGTCGGTGGCGCGGCTGGAGTGGGAGCACATCCAGCGCGTGCTGGCCGAGCACGGCGGCAATATCTCCGCCACCGCGCGGGCGCTGAACATGCATCGACGCACGCTGCAGCGCAAGCTGGGCAAGCGGCCGGTCGCCAAGTAAACGACAACGGCCACCGCCAAAGACAACGGGCCGCATCGCTGCCGATGCGGCCCGTTTTTCTTGTGTCGGCTGCGCTTGGAACCTGTTCACGATCCGTAGCGAGCGGCCCGAGGTTGGTCCGAGAAGCGCCGCCGTACATGGGTACGGCGAGCATCGCAGGGCCAAGATCGGGCCGCGCAGTAGGATCGTGAGCAGGTTATTACAGCACGTAGCGCGAGAGGTCTTCGTTGCCCGACAGCTCGTTCAGGCGTTCATCGACGTAGGCTGCGTCGATCGTCACCGTCTCGCCCGACGACTTGTGCGCATGGAACGACAGGTCTTCGAGCAGGCGCTCCATCACCGTGTACAGGCGGCGCGCGCCGATGTTCTCGACCTTCTCGTTGACCGAGCAGGCGATCTCGGCGAGGCGGCGGATGCCGTCGTCGGCAAACACGAGGTCGACGTCCTCGGTCTTCAGCAGCGCCTGGTATTGCTTGGTCAGGCTCGCGTCGGTCTGCGTGAGGATGGCCTGGAAGTCGTCCACCGACAGCGAGTCCAGCTCCACGCGGATCGGGAAGCGGCCCTGCAGCTCCGGAATCAGATCGCTCGGCTTGGACAGGTGGAACGCGCCCGAGGCGATGAACAGGATGTGGTCGGTCTTGATCATCCCGTACTTGGTGCTGACGGTGGTGCCTTCCACCAGCGGCAGCAGGTCGCGCTGCACGCCCTGGCGCGACACCTCGCCGCCGCCGTATTCGCTGCGGCTGGCGATCTTGTCGATCTCATCCAGGAACACGATGCCGTTCTGCTCGACGTTGGCGATCGCCTTGTGCTTGAGCTCCTCTTCGTTGACGAGCTTGGCGGCCTCTTCATCGACCAGCAGCTTGAAGGCGTCCCGCACCTTCATCTTGCGGTGATGCTTCTTGCCCTGGCCCAGGCCCGCGAACATCGAGCGGATCTGCTCGGTCATGTCTTCCATGCCCGGCGGGCCCATGATGTCCATGCTCGGCATGCCGGCCGCGACTTCGAGTTCGATCTCCTTGTCGTCGAGCTGGCCTTCGCGCAGCTTCTTGCGGAAGGTCTGGCGCGTGTTGGAATCCTTCTCTTCCGGCTGCGAGAAACCGATGTCGCGCGGCGGCGGGAGCAGCACGTCGAGCAGGCGGTCCTCGGCCGCGTCTTCGGCTTTGACGCGCACTTTCTTCATCTCGGATTCGCGCGTCTGCTTGATGGCCATCTCGGCCAGGTCGCGCACGATGGTGTCGACGTCGCGGCCGACGTAGCCGACCTCAGTGAACTTGGTCGCCTCGATCTTGATGAAGGGCGCATCGGCCAGCTTGGCCAGGCGGCGGGCGATCTCGGTCTTGCCCACGCCGGTCGGGCCGATCATCAGGATGTTCTTGGGCGTGATCTCGCCGCGCAGCGGCTCGCCCACCTGCTGGCGGCGCCACCGGTTGCGCAGCGCCACCGCCACGGCCTTCTTGGCCTTCTGCTGGCCGATGATGTGCTTGTCGAGTTCGGAGACGATTTCCGACGGCGTCATGGTCTGGGACATGGGAATCCTGATTCCTGTGGAGTCGAGCGCGCTTATTCCAGCGTCTCGATCACGAAATTGGTGTTGGTGTAGATGCAGAGTTCGCCGGCGATGCGCAGCGATTTTTCCACCACGTCGCGGGGGCTAAGGTCGGTGTTCTCCATCAGCGCCTTGGCGGCCGACTGGGCATAGGCGCCGCCCGAGCCGATCGCGGCGATGCCGCCTTCCGGGTCGAGCACGTCGCCGTTGCCGGTGATGACCAGGGTGGTTTCACGGTCGGCGACGATCAGCATCGCCTCCAGGTGGCGCAGCGCGCGGTCGGTGCGCCAGTCCTTGGCAAGGTCGACGGCCGAGCGCAGCAGGTGGCCCTGGTGCTTCTGCAGCTTGGCTTCGAAGCGGTCGAGCAGCGAGAAGGCATCGGCGGTGGCGCCGGCAAAGCCGACCAGTACCTTGCCATCGTAGACGGTGCGCACCTTGCGCGCGGTGCCCTTCATCACGATGTTGCCCAGGGTGACCTGGCCGTCGCCGCCGAGCGCGACCTGATTGCCGCGCCGCACGCTGACGATGGTAGTGCCGTGATACTGTTCCATGCGCTTGTTCCTTGGGGTCCAGCCTGGTTGCCGGCCCCCTGCGGGCCGGTCAAAGAGTTTCATAGTTGACGCCAGCCCCCAGGATTTCAAGCCTCATTTCCGATGCGCTGCACATTGTTTGTGCGCCGTGCACCGCTTTGTGCCCGGCTAATGCGTCACGTCGAAGGCGTAGGTGCGCTCATCCAGGCGCGGCGCCACCGTATAGCCCTTGCGGGCCGCCCACACGTTGATATTGAAGTACAGCGGAATCACGCCCGCTTCGCGCATGCCGATCTCGGTGGCGTCCTGCAGCAGCTTGTCGCGCTTGGCGTCGTCGATGGTCTGCAGCGCTTCGGCCAGCTTGGCGTCCAGCGCCGGGTTGGAATAGCGGCCACGATTGGACGCGCCCCAGCCGCGCGCCGGGTCATAGGTGGCCAGCAGCGCCTTCAGGCTGGAGCTGGCCTCGCCGGTGTCCGCGCCCCAGCCCGCCAGCAGGAACGAGAACTCCAGCTTGTTGGCGCGCGTGAAGAATGTCGCCGACGGCATCGCCTCGACCTTGGTGGCGATGCCCACGCGCGAGAGCATCGCCGCGACCACCTGCGCGACGCGGTCGTCGTTCACGTAGCGGTTGTTGGTGGCGTGCAGCGTCACGCCAAAGCCATCGGGGTAGCCGGCTTCGGCCAGCAGCTTCTTGGCGGCAGCCACATCGGCGGTCGGCGCTTTCAGGCCGGGCACGTGGCCAAACAGCGCGCTGTTGACGAGTTGGCCGGTCGGCTCGGCCGAGCCCTCCATCACGCGGTCGACGATGGCCTGGCGCGAGATCGCCAGCGAGATCGCCTGGCGCACGCGCACGTCCTTGAACGGGTTCTTCGCCAGCGGCCGGCCGGCCCGGTCGGTCACGAAGGGCGAGGCGTCGCGCGCCGAGTCCATGTGCAGGTACATCATGCGGAACACCGGCATCTTGAACAGCGAGACCGACGAATCGGTCGCCAGCCGCTTGACGTCGGAGGTCGGCACGTTCTCGATGACCTGCACGTCGCCGGCCAGCAAGGCCGCCACGCGCGGTGCGTCGGCGGTGAGGATGCGCAGCGTGACGTGGTCCCACTGCGGTTTCTTGCCCCAGTAGCCGTCGAAGCGCGCCAGCTCCACGCGGTCGCCCTTGGCGAAGGAGACGAACTTGTACGGCCCGGTGCCGATCAGCGCGCGGCCGTTGTTGAAATCCTCCGGTCCGGCTTTCTCGGCGGCCTTTTTCGAGACCATGTCGAGGGTCGACAGATCGTTCGGCACCAGCGGGTATGGGCCGTTGGTGGTGATGCGCACGGTCAGCTTGTCGACCGCCGTCACCTCCTTGAAGCCGCGCGTGTAGATGGTGAACGGCGACGGGCTGTTCTTGATGGTGGCCGGCCGCGCCAGCGAATAGACGACGTCGGCGGAGGTGAATTCGCTGCCGTCATGAAAGTGCACGCCGGGGCGCAGCTTGATCTCCCACAGCGTGTCGCTCACGGCCTTCCACGACACCGCCAGGCCCGGCTTCAGGCGCATCTTGTCGTCCTTGGCGATCAGCGTCTCGAACATGTGCTCGGCCACATTCGAGTTGGGCGTGACGTTGTGGAAGTGCGGGTCCAGCGAGGTGATGTCGCCGGAGAGGCCGATCACCAGCGTGGACGGTGGCTGGGCATGGGCCGCAACGGGCGCGAGCGCCGTGGCAAGGGACAGCGCAGCGACGAGACGCGCAGCGCGCAGTAGACGCAGGACCGGCATGACGACTCCCCGAAAGCGTTAAGAGAACGAAACGTTCGGGGATTGTCGGGACCGGCCGATGCCGGTGTCAATGTCGGTGAAGCAGGGTGCGTCAGGATTCAGTGGTGGTGGCCGCAATCGCAGTCATCGCCGTGCTCGTGGTCGTCATCCTCTTCGCCTTCGCCGTGGTCATCGTCGAAGCCCCAGTCGGGGAACGGGTCGGGCAGCTTGGCCCAGGCATCGGGGCCGGCGGCGAATTCGGTGTCGGTCAGCAAGCAGGCGTCGAGTTGGGCGACGAGCGCAGCTTCGTCCAGGTCGGTGCCGATGAAGACCAGCTCCTGGCGGCGGTCGCCCCACGGTGCGGGCGCGCCCTGGTCATGCATCTTGTCGACGATGTCGGCGCGGGCTTCGTCCTCGTCCGGCCACTCGGCGGCATCCACGGCGGCCCACCAGGCGCCGGCGCCGCCGTGGCGCATCACGCCGCCGGCCTGGCCCCAGCTCCCGGCCACCTCCATGCGCGGCGCCAGCCAGAAATAGCCCTTGGAGCGCAGCATACGGCCGTGCTCGCGCAGCCATTCGGTGTGCATCAGGTCCCACAGGCGCTGCGGGTGGAACGGGCGGCGGCGGCGATAGACGAAGCTGTGGATGCCGAGCGCTTCGGTCTCGGGCACGTGCTCGCCGCGCAGTTCGGCCAGCCATGCGGGCGCGGCAGCGGCGGCGTCGAAATCGAAGCGGTGGGTGCTGAGGATCTCGTCGAGCGGTACCTTGCCGAACGACGCCGGCACGATGCGCGCGCGCGGGTTCAGCGAATGCAGGATGCCGGCCAGGCGCTCGCGCTCGGCGTCGCTCACGAGGTCGATCTTGTTGAGCACGAGCACATCGCAGAACTCGACCTGTTCGATCAGCAGGTCGACCACGGTGCGGTCGTCATCTTCGTCGCGGGCCTGGCCGCGGTCGGCCAGGAAATCGGCGGCGTCGTAGTCGGCGAGGAAGTGCTGGGCGTCGACCACCGTCACCATGGTGTCCAGGCGCGCGAGGTCGGACAGCACCTGGCCCTCAGCGTCCTCAAACGTGAAGGTCTCGGCGATCGGCAGCGGCTCGGCCACGCCGGTCGATTCGATCAGCAGGTAGTCGAAGCGGTCTTCGCGCGCCAGTTGCGCGATCTCGTCGAGCAGGTCTTCGCGCAGCGTGCAGCAGATGCAGCCGTTGGACAGCTCCACCATGCGCTCATTCGTGCGCGACAGTTGCGTGCTGCCGGCAGTGCCGTCGCCCACGAGCTGCGCGTCGATATTGACGTCCGACAGGTCGTTGACGATCACGGCCACGCGCTTGCCCTCGCGGTTGGCGAGCACGTGGTTGAGCAGCGTGGTCTTGCCGGCGCCGAGGAAGCCGGACAGCACGGTGACGGGAAGCGGACGGGACATGATCGGTGGCCTACAAAACAAACAGCCCGGGATGGCCGGGCTGCAGATTCAAACAGATGCGACGCGCGCGGCGTCAGTCACCCATCAACTTCTGGCGCTTTTCGCGGCGCTCCTGCGCCTCCAGCGACAGGTTGGCGGTGGGGCGGGCGATCAGGCGAGGCACGCCGATCGGCTCGCCGGTTTCATCGCAGTAGCCATAGTCACCGGCGTCGATGCGGGCGATCGACTGCTCGACCTTCTTGAGCAGCTTGCGCTCACGGTCGCGCGTGCGCAGTTCCAGCGCGTGCTCTTCCTCGATCGTGGCACGGTCGGCCGGGTCCGGCACCATCACGGTTTCGCGCAGGTTCTCGGTGGTCTCGCCGGCATTCTTCAGAATGTCGTCCTTCATATGTTCGAGCCGATGTTTGAAGAAGGCGAGTTGCGCCTCGTTCATGTAATCCTTGTCGCCCATCTTCAGGATTTCGGCTTCGGTGAGTAGTTTCTTGCTGCTCATGGTTGCTGCTGATGATCCTGGTAAATCGCGCGCCGAGTCGGCTGTCGCGTCGTCCTTGCGCGGGGATGCGCCGGACTCGTTCTGGCTGGCGGCGGACTTGCCGCCCCGCGCGCCTCCTGTTGCCTTGCCCGCAGCGGCGCCCCCTGCCGCTTTTGTTCGGGTGGCTGGTGCAGCCTGGGCCGCAGCCGTCTCCGTGTCGGACTGTCCGGCACCGCCGTTGGCGCCGCGCCCTTCCTTGATCTTGGTCACCATCGCCTGCTCCTCCTGCCGGACGTGCCTCGGACGACGTGCACTGAATCGACTTATTGTAGCTGAACGATCTTACCCGAACTATCGGAGAAACGCGGACAGAAAATCCGGCCCGGATTCTGCCTGAAAGCGCCGGGCGGGGCCACCAAAAAGGAGGGGAAAAGCGGCCGGATCAGGCCAGGCAGTTCTCCAATCCTTTCAGGATGGTGTCGCGCGGCAGGTCCACGCCGATGAAGACCATGCGGTTGGAGGGCACTTCGCCGTCCCACTTGCCGCCCACGTCGCTGCCCATGAGCTGGTGGACGCCCTGGAACACCACCTTGCGGTCGACGCCTTCCATATAGAGCACGCCCTTGTAGCGCAGCAATTTCTCGCCGTAGATGTTCAGCACGCCGGAGAGGAATTCCTCCAGCTTGGTGTAGTTGAACGGGCGTTCGCTGCGGAAGACGAACGAGGCGATGCGGTCAGTATGGTGCGCGTGGCCGTGGTGATGGTGGTGGCCGTGACCATGCCCGTGACCGTGGTCATGGTCACCATGGTCGTGGTCGCAGTCGGCCGAGCAGGCGTGGTCATGATCGTGGTTGTGATCATGATCGTCCTCGCGCAGGAAGTCGGGGTCGATCTCCAGCTTGGCGTTCAGGTTGAAGCCGCGCAGGTCGAAAATCGTGTCGATCGGCGTGTCGCCAAAGTTGGCGGTGCGGATCGGGGCGCGCGGGTTCATGTGCAGCAGGCGGTGGCGCAGGGCGTCCACGTCCTCGGCCGAGACCAGGTCGCTCTTGGTAATGAAGATGGCGTCGGCAAAGCCCACCTGGCGCTGCGCCTCTTCCTGCTTGTCGAGCTGGACGTTGCCGTGCTTGGCGTCGACCAGCGTGATGACGGCATCCAGCAGGTAGCGGCTGGCGATCTCGTCGTCCATGAAGAAGGTCTGCGCGACCGGGCCCGGGTTGGCCACGCCGGTGGTCTCGATGACGACGCGGTCGAAGGCGATCTCGCCCTTGTCGCGGCGCGTGAGCAGGTCGGCCAGGCCGGCCACCAGGTCACCGCGGATGGTGCAGCAGATGCAGCCGTTGCTCATTTGCACGATCTGCTCGTTGCCGTCCTGCACGAGGATGTCGTTGTCGATGTTCTCCTCGCCGAACTCGTTTTCGATCACGGCGATCTTCATGCCGTGCCGCTCGGTCAGGATGCGCTTGAGCAGCGTGGTTTTCCCGCTGCCGAGGAAGCCCGTCAGGATGGTGACCGGGATCATTTTGGACATGGTGCGTTTCCTGTCTGGTGATGGGCGGCGGCGGGATTGGCGCAACCGGCGCAATCGGCGCAGCAGCCCTTGATGGTGAGTTCGGCGTGGTCGGCGGCGAAGCCGGCGGGCAGGGCGGATGTCGGCATGGCGGGCGGCTCGGCCATTTCCAGGCAGAAGTCGCGCCCGCACTGTGTGCAGTGGAAGTGGCTGTGAGAGCGGTGCGCCGCCTCGCGCGCGGCGTCGTGCTCGGCCAGGCTGAAGCGGAAGACGCGATCGGCACCGGCCGTCTTGTGGACGATGCCGCCGGCCACCAGCCAGTCGAGCACGCGGTAGACCGTTACGCGGTCGATGCCGGCGTCGGCCGGCAGCGCGTCGCAGACGGCCTGGTGCGAGAGTGGGTCGGCGCCCTGCATGAGCGCCGCCAGCACGCGCACGCGCGGTTCGGTCACACGGCTGCCCAGGCCGCGCAGGCGTGCGCGGGCCGCCGTTTCGGGCGAATCGGGGTGCGGTGTGGCGAGATCGTCGCGTGGGGCCGGGGTGGTCATCCGGGGATTGTACCTACGGCGCGCGGGTTGCTGCAATTGAGTTGCAACTGCAGTCTTGCGTTGCGCCCGGCACAACCTATGACATTTCCCGCTCGCGATCCTCGCTATGGTCGTTCGCTTCATCGTCATCGACGGAAGGAGCGGGACATGCGAAGGCGTTACGTCAAGCAGGGAGACCTGACGACAGCAAAGGGCGTCATTCAGGAGGGGATGCCGCTGATGAAGCATCAGGGCACGCCGATCGCGTTTCTCGGCGCGCGGGTGTACTGCCCGGCGTGCAAGTCGTACGGCTATATCGCTCCGGACGGGCCGCACCGGCCGGACAACATCGGCGGCCAGCACGCGGCACTGGAAGGCGATCTGTGTATCTGCAAGTGCAGTCCGCCGCCGAGAACGGTTGCGTCGCAGGAGATCATGTTTCAGAGGTTTTCTGCTGAGGATTTGGTGGCGATGGGGTTTGGGCGGAAGGAGGTGGTGGCTCCGGTGCCCGAACAGTTTGATGACCGCTATGTCCTGCGGGGGACGTCCGGCCGCCCGCTGGCCAATGTTGGCTATGCCATCGAGCATGCCGACGGTAGGGTCGAGCGAGGAACGACCGACGCACAAGGCCATACGCATCTGCTGCGCAAAGCGATGGAGGCAACCCGGGTCCGCATCTACGTCGAGGCTGCGGAATGAGCAAGATTCTCGGTGCTAATGGCAAGCCGATGCGGCTGGTGGCGGAGCTACACACCACTCCGACCAACGACCGGACAGTCAAGCCGGTTCATGTCTGCGACGATCCGAACGACGCCATACCGATTGCGGAGTTCATCGTGTTTGAGATGCAGAACAATCCCTACACGCCGGAGGGACCCAGAATCACGCGAGCCAACAGCTATGACGTTGATTTGGAGATGCGCCAATGGCGTGCACAGCCTTGGTATGCCCGATTGGGGCCGGCGCCGGATTTCATGGGGCTGGCTGCTGGGCATAAGTCAGCTGCCTATGCATGGTGGGCTGAGCGTGTGGCCCCAGGGCGGTGGTGGGATCACAAGTGGCGGATAGTGAAGATGATTCAGGAGAGCGGCCAGCCATTCAGACCATGGCACAAGTACGGTCAGTACGATTACTACTACGACATCTGGTCGAATATCCACTACGGCTACGTTGGTGTCGCAGTTGGGTTCAGCGCTGCGGAACTGATCAACGGTGCCGGCTTGGCGCAAGCCGCCTATGACAGCTACAAGAGCCTGCGCAATGACGGACGACTCGAAATTCAACATCACCCAGAAAATGGAGCGTGGCCCGCAAGCGCCGACGATATTCCCGATCACATCTCAATCAAGCTGGGTGTTGATCTCTATTCAGAGATCAAGCCGAACAAGCTATCGGTGAGCGCGTTGCTGGGAAGGATATCCGCTGTCCCGCTTCCGTGGGGCAAGGGAGAGGCCGAGGCAAAGAGGCTACATGCATGCGCAAGGTAAATTGGGCTTTCGGCAGTCGATGGATCTGCAAGGCCGTGGTTCTTGCGATCGCCCTGTGGTGTGCCTTCTGGTACTTCTGTTCACCCGTCGTGGTGCTGCACTACGACGCTCGGGCCAAAGAGCCGGTGGTCTACTTCTACGATGATAACAATTGGATATCCAAGAAGCGCATTGATCCCGGGGCGGCTGCGAGGTACTTCACGGACATGTTTCCGGATTCCGAATCGTGGATCGACGTAAGTCTTCCCTTTTCGAGCCGCGATAGCGTCACGCTGAAGCTGCCCTTCAGTCGCGTTGACGTCTACATCAATGCAGACACGAAGATCGAACGAACCGTCATCCGGCACGGCTTCTTTGATCGATTCTCCGCACCGAAGTCCGACTGGGCGGCTGAATGAGGTGCTCCATGACAACGCGGATGGCACTCCGCTGTGTGATGGTCGCCTGGATTCCATTCAGCCTCGCCTTGCTATTCTGCCGACCCGTGGTCGTGTTGCACTACGCGCCCAACGCCACCGAGCCAGTGACGTACTTCTTTGACGAGCGGAATGACATTACGAAGGACCATTTAAATCCTGGAGAAACGCTGAAGCTCTATACCCCGATGTTTCCAACGGAAGGCTCAAGAACCTATTTGAGTCTTCCCTTCGCTAGCCGTGATGGCGTCACGCTGGAGCCGCCCTTCAGCCGTGTTGATGTCTACATCAGCGCGGACACGAAGATCGAACGGACCGTCATCCGGCACGGCTTCTTCGATCGTTTCTCGGCGCCGAAAAACGACACGGTGGAGGCGGGGTGATGCGCTCAACGCGGGCGTGAAGCCTCGCGCCACCAAGGTCCAGGCTCCGGCCGCACCCTACTCCTCCCAAATATTCCCAGGCGCACACAGCCGCATCGATTTCATCGGCTCCGCCCCCATCAGGTTCTCCTGAGGAATCAGCTTGAACGCCGGCCAATCGCGCTCGTTGACGTAGACCCTGCCGACCTTGCAGTGCATGGCGCCCTGCCTCGGTTTGCTGTCACACGTAGCGCCGCCGATCACGCAACGTTGCCACTGGGGAATGACCACTGGCGTTTTGCCTATGCCGTCGGGGGCTTGGACATAGGCCGGCACATCGCGTGTCGCTATCGACATGTGCATGCAGTCGAAATCGGGCCGGACGGGCCGCGCCGCTTCAGCCGCCACATAGTGCTCGCGCAACTCCATGACATAGACACAGCTCGCCGCGCAAAAGGCAGTGAGCGCCAGAACGATCATTACGGTGACCACCCGGCGGAGGGTCAGCCGAGGGCCACGTGTGAACAGGTACCCCGTGAGCGGAAACGCGATCAGGCAGCTTCCAGTTGCCAGGAAGAATCGGCCGAGTACCTCGTTCTCGCAGTCGTATCCGCAGACTGGTATGAAGACAATCAGGAGGCGGGTGGCCAGGCATCCGACAAGAAGCCCCGCCACGACAAAAGCAAGCAGTGCAGCGAGCCGCTTCATTTGAGGCTCCAAAGCAAGGCAGCGAAGAACATCGCCATAACCACCTCCCATGTGCAGTCTCTGCGAAACCTCACACGGTAGGTGCTTCGCTGCCAATTCGTTATCGGTGGCGTCTGATTTTGCTGCGGCAATCGCTGACTTTTCGCAAAGGATTCCCGGACCCGCGCGGGGAAAGCGTCCAGATGTTCTTATCGTTATTGCTGCTTCACCGCGGCCAGAACATCCCAGTCTTGCGGATCCAGCTGACAGCCCTCCAGGGTCAGCAGTACGTAGGCGCCGAGCGCATCCATGAACCCCGCGCGATAGTCCAGCGGCAACAGGCCGACATCGTAGTCGATCTGCTCACGCAGTAGCGCCGGATGGAACTCGCGGTTCCTGTAGACCGTTTTCTGCGTTTGCTGGAGAAAGCGCCGCAAGGCCTGGGCACCGGCTTCGTACAGCTTGGGAAGAGCGGAAGGGTATGACGCGGGGCGATGCCCGCGATGAGTCGATGGCATAACAACCTCTTTCAAAGTTGAGAGCCCACTGCTCATTTCGACGTGAGGGCGGCGGGCCCGACGACGGGGGTCGAAAACCGGTTGAAAGAAGCCAAAAAACCGGCACACCCGAAGGGTGTCCCCGTCCGGCCCGCCGCAATAGGCGCGTGCGGACACAACGCATATCGCGGATGCGATATGCGTTGGCGTTCTTTCGTAAACACTTCGGGTTTCGACGCCCGGCCACCGCGACGCGGCAGCGGGCCACTTATACGTGTGCCGGTTGCCGCAGAGACCAGACCGGCGCCGTTTTCAGACTGCGCCTACGCCGCAAACACCAGACACACCGGCGTCGGCACCTTCGCGACCACCACCGGCTGATCCAGCTTGCCGGTCTGCGGGTCGATGCGCAGCCGCAGGATCGTGTCGCCCTTCTGGCTGAGCGCGTAGAGGTGGCTGCCATCCGCCGCCATCGTCAACGCGCGCGGGAAGCGCAGGCCCTCGCTCCAGTACTGCAGCGGCGTGAGCTTGCCCGACGCATCGATGCTGAACGCCGCCACACTGTCGGCCAGCGGGTGGTCGGACTTCAGCCGCCGGTTGGTCGCATACAGGAAGCGGCCGGACGGATGCAACATCAGCGCGGCACCGCTCTTCTGGCCGGTGTAGTCGGCGGGCGTGGTGGAGATGCGCTGGCGCTCTTCCAGCACGCGACCGGTGGCCGCGTCATAGCCATGCGCCGCGACGGTGCCGTCCAGCTCGTTGATGACGTAGAGCGTCGTGCCCGACGGATGCAGCGCCAGATGGCGCGGGCCGCTGCCGGGCTTGAGCTGCGCGCGGTCACGCGGGGCCAGCTTGCCGCCGTCGATGGCGAACACGTTGATGCGGTCGGTGCCCAGGTCGGTGCCGAGCACGTGCTTGCCCGCTGCGTCGAACAGCATCATGTGCGCGTGCGGCGCTTCCTGTTCGGGGGTGGGGCCGGTGCCGGTGTCCTTGAAGATGCCGGACACGGCGCCGAGCTTGCCGTCCGCCTCGATCGGCAGCACGTTGTACGCGCCACCGCCGTACAGAGAGACCGCGAGATGATGCCCATCCGGCGACACCGCCACATGTGCCGGAATCGTGCCCGACAACGACAGCGGCTGGCGGTTGAGCAGCGTCAGCTTGCCGTCCTGCGGGTGGATGGCATAGGCCTCGGCGGTGCCGGTCGGGCGGCCTTCGTAGACGTCGATCTCGTTGATGGCGTACAGGAAGCGCTGGTTCGGGTGCACCGCCAGGAACGACGGGTTGGCGCTTTCGACCACCTGCACCTGCGTCCACGCATCGCCGCGCGGGGCGAGCACGTAGATGCCGCGTGCGGGCGGGCCGCCGGCGGTGCCACCCGGCGCGTTGAACGTGTAGGTGCCGACGTAGGCGAAGCGCGGCGGACGCGCGGCGTCGGCAGGCTGCGTACCCGAAGCGGCAGGTTGCTCGCTGCTTTGGGCTTGCGCGAGTTTCGAAACAGAAAGAGCGCCCAGCAAGGGCAGGCTACCGGTCCACTGCATGAAGGTTCGGCGAAGGCGGTTAGTCATGGGATCGCTCCTCACACACGCACGGACATCGCGTGGTGGAAGATGTTGTTCGGATCATACCGGCGCTTGACGCGCTGCAGGAACGCAACCAGGTCGCCGTCGCCGTAGTAGAGCTGCGGCCAGAACGGGTAGGCCAGCATGTCGACGTCGGGGTAGTTGATGTAGCAGCCCTCGTAGCGGTCGCCGGGGTAGGGCGTGCCGCTGTGCGGGGCGGGCACGTCGGGGGCGCCGTAGACATCGCGGTAGAAGTCGTTGATCCAGCGCAGGTGGCCGGCGTCATCCGCTGCGGAGGTCCAGTAGGTCTGGTACTGCAGCTTCATGATCGACGCGCGCTGCGGCACGGCCGTATCGGCGATGCGCTCGGGCTTGTTGACGGCGCCGCCGTACGAGTCGACCTGCAGCAGCGATTGGCTCAGGTCCACACCCGGCATGGTGCGCGTGAGGTGCGTGTAGATGCGCTGCGCCTCGCGCGCCGCGAAGCCGCGCTTCATGTAGGCGGACTTGTACTTGCCGCGCTGGTTGGCGCCCGAGCCGTTCAGGTCTTGCGTGGCGGTCAGCCAGTCGTACTGCACGACGGTATGCGGCTTGGAGCAGAGCAGCTGCCCCAGGCCCGGCTTGTGCGCGGGGCCGTAGCCGGGCGGGTGGCCCTTGACCACCGTGGGCGCGCAGGCCTGGAAGCGTTCCAGAAAATCGTTGAGGACGGAGAGGTCGCGGCACGTGCCATCCGGGTTGCAGAACTGCGTGAGCAGCACGATCTGCCCGGCCGATTTGTGCGTGAGCTTGAGCAGCGAGAACATGCCCCAGGTGTCGGGCTGCTTGCCGCGCGTGTCCCAGTACTCGCCGTAGATGCGCAGCAGTTCGGCAAAGCGCTCGGGTGTCATGGTGGCCCAGTCGAAGGCCACGGTGGCGAGCGCCACCTCGCGTGGCGCCTCGGGCAGCTTGGCGAAGGTGTAGTTGGTGATGACGCCGAAGGTGCCGCCGCCCGCGCCCCGGCACGCGCGAAACAGATCGGGGTCGTGCGTTGCATCGACGGTGCGCAGCGCGGCCTTGCCTTGTTGATCGACGGTGACGATATCCACGGCGGACAACCAATCCACCGTCAGCCCCTGCAGCCGCGACAGCAGCCCATACCCGCCGCCGCAGATATGCCCGCCCGCGCCCACCGAGTAGCACGAGCCGCCCGGCAGCGTCACGTTGTGGTGCTTGTACAGCTCCAGATAGCCGTTCCAGTTTTGCGTGCCGGCGGGAATGCGCACCGCGCCGTCGGCGCGTACCTCGGGCGTGGCCAGCAGGCTCAGGTCGACGATCGTGCCGTCGGGGTTGTTGGAGACGAAATCCTCGTAGCAATGCCCGCCGCTGCGCACCGTCGGGCGCTGGCCTGTGTTGATGATGCGCTGGATGGCGGCCGCCACGTCTTCGGCTTTCTCGCACAGGGCAATGCGGCCCGCGGCCTGGGCTTCCGTGCTGGGCCAGCGCAGGTTGAAGCCGTGCTTGAGCGTGTTGTAGCGAGGGTCCTGGCGTGTCACATCCAGCGTCATCGACGACCCCCGTTGAAGGCGTTTGCGCACGCGTTGCGCAAACAAAGTTGGCGGCGGACGCGCTACGTCCGCCGGTTCCAACTTAGTCGCTCGTTGCCCCCAATGCCATCAGGCGCGATCGGCGTGCCGGGGCACGCTCATCGCAGTTGATGGGCGAGCCAGGCCATCCCGTGTGTTGTCGCGCCCACCCACAGTGGCCTCGCCACCCAACAGGCCGCAGCCCATGCCAAGACCACCACGATCAGGTCGCAACGCCCGCTCTTCCACCAGTTCAGTGAGTGGCGCTGCCAGATCCACGGCACACCCAGCGGGTTCGGCCAATCGGCCAGCAGGTGCATCAGCCCGCCACAGGCAAAGCCGAACAGCGGTGGCGCCCACGGGTGGCCGTGCCTCAGCGCTTGATAAGACAGAACAAGTGCGGCAACCCAGCCGACGCCCCAGTGGGTCGCGGTACGGTGCGTGATCCAGAGCCGTCGCGCGCGGCTCCACCACGCGACCTCCATCCAGTCAGGCGCAGTGCCACCGGCAATCGCCGCGCAAAAGGCGAGGATGCAACCCAGGTGCGCGGGGGAGGAGTGGGTTGCCTGTGCGACGAGGGCGGCGGCGATCAGACCCGCCGCCCAACCCGTCGCATGATGGGCAGCATGGGATGCCATCAGCGTGATGCGGAAAACGAAGGGGTCGCATCTTCGCAATGGTGGCCCGCCGGGGCAAGCCAAAAATTGCGACAAATTGCTAGCCGACTTGCAGCAGCAGCCCCTTGAGGTATTCGCCTTCCGGGAAGCTCGTCAGCAGCGGGTGATCCACGCCCGCCGCCAGCCGGCGCTGGATGCGCGCCGTCACCTTCGCATCGGCCGCCGCGCCCGCGATGATCTTCTGGAACAGGTCTGCGTCGATGGCGCCCGAGCACGAGTACGTGAACAGCAGCCCGCCCGGCCGCAGCAGTTGCAGGCCGACCAGGTTGATCTCCTTGTACGCGCGCGCGGCGCGGTCCACCTGCTGGGCGGATGCCGCAAACTTGGGCGGGTCCAGCACGATCAGGTCGAACTGACGCCCTTCCGCGCGGAAGTTGCGCAGCGATTTGAAGACGTCCGCATCTAGCCACTCGGTGCGTGCGGCATCGAAGCCATTGAGCGTGACATTGCGCTCGGCCACGGCCAGCGCCTCGCCCGACGAGTCGATCGACACCACCGAGCGCGCCCCGCCCTTGAGCGCCGCCAGCGAGAAGCCGCCGGTGTAGCAGAAGCAGTTGAGCACGTCGCGGTCTTTGGCGAGCGCGCCGACGAGCGCACGGTTGTCGCGCTGGTCGACATAGAAGCCGGTCTTGTGGCCCTCGCGCACGTCCACGTAGTAGCGCACGCCGTGCTCGGTGGCAGACAGATCGGCGGGCGGTTCGGCGCCGGCCAGCACGCCGGTCACCTGCTCCAGGCCTTCGCGCTCGCGCACGCTCACGTCGGAGCGTTCGTACACGTTCGGGCAGCCGGTCTCCTTGACCAGCGCGGCGACGATCGCCTCCTTCCAGTGCTCGACGCCGGCGGCGCTGAATTGGCAGACGAGCTGGCCGGTTTCACCGGTGCCGTATTGATCGACGATCAGGCCGGGCAGGCCGTCGGCCTCGCCCATGATGAGGCGCACGGCGTCGGTGTCGCGCACCCAATCGCGTCGATAGGCTGTTGCGGCGGCGATGCGGCGCTTGAAGAAGGCGTGGTCGATGGGCTCGGCCTCGTCAAAGCTCCACACGCGGGCGCGGATCTGCGAGACCGGGCTGAACGCGGCGCGCGCCAGGAACTGGCCACTGTGCGCGCGCACGACAAAGGTGGCGCCCGACGCCGGGCGGCCTTCCACGCGGTCGATGGCGTTGGCGAAAATCCACGGGTGCCGGCGCAGCAGCGAGCGCTCCTTGCCGGCTTTGAGAATCAGGGTTTGCATACGACTGGGATGGAGATGCCGGGCGGAACGGGCCACGCGGCAGCGCGCTACTTCTTCTTCGCGCGCGGATGAGCCTGATCGTAGATCTTGGCCAGGTGCTGAAAATCGAGCGAAGTATAAACCTGCGTGCTGGCGATGCTGGCGTGCCCGAGCAGCTCCTGCACCGCGCGCAGGTCGCCGGACGATTGCAGCATGTGCGTGGCGAACGAGTGCCGCAGCACGTGCGGATGCACGTCGGCCGGCACGCCTGCCGCGATGGCGTTCTGCTTCATGCGCGTCTGGATCTGCCGCTGCGCGAGCCGTTTGCCGCGCGGCGAGAGGAAGAGCGCATGCGCATCTTCCGGCGCGGCGTCGGGTCTGGCCAGTTGCGGACGCACCGCCAGCCACGCGGCAATCGCCTCGGCGGCCTTGCTGCCCACCGGCACCGTGCGGCGCTTGCTGCCCTTGCCGAGCACCATCACCTCGCGTGCGTCCAGGTCCAGCCAACTGGCCGACTCGTACGCGCCGGCCTTCACGTGGCGCAGGTCCAGGCTGACCAGCTCCGACAGCCGCAGCCCGCACGAATAGAACAGCTCGTTGACGGCGCGGTCGCAGATGGTCTCGGCATCGTCGCCGGGCAGTTGCTCCATCAGCGCGACGGCCTGCTCGACGGACAGCGCCTTCGGCAGTTTCTTCGGGCTCTTGGGCGCGCGCACGCCGTCGACCGGGTTGGCGGTGACGGTCGCTTCGCGCAGCGCCAGCCACTTGTACCAGCCGCGCCACGCCGACAGCGCCCGCGCAATGCTGCGGCCCGACAGGCCGCCGCCGTGCAGCTGCGCCATCATGCGGCGGATGTGGTGAACCTGGAGCTGCGTGAGGTCGGTACCGGCGGCGAGCTGTGTGCCCAGGCGCTGCAGCACGGCCAGCTCGCGGCCGTAGCTCTCCAGCGTGTGCGGCGAGAGCTGCCGCTCGAACTTCAGCGCGTCGAGGTAAGCCGCAATCTGCGGATGCGGATGCGGATGCGGATGCGGATGCGGCGGCGCCGGGGCGTCGCTCGCATCGTCGTGACCCGCGTGGGAGGCAGATTGCGGCATGCGCAGCGTGCGCTCAGTCGCGCAGGCGGTTGAGCGTGGCCGCGGCCAGCTCGCCGATCTGCGCGAGGTAGGTCGTGCCCATGCCGTCGTGGAAGCGGCGCGCATCGGGCGAGCCCAGCACCAGCAGGCCGAAGGCCGGGGCGGTGGTCGGGTCCACATCGCCTCGCACCGGCGCGCGCAGCGTGACCATGGCGAGCGACTGGATCAGCTCGCTACCGGCATCCGCCGCATCCAGCCAGCCGCCGGCCTCGAAGCCCGCATTGGCGCCGCAATATGGTGCACGCAAGCCGGTGGCGAACAGGCGGACTTCTTCGCTCACGCCTTGCGCCACTTCCAGGTGCGCGAATTCTTCGCCCACCTGCCACACGCGCAGCGCCACGGCCGGCACGTCGAAGATCTCGCGCAGGCCATCCTGCACGGCATACGGCAGTGCATGCGTATCGGCCTCGCCCAGCAGGCGCGTCGTCCACGCGTGCACGCGCTGCTGCGTGCGGTCGTTCTCGTTGCCGTGGCGCATCAGGTCCGACAGCTTGAGTTCGAGGTGCTTGTGCTTGTCGCGCAGGATTTCCATCTGGCGCTCCTGCAGCGACACCGCGCGGTGGCTGTGCGGGCTGGTCAGCTGGATGGCGGCCAGCAGCTCGGCGTGCTCTTCAAAGAAGGCCGGGTGCGCCTGCAGGTAGTTGGCGACGTCTTGTGCGTTCATATTGCTCATCAGGCTGCGCCCAGTTTCTTCTTCAGCAGTTCGTTCACTTGTGCGGGGTTGCCCTTGCCGCGCGTGGCCTTCATGGCCTGGCCGACCAGCGCGTTGAAGGCCTTCTCCTTGCCCGCGCGGAATTCCTCGACCGACTTGGCGTTGGCCGCCAGCACCTCGTCGATGATCTTCTCCAGCTCGCCGGAGTCGGACATCTGCTTCAAGCCCTTCTCGGCGATGATCGCGTCGGCGTCACCACCGTGCTCGCCGGCCCACATGGCGGGGAACACGTCCTTCTTGGCGGTGTTGTTCGAGATCGTGCCGTCGGCAATGCGCGCGAGCAGCTTTGCCAGGTGCGCGGGCGACACGGGCGAGGCATCGATCGTCAGATCGGCGCGGTTCAGGTTCGAGGCGACTTCGCCCATGATCCAGTTGGCGGCAGCCTTCGCGTTGGCGGCGCCGGCCTCGGCGACCACGGCTTCGAAGTACGCGGCGGTGGCCTTGGTGGCCGTCAGGATGCTGGCGTCGTACTTCGGCAGGCCGTAGGCCGACTCAAAGCGCGCGGCCATCGCGGCCGGCAACTCGGGCAGCGTGGCGCGCACGGCGTCCACCCAGTCCGCGCCGATGACGAGCGGCAGCAGGTCAGGATCGGGGAAGTAGCGGTAATCCTGCGCGTCTTCCTTGCTGCGCATCGGTTGCGTTTCCTTGCGGTCCGGGTCATACAGGCGGGTTTCCTGCACCACGGTGCCGCCGTCCTCGATCAGTTCGATCTGGCGGCGGACTTCGCAATTGATGGCCTCTTCGATGAAGCGGAACGAGTTCAGGTTCTTGATCTCGCAACGCGTGCCGTACGGCGCGTCCGGGCCCCGGCGCACGGAGACGTTCACATCGCAGCGGAAGCTGCCTTCCTGCATGTTGCCGTCGCAGATGCCCAGCCACATCACCAGCGCGTGCAGCGCCTTGGCATACGCCACGGCTTCGGCCGCGCTGCGCATGTCGGGCTCGGTCACGATCTCCAGCAGCGGCGTGCCGGCGCGGTTCAGGTCGATGCCGGTCATGCCGGCAAAGTCTTCGTGCAGCGATTTGCCGGCGTCTTCTTCCAGGTGGGCGCGCGTGAGTTGCACCGTCTTCTCGTAACCGGGCTGCCCATTCTTGCCTTCCACGTGGATGGTCAGCGTGCCGCCCTGCACCACCGGGATCTCGTACTGGCTGATCTGGTAGCCCTTGGGCAGATCCGGGTAGAAGTAATTCTTGCGCGCGAAGATGCTCTTGGGCGCGATCTTGGCGCCGATGGCCAGGCCGAACACGATGGCGCGCTCGACGGCGCCCTTGTTCAGCACCGGCAGCACGCCCGGCAGCGCCAGGTCAACCGGCGCGGCCTGCGTGTTGGGCGCCGCGCCAAACGCGGTGGAGGCGCCGGAGAAAATCTTCGAGGCCGTGGAGAGCTGCGTGTGCGTCTCGAGGCCGATCACCACTTCCCATTGCATGTTGCGTGTGTCCTGTCGATTGTTGTGGTGTGAATGTCTAGGTGTTCTTGATGCGTCGTGTGCAGTCGTGCGTCGTGCGGCTTACGGGTGCGGATTATCCAGCCAGGCCGCCAGCCGCGTGAAGGCCGCTTCGCGCGCCGCCGGATCGCCGCCGACTGTGACCGTGCCGTGACGCCTGCCGTTCGGGATGCCGCTGCGCTGCTTGAGCGGCGCCGTGCCGTCGAAGCCATGATAGGCCCCGCCGAACATGTCCAGCTCGAAGCGCGCCTGCGGCTGGCGCGCCAGCACGGCAGTCTGCAGCGCTTGGCAGCGGTCGGCCGGCGTCCAGTCGTCGTTGCCGCCGGCCAGCAGCAGCAACGGCGCGTTCAATTGGTACGTGGCGCGCTGCAGGGCGGCGGCACAGCCCGGATAGAACGCCACCGCGCGGTCCACCGCCGGCGTGTCGGCGGGCCAGGCGCGGCTGGCGTCCACCGTTTCCAGCACCGCCTGCGCGCCGTTGGACCAGCCCAGCAGCACGATGTGGTGCGCGTCCAGCCCCGGCTGCGCGGCGATCCAGCGCAGCGTCGCCAGGATGTCCACGCGCCGGACGGCAGCGTTGATGTTGCGTCCGGCAAACGCCTCCGTGCAGATGCCGTGCGGCTTGCCACGCGGGCCGAAGCTATCGGGCAGCACCACCGCATAGCCGCGCGCGCCGAGCCACTGCGCGTAACCGCGATAGCGCTCGCCCAGCGCATTGGCGTTGGCGCCGGCCGGCGTGTACAGGCCGCCGCAGCCATGCAGCGCCACTACCACTGGTGCGCCTGCCGCAGGCGCCTTGCCCGCCGGGGCAATCCAGTAGGCCGTGAGCGTCTGCGGTGCATCTTCGGCGTCGTGCATGACGGCGCGCGGAATCTGCACCGTTTGCACGCCCAGTTCCGCCGCCGACGGCGCATGCGCGGCCGGCATGTCGGGCAGCGCGCCTTCCGCATCCGGCGTCGGCTGGGCAGCCGCGGACAGCCCCCACGCCGCCAGCAACGTGACGAGTGCGTCGCGCCAGAACGCGCGCCGACCCGTCATCAACCGTTGCGGGCACACAGGCCCGTCTTGGGATCGAACATCACCGGCCACGCGCTCTCATAGATGCCGGGCGTGCAGTGCGCTTCGCAGTGGGCGTGCTCCAGCGTGACGCGGCGCGGGTCCTGCCACACCATCAGCATGCAGCCGCTGCCGTTGCGCTCGCGCAGCTCGATGCTCGGGCGGCGCTTGGTCTGCTCGAAGGCCGCCAGATCGAACCGGCACGAGCCGCGGCGGCCCACCCACAGCTCCCACTGCAGGGTGTTGACGCGGTTGTCTTCGATCGTGAGCACGGCCTGTTCGCGGAAGCCGTCTTCCTCGGTCTGGCTGCAGTTGCCGGCCAGGTCGATACGGCGGTCGGCGATCGGCGCGGAGGGCGCGCTCGGCCGGCCGATGATCGGCAAGGACGGCAGCGAAGGCAGCGACGGCAGCGGAATCGCGCTGCAGCCGGCCAGCATCACGGCGAACAACGCCACCACCCCGCTCTTGCCCATCATGTGCCATGCCATGATCGCCTCCCCGCCATCCCTGTTGTGCCGCCCGACTCCGCTCAGGCTGCCGGCTGGCGCGTGTGCCAGTCGGTGGCCTGCTGGAACGCATGCGCGATCTGCAGCATGCGTGCCTCTTCAAAATAGTTGCCAATGATCTGCAAGCCAACCGGGAGACCGTTTGCGCCAAAACCGGCCGGCACGCTCATGCCCGGCAGGCCGGCCAGGCTGGTCGACAGCGTGAAGATGTCAGCCAGGTACATCTGCAGCGGATCGTCGGTCTTCTCGCCCAATTTCCACGCAACCGTCGGCGCCACCGGGCCCATGATCACGTCGCACTGGCCGAACGCATTCTGGAAATCCTGCGCGATGATGCGGCGAATCTTCTGCGCTTGCAGGTAGTAGGCGTCGTAGTAGCCGTGCGACAGCACGTAGGCGCCGACCAGGATGCGGCGCTTGACCTCCCAGCCGAAGCCTTCGGCGCGGGACTTGCGGTACATGTCGGCCAGATCGCGGTACTCGGCCGCGCGGTGGCCGTAGCGCACGCCGTCAAAGCGCGACAGGTTGGACGAGGCCTCGGCCGGGGCGATCACGTAATACGTGGGGATCGACAGCTCGGTCTTGGGCAAGCTGATGTCGACCAGTGTGGCGCCGAGCGTTTCCAGTTCGGCCAGCGCGGCGCGCACGGTGGCGCGCACGTCGTCGGCCAGGCCTTCGCCAAAGTATTCCTTGGGCAGGCCGATGCGCAGGCCGGCCAGCGGGCGGGCCCGATCGGTACCACCCGCCGCGCCCTGCAGCGGCTGGCCGAGCAGGCGGCTGAAGTCTTCCACGTCGCCGCCGCGGCCCGGTTCCAGGCTGGTCGAATCGCGCGGGTCGAAGCCGGCCATGGCGGAGAGCAGCAGCGCGCAATCCTCGGCGGTGCGGGCCATCGGGCCGCCCTGGTCCAGCGACGAGGCGAAGGCGATCATGCCGTAGCGCGACACGCGGCCATACGTCGGCTTGATGCCGGTGATGCCCGAGAACGACGCCGGCTGGCGGATCGAGCCGCCGGTGTCCGTGCCCGTGGCAGCCGGCGCCAGATCGGCCGCCACCGCCGCCGCCGAACCGCCCGACGAGCCGCCCGGCACGTGCGCGATGTTCCACGGGTTCTTGACCGGGCCGAAGGCCGAGTTCTCGTTGGACGAACCCATCGCGAATTCGTCCATGTTGGTCTTGCCCAGCGTCACCATGCCGGCGGCGCCGAGGCGCTCGACCACGGTGGCGTCGAACGGGCTCACGTAGTCGGCGAGCATCTTGGAGCCGGCCGTGGCGCGCCAGCCGCGCGTGACGAAGACGTCCTTGTGCGCGATCGGCACGCCGGTCAGCGGGCTCGCGTTGCCGGCGGCGATGCGCGCGTCGGCGGCCTGCGCCTGGGCGAGCGTCAGTTCGGCGTCGACGTGGGTGAAGGCGTTGAGGTCGGCCCCGGCCTCGATGCGCGACAGGTAGTGGCGCGCCAGTTCCACCGCCGAAACCTCCTTGGCGGCAAGTTGGGCGGACAGGGCTTTGATCGTGGATGCGGTCATCGAATACGGTCGGATGGGTGGCCGGCAGCGGCCGGCGACGTCAAGTGGGGTGCAGTCAAGTCAGGCGCGATGGCGCCCGCCGTTGACACGATTTACTCGATCACTTTGGGCACGAGGTACAGGCCGGCCTCGGTGGCCGGGGCGCACTGCTGGTAGTCGGCGCGGCGGTCGGCTTCGGTCACGGCATCGTCACGCAGGCGTTGTGCCTGGGCCTGGACCTGTTCGATCGGGTGCGCCATCGGCTCGATGCCGGTGGTGTCCACGGCCTGCATCTGCTCGACCAGCGAGAAGAACTGGTTCAGCTGGGTCAGGGTTTGCGCCGCTTCGCCATCGGACACTTCAATGCGGGCGAGATGGGCGATGCGTTTGACGTCGGAGAGTTCGAGTGCCATCGGAGCGTGTGGTTGAGTGCAGCGGCGGGCGCGCCGAATGCGCGAAGGGGCGGCAACGCCGCGCGCGGTGCGCGCGAGTTGGGTCGAATCCCCGCAAATTTGGAGCCAAATGCCCGCGAAACGCCCGAATTATAAGGTATGATTGCCGACTAAATTTCTAAGTCAGCAGGCGTCTTTGTGCGGTCACGGACCCTCTGATTAAGTGCCCGGGTGCTGCGCCCGGTGGCGGTGCCGGCGTAGCTTGGCGACACTTAATCAAAGGTTCCTTGGGGCCAGCCCGATTCAGGGCGGCTCGCGATCGGCAGGTTTGGGCAGCGTCGGGGGTTTCAGCCCGGTGCGCCGCCCCGGCCACCGACCACCACGGGACCCGCGACACATTCCCGGGGAGCGCAGCAGCAGGATCGGACCGCATGGCACGCCATGCGACGTCCGCGCATCGGTGCAGCCGTTGCGCCGTGGTCTCGCTGCTGGGCGGCCCATGACTAGAAAACAGGATTCATCGATGTTCGGCTTTTTGCGCAGCTACTTCTCCAACGATCTCGCGATCGACCTCGGCACCGCCAACACCCTCATTTACGTCCGCGACAAGGGCATCGTCCTTGACGAGCCGTCGGTGGTCGCCATCCGCCAGGAAGGCGGCCCGAGCGCCAAGAAGACCATCCAGGCGGTCGGCAAGGAAGCCAAACAGATGCTGGGCAAGGTGCCGGGCAATATTGAAGCCATCCGCCCGATGAAGGACGGCGTGATTGCCGACTTCACCGTCACCGAGCAGATGCTCAAGCAGTTCATCAAGATGGTGCACGACAGCAAGCTGCTGCGCCCGAGCCCGCGCATCATCATCTGCGTGCCGTGCGGTTCGACCCAGGTCGAGCGCCGCGCCATCCGTGAATCGGCGCTGGGCGCCGGTGCCAGCCAGGTGTACCTGATCGAAGAGCCGATGGCCGCCGCGATCGGCGCCGGCCTGCCGGTGTCGGAGCCGTCGGGCTCGATGGTGGTGGACATCGGCGGCGGCACCACCGAGGTGGGCATCATCTCGCTGGGCGGCATGGTCTACAAGGGCAGCGTGCGCGTGGGCGGCGACAAGTTCGACGAGGCCATCGTCAACTACATCCGCCGCAACTACGGCATGCTGATCGGCGAGCAGACCGCCGAGGCCATCAAGAAGGAAATCGGCTCGGCCTTCCCGGGCTCCGAAGTGCGCGAGATGGAAGTGAAGGGCCGCAACCTGTCGGAAGGCATTCCGCGTGCCTTCACGGTGTCGTCCAACGAAATCCTGGAAGCGCTGACCGACCCGCTCAACCAGATCGTGTCGTCGGTGAAGATCGCGCTGGAACAGACCCCGCCGGAACTGGGCGCCGACATCGCCGAGCGCGGCATGATGCTCACCGGCGGCGGCGCGCTGCTGCGCGACCTGGACCGCCTGCTGGCCGAAGAGACCGGCGTGCCGGTGCTGGTGGCCGAAGACCCGCTGACCTGCGTGGTGCGTGGCTCCGGCATGGCGCTGGAGCGCATGGACAAGCTCGGCAGCATCTTCTCGTACGAATAACGGGATCATGCGCCACGCTCATCTGTCGCTGTTCGCACACGCTGCGGCTCCCTCGGCGCCAGCGGCTTTCGCGGGCCGCTGAGATGCGTCCTGCGCCGGTGCGCCGTGCTCCGCCCACCCGGGCCCCGGCACCGCACCGACGCCCTCCCCAATCTGTAGCTGGTAGGCCGATCGAACGTCTGCCGTGCCCATCTGAAGCGTCCGGGTTATGAATTACTCCCCGCCGCCCCTCTTCAAGCAGGGCCCGTCCGCGACTGCGCGGCTGGTTGCCCTGGTCATGCTCGCGCTGGCGCTGCTGGTGATCGACGCACGCCTGTCAGTGCTCGGCGTGGTCCGCCAGGTCGTGTCGGTGGTGCTGTACCCGATCGAGCGCGTGGTGCTGATCCCGCGCGATACGGCGCGCGCGTTGTTGGAATACACGCAGTCGTCCACCGCGCTCGCCACCGATAACCGCAACCTGCGCGAATCGGCCGTGGCCCAGGCCCAGCAGTCGCTGCGCGCCAGCCAACTCGAAGCGGAGAACCGCAACCTGCGCACGCTGCTGAACCTGAAGCAGCATGCCGTGGTGCCGACGGTGGCGGCGGAAGTCCTCTACGAGGCGCGCGACCCCTACACCCAGCGCATCGTCATCGACCGCGGCACCAAGGACGGCGTGCGCGCCGGTTACCCCGTCATCGACGACCGCGGCGTGGTCGGGCAGGTGACGCGCGCATCGCTGTTCGAGTCGCAGGTGACGTTGCTGACCGACAAGGACCAGGCGATCCCGGTGGAGGTGGTGCGTAACGGCATCCGCAGCGTGGCCTTCGGTGGCGCACGCCCGGGCGCGCTGGACCTGCGTTTCATGGCGGCTTCGGCCGATCTGCAACAGGGCGACCTGCTGGTGACTTCGGGCCTGGATGGCGTCTACCCGGCTGGCCTGCCGGTGGCGCGCATCGCACAGATCGAACGCAAGGCCGATACCGCATTCTCGCGCGTGGTCTGCGAGCCGGTGGCGGGCATCCGCAGTAACCGGCACCTGCTGATCGTCAAGTACGACTCCGGCTTCCCGCCGCCGACTGACCTCGCGCCGCCGCCCGCACCCAAGGGCAAGAACGCCGCGCGCGAGGCGCGCGAAGAGAAGGAGCGCGCCGCGCGCGCCGCCGCCGAGGCCAACCTGCCCGCGCCGGCCGCCGACGAGAACACCCCGCCGCCGCGCCCGACCGACGCCGACGGCAATCCGCTGGATACCGATCCGGCGCCGAAACGCTAGGAGGCGACGACAATGAACTCGCCCCAATACCTGCTGCGCCCGGTCAACCCGGGCTTCATCGCCTTCAGCTTCATCGCGGCGTTCCTGTTCAACCTGCTGCCGTGGGGCCATGTCCAGTGGGTGCCGGACATGGTGGCGCTGGTGCTGGTGTTCTGGAACATCCACCAGCCGCGTCGCGTCGGCATGGTGGTGGCCTTCCTGCTGGGCCTGCTGATGGACGTGCACGAGGCGCGTCTGCTGGGCGAGCACGCGATGGCCTACACGCTGCTGTCGTACTTTGCGATCACCATCCACCGGCGCGTGCTGTGGTTCTCGGTGCTGTCGCAGGCGCTGCACGTGCTGCCGTTGCTGGTGCTGGCGCACGCCGTGCCGATCGTGATCCGCCTGCTGATGGGCGCGCACCTGCCCAACTGGCAGGTGGTGCTGCCGCCGCTGATCGAAGCGGCGCTGTGGCCGTTCGCCAACGCCATCCTGCTGGCCCCGCAGCGCCGTCCGGAACACGTCGACGAGACGCGTCCGATCTGATGCGCCACGCTGATCGTCAGGCATGACCGAAATCCGCAACGTCGAACAGGAGCTGTCGCGCTTTCGCGTGCGGCTGGCGGCCGCCGCGCTGTTCGTGCTGGTGTGCTTCGGCCTGCTGCTGGTGCGCTTCTTCTGGTTGCAGTCGGTCAAGCACGAGCAGTATGCGGCCAAGGCCGAGGACAACCGCATCTCGGTGGGGCCGATCGAGCCTAACCGCGGCATCATCATGGACCGCAATGGCGTGGTGCTGGCGCGCAACTACTCGGCGTACACGCTGGAGATCACGCCGTCCAAGCTGACCGACACGCTGGACAACACCATCGACCAGCTCGCCCAGGTGGTCGACATCCAGTCGCGCGACCGCCGCCGCTTCAAGCGGCTGATGGAAGAATCGCGCAGCTTCGAGAGCCTGCCGATCCGCAGCCAGCTGACCGACCAGGAGGTCGCGCGCTTCTCGGCGCAGCGTTTCCGCTTTCCGGGCGTGGACGTGCACGCGCGGCTGTTCCGCCAGTACCCGCTCAAGGAAACCGCATCGCACGTGATCGGCTATATCGGCCGCATCTCCGAGCGCGACCTCGAGCGCATCGACGACACGAGCGAGGCCAACAGCCAACCCAACGTCACCTACGACCCGCGCAAGGATGCCGAGAACTACAACGGCACCGAATACATCGGCAAGGTCGGCATCGAGCAGAGCTACGAGACCGAGCTGCACGGCCTGACCGGCTACGAGCAGGTGGAGGTGAGCGCGGGCGGGCGGCCGATCCGCACGCTGTCCACCTCGCAGGCGACGCCGGGCAACAACCTGATCCTGTCGCTCGACGTCAACCTGCAGCGCCTCGCCGAGCAGCTCTTCGGCGACCGCCGCGGCGCGCTGGTGGCGATCGAGCCCGAGACCGGCGACATTCTCGCCTTCGTCTCCAAGCCGACCTTCGACCCGAACCTGTTCATCGAAGGCATCGACAGCACCACCTGGGGCGAGCTGAACAGCTCGCCCGACAAGCCGCTCTTGAACCGGCCGCTGCGCGGTACCTATCCGCCGGGCTCGACCTACAAGCCGTTCATGGCGCTGGCGGCGCTGGAGCTGGGCAAGCGCACGCCGCAGTGGGGCATGGCCGATCCGGGCTCGTTCACGCTGGGCAACCACACCTTCCGCGACGACGCGCCGGGCGGCCACGGCTGGGTCGACATGTTCCGCTCCATCGTGGTGTCGTGCGACACGTACTACTACAAGCTCGCCAACGACATGGGCGTCAATGCCATCCACGATTTCATGAAGCCGCTGGGCTTCGGGCAGGTCACCGGCATCGACATCGAGGGCGAGCGCACCGGCGTGCTGCCCTCCACCGAGTGGAAGCGCAAAACCTACAAGCGCCCCGAGCAGCAGAAGTGGTACGACGGCGAGACGATTTCGCTCGGCATCGGCCAGGGCTACAACAACTTCACCATCCTGCAGCTGGCGCATGCGGTGTCGACGCTGGCCAACGACGGCGTGGTGATGAAGCCCCACCTGGTGAAGGCGGTGGAAGATTCCGTGAGCAAGACGCGCGCGCTGACGGTGCCGACCGAGAGCTACCGGATTCCGCTCAAGCAGAGCAACATCGACGTGATCAAGCACGCCATGGTGGGCGTGAACCAGGCCGGTACGGCGGCCAGGGCGTTTGCCGGCGCAGCGTATGAGTCCGCGGGCAAGACCGGTACGGCGCAGACCTTCTCGCTGTCCAAGGGCGAGAAGTACAACCACCACGCGATTCCCGAATACAAGCGCGACCACGCGCTGTACGAAGCCTTTGCCCCGGCTGACCATCCGAAGATCGCGGTGGCGCTGATCGTCGAGAACGCCGGCTTTGGCGCCACCTCGGCCGCGCCGATCGCGCGAGCGGTGTTCGACTACTACCTGACCGGCAAGTGGCCGGCCGAGCTGGCCGCTACCGCGCCCAAGCCCCAGCCACTGCCGCCGGTCGATACCGCGAGCGTGTTCTCCACCGGCAAGACCGCGACCATTGCCAGCACCACGGCCACGCCGCAGGCGGCGGCCGAAGTGGCCGCGCAGAATGCCGCGCAGGCAGTGGTGGCTTCGGGTGTGGCCGCGTCCGAGGCGGCCGCAGCCAGTGGCGTGATGGCAGCGGCATCTGCTGTGACGGCTAGCGCGCCGCGCGCCACACCGGCGATGTCGCCGAACCTGGTGGCGCCGGCCCTGCGCGACGCCGCCAACAGCGCCGAGGCTGTCGCTCCGGCCACGCTCGATGCGCAGGTGCTGCAGGCGCTGTCGCACGTGCAGCCGCCGCCCGACCTGCCGGGCCCGCGTGGGCGCAGCAATCCGGTGGTGCCGGCGTCGGCGCCCGCTGCGTCGCCGAAGGACCGCAAGCCGGCGACCAAGCCGAACCCCACACCGAAGCCCGCGCCCAAGCCGGCTTCGGCCCCCTGATTCTTGCGCTTGAGGAACGCACCATGGACAAGCGCCGCGTATTCAACGTCATCAAGTCGCTCTTCACCGGTTTCGACAAGCCGCTGGCGCTGATCGTCTTCCTGCTGCTCGGCACCGGGCTGATCGCGCTGTATTCGGCAGCAATCGACATGCCGGGCCGGGTGGAAGACCAGGTCCGCAACATCCTGCTGTCGTTCGCGGTGATGTGGATCATCGCCAACCTGCCGCAGCAGACGCTGATGCGCTTTGCGGTGCCGCTGTACACCATCGGCGTGGCGCTGCTGGTGGGGGTGGCGGCGTTCGGGCTGATCCGCAAGGGCGCGCGGCGCTGGCTGAACATCGGCGTGGTGGTACAGCCCTCCGAGATCATGAAGATCGCCATGCCGCTGATGCTGGCGTGGTACTTCCAGAAGCGCGAGGGCGTGATCCACTGGTACGACTACCTCGCGGCCGGGTTGCTGCTGATCGTGCCGGTCGGGCTGATCGCCAAGCAGCCCGACCTGGGTACGGCGCTGCTGGTGCTGGCCGCCGGCATCTACGTGATCTACTTTGCCGGCCTGACGTGGCGGCTGATCGTGCCGGTGATGGTGATGGCCGTGACGGTGGTCACGCTGGTGGTGTCGTTCGAGTCGCGCATCTGCGCCCCGGGCGTGACGTGGCCGATCCTGCACGACTACCAGCAGCACCGTATCTGCACGCTGCTCGACCCGACCACCGACCCACTCGGCAAGGGCTTCCACACCATCCAGTCGATTATCGCCATCGGCTCGGGCGGGGTGACGGGCAAAGGCTGGCTCAAGGGTACGCAGACCCACCTGGAGTTCATCCCCGAGAAGCACACCGACTTCATCTTCGCGGTCTATTCGGAAGAGTTCGGGCTGGTGGGCAACGGGATCCTGCTGTTCCTGTACCTGCTGCTGATCGTGCGCGGGCTGTTCATCGCCGCCAATGCGGGCACGCTGTTCGGGCGCCTGCTGGCCGGGTCGATCACGCTGATCTTCTTCACCTACGCCTTCGTCAACATGGGCATGGTGAGCGGCATCCTGCCGGTGGTGGGCGTGCCGCTGCCGCTCATCAGCTACGGGGGCACTGCGCTGGTCACGCTGGGGATGGGGATCGGCATCCTGATGAGCATCGCGCGGCAGAAGCGCTTCGTGCAGACCTAGGAAAAACGGCCGCCAGAGTTGGCGGCCGTTTCGTTTTCAGGCGGCGAGGGCTTCCTCGCGGAGCAATCGGCGCAGCACCTTGCCCGTGGCCGTGGCCGGCAGTGCATCGTGGAATTTCACTCGGCGCGGCACCTTGTACGGCGCCATGTTGTCGCGCGACCAGGCGATCAGCTCGGCCTCGGTCAGCTCGACGCCGCTCATGGGCACCACGTGCGCACACACCACTTCGCCCTTGTCCGGGTCCGGCATTGGCGTCACGGCCACCTGGCGGATGCCCGGGTGACGCGAGAGCAGCGCCTCCACCTCTTCCGGGAACACGCTGTAGCCGGACACCTTGATCATCTCCTTGATGCGGCCCTGCCATTGCAGGTAGCCGTCGGGGGAGACCTGGCCGATGTCGCCGGTGCGCAGAAAGCCGTTGTGCAGGACGGCGCGGGTGGCTTCGTCGCGCTGCCAGTAGCCGCGGAACACGCCCGGGCTGCGCAGGGTGATCTCGCCGGCCTGTCCCGGCGGCAGTTCGGCGCCGGTGTGCGGGTCGACGATGCGGACTTCAGTCTGCGGTGCGATCTTGCCGTGCCAGCCCCAGCGCGGCGCATCGGGCGGGGTGATGGCGTCGCAGGTGTGTGTCTCCGACAGGCCGTAGGCCGCTTCGTAAAGGTGGCATTGCGGCCCAGCAAAGGCGCGCCACTGCTCGGCAATCGCCTCGGTGAGCGGCACGCCGAAGCTTGTACACGGATTGTTCGTCAGCGACTCCATGCGGTACTGCGCCGCATCGGGATGCGCCATCACCGCCAGGTTCATCGGCGTCATGCTGTACCACCAGGTGACGCGGTAGCGGTCGATTGCCTGCAGCACCGCCAGCGGATCGAAGCGATAGAGCAGGATGGTCGGCGCGCCGGCATAAAGCATCACGTTCATGCCCATCAGCATGCCGGCGATGTGCGAGATGGGCGCCGCCGCCAGCAGCACATCGGCAGGCTGGATGCCAAAGACCTGCACCGTGGCGGCGGTCTTGTACAGCGCGTTGCGGTGCGTGAGCATGGCGCCCTTCGGGCGGCCGGTGGTGCCGGAGGTGTAGACCATCAGCGCCACCTCGTCCAGGTCGACGGAGGTGGCGGCCACCGCATTGCGCTCGGCCACGTCCACCGGCTCGGCCAGCAGCTGCATCAGGTCGAGCTGGCCGGCACCCGGTTTGTTCTTGGGCGGCGGCGCGGACGACGCGTCGGCGGCGATCAGCTCCGGCGGCACCGCCAGCGCCTTGCGGCAGGCCGGTTGCGACGGCTGCAGGTCGGCATAGCGGGTGGTGATGACGGTGGCGACCGCGGTACCCGGGCGCGCAGCCTCGACGATGGGCATCAGGTCGGCGGCCGCCACCAGGATCTTGGCGGCGGAATCCGCCAGCTGGTCGCGCAACTCGTGCTGCCGCGACAGCGGCCCGCATGGCACCACGATCGCCCCGAGCTTGGCCGTGGCCAGGTGCGCCAGGATCGCTTGCGGACAGTTCTGCAGGAACAGCGCGACCCGATCGCCGCGCGCCACGCCCAGCCGCTGGAACTGCACGGCCAGCCGCGTGGAGAGCTGATCCAGCTCGCGCCAGCAGATCGTGCGGCCGTACCACAGCAGCGCGATGCGCTCCGGCGTCTGTTGCGCGTGATGCGCGCAATAGCGATGCAGCGGCATCTCGCCTGCGAGATAGTGGACCGGCTCGCGGTTCTGGATGGTCATAGCGGTGTCTCCTCGGCCGGCGGCATCATCGGGTTGTGCGCTGGTCGTGATGGCAGCCCTCGTACCGGGGCGCTCATACGGGCGGGGTTCAGTGGCATCCATGCTTCGAGTATGGCAACCGTCTCACACGAGTGCCGCGTCGATTTGCGCAAAAGCGTGTTGCACTCGGTTATTCGCCGGTGCGTGACGCAGCACAACACGGATCCCACAAAAATCTACCCGTTGGTATGCAGTCTCTGCGCAAATCCCCTGCTACGTCAATCGGTGGGAAGGCGGATGCCCGGATCGACCGACTGTGAGCGGAAAATGTAAAGAATGTGGATATCTTCACCGGAGCGTGTACTCACATTCTACGATCGTGCGTCTACAGTGAATTGCGTAGACAGTAATTAAAAATTTGCTGTCATGACAGATTTGTTCTATTTTTGACAACAAATCATGTGAGAGGCTGGAATGGATCGTTTGCAGTCGATGCGGGTGTTTTCCAAGGTGGTGGAGCTTGGCAGCTTCGCCCGGGCGGCCCAGCATCTGTCGATGTCGAATGCCGTGGTCACGCGCTACGTGGCCGATCTGGAGGCGCATCTCGGCACGCGCCTGCTCAATCGCACCACGCGCAGCCTGTCGCTGACGGACGTGGGCGAGACCTACCTGCAGCGTTGCGCGCAGATCTTGCTCGACATCGATGAGGCCGAATCGCTGGCCACCTCGCGTAGCCAGGCGCTGGTGGGCGGTTTGCGCATCGTCGCGCCGGTCATGTTCGGGCTGCACGTGCTGCCGATGCTGCTGGCACGTTTCCAGCAGCTCTACCCGGAGGTCACCTTCGACGTGGCGCTGTCCGATCGGCCGATCGACATCGTTGAAGATGGTCGCGATGTCGGCATCATGGTGTCGGAACTCGGCCTCGGCTCGCACCTGGTGGCGCGCCGCATGATCTCCGCCGAGATGGTCATGGCTGCCACGCCCGCCTACCTGCGCCAGCATTCCACGCCGCAGCGCGCGGAAGACATCGCCGAGCACCGCGTGATCGCGATGTGGCATCCGCAGCTGCGTCACGAGTGGGAGATGAGCACGCCCGATGGCCAGTCGATCGCTGTGCCGGTGCAGCCGTCACTGGTCACCAGCAACGCCGAGCTGATGCACCGCGCGGTGCTGGCCGACATGGGCATCGCGATCCTGTCGTCGTATATGGCGCGGCCGGATCTGGAGTCGGGGCGGCTGGTGCGCGTGCTGCCGCAGTACAAGCTGCCGGCCCGCTCGCTGTCGCTGGTGTATCCGAGCCGCAAGTTCCTGCCGACCAAGGTGCGCACCTTCATCGACTACATGCTGGCCCAGGCGATGGAGGTCAAGCATCAGGCCGACGCGCGCACCAGCCGGGGCATGAGCGAAGCCGCCTGAGCGCCAAACGCACCGCCAATACAAAACGGGAGGACAGTGTCCTCCCGTTTGCGTTGGTGCCAGAGAAACCGGTCGATCAGGTTTCGCTGGTGCTTTCCTCGTTGGCCTCGGCTTCGGCGGCTTTCTTGCGTGCCGGGGCTTTCTTGGCAGCCGTCTTCGCGGCCGTCTTGGCTGGGGCCTTGGCGGCCGGGGTCTTCTTGGCCGCCGTGGTCGTCTTGGTTGGCGCCTTCTTGGCGGCGGTCTTCGCGCCCGGCTTGCCCTTGCCTTCGCCGCGCGGCTCGAACTCGAAGCCGATCTTGCCGTCCGGCTGCTTGACCAGGAAGGCCTTGAAGTTGCGGCCCGTGCGCGCCGACTTGAAGCCGGTCAGCAGGTCGGTCTTGCCTTCGCTCAGCAGCTTGTGCAGCTGTTCGCGGCTGATCTCCTGCTGCAGGATGATCTTGCCGGTGGTGAAGTCGCAGGTCTTGGGCTGCGCCACGGCGTTCTCGCACACGTACTTCAGGCCGTGCTCGTAGACGCTGCCGTTGCACTTCGGGCAATGGCCGACGCTTTCCTGGCCGGAGAAATCGACCGGCTCGCCGTCGTCCTCGTCGTTCTGGCCGAAGTCGAATTCCATCTTCCAGTGGCCGTCTTCCTGCGCCAGCTTGAGGATGGCCGCGAACGGCCGGCCCATCTTGCTGCGGAAGCCCTGCAGCGGGCCGATGGTCTTGTTGATCAGCAGCTCTTCCACTTCGTCCAGCTCGAACTGGCGGCCGCCCGGGATCTTGCTGATCGAGAAGTCGCAGTGGCTGCAGGCGAAGCGGCGGTAGTTTTCCTTGACCACGTGGCCGCATTGCGGGCACGGCGTGGCGAGCGTCGCATAGTCGCCGGGGATGGTGTCGCTGTCGTATTCCTTGGCGCGCTTGACGATCTGCTGCGTCATCTGCGCGATCTCGCGCATGAATGCGCCGCGCTCGAGCTGGCCGCGCTCGATCAGGGAGAGCTTGTGCTCCCAGCCGCCGGTCAGCTCGGCCTGCGTGAGTTCTTCCACGCCCAGGCCGCGCAGCAGCGTCATCAGCTGGAACGCCTTGGCGGTCGGGATCAGCTCGCGGCCTTCGCGCACCAGATACTTTTCGGTCAGCAGCCCTTCGATGATCGCCGCGCGCGTGGCCGGCGTGCCCAGGCCCTTGCCGGCCATGGCTTCGCGCAGCGCGTCGTCGTCGACCAGCTTGCCGGCGCCTTCCATGGCGGACAGCAGCGTCGCTTCGTTGTAGCGCGCGGGCGGCTTGGTGGTCAGGCCCACCGGCTCGACCTTGTCGGTCTTGACGCGCTCGTCCTTGGCGACCGGCACCAGGTTGGCGTCCTCGCCCTGCGCCTCGCGGCCGTACACGACCAGCCAGCCCGGATTGACCAGCACCTTGCCTTCGGTCTTGAAGTGATGGCCGGCCACCTCGGTAATCCGCGTGGTGACCTGGTACTCGGCCGCCGGGAAGAACACCGCCAGGAAGCGGCGCACCACCAGGTCGTACAGCTTCTGCTCCGGCTCCGACAGGTTCTTCGGCGCCTGCAGGGTCGGGATGATGGCGAAGTGATCGCTGATCTTGCTGTTGTCGAAGATCCGCTTGTTCGGCTTGACCCACTGGTTGGCGAGGATCTTCTTCGCGTGCGGCAGGTAGTTGTGCGAGCTCTCGCTCAGCATGTCCAGCGTCTGCTTGACCGTGCCCATGTAGTCTTCGGGCAGCGCGCGCGAATCGGTACGCGGGTAGGTCAGCACCTTGTGCTTTTCATACAGCGCCTGCGCCAGGCCCAGCGTGTTCTTGGCCGAGAAGCCGAAGCGGCCGTTGGCCTCTCGCTGCAGGCTGGTCAGGTCGAACAGCGCCGGCGACATCTGCGTCGACGGCTTCGATTCTTCCGTCACGCTGCCCGGCTTGTCGCGGCATGCGGCGACGATGCTCTTGGCCTCGGCCTCGCTCCACAGGCGCGAGTCGCGCTGCTCGGGGTCGAACTCGTTCTTCTTGAACTTCGGGTCGAACCAGCGGCCCTCGTACAGGCCGGCCGCGGCGATGAACTCGGCGTGCACTTCCCAGTAGTCGCGCGGCACGAAGCGTTTGATCTTCTCTTCGCGCTCCACCACGATCGACAGCGTCGGCGTCTGCACGCGGCCCACGGTGGTCAGGAAAAAGCCGCCGCCCTTGCTGTTGAAGGCGGTCATCGCGCGCGTGCCGTTGATGCCGACCAGCCAATCGGCCTCGGAACGGCAGCGGGCGGCGTCGGCCAGCGGCAGCATTTCTTCGTCGGTGCGCAGCTTGGCGAAGCCGTCGCGGATGGATTGCGGCGTCATCGACTGCAGCCACAGGCGCTGGACCGGCAGCTTGGTGTTTGCATGCTGCGCGATCAGGCGGAAGATCAGTTCGCCCTCGCGCCCCGCGTCACAGGCGTTGATCAGGCTGGTCACGTCCTTGCGCTTGATCAGGCGCGTGAGCACCTTCAGGCGCGATTCGGACTTGGCGATCGGGCGCAGGTCGAAGTGAGGCGGGATCACCGGCAGGTGAGCGAAGCTCCATTTGCCGCGCTTGACTTCGTATTCGTCGGGCGCGGCGATCTCGACCAGGTGGCCAACCGCCGACGAAAGGACGAGGTCGTCGCTTTCGTAGTACTCGTCGTGCTTGGTGAAGCCACCCAGCGCGCGCGCGATATCAGCGGCGACCGACGGTTTTTCGGCAATGATGAGAGCCTTGGACATGTGAGCGGATCCTGGCGATCGCAAGTAATCGGGTAAACAAGAGGTCGCTTATCTATAGCGACCGTTCGCGTGGCTTTTGTAGAGTCTTATGGCTTCGCGGGCCGACTTTCAAGTGCCGCCGGCGCCCGTCGGGACGCGCATCGAGGCCCTATCAGAAGATTCAGCCCCGAATTTGGCCGCCAATCATAAGCGCGGTTCCTTTTCAGGCGCAATAGAGTGGCGCATGCATCGCCTGGCGTTGTCAAGGCTGGCAATCACGCCGATTGCAGCAACCAGCCACGCAAGTCGGGTGCCGCCGCCACGGCGGGCGCGGCGCCCAAGTCACGCGAAAGCAAGCCCTCGACCACACCTGCATGCGGCAGCACGGGGCCGAAAAACAACACATCCCCGCGGTCATCCATGCGCTGGACCAGCAGGGTGGGGAAGTTCTCGACGTCGAAATCGCCCAGGGCGTCGGCATGATCTTCCACATCCACCCAGACGAAGCAGCAATCCGGATGCCTTGCGGCCAGCTCGGTGAAGGTGGTGCGGTAGCTGCGGCACGTGCCACACCACTCGGCGCACAGGCAGGCGACCAGCAATTGCCCCGCGCGCAGGCGGGCGTGCAGGGTGGCGGCGTTGGTGTCGGGCGAGAGCAAGGGCATGGCAAGCGGCGGGAACGTCGCGCCTATTGTAGGCACGCTTTCACGGCAGCCGCAGGAAGCGGCCGCCCGGCTGGCGCTCGACGCGGCTGTCCAGCTCCAGTGCCAGCAACTGCGCCGACAGGGCCGCCGCCGCCTGGCCGGTGCGCTCGCACAGGGTATCCAGGTCGACGGGGTCGAAGCCGAGCGCATCGAGCAAGGCGGTCTCTGCAGCGCTGGAAGCAGGGCGGGTGCTTGCGGCCGGTTCCGCCGCCGGGGCTGCGGCGGGCGTGGCACGCACCGCCCGCTTGGCCGGCGCGGCCACGCGTCCCCAGCCCAACTCGTCGAGGATATCGGCCGCCGTCTCGACCAGCTTGGCGCCCTGCTTGATCAGCAGATGGCAGCCCTTGGCCAGCGGTGAGTGGATCGAGCCGGGAATGGCGAACACATCGCGCCCCTGCTCGGCCGCCAGCCGCGCGGTAATGAGCGAGCCGGATTGCGCCGCTGCCTCCACCACCAGCAGCCCGCGCGCGAGCCCTGAGATCAGGCGGTTGCGGCGCGGGAAGTTTTCTGCCCGCGCGCCCATGCCCAGCGGGTATTCCGAGACGATGAGCCCGGCCTCGGCAATGCGGTGCGCCAGCGCCCGGTTGCGCGCCGGGTAAACAATATCGAGCCCGGTGCCGACCACGGCGATGGTGCTGCCCGGCCCCGTCAGCGCCCCCTCGTGCGCCGCCGCGTCAATGCCGAGCGCCAGCCCCGAGATGACCGTTACCTTGGCCGCCGACAGCACCTGCGCAAACGCGCGCGCATTCTCCAGGCCCTGCGCCGTGGCGTTGCGCGCGCCGACCACGCCCACCGCCGCTGCGCGCAGCAGGGATGTATCGCCCTTGGCGTACAGCAGCGTCGGCGGATCGGGCAGCTCCAACAGGCGGGGCGGGTAGCCGCGGTCGGCCAGCGTGAAGATGGCGTTGCCCGGTTCCGCCGCCCAGGCGACGGTGCGTTCGATCAGGGCCGCGAGCGCCGCGTCCGGTTCGGCCAGCAGCGCGCGCGCCTGCCGCTCGGGCAGCAGCTTGGCGAGCGCGGAGTACGGTTGGGCGAAGATGTCTTGCGGCAGGCCGAAGGCCGCCAGCAATTGCCGCGCGGCGACAGGGCCGACGCCAGGCGTTTCGGTCAGGCGCAGCCATGCGGCCAGCTCGGCCGCATCGCGCGTGGAGGTGAGGGGATCAGCGGGATCGGCCGCGGCGCTCGCCGCGGCCTGTGAGGCGTCGGTCAAATCAGGACGGCAGGTCGAAGCATCAGGAAACGGCGGTCAGGGTTGCGGCGACATCGGGTTGCTGACGGCGTCGCCCACTTCCACCGCGTTCGACGCGTCCGTCACGAGCGCATAGGCCACGTGCGGGAATACGCGGAACACGAAGGCCAGGCCGTAGCGTTCTTCCGGCAGTTGTACGGCCTCGTTGCCGGCGGTGCGATCCGTGGTCACCAGTCCGGCGCGCGACAGCGCCAGCACGTGACCCGCCTCCACGCCGTTGGTGCTGCCGATGTTCAGCACGACCACCTGGTCGGTGCCGCCAAAGCGCACACCGCCCGTGACCTTGGCCACTACGCCATGCACGTCGCCCTCTGGCGCATGCGGCGAGTAGCGGACCGGCACGCGCGGCGGCACCGGCATCAGCTGCGTGCCGACGCCCATTTCTTCCTTGGACGACAGCACTTCCAGCTTGGACACGGCCTGCGGGCCGGTGGCCGGGCGCACCACGCGCAGGGTGCCAAGGAAGTCTGCCTCGTAGCCGAGCACGCGGCCGGTGACGGGATCCTTGAGCGGGCGCACCGGGCGGTAGCCTTGCCATTCGGTGCCGGCGGCACCGGCTTCGCCGGCGGGCAGGCCGCGGGCATAGGCGGATTCGCCCTTGCCGAGGTACACGCGCCCTTCTGGCAGCTCCATGATGCGGGCCGGCGTTGCCAGCATCTCTTCATCCACCACGATCGGCTGCGTCAGGAACGGCTCGATGGCGGCGGAGGGGATGCTGGGGATCGCATCGCCGTCTTGCCCCGCCACGCGGGCGTGCGGCGACAGGCGCACCGTGCTGCCGTCGGCCGAGGCTTGCGAGCTCGACAGCCACGCACGCCCATTGGCGTGGTGCAGGTACAGGACCTGGCCCGGATAGATCAGGTGCGGGTTGCGAATCTGCTCCCGGTTCATGCCCCACAGCTCGGGCCAGCGATAGGGCCGCTTGAGGTACTTGCCGGAGATCGCCCACAGCGTGTCGCCGCGGCGCACGGTGTATTGCGCAGGCGCATTGGCGGCGAGTTCGGATTCAGCGACGCCCGCCTGGGCGGCCGTCGTGGCCTGGGCCTGTTGTGCCGGCGAGACAGCGCGTTCGGCAGCATGAAGTGCGCCCGCGCAAAACAGGGCTGCCGCGGCAACCGCTGACAGGGCGCAAACGTAAGACTGGCGCGGTTTCGTGGCGGGCTTGGACTGCAGCGGTGTGTTACGATGGCGCATTATTCTATGAAGAATCGGCGAGTGGTCCGCGTACCTGTCCGACGCCTGGCCGCCGCCGCTGCGCGCTTCCCATGTGGGTTTCCCGCGCGGCAGCAAGAGGGGTATGGCATCGAACATTCGTCAGGCTTTTTCCTAAGCCAAGTGGCGGATAGCGCCCCCGATTCTGCATGACATTCGAAGCGATCGCAATTGAAGGCAACCCCCCATTAGCGTGGCCTTCCGCAACCGTTGTTGCCAAGCATCATGGCCCTACTGAATATCCTGCAATACCCTGACGCGCGCCTGCACAAGGTCGCCAAACCGGTCGCCCAAGTGGACGATCGTATCCGCAAGCTGGTTGCCGACATGGCCGAGACCATGTACGAGGCGCCGGGCGTCGGCCTGGCTGCCACGCAGGTCGACGTGCACGAGCGCGTGATCACCATTGACGTGTCGGAGTCGCGTGACGAGTTGCGCGTCTTCATCAACCCCGAGATCGTCTGGGCCAGCGCCGAGCGCAAGGTCTGGGACGAAGGCTGCCTGTCGGTGCCCGACATTTACGACAAGGTCGAGCGTCCGGACCGCGTGCGCGTGCGTGCACTGAATGAGAAGGGCGAGACCTTCGAGCTGGAGGCCGATGGCCTGCTGGCCGTGTGCATCCAGCACGAGATGGATCACCTGATGGGCAAGGTGTTTGTCGAATACCTGTCGCCGCTCAAGCAGGACCGCATCAAGCTCAAGCTCAAGAAGCACCAGCAGGAACTCCAGCGCGAGCGCCAGACCACGTGACGCCTGATGCCGACGCGCACCCCCGCCCGGTACCGTTGATGCCGACTGCCGAAACTGCAGGCCGCACCGAAGCGCGCCGCCTGTCGGCAGTGCTGGTGCGTCATTGGCGCATGGCCATCGTGCTGATGGTGTGCGCGTATCTGGTCGTCGGCACGTTCTGGCGGGCGCCATGGAAGGCGGACGAGCCGTACTCGTTCGGCATCGTGCTCAACATCATCGAACGCGGCGACTGGGTGGTGCCCAACGTGGCGTTCGAGCCTTTCGTCGAGAAGCCGCCACTGATGTACTGGAGCGGCGCGCTGGCCGCGCTCGCGGTGCCGGAGTTGCCGCCGCACGAGGCGGTGCGGCTGGCGGTGCTGTTCTGGATGGCGCTGGCCTGCTTGTCCGTGTGGCGCGCGGCGCGCCTGCTGCGCGGCGAGGCGCGCGATTGGCGCATGCGCGTCGGTGCGCAATTGGCACGCGGCCCGGGGCCGACCCTGGCCGAGCGCCGCCTGGCCGGGCTGGATGCCGGCGGCACGGCGTTGCGCGATTACGCGCTGGGTGCCCTGCTGCTGTTTGTCGGCTGCATCGGGCTGGTCGAGCACGTGCACAAGTTCATCGCCGACGTGCCGCAACTGGCCGGCACGGCCATGGCGCTCTATGGCCTGGTGTACTACGCCAAGGCCAGCGAGGCGGGCGGCCCGGCAGGCGTGGATGTGACACGGCCCGCGCTGTGGTTCGGCACCGGCCTGGGCGTCGCCTTCCTGGGCAAGGGCGTGCTGGTGCCGGGCCTGTTGGCGGCGACGGTGCTGGCGGCGATGGCGGTACTGCCCGATTTCCGCAGCCGGCAGGCGTGGCGTTTCTATCTGGTGTCGCTGGCGGCGGCGCTGCCGTGGCTGGTGATCTGGCCGGCCATCTTCTGGCGCGAGTCGCCGGATCTGTTTATTGAGTGGTTCTGGGTCAACAACATCGGCCGCTTCTTTGGTTTCACCCAGCTGGGCGGCGAGAAAGGATCGCTCTCCACCACGATCCGCTCCATCTTCCTGACCGGCACGCCAGCGGTGTGGCCGGCGGTGGGCGTGCTCGGCCTCTCGCTGTGGAAGCTGGCACGCCAGCGCGGACGCGGCGCGCGGGCGGCGTGGCTGTTGCCGTATCAGGGGCACCTGGTGGTGGCGCTGTTCGTGCTGGTGACGCTGGCGGTGATGCTGCGCTCGGCGGTGCTGCGCGACGTGTATCTGATGCCGCTGCAACCGGCGCTGGCCCTGCTCGGTGCGCCGCTGTTGCTGCTGGTGTCGCCGGCGTGGCGCGCGCGCATCTGGGTGACGCTGGTGGTGCTGTTTGGCGTGCTGGGGGCGGTGGTGTGGGCGGTGTGGGCCGCACTGGTGACCGGCAGCGGTGCGTTGCTGCCGGGCTGGCTGGCCAAGGCGCTGGGCCGCGTGCTGCCGCTGCCGTACGACATGCTGGTCCACCCGGTGGCGGTGCTGGCGGCAGTGGGCATCACCGCATTGTGGCTGGCGTGTGTGTGGCTGCGCCCGGCGCGCTCGGGCGTGGTGGCGTGGGCCGGCGGCATCGGCCTGGTCTGGGGCCTGCTCGGCACGCTGCTGATGCCCTGGGTGGACGATGCGCGCAGCTACCGCCCGCTGTTCCAGGCGATCAAGCCCGCGCTGGAATCCGCGCAGATCTGCGTGGCCACGCGCGGCATGGGCGAGAGCGAGCGCGCCCTGATGCACTACGAGACCGGCGTGCGCCCGGTCAAATGGCTGCTCGGCCATAGCGGCACCGGCGACGCGCATCGGCCCAACCCGGCCGCACGCACCTGTGACCTGATGCTCGTGCTTGAGAAATCGCCCGAGCACCGCCGCCGCGAGCCCAAGGGCGCGGACTGGGAACTGGTCTGGCGCGGCAGCCGCCCGGGCGACACGAATGAAACGTTTTCGCTGTTCCAGCGGCGCGGCAATGGCGTGACCGAGGCCCTGCCGACGCCCGAGCCGATCGTGCCGCTGACCGACACGCAGCTCCGCAACCGCCGTTGATATACGCGCTGCATCGCCAGCGCTCATCCGTTTCCCAGATCGATGACCACCACGCTTCGCGTCGCGTTTGCCGGCACGCCGGAATTTGCCCAGATCGCCCTGGCGGCGATCCACCAGGCCGGGTTTCCCATCGTCGCGGTGCTGAGCCAGCCGGACCGGCCGGCCGGGCGCGGCATGCAACTGCAGGCGAGCCCCGTCAAGCAATACGCCGTCTCGCATGGGCTCGGGCCGATCCTGCAGCCGCCGTCACTACGGCGCGCGGGCAAATACCCGCAGGAAGCGGCCGAGGGCATCGATGCGCTGGCCGCGCAGCGCCCGGACGTGATGGTGGTGGCCGCCTATGGCCTGATCCTGCCGCAGGAAGTGCTGGACCTGCCGCGCTTCGGCTGCATCAACATCCACGCCTCGCTGCTGCCGCGCTGGCGTGGCGCCGCGCCCATCCACCGCGCCATCGAAGCCGGCGACGCCGAGTCCGGCATCACGCTGATGCAGATGGACGCCGGCCTGGACACCGGGGACATGATCGCCATGGAGCACGCGCCGATCGGCCTGACCGACACCACCGGTACGCTGCACGATACGCTGGCAGCCCTGGGCGGGCGCATGGTGGTCGAGGCACTGGCCAAGCTCGCGCAGGACGGCAAGCTGGCCGCTACGCCACAGCCTGCCGAGGGCGTGACGTACGCCGAGAAGATCGCCAAGGACGAGGCGGCGCTCGACTGGTCGCGCCAGTCGGCCGCGCTGCTGCGGCAGGTGCATGCGTTCAACCCGTTCCCGGGCGCCTCGGCGGCACTCGATGGCGTGGCGGTCAAGTTCTGGCAGGCCGAAGCATTGGCCGACCGCCCGGCCGATGCCGCACCCGGCACCGTGCTCGCCGCCGATGCCGATGGGGTGCTGATTGCCTGTGGCGCCGGCGCGCTGCGCGTGACACAGTTGCAGAAGCCCGGCGGCAAGCGCCTGCCGGCGCGCGAGTTCCTGCAGGGCCTGTCGATCCAGCCGGGCCAGCGCTTCGCCTCGCGCGGCTGATTTTTCTCCCACCTATCTATATAGAGAGGGCCCACGCCATGACACCCCTGGGCATCGTCAACCTGCCGCTGTTCATGCTGGCCGTGTTCCTGCTCAACGTGACGCCGGGGCCGGATACGGCCTACATCGTCGGGCGCAGCGTGTCGCAGGGGCGGGTGGCGGGGCTGCTGTCGAGCCTGGGCGTGTCGGCGGGGTGCTGCGTGCACGTGCTGGCGGTGGCGTTCGGGCTGACGGCGCTGCTGGCGGCATCGACGGTGGCGTTCACCGTCATCAAGGTGATCGGCGCGGCGTACCTGATCTACCTGGGCGGGCGCATGCTGCTCGCGCCGCCCGAGCGCGATGACGCCCCCGACGAGGCCCCGGCCGAGGCCGCAGCTGCCCCGCGCCTGCGTCCGCTGAAGGCGCTCTTCATGCAGGGCTTCCTCACCAACGTGCTGAACCCGAAGGTGGTGCTGTTCTTCCTGTCGTTCTTCCCGCAGTTCGTCGATCCGCATGCGGCGCACAAGGCGGCGGCGTTCTTGGCGCTGGGCTTGGTGTTCATCGTCATGTCGACGGTGTGGAACAGCATGGTGGCCTGGGTGGCGGCCAGCGTCACGCGCCGCGTGGCGGGCAAGCCGGGCATCAAGCGCTGGCTCGACCGCGTGGTCGGCACGGCATTCATCGGGCTGGGCGCGCGGCTCGCGTTCACCACTCGTTGACGAAGCAACCGTCATCTGCGGCGAAATACCGCGCAACTCCTTGAATTTTCAGGCGTTGCCGTGATCTAAACGACTCGCCAATCCATCCTCCACAGGAGCCACGCCCCCATGTTCAACTGGATCAAGACCTTCATGCTGATGGCAGCGATCACCGCGCTGTTCATCGTCATCGGCGGCATGATCGGCGGACGCAACGGCATGATGCTCGCGCTGCTGTTTGCGCTGGGCATGAATTTCTTCTCGTACTGGTTCTCCGACAAGATGGTCCTGCGCATGTACAACGCGCAGGAAGTCGACGAGACCAGCGCGCCGCAGTTCTACCGCATGGTGCGCGAGCTGGCCACGCGGGCGCAGCTGCCGATGCCGCGTGTGTACCTGATCAACGAGGCGCAGCCCAACGCCTTCGCCACCGGCCGCGACCCTGAGCACGCCGCCGTGGCGGCCACCACCGGCATCCTGAACATCCTGTCCGAGCGCGAACTGCGCGGCGTGATGGCGCACGAGCTGGCCCACGTGCAGCACCGCGACATCCTGATCTCCACCATCTCGGCCACCATGGCCGGTGCGATCTCGGCGCTGGCCAACTTTGCCGTGTTCTTCGGCGGGCGCGACGAGGAAGGCCGTCCGGCCAACCCGATCGCCGGGATTGCCGTGGCGATCCTCGCTCCGCTGGCGGCGTCGCTGATCCAGATGGCGATCTCGCGCGCGCGCGAGTTCGAAGCCGACCGCGGTGGCGCGACCATCAGCGGCGACCCGCAGGCGTTGGCCTCGGCGCTGGACAAGATCCACCGCTATGCCGCCGGTATCCCGTTTGCCGCCGCCGAGGCGCACCCGGCCACCGCGCAGATGATGATCATGAACCCGCTGCACGGCGGCGGCCTGGCCAACCTGTTCAGCACGCACCCGCCCACCGAGGAGCGCATTGCGCGCCTGATGCAGATGGCGCAGACCGGCCAGTATCCAGCCTGACCAGGCGCATCCTTTATACTTCCGCAGTCCGCACGAGCCCGCCCCACGCGGGCTCGTTGCTTTTCCACCGTCCCGTTTTTGCTCCGATGCGTCTGCCGCCCGACTCTCTCGCCCATGCCTTGTCGCTTGCCGCTGCCGCCGTTGGCCGCTTGCGCCAGGGTACGGCGCTGCCGCAGGCGATCGACGCGGTCTGCGCTGGTCAGCCGGCCCCGGTGCGCGGCGCCGTGCAGGATCTTGCCTACCGCGCCACGCGCTGGATGGGCAGCGCCGACTGGCTGATCCGTACGCTGATCCCACGCCCGCCCGCTGAGGGCGTCGCCAACCTGCTGCGCGTGGCGCTGGCCCAGTTGCTCGATGATCCGCCGCCCTATGCGCCCTTCACCGTGGTTGACCAGACCGTGCGCGCCGCCTCGGCCGACCCGAAGCTCGCGCACGGCAAGGGCATGATCAACGGCGTGCTGCGCCGCTTCCTGCGCGAGCAAGGCGAGCTGGTCGCCGCCATGCAGGCCGACCCGGTGGCGGCCACCAACTACCCGGCGTGGTGGATCGACGCCGTGCGCGAGGCCTACCCCGAGGCATGGCAGGCCATCCTCGCCGCCGGCAACCGGCGCCCGCCGATGGTGTTGCGCGTGAACCCGCGCCGCGTGTCGGTCGATGCCTACCTCGCCCGTCTGGCGGAGGCCGGCATCGACGCCGCGCGCGTCGGCGAGCAGGCTGTGCGTCTCGGGCGTGCCGTGCCGGTGGCCGAGCTGCCCGGGTTTGCCGAGGGCGACGTGTCGGTGCAGGATGCCGGCGCGCAACTGGCGGCGGCGTTGCTCGATGTGGCGCCGGGCCAGCGCGTGCTCGACGCCTGCGCGGCGCCCGGCGGCAAGACGGGTCACCTACTTGAGTTAGCGGACGGCCTGGATGTGGTTGCGCTCGAGTCCGATCCGGCTCGCGCCACGCGCATCGGCGAGAACCTCGTGCGCCTCTGCCAGAGCGCCACCGTGTGCGTGGGCGACGCGGCCAAGCCCGATGCCTGGTGGGATGGCCGCCCGTTCGATCGCATCCTGGCCGACGTGCCGTGCTCGGCGGCGGGCATCGTGCGGCGCCATCCGGACATCCGCTGGCTGCGTCGCGCGGCCGACCTGAAGACGCTGGCCGCGCTGCAGCGGGACATCGTCAGCGCGCTGTGGGCATGCCTGAAGCCCGGTGGCAAGCTCGTTTACGTCACCTGTTCGATTTTCCCGACGGAGGGCGAGACCCAGGCCCGATGGTTTGAAAGCCATCTGCAAGATGCGATACGATTGCACGCGCCCGGCCAGTTGCTGCCGGCCTCGCCCGATGCGGCGCCGGCTGGTGGTTTCGACCCCGGTGTCTCGCCCCTGCCGCTCGACCACGACGGCTTCTTTTACGCGGTGTTCCAGAAACGGCCCTGATGCGACGACCGTTGTGACTGTCCTCCTTCGCCCATCGATCCGGCTGGTCGTGTCCCGGTTCCGGCAAGCGCTGCAACGGCTGGTCGTGCTGGGCATGCTGTGTCTGCTGTGGCCGGCCATGGCGCCGGCGCAGACCATCGAGGTCGGGCGCACGCAGCTGGAATACGCCGATGGCGGCTGGAACCTCTCCGCCGATTTCGATTTCGATCTGCCCGCCAACCTCGAAGATGCCGTCAACAAGGGCATCGCGCTGTATTTCCTTGTCGAGTTCGAACTGATCCGCCCGCGCTGGTACTGGTTTGACGACCATGCCATCAGCGCGACGCGCGTGGTGCGGTTGTCATACCACCCGCTCACGCGTCAGTACCGCGTGTCGACTGGCGGCCTGCAGGTGCCATTCTCGCGCCTGAAGGATGCGGTCGATTTCATGCAGCACGTGCGCGGCTGGCGCGTGTTCGAGCAGCGCGCCGTCAAGCCGGGCGAGACCGTGCAAGCCGAGGTGCGCATGCGCCTGGACGTGACGCAGCTGCCCAAGCCGTTCCAGATCAACGCCGTGAACACGCGAGACTGGAACCTCGCCTCCGAGTGGAAGCGGTTCTCCTTCCTGGTGCCGAACGAGCCGGTGTCGACTGCCCCCGCGCAGCCGAGCCTGCCGCCCATCCAGCCACCCGCTAACCCGGTGCCGCCCCCTGCGTCATCGCCGGCCGCTGGCGCGCTGGGGCTGTCGCCCAATCCGGGCTGGGGCATGACGGCCGGCCCGAACAACGCGGCATCGCTGCTGCTGGCGCCGGCCAAATGATTTTCGACCGCAGCTACAAGCGCCTGCTCTACCAGGTGGTGGCGGGCACCATCGTCTTCCTGGCGATCGTGCTGGTCGGCCTGCTGGCCGCGGCGTCGGCCAATACCGAGTTCTTCGACCGGTACTTCACCCTGCTCTACAAGGTCAACCTCGTCATCGGCGTGATGCTGGTGGTGATCATCGGCGGGCTGATGCTGGCGCTGGCGCTGCGCGCGCGGCGCGGCAAGTTCGGCACGCGGCTGATGACCAAGCTGGCGGTGTTCTTTGGCGTGGTGGGCGTGCTGCCGGGCGTGCTGATCTACCTGGTGTCGCTGCAGTTCGTCTCGCGCAGCATCGAGTCGTGGTTCGACGTGAAGGTGGAGTCGGCGCTGGAGGCGGGCCTGAACCTCGGGCGGACCACCATGGATGCGTCGCTGGCCGACCTGCAGAACAAGGGCCGCCTGATCGCCGAGCAGCTCGGCGATGGTTCGGCCTCGGCCACGGCCATCAACCTCAACCGGTTGCGTGAGCAATTCGGCGTGCAGGAGGCCACCATCTTTGCCGGCAACGGCCGCGTGGAGGCCACCTCGTCGAGCACGTATGACACGCTGGTGCCGGACTTCCCTGGGCAGGCCGTGCTGGAGCAGGCGCGCGCGCCTGGCGGCTACGCCAGCCTGGAAGGCGGCAGCGACAGCGCGACCGACGGTGATGCGCTATCGGCCCCGGCGGCCGCAGCGTCTGCGCCGGGCGCGCGCGGGGGCAATCGCCGCAGCGATCTGTACCAGCTGCGCGTGGTGGTGGCGTTGGGCACGGCCGCGCGTGACGACAACGCGCTGTTGCGTAGCACGCCCGTGCGCAAGTGGGCGGGCACCGGCCTGCTGGCCGACCGGCGCGCCGACGACGGCGGCAGCGCCACGCGCGGCTTCGGCCTGACTGGCGAGAGCGGCCGCGAGGAGCGCTTCCTGCAGCTCGTGCAGCCCGTGCCGCAGGCCCTCGCGCGCAATGCCGACGCGGTGCAGCGTGCCTACCAGGAATACCAGGAGAAGGCGCTCGGCCGCACGGGCCTGCGCAAGATGTACATCGGCACGCTCACGCTCACGCTGTTCCTCGCCGTGTTCATCGCGGTGATGCTGGCGCTGCTGCTGGGTGCCCAGCTGGCCCGGCCGCTCTTGATGCTGCTGCAGGGCACGCGCGAGGTGGCCGAGGGCGACCTCTCGCCCAAGCGCGAGCTGCATACGCGTGACGAGCTGGGCGTGCTGACCCAGCAGTTCAACCAGATGACGCGCCAGCTGGCCGATGCACGCCGCGCGGTGGAGCAGAATCGAACGGCGCTCGAGCAGTCCAAGGCCTACCTTGAAAGCATCCTGACCAACCTGACCGCCGGCGTGTTCGTGTTCGACCACCGCTTTGTCCTGCTGACCGCCAACCCGGGTGCCGAGCGCATCTTCAAACAGCCCTTCGGCGCGTGGGTCGGCCAGCCGCTGGGTGGCATCGCGCCGCTCTCCGCCTTTGCCGATACGTTGGAGCATGCCTTCGCCGAGCACGACGTGTCCGCCGCAGCGGGCGGGGTTGCCGCGCACTGGCAGAAGCAAGTGGAGATCCCACTTGAGGACGAGGACGAGCCGCTCACCCTGCTGGTGCGCGGCACGCGCCTGCCAGGGCCCTCGGTGGGCGCGCATGGCACGGAGCGCGGTTACGTGGTGGTGTTCGACGACATCTCCGACGTGATCTCGGCACAGCGCTCGGTGGCCTGGGGGGAAGTGGCCCGTCGCCTGGCGCACGAGATCAAGAACCCGCTCACGCCGATCCAGCTCTCCGCCGAGCGGCTGGAGATGAAGCTCTCGCCCAAGCTCACCGACGCCGACGCCGAGGTGCTGCGCCGTGGCGCCACCACCATCGTCAACCAGGTGCAGGCGATGAAGCGCATGGTGGATGATTTCCGCGATTACGCGCGCACGCCGCCGGCCGTGCTGCAGGAGCTGGACCTCTCCGCGCTGTGTGCCGAGGTGCTGCACCTGTACGGCATCGATCACCCTAGCGCGCGCGACCACCCTGTCATCGAAGCCAGTCTGGGTGCGGGTTTGCCGCGCATCAAGGGCGACCCGACCCAGCTGCGCCAGGTCATCCACAACCTGCTGCAGAACGCGCAGGATGCGGTGGCCGAGAACGAAGCTGCCGGGCGACCCGCTGCGCATGTCATGTTGCAAACTGACACGGTAGAATACGACGACGCCACGGGCGCGCGGCGGCAGGCGGTGCGGCTCGCAATCGCGGACAACGGCGCGGGGTTTTCGTCCCGCATCCTCAACCGCGCATTCGAGCCCTACGTCACGACCAAAGCCAAGGGCACGGGACTGGGCTTGGCCATGGTGAAGAAGATCATGGACGAGCACGGGGCGCGCATCGAGTTGCGCAACCGCCAAGCGGACGCCGAGACCATCGGCGCCCAGGTTTCGATCCTGTTCGTAAAACTTGCCTGACGCAGACGGCGATCCCGCTGCACATGTAGAGGAAAAGCATGGCCACCATCCTCGTTGTCGACGACGAAATGGGTATCCGGGAGTTGCTCTCCGAGATCCTTGGAGACGAAGGGCACGTTGTCGAAGTCGCCGAGAACGCCCAGCAGGCGCGCGAATACCGCAATAACGGTACGCCCGACCTCGTGCTGCTCGACATCTGGATGCCAGATACCGACGGCGTCACGCTGCTCAAGGAGTGGGCCTCGCAGGGGTTGCTGACCATGCCGGTCATCATGATGTCCGGTCACGCCACCATCGATACGGCGGTGGAGGCCACCAAGATCGGCGCGCTCAACTTCCTGGAAAAGCCGATTGCGCTGCAGAAGCTGCTGACCGCCGTCGAGCAGGGCCTGGCGCGTGGCAAGGACAAGCCGCGTGCGGCGCCCACCACGCCGCTGGCGGCTGCCGCAAATGGGATGGCGGGCGCCGTGCCGAATGCCGTGGCGCAGGGTGCCGTTCTTGCGGCCGACCGCGCCGACGTGAACGGCGCCGCCGTGCGCGCGGCCGAGGGCGGCGGCATGCAGTTCTCGTTCGACATGCCGCTGCGCGAGGCGCGCGACCTGTTCGAGCGCGCCTATTTCGAATACCACCTGCAGCGCGAAGGCGGCAGCATGACGCGTGTGGCCGAGAAGACCGGCCTGGAGCGCACCCACCTGTATCGCAAGCTCAAGCAGTTGGGCGTCGAGCTGTCGCGCAACAAGGGCGAGCCGTCGGCGTAATTCGCATGTGCCTGTGCGGTAGCGCTTGACGGCAGGCGGTGATTGCTGTCATACTTGCCTTTCTTTGCTTGGCCCGGTAGCTCAGTTGGTAGAGCAGCGGATTGAAAATCCGCGTGTCGGTGGTTCGATTCCGCCCCAGGCCACCAGGATTCATCGTTCTGCAAGATCAACCGATCGTGCAGGGCAACAAAAAAGACCTCCTCGTGAGGTCTTTTTTCATTTCTGGCCGCCTCTTTGTCGCGCCGCCATCTCTCCGATTGCCGCGCCAGTCGCAGGTCTGCGACGCATCGCCGCAGTGACAAAAAATGTGCCAAACCCTCTTGACGCAGCGCAGCTCAGGGTATACCTAGTGCGGCAATCTGCGCCAAAATGTCACAGGTCTCGGTATAGTGACTCAACGCTATCAAGCGGCAAGCACAAGGAGACACCATGGCACTCGCTGGCACCGGTCACCACTTTCATTTCCACGCTTTCGACGGCATCAGCCGCAAGACGCGGTTGACGTGGTTGCGCAATGCCGCGGCGCTGACGTGCCTGATGGCGCTCATCGCGGCCATGTGGGTGGGCGGCAACCTGTCGGCCCTGATGCACACGCCGATCATGGATGGCGTCGCCCCGCTGGCCGCCGTCATGACCTTGGCCTGCGGCACCATGGCGATCAGCCTGCTGGGGCTCATTGCTGCGGGTTTCTTCCAGTTCCGCATGGAGCAGCTCGACGCGCCGCCGGCCATTTGAGCCAGCCTGTCGCACGATCCTGAAACGGAGGCTTCGGCCTCCGTTTTTGTTTGGGCGCGCGGTCTTGCGCGCCCGGCCCGGCGCAACGCCGGGTGAGGTCTTCACGGCTTACGCATCACATCTGCTCTGCCAGTGCGGTATCCGTGTTTACTTGACGCATTTGTTTCAATGGAATAAATTTTGAAACAAATGAATCAATGTGGCCGCCGCCGATGACCTTTGACGAGCTGATGCAGACCCTGCGCGCGCGCGCCGCCGATCTGTCGCCACAGCTGCAGCGTGCCGCGATGTTGCTGGAATCCAACCAGAGCGACATCGCCCTGTTGTCGATGCGCGACCTCGCACGGCGCTGCGAGCTGCCGCCGGCCACGTTCTCGCGACTGGCCCGCGCGCTCGGCTTCGACGATTTCGCTGCGCTGCGTGAGGTGTGTGTGAACCACCTGCGCCATCAGGCGGACGGCTATGCCGGGCGTGCGACGGCGTTGCAGCAGGGTGGGTCGGAGGCATCCGGCACATCGGATGCCGAGCGCATCGGTGCCGCCATCGGCGCGCACGTGCAAACGGCGTTTTCAGCGGCCAACCTGGAGGCCATCGAGACCGCCGCCGCCGCCCTGCGTGGCGCGCGCCGCGTCTACCTGCTGGGTGCGCGCAGTTGCCTCGCGCTCACGCACGCCTTCGGCTACGCCGCGCAGCTCTTCGACGACAAGGTCACGCTGTGCACCGGCACCGGCAACACGTTGGCCGATCCGCTGCGCTTCTGCGGCGAGGGCGACATCGTCATCGCCGTCACCTTCGATCCGTACACGCGCGAGGTGATCGAGGCGATGCAGTACGCGCATGCGCGCGGCGCGCGCCTGGTCTACGTGTCCGACAGCGCGATCGCGCCCGGCGCCGAGCTCGCGTGGCTGCAGCTGATCGCGCCGGTGGCGATCCCATCCTTCTTCCATTCGCTGGCCGCACCGCTGGCGCTGCTCGACGCCTTGCTGATGACGTGGTTCCGCCACGCTGGCCCTCGCGCGCTCGCACACTTGGCTGACAGCGACACCCAACTCAAGCAACAGCACGCCTACGTGCGTAACACGCGCCGCAGCGATTCGGCCATTGCCGTGCCGCGTGCCAAGCGCTGAACCTTCCTCCCGATCGATCATGACCCCATCCACCACCTCCGTCTTCCACCGCGACCCACGCAAGGCACTGCCCACCGCCGTCGGCGGCGAGGGCATGACCCTCATCGATGCCGATGGCAAGCGCTACCTCGATGCCTGCGGCGGCGCCGCCGTCTCGTGCCTCGGCCACGGCCACCCGCGCGTGGTGGAGGCCATCTGCAAGCAAGTGCGCGCACTGGCGTACGCGCACACGTCGTTCTTCACCACCGACGTGGCCGAGGAGCTGGCCGCACGCCTGACCGCCGCCGCGCCGGGTGATCTTGACCACGTCTACTTCGTCTCGGGCGGTTCGGAAGCCATCGAGGCAGCACTCAAACTCGCCCGCCAGTACTTCGTCGAGATCGGCCAGCCGCAGCGCCAGTACTTCATTGCGCGCCGGCAGAGCTACCACGGCAATACGCTCGGCGCGCTCGCCATCGGCGGCAACGCGTGGCGCCGCGAGCCGTTCCTGCCGCTGCTGGTGCCGGCGCACCACGTGTCGCCGTGCTTCGCCTACCGCGAGCGCCTCGATGGCGAGACCGACGCGCGGTACGTGCAGCGCCTGGCGGATGAGCTCGACGCCAAGATCGTCGAGCTCGGCGCCGACAACGTCGCGGCCTTCGTCGCCGAGACGGTGGTGGGCGCCACGGCCGGCGCGGTGCCGCCGGTGGCCGACTACTTCCGCAAGATTCGCGCGGTGTGCGATCGACACGGCGTGCTGCTGCTGCTGGACGAGGTGATGTCCGGCATGGGCCGCACCGGCCATCTCTTCGCGTGCGAAGAAGACGGCGTGGTGCCCGACCTGATCGCCATCGCCAAGGGACTGGGCGGCGGTTACCAGCCGATCGGCGCGACCCTCGTCAGCCGTCGCATCTATGACGCCATCACGCGCGGCAGCGGCTTCTTCCAGCACGGCCACACCTACATCGGCCATGCCACGGCCTGCGCGGCGGCGCTGGAAGTGCAGAAGGTGATTGCCGAAGAGAACCTGCTCGCCAATGTGCTGGCGCGCGGCGAGCAACTGCGCGCCGCGCTGCGCACGCGCTTTGCCGACCACCCGCACGTGGGCGACGTGCGCGGGCGCGGCTTGTTCGTCGGCGTGGAGCTGGTGGCGGACCGCGCCACCAAGGCGCCGCTATCGCCTGCCCGCAAGACGCACGCGCGCGTGAAGGCGGAGGCGATGCAGCGCGGCTTGATGGTCTACCCGATGGGCGGCACCATCGACGGCCAACGCGGCGACCACATCCTGCTCGCACCGCCGTTCATCGCCACCGCGCAAGACATCGACGCTATCGTCGAGCGCCTGGGCGATGCGGTGGAAGCGGCCACCGCCAACGCACTGGAGGCGGTGTGAGCCAGCCGATCGCCATCGCCGTCGCGCCCAACGGCGCGCGCAAGACTCACGCCGATCACCCCGCGCTGCCCATCACGCCCGACGAGCTGGCCGCCTGTGCGCGCCAGTGCGTCGACGCCGGCGCGGCGATGCTGCATCTGCATGTGCGCCGCCCCGACGGCACGCACAGCCTGGAGCCGGACGACTACCGCCCGGCTGTCGCCGCCGTGCAGCAGGCGGTGGGCGATGCACTGGTGCTCCAGATCACCACCGAGGCGGTCGGCATCTACACGCCCGCGCAACAGATGGCCTCCGTGCGGGCGCTGCAGCCCGAGGCGATTTCTGCCGCGCTGCGCGAGCTGGTGCCCGATGCGGCGCACGAAGCCGAAGCGGCACGCTTCTTCGGCGAGCTGGCGGCGGCGCGCACGGCCATCCAGTACATCCTCTATTCCGCTGACGATGTGGTGCGCTACCGCGACCTGCGTGCGCGTGGGGTGCTGCCCGACACACCACATTGGGTGCTGTTCGTGCTGGGCCGCTACAGCGCCGGGCAGCGCTCCGATCCGTCCGATCTGTTGCCGTTTCTGCAGGCCTGGGCCGATGGCGGCGCGCTGACCGCCAACGTGCCCTGGGCGATGTGCGCGTTCGGCCCGCGCGAAGCCGAATGCGCGCTCACCGCAGCGCTGCTTGGCGGACACGCACGCCTGGGTTTCGAAAACAACATGGCGCTGCCCGACGGCAGCACTGCGCCCGACAACGCCGCGCTCGTCACCAACCTGCGCCGCCACCTCGACGCGCTGCACCGGCCGCTCGCCAGTGCCGCCGAGTTGCGCCGCTGGTTCGGCCGCTAGCCCCTCAATTTCTCACCACGAAGCCATCGCACAGACGGTCATCAGGCCGCGCTACACAACCATTGGAGGAAGTATGCGTTTCACCACCCGTTGTCTCCCGCTGGCGCTGGTCGGCCTATTCGCCGCCGGCGCGCAGGCCCAGGCGCTCGACGGCACGCTCAAGAAGATCCAGGACAGCAACACCATCCTGATCGGCGTGCGCGAATCGTCGATCCCGTTTTCGTACCGCGACAGCAAGAACCAGATCATCGGCTTCTCGGCCGACCTGTGCGCGCGCGTGATCGACGCGGTCAAGCAGAAGACCGGCAAGCGCGACCTGCAGGTGCAGCAGATTCCCGTGACGTCGCAGAACCGTACGTCGCTGGTGCAGAACGGCTCGGTGGACCTGGAGTGCGGCGTGACCACGCACCTGAAATCGCGCGAGCAGCAGATCGCGTTCTCGACCACCTTCTTCATCGCGGCCACGCGCCTGCTCACCAACGTGAACTCGGGCGTGAAGGACTTCCCGGACCTGGCGGGCAAGTCGGTCATCACCAATGCGGGCACCACGTCGGAGCGCATCCTGCGCAAGATGAACGACGAGAAGAAGATGAACATGAACGTCATCAGCGGCAAGGACTACGGCGAGTCCTTCCTCACGCTGCAGAGCGGCCGCGTGCAGGGCTTCATGATGGACGACGTGCTGCTGGCCGGCGCCCGTACGCTGGCGCAGAAGCCCACCGACTGGGTCGTGACCGGCACGCCGCAATCGTTCGAGGCCTACGGCTTCATGCTGCGCAAGGATGATCCGCAGTTCAAGACGCTGGTGGACGACACGCTCACCGGCATCATGAAGCGCGGCGAGATCAACACGCTCTATGCCAAGTGGTTCGAGAAGCCGGTGCCGCCCAAGAACCTCAACTTCAACTTCCCGATGAGCGAGCAACTGAAGGCGCTGTACGCCAAGCCGAACGACACGCCGTTCGAGTAAGCGTCAGCGTGCGAGCGTGTCAGAGGCCGGCCTGCGCGACGGCCTCGATGCGCGCCACATGCACGGCCTGCTTGATGTGGGCCGGGTTGTCGGCGTAGCGCTTGGCGACTGCGCCGGCGTCGATGGACACCGCCGCCTGCAGCGCGCGCAGTAGGCGCTCGGTCTGTGGATACGCGCGGTCTTCAAAGCCCAGGCGGCCGCGTGCATCCGCCTCGCATGCCAGCAGTGCCTGACGGAAGCGCTCCGGCTTGCGCAGCGCATCGCAGCGCTCGAGCAGGCGCACCAGGGCGGTGGCATCGAAGCCATCGCTGCGGTGGATGTTGCCGTGCTCGCGGGCGACCACCAAGGCCAGATCGCGGCAGTCGGTCGGCACGCGCAGGCGCTGGCAGACGGCATCGATCATCGGCACGCTGCGCTCTTCGTGGCCGACGTGGCGCGGCAGGATGTCGTCGGGCGTGGTGCCCTTGCCGAGGTCGTGCACCAGCGCGGCAAAGCGCACCGGCAGCGGCGCGCCCATGGCGGCGGCGGTCTCGATCACCATCATGGTGTGCACGCCGGTGTCGACTTCCGGGTGGTAGTCCGCACGCTGCGGCACGCCCCACAGGCGGTCGAGTTCAGGCAGCTGGCGGGCCAGCGCGCCGCAGTCGCGCAGCACGGCGAACATGCGAGCCGGATGTGCCTCCATCAGCCCGCGCGCGATCTCCTGCCACACCCGCTCGGGCACCAGCGCATCGACCTCGCCGGCTTCGACCATGCTGCGCATCAGCGCGTTGGTCTCCGGCGCGACGTGGAAGTCCGCAAAGCGCGCGGCAAAGCGCGCCACGCGCAGGATGCGTACCGGGTCTTCGGCAAACGCTTCGGAGACATGGCGGAAGGTGCGCGAGGCCAGGTCTGCCTGCCCGCCATACGGATCGATGACGGGCCCGACCAACGCGCCGTCTTCCGCCACGCGCTGCGCCATCGCGTTGATGGTCAGGTCGCGGCGGATCAGATCGTCTTCGAGCGTGACGTCGGGCGCGTAGTAGACCGAGAAACCCTTGTAGCCGGCAGCAGTCTTTCGCTCGGTGCGCGCGAGGGCGTACTCGGCCTGCGTGCGCGGATGCAGGAAGACAGGGAAGTCCTTGCCGACTGCATGAAAGCCGCGTGCCTCCAAGTCCTCCGGCGTGGCACCCACCACGACGTAGTCCCGATCCTGCACGGGCAGCCCGAGCAGCACGTCACGAATCGCGCCGCCCACGGCATACACATCCAGCCCGTGCGTGACCGGATCGACGACGGCGTCCCCCGCTTGTGCTGCGCGTTCCGTCATTGATTGGCGGCGACCAGCGTTTCCTCGTCCGGCGCGGTGCGGTACGGCTCGTCGTCGGCCAGGAAGTCGTGCTCGGCGCGCGCGGCGTCGATCCACTCCTGCATGGCCGGCAGGTTGAGGATGTGATCGGCGTAGGCCTTGGCGAGTTCGGGCAGACGCACGCCGTAGGTCGCAAAGCGGCTCACCACCGGCGCGTAGAACGCATCCGCCACCGTGAAGTGGCCGAACAGGAACGGGCCTTGCGCGGCGTACTTCTGGCGCAACTCGGTCCACATCTGCGCGATGCGGTCGATGTCCTGCTGCACGGCCACGTTCCAGCCCATGCCGGGCAGCATGGCGGTCACGTTCATCGGCATGTTGTTGCGCAGGTTGCCGAAGCCGGAGTGCATCTCGGCGCAGATCGAGCGGGCGTGCGCACGGGCCTTCGGATCTTCCGGCCACAACTGCGCGCGCGGAAAGCGCTCCGCCAGCGTCTCGCAGATGGCGAGCGAATCCCACACGTTCAAGTCGCCCTCGACCAGCACCGGCACGCGGCCGGCCGGCGAATAGCGCCCCACGTCGGCGGCGAAGCTCTCGCTCAGCAGGCGCACGCGGATCTCCTCAAACGGGATGCCGGCCTGCTTGGCCAGCAGCCAGGGGCGCAGCGACCATGACGAATAGTTCTTGTTGCCGATGAGCAGTTTCATGTTTCCCGTCCTTGGAGAGCGTGTTGCTGTTGTTGTGGGAGCTCGCGCGTGGCGCCCGCGTGCGCTTGTGTTGGGGAGCTGCGCGCAGTGGCGGCGGCCGGCGAGCAGACCATTCTAGCCCTGCGTTGCAGCGCCACAAAATGAATCAGATTGGCCACGGTTGTGAAATGGGCTCACAACCCCTCCTGCCGGCCAGCGTGGGGCGGGCCGGCGGTAGGGGCACCGGCTAGCGGTGCGAGTGGTGCGAGCGGGTGCGAGCGTCATCCAGCCAGCTGCCCGGACCGCGGCCGGCCAGCGCTGCCACCATCACGGCTTCCATGCCGAGTGCATGGACGCCCAGCTCTTCGGCGATGGGCTCTGCTGAGATGTTATCGATGCGCATGGAGTCGAGGTTGTCGCGCGAGAGCGGCGCGCCGGGCAGTTGTTCGAACAGCGTGGCCTGCCAGCGCCCGACCGCATCGGACAGCGGCACGATCATGCGCGGGTGGCCGCTGGCTGCGCCAGCAAACCGGACCAGTTCGGCCAGCGTATAGACGCGCGGGCCCACCAGCGGATAGACGTGACGCACCGTGGTCGGGTTGTCCAGCGCATTGACGAAGGCCGACGCCACGTCTTCCACATACACCGGCTGGAAGCGCGCATTGGCGCACGCCAGCGGCACGAACGGCGCCAGGCGCTGCATGCGGGCGAACAGGTTGAGGAAGTGGTCTTGCGGGCCGAACACCACCGACGGGCGGAACACGGTCCAGTCGAGACCGCTTTCCGTGACGACGCGTTCGCCGTCGCCCTTGCTGCGCTGGTACATCGACGGGCCAGCGGAGTCGGCGCCGAGTGCGCTCATGTGCAGCAGGCGCCTGACGCCGTGGCGCCCGCATGCGGCCACCAGGCGGCGCGGCAGGTCGACGTGCGCGCGCCGGAAGAGCGGCCCGTAGGGCTCGGCGCGCACATCCTGCAGCACGCCCACGAGGTTGATCACGGCGCAGTGCTGGCTGCCCTCGGTGAGCGCCTCGAGCAGCGCATCGAGGGTGTCGTCGTTGTGGACATCGGCTTCCATCACGTCGACGCGGGGGAGCAGGGTCAGGTTATGTGCCCGCGCCGATTCGGCATCGCGCGTGGGCACGATCACGCGGCCATCGGGCAGGCCGGGTGCGGCAAAGGTTTCGGTGACGAGATGCGACAGCAGCTGTGAGCCGATAAAGCCGGTGCCGCCGAGGACGAGGAGGTTGGAGGTTTGCATGATTGCATCTCCAGGAGGGGAAGGGCCTAAACACAATAGGTCGCGCATGCCGCCGCATCCAGACTCGTCCACGGCGCTTTTTCCCCGGATTGCGACGGCGCACGCACGCCCAATGAAAACGCCCACCATGGGGTGGGCGTTCGGCGTGGCGCCGCGATGGCTTATGGCAGATCGTCCGGCGTGACGGCTTCCGGCGCCACCTTGCCCAGGCGGTCCTTCAGCGACTGCGGGCGGCCGGTGAGCAGCGCGCTGTAGTAGGTCGCGTTCGACAGCACGTTCTTCACGTAGGTGCGCGTCTCGTTGAAGGGGATCGTCTCGGCGAAGATCGCGCCTTCGACCGGCCGCGTGAGCGTCGAGCGCCAGCGCTTCGGCCGGCCCGGGCCCGCGTTGTAGCCGGCGGTGGCCAGCGTCATCGAGCTGTCGAGGTCGGTCAGGATCATCGACAGGTAGCTGGTGCCGAGCAGCACGTTGGTGTCGATGTCGCTCATCTGCGAGGGGCGGAAGCCCGGCAGGCCGATCTTCTTGGCCACGCGCTTGGCGGTTTCCGGCATCACCTGCATCAGGCCCGAGGCGCCCACCGACGAGCGCGCGTCCATGATGAAGCGCGATTCCTGGCGGATCAGGCCATAGGCCCAGGCCACGTCCAGGCCGACCGCATCGGCGTTGCGCTCGACCACGTTGCGGAACGGGGTCGGGAAGCGCAGCGAGAAGTCATGCTCGGTCTTGGTCTTCTCGGCCGAGTTGACGGTGCGGTCGAGCAGGCCGAGCTTGCGGCCATATTCCGCCGCGGCCAGCAGCTCGCGGTCGCTCATGTTGCGCAGCTCCCAGTTCCACTCGCGGTTGCCTTCAAAGCGCAGGTTCAGGTCATACAGCCGCTTGGCGCGGCCGAAGCCCGGGTGGTTGCGGCCCATCGGGTCGATCTCGGCGTCGGTGACGGTGGTGCGCGGCGGCACGTTGATGCGCTGGCCGAGCTCTTCCTGCGCGAGCTGGCCATAGAAGTTGAACTGCCCGGCGATCGACTGGAACTGCTGCTTGGCCTCGTCATTGCGGTTGTCGGCCTTGAGCGCGCGGCCGTACCAGTAGGTCCAGGCCGGATCGCGGCTGCGCAGCGTCGGGCGCATGGTCTCGATGGCCTGGCGCACCATCTTCCAATCGCCGGCGCGCAGGGCAGTGCGCACGCGCCATTCCTGCGCGTCGTCCGACAGCCAGGCGTCGCCGCCCAGCGTCATCTGGCGGCGGTAGGCGTCGAGCGCGTCAGGCGTCTGCTTCTTGGCGGCGTACTGGCCGATCACGCCCCAGCCTGCGCCCTGCTCTTCCTTCGACAGGCTGCCGCTCTGCGCCAGCAGGTAGGCCGTCGCCTGCGACGGGTCGTTGCGCGCCATACGCGTGACGTTGGCCAGCGTGTCGTTGTCGACGCGATCGCCCTCGGGCAGCACGGCGGCAATGCGCGACGCCTGCGTGACGAGGTTCTGCTCCAGCGACAGCCGCGCCGCGAAGGCGACGTCGGCACGCGTGAACTGGTTGGATTGCGCGAGGTAGCCGATCAGGTCGACGCAGCCTTCACCGTAGCCCTTGGGGTCGGACAGCGTGTTGCGCGCGTCGGCCGCAACGTTCTGGCCTTTCATCGCGCGCGACAGCAGCGCGTAGCACTCGACTTGCGTATCGTCCTTGAGCACGAACTTCGGGTACTCGGCATCGAAGGTGGCCCAGTCGCGCTTCTTGCCGAGCACCAGCAGCCAGTCGTTGCGCAAACGGTCGGCGATGGCATCGCCCTGGTAGCGCTGCAGGAACGCGCGGACCTCGTCATCCGGCGCATCGGTGCGCGCGTAGCCGCTGGCGTCGAACAGCTGCGGCTTGATGCGGAAGTACTGGACGTAGGACGGGATCGGGTAGTCGGACAGGCTGTCGGCCAGCTCCCAGCTGCGCGACACGTCGTTGCGGCGCGCGGCGTTGCGCAACTCGATGAAGGCATCGTCCGGATTGGCCGGAATGCCTTGCGGCGCCTGCCGCTTGGCGGCCTGCGCCAGCGAAATCGGACCCAGCGGCCCCACGGCACCCGCGCCGATCAAGCCCGCGAAAGCCAGCGCCACCGCGCGATATACTGCCTTGCCCTTCAATGTCATCTGCTGCCCCATCCTTCACCGTTAGGTGGTTCGATTATCCCATGTCAGCCTTAGGGAACCCGCCTGGCTCGGCCCACATGGCCGCGCCGATCGAATCGCGCCGCGCCCTGCGCGCCATGCTGCTCGATGCGCGCGCCGCGCTGCCCGGGCGTGTCGCACATGACGCCGCACTGGCGCGGCACCTGGCCGACCTGCTGCGGACCCTGCCGGACCAGCGCCTCGCGGCCTACTGGCCCACACAGGGCGAGTTCGACGCGCTCGGCGTGCTCGGCCACTGGCTGGCGGCGGATGCCGCACGCCGCGCGCTGCTGCCCGTGGTGACAGACAAGTTTGCGCCCCTGCAGTTTCGGCGATGGACGCCCGATTGTGAAATGACACCGGGCGCGTACAACATTCCCATCCCGGCATCGGGCGAGACGGTCACGCCCGATGCGCTGCTGATCCCGTGCGTGGGCTTCGATGCGCAACGCTACCGTATTGGCTACGGCGGCGGTTTCTATGACCGCACGCTGGCTGCGCTGCACGCCGACGGGCACCGCCCGCGCACCATCGGCGTCGCGTTCGAGATCAACCGGGTGGAGTCGATCGCGCCGCAGGCACACGACATCGCGCTCGATTGCATCGTGACCGAGCGTGGCGTGTTCTGAACCTTCTCCTCATCCATCGCCATGACGACACACACGCTGACGACTGTCGCCCAACCCGAAGCCGTCTACGGCCAGCCGACCGAGCGCGCCGTCCGCAAAGAGATCGACCACCTGAACGAGGATTACCGCGCCTTCGTCGAGGCCTCGCCGTTCATCGTGCTGTCGTCGGTGGGGGCGGGCGGCACGGACGCCTCGCCCAAGGGCGACGCGCCGGGCTTCGTGCGCATCCTGGACGAACGCACGCTGGCGATTCCCGATCGGCCCGGCAACAACCGCATCGACAACCTGCGCAACATCGTCGAGGACGGGCGCGTGTCGGTGCTCTTCATCGTGCCGGGGGTGGGCGAGACGTTGCGCGTGAACGGCACGGCCACCATCTCGGCCGATCCGGCATTGCTCGCCTCGTTTGCGGTGCAGGACAAGCTGCCGCGCACGGTCATCTTGGTGAAGCTGCAGTCGGTGTACTTCCACTGCTCGAAGGCGCTGGTGCGCTCGAAGCTGTGGGAGCGTGCACAGGAGGCGCGTCCGGCGCTGCCGTCCACCGGCAAGATGCTGCAACGCTTGACCGGCGGGGCATTCGATGGCGACGCGTATGACCGCGAGCTGCCTGAGCGCCTGAAGACGACGCTCTATTGAGCGCTCAGCGCTTGGCTGTGGCTTTCTTGGCGGCGACCTTCGTGGCCGGCGCTTTCTTTGCAACAGGTGCCCGCTTGGGCTTGGCCGCCTTGGCGTTCGCCTCGCGCCGCGATGCCTCGATCGCCAGGCGCACCCAGTCGCGCAGCGGTTGGCCGCCGTCGAGCGCCTCGGCCGGCGTGCTCAGATAACCGGACATGGTGATGGTGCGCCCGTCGCGGTCGTAGCCGAACGGCGTCGACCCAACGGCTGCGAAGCGCGCACGGGTGGTGTCATCGATGCGCAGATAGCACGTGCCGTTGGCCACCAGCCCAAAGACGATGTCGTCGTGATACAGCCCCGCGCCGCCGAACATGCGGCGGGCGCGGATCTCGCCGATCTGCGCGGCGAGCGGCTGCAGTTCGTCAAGCAGCCAAGCAATCAGCGGATCCGGTGCGGCTGCCATGACGATCTCCTTTTGTTACAGACCCAGGCGCTGCCAGATGGAGCGCGTGGCGCCGGCTGCGTTGAGCGTGTAGAAGTGCAGCCCTGGCGCGCCGCCCTGCAGCAGGCGGTCGCACAGTGCCGTCACCACATCCAGGCCGAAGGCGCGGATCGATTCGCGGTCATCGCCGAAGCCCTCCAGGCGCTTGGCGATCCAGCGCGGGATCTCGGCGCCGCACATCTCCGAGAAGCGCATCAGCTGCGACGAGTTCGTGATCGGCATGATGCCCGGCACGATGGGCACGTCCACGCCGAGCTTGCGCGCGTCGTCGACGAACTGGAAGTAGGCGTCGGCGTTGAAGAAGTACTGCGTGATGGCGGAGTTGGCGCCGGCCTTCACCTTGCGGGCGAAGTTCTCCAGGTCCTGGCGCGACGAGCGCGCCTGCGGGTGGTATTCCGGATAGGCCGCCACCTCGATGTGGAAGGTGTCGTTGGTCTCGTGGCGGATGAACTCGACCAGTTCATTGGCGAAGCGGAACTCACCGATCTCGCCCATGCCCGAGGGCATGTCGCCGCGCAGCGCGACGATGCGGCCGATGCCGTGCTCACGATACGTGTTGAGGATCCCGCGGATGCTCTCGCGCGACGAGCCCACGCACGACAGGTGCGGCGCGGCCTCGATACCTTCGCGCTGGATTTCCACCACGGCGTCGAGCGTGCCCTGCTGCGTGGTGCCGCCCGCGCCGAAGGTCACGGAAATGAAGCGCGGCTTGAGCGGGCTGAGTTGCGCGCGCGTGTTGCGCAGCTTCTCGGCGCCTTCCGCCGTCTTGGGCGGGAAGAATTCGAAACTGAATTGACGATCGTTCATTGCAAAGGCGCGCTTACTCGCGCAGCAGAAGGCTGGAGAGCAGCCACGAAATCACGCTGTACAGCACCGAACCCAACAGCGCCGTACCAAAGCTGGCCACATGGAAGCCCGCCAGCACGTTGCCGACGAACAGGAACAGCAGCGCGTTGATGATGAAGATGAACAGCCCGAGTGTGAGGATGGTCACCGGCAGCGTCAGGATGACGAGGACCGGGCGCACCAGCGTGTTGACCAGGCCCAGCACCAGCGCGGCAATCAGCGCCGAGCCGAAGCCGTTGATGTGGATGCCGTGCAGCAGGTAAGCGACCAGCAGCAGCGCCAGCGCGTTGATGATCCAGACAGCAAGCAATCTCATGGGGGGCCTCAGGTTGAAAGCCGCCGCCGGCGCGGGATGCGCCGGCGGCGGAGACAGCGTACAGATTAGTAGCGGTAGTGGTCAGCCTTATACGGGCCTTGCTTGCTCACGCCAATGTACGCGGCCTGCTGGTCGGTCAGCTCGGTCAGCTGCGCGTTCAGCTTCTTCAGCTGCAGGCGCGCGACCTTCTCGTCCAGGTGCTTGGGCAGCGTGTAGACGCCCACCGGGTACTTGTTCGAGCCCTTCTGCGCTTCCGTCCACAGCTCGATCTGGGCGATGGTCTGGTTGGCGAACGAGCTGCTCATCACGTACGACGGGTGGCCGGTGGCGCAGCCCAGGTTCACCAGGCGGCCCTTGGCCAGGATGATGATCTTCTTGCCGTCGGGGAAGATCACGTGATCGACCTGCGGCTTGATCTCTTCCCACTGGTACTTCTCGACCGAGGCGATGTCGATCTCGTTGTCGAAGTGGCCGATGTTGCAGACGATGGCCTGGTCCTTCATCTTGGCCATGTGGTCGTGCGTGATGACGTGGTAGTTGCCCGTGCAGGTCACGAAGATGTCGCCGTGCTCGGCAGCGTAGTCCATGGTGACCACGCGGTAGCCTTCCATGGCGGCCTGCAGCGCGCAGATCGGGTCGATCTCGGTCACCCACACTTGCGCCGACAGGGCACGCAGCGCCTGCGCCGAGCCCTTGCCCACGTCGCCGTAGCCGGCCACGATCGCCACCTTGCCGGCGATCATCACGTCGGTCGCACGCTTGATGCCGTCGACCAGCGATTCACGGCAGCCGTACAGGTTGTCGAACTTGCTCTTGGTGACGGAGTCGTTCACGTTGATGGCCGGGAAGCGCAGCTCGCCACGCTGGGCCATCTGGTACAGGCGGTGCACGCCCGTGGTGGTCTCTTCGGTCACGCCCTTGATGGCGTCGAGGTTGCGGCTGTAGAAGGTCGCGTCCTTCGCGAGCTTCTCCTTGATGGCCGCGAACAGGAAAGTCTCTTCTTCGCTGGTCGGCTTGGCGATGACGGAGACATCCTTCTCAGCCTTGGCGCCCAGGTGCAGCAGGATCGTGGCGTCGCCGCCGTCATCCAGGATCATGTTGGGCGTGCCGCCGTCGGCCCATTCGAAGATGCGGTGCGTGAAGTCCCAGTATTCCTTGAGCGACTCGCCCTTGTACGCGAACACCGGCGTGCCCGACACCGCAATCGCGGCAGCGGCGTGGTCCTGCGTCGAGAAGATGTTGCACGAGGCCCAGCGCACGTCGGCGCCGAGTGCCTTGAGCGTCTCGATCAGCACGGCGGTCTGGATGGTCATGTGCAGCGAGCCGGCGATGCGCGCGCCGCGCAGCGGCTGCGTCACTGCAAACTCTTCGCGGATCGCCATCAGGCCCGGCATTTCGGTCTCGGCGATGGCGATTTCCTTGCGGCCCCAGTCGGCCAGCTTGATGTCGGCGACGAGGTAATCGTGTTTCAGGTCGGTCACAGCGTTCATTGGATCACTCCGGTAAGAAGGGTGACCGCACGCTGGGGAGAGTGCCGGCAAGACAGGGGGATAGCCCCAGTGCCGGATGGATGCGTTCTCGCCATCGTGTCAGCCACGATACTGCGAGCGCCGTTTGAACTTCCGAGCCTGGCGGCCGGCAGGTGGAAAAACAGGCCGGTCCGTTGCAACGCTCCTCGGAATGGGCTGGATTGTAGCGGATTCGAATGAACGCCACTACCGCCGGTTATTCGCCCAGCAGGATGTCCAGCATGCGTTGCGGATTGGCAAGGAAGTCGCGCGTCACTTGGAAGTGCTCGGTCTCCGCATAGGCGATGCGACGGATGCCTTCGCCGTCACATTGATAGATCCACGCGTCCGGATAGGCCATCAGGATGGGCGAGTGCGTCGCGATGACGAACTGGCTCTCTTCCTTGACCAAGTCGTGCAGACGCGACAGCACGGCCAACTGCCGTTGTGGCGAGAGCGCAGCTTCGGGTTCGTCGAGCAGGTAGAGGCCATTGCCGCCGAAGCGGTGAATCAGCAAGGCCATGAACGATTCGCCGTGCGACTGCGCGTGCAGCGACTTACCTCCGTACGAGGCGATGATGGGCGGTGCCGGATCCGGCTCCTCATCCATGCGCTGGATGGCGGTGGCCACGTTGTAGAAACTCTCTGCGCGCAGGAAGAATCCGGTACGTGGCTTGCGGAAACCCCGGGCGATGCGCAAGTGCGCATGCAGCTCGGAGTGCGATGCGTGCGTGCTGAAGTTGAAGTTGCGCGAGCCGCCCTCCGCGTTGAAGCCGAGCGCGACGGCAATCGCCTCCATCAGCGTGGACTTGCCCGAGCCATTCTCGCCGACCAGGAAGGTGATCTTCGGGTGCAGCTCGAGCGTGTCGAGCGCGCGCACGGCGGGCAGGCAGAACGGATACGCGTCGAACGAAGCGACCGTATCGCGCCGCAGCGTGACGTGGCTGACGAACTGGCGGGAGAGCATGGCGCGTGCACCGTGAGGGCAGTCGGATGTGCTCGCATCGTACCGCGAGCGCGCGGCCCATCGGCTCGGGCCATCGGCAGCCCCTAACGGCTGCCTGGCCGCGCTGTCAATGCGTGGGCGCTGCGCAAAACTTTCGATCCGGTTAGAAAGCGGCCCATCCGCATCACGGTTGTGCAACACGCGCCCATCAAAGTGCCGGGCATCGTTCAGGGAGCCACGATGCACAACCACAAACTTTCGATGTATGCCGCCGCCGTTGCGGCTGCGCTCGCGCTGTCGACGCTTGCGGCGTGCGGCAGCGACGGCACGTCCACCACCGGCAGCGCCATGCCGGACGCCGGCGCGCCCACCAGCCCGAACGGCCCGACCAAGAACGTCGTGTTCTTCCTCGGCGACGGCATGGGCCTGACCACCATGACCGCCGCGCGCATCTACAAGGTGGGCGAAGACGGCGAGCTGACCATGGACACGCTGCCCGAGACCGGCTTCGTGCGCACCTTCTCGAACAACGCGCAGGTGACCGACAGTGCGCCGTCGATGTCGGCCTATATGACCGGCGTGAAGATGAACAACGAGGTCATCTCGATGTCGCCGGACACCGCCGCCTTCGTTGCGGGCGGCAAGGACTACGTGTCGGGCGCCGACACCACCTGCCCGGCCGGCAACGGCAAGCCGGCGACCACGCTGCTCGAGCTGATGAAGGCCGCCGGCTACGGCACGGGCGTCGTCACCACCACGCGCATCACGCACGCCACACCGGCGGCCACCTACGCGCACATCTGCCACCGCGACGGCGAGAACACCATCGCCGCGCAGCTCACGCCCGCCGGCAAGGGCTACAACGGCGCACTCGGCGACGGCGTGGACGTGGTCTTCGGCGGCGGCCGCAAGCACTTCCAGCCGACCACGGCAGGCGGCGCGCGCACCGACAGCCGCGACCTGATCGCCGAACTCAAGGCGGCTGGCTATCGCTACGCCAGCAACAAGGCCGAGTTCGACACGCTGCAAGCGACCGACAAGAAGGTCGTCGGCCTCTTCACCAGCAGCCACATGGCCTACGACCTCGACCGTGATCCTGCCAAGGAACCGAGCCTGGCCGAGATGACCACCAAGGCCATCGATGTGCTGGCCGCCAAGAAGAAGGGCTTCTTCCTGATGGTGGAGGGCGGTCGCATCGACCACGCGCTGCACGAGACCACCGCGCGCAAGGCGCTGCAGGACACGGTGGCGTTCGACGCTGCCATCCGCAGTGCGCTCGACAAGCTCAACACGATCGACCCAGGCCTGAAGAACACGCTCGTCGTCGTCACCGCCGACCACGACCACACGCTGGTGCTCAACGGCTATGCCAAGCGCACCGGCCCGACCAGCGACGCCAACCCCGGCGTGCTCGGCCTGCTCAAGAGCTACGTGAACGGCGCCACCGCCACCGACACCAGCGGCAACCCGTACACCATCCTTGGCTTCGGCACCGGCGAGAACCGCCCGGCCACGCGCACCGCGCTCACCGACGCCCTCGTCTACGACAAGACCTACCACCAGGAAGCCGCGATTCCCGTCGCCCCGGGCGGCGAGACGCACGGCGGCACCGATGTCTTCATCGGCGCACGCGGCCTGGGCGCCGAGCGCTTCATGGGCGTGATGGACAACACCGAGGTCTTTGGCCTCATCAAGCAGGCCGTCGGCCTGTAAGACTCAACCCACACCCGACGGAACACTGCCATGACCAAGCAACGCAATCGCATTTCCCTCGCGCTCGCGGCCTCCGCCGTCTGTGCCGCTGTGCCTGCCCACGCAGCCGGTGAGGCCAAGAACGTGATCTTCTTCCTTGGCGACGGCATGGGCCCGACCACCGTCACCGCCACGCGCATCTACAAGGTGGGCGAGACCGGCCAGCTGACGATGGAGTCGCTCAAGCGCACCGCGCGCATCAAGACGTATTCCAACGACGCGCAGACCACTGACAGCGCGCCGTCGATGTCGGCCTACATGACCGGCGTGAAGATGAACAACGAGGTCATCTCCATGTCGGCCGACACCAAGGCGAGCGACACCAACGGCAAGGGCTACGTGAACGGCGCCGACACCACCTGCCCGGTTGGCAACGGCACCGCGGCGACCACGTTGCTGGAACTCGCCAAGGGCGCCGGCAAGTCGGTGGGCGCGGTGACGACCACGCGCGTGACGCATGCCACGCCGGCCGCGACGTTCTCGCACATCTGCCACCGCGACGGCGAGAACCAGATCGCCGCGCAGGGCACGCCGGGCAACACGCTGTACAACGTGGCGCTCAAGGATGGCCTGGACGTGCTGCTCGGCGGCGGGCGCCGGCACTTCCTGCCGCAGGGCACTACCGGCAGCAAACGCACCGACACCACCGATCTGGTCGCCCAGTTCCAGGCGGCCAACTACACCTATGTGTCAACCGGCACGCAACTGGCGGCCATTGACCCGGCATCCACCACCAAGCTGCTCGGCCTGTTCACCCTCGACCACATGAGCTACGAGCTGGACCGTGTGAAGAAGAGCCTGGACGAGCCCAGCCTGGCCGACATGACCGAGAAGGCCATCCGCGTGCTGCAGAAGAACGGCAAGGGCTATTTCCTGATGGTGGAAGGCGGCCGCATCGACCACGCACTGCACGGCACCAACGCCAAGCGCGCGCTGGAAGATGCCGGCGCGTTTGACGAGGCCATCAAGCGCGCGCTCTCGCTGGTCGATCGCAGCAACACGCTCATCGTGGTCACGGCCGACCACGACCACACCATGACGATCAACGGCTACGCGCATCGCGGCAACCCGATCCTCGGCCTGTCGACCGATCTCAAGACCAAGCAGCCGCAGCTGGCCGCCGACGGCCTGCCCTACACCACGCTAGTGTTCGGCAACGGCGGCACCACGCGCAAGGCTACGCGCGACAACCTCGCCACGGTGGATACGGCGGCGGACGACTACCTACAGGACGTCGGCGTGCAGCTGGGGTCCCCTGGCTCGGAAACGCACGGTGGCGGCGACGTGATGCTGTTCTCTTCGGGCCCCGGCAGCGCACCGCTCAAGGGCACGCTGGACAACACCAAGGTGTTCGGCGTGGTCCGGGCGGCGATGGGCCTTTGACGCCTGCCGCACCCGCGTTTCCTTTCACGCGCATGCCTGCATGGGGCGGCATGCGCTTTTTTGCGTTTTGTTTTCCGCTTGCAGGTATTGCCGATGCGCCTGACCCGCTTTCTGAGCCGCTTCCTGATCCTGCCGCTGGCGCTCGCCGCGGCCACCGTCCACGCTGCTGACAAGGCGCCCGCCGCGCCGCTGATGGCGCTGCGCGTCGAACATCAACTCTCGTCGCTCGGCGCCGATGGCGTGCAGCGCGATGCGCGCTTTGCCGAGCGCGTCTATCGCCAGGGCGAGCGCGTCTGGATCGCGCGCGAACTGCCACCCGCTGCCGCACAGGTCGATCACGATGACAACCCCCACACCGGCCACAAGCACGCCGACACCGACACCGCGCCGCGCTGGATCGAGCGCGGCGCCGACGGTGCACTCAACGTGCGCCTGGTCAGCGACGCGCAGCAGAAGACCTACCACGTGGAGCCGGCCGAATACAGCAACATCGGCTTCGACGGTTCGTGGGCGACGGCGTATCACCTGCTCGACCCGGCCGCGCTCAAGACCATGCGGGCCGAGGGCCCCGTGCGCAACGGCGTGCAGACCTACCGCGCACGCCAGGGCGATCGCACCGTCACGGTGGAGTGGGATGTGGCCGGGCAGTACCCGCGCCGGGTGGAGTCGCGCAACGCCAGCGGCACGCAGCGCAAGCTCACGCGGGTGTCCGTGCTGCCCGCGCCGGCCGCCGCGCCCTGGACGCGCGTGCAGCGCTACGCCGCCGGCGACTACACCGACCTGATGGACTGAGGCCGCCGAGCCCTGGGCTCGGGACATGGTGCGCAAAGCGCCGCATCCCGAGCTCAACGCTCCAAACGTCGAGCTCAGCGCTCCAAGCACCGGATTCAGAACCCCAAACGCCAAGCTCAGCGCTCCAAAAAACCGAGCTCGGATCGCCAATTGCCGAGTTCAGCGCCTCACGCGCCGAATTCAGCGCCCCGGACACCGCGTTCAGAGCGCCGAACGCTGAGCTCAGCGCTCCAAAAGGCCGAGCGCAGAACGCTAAACGCCGAGTTCAGAACCCCGAGCGCCGAGTTCAGAACCCCGAGCGCCGAGTTCAGAACCCCGAGCGCCGAGTTCAGAACCCCGAGCGCCGAGTTCAGAACCCCGAACGCCGAGTTCAGAACCCCGAGCACCGAGTTCAGAACCTCGAACACCGAGCCCAGAACCCCGAACGCCAAGTTCAGAATCCCGAACACCGAGCTCAGAGCGCAGGCGATGGCGCCTGGAGCTCCAACACGGAGCCAAAATCCCCGCGTGCAGGGTGTGCGCCCCGTGCATCCACTCAGGGCGTCCCGCACCTCCGATCGATGCGCGATGGCGCTATAGTGCGAGCAACCCCCTCAATGCTCGCACCCGCCATGACGCTCACTGATCCGACCCTCGCCGCGTTTGCCGCTCCTGCCACGCACGTGCCGCGCGTGCTGACCATCGCCGGCTCGGACAGCGGCGGCGGCGCGGGCATCCAGGCTGACCTGAAGACCTTCGCCGCGCTGGGCTGCTACGGCATGTCGGCCATCACGGCGGTGACGGCGCAGAACACGCTGGGCGTGGCCGCCGTGGAATCGCTCACGCCGGCCATCGTCGGTGCGCAGATCGATGCCGTGGCACAGGACATCGGCGTGGATGCTGCCAAGACGGGGATGCTGAGTACGCCTGCCGTGGTGGAGGCGATCGTCGCCGCGCTGGAGCGCCACCCGATCGCGGCGCTGGTGGTCGACCCGGTCATGGTCAGCACCAGCGGCGCGCAGCTCGGCAGCGACGCCACCGTGCAGGCCATGGCGAAATGGCTGTTCCCGCGTGCGTTGCTGGTCACGCCCAACCTGCCGGAAGCGAGCGCCTTGCTCGGCCGCGAAGTCCGCACGGCCGACGACATGCTGCCCGCCGCGCGCGACCTGCTGGCACTCGGCCCGCGTGCCGTGCTGCTCAAGGGCGGTCATCTGGCCGACATGGCCGAGGTGGGCGAAGACGGCGTGGTGCAGGACGTGCTGGTGACCGCCGACGGCACCGAACGCATCTACGCGCACACCTACATCGACACGCCGCACACGCACGGCACCGGCTGCACGCTGTCCGCCGCGATTGCCGCGCACCTGGCACGCGGTGACACGCTGGAGGCTGCGATCGAGGGCGCGCTGGATTACCTGCTGCACGCGATCGGCGCTGGCCGTCACCTGGCGCTGGGTCGGGGGACCGGGCCGCTCAACCACGGCTTTGCGCCACGCCCGCTGGCCGCGCCGCGCGCGCTGGAGCTCGACGACGGCGATTGATGCCGCCAACGCCCGAAGGAGCCGCCATGAAACCCGCCCTGGCCTCGCTGGTTCGCTGCCTGCCTAGTGCCGCGCTGTGCCTGCTGCTGGGCGGGTGCAACGCCTCCTTTGTCGCCGAAGTCGGCGCCAACTTTACGATCGGCGGCACCATCACCGGGCTGCCCGCCAACCAGTCGCTGGTGCTGGTCGACAACGGCAACGACGTGCTCACGATCACGGCCAACGGGTCGTTCGTGTTTGCCAACACCGTGCCGTTCAATGGCGGCTATGCGGTGGGCATCCGCACCCAGCCGGCTCGGCGACCTGCACCGTGAGCAACGGCAGCGGCATCGCGACCAATGATGTGCGCAATATCGTCGTGACTTGCTAACTGGTGGGGAGGCCTAGGCGCCGCTGAACATGGGTTGCCCGATGCGGGCAGGGAAAGGGCGCGAGCAGACGGCCCGCGCCCCATGCGTCAGACGCGTGCCGATGCTCAGTGCGCGGCTTGCGCCTCTTGTTGCTTGGTCCACTCGGCCATGCGCTTCTTCATTTCCTTGTCGGACACGTCTTCCACGTGGGTGGCGACGGTCCAGACGTGGCCGAACGGGTCTTTCAGGGTGCCGGAGCGGTCACCGTAGAACTGGTCCTGCAGCGGCCGGACTTCGGTGCCGCCCACGCGCAGCGCTTGTGCGTAGACCTTGTCGACATCCTTCACATAGACCATCAGGCCCACGTCCGTGCCATGCAGCGTGGCCGGGCTGGCGCAGCTCATGCCGGGCATTTCGTCGGCCAGCATCACGGGCGAATCGCCGATGCGGATTTCCGCGTGGCCTACGGTGCCGTTCGGGCCTTCAAGGCGCATGATTTCGGTCGCGCCAAACGCCTGTTTGTAGAACTCGATTGCTTTTGCCGCGCCTTTGATGGTCAGGTACGGTGTGACGCTGTGATATCCCTTGGGAATCGATTGAGCCATGTCCTTCTCCTGCATCGGGTTGGGGGAGGACGCCGGAGCACACGGCAAGCCCCCGCATGCAGCGGCGCACGACCAATATAGGTCGCGAAGGTGTCGGTCGCGAGGCGGTCAACGCCACGTTTCGACCGTGCGCGACCCATCGTGCTCAACCCATTTCCGATGCGGCGCCCGATGCCGTGGCGGCGCGCGGCATCACGCCCGCACGTGCTGCCTGAAGGTGGCCTGCAGTGCATCCACCGCCGCCGGCACATCCGCCGCCTGGGTGATGGCGCGCACCACGGCGACGCAGCCGACACCGGACTCCAGCACACGCGGCATGGCGGCGAGGTCGATGCCGCCAATCGCCACCAGTGGCGGCGCGGGCACGCGCGTGCGCATGGCCGCGGCATAGGCGAACAGCCGGCCCAGGCCTTGCGGCACGGTCGGCATGGTCTTGGTGGGTGTGGCGAACACCGCGCCCAGGGCGAGGTAGCTCGGGTTCAGCGGTGCGACGCGCAGCATCTCGGCAAAGCCGTGCGTGCTGATACCCAGACGCAGGCCGGCTGAGCGGATCGCCACCAGGTCGGCCTCGTCGATGTCTTCCTGGCCGAGATGGATGCCATAGATGCCGCTGGCGGGTGTTTGCGCATGCACCGCCAGCGCCACCTGCCAGTGGTCGTTGATGAACAGGCGCGTGGCGCTACCGCGTGCGGCGGCTTCCGCACGGCGGACCTGCTCGACCACGGCGGCCGCGTCGTCCGACTTGAAGCGCAACTGCACGGTCGGCACCTTGAGCGCGACGAGGCGCTCGACCCATTCGGCATCCGGCACCACGGCGTAGAGGCCGAGCTGCGTCGGGCACGCTGCAAAGGCCAGGTCCGGCGCAGTCGGGCACGGCAGCGCCGGTTCGAGCACGCGAGGCAGGGCATCGAAGTGCGTCGGCCACGCCAGCGGATCGGCATGCGCCTCGGCGATCCACGCGCGCGCTACGCACAGCGCATCGCGCGGCTCGAAAGCCAGCGCCAGCGCCGCGCCGAACACGGCGACGAAGCGTTCATCCAGTGCGTCGCCCGTTGCCGCGGACGTGAAACGGTAAGTGCCGAGGCGATCGTGCACGGTGTCGATGCGCTCGGCGCCGTGCGTCTCGCTCAGCACGACGGCAGCGCCGGTAGCGCGGGCGCGTTCGGCTTGCGTCGCGTCGGTGGTCAGCAGGACGGTGGTGGCCGTCGTGGCCTCGTCAGCGCGGTCGGTCACGCTCCAGGCGTGCGGGGCGCGGCCGAAGGCGTCGGCATGGCGATCAACCATCTGTGCGGCAAGCGCAGCCGCTTCCGGCCACGCGGCGGAGAAACGCAGGGCGGACATGCTCATGCGCTGCGCTCTTCCGCATGCCAGAACGGCAAGCCCACCACCGGTGTGCTGGCCTGCGCCACGTCGCGCTCGGGCATCGGGCCGGACAGGCGCGCAAGGCGACCGGCCTGCGTGGCCATTGCAAACGCACGCGCCATCGCCACCGGATCACCGGCCTGCGCAACCGCAGTGTTGAGCAGCACCGCGTCGTAGCCCCACTCCATCACCTGCGTGGCGTGCGAGGGCACACCCAGGCCCGCGTCGACCACCAGCGGCACCTCGGGCAGGCGCTCGCGCAGCAGGCGCAGGCCATACGGGTTGGTGGGCCCACGGCCGGTGCCGATGGGTGCGGCCCACGGCATCAGCGCCTGGCAGCCGACGTCGAGCAGGCGGCGGCACAGCACGAGGTCTTCGGTGCAGTACGGCAGCACCTTGAAGCCGTCGCGGATCAAGCGTTCGGCGGCGGCGGGCAGCGCCAGCGTGTCGGGCTGCAGCGTGTAGTCGTCGCCGATGACTTCGAGCTTGATCCAGTCGGTCTCGAACACTTCGCGCGACATCTGCGCGAGGGTGTACGCCTCATCGGCGGAATAGCAGCCAGCGGTGTTCGGCAGCACGGGCACGCCCAGCGCGCGCAGCATCTTCCAGAAGCCGGCGCCGCCGTCGGGCGAGCCCGCGCTCTGGCGGCGCAGCGCCACGGTCAGCATGGCCGGGTTGGACGTGCGCACCGCTTCTTCCAGCGATTGCGGCGATGGATAGCGCGCGGTGCCCAGCAGCAGGCGCGAGGTAAAGACTTCGTCGTACAAGCGCAGCGGATCGGACGTCAGCGCGGAAAGATTCGTATCGGTCATCAGGAACTCCTAGCCGCCCACCACGGGCTGGACCAAGGCAATGCGATCGCCTGCGTTGAGCGCATGTTGCGCGTGGCGCGTCTTCGGCACGAAATCGCCATTCACGGAGGCGGCAAACGGCGGGGCGATCTGCAACTGTGGCGCAGCAGCGCCAATGGCGTCGGCCAGCGTGCTGCCGGCGGGCAGCGCGAGCGACAGATCATTAAGGGTGACGTTCAGCGTCATGACAAAACAGGTTCGGGCGATGCCGCAGCGGAAAACAGCGCAGGCCATTCGCTCGACTGCGCATCGAGGGCGCGACCGTCCAACAGCGCGTGTGCGGCAGCCACCGCAGCTTGGGTGACGGCGGGCGCGATCATATAACCGTGCCGGTACAACCCGTTCACAGAAAGCGTGCCGGCACCATCCCAGCGGATCGCCGGGCGATGATCGGGCAGGGTCGGTCGGCACTGCGTGTTCAGCTCCAGCACGCGCGCCTCGCCAAAGGCGGGGTGCACGGCATAGGCGGCGGACAGCAGCTCCAGCGTCGAGCGCACGCTGATGGGCGAGGCATCGTCGGATTCGATCTCGGTCGCGCCGATCACGTAGACGTTGCCCGGCTTGGGCGCGATGTAGATCGGGTAACGCGGATGCAGCATGCGCACCGGGCGCGTGAGCGACACGTCGGGCGCGTGGATGCGCGCGACCTCGCCGCGCAGGCCGCGCAGCTGCGGCCATTGCGGCTTGGCGCCGAGGCCCCGGCAGTCGAGCACGAGGCGTGCGCCCAGGCCGGCTGCGGCCAGCGCGTCCGAGCGCGGATCAGCGATCTCGGTGTTCCAGCGCAGTTGCACGCCCAGCGCTTCCAGCTCGGTCGCGAGCGCATCGAGCAGGGCGCGAGGGTCCAACTGGCCTTCGCCCGCCAGATACAGCCCCTGCGAGAAGCGCTGCGCCAGCGCCGGTTCCAGCGTGGCGATGCCCGTCGCGTCCACCGCACGCAAGTCAGCGGCGACGCGCTCGGGCGGTGCCGCGTTGCGCACGTGATTGGCGAAGAGCGAGGCCTCGCCCCGGTCTGCCGCATGCCACACCACCAGCGTGCCGGCCTGCTGGAAGAACACCGGCGTGCGCAGCGTCGGCAGCCAGTTGCGCCACAGCGCCAGGCTCGCCAACCCCAGGTCGACGACGAAACGATCGGCCACGGCGGCTTCGGCCAGCGGCGCCAGCATGGCGGCGGCCACGAACGCGGCGGCACCGCTGCCGTCGCGCGCGCCGCGCTCCACCACGGCAATGCGCGCGGGGGGTACCCCCGTCTGCGCGAGTTGCCATGCACACAGGCGGCCTGCGAGGCCGCCGCCGAGGATCGTTACGTCAAATGGGGTTGGCATTGCACCGGTTGGTTAGCTGTAGATCTTCGCGCCGGCCTTGCGGAACTCGATCGACTTCTCTTCCATGCCCTGGGTTGCGCTAGCAGCGGCAGAGCTGGCGTTGGCGTCGAGCGAGGCCGCATAGTCGCGCACCTCCTGCGTGATCTTCATCGAGCAGAACTTGGGGCCGCACATCGAGCAGAAGTGGGCAATCTTGGCGCCCTCGGCGGGCAGGGTCTCGTCGTGGAAGGCGCGTGCCTTCTCGGGGTCGAGGCCGAGGTTGAACTGGTCTTCCCAGCGGAATTCGAAGCGTGCCTTCGACAGCGCGTTGTCACGCAACTGTGCGCCCGGCCAGCCCTTCGCAAGGTCAGCCGCGTGCGCGGCGATCTTGTAGGTGATGATGCCTTCGCGCACGTCTTCCTTGTCCGGCAGGCCCAGGTGTTCCTTGGGCGTGACGTAGCACAGCATGGCCGTGCCATACCAGCCGATGTTGGCCGCGCCGATGCCGCTGGTAATGTGGTCGTAGCCCGGGGCGATGTCGGTCACCAGCGGGCCCAGCGTGTAGAACGGGGCTTCGAAGCAGTGCTTGAGCTCTTCGTCCATGTTGGCCTGCACGCGCTGCAGCGGTACGTGGCCCGGGCCCTCGATCATCACCTGCACGTCGTGCTCCCACGCCTTCTTGGTCAGCTCGCCCAGCGTGTGCAGCTCGCCGAACTGCGCAGCGTCGTTCGAGTCGGCAATGCAACCCGGGCGCAGGCCATCACCCAGGCTGAACGACACGTCGTACGCCTTCATGATTTCGCAGATCTCGTCGAAGTGCGTGTACAGGAAGTTTTCCTTGTGATGCGCCAGGCACCACTTGGCCATGATCGAGCCACCGCGCGAGACGATGCCGGTGATGCGGTCCGCCGTGAGCGGCACGTAGCGCAGCAGCACGCCGGCGTGGATGGTGAAGTAGTCGACGCCCTGTTCGGCCTGCTCGATGAGGGTGTCGCGGAACATCTCCCACGTCAGGTCTTCGGCCACGCCGCCGGTCTTGTCCAGCGCCTGGTAGATCGGCACCGTGCCGATGGGCACCGGCGAGTTGCGCAGGATCCATTCGCGCGTCTCGTGGATGTGCTTGCCGGTGGACAGATCCATGATCGTGTCGGCGCCCCAGCGGATCGCCCACACCATCTTTTCCACTTCCTCGGCCAGCGAAGACGTGACCGCCGAGTTGCCCAGGTTGCCGTTGATCTTCACGCGGAAGTTGCGGCCGATGGCCATCGGCTCCAGCTCGACGTGGTTGATGTTGGCCGGGATGATGGCGCGGCCGGCGGCGATTTCCTGGCGCACGAATTCCGGCGTGATGTCTTCCGGACGCTGCGGCAGGTTGGCGCCATACGAGAAGCCCGGATGCTGCTTGAGCAGCTTGCGGTACTCGGGCTTGTCCATAAGCGCTTGCAGGTTCAGCGATTCGCGCAGCGCAACGTATTCCATTTCCGGCGTGATGATGCCGCGACGTGCATAGTGCATCTGGCTCACGTTGGCGCCCGGCTTGGCACGGCGCGGATTGGTCAACTGTGCGAAGCGCAAGTGCGCGGTGGCCGGATCATGCGCGCGCGCCTGGCCATATTCCGACGACAGGCCCGGCAGCACCACGGTGTCGCCGCGCTCGTCGATCCACTTGGCGCGCAGCGGGGCCAGGCCCGCCTTCAGGTCGATGTGCACGTCCGGGTCGGAGTACGGGCCCGAGGTGTCGTACACCGGGATCACCGGGTTCAGCGATTCGCCCTGGTCGGTGCGCGTGGCGGTCTGCTTGATGGTGCGCATCGGCACGCGCAGGTCCGGGCGGCTGCCGGCGATGTAGGTCTTGCTGGAAGCCGGATAGGCGAACTTCTGGTCGAGCTCGGACTGCAGCGAGTCGAATGAGGCGGCGGGGGCGTTTTTGGCTTGGGGCATGGTCTCGTCCTAGATTCTTGGCCTGGCGGGGCAGGCTGTGGACGAAACCGGGAGAGGTGGCGGGGCCTGAAAGTGAAGCGGTCGGGCTGCCAGAGACTACGCGGTAATCTGAAGAAACTTCCCACGCCGGTACGAACCGGATCGGGTGCGAAGGGACTCTCTCAGCCGCGCGGCCCATCCGCACGGCACCCCTGTTTCATCCAACGAGCCTGAATTTAAGCACAGGCAGGCGCGCGGTGCCAAGGTAAAAACCCGGACGCCGCCCCTCACGACCCATCACGCCCGGTCAGTTCTGACCTGACCGCGCTGCAATGTGCCCTCCCGCGCACCGATGTGACACGCCTTGACCTGGCGCAACCCCGCGCCGTTTCACCTGTGCGACGCTCGATCCCATTTTCTATTGCATTGCGGCAATGCCGCGGGGAGTTGTCATGCTGGAGCGTCGTTTCACACTCGCGGGGCGCAGCCTCGTGCCCATCGTGCAGGGCGGGATGGGCGTGGGTATCTCGGCGCATCGGCTGGCCGGCGCCGTGGCGCGCGAAGGCGGCGTCGGCACCATCGCCAGCATCGACCTGCGCCACCACCATGCGGACCTGGCGGCCGCCACCGAAAAGTCGCACGACAAGGAGGCCATCAACGCCGCCAACTTGGTCGCGCTGGACCGCGAGATCCGGGCTGCGCGCGAGCGTAGCCAGGGCAACGGCATGATCGCCGTGAACGTGATGAAGGCGGTGGAGTCGCACCCAGCGCTGGTGCGGCAGGCGTGCGAAAGCGGCGCCGATGCCATCGTCATGGGGGCGGGCCTGCCGCTCGACCTGCCGGAGATGACGGCCAACTATCCGCAGATCGCGCTGATCCCGATCCTGTCCGATGCGCGCGGCGTGAGTGTGGTGCTCAAGCGGTGGATGAAGAAGGCGCGCTTGCCCGATGCCGTGGTGATCGAGCATCCCGCACATGCGGGCGGGCACCTGGGTGCGGCGCGCATCGAGGATCTGGGCGACGAGCGGTTTTCGTTTGCGCGCGTGCTGGACGAATGCCGGGAGTTGTTCGTCAAGCTGGGGCTGGCGGCGGAGCAGATTCCGCTGATCCTGGCGGGCGGCATCGATTCGCATGCCAAGGTGCGGCATTGGCTGGACAAGGGCGCGGCTGCCGTGCAGCTGGGCACGGCGTTTGCCGTGACGGAGGAGGGCGATGCGCATCCGCGCTTCAAGCGCGTGCTGACGGGGGCGGAGGATGGGGATATCGCCGAGTTCGTCAGCGTGGCGGGGCTGCCGGCGCGGGCGGTGATGACGCCTTGGCTGTCGCGGTATCTCTCGCGCGAAAGCGCCTTGCAGGCCAAGGCCAAGGTGCGGGATTGTTTGCAGGGGTTTGATTGTCTGCAGACCTGCGGGTTGCGGGATGGGATTGGGAAGGTGGGGCAGTTCTGCATCGACCTGAAGCTTGCTCAGGCGCTGCGCGGTGACGTGGAGCGCGGGCTGTTTTTCCGGGGGGCGGGCAAGCTGCCGTTTGGGCAGGCGATCCGGCCTGTGCGCGAGCTGATGCACTACCTGTTGACTGGGGAAAAGCCGGTTGTTGTTGGGTGAAGGTTTTGGTGTTGGTGGTTTGCCTCCCTTTCGTCCCCTGCCGGGGCCGACCTACTTTTCTTTGTCTTGCCAAAGAAAAGTAGGCAAAAGAAAGGCGCGCCGAGATGGCGACCCCCTCCTTGAATTTCAGTCGCAGGGAGGGAGAGGAGGCAAACTCGCTGCGCTCAAACAGCCTCCTCTCTTTTTCCTCCCCGCAACAGAAATTCAAGGCGCCATCTAGGCTCAACGTCAAAAGAGAAAAGCCAAACCAGCGGCGTGCGCAGGCATGCGCCAAGGCAAGCCGTGGTAGCAAGCCCGGCAAGAGATGGTTTGCTTTGCCCCTGCCCTAGATGGCGCCTTGAATTTTTGTAAGCGGGCGGAAAAAAGAAGGGGAACTGTCTGAGCGCAGCGAGTTTTCCCCTTCTCCGCCCGGTTACGAAAATTCAAGGAGGGGGTCGCCATCTCGGGCGCGCCTTTCTTTGCTTACTTTCTTTGGCAAGACAAAGAAAGTGAGTCAGCCCCGGCAGGGGATGAAATAGGGGTGGACCACCAAGGCCCGAAACCCCCCAACAACTCCCCCTTCTCCATTGGTCTACCATGGCCGAATCACCAAGTGCCAATGGAGACCCATCATGTCCCCGGAAGCCTCAACCCACCGCGTCTTCAATCAAGTCCCCGACCTCGCGCACTTCAACCCCTTCACCTCGGATACGACTCTGCAAGCCGCGCTAGTCCGCCTGGGCGGCACCTGGCACGCAGCAGCACTCACCAACTTTGGCGAAGCACTCGGCGCCCCCGAGACACTCCAGTGGGCCGCCGACGCCAACCAGTACCTCCCCGAACTCCACACCCACACCCGCACCGGCGAGCGCATCGACCGCGTGCGCTTCGACCGCAGCTGGCACGCGCTGCTCACCCTCATGCGCAGCCAGTGCCTGCAAGCCCTGCCTTTCGCCGAGCCGCGCCCAGGCGCCTGGGCCGCCCGCACAGCAGGCTACTTCCTGCAGGCCCAGATCGAATCCGGCTCGCTATGCCCGGCAACGATGACCTTCGCCAGCATCCCCGTGCTGCAAAAGGAGACCGCGCTGTTCGCCGACCTCGCCCCGCGCCTCTACGCCCGCGAGCACGACGCACGCGACCTGCCCTGGCGTGAGAAAACCGCCATCCTCATCGGCATGGGCATGACCGAAAAGCAGGGTGGCTCCGACGTGCGCAGCAACACCACCGTGGCCATGCCCTCAGGTGGCACGGACGGCGGCGAGGGGCGCGGCGCCACCTACGCCATCACCGGGCACAAGTGGTTCTTCTCCGCGCCGATGTGCGACGCACACCTGGTGGTCGCGCGCCTGGGCGCGGAGGACGGCCCGCTGTCGTGCTTCTTCGTGCCGCGCTTTCGTGACGACGGCAGCAAGAACCCGATCCAGATCCAGCGCCTGAAGGACAAGCTCGGCAACCGCTCCAACGCCAGCACCGAAGTGGAGTTCCGCGGCGCCGAGGGCATCCTGATCGGCGAGGAAGGGCGCGGCATCCCGACCATCATCGAGATGGCGACGCACACGCGGCTCGATTGCGTGATCGGCAGCGCGGGCCTGCTGCGCCATGCGCTGATGCAGGCGCTGCACCACGCGCGCCACCGCATGGCCTTCGGCCGCTTGCTGGCCGACCAGCCGCTGATGCGCAACGTGCTGGCCGACCTCGCGCTCGAATCGCAGGCCGCAACCCTGTTGATGATGGAGCTGGGCAGCGCCTTCGAACGCGCGGAAACCGACCCGGTGGCTGCCGCCTGGAAGCGCATCGTCACGCCCGCCGCCAAGTTCTGGGTCTGCAAGCGCACCCTCGAAGCCACCGGCGAGGCGATGGAGGTCTGGGGCGGCAACGGCTACGTGGAAGCGGGCCCGATGGCGCGCCTGTACCGCGAGGCGCCGGTCAACTCGATCTGGGAAGGCTCGGGCAATGTGATGTGCCTGGACGTGCTGCGCGCCATCGGCCGCACGCCGGACGATGTATCGCGCTTGCTGCATGACATCGGCGAGCGTGCGCAGAGCCACCGCATCGTGCGCGCCGAGCTGGCCGCATTGCAGGCCCTGCTGCACCAGCCGGGCGACCTGCAGGAAACCGCCGCGCGGCGCATCGCGCAGGGCGTGGCACTGACGGCGCAAGCCGCGTTGATGGTCGCCCATGCCCACCCGGACGACGCCGAGCACTTCATCGCCAGCCGCTTCCATCACGAGCACGGCCGCGTGTTCGGCACGCTCGACGGCCATGCGCAGGCGCTGGGCGCGGTGCTGCAGCGCGCGTGGCCGGTGTGAATGTTCTGAAAGGCCGGTGAAAGGTCGGCTGCGGTAGCGTGCGCCAGCCGCACGCCCGTGTCCGGCACAAAAACAAAAATCCAAGAGGGGACTTCACCATGCCGCATCCGACCCGCGCACTGCTCGCGGTCGGCCTGGCGTTGTGTGTATCAGATGCCATGGCCGCATCCGGCACGCCCGTGCTGGACCGCATTCGCGACACCGGCACCGTCCGGCTGGCGTATCGGGAGAACTCCGTGCCGTTCTCCTATCTCGATGGCGGCGGCAAGCCGGTCGGCTATTCGATCGACCTGTGCGCGCGGGTGGTCGACGCCATCAAGGCGGCGGTCAAGCGGCCCGACCTGAAGGTGCAGTACGTGGCGGTGACGCCCGCCACGCGCATCGCCGCCATCAAGGAAGGCCGTGCCGACCTGGAATGCGGCTCCACCAACAACACGCGCGAGCGGCGCGAGCAGGTGGCCTTCACCATCCCGCACTACATCGCCAGCAGCCGCATGCTGGTGAAGACCAGCGCCGGCATCGCGCGCTGGGAAGACCTGAACGGCAAGACCGTCGTTTCCACGCGCGGCAGCACCAATGGCGGGCAGATCCGCACCATGGCCGAAGCGCGCGTGCTGAAGATCAACGTGATCGAGGCCAAGGACCACGCCGAGGCCTTCGGCATGGTGGCCGCCGGCCGCGCCGATGCCTTTGCCATGGACGACGTGCTGCTCTACGGCTTTCGCGCCACCTCGCCCAGCCCGGCGGACTACGCCGTGGTCGGCAGCAACCTGGCGGTGGCGCCGTACGCGATCATGCTCAGCAAGGATGACGCCGAGTTCAAGAAGACGGTGGACCTGGCGATGTCGCGCACGATCCTCGACGGCGACGCGGAGCGGCTCTACAAGAAGTGGTTCCAGCAGCCGATCCCGCCCAACGGGGTCAAGCTCGACATCCCGATGAGTTTCCTGCTGCGCGATTCGTTCAAGTTCCCGACCGACAAGGTCGCGGATTAGCGCGGGTTCCCTGGTCACGATCCCACCCTGACGACCTACCCGCAGGTAGCTTGAGGGTATACCCGCAATCGGCGCATAATGCGCGCACCTAAACGGTGCGTCACATTGTTCAACGGTTGGCATTTCCGGGAGCAGCGGCGCGCTGAAGCCATTTCCGCGCGTTTGCATGGACGTTTTCTTGCAAACGATTGCGTGGCATGCCGTGTCGTCAGGGCAGCGATGCGGCGGGTGTTTCCTATAAGCCCGAACTCTCTCTCCTAGGACCTTTGACGATGCTGTTCCCTGCGCGCACGTGGCGGCTGGCCACGCTTGCCGTTTCCGCCGTTGTTTCCGTTTTTGTTCCCGTCTCCCACGCGGTTGCCGCTACCCCGACGCTGGATCGCATCCGCGACTCCGGTGCCGTGCACGTGGCTTACCGTGAAGATTCCATCCCCTTCGCGTATGTCGATGGCGGCAGGCCGATCGGCTATGCGATCGACATCTGCTCGCGGCTGGTTGAGTCGGTCAGGACCTCGCTCAAGCGCCCCGACCTGAAGGTGCAGTACGTGCCGGTGACGGCCGCCACCCGCGTGGACGTCATCGCCACGGGCAAAGCGGACCTGGAATGCGGCTCGACCAACAACTCGCCGGAGCGGCGCGACAAGGTGGCCTTCACCATCCCGCACTACATCACCAAGGGCCGCATGCTGGTGAAGACCGCCTCGGGCCCGCAGCAATGGGAAGACCTGCGCGGCAAGACGGTGGCGGTCACGCGAGGCACGACCAATGCCGAGCTGCTGCACAAGCTGAACGACGCCTCGGGGCTCGGCATGCACATCACCGAGACCAACAACCTGGCGAGCGCGTTCGCGCTGCTCAGCACGGGCAAGGCGGACGCCTTTGCGGGCGACGACATCCTGCTCTCGGGCATGCGCGCCACCGCCAAGAACCCGGCCGATTACGTGCTGGCCGGCAAGACGCAACTGGTGACGTCGTACGCGATCATGCTCAGCAAGCAGGATGTGGAGTTCAAGAAGCTGATCGACCAGTCGATGACGCGCCTGATCGTCGACGGTGATGTGCCGAAGCTCTACAAGAAGTGGTTCCAGCAGCCGATCCCGCCCAACGGCGCAAACCTGGAAGTGCCGATGAGCTACCTGCTGCGGGACTCCTTCAACACGCCGACCGACAGCGCCGGCAACTAAGCGCTAGCGCACCTCCGCCAGCGCGGGCGCCGTGCTCACCATGTTGAGCGTGGTGCGCCCACCCTGGCGGATCAAATCGGCCGCGCGCTCCGCGATCATGATGATCGGCGCGTTGGTGTTGCCGCCGATCAGCGTCGGCATGACCGAGCCGTCGATCACGCGCAGGCCCTCGATGCCGCGCACGCGCAGCTCGGGGTCGACCACCGCCATCGCGTCATCGGCTGCGCCCATCTTGCAGGTGCCGACCGGGTGGTAGATGGTGTCGGCATGGCTGCGGATCAGCGCGCGCACGGCTTCGTCATCCGAGCCGTCGCCGCGCAGGCCTTCGGAATACAGCTCGCGCCCGCCCAGCTCCGCCAGCGAGCGCTGCGCGAAGATGCGCCGCACCGCGCGGAAGCCCGCGATCATGCCGGCCATGTCGGACGGATCGGACAGGAAGCGCGGGTCGATGACGGGCGCGTCGCGCATGTCGGCGCTGGCCAGGCGCACCTCGCCGCGGCTCTTCGGGCGCAGCACGCACACGTGGCACGAATAGCCGTGGCCGTAGTTGAAGGTGCGGTTGTGGTTGTCGGCCATGGCGACCACGAAGTGCAGCTGCAGGTCGGGCTCGGCCAGGTCCGACCGGCTCTTGATGAAGCCGCCGGCCTCGGCAAAGTTGGTGGCGATCATGCCGCGCCGCTCGCGGCGGTAGCGCAGGATCTCGCCCAGCATGCGCACGCTGCCGCGCAGCGAGTAGCCGATCAAATCCAGGTTGAACAGCTTCTTGTGCAGGATGATGTCGAGGTGGTCCTGCAGGTTCTGGCCGACGCCGGGCAGGTCCTGCACCACCGGAATGCCGAGCGCGCGCAATTGCTCCGCCGGGCCCACGCCCGAGGCCAGCAGCAACTGCGGCGAGTTGAACGCCCCCGACGACACGATCACCTCGCGCCGCGCGCGCAAGGTTTCGGTGCGGCCGGCACGATCCACTGTCACGCCCACCGCGCGCTTGCCTTCGAAGACGATGCGCTGCGCCAGGGTGTCCGGCAGTACCGTCAGCTCACGGCGGCCCCGGTTGAAGGTGGTGTCGGATTTGTCGCCGCCATGCAGGTAAGCGCGCGCGGCGTTCCAGCGCTCCCCGTTGTATTGCGTGACTTGGTACGCGCCCACGCCTTCCTGCTCGGGGCCGTTGAAATCTTGGTTGCGCGGGTAGCCGGCAGCGGCGGCGGCATCGACAAAGCGTCCGATGAACGGGTTGCCGGTGCGCAGGTCGCTCACGTGCAGCGGGCCGGTGCCGCCGTGCAGCGGATCATCATCGCGGCCGGCTAAGCGCTCGTTGCATTCGGCGCGCTTGAAGTAGGGCAGCACGTTGTCCCAGTTCCAGCCGGTGCAGCCGAGCGAGGCCCAGTGGTCATAGTCGTGGTGCGTGCCGCGGATATAGATCATCGCGTTGAGCGATGAGCTGCCGCCCAGGCCGCGTCCGCGCGGCTGGTAGCCCTGACGCCCGCCCAGGCCCGGTTGCGGGACGGTCTCGTAGGCGTAGTTGCGCTGGTTCTTGAACGGCAGCGACGCCGCGCACCCGGCCGGCACCCACACCGAGAAGTGATGGTCGTGCGGGCCCGCCTCCAGGAGCGCGACCGTCACGTCCGGGTCTTCGGTCAGGCGGCTGGCAAGCGCGCAGCCGGCCGAGCCGGCGCCGACGATGATGTAGTCGAAGGTGAGCGAATCGGTGGACGCAGGCGTCGCCATGGGGGTGTCTCCAGATGGGCTGTTATTGGGCGTGCGCCGCCGCCGGGCGGGCCGCCGCTTGTGATCCCATCATCGTAGGCGCCGCGCCATGTTTCAAACACAGGTGTGGATGGCATTAGAGGCACTGTTCGATGGTATGCAGCACAGGCGGGCGCGATGACGGTGCAAACGGCGCCAGTTGGGGCGAGCCGGCATGTTGCGGAGCAGAAATTCGCCGCGCATATCCATTAGCATCCGTAAGGTTTTGGCGGCAATGCATTAACGCCTAGAATGCTTCGATGGCCAGGAACCTCGACATCACCCTCGTCCGCACCTTCGTCGCCGTGGCGGAAAACGCCAGCATGACGGTGGCGGCCAACGCGCTGCACCTCACGCAGGGCGCCATCAGCCAGCAGATCAAGCGCCTCGAAGACGCCTTCGAGTGCCGCCTGTTCGAGCGCGACGGCCGCCGCCTACTGCTCACGCACGCCGGCGAGCGCTTCCTCTCCCGCGCCAAGCGGCTGCTCGCCCTCAACGACGAAGTCTGGGCTGACATGGCCGCGCGTCCGTTGCAGGGTCCCGTGCGCCTGGGCGTGCCGTACGACCTGGTCGGCACCGCCTTCCCGCCGATCTTCAAGGCGTTTGCCGAGGCGTGCCCGTCGGTGGAGCTGAGCATCGTGTGCCGCACGTCGATCGAGCTGGCGGAAGGCATCGCGCGCGGCGAGCTGGACGTCGCCGTGGTCGAAGCCCCCGCCGATGAAGCCACCGGCGAATGCCTGAGCATGGAGCGGCTGGTGTGGGTGGGCGCGCGCGGCGGCAGTGCGCACCTGAAGCGCCCGCTGCCGCTGTCGATGGTGGACGAGACCTGCGTGTTCCGCGCCAAGGTGCTGCAGGCGCTGGGCGAGCAGCGCATCGAATGGCGCACCGTGTTCGAGAGCGGCAACATCGAGGCCACCACCGCCACCGTGCGCACGGGGCTGGCGATTACCGCATGGCTCACGCCCACGGTGCCGGCCGATCTGGATATCCTCGGCGCGGAGGCCGGGCTGCCGGAGCTGCCGATGTTCGCCATCAGCCTGCTGCTGCCCGCGCAGGGCGCGAGCCCGGCGGCGCAGGCGCTGGCGCAGGTCATTCGCGAGGGGTTCATGCGGGAGCGTCCGCGGCGGGCGCTGGAGTGGCGCGTACCGGAATCAGCGGGCGCGGTGCGCGTCGGCTAGGCGCGCGGGTTCTGGCTGATCTGCTGGCATCCCCGCCCGTCTCGGGAATGTGTCAATCAATTGTTGTTATACCTCGGCCACCCGCCGCTCCAGGGCGGCCAGCACTTCCCACGTCTGCGGATCGACATCGCGCCCTCCGAGCGACATCGATACGTACGCGTCAATGGCATCGACAAAGCCCTTCACGAACGCCGGCGGAAACGCATGCGCCGAGAAGTGCGTGAGCTGCTCGCGCAGCAAGCCCGGCCGGCATTGCCCGTGCGTACGCATGTCGGTGCGCTTGCGGCAAAGAAACGCTCGCGCTGCCAATGCGCCGTCCAGGTAGATGCGGCGACTGGTCGGTCGGCCGCTTTCCGGTTGCGTGGGAGCGGGGCACGGCGAGGGTGGTGGGGAAGGGTATGACGCGGGGCGATGCCCGCTTGATGCGGTAGCCATGTGGCCTCGGAGGGTAGGTTGACGGAGGCTCGCCGCTCGCTGCTAAACGAGGGTGGCGGGCCTGACGACGGCGTTAGCAGACCGGTCCCTACCCCAGCTTACCGGCAGACCTTTCGGTCTCACCGCCCGGCCCGCCATGAAAAGCATAGACGTGCGCAAGCACCGGACACAAAAACGCCGCGCGGAGGCGGCTGTCCGTCTGGGGGAAAGGAAGGAGTGAATGGGCTGCTAAACCCGGTCACCGCCGAGGCGGTGACAGTGGGGATTATAGCGAGCGAAATATCGGGTTTCGTGAGCGTGCAGCGCTTTGAGGTCAAGTCTGATAGGGGGCGCGCTTTGCCGTGCGGCTGCTGAGGCGCTCGTTTATGCAGCGCGCCACCGTCCGCACAGAGGTACTGAATGGACCAACCTGCATGTAGGGAACGTCGTAGCTCTTCATTCCCTTTACGTAGACGAAAAGGCCGTTGCGCCCCCAATCAGCACGTTCAACGGCTTCCAGTGAAACTCGCCATGGTGCGTGCCCCATGCCTCCCCTGCCCCGAACTTCATTGGGCGATATGACGACGGTTGGTCCTCGGTAGAAAGGAGACCAACTCACGTTTCGTAAGATCAACATCAAAATGGCGAGCAGAACAAGTGCCGACGACCACCACCAGTGAAAGAACGGGAGGAAGGTGCTGGGGTGCCATAGCGCATAGATTGAATATGCCAACGGTATGACTAGCAAAGCCAACGGCCAACGGCCCAAGCCGATCTCGATCGTTTCGTCAGGGTTTCGTGCGCGCTCAATGAGTGAATTCGACATTTGTGAGCTGGGTTGGGTATGCAGTGCAACGTGCTCGCGAGTATCGCAAAAACTGCCACGTAATGATGGTTCGCGTTTCAGGTGAGCCGTTGCTGGACCATCGTCGGCAAGTGGGCAACGTCAATCACTGCCCCCCAAAACAAAACCCCGCCATCAGGCGGGGTCTCGCTCAAGCCAACCAGGCTAATCAAGCCTGCGGTGCCGCATCATCCGGAGCCGCCTGCTCGCCTTCCTTGGCTTCCTCTTCCTTCTTCTCCAGCATGCCTTCCAGCGCGCCCGCGCCCTTGAAGCCGGCCACGGCCGCGATGCCCTTGGTCAGCAGCCCTGCGTCCGGGTCGAGTTTTTCGGCAGCTTCAACAGCCGCGATCGCACCTGCGATCTTGCCGGCTTCTTCCAGAATTCCCATAGCAGCTCTCCTTCCAAGTTGAGGGGGGAGAGCCATGGTGGCACGAAGCCGCGGGCCAATGTTCAGCGAATGTAAAAAAATCCGCGCGGACGGTGATGCGCGCGTCGCGCATCACGTCGCAGCCATCACTTCGTGCTCGCGGCGTTGCCCGTAAACGTTTCCAGGCGCTCGCGCGTGCGGTCGGTCAGCGGGCTCGATTGCCGCGTGCTCGTGTCGATCTGGACGATCACGGTCTGCGCGGTGGCGGCGCAGCGGCCGTTCTGGAAGATGGCCTGGTCGAGCTTGATCGAGCTGCGGCCAATGGACGCCACGCGCGTGCCGATCTGCACCGTGCCGGGCCAGTGGATCTCGTTGCGGAAGTCCAGCACCAGCTGGGCGATGACGAACTCGGCGCCGGGCGCGGCCAGCGGGTCGTCGGCGTTGTAGATCAGCTCGACCCGCCCGCTTTCCAGGAAGGTGGCGAACACGGCGTTGTTGACGTGGCCTTGGCGGTCGGTGTCTCCGTAGCGGAGCTTGTCGGCCGTCTGCATCGGGAAATCGTCGAGCGACAGGGTGGTCATGGTGCGGTGATGGGGAGTGGTCGGGCGCGGCGCGCGCGTTGTGGAGCAGCTTGCGCTGCCTGCGCATTGTGCCGTGCTTTCGGCAGTGAGGTTGGCGCAGGCCGTGCGCCCACGTACATGACAACGCCCCGCAAGCGCGGGGCGTGTCATGCATTGCCGAGTGGGTGCCAAGTGGGTGCGTGCGGCCGCTCGGCTCAGGGCACCGCCACGATGGCAAACGCGCGTGGCAGCAGACCCGTTGCCGCGCTCGACACGGCGGTCAGCAGGCCGGTGCTGCTGTCCACGCGGTAGGCGGCGACGGTGCTGTCGACCCCGTTGACGATATAGGCGACGGTGCCCGCATCGTTGAGCGTGATCGCCAGCGGGTCATTGCCCGTGGCCATGGTGGCGACCAACGTCAGCGCGCCGGTGCTCGCGTTGATGCGGTAGATGCCGACCGTGTTGTCGAAGGTGTTGCCCACGTATGCAAAGCTGCCAGACGGATGGATGGCGATCGGGATCGGCCCGACCCCGGTGGCGATGGGCGTGCCCGAGGCGGTGAGTGCACCGGTGGTCGCGTTGATCGTGTACGGCTGCACCGTGTTGTCGCCCGTGTTGGCCACGAAGGCCAGCGTGCCGGCTGCGTTGACGGCGATGTAGAACGGCGAGGTGCCGGTGGTGACCGGGCTGCCCACGGGCGTGAGCGCGCCGGTGGCGCTGTTGATCGCGTAGACCATGGCCGTTGGCGTGCCGGCGCCGTTGGCGGCGTTCACCACGTAGGCGTACGTGCCGGCCTTGTTGATGGCGATGGTGTACGGGTTGGTGCCCGCCGCAATGGTGCCGACGGACGTGAGCGCGCCGGTGCTCGCGTTGATGGAGAACGCCGATAGGTTGTTGCTGCTGAAGTTGGTCGTGTACGCGAAGGTACTGGCCGGTGTGCGTGCGATGTTGAACGGCTGCGTGCCGGTGGCCGCCGGTGTGCCGGTGACGGACAGCAGGCCGGTCTCCGAATTGATGGCCAGGGTGGTGACGGAGTTGTCGTTGCTGTCGACCACGAAGACGAACTTGCCGGCCTTGTCGCCCACCAGCGAGAGCGGGCCGTGGCCGACCGCGAGCGGGGTGCCGATGAGGGTGGGCGCGCCGGTGGTCGGGTCCAGCGTGTAGGCCGAGACCGTGTTGTCGTTCGAGTTGGCCGCATAGGCGAAGAGCGGCCGCGCAGAACATGCCACGGCAATGTTGGTCACGCTGGCGCTGGCCACCGTGCCGCTGCCGTTGGTGATCGTGCACTGCTGGCCCGATGGCCGCGTGCCGACCGTGGCGGCATAGGGCGCGCCACTGGCAAGCGCGGTCGGGAAGTGGAAGTTGCCGTTGGCGTTGACGGTGACGGCATCGCTGCCGTTGTCCAGCAGCGTGACCGACAAGCCGGTGCCCAGGCCCGAGACCATGCCCCCGACTGTGAACGTGGGTGCAGGGGCCGGCGCGGGTGCTGGCGATGGCGCGGGGCTGGGGGTTGGCGCTGGCGTTGGCGCGGGTGTGTTCGAAGCGCTGGGCGGTGGCGCCGTCGTGGCCGCATCGTTGCCGCCGCCTCCGCCGCAGGCGGCCAGCCCGATCGACAGCGTGGCCGCTAGTGCGAGCGCCATGCCGCGCCGAGGTAGCGCGTGCGCGACAACCCTCGAACCCAAAGGATCCGGCAGTGTCGCGTCCTGCCGTGCCGTTGCTGATCGCCCATTGCGGGCATGGATTTGCTCGGTCATGGCGGCCCCCGTTCCTTGCGCCTCTTTGTCTTCGGAAGCATAGGAGCCGCCTTGCGCACGCCACATAGGCCAATTGATTCATGAAGTCCTCGGCCACACGCCCTATCGTGTGCGGCGCGCGGCGCCGCGGCAGCGTTTGCGCGGGCTGCAGGCCGCTTATGCTTGCTCGGGCACGGGGTTGCGCAGGCTGACGTTGAGCAGGTTCCAGCTGTTGATGACGACGATCACGTAGCTCAGGTCGGCGATCTCCGCATCGGAGAACTGCGTGCGCAGGCGGGCGAATTCTTCGTCGCTGGGGTCGGTGTGCGGGATGTTCGTGACGAGTTCCGCCCAGCGCAGCGCGGCACGTTCGCGATCGCTGAAGAACGGGGCTTCGCGCCAGCCGGCCACGGCGTTCACGTGGCGCGGGTCTGCACCCAGCTTGATCAGGTCGTGCCAGTGCATGTCGATGCAGAAGGCGCAGCCGTTGATCTGCGACACGCGCAGCAGCACCAGATCGATCAGCCGCTTGCCGAGCGGGCTCTTGTGCACCGTGTCGGACAGGGCGAGCAGCCCCTGGAATGCCTTGGGCGCGAGTTGGAAGTGGGGAATGCGGATGGCGTGCGTCATGAGAGCCTCGTGGGTTGGGTTGGAGGCCGCCCCTTGCGGCGCTCCATCCTCTCAAGACGCGTGGGCGATCGGCGTTGTGACAGGTCCGCCGATTTTTTTTTTATTTACTGGGCAATGTTCGCCAGCTTGTCCGGATTGCGCACCACGTAGATGGCGACGATGCGCCCATCCTCGATGACGAACGACTGCGCGGATTCGAGCCGGCCATCGACATAGCGCAGCAGGCCGGGCTCGCCGTTGACGCGTGCGTGCCGGTACTGGACGTCGGCGCCCATGCGCAGCGCGAGCACCGCGTAGATCTGGGTGACCTGGTCCGGATCGCGCACGATGTGCAGGAACGCCGGCACCTTGCCGCCGCCGTCGCCCACCAGCTGCACGTCGTCGGCCAGCAGCGCGCGGATGGCGTCTTGCTGGCCGGTGCGCGCGGCCTCCATGAACTTCTGCAGCAGGCTGCGGTGCGCGTCTTGCGAGACGTCAAAGCGCGGGCGCTCCTGCTGCACGCGGTCGGCGGCGCGGTGCACCATCTGCCGGCAGGCGGCCTCGGTCTTGCCGAGCAGCCCGGCGATCTCCGCGTAGTCGTGGTCGAACACCTGCCGCAGCAGGAAGGCCGCGCGCTCCTCCGGTGAGAGCCGCTCGAGCACCCACAGCAGCGCGACCGACAGATCGCCAGCCAGCTCGGCGGCGGCCTCTGGCGTGCGTTCGTCCAGCTCCACCAGCGGCTCGGGCAGCCACCAGCCGATGTAGGCCTCGCGCTCGGTCTTGGCCGCGCGCAGGCGGTCGATCGACAGACGCGTCACCACCGTCACGAGCCACGCTTCAGCGGATTGCAGGGCAGTCGGGTCGGTCTGGTGCCAGCGCAGCCAGGCATCCTGCAGCACGTCTTCCGCATCGGCGCGGGTGCCGAGCATGCGGTAGGCGATGGCGAACAGGCGCGGGCGCAGGGCGTCGAAGGTGGCGTCAGTCGATGCGGCGGTGGGCGAGGAGGCTGGCATGGCGGTCAGGAATGAATGGGCGTCCTTCCTAGACGTGGCGGGTGTGGGGTTTGTGACAGCGTTCGGGCAAGGTGCCGCGCTAGTTCATGGTGTGTCGGGAACGTACTCGACATTCAGGATCTGGATGCCGTACGGGCTGAGCTTCTCCGTCACACGCACGCGGCCCCGCCCGGCTTGTGCCGGAATCCCCCAGGCGTGACCGCAGCCGGTGATGTCCGCAGCAATTTCTGGTCCGGCAGAAAACTGGGCGCCGTATGGGCAACGGCTTCCGCCTTGCGTGAGGACGTAGGCGGTTTCATAGGTGCGCACGCCAGTGCTGGTGAAGCGGGGAAGTGCGGTCAGCCAGCTCCACGTCAGTGCGAAACCGATCGCACCAGTGACCAGGAAGGTCAGGGGCATGGGAACGCCCATGGGGTCCCCTTTCTGGCGCAGGTCCTTGGTCAGGACCGAGACAACCGCGCCCACGACCAGTGCCCCGATCAGGGCGAGCGGGAGGCGGGAAACCTGCGTGGTCACATAGCAACCGTCCTGCGCCCAAAAGCCGGTGGACGCCAGGGCCATGGTCGACAACAGTGCCCCATACCCGCGCCATTTGACGGCCTTGGTTTGGGGTGGACCTTGCAGAAAGATGAAGCGGTCGTTCATGTGTGTTTGGAGGTGTTGGTGTTGTTCTTATCGCCCCGGCATCTTCACCGTGCGGATCGTCGTCGCCTTGTTGACCGGGTTCGACAGCACCAGCGAGGTCTTGACCGAACCATGCGCCGCCAGGCTGTCCACCACGCGCTCCAGGTCGCTCGGCTCGGCGATCGCGCAGCGGACGATGAAGCAGTGCTCCCCCGTCACGCGGCTGGCCTCCAGCACTTCGGGCATCTCCTCGAACAGCTTGATGTACTTGCGGATGTGCGTGTGCGTGGTCGCGACGTGGATGATGGCTTGCAGCCCGATCCCGACGCTGCGCAGGTTGACGCGCGCGCCGTAGCCCTCGATCACGCCGGCGTCTTCGAGCTTGCGCACGCGCTCGCTCATGGCCGGTTGCGACAGGCCGATACGCTTGCCCAGTGCCGCCAGGCTCTGGCGCGCGTCGGTCTGCAGCGCTTCGAGGATCAGCCAGTCTTTCTTATCCAGCTCCATGCATGGCTCCTGTGGGAAAACCGATGAGTCATCGGCCAACCGGCCCGATTGGGCGGCAAAACCGCTTTCAGTGCGCGGGCGCGGCTGCCTATCATAAGTGGCGTTCCCAACCCTTGCCCAGGAGATGCAATGAAGCTGATCGGCATGCTCGATTCGCCCTACGTGCGCCGCGCCGCCATTTCGTTCAAGCTGCTCGGCCTGCCGTTCGAGCACGCGTCGGTGTCCGTCTTCCGCCACTTCGACACCTTCCGCGAGAGTAACCCGGTGGTGAAGGCGCCCACGCTGGTGTGCGACGACGGCACCGTGCTGATGGATTCGACGCTGATCATCGACTACGCCCAGGCGCTGGCCGGCCGCAGCCTGATGCCCGCCGCGTTGCCGGCCCGCACGCGCGCGCTGCGCGGTATCGGCCTGGCGCTGGCGGCGTGCGAGAAAGCCGCGCAGATCGTCTATGAATTCAACCTGCGCCCGGCCGAGAAGACGCACGCGCCGTGGGTCGACCGCGTGCACGGCCAGCTGCGTGCCGCCGTCGACGCGCTGGAGGCCGAACTCCCAACCGGCCATCTGCCCGCCGATGCCGGCGCGCTGACCCAGGCCGACCTGACCCTCGCCGTGGCGTGGGGCTTCATCCAGCTGACGGTGCCCGAGCGCGTGCCGGCCAAGGACTACCCGCGCCTGGCGGCATTTGCCGCCGCGGCCGAGCAGCTCGATGTGTTCCGCGAGACGCCGATCGAGTAAGCAGGGAGGAGGCGCTGCACTCAGGCCGCGTGCGACGGCCCGATGGTGGCCTGGCGGTACAGCCCGCCCACCAGGTCCGATTCGGTGATGATGCCGGCCAGCCGGCCGTCGGCATCGAGCACCGGAATGTGGTGGTGCCCGGCGCTGGCGAACATCGGCACCAGTTCCGACATGGGCGCGGCGGCGGCGATGGTGCGCACGCGCCGGTGCATCTGCGTGGCCACGCGCGGTGGGGTCATGGCGCCGATGCCGAACCAGTGGCGCAGCGAGTGGCCCAGCTCGCGCGGCGTGAGGCCGAGCAGGTCGGCGCGCGTGACGATGCCGACCACGCGGCGGTCGTCGTCGATCACGGGCAGGGCCTTGATGTGGTGCCGCTCCAGTAGGCGCAGCGCATGCGGCACCGTGGTCCCCTCGGTCGCGGTGATGACCGGCTGCGACATCACGTCGGCGCAGGTGAGCGCCTGGAAGGTGCGGGTGTAAGCCTGCAGCTGCATCTCGCGCAGCACGGCCTCGATGTCTTCGGGGTCGATGTCGAGCAGCTCGCTCTGGCGGCGCAGCGCGGCGACGATGTCGGCGCGGGTGAAGCCGGCGGTGGTCGGGGCGCGCTCGGCGGCGGGCAGACGGTGCGCGTGCGGATAGCGGTGGCCGGTGGCGGCGTGGTACACCAGCGCCCCCGCCAGCAGCAGCACCGACTGGATCAGGATCGGCTCCAGCACGAAGCGATACCCCAGCGCATGCACCGCCGGCCCGCCGATCACGGCGGTGAGTGCCACCGCACCCGAGGGCGGGTGCACGCAGCGCAGCGCGAACATGCCGCCGATCGCGATCGACACCGCCAGCGCGGAGGCGACCACCGGATCATCGACGAGCAGCGCGCACGTGACCCCCACGGTGGCCGCCACCAGGTTGCCGCCGAGGATCGACCACGGCTGCGCCAGCGGACTGGCCGGCACCGCAAACAGCAGCACCGCCGAGGCGCCCATCGGCGCGACCAGCAGGGGGATGTGCGCGGCCAGGGTGTCCGGCACGAAGCGCATCGTCACGCCGGTGAAGAGGATGCCGAGCAGCGCGCCCACCGCCGAGCGCACACGCTCGGTCCAGCGGACGGTGACGGGGGCAGGCACGAAGCTGGCGAACCAGCGCAGGACGGCAAGGCGGGACACGATGGGCTGCGGGGGCGACGGCGATCGCCCGGAACAGGCCTCACCTTGATTGGAATGGCGCCCGGGTGGCCCCAGGCTGCGGCGCGAATTTTATCATGTTGTGACACAAATGCCGGGGGGGGGGGGCTCTCCTAGCGCAGCGGCAGCAGCACGTCCGTCACCGCCTCGTGCTCCGGCACATCCGGATAGAAGCGCACGCGCTGGAACACCAGCGGCACGTCGCGCGGTTCCTCGCCACTGGCGGGCAGCCACTCTGCGTACAGGTGGGCGACGGTCTGGTCGAGCGTGTCGTTCGAGCCGACATGCCGCAGCACCGCGTAGCGCCCGCCGGCAATGGTCTTGGCCGTCACGCCCGCCGCGTTGGGCGCAATGGGTGCGACAGGCCCGGGCGTGGCCGCGCAGATGTCCATGCGGAAGGCTTCGGGCGGCACGTCGTCGGGGTTGTCGTAGACGAGGTTATAGGTGGCGGAGACGGCCGGCGGCAGGCGGCAGGCGGTGCTCGCGGCGCCAGGCGATGAAGGTGCGGATTGTCTCGCCCAGGCGGGCCGGGCTGCCGCGGTGCTCGATGGCGGCGACGGGCACGTCTTCGCGTTCAACGATTTCGACGGTTTGGATGTGTGGTTGGGCGGGCATGTGCTGGCTCCTGAGGGCGCGTAGCGCGTGGTGATCGGCGGCCCAGGGCTCCCATTGCGGCGCCGTGCGAAAAGCCGATGGCGATTGCCCCGCCTGTTTGCGGAACGCACGCGCAAAGGCTTCCGGTCCCGCATACCCGCATGCCAGCGCAATGTCGGTGATGCGCGCAGCGTCGCGGTAGGCGAGCTGGTGCGCGGCGCGCTTGATGCGCAGCAACTGCACGTAGCGCCCAACGCTCATGCCGAACAGCAGCGTGAACTGGCGGTGGAAGTGGTACTTCGAGAACGCCGCCACGGCCGCCAACTGGTCCACGTCGATTGCCTCGTCCACGTGTGCATCGATGTAGGCGAGCACGGCGCGGAAGCGGGTGAGGTAGCGGTCAGTGGCAGTGGTCAACGGTGGGCTCCTGGGTGGCGATACGGTATCGCGCGTGACACAGGCGCGCCTGACCGGAATTGCGGAATCGGCACGCCCACGTCCAGGTGTATCACGCCTGAAACCCTTTTCGGCGAACCGAGGCGCCCGGCCTGCCTCCTTGTCTCCAGCGCCAAGCGCAGCCTCGCATGGCGCGTTCATTGCAGCAGATCGTTTCTTGCGCGTTTCGGCGGCGCGCCTGATCCCCCTCGCATCCCGCCTCGCACTTTCGCCGATCAGGAGACGCACCATGGCAACGTTCCTCGCCCTGCTCAACTTCACCGACCAGGGCATCCGCAACGTGAAAGACACCACCAAGCGGGCGGCCGCAGCCCGCGAGCTGGCCAAGGCGGCCGGCATCAACATGAAGGAGATCTACTGGACGCTGGGTCAGTACGACCTCGCGGTGATTTTCGAGGGGCCGGACGACGCCGACATGACGGCCTTCGGGCTGACGCTGGGCATGGCCGGCAATGTCCGCTCGCAGACGCTGCGGGCGTTTTCCGCAGATGAGATGGAGGCGATCATCAGCAAGATGCCGTGAGCGTGGCATCGCGCGCATGCACAATAAAAAAACCGCCCCGAGGGGCGGTTTCTCTTTTGCATCAAGCGCGCTCAGGCGAAGGCCTTGACCGGCTCGCCAGCCAGGCCGGCGGCTTCACGCAGCAGGGCGGCCTTGTCGGTGGCTTCCCAGCTGAACTCCGGCTCTTCGCGGCCGAAGTGGCCGTAGGCGGCGGTCTTGCCGTAGATCGGGCGCAGCAGGTCCAGCATCTGCACGATGCCCTTCGGGCGCAGGTCGAAGTGCTCCTGCACGAGCTTGGCGATCTGCTCGTCCGGGATCACGCCGGTGCCTTCCGTGTACACCGTGATGTTGATCGGGCGCGCCACGCCAATCGCGTAGCTCACCTGCACCTGGCACTGACGCGCCAGGCCGGCGGCCACCACGTTCTTGGCCACGTAGCGCGCAGCGTAGGCGGCCGAGCGGTCGACCTTGGACGGGTCCTTGCCCGAGAACGCACCGCCGCCGTGCGGGGCTGCGCCGCCGTACGTGTCGACGATGATCTTGCGGCCGGTCAGGCCGCAGTCGCCCTGCGGGCCGCCGATGACAAAGCGGCCGGTCGGGTTCACCAGGTACTTGGTGTCGGCCAGCATGTGCGAGGGCAGCACCGGCTTGATGATCTCTTCGATCACAGCCTCGCGGATGGCCTCTTGCGAGATGTCCGGCGCGTGCTGCGTGGAGAGCACCACGGTGTCCACGCTGTGCGGCTTGCCATCCACATAGCGCACTGTCACCTGCGACTTGGCGTCCGGACGCAGCCAGGGCAGGCGGCCGTCGCGGCGCAGCTGCGACTGGCGCTCGACCAGGCGGTGTGCGTAGTAGATCGGGAAGGGCATCAGCTCGGGCGTCTCGTCGCACGCGTAGCCGAACATCAGGCCCTGGTCGCCGGCGCCCTGGTTCAGGTAGTCGTCCGATGCGCGGTCGACGCCCTGGGCGATGTCGGGCGATTGCTTGTCGTAGGCGACCAGCACCGCGCAACCCTTGTAGTCGATGCCGTACTCGGTGTTGTCGTAGCCGATGCGCTTGATGGTCTCGCGCGCAACGTGGATGTAGTCGACGTTGGCCGACGTGGTGATCTCACCCGCCAGCACCACCAGACCGGTGTTGCACAGCGTTTCTGCTGCGACGCGCGCATATTTGTCCTCGGCCAGGATGGCATCGAGGATGGCGTCGGAAATCTGGTCGGCGACCTTGTCGGGATGGCCCTCGGAGACCGACTCCGAGGTGAAGAGGAAGTCGTTTGACACGGCTGTTAGCTCCAGATTGGCTATCACGTTGCCAATCCGTTTGTGCCACGGCCGGCGACGCTTTAGCGGTATTTAGCAACCTTGCCCAGGTTTGTGGCCGGACAAGGATTCGCCCCGCAAGTTGTCAGTTAACTCGGCGAATCGCGATATTATACGCGGCACCTCGGGGTCTTGCCGGACGGCAGTTCATGACCCTACTGCCCTGTCTCACGCGACCAACACTTCCGCGCACCCAAGCATGACCTTCCTGTTCTGGCTGTTTTCACGCTGGCCCCTGTCGTGGCTGCAGGCGCTGGGCGGCTGGCTGGGCGCGCTGGCGGCGCGAGTGCCGGGTCGTTATCACGACCGCCTGATCGCCAACTTCCAGCACGCCTATCCGGACGTCACGCCCGCCATGCTCAAGGAGGCTGGGCGATCTGCCGGCCGCATGGTGTTCGAGATGCCGTACTTCTGGATGCGCAAGAACGGGCCGGACATCACGCCCGATTTCCTCGACGAGTGCTGGCCGACTGTCGAGCAGTTGCTCGCAGGCGGGCGCGGTGTGCTCTTCATGACACCGCACCTGGGCTGCTTCGAGATCCTGCCGCAGGCCTACGCGCGCCGCCTGCCGGTCACGTCGATGTTCAAGCCACCGCACCAGGAAAGCCTGCGCGCCTGGATCGAGCGCATGCGTACGCGGCCGAACATGGCCATGGCGCCGGCCGATGCGCGCGGCGTGCGCATGGTGGTGCGCGCACTCAAGCGCGGCGAGGCGGTCGGCATCCTGCCCGACCAGGCCCCCACCGCCGGCGAGGGCGTGTGGGCGCCGTTCTTCGGCAAACCAGCCTACACGATGACGCTGGTGCACCGCCTGCATCGGCTGACCGGCGCCCCTGTGGCGGTGGTGTTCAGCGAGCGCCTGCCGCGCGGCAAGGGGTATCGCCTCCACCTGCGTGTGATTGGGGATCTACCTGAGGATGTGACGGAAGCGGCGACCCGCCTCAATGCCGAAATCGAACAATTGATTGCCCTGGCGCCGACCCAATATCTCTGGGGCTACAACCGTTACAAGCGCCCCAAGGGCGTGGACGCGCCCGAACCGGCACAACCGTCCTCGGTTGAGGCCTGACCCTTCTCTTATGGAACGTTTTTCCGCCAAACTCGGACTCGGCTTCCTGTGGCTGCTGTCCTTCTTCCCGTATGGTTTCGTCGCCCGCTTTGGCGAGGGGCTGGGCGGGCTGCTCTACCGCATCCCCAACGGCCGCCGCCGCGTGGTGCTGGCCAACCTCAAGGCCTGCTTCCCTGACAAATCCGACGCCGAGCGCGAGGCCATCGCGCACGAGGTCTTCCGCAAGGTGTTCCGCAGCTTTGCCGAACGCTCGTTCGCATGGTTCGCGTCGGAGAAGCGGCTCATGCGCGTGGTCAAGATCGACGACCAGGCCAACCTGCCGGCGATGCACGGCCAGCCGCACATCCTCGTCACGCTGCACCTGTCGGGCGTGGAGATCGGCGCGCTGGCGCTGACCGACTACCTGCGCGAGCACACCGGCAACGGCGGCTGCTCGCTCTACACGCGCATGGCCAACCCGGCGCTGGACGAGGCCATCAAGGGGCTGCGCAGCCGCTTTGGCGCGACCATGGTGTCGCGCAACGAGAACATCCGCCAGATCATGCGCACCATCAAGCGCGGCGAGGCGCTGCAGCTGATCTCCGACATGGACTTCGGCGAGCGCGACGCGGAGTTCGTGCCGTTCTTCGGCGTGCCGGCGCTCACGCTCAACGCCATCCCGCGCATGGCGTCGCTCACCGGCGCCAAGGTCGTGCCGATGTACACCGAGATCCTGCCCGACTACCAGGGCTACGCGCTGCGCATCCTGCCCGCGTGGGACAACTACCCGACCGCTGACCTGACCGCCGACACGCGCCGCATCAACGCCTTCTTTGAAGACGCGATCCGCCCGCGCATCACCGAGTACTACTGGGTGCACAAGCGCTTCAAGCATCGGCCCGAAGGCGTGCCGGGCATCTATTGACGCGCTGAGGCGGGCGCGGACGGCTCGCTCTACAATGAGCGCTTTCCGAGTTCCTGACGCCGCCACCGTGCGGCTTGCCACCGTGAAACTGCACTTCACCAAGATGCACGGCGCGGGCAACGACTTTGTCGTGCTCGACGGCATCCAGACCCCGATCGACTTCACGCCCGAGCAGTGGCGCGCCATCGCCGATCGCCACTTTGGCGTGGGCGCAGACCAGCTGCTGCTGGTCGAGCGCTCGACGCGGCCCGATGTCGATTTCCGCTATCGCATCTTCAACCACGATGGCGGCGAGGTGGAGCACTGCGGCAACGGCGCGCGCTGCTTCGTCAAGTTCGTCACCGACCGCGGCCTGACGACCAAGCGCACCGTGCGCGTCGAGGTCATGAACGGCATCGCCACGCTGACCCTGCAGCCGGACGGCCAGGTGACCGTCGATATGGGCGCGCCCGTGTTCGAGGCCGCGCGCCTGCCCTTCCTGCCCGACGGCCTGCCCACGCGCGCCGAAGGCCGCGACACGCTGCACGGCCTGCAGATCAACGGCCGCACCGAGTGGATCTCCACCGTGTCGATGGGTAACCCGCACGCGGTGCAGGTGGTGGACGACACCGAGGTTTTCCCCGTGCTGGAAGACGGCCCGCTGATCGAATCGCATGCCGTGTTCCCGCGCCGCGTGAATGCCGGTTTCATGCAGATCGTTGATCGCCACTCCATGCGCCTGCGCGTGTACGAGCGCGGCGCAGGCGAGACGCTCGCCTGCGGCACCGGCGCCTGCGCGGCCGTGGTGGCCGGCATCCGGCGCGGCCTGATCGATTCGCCCGTGAAGGTGGCCACGCATGGCGGTGACCTGACTATCGCCTGGGCCGGCGAGGGCGAGCCGGTCATGATGACCGGCCCCGCCACCACCGTCTTCGAAGGCACGCTGGACCTGGACGCACTGAAGCTGACCGCCGCCCACTGACGCGCGCCCTGATGCGCGGCCCCCCGCGCAGCCGTCAGCACAACAACAAGGAGGCTTTCGTGGCATCGAACGGCAAGACCCTGATGGACGACTGGCGTTTCGACGGCAGCACCAAGTTCAAGATCGACAAGGCGGAGGCTGCCGCCAAGCCGTTCTCCACCGGCAGCAAGGCGGAGGACACGGCGCGGCTGGCGGAGATCGCCGCCAAGCTCGACGCGCTGCAGGACGTGCTCTACGCCGAGCACCGGCGCAAGGTGCTGGTGATCCTGCAGGGCATGGACACCTCCGGCAAGGACGGCACCGTGCGTGGCGTGTTCCGCGCGATGGACCCGCTGGGCTTGCGGGTGGTTGGCTTCAAGGCGCCGACGCCGCAGGAGCTGGCGCACGACTACCTCTGGCGCGTGCACGCCCAGACGCCCGCACGCGGCGAGATCGTCATCTTCAACCGCAGCCACTACGAAGACGTGCTGATCACGCGCGTGCACGGCGACATCGACGCCGCCGAATGCAAGCGCCGCTATGGGCATATCAACGCGTTCGAGCAGATGCTCTGCGATACCGGTACGACCATCGTCAAATGCTTCCTGCACATCTCCAAGGACGAACAGCGCGCGCGGCTGCAAGAGCGTATCGACGATCCGCACAAGCACTGGAAGTTTGATCCTGCGGACATCGAGGAACGGAAGTTCTGGGGTGACTACATGCAGGCCTATGAGGCGGCGATCAATGCCACGGCCACGCCCGAGGCGCCGTGGTATGTGATTCCTGCGGATTCCAAGTCGCATCGGAATTTGATGGTGGCGGAGATTTTGTTGCGGGTGTTTGAGGGGATGAAGCCTGCTTATCCGGAGGGGAATCCGGCGTTTGAGGCTTTGAAGATCGAGTAGCTTTTTTTGGGGTTTTCTGGCCTTGGTGGTCCACCCCCGTTTCATCCCCTGCCGGGGCTGACTCACTTTCTTTGTCTTGCCAAAGAAAGTAAGCAAAGAAAGGCGCGCCCGAGATGGCGACCCCCTCCTTGAATTTTCGTAACCGGGCGGAGGCGGGCCAAACTCGCTTCGCTCAAACAGTGTCCCGCCTTTTTTCCGCCCGCTTACGAAAATTCAAGGCGCCATCAAGGGCAGGACCGGCCAAACCATCTAACACGAGTGCCCGCACCAACGCAGGTCCCGGCGCATACCTGTGCGCACCGTTGGTTTGGCTTTTCTCTTTTGACGTTGGGCCTAGATGGCGCCTTGAATTTCTGTTGCAGGGAGGAAAAAGAGAGGAGGCTGTCTGAGCGCAGCGAGTTTGCCTCCTCTCCCTCCCTGCGACAGAAATTCAAGGAAGGGGTCGCCATCTTGGCGCGCCTTTCTTTTGCTTACTTTTCTTTGGCAAGACAAAGAAAAGTGAGTCGGCCCCGGCAGGGGACGAAACGGAGGCGGACCACAAAAAACAAAACCCCGGCGATTACCTCAACCGGGGTTTCAACATCAACAAGTACCAGATCAGATGGCGCTCACACCATACTTATCGCGGTAGGCCGCAGCTTTGGCGCGATAGCCAGCCAACGCCGGATCTCCAGCGTTATCCAGATACCCCAGCAGATCATCCAGATTGGCAATCGACACAACCGGCATGCCGTACTGCGCCTGCACGTCCTGCACAGCCGAGCGCTCGCCAATATCCACCGCATTGCCGCTACGCTCCATCCGATCCATCAGGATCAGCACCGCAGCGGGCGTCGCGCCAGCCGCCCGAATCAACTCCACCGACTCGCGCACCGAGGTGCCCGCCGAGATCACGTCATCCACGATCACCACGCGCCCGCCCAGCTTGGCGCCGACCAGGCTGCCACCTTCGCCATGGTCCTTGGCTTCCTTGCGGTTGTACGCAAAGCCGACGTTACGGCCCATGCCCGCCATCGCCACGGCCGTGGCCGACGCGAGCGTGATCCCCTTGTACGCCGGCCCGAACAGCATGTCGAATTCGACACCCGAGTCCAGCAGGGTTTTCGCATAGAATTGCGCGACTTGGCCCAGCAGCGCGCCGTCACTGAACTTGCCGGCGTTGAAGAAGTAGGGCGACGTCCGCCCCGCCTTGGTCACGAATTCCCCGAACGACAGCACGCCGGCTTGCACCGCAAAGCGGATGAAGGATTGGCGCAACTCGCTGTTTTGGCTCATCTTTTTTCTCTGGTCTGCAAAAAAGTCCCGCCATGTTACGCATCATTTCCGCCAACCTCAACGGCGTCCGCTCCGCCGCCAGCAAGGGCTTCTTCGAGTGGATGGGCAAGCAGGACGCCGATTTCGTCTGCGTGCAGGAGCTGAAATGCGCGCAAGACGACATGACGCCCGAGTTCCTGGCCCCCCACGGCTACCACGGCGTGTTCCAGCATGCCGTCAAGAAGGGCTACAGCGGCGCCGGCCTGTACACGCGCCACAAGCCGGATGACGTGATCATCGGCTTCGATGGCGGCGAGTTCGACGCCGAAGGCCGCTACGTCGAGGCCCGCTACGGCAAGCTGTCGATCATCTCGGTCTACGTGCCGTCGGGCTCCAGCGGCGAAGAGCGCCAGCAGGCCAAGTTCCGCTTCATGGCGCTGTTCATGCAGCACCTGAAAGACCTGCGCCACGAGAAGGGCCGCGAGGTCGTCCTGTGCGGCGACGTCAACATCGTGCACAAGGAAATCGACATCAAGAACTGGAAGGGCAACCAGAAGAACTCCGGCTGCCTGCCCGAAGAGCGCGCCTGGCTGACCCAACTGTTCGACGAGGTCGGCTACGTGGATGTGTTCCGCACGCTGGACCCGCGCCCCGAGCAGTACACGTGGTGGAGCAACCGCGGCCAGGCGTACGCAAAGAACGTCGGGTGGCGCATCGATTACCAGATCGCCACGCCGGGCATCGCCGCCACCGCGCGCCGCACGTCCGTCTTCAAGGACATCAAGTTCAGCGATCATGCGCCGCTGACGGTCGACTACGACACCAAGCCGCACTGGTAGGCACTGGTAAGCGACAAGAAGAGCACTTTATTGCGCTGCCGCAGAAATTTCTTCCGCAGCCGCTACAATCCAAAACTCACGCGCCGGCACTGGGCTGGCGCTGTGTTTTGCCCACAGTTTTTTAGCGAGATCGCCATGGCATTCAAGGTTTTCGTCGACGGTCAGGAAGGCACCACCGGCCTTCGCCTGCTCGACTATCTGTCGCAACGCGACGATATCGAACTCCTGCGCATCGCCGAAGACAAGCGCAAGGATTCGGCCGAGCGCGCCAAATTCCTCAACGCCGCCGATGTCGCTTTCCTGTGCCTGCCGGACGTCGCCTCGCGCGAGGCCGTCTCGCTGGTCACCAACCCGAACACCTGCATCATCGACGCCAGCACCGCGTTCCGCACGTCGGACGACTGGGTCTACGGTTTGCCGGAACTGGACAAGGGCCAGCGTGAGCGCCTGCGCAACACCAAGCGCATCGCCGTGCCGGGCTGCCACGCCAGCGCCTTCGTGCTGCTGATGCGTCCGCTGGTGGAAGCGGGCATTGTTCCGGCCGATTATCCGGTCACCGCGTTCTCGCTCACCGGCTACAGCGGCGGCGGTAAGCAGATGATCGCCGACTACCTCGCCGCCAATAACCCGAAGCTCGACAGCCCGCGCCCGTACGCGCTGGCGCTGGCGCACAAGCACCTGCCGGAGATGCGCGTGCAAGCCAAGCTGAGCCTGCCGCCGATCTTCACGCCGGTGGTCGGCAACTTCCTCAAGGGCCTGGCCGTGACGATCGGCCTGCATCCGCAGCATCTGGCACGCAAGGTGAGCCCGGCGGACATCGCCAAGGTGCTGGCCGACTACTACCAGGGCGAGCAGTTCATCCGCGTGGCCCCGGCCGATAACGTCGAGACGCTGGATAACGGCTTCTTCGACGTGCAGGGCGCCAACGACACCAACCGCGCCGACCTGTTCGTGTTCGGCTCGGACGAGCGCATGGTCGTCACCGCGCGCCTGGACAACCTGGGCAAGGGCGCGGCCGGCGCCGCGGTGCAATGCATGAACGTGCACCTGGGCGTGGACGAGGCGACCAGCCTGCACGTGGAAGCGCCGATTCCCGCAGAAGGCGCCGAGCATGCCGTGCGCCAGGCGACGCCGGACTTCGCGAGCTGATCGCAGCAAGCAGGATCGCTGAGACGAAAAACGCGCCCGAGGGCGCGTTTTTCTTTGGCCGATTTGGCGCTGGGGCTTACTTGTTCTGCGTCCCTGCCGGGATGTTGAACAGCATGCCCCCGCCGCCGCCCATCACGTTCGGCGTCACGCCATTCCACTTCTCGATGGCAGCACGCTCCAGCTTCAGGCGTTCCCACGCCAGCAGACGGTCATCCAGCGACGAGGCCAGCGCGCGGTTGGCCGCGGCTTCGCCCTCGGCAATCGCCACGCGCTTCTTGGCCTCGGCCTGGGCGGAACGCACTTCGTTTTCGGTGCGGATCGCGTCCTGGATGGCCTTGGTCTTGGCGCTCACGGCATCGAGCAACGCACGCGGCGGACGCAGCGAGCCGACAATGCCGAACTGCTTGATCGACACGCCCAGCGGCGTCAGGCGCGTATCCAACTCCTTGGTCAGGCGCGCAACGAACTCTTCCTTCTTCGCGCCGTTCACATCGTCGAAGTTGTATTCCGACGCGATGGCGACGATCACGTTGCGGGCCGTGTCGCGCAGGTAGCCGTGCGTGAAGGCGTCGATACGATCGGCGCGGAAGTTGGTGTAGAACTCCGGCACCTTGTAGCGATCGAGCTGGTACGACACCGCCACGTCCACGTTCACCGGCACGGCGTCCTTGGTGTTGAAGGTCAGCTCTTCGTTGACGGGGCGGCCTTCATTGAGGTCCTGGGTCCAGATCACGCGCTGCACGTAGGTCGGGTACTGGATGATGACCGTCTGCACCGGGTTGTAGAACACGAAGCCGGTGACCACGTTCTCGCGCGTGATGCCGCGATCGACCAGCCGGTTGATCTTGATGCCGGTGTAGCCGGGCGGAATGATCTGCCAGCTCAGCAGGAACGTCCGCACGATCACCAGCGCCGCCAGGGCGCCAAAGACGACCGCGAGCAGTTTGATCGGCAGCTTGCTCGCCGTGACTTGAGGCATGAGGGTTCCCCTTGTAGTTGTACTGAGTACGGAGGTGTTGGCTGGCGGGGCGGGCGATGCAACGCCCGCTGCTGGCGCAGGAATCGTCAGCGATTCCCGTCAGGGATGGCCGCGCCCGGTGGGCGGGTGGTGGCAAGCGAGCTTGGCCACAGTGATGAGGCGGTGAGCGTCAATACGACCGAGGTGGCGCATTGCAAAGCCCGGATGTTGCGATGCAGCAAGTATAGGCCGCCGCCAAGTTTTTGCTGCCCCCCGGAAGCACTAGAGCGGTGACTCGAATGCCCCGGTCGCGGGCGCCGTTACGCGTCGCCGGGGTGGATGCGGGCGGGGTTCCAGCCGAGCGCGTTGTAGACGTGGTAGCGCGCGATGCCGATCCACTCGTGCAGCGCGAAGTCGGTCAGCGCAAAGTTGTACGCCATCGGCACGGGGGAGGCGGTGGCCTGCAGGTCGTCGGCGCGCACCGGGATCGGCGTCATGCCGAAGTGCGTGAAATACAGCAGGCTGCGCCGCAGGTGGATGGCCGACGACACCAGCAGCGTGCGCTCCGGCCCGTACTGCGCGAGCACCGCGCGCGAGAACTGGGCGTTCTGCCACGTGTTCATGCTCTTCGGTTCCATCAGCAGGTCGCCCGCGTCGATGCCGAGCGCGATGAGCTCGCGGCGATAGACCGTCGCCTCGGGCTCGCCGTGGTGGCGCGCGTCGCCGCCGCTCACCAGGATCTTGCAGTCGGCGCCGGTCCCTGCCCCGGCCTTCCGGCACGCTTGGTACAGCTGCGCGGCTTCCACCAGGCGCGGGTAGGAGAACACGCCCGGCTCCACGGTCTTGCCGATGCGGAACGTGCCCGCACCCAGCAGCACGATGGCGTTGCGCGCGCCCCAGGCAATCTGCGGCTCGACCTCGAACGGCTTTTCCAGGGAATCGAGCAGCCACGCGGGCACCGGCCCGCAGCCGATCGCCAGGAACAGCACCAGCGACACGCCGCCCAGCGAGCGCGCGGCGCGCCTGCGTCCGCGGCCCGCAAACACCACGGCCACGATGATCAGTACAAACAGCACAGCCAAGCTCATGCGGGGGCCTCCTCTTCGACGGCGCATGCGGGATGGGATGCCATCGTAAAGAGGAATGGGCGCGCGCGCGACCCGTCGTCTTACGGGGTGGTTGCGGGCGGAGGGCTGTCGGACGGCGGTGGCGCGGGCGGCTTGCTGTCCGTGCTGGAGGTGTCGGCGTCTTTTTGCTGTTGCTGGCGAATCCGGCCTGGGCCGCGACCGCCGCCTGCGCGGTTGGCTGGAGCGGCCTTGGTCTGCCGCAGGTCCTTGTTGATCGACTCCACCGTGCGTGGCGGCGGGGTCATGTGGGCGAAGTTGCTTTGGATGTTGCGCAGGGCTTCGTTGTCGGCGGCGGGGGCGGTGGGGGCGGAAGCGGCTTGCGCGAAGGCTGGCGGCGGCAGCGCTGCCAAGAGGGCAGCGGCGCACGCCAGGGGAAGCAGGATGTCGCGGGGCATGGGCATCTCACAATCGGCCGCGTGGGCGGCGTGGGTGATTGTGGCGCAGCAGGGCTCCGAGGAGTTTGAGGATTGTGTTGCCGGAAATTACGGCTTGGGGTCTGCTTGGACGGCCGGTTTTCGGGCGGCATCCTGTTTGACCTGCGCGGCCAGTCGCCGACGGATGCGGCTGCCCCAGCGATCCCGTCGCGACTGTTTGCTCAGTGTGAGGAAGATGCCCAAGGGCGCATCCGCATTTTTGCGCCATCTGCGCGGCAGGGCGCTTTTTACGCGCATTTCGGCCGCGGTCAGTTGGTCGACGTTTTGCGCCGTGGTCGAGGTGCGTAGGCGGTTGTCCTGTCTTCGGCGCTCGGCACGCATGTCGAATCGCTTGTTCTTGCGAATGGTTTTGCGCGAACCCTTGTCGCTCTCGCCATAGGTATTCCGTCGATCCTTCAGATAGCTCAAGCGTTTCTTTTCTTGCGGCGTCTTCTTGTGCATGACGATGGCCATCGCGTCGTTTCGGGCGTTGGAGTTTCTGCGGAAAACCGAATATGCACCGCAACGCATTGCCCTGCAATCCGATGTCGCGGCGCGTCTACCGTTGGTGGAGTGGCGCACGGTGCGCCGATCGAAATTCAGATTTGTACGTTTGCCCCGGCAACCCCGCCCCCGCTACACTCCCACCCGTTCGTCAAAACAATGACGACCGGGGCTGGAACCCCCGTTCACGAAACGCCGGGCAATAACCATTCAAGGTTTTTGTCCCGCCGCCGTTCGCCCCTATGGGCGAGCCTCGGCGGGTACGGCGCAAGCCGTGCCGGTCTTTGGTGTTTCTGACGGTGTTCCAGCCCGCCTTGGCTCGCCCACCCGCATGCAACGTGCGGGTGGCGCGTTCCTCCCTGTGGCACTGGAGACCGAACGATGACGCATTCCATCCCCGATTCCCGTACCAACCGGCGGCACGAGGCCCACGCGCAGGCCGTGGCCGCGCTGGCGCAGTGCAGCCTGATGCTGACGATGATTCGTCACGAGGGGTTTGAGCGGTTCCACCGGCTGCCTGCCGAGCGGCAGGCCGAATACATCGATTACGTCGGTGCGCTGGCGGAGCAAGCGCGTACGGCGCTGGCCATGGCGGATGGGGTCGTCAACGCTGCGGCCTAGTCTGCAGGGCCACCGATCTTGTTGAGCAGCGCGCGCAACTGCTCGCGCTCCTCGGCGGAGAGCGCCTCCAACATCCACTCCTCGGTCGCCACGTGCGAGGCCACCAGGCTGTCGGCCAGCGCATAGCCCGCCGCCGTGAGCACGATGATGAGGCCGCGCCGGTCGTCCGGATCGGTCTGGCGGGCGATCAGGCCGCGCTTCTCCAGCCGGTCGAGCCGGTTGGTCATGGCCGAGGTCGACAGCATCATGTCCTTGGCCAGCGCCGAGGGCGAGAGCGACCCGTCGCCGCCTTGCCGGCGCAGGGTCAGCAGCACGTCGAAGCCGGCCAGGTCCAGGTCGGCGCCCGCCACGTTGGCGACCACGCCCTGGCGCAGGCGCTCGCCGGCGCGCCAGACGTCGCCGCACACGGCCATCGGGCTGGGGTCGAGGTCGGGCCGCTCGCGCCGCCATTGCGCGAGGATGCTGTCCATCGGTGCCCCTTGTGCGGGGGTGGAATCGCCTTGACCCATCGAAATTCCCGTCCTAATATTTCGACGTCAAACTATTTGACGTGGAGATGCTTGAGATCGTACCGGCTTTCTGTGGGCCGGGCAATCGGGCATCACCGTTGCCATTTCACGCGCGACATCGCGCCCGGCGCATCCAATGCCAACGTGTCGGAGAAGGAGGATTCACATGCCATTCAACCGCTTTGCCGTGATGCTGGCCACCGCGCTGGCGCCCGTCTTGTGGGGCACCACCTATATCGTCTTCACGCAGACCTTGCCCGTCGGCCATCCGCTGCTGGTGGGCGCGCTGCGCGCATTGCCGGCCGGCGTGCTGCTGATGCTGCTCGGCCCCGGCCTGCCGCCGCGCGACAAGCTGCTGCGCCTGACGCTGGTGGGGCTGGCCAACATCGGCGTGTTCTTTGCGCTGCTGTTCGTGGCGGCCTCGCGGCTGCCGGGCGGGGTGGCGGCCACCGTCATGTCGGTGCAGCCGCTGGTGGTCGGGCTGCTGGCGTGGCCACTGCTGGGGCGCCGTCCGCGCCCGGCACAGCTGGCAGCGGCGCTGGCCGGGTCGGTGGGCGTGGGGCTGCTGATCTTGGGGCCGTCGGCGCGGTTGGATGCTGTTGGCGTGGCGGCAGCGCTGGCCGCGGCGGGGTCGATGGCGATCGGCACCGTGCTGATCGAGCGCTGGGGCCGCACCGGCACGCCGCTGGCGCTGGCCGCCTGGCAGCTGGCGCTGGGTGGGTTGGTGCTGCTGCCGGTGGCGCTGCTTGTGGAAGGCCTGCCGCCCGCGCCGACGCTGCGCAATGCCGCCGGCTTCGCCTACCTGATCGTTATCGGCACGGCGCTGGGCTACTGGCTGTGGGTGCGCGGCATTGGCCTGCTCGGCGCGGATGTCACCTTCCTCTCGCTGCTCAGTCCGCTCACGGCCACGGTGCTGGGCGCGTTGCTGCTGGGCGAGTGGTTCAGCCCGGTGCAGACGGGCGGGGCGCTGCTGATCCTGGTGGCGACCATCGCGGGGATGGCGTTGTCGCGGCGGGTGCGCGTGGTGGCACCGACACGTGAGCAAAGCCCCGCAGGACCTGTGCGGTCTGCGGGGCCGGTGTGAGCGCGGGCAGCTCTGTTTGACTGACGTGGGTTGCCCAGGCTGGTGATCTTGCCTCGGCGCTCGCCGGCGGAACCTACAATCGGCTTCGTGAATGCCGGGGCAACACAACCGCAAAATCTGCAAAGCCGCCCCGGCTACATTGCGCTCCAAGGAGATTGCATGAAGCCTGAAACCCGAATCCAGTACGGCCAGCGTCTGGAGCCTGTCCTGCGCTGGCTGGCCGGCCACCCGGACGCCGACCCGGACCTGCACCAGTTGGCGGATCTGGCTTGCCTATCGCCGTACCACTTCCACCGCGTCTATCGCGCGCTGATGGGGGAAACGGTGAACGCCACGGTGCAGCGTATCCGCATGCACCGGGCCGCGGTGGCGCTGGCAGGGTCACAGGCTTCGTTGCGCGATGTGGCGCAGCGCGCCGGCTACAAGTCGGACGCTGCGTTCAACCGGGCATTCGGGGCGACCTTCGGCATCCCGCCGGGGCGCTACCGGGCAGCCCGCTCCCGCCCCGTTGACCCAGAGGAGCCAGACATGTACCCCATCAAGATCGAGACCTGCCCCGGCGCGGTGCTGGCCGTCCTGCCCCACCGCGGCAGCTATCTGGAAATCGGTCCGGTGTTCACCCGCGTGTTCATGCTTGCCGCCAGCCGTGGCCTTGCGCAGCCCACGTCCTTCGGCATCGGCGTGTATTTCGATGACCCCGAGCAGACGCCGGTCAGCCAGCTGCGCTCGATGGCCGGAGTGTCGGTGGCGCCGGACGCCGACCTGGGCGACGAAATGCAGCGCTTCGAGATCCCGGAAGGCCGCTGCGCCATCCTGACGTACACCGGGCCGTACATCGAGATGAACAAGGCCTATAACTGGATGTTTTCCCAGTGGCTGCCCAGCAGCGGCGAGGTGCCGGCGGACTTCCCCATGTTCGAGCAATACATGAACGACCCGCGCACCACGCCGCCGGCGCAACTGCAGACGCGCATCTGCCTGCCGCTGAAGTAAGCGGCCGATATTCAGTCCGACAGGCCCGCCGGGTACTGGCACGGCCAGATGTGCGCAGGCAGGTCTACTGCCGCACCATCGGCCGCATCGGCGCCTCGTCGCCGTTATCCACCGGGGCAGCGCCGAGGTATTGCATATTCGACCGGTATTCCGGCAGTTTGGCCATCGGCATGCGTAGGGCGTCGGCAAACAGCGGCAGCGTCTCCGGCAGGTGGCGCGACAGCACCACCATGCGTGTGCGCCCTGACGGGTGGGTGGAGAGGAACTGCTTCTGCTCCGCTCCACCGATCGAGCCCATCTTCTGCCACAGCGTGAGCGCGGCGCGCGGGTCGAATCCGGCGCGCGAGGCGAGGTCCATGCCGACCAGGTCGGCCTCGGTTTCCTCGGCGCGCGAGAACGCCAGCAGGTGCATCTTGGCGCCTTCGCCCAGGCCGGTGTCGCCGCGGTTGCCGAAGCCGAACAGCTGCGAGACAACGTTGGCGCCCAGGTTGGTGATCTCGCGCTGGCCGGAGCGTGCGCGGGCGTGCTCGCGCAGTGCGTGCGCGATCTCGTGGCCGAGCGCCATGGCCAGCTCGTCGTCGGTCAGCTTGAACTGCTCCACCAGCCCCGAGAACACGGCGATCTTGCCGCCGGGCATGCAGAACGCGTTGACCTGGGTCGAGCCGACCAGGTTGACCTCCCACTGCCAGTGCGCGGCGTCGGGGTTCCAGCGCGGCGCCTGCGGCGTGAGCCGCTGGACGATGGCGCGGATGCGGATCAGGTCCGGCACGTTGTCGGGCGCGAGCGCCCCCTCCTTGGCCGCGTTGTCGATCACCTGCTTGTATTCGGCCTGCGCGCGGCGCTCGATCTCGTCGGAGGGGATCACCAGCCGGATGTTGGGCGACGTGGTGATGGGCGCTTCCAGCTTCACGCCGTCGGCGGGTACCGGCAGCGGCGCGTCGGTGGCGCGGGCGCATCCAGCGTAACCGCCGGCGAGGCCGAGCAGGCAGACCAACAGCGCGAAGCGTGAGAGACGGGGCATGGGCGGGGCGGCCGGCGGGTGGTCAATCATCGTGGTGCAATAATACCGGCCACCCGCATCCGCATCACCACCTCCGCAGCATGACCTTCCACGATTACCTCGACGTGTTCCGCAACCGCCGCATCGGCGCGATGCTGCTGCTGGGCTTTGCCTCCGGCCTGCCGCTGGCGCTCACCTCGGGCACGCTGCAGGCGTGGATGACGGTGGAGGGGCTCGATATCCGCACCATCGGGCTGTTCTCGCTGGTGGGACAGGCGTACATCTTCAAGTTCCTGTGGGCGCCGCTGATGGACCGCTTCACGCCGCGGCTGCTGGGCCGGCGCCGCGGCTGGCTGGTGCTGACGCAGGTCGGGCTGGTGGCCGCCATTGCGGCCATGGCGTTCACCCCGCCGCACGCCGCGCTGTGGGCGCTGGCCGGGCTGGCGGTGCTGGTGGCGTTCCTGTCGGCGTCGCAGGACATCGTCTTTGACGCCTACAGCACCGATGCGCTGCACGCCAACGAGCGCGGCGTGGGCGCGGCGGTCAAGGTGCTCGGCTACCGGCTGGCGATGCTGGTGTCGGGCGGCCTGGCGCTGTGGCTGGCCGATCGCGTGATGGGCTGGAGCCACATGTACCTGCTGATGGCCGGGCTGATGGGGCTGGCGATCATCGCCACGCTGCGCTCGCCCGAGCCCGAGGTGGCGGCGCGTCCGCCGCGCAGCCTGCGCGAAGCGGTCGCCGGGCCGCTGAAGGATTTCTTCTCGCGGCGTGGCGCCTGGGCGCTGCTGGCGCTGATCGTGCTCTACAAGCTGGGCGACGCGTTCGCGGGCAGCCTGTCGACCGCTTTCCTGATCCGGGGCGTGGGCTTCTCCGCTGGCGAAGTGGGCATCGTTAACAAGACGCTGGGGCTGCTGGCGACCATCGTCGGTGCGCTGTATGGCGGCACGCTGATGGTCCGCCTGGGGCTGGTGCGCGCGCTGGTGTTGTTTGGCGTGCTGCAGGCGGTGTCCAACCTCGCCTACTGGGCGCTGGCCGTCACGCCGGCGCATCTGTGGAGCATGGCGGTGGCGGTCGGCATCGAGAACCTGTGCGGCGGCATGGGCACGGCGGCTTTCGTCGCGCTGCTGATGGCGCTGTGCAACCGGTCATTCTCGGCGACGCAGTATGCGCTGCTCTCCGCGCTGGCCTCGATCGGCCGCGTGTACGTCGGGCCGACCGCGGGCTACCTGGTGCAAGCCTACGGCTGGCCGACGTTCTACCTGATGACGGTGGCGTTTGCCTTCCCGGGCCTGATCGTGCTGTGGCTCATGCGCGGCACCATCGGCCACTATGAATCGGAGCAGAACGCGCGGGCCCTGGAGGCCAAGGCCGCGAAGCCGGCGTCAGCCTAGACGGTCCGAGCGATCGGCATCGCCAAAGCCGGCCAGCGGCAATGCATCATCAATGCCGCGCCCCAGCGCGATCGCCTTGAACAGCTCGCCCATTTCCGCTTCCGACAGCAGCTTCTGCACGGCGTTGGCCGCCGGCAGGAACTGCATCGGGTCGGACGGATCGAGTGTCATCAGCAGCTGCCCCACGCCCGCGCCCAGCAGGAAGCGCGCCTGGCTCGCATAGCCGAGCAGTTCCAGCCCGGCCTCCCGGCCCGCTTGGGCGACGCCCGAAAAATCGACGTGCGCGGTGATGTCCTGCAGGCCGGGCAGCCAGAACGGATCGTCGTGCGCGTGCTGGCGGTAGTGGCACATCAGCGTGCCGTCGGCGCGGTGTGCGTGGTAGTACTCGCCGGCCGGGAAACCGTAGTCGACCAGCAGTAGCAAGCCGCGCTCCAGCGCCGCGCCAGTGCTGCGGAGGAAGCCCTCGGCGGCTTCGTGCGATTCGGTGACGAAGTCGTCGGTGCCGGGCAGGGCGGCCAGCTTGGGCGGCACCTCGGCCGGGTCGGCTGCGCGCTCTTCCCATTGCAGGCCGTGCTCGGCATCGAGCGTCACGCCGCGCCGGTGCCACACGCCGCCGCGCCGCGCCCACAACGACACAGGCATCGCATCCAGCACTTCGTTGCCGACCATCACGCCGGTGAACGTCGCGGGCAGCGTGTCGTGCCAGTGGGCGAGGGCAGCCAGTTCGGGGCCCAGCGCCGCCAGGCGTTCCTGCTGGCGCTGGCGCAGTTCACCGGAAAGTTCGACGATGCCGTAGCTGTCGGGCCGCATGCCCAGCGCGTCGAGTTCGGTCAGGATGTCGGCGGCCAGCTTGCCGGTGCCGGCGCCAAATTCCAGCACGTGGCGCTGGCCCTCGGGCAGCACCGCCAGCACCTGCGCAATCTGGTGCGCCACGGTACGGCCGAAGAACGGCGTCAGCTCGGGGGCAGTGATGAAGTCGCCGCCGTCTTCCACGCGGCGGCCGAACTTGGCCGCACCGCCGCTGTAGTAGCCCAGGCCCGGCGCGTACAGCGCCAGCTCCATGTAGTGGTCGAATGGCAGCCAGCCGCCGGCGGCCGCGATGGCGTCGGCGATCACGGCGAACAGGCGCGCGGACTGCGCCTGCGCTGCTTCGTTGGGAAGCGGTAAACTCACAGTTTTGCTCATCGCCGGATTGTAAACAATGGCGCAGACGCCGACTGAATCGAACGCACCCCCGCGCATTGCCCTCGTCACGGGCGCCGGCCGCCGCGTGGGCCGCGTGATCGCCCTGGCCCTGGCCCGCCACGGCTGGGACGTGGCCGTGCATTGCCACCGCTCGCGCGCCGAGGCCGACGCCGTCGCCGCCGAGATCACCGCCATGGGCCGCCGTGCCGCCGTGCTGCAGGCCGACCTGTCGGATGAAGCCGCCGCCGGCCGCCTGATCAGCGATTGCACCGCTGCACTGGGTACGCCCACCTGCCTGGTCAACAACGCCTCGCTGTTCCAGTACGACGTGGCGACCAGCTTCAGCTACGCCTCGCTCGATACGCACATGCGCACCAACGTGGCGGCGCCGCTGCTGCTGTCGCGCGAGCTGCACCGGGCGCTGGTGGCCGAGCAGCCGGACAGCACCGCCGTGCGCGGCGTGGTCATCAACCTGCTCGACCAGAAGCTCGACAACCTGAACCCGGATTTCCTGTCGTACACGCTGTCGAAGGCGGCGCTGTCGACCGCCACCATGCAGCTGGCGCAAGCGCTGGCGCCCGCGCTGCGGGTGGTGGGCGTGGCGCCGGGCATCACCATGGTGTCGGGCGACCAGTCGACCGGCGGGTTCGCGCGGGCGCACCAGATGACGCCGCTGGGCCAGTCGTCCACGCCGGAAGACATTGCCGAAGCCGTCTGCTACCTCGCCACCGCGCGCGCCGTGACCGGCACCACGCTCTTCGTCGACGGAGGCCAGCACCTGATGCCGCTGTCTCGCGACGTGATGTTCCTGACCGAATAGGAGGCCGTTGAAACAGGATTCTGACGGCCCAGCGCCTCCTTGCCGTACCCTGTGTACTGTCTGCGTCGGCGCTGAACCGTCAGAACCGCTTCGCTTCCTGTTGCAACGGTCTCCAAAACCTATTGAATAGCCCCATGCTCTCCCTGCTATCCCACCCGCGCCTGTCGCACTGCCGCCGCATGTTCCTGAGCAACTACGAGGTGCAGATCAACATCGGCGTGCACGAGTTCGAGAAGAAAGGCGAGCAGCGCGTCCTGATCAATATCGAGCTGTACGTGCCGCTGGAATACTCGTCGCCCACGGAAGATAAGCTGCACGAAGTGGTCGACTACGATTTCATGCGCGACACCGTGGCGCGCCGCATGGCGCAGGGCCATATCCATCTGCAGGAAACGCTCTGCGACGACGTGCTGACGGCGATGCTCAAGCACCCGCACGTGCTGGCCGCGCGGGTGTCGACGGAGAAGCCGGATGTCTATCCGGACTGCGAATCGGTGGGCGTGGAAGTGTTCCGCATCAAGGACTGATCGACGTCTCAGGCTGCACTCGCATACGCACGGCGCTGGGCGTGCAACGCGCCCGCGACGCTGCCCAGCAGGTCGAGCGCCAGGCGCGCCGTGATCCCGCCCTTGTCATGGCGCGGGTTGTATTCCACCAGTTCGAACGCTGCAAAGCGCGCATCGCGGGCGCACGCCGCCAGGGCTTGCGTCATGTCCTGGCCGGTCAGGCCGCCGGGTTCCGGCGAGCCCACGCCCGGCGCCACCACCGGATCAAAGGCATCCAGATCCACCGTCACGCCAAATGCCGCCGTGCCGGTGGTGACGATGCGGATGGCGTCGGCTATGACCGCGCGCAGGCCACTGCGGGTGACCTCCTGCGCGTCGATCACGCGCACGCCGAGTACGTCGAGCAAGGTGCGCTCGGCCGGCTCGTAGCTGCGCGCGCCGATGACCACCACGTGCTGTGGCAGCAGCTTCGGGCTGGCATCGCGCACGCGCGTCAGTTCGCCCGCGCCATAGCCGAGCAGCGCGGCGAGCGGCATGCCGTGGATGGCGCCGGAATCGCTGGTGTGCGGGGTGTGGCTGTCCAGGTGCGCATCGACCCAGATCAGGCCGAGCGGCCCGGCCGGGCGCAGCGCCGAGGCCACGCCCGACCAGGTGCCGACCGCACAGCTATGGTCCCCCCCGATGACAACCGGCACGTGCCCCTCGTGCACGCTGTGCGCGGTCGCATCGGCCAGCGCGCGCGAGAAACCAGCCACCCCCGGCAGCGCCGCCAAGCGCGCCGAGCGATTGTGGCCAGCCGGCGTCGCCAGCTCGATGCCGTGCACCAACCCGCCGCGCGTGTCGTGCGACTGCAGGCGTGCCAAGGCGCCGGCTTGCAGCAGCGCACGCGGGCCGTCCCTGCATCCGTCGTCTTGTGCCCCGCAGCCGATGGCCGCGCCGATCAGGTCGATGTTGGTCATGTGGTCTCCCCGTTCCTCTTGAGGTTGTTGCTCAGGCCGCTTCGCGGCGCGGCCAGCCGGCCAGCGTGCGGCGGATGACGTCGCGCGCCAGTTCCAGTTCCGCCTGGGCGATCACCAGCGGCGGTGTCAGGCGGACCACGTTGCCGTAGGTGTCCTTGGTCAGCACGCCGTGCTCGGCCAGCGCGTTGGCGAAGTCGTGCGCGTCGATGTCGGCATCGAGTTGCAGGCCGATCATCAGGCCGCGTCCGCGCACCTCGCGCACACCATGCCCAAGCAGCATCTTGAGCTCGGCGATGAAGGTTTCGCCCAGGCGCGCCGCGCGTTGCGGCAGTTGTTCTTCCATCAGCAGGGCCAGCGCCACGCGGCCGATGTGCGCCGCCAGCGGGTTGCCGCCAAAGGTGGAGCCGTGATCGCCCGGGTGGAACACGCCGATCACCGCCTCGCGCCCGGCAATGGCCGAGACCGGCACCATGCCGCCGCCCAGCGCCTTGCCGAGCACCACCAGATCCGCCTCCACGCCCTCGTGCCAGCTGGCGAGCACGTCGCCGGTGCGGCCCAGGCCGGTTTGCACCTCGTCGCAGACGAGCAGTGCGTTGTGCTGCGTCGCCAGTTCGCGCGCGAGCTTGAGGTAGCCCGGCGGTGGCACCACGATGCCGCCTTCGCCCTGGATCGGTTCGATCAGGATCGCGGCCGTGTGTGGGCCGATGGCGGCCTTGAGTGCATCCGCATCGCCGAACGGAATGCGTCGGAACCCGGCTGCGAACGGCCCGAACCCGTAGCGATACTGGTCGTGCGACGAGAAGCCGATGATGGTGGTGGTGCGGCCGTGGAAGTTGTTCTCGAAGACGATGATCTCGGCCGCATCCGGCGGCGTACCCTTGACCTCGCGCGCCCATTTGCGGGCGGCCTTGATGGCGGTCTCCACCGCTTCGGCGCCGGTGTTCATCGGCAGCGCGCGGTCCATGCGGGTGAGGTTGCACACGTCGGCCAGGAAGGGCCCGAGTTCGGTGTTGTGGAAGGCGCGCGAGGTGAGCGTCAGGCGGCCGGCCTGTTCGACCAGCGCCGCCACCAGCTTGGGGTGCGAATGGCCGAAGCTGACGGCCGAGTACGCCGACATCATGTCCAGGTAGCGTCGCCCGTCGGTGTCGAACAGCCAGACGCCTTCGCCGCGCTCCAGCATGACCGGAAACGGCGCGTAGTTGCGCGCCCCATAGCGTTGTTCGAGCGCGTAGCTGGGGTGGTGGATCGCGGTGGTCATGATGGGCTCCCGAGGTCGATTCATGCCGGCTTGCGTCGCATTTTGGGATCTGCCAAACTCAAAATCAAATCGAATGTTTTTGGTTTTTCTATCCAAAATTTTGATGATTTGACGCGCAGGATTTCACGCCGATGTCACACTCGCCCTTACGCTATCTGCACAGTTTTCTGACCGTCGCCAACGAAGGCAGCTTCGTGCGCGCGGCCGATCGGTTGTCCGTATCGCAGCCCGCGCTGTCGTACCAGATGCGGCAGCTGGAGCAGTGGCTGGGCGTGCCGCTGTTCGAGCGCTCGGGGCGCAAGCTGGTGCTTACGCGCGCCGGCGCGTCAGTGCGGGCATGGTGCCGCGATGCGTTTGCCGGGCTGGATGAGTTGCGTGCCGCGCTGCACAGCGGCGAGATGGAGCGCATGTCGCTCAAGCTGGCGAGCGGCTCCAGCTTTGGCCGCTACGTGCTGATGCCGGCGCTGCTGAACCCCGCCCCCGAATCCGACGCGCCGCTGCTCAACGACGTGCGCCTGGAGCTGGCCTTCGGCAGCGACGAAGAGGTCTTCGCCCACGTCGAATCCGGCCGCGCCGATCTCGGCTTCGTCTACACGCCGCGCACCTCGCGCCTGTTCGAGCACCACGCCGTCTATACCGAGGAGTTTGTGCTGACGTGCAGCCCGCAGGCGCTGCGCGAGCGCGACGCACCCCGCACGCTGTCAGACTGTGCCGCGCTGCCCTTCGTCACCTACGACGAATCCGATGCGGTGTACGGCCTGTGGTTCAAGGCGCTGTTCCGGCGCATGCCAGAGACGACTGTCAGCGCGCACCACGTCTCCGATCTGGAGGAGGTGAGCACGCTGGTGGAGGCCGGCATGGGCTGGTCGGTGCTGCCACTGCACGCCATCCGCGATGCGGTGGGGCGCCAGCGGCTGGAGGTGGTGCGGCCGGTGTCGGCGCGGCGCTGCCTGAACACCGTGTTTGCGGTGCGGCGCACGTCGAGCTTTCCGAGCGAGGCACAGGATCGGCTGCTGGTGCGCCTCGCCCAACTGGAGGCGCTGGCGTCTGCGGCCTAGCCGTTCTCGTCGCCGACGTCGAAGCGGACGCCCTGCGCCAGCGGTAGCGCAGTGCCGTAGTTGACCGTATTGGTGGCGCGCCGCATGTAGGCCTTCCACGCGTCGGACCCCGATTCGCGCCCGCCGCCGGTGTCCTTCTCGCCACCGAAGGCGCCGCCGATCTCTGCGCCGCTTGGGCCGATGTTGACGTTGGCGATGCCGCAGTCGCTGCCGGTAGCGCAGACGAAGCGCTCCGCCTCGCGCATGTCGAGCGAGAACAGGCTCGACGACAAGCCGTGCGGCACCGCGTTGTTCAGCGCGATGGCCTCGTCCAGCGTGTCGAACGGCATGACGTAAAGGATGGGCGCGAAGGTCTCCTCGCAGACCACGCCGGTTTGCGCGGGCATTTCCACCAGGGCGGGGCGCACGTAGTAGGCGTCGCCGTCGCCAATGGTGACGCGCTCGCCGCCGTGCACCTTGCCGCCTTCGACGCGGGCGCGGGCCAGTGCGGCCTGCATGCGCTCATAGGCGTGGCGGTCGATCAGCGGACCGACCAGGGTATCGGCCTCGCGCGGGTCGCCCACGCGCACACGCGCGTAGAGGGTGATGAGGCGCGGCACCAGTGCGTCGTAGACGGTGCGCTGCACGAACAGCCGCCGCAGCGACGTGCAGCGCTGCCCGGCCGTGCCCATCGCCGCAAAGGCGATGGCGCGCTCGGCCAGCGCCAGGTCCGCGCTGGCACCGACGATGGCCGCGTTGTTGCCGCCGAGTTCGAGGATGGTGCGCGCAAAGCGCGGCGCGGCCGCCTGCGCCACGGCGCGGCCCATCGCCGTGCTGCCGGTGGATGAGATGAGCGGAATGCCTGGATGGCGGGCGAGTGCTTCGCCCAGATCCCGTCCGCCGATGGCGACCTGCGCCAAGTGCGCAGGCGCGTCGCCCAAGCGCTGGCACGCGCGCAGGAAAAGGCGCTCGACCGCCAGCGCCGTCAACGGGGTCTTCTCCGACGGCTTCCAGATGACCGGGTCCCCGCACACCAGCGCCAGCGCAGCATTCCACGCCCACACCGCCACCGGAAAGTTGAACGCGGTGATGACCAGGCACGGCCCCAGCGGATGCCACGTTTCCATCATGCGATGCGCAGGGCGCTCGCTGGCAATCGTCAGTCCGTAAAGCTGCCGCGACAGCCCGACGGCGAAGTCGCAGATGTCGATCATTTCCTGCACTTCGCCCAGGCCTTCCTGGGTGATCTTGCCGGCCTCCAGCGTGACGAGCGCGCCGAGGTCATCCTTGTGCGCGCGCAGCGCTTCGCCGAGCAGCCGCACCAGTTCGCCCCGGCGCGGGGCGGGCACGGTGCGCCATGCCTGGAACGCGGATTGCGCTTGCGTGACGATGCGGTCGGCGTCGGCCGCCGTTTCCAGCGGCAGGCGGGCGAGCACGGCGCCGTCGATCGGCGAGCGCGCGGCGAGCGGGCCGTCGGCGTCGGACAGGGTGTGCAGATGCAGGCGGTGCAGCAATTCGGCGGCGGACATGGCGGTGTGCGGAGGTGAAAGCGTCACGTTCAGCATGCGCTGCCAGTGGTCGGTCCGCAAGCAGGGGTATTCGCACGTTGAAATTAATTAATTCGACAATTAATATTCGCGCATGGCATCCCGAAAACCTTCCCCACGCGGCCCGGGCCGTCCTCGTGGCGGTGCGCAAGAAGACCTACGCGACCGTCTGCTCGACGTTGCCGTGCAACTGTTTGCGCGCGACGGCGTCGGCCCGACCACGCTGGCGGCGATCGCCCGCGAGGCCGGGGTGACGGCGCCGATGGTGCACTACCACTTCAAGACGCGTGACCAGTTGCTCGACGCCATCGTGGATGAGCGCCTGCGCCCCCTGATCGACCAGGTGACGGGCCCGGCGCTGGCCGCCATCACCGACGACAGCCACCTGCCGGATCTGGCGCATACCGTGGCGGGGGTGGCCCAGCGCATGGTGGCGATGGCTTCGGCCACGCCGTGGTTTCCGCCGCTATGGATTCGCGAGATCGCCAGCGAGGGCGGCCAGCTGCGCGAGCGGGCGTTTGCGCGCATCGCGCTGGAGCGCGCCACGCTGCTGGTCGAGCGCATCGCCCGCGCGCAGGCGGCCGGTGCGGTGAACCCGGCGCTGCAGCCGCCGCTGGTGATGGTGTCGGTGATCGGCCTGGCGATGCTGCCGCTGGCCACGCGCGCGCTGTGGGGCCGCCTGCCGTATGCGGACACCGTTGACGCGGAGGCGATCGGGCGGCACGTGGCGGCGCTGCTGCTGCACGGCATCGGCCCCCCACCGGCAGTCGACGACGACGGCAGCAAGAAGGCCAAGCGCAAGACACGTAAGTAGACGGATCAATCAGTTACGCGGAGGGCGGCATGCGTCCAGCGAAGTGGATCGGCAGGGCAGGGTGTCTGGCAGGGGCGGCAGCGGCGTTGGCGGGCTGTGGTCAGCCGGACACCAAGACCTACCAGGGCTATGTGGAGGGCGAGTTCGTCTACGTGGCGTCGTCCATGGGCGGACGGCTGGAGCACCTGGGTGTGCAGCGCGGCCAGACTGTCGGCGCCGGTGCGCCGCTGTTCGTGCTCGAGTCCACCGACGAGGCCGCTGCGCGCCAGCAGGCCGCCGCGCAGCTGCAGGCCGCCGAGGCGCAACTGGCCGACCTGAACCTCGGCCGGCGCGTACCCGAGGTGGATGTCGCGCGTGCTCAATTAGCGCAGGCAGTGGCGGCGGACAAGCTGTCGTCGATCCAGCTGACGCGCGACGAGGCGCAGTTCCGCGCCGGCGGTATCCCGCAGGCGCAGCTCGACGCCAGCCGCTCCACCGCGCAGACCAACGCGCAGCGCGTGCGCGAGCTGACCAACCAGCTGCGCATCGCTCAACTGCCGGCGCGCAATGACCAGATCCGCGCGCAATTGGCCCAGGTGGAAGCGGCGCGCGCAGCGGTGGCGCAGGCGCAATGGCGGCTGGACCAGAAGGCGCAGAAGGCCACGCAGGGCGGTCTGGTGGTCGACACGCTGTATCGCGAAGGCGAGTGGGTGGGCGCGGGCAGCCCCGTGGTGCGCATGCTGCCGCCGGCCAACGTGAAGGTGCGCTTCTTCGTGCCGCAGGGCGTGGTGGGCGCGCTCAAGCCCGGGCAGGCCGCGCGCATCCATTGCGACGGCTGCGCGGCTGATGTGAGTGCCACCGTCACCTACGTCGCCAACGAGGCCGAATACACACCGCCCGTGATCTACAGCAACACCACGCGCGACAAGCTGGTCTTCATGGTGGAAGCGCGGCCCGCTGCAGCGGACGGCCCCAAGCTGCGCCCCGGCCAGCCGGTTGAGGTGACCTTGCCATGAGCGGCCCGCACAACGGCTACGGCGACTACGCCATCGACGTGCGCGGCCTGAACAAGCACTTCGGCGATAAGCACGTGGTGCGCGATCTCTCCATGCAGGTCGCGCGCGGCGAGATCTTCGGCTTCCTCGGCCCCAACGGCAGCGGCAAGACCACGTCGATCCGCATGATGTGCGGGCTGCTCACGCCCGACAGCGGCAGCGGCACCTGCCTGGGCTACGACATCCTCAAGCAGTCGGCCCAGATCAAGCGCCGCGTCGGCTACATGACGCAGCGCTTCTCGTACTGGGACGACCTCTCCATCCGCGAGAACCTTGACTTTGTCGCGCGCCTTTACGAGATGCCCAACCGGCGCGAGGCGGTGGACCACGCGCTGGAGACGCTCGGCCTGGCCTCACGCGCCAAGCAGTTGGCCGGTGCACTGTCCGGCGGCTGGAAGCAGCGCCTGGCGCTGGCCGCGTGCATGCTGCACCAGCCCGACCTGCTGCTACTGGACGAACCAACCGCCGGCGTTGACCCGAAAGCGCGCCGCGATTTCTGGGAAGAGCTGCACCGGCTGGCCGCGCAGGGCATCTCGGTGCTGGTCTCCACCCACTACATGGACGAGGCCGAGCGCTGCCACAAGCTCGCCTACATTGCGTACGGCGAATTGCTTGCGCAAGGCACGGCCGCCGAGGTAATCGCCAGCCAGCGCCTGTCGACCTGGGCAGTGATGGGCGGCAACCTGGTCGAGCTTGGCCGCAAGCTCGAAGGCCGGCCCGGCGTGGATCAGACGGTCGCCTTCGGTTCCGTGCTGCACGTGACGGGTGCCGATGCGCTCGCCCTGGAGGCCACGCTGCGCAGCCTCGCCAGCGAAGCCGGCGTGCGCGCCGAGCCCATCGACACCGGCCTGGAAGACGTCTTCATCCACATGATGCGCGGCTCGTCGGACAACTACGGAGCGCAGCCATGAGCCTCACCATCAACGGCAATCGCTTCTCCTTCAGCCGCTGGTGGAGCGTGGTGCTCAAGGAGTTCCTGCAGTTGCGGCGCGACCGCGTGACCTTCGCCATGATGATCGGCATCCCGATCATGCAGTTGCTCCTGTTCGGCTTTGCCATCAACACCGACCCCAAGCACCTGCTGACTGGCGTGATTGCGGCGGACCAGAGCGAGTTCACGCGCAGCTTCCTGGCGAGCATGCGCAACTCCGCCTACTTCGACCTGACCACCACCTTGCCCGATGAGGCGGCCGGGCGCGATGCCTTGGCCAAGGGGCAATTGCAGTTCGTCGTGTCCATCCCGCCGGACTTCACGCGCAAGCTGGTGCGCGGCGAGAAGCCCTCGCTGCTGGTCGAGGCCGATGCCACGGACCCGGCCGCCACCGGCCTGGCGGTGGCCTCCCTCTCGCAACTGGTGCAAGGCGTTGTCAGCAAAGACATGAAGGGCGCGCTGGCGCCGCTGGCCGGGGGTGCCAGTGGCGCGGCGCCACCGTTCGACGTGCGCATCCACAAGCTCTACAACCCGGAAGGCATCACGCAGTACAACATCATCCCGGGGCTGATGGGCACCATCCTGACAATGACCATGGTGATGATGACGGGCCTGGCCATGACGCGCGAGCGCGAGCGCGGCACCATGGAAAACCTGCTCGCCACGCCCGTGCATCCGCTGGAGGTGATGACGGGCAAGATCGTGCCCTACATCTTCATCGGGCTGGTGCAGGTCACCATCATCCTGCTGATGGCGGTGTTCGCCTTCCATGTGCCGTTTGTCGGCAGCGTGTGGATGGTCTACGTGTCGGCGCTGCTGTTTATCGTGGCCAGCCTGACGGTGGGCATCACGCTGTCGTCGCTCGCCCAGAACCAGTTGCAGGCGACGCAGCTGACCTTCTTCTACTTCCTGCCGAACATCCTGCTCTCGGGCTTCATGTTCCCGTTCGTGGGCATGCCCAAGTGGGCGCAGGTGATCGGCAACCTGCTGCCGATGACGTACTTCAACCGGCTCACGCGCGGCATCCTGCTCAAGGGCAACGGCTGGTTCGAGCTGTGGCCGAGCATCTGGCCGCTGATGGTGTTCACGGTGCTGGTGCTGAGCATCGCGCTGCGGTTCTATCGCAAGACGCTGGATTGAGGTGGCCATGCGAACGTTCCTGATCTTTTTCTGTGATGGCGTGGGTGGTCCATCCCCCGTTTCGTCCCCTGCAGGGGTCGACTCCCTTTCTTTGTCTTGCCAAAGAAAGAAAGCAAAGAAAGGCGCGCCCGAGATGGCGAAAGACCCCTTGAATTTTCGTAACCGGGCGGAGACGGGGAAAACTCGCTTCGCTCGGACAGTTCCCCGTCTTTTTTCCGCCCGCTTACAAAAATTCAAGGCGCCATCTAGGGCAGGGAACGGCCAAACTGTCAGGGGGCGTGTGTTGGCGTTTGGGCGATTGTGGGGGGGGCGTGGGTTGGGTCTGGGTCTGGGTGCTGTGTTGGCTGCTGCGCTGGCGATGAACGGTTGCGCCGTCGGGCCCAACTTCAAGACGCCGGCCACGCCCGCTGCGCCCAGCTATTCCGCACAGCCCGTGCCGCGCGAGACGGCATCGGCGCCCATTCCCGGTGGCGAAGCGCAGCATTTGGCCGAAGCCAATGTGCCGGCCGACTGGTGGCACCTGTTCCAATCGCCCGCTCTCGATGCACTGGTGGACGAAGCGCTGCGCGCCAGCCCGACCGTCGCGCAGGCCGAGGCACGCCTGCGGCAAGCGCAATCGGAAGCCGAGGCGCAGTTCGGCTACGCGCTGCCGTCGGTGGACGGCACCGTGTCGGCGGTGCGCCAGCAGATCAACCCGGAAGCGTTCGGTTTCAACACGCCCAAGCCGGGGCCGTTCACGCTGTACTCGGCGTCGCTGTCGGTGTCGTACGCGCTGGACCTGTTCGGCGGCGTGCGGCGTGCGTTGGAAGCGTCGCGGGCGGAAGTCGATACGCAGCGCTATACGCTGGAAGCGGCGCGGCTGTCGCTGGCGGGCAATGTGGTGACTTCAGTGGTGCGCATCGCCTCGCTCGATGCGCAGATCGCCACCACGCGGCGGATGGTGGCCGAGCAGCGCGAGCAGCTGGCGATCACCGAGCGGCGCTTCACCGCGGGCGGTGTTGCGCAGGTCGACGTGCTGTCGCAGCGCAGCCAGCTCGTGCAGACGGACGCCACCTTGCCGCCGCTCGCGCAACAGGCCGCGCAGATGCGGCACCGGCTGTCGGTGCTGATGGGCCGCGAGCCGGGCGCGGGCTTGCCGGACTTGCCATCGCTCGATGCACTGCGCCTGCCCGATCCGCTGCCGATGTCGCTGCCGTCGACGCTCGCGCAGCGGCGTCCCGACATCCGCGCCGCCGAGGCACTGTGGCACGAGGCGAGTGCCAACGTGGGCGTGGCCACGGCCAACCTGTATCCGCGCATCACGCTGTCGGCGGGGCTGGGCTCGGAGACGACCGGCTTCCGCAACCTGCTCGGCGCCGGGTCGAGCATCTGGAACCTGGGCACCTCGCTCACGCAGCCGATCTTCCACGGCGGTACGTTGCGCGCCCGCAAGCGCGAGGCCGAGGCGGCGTACGACGCAGCCGGCGCAGCCTACAAGCAGACCGTGCTGCAGGGCCTGCAGGAGGTAGCCGACGCGCTGCACGCCGTGCACAACGACGCGCAGACGCTGCAAGCGCGCGCGCTGGCCGCCGACCAGGCGGTGCAGACCTTGCGCGCCGCCGAAGCCCGCCATGCCGCCGGCGGCATCAGCACGCTGTCGCTGCTCGACGCACAGCGCCAGGCCGATCAGGCAACACTGCTGCAGGTGCAGAGCCGCGCTGACCGCCTGCTAGATTCCGCCGCACTGATGCAGGCACTGGGCGGCGGCTGGCAGTAAAGACAGACCTGCCGCAACGCGCGCGCCCAGACGGTTTGGCCGTTGACGTTCCTGCCCTATGCGGCGCCTTGAATTTCTGTTGCAAGGAGGAAAAAGAGGGGAGGCTGTCTGAGCGCAGCGAGTTTGCCTCCCCTCCCTCCTTGCAACAGAAATTCAAGGGGGTCGCCGCATCGGGCGCGCCTTTCTTTGCTTACTTTCTTTGGCAAGACAAAGAAAGTGAGTCAGCCCCGGCAGGGGATGAAACCAGGGATGCACCACCAACCGCAAAAACCCGGCGAACAAATCCCCCCCACTCAAACAACAGCCCGCAACAACCGCTGCTGATACGCCTGCAAATGCGCATACGCCACACGCAGCAGCGCCACATCCACGCCCAACGCCCGCCCACGCCGCAGCATGTCCCCGACGATCTGATCAGCCTCCACGCGCCCGCCCGACTCCAGATCGCGCAGCATCGACGCCGTCATCGGCGAGCCGGCCTTGGTGAGGAATTCCAGCCCGCGCGTGCGCGCCTGCGGCCGGATCGGGTAGCCCGACGCAGCCGAGACGGTCCCGCAGCTCGCAAACATCGCTTCGTTCAGTGCCTTGCCTTCATCGGTGGCAACGATCTCGCCCACCGACGCACGCATCAGGCACGTCATCGAGGCGAGCGAGGTGATGAAGACGAACTTCTCCCACATGTCCTGCATCACGTTCTCGGCCAGCACCGAGTCGAACTGCGCGGTGGCGAAGACGTCCTGGATGGCCTGGGTGCGTTCGCGCGGCGCATGCGGCGTGCGCTCGCCGAAGGTGATGGAATGCAGCGGATTCAGGTGCAGCACGGCACCGTCCGGCGCGCTGGCCGCGCTGATGTGGCACAGCCCGCCCAGCACGCGCGATTCGCCGAAGGCGGCGTCGAGCTTCTCCAGGTGCGCTAGCCCGTTGAGCACCGGCAGCACCACGGTGCGCTCGCCCACCACCGGGCGGATGGCGGCGATGGCATCGTCCAGGTCGTAGGCCTTGCAGCTCAGCAGCACCAGGTCGGCATGGCCCCAGGCGGTGGCCTCGTCGGCGGTGATGACCTGGATCGGGAAGCGCACGTCGCCCAGCGGGCTGCGGATATCCAGCCCGTGCTCGCGCAGCCGCGCCGCGCGCGCGGGGCGCACCAGGAAGGTCACGTCCGCGCCGGCTTGGGTGAGCCGTCCACCGAAATAGCCGCCGGTGCCGCCGGCGCCCAGTACCAGAATCCGCATTGCCGTCTCCGAGAAAGAAGGGGAAGCGCACGATTCTAGGCGCGTTCGCCCGCGCCTGCTGGCGGCGGCCCCGCACGGCACTGGAGCGCGCTAAAATGCTGATTTTCCAGACAATTTGACGCCTGTTCGGCCATTATTCAGCGCCGGCAGGGTCGGTATGCCATGACGTTCTCCAATAATTTCCACCGCCTCGAAACCCGCCTGCAGTCGCAAGTCGGCCGCGCCATCGGCGACTTCAAGATGATCGAGGACGGCGATACCGTGCTCGTGTGCCTGTCCGGCGGCAAGGACTCGTACACCATGCTGTCGGTGCTGATGGCGCTGCAGAAGCGCGCGCCGGTCGACTTCAAGCTGATCGCGATGAACCTCGACCAGAAGCAGCCGGGCTTTCCGGAAGACGTGCTGCCCAACTACCTGAAGAAGGTGGGTGTGGAGTACGTGATCGTCGAGGCGGACACGTATTCGATCGTCAAGGAGAAGGTGCCGGAGGGCAAGACCACGTGCTCGCTATGCTCGCGCCTGCGCCGCGGCGTGATCTACCGCACGGCCAAGGAGCTGGGCGCCAACAAGATCGCGTTGGGCCACCACCGCGACGACATCGTCAACACGTTCTTCCTGAACATGTTCTTCGGCGGCAAGATGAAGGCGATGCCGCCCAAGCTGGCCACCGACAACGGCGACCACATCGTGATCCGCCCGCTGGCCTATTGCGCGGAGAAGGAAATCGCGTCGTACGCCCGTGCGATGGAGTTCCCCATCATCCCGTGCAACCTGTGCGGCTCGCAGGAGAACCTGCAGCGCAAGAAGGTCAAGGAGATGCTGCTGGAGTGGGAGCGCCAGACGCCGGGGCGCATCGACAACATCTTCGCGGCGCTGCAGAACGTGGTGCCCGCGCACTTGGCCGATACCGACCTGTTCGACTTCAACGGCCTGACCACCGGCCTGGCGAAGATCAGCGAAGACGCGATGTTCGGCCAGACCGCGTACGACCAGGCGCCGCTGGTGTTTGCCGGCTCGCACGACGACCGCATCGAGTTCGTGCGGTTTGAGCGCAAGCCGGGCGAGCCGCAGGCGCCGGCCGAGCAGGCCGCCAACTAAAAGCGTTCATCAATCGTCGAGCTGGCGCAGGCTGGCGGCGTCGACCGGCCTGCCGGCGGTGGCGGTCTGGCCGGCGCCGTCGCGTATCAGGTCGTGCGCGTCGTCGATCCAGCCCTGCAGACGCTCGCGTGCGTGCTGCTTCTGCTGCGGCGTGGTCAGGTTGGCGATGGTCACGGACACATCGATATCCGCATCGAGGTAGGCATCGTGGCGGGTGCCGCGCTCGCCGGGCGGGTGCTGCCATTGGTCCGCATAGGTGGTCAGCCACTGCATGACGGAGGCCTTGTCGGGGTGTTCGGCCTGCACGCGGTCGAGCATGGCGAGCCACGCCTGCTGGCGCTTGAGCCGCTCTTCGTAGCGCGCGGGGGCGCCGGCCACCAGCGGCGCGATGGCCGCGCGGACGACCTCTTCCTGTGCGTTTGTGAAGCGCCCGTAGATCAGGCGCGCATTCGCCATCACCTGCTTGAGGCGGGCTTGCAGGCGCTCGTCGGCATCGCTTTGCAGGTAGCGCTGCTGGTATTTCTCGTTGGCCTCGCCAAACTGCTTGCGCACGTGCGCGATCTGCGCCGGCGTAACGGTCAGCAGGATGTCGGCGATGTCGGGCTTGGCGTGCTCGAAGGCGTCACGGCCCAGCGCGTAGTAGGCGGCCTGGTAGGCGCGCATCTGCTCGGCGCTCACCGGTTGCTGCAGCTCGTTTTGGGCGCGTTCGAGCAGGACGGCGATGCGTGGCAACTGCTCGCGCCGGTGCCACGCAAAGAAGCGGGTGATGGCGCCGCGCGTGGCGTCGACCTGCGCGTCCTGCATGTCGAAGTAGCGGTCGACCCACCAGTAGACCAGCCGGTTGCCCTGCTGGTAGCCGAGCTTCATGGTGCTGCAGGCGGCGAGGACCGCCACCGAGCCCACGATCAGCCAACGCGCCAGCCTGCCCGACCAGCGCATTTGCGCAACCTGGCCACCGTTTGGTGGGTTCCGTGGGGGGCGGGGGCGCATGTTAAAATTTTTGGCCTGTGTCTGATACGCCGCAAACGCGCCTCGCAGAAGGCCTCCCAGGCGGTCCAGCCACCCTGAGGGGCGGTGGCGGGCGAAGGCTCCATGGCCGGTGTTCCGGTGCATGGACGCAGGCCGCAGGCTATCGCTTCGAGTCACTGTAGGGATCTCCGTGAACATCGTCATTCTTGCCGCAGGGCTTGGCAAACGCATGCGCTCCGCGCTGCCCAAAGTCCTGCATCCGCTGGCCGGCAAGCCGCTCCTGGCCCATGTCATCGAAACCGCTCGCTCATTGTCGCCGACCCGGCTAGTCGTCGTGGTTGGCCACGGCGGCGAGCGCGTGCGAGAGATGGTCGGCGCGCCGGATGTCACCTTCGCGACGCAGGAGCAGCAACTCGGCACCGGCCACGCCGTCATGCAGGCGCTCGACCAGCTCGACGCCAGCGTGCCGACCCTGGTGCTCTACGGCGACGTGCCGCTCACCCGCGCCGAGACGCTCAACGCGCTGGTCGGCGCCGCTGGCGGCGACCACCTGGGCGTGCTGACCGTGCACCTGGACGACCCGACCGGCTACGGCCGCATCGTGCGCGACGCCGCCGGCCGCATCACCCGCATCGTCGAGCAGAAAGACGCCAACGAGACCCAGCTTGCCATCCACGAGGTCAATACCGGCATCCTGGTTTGCCCGACGGCCAAGCTCAAGACCTGGCTCGCCACGCTGTCCAACAACAACGCCCAGGGCGAGTACTACCTGACCGACGTGATCGAGCGCGCCGCCAACGAGGGCGTGCCGATCACCTCCGCCCACCCGCTGGCCGAGTGGGAGACGCTGGGCGTGAACAGCAAGGTGCAACTGGCCGAGCTGGAGCGCACCCACCAGCGCAACCTCGCACAGCAGCTGCTGGAAGACGGCGTGACGCTGATCGACCCGGCGCGCATCGACATCCGCGGCAAGCTCACCTGCGGGCGCGACGTGGTCATCGACGTCAACTGCATCTTCGAAGGCAACGTGACGTTGGGCGACGGCGTGCATGTGGGCGCGAATTGCGTGATCCGCGCAGCCGCCATCGAGGCCGGCGCCGAGATCCTGCCGTTCTGCCATATCGAGCAAGCCAAGGTGGGCGCTGAATCGCGCATCGGCCCGTACGCGCGCCTGCGCCCGGGCACCGAGTTGGCTGAAGACGTGCACATCGGCAACTTCGTCGAGGTCAAGAACAGCCAGATTGCCGCGCACAGCAAGGCCAACCACCTCGCCTATGTGGGCGACGCCACGGTGGGCTCGCGCGTGAACATCGGTGCGGGCACCATCACCTGCAACTACGACGGCGCGAACAAGTTCCGCACCATCATCGAGGACGACGCCTTCATCGGCTCGGATACGCAGCTGGTGGCCCCGGTGCGCGTGGGCAAGGGCGCCACGCTGGGCGCCGGCACCACGCTGACCAAGGACGCGCCGGAAGGCCAGCTGACGGTCTCGCGTGCGCGCCAGACCACCATCAGCGGCTGGCAGCGTCCGCTTAAGCAGAACACCGGGCAGAAAAAGGGCGCCTGACAGAGGTTTTCTTGCGTCGAACAGCGGATGCCGCTGCGGCGCGTGAGCATCGATACTGAGTGAATACCGAGCGCGGTGCACGAAGCCACCGCGCTCCAACCGGAGAAATCAACATGTGCGGCATCGTTGGCGCGGTTTCCACGCGCAACATCGTTCCCGTCCTGATCGAAGGCCTGCGCCGCCTGGAATACCGCGGCTACGACTCGTGCGGCGTGGCCGTGCAGCGCGACGGCCAACTGGAGCGCGCCCGCACCGTGTCGCGCGTGGCCGACCTGGATTCGCAGACGCACGCCAGCCACCTGGACGGTGCCATCGGCATCGCCCACACGCGCTGGGCCACGCACGGCCGGCCGGACACGGTCAATGCCCACCCGCACTTCTCGGGCGACACCATTGCCCTGGTGCACAACGGCATCATCGAGAACTACGAAGCCCTGCGTGAAGAGTTGAAGGCCGTCGGCTACGGCTTTGAATCGCAGACCGATACCGAGGTGGTCGCCCACCTGATCCACCAGGCCTACACCTACCCGAGCGGCACCACGCGCGGCGACCTGTTTGCCTCGGTGCGCGCAGCGGTCAAGCGCCTGCACGGCGCCTACGCGATTGCCGTGTTCGCGCGCGACAACCCCGACGTGGTGGTGGGCGCGCGCGCGGGCTCGCCGCTGGTAGTGGCGCTGGGCGCGAACGAGTCGTTCCTCGCCTCCGACGCGCTGGCCGTGGCCGGCACCGCCAGCCGCATGGCCTATCTGGAAGAAGGCGATGTGGTGGAGATCACGCGCGAGGGCTTTACCGTGGCCGACGCGCACGACCACATCGTCACGCGCGAGGTCAAGGAAGTCGGGACGTACGCTGCAGCGGTGGAGCTCGGACCGTTCCGCCACTTCATGCAGAAGGAAATCTTCGAGCAGCCGCGCGCCCTGGGCGACACGCTGGAAGGCGTGCAGGGCTTCGCGCCCGATCTGTTCGGCCCGCGTGCGGCTGAGATCCTGCCCAAGATCGACAGCGTGCTGATCCTGGCCTGCGGCACCAGTTACTACTCGGGCTGCACCGCCAAGTACTGGCTCGAATCGATTGCCAGGATCCCGACCCAGGTCGAGGTCGCCAGCGAATACCGCTATCGCGAGACGGTGCCCAACCCGAACGCGCTGGTGGTCGTGATCTCGCAATCGGGCGAGACCGCCGACACGCTGGCCGCGCTGCGCCACGCGCGCGAGCTGGGCCACACCCACACGCTGGCCATCTGCAACGTGGCGACCAGCGCCATGGTGCGCGAGACCGAGCTGAAATTCCTCACGCGCGCCGGCACCGAGATCGGCGTGGCGTCCACCAAGGCGTTCACCACGCAGCTGGCGGCGCTGTACATGCTGGCGCTGACGTTCGCCAAGTTGCGCGGCCACCTGAATGCCCAGCAGGAAGACGATGCGCTGCGCCACCTGCGCCACCTGCCGTCGGCGCTGAACGCCGTGCTGGCGCTGGAGCCGCAGATCATCGCGTGGTCGGAAGAGTTCGCCCGCCGCGAGAACGCACTGTTCCTCGGCCGTGGCCTGCACTTCCCGATCGCCATGGAAGGTGCGCTCAAGCTCAAGGAAATCTCCTACATCCACGCCGAGGCCTACCCGGCCGGCGAACTCAAGCACGGCCCGCTGGCCCTGGTGACCGACCAGATGCCGGTGGTGACGGTCGCGCCCAACGACACGCTGCTTGAGAAGCTCAAGTCCAACATCCAGGAAGTGCGCGCGCGCGGCGGCAAGCTGTACGTGTTTGCCGATGCCGACACGCATATCCAGTCGACCGACGGCATCCAGGTGATCCGCATGCCGGAGCACTACGGGCAGCTCTCGCCGATCCTGCACGTGGTACCGCTGCAGCTGCTGGCGTACCACACCGCCCTGGCGCGCGGCACCGACGTGGACAAGCCGCGCAACCTGGCCAAGTCGGTGACGGTGGAGTAACGAGAGGCGCCGCGCCATGATCGTCGTCTTCGACGCCAAGTGCCTGCTCTGCAGCGGCTGGGTCCAATTTCTGCTGAAGCGGGACCGCAAGCGGGTGTTCCGCTTCGCCTCCATCCAGACGCACGCCGGCGCGGAACTGTTGGCGAAGGCGGGGCTGCCAGTTGACGGGCTGGAGACGTTGCTGCTGGTGGATGGCGAGCGGTCGTTCCAGCACACGGCGGCCATCCTGCGGGTGCTGCACCAGCTGGGGTGGGGGTGGCGGCTGTTCTGGATTGGCTGGCTCGTGCCGGGGTCCCTGCGGGATGCTGCGTATCGCTTTTGTGCGCGACATCGCTATCGCATCTTCGGCCGGCGGGAGACCTGCTTCCTGCCCGCGCCGGAGCATCAAGGACGCTTTCTCGAATCGCCCGCCGGATCGTGACAACAAGAAAGGCCGCCAACTGGCGGCCTTTTCTTTTCGCATGCACCCCGCGCACGCTGCATTGCAACGGCGCAGTGCCATGCGAGCAGCCGTTTCAAAACATCGGATGTGCCTGGGGGTACAGCGCCGTTCGGAGCGCAAGGCCGCCCAGCACCACGAAGATGAGCGCCGCGAGGACGTGAACCAGCTTGGTCGGGAGCCGGTCGGCAAATTTGTGCCCGAGATAAATGACGGGCACATTCGCGAGCATCATCCCCAGCGTGGTGCCAGCGACAACGCCAAAGAATTCGTGGAAGCGCGCCGCAAGAGCAACCGTGACGATTTGCGTTTTGTCCCCCATTTCGGCGAGAAAGAATGTCACGGCCGTGGTCCCGAAGACCCCCATTGGGTGTTTCGTGGAAGCCGTCTCCGCTTCGTCGAGCTTGTCCGGGATGAGAATCCAGACGGCCATCAGCGCGAATGAAGCGACCACCGCCCAGTTCATGATGTTCGGGCTGATGACGCTGGCCAGCCATGCGCCAAGTGCGCCAGAGCAAGCGTGGTTGATCAGCGTTGCGACAAACACGCCCAGCACGATGGGGATGGGCTTGCGATAGCGTGCGGCAAGGACGAGCGAGAGCAGTTGAGTCTTGTCGCCAATTTCGGCGAGGCCAACAATGCTGGTCGATACGAGGAAGGATTCCATGGGGATCGTTGTCACCGGGCCGCACGGTCAATACGCGATGACACACATCCCCGCGACCCGGCTTGGTGGGAATGAGCGTCATCGGTCTTGCCAGGCTTTGAGCTGCACACGCCATGACGGTCTGCGACCAGTCAAGTATGTTGACGTGCACCACCAGGCATTGCGCCTGGTGCGGCTACTCCCCGAAGAGTGGCGCGATTATAGCGGCGTGTGTGTTACGGGTGCAAGGCAGGGGGGCGCATGCTCGGCCAGTTCGATTTTGCGGTGTGTGCGACGCGCGACAATGAAGCTCGTGCCCGCCTCTCAAACGTATCAGTTGCGAGACGCCGCCCCACAGGAAGGGCTCACGCGCTTCGGTTTTTCGCGGATGCGCATACTTTGCGTGGAGGCTGGGTTAAGTGCTCTTTGCGGTATGTGCTGATGTAGGAGCTCGGCACTCCCCGTGGCGATCGGCTCAAACAATCACGCTCCGGAACAGTCGGGACGTCATCGCGTTGGCCAGGTTGTCTGGTGCAGCGTGAGACGTCCACTCGTGACAGCTCAATCGAGCGGCGTCTCCAGAATCCCCATCACCGTGCGGATGCCATCGCGGTAGTTGCCCAGCCGCATGTTCTCGTCGTAGCTGTGCTGGTTGTTGTCCGCGTTGACCAGCGGCACGATCACGAAGGGCGCGCGCAGGGCTTGCACGGCGGCGCCGGTTGGCACGGTGCCGCCCATCATGCGGATCTGCACGGGGGCCTCGCCGTAGGTGTCTTGCATTGCATGCTGGAGCCACCGGCTGACGGGCGCGTTGAGGTCGGTGCGCGCGGCGGAGCTGGAGGCCGACACCTCGCCGGCGGTGAGCGCTGCCAGCTTGGGGTAGCGTGCGCGTTCTTCCGCGGTGGGTTCGCCGCTGACCAGGTGATAGCCCTGCTTTTCAACGTGCTGCTTGAGCAGGCCGAACAGGTATTCAGGGCTGGTTTCGGGCACCGTGCGGATGTCGATGTCGGCGATGGCCACCTCGGGAACGATGGTGCGGGCCTTTTCGCCCACGTCGCCGGACGCGATGCCGCGAATGTTCAGCGACGGATATTGCATCGCCTCCTGGTAGTTGGCACCGACCCGCTCAGCCTTGGCAATGCCCAGGCGCTTGCGCAGCGCGGCTTCGTCGTCGGGCACCGCGGCCATGATGCGGCGGGCCTGGTCGTCGAGCTTGACGGGTGTGTAATAGCCCGGGATGGTGACGCGGCCCTCGTCGTCCTTCATCGTGGCCAGCAGGCTGGCGAGCCGCTGCGCCGGGTTGGCCGCGTAGTTGCCGTAGTGCCCGCTATGCAGCCCCTGGCTGGCGCCGAACACCTTGAGCTGCACCGCCAGCACGCCGCGATTGCCAAAGATGAGGGTCGGCCGGTTGCTCTGGTGCATCGGGCCATCGAAGATCACCATCCCGTCGTTGCGCAGCAGGGCGAGGTTGTCGCCAATCACCTTGCCCAGCGAGGGCGAGCCTTTCTCCTCCTCCGAGTCCAGGATCACCTTGATATTCACCGCCGGCTCGACACCGGCCGCCCTGAGCGCGTCGAAGGCAGCCAGGAACATGACGATCGGCGCCTTGTCGTCCGACGACGACCGTGCAAAGAGTCGCCATTCCGGATCGACCGGCCCGGCGTACAGCTTGTCGATCGGCAGGGTCTGCCACTTGCCGTCGGCCGCGCGCGACTTGAGCGTGGCCTCCCACGGGCTGCGCTGCGCCCACTGCGAGGGCGTGACCGATTGCCCGTCGAAGTGCATGTAGAACAGCACGGTCTTGCGCGGCGTACCGCCGCTGGCTGCGGGCGCCGAATACTCTGCATAGACCATCGGCTTGTTGCCGTTGGCCAGTTCGCGCGCGGCAAAGCCGTGCCGGGTGAAGGCGTTGACCAGCCAGCTGGCGTTCTTCTGGATATCGGCCGGAACGGTGGCGTCGTTGGGCAGGGCTAGCAGGTCGACCCATTCGCGGTAGCTTCCGGCGGCGGCACGGTCGGCGCTCTCTTGCAGGCGTGCGCCGTCGAGCGGTGCGGCAGCGTGTACTGGCGTGGCAAGCAAGACGGTGCTGAGCGCGGCAAGCGCGATCGAGCGGATGGCGGTCGGGCGATTCGAGTTCGATCCAGGCTGCTTCATGTGTTGTGTGGGCGGTTGGCACGTCGGTCTGGGGTCAGCCGCCCACGATACGACAGGATCGACGGGAAGTCCGTCCGTACGGGCCCTAGGGTTGTTGCGCCATGGCACGTGTTGCGATCCAAGGCGCGCGCTCGATCGTCATGCCAATAAGAAAGGCCGCCAACTGGCGGCCCTTTCTTTTGGGCGTGCTTCGCGCCCGCCTGCCTGCAACGGTGCGGCGTCAGTGTGCCCGCATGCCCGGCACCAGCGGCGACACCTTGGTCAGGAACTGCTTCGGATCCTGGACGGCGCGCAGATCCTCCGGCACGTCGATTTCATGCAGCTTCTGCCCCGGGCCGGCCACGAGCCCGGCTTCCTTCTCGCTAACGGTGCTTCGTTCCTGCGCGGCGACAAACGTGCCCTTGTCGTCCACAACCACGGTGAGCTTCATACCACCCCCCCTCCTTGCAAGTTATGCCAGGCGACCCCCGGCCCTTGGTTCGTGATGTTCACGAAATACGTGGTGTGACCGTTGTTGTCCTTCTCCTTGCGTTGATCGCTGGCCAGGTGCACCGCCCCGGAGTTCGGCGTCTTCACATCGGCGCTGGCGAACTGCGTACCGAAATCCTCTCCGCCATTGCGGATGTACCACCAGTGAGCCGTCTGCCCCGGATTGAGTAGCGTTAGTGGTCCAACATTGTTGAAGGCCATAAAACACCTGTAGATGCGCGTGAGTGGATGCCATGCGCCCGGCTGAGCCGCGGTGGGCGCATGGATGATTGCGAATCGATCGTCCCCCCCTGTGTTGTTGGTTGCAAATGCGTGAAGCGCTGCCATTGCTGAATGACATGCAAAGCCTTGCTGGGAGCCGGCTGGAGGCAGTTTTCATGCCGAGGCTGGGTTCCTGTTCGAGCTTCAGCGTAGGCCAGCGCCTCCGAATCTTCAACGCGCCGGGCGGTGAAGTTTTCTTCTATCTGCGCAGGCGTGAAGTAAAAAAGCCGCATGCGGTTTTTCTCGATGTCGTGCTCTCTGTACGCATACGTTGACGTCGCCCTGCAGATGCATGCGGGTGGACGCGGGCGTCGGGAAGGTGGGCCGTTTAAAGCGCACCCGGCAGGGCGGGCGCTGTGTATCCTGCCCCCGGCGGTCCGCACTCATACCAACCTTCCGGGAGACCTCGGCGTGTTCACCTTCCTCAACAAGATCCTGCTGCTTGCTGTGTATGGCGTGGCCGTGGCCAGCTTCCTGACGGCACTGCCGCTGTCGCACGAGGTGATCCATTGGGTGCGCATTGCGGCGCTGGTGCTGATGGCCGTGCACCTGCTGGAGGTGGTGGTGTTCTTCAAGAAGGTGGCCCTGCACCGGGGGCCGTTGTTCGACAGCGTGCTGCTGACGTTGCTGTTCGGCTTCCTGCATTGGAAGCCGATGGCCGACGCCGCCAGCCGCACGCGCTGACGCGGTCATGGACACGGCTCCAACCGATGCGCCGCTTGCCACGCGGCTGGTGCGCGTGCGCGGCCGCGTACAGGGTATCGGCTACCGGGAGGCCTGCGTACATCAGGCGCAGGCGCTGGGCGTGACGGGCTGGGTCCGCAACCGGATGGACGATTCGGTCGAGGCGATGCTGCAGGGCACGGCGCAGCAACTCGCCGCCATGTGCACCTGGATGCGCGAGGGCATGCCCGCTGCGCTGGTCGACGCGATGGAGGTCACCGAGGTGCCCCCGCCGTTCCCGCGCTTCGACCGCTTCGAGCGCTTGCCTACCCTCTGACGCCAGCCATGCGCACGCGAGCGGGCCTCACGGGTGCGGATGGATCGGGTCCACCCAATACACCTCTTCGGGCGGCTCGATCGGGGCGATATCCAGGTTCACCACCACCGGCTCCTGCCCGCTGCGCACGATCACGCAACTGAGCGCCTCGGTTGGGCTCGCGTTGATCTCCTGGTGCGGCACGAACGGCGGCACATAGATGAAATCGCCGGGGCCGGCTTCCGCGGTGAACTCCAGGTGCTCGCCCCAGCGCATGCGCGCCCGGCCGCTCACCACGTAGATCACGCTTTCCAGCGCGCCGTGATGGTGGGCGCCGGTCTTGGCATTGGCGTCGATGACGACCGCGCCCGCCCACAGCTTGCTGGCGCCAGTGCGGGCGTGCGTGATGGCCGCCGCTCTTGTCATGCCGGGGGTTTGCGGCGTGTTCAGGTCGAGCTGTGAACCGGGGATGACTTTGACGCCGTGCTCGCGCCAGTCTGGTGTCGACTCCGTGTGCATGGCGCCTCCCGATGCGTGGATCGTCTCCCTCTCAGGATAGGCGCCGCACACCTTGCGACCCAGCCATGCCTATGCCTAGCCGCCACGGCAGCCCGGATGTACTCTAGGTTGAGCGATCCCTCCATCTCTCATACTGCGGCGCATCAATCGTCATGGACAGAGCGGACAGAACGGCCTTCGTCTTTGCCGGCGGTGGCAGCCTGGGTGCCATCGAGGCCGGGATGCTGCGCGAGCTGGTGGCCTCGGGCGTGATTCCCGACCTGGTGGTTGGCGCCTCGGCCGGGGCGATCAACGCGGCGTTCTTTGCCTGTAACCCGCATGCGGCGGGTACCGCGCAGCTCGAAGCGCTGTGGCGCGGCGTGCGCCGGGCCGAGGTGATGCCGTGGTCGTGGCGCACCATGCTCGGCATGCTGGGTGGCCGGCGCGGGCATCTCGTCGACGCTGGCGGGCTGCAGCGCCTGCTCAGCCGGCATTTCGGGCAGACCCGGTTGGAAGGCGCCGCCTTGCCCCTGCACGTGGTGGCGACCGACATGCACACCGGTGCCGAGGTCGTGCTGTCCTCCGGCGATCTGGTGCAGGCGGTGCTGGCCAGCGCGGCCATCCCGGGGGTGTTTCCGCCGGTGCGCATCGATGGCCGCCAACTGATCGACGGTGGCGTCGCCAACAACACGCCCATCTCTGCCGCCGTCCGCCTGGGTGCCACGCGCGTGGTGGTGCTGCCGGCCGGGTTTGCCTGTGCCGAACGGCGTGAACCGCGCGGCGCCATCGAGCACGCGCTGAATGCGCTGTCGCTGCTGGTGGCGCGGCAACTGGTGCAGGACCTGGAGCGGTGGGCCGGCCAGGTGCCCATCGCCGTGGTGCCGCCGCTGTGCCCGCTCGATGTGTCGCCCTACGACTACACCCGCTGCGGCGAGCTGATCGACCGCGCCGCCGCCTCCACCGCCGCGTGGTTGGCAGACCACGGCCTCTCCCACTATGACGTGCCCGGCGCCCTGCGCCCGCATCGGCACGATGACGAACACGCGAGCTGCAGCACCGACGTGCACGCGATGCCCGCGCCCTAGCGCTGCATTCCGCATCGGATGCTGCTGCCGTATCCTCACGGCTTTCACATCACTTTGACGGGGGACGCATGGGGGTGGTGATCGATCATCCGATCGAGGTGTTCGTGCTGGCGCTGATCGCGCTGGCCATCGCGTCGCGCGCGGGCGTGGCGATCTCGAAGCGGCGCGCGATGGACACGGGCACGCGCGAAGACTTCGCCGTCATCCAGGCCGCCACGCTCACGCTGCTCGGCCTGATCATCGGCTTCAGCTTCTCGATGGCCATCAGCCGCTACGACGCGCGCAAGACCTACGAGGAGGAAGAGGCCAACGCCATCGGCACCGAATACCTGCGCGCGGGCCTGCTGCCGGCCACCGATGCGGACCAGGTGCGCGGCCTGCTGGCGCGCTACCTGGACCAGCGCATCCAGCTCTACCGCACGCACGACGCCATGCACCTGCGCGAGATCGAGGCCGAGACCGCGCGCCTGCAGGCCGCCCTGTGGGCCGCCGTGCAGACGCCGGCCGCCGCGCAGCCCACCCCGGTGGTCGCCCTGGCCGTGAGCGGCATGAACGACGTGATCAACGCCCAGGGCTATACGCAGGCCGCCTGGCGCAACCGCATACCGGGCGCGGCGTGGGTGCTGCTGTTCATGATCGCCGCCTGCGGCAACCTGATGGTCGGCTACGCCATGCACGGCAGGCGCATCCTCGGCACCTTGCATGTGCTGCTGCCGCTGGTGATCGCGCTGTCGTTCATGCTGATTGCCGACATCGACAGCCCGCGCGGCGGCTTCATCCACGTCGAGCCGCTCAACCTCAAGAGCCTGGCGGCCTCGCTGCCGGCGCCGCGCTAGGGGCGCTGCCGGCGCGGATTTTCTGCGTGGCATTGAAACTGGGTCTGCGCCACGCGGCTGTTTGCCGGGCGCGCCGTCGCCCATGATGCGCGCACCTGCAGCGCCACTGCCGGATGCTCGCCGAGGAAATCATCGAGCCAGCCGGCCAGCACGCTACGCCCCAGGTCGGACGGGATCGACAGCGACACCTCGCCGCCGATCGCTTGCCGCCCGAGCGCAAGCGCATCCTGCCCGGCCTGCAGATCGGCCAGCGCGCGGCGCGCGTGCTCCAGGTAGCGCTCGCCCTCCTGCGTGAGCGCGAGGCTGCGCGTGGAGCGCGCCAGCAGCCGCACGCCTAGCTCTGCCTCCAGCCGCTTGACCGCCGCGCTGGCCGCCGCCGGCGCGATGTTCAGCACGCGCGCCGCCGCCGACAGGCTGCCGTTGTCTACGGCCAGCACGAAGATGGAGAGGTCGTCGAGGCGGATCATCGCGGGGGGTGTCGATTGAGGTGTGCAGGGATGGGCCGCATGTTACCGAGCGGCTAGCTCGCGCGCACGCGCGCCCAATTCAGACCGAAGCGTGCAAGGTACTTGCGCAGCCGATCCGCATCGTTCACCTTGGCCTTCTCGGTGCGCGACACGTCGAACAGGCGGCGCCCGGCATCCGACAGTGACGCCGATTCCCGGCACACCGCCACCACGTTCTCCAGCTGCATGCGGTCGAACAGGTCGAGCGAAGCGGCCTCGTCGCCGAGCAGATCGGCAAGCGCACCGTCACTGCCCGCCGAATCGGGTTCGGCCCACGTGCGCTGCAGGCGCGCGATCTCGTCGGCCACGTCGGCTTCGGTGATGCGCCCGCCTTCGGCCAGCGTCGCGAGCCGCGTGACGGACGCCGACAGCTCGCGGAAGTTGCCCGTCCAGCGCGCCTGCGGCGAGGTGACGAACTTCAGGTAGATGCGTCGCGCCTCGGTGTGGAAGCGCACCTGCTCGCCATGCTCGCGGGCAAAGCGCGCCAGCTCGAAGTCGAGGTTCGGCTCCAGGTCTTCCGGGCGGTCGGCCAGGCCGGGCAGGTCGAAGGTCCACAGGTTGATCCGCGCATAGAGGTCTTCGCGGAAGCGCCCCTCGGCCACCCACTGGCGCAGGTCGCGCACGGTGCCGGCGATCAGCTGGAAATCGCTCTCGACCTCGCGGTCGCTGCCGAAGGGCAGGAAGCGCTTCTCTTCGATGGCCTTGAGCAGCATGGCCTGTTCGTCCAGGCCAAGCTCGCCGATCTCGTCGAGGAAGAGCAGGCCGCCGTCGGCGCTGCGCAAGAGGCCCGCGCGTTCGGTCTGCGCGCCGGTGAAGGCGCCCTTCACATGGCCAAAGAGGGCGGACATGGCGCTGTCGCCGCGCAGCGTGGCGCAGTTCACCTCGACAAAGCGGCCGCCCAACTGGTGCCGCGCCTTCTTCATCTCATACACGCGGCGCGCCAGGAACGACTTGCCCGCGCCCGTCGGCCCGAACAGCAGCATCGGCGCCTTCGAGCGCGAGGCCACGCGCTCGATCTGTTCGATCATGCGGTTGAACGCCGGGTTGCGCGTGGCAATGCCCGACTTGAGCAGCGACACGGTGTCTTCGCGCTCGCGCGCAAAGCGCGTGGCGATCTTGTCGTAGCGCGAGAGGTCCAGGTCGATGACGCTATAGCTGCCCGCCGTGTTGCCGAGTGCTTTCTTGCGCGGCGGGGCGGTCTGGATCAGCTTGGCCGGCAGGTAGCGCGCCTCGGCCAGCAGGAACCAGCAGATCTGCGCGACGTGCGTGCCGGTGGTGATGTGGATGAGGTAGTCCTCGGCCTCGGTATCGAAGGCGTAGCCGCGTGTGAAGTCGTGCAGCGTGCTGTAGACCTCTTCGAAATCCCATGGGTCGCGCAGCGTGATCTCGACGCTGCGCACCTCGGTCTCGGGCGAGACGGCCGCGATGTCGGTGCGCAGGCGCTCGAACAGGCCGCGGCTGCGCGCGTCGTGCAGCAGCTCCAGCCGGTGGATGACGATGTCGTCCTGCTGGCACAGGCCGACCGACGGCCGCCAGCGCTCCCAGCGCTGGGCGCCCTTGCCCACGTAGTCGAGCGTGGTGCCGACGAAGCCGATGGCGACGGTCTTGCGCATTCCAGGTCACTATCCAAAAAGATAAATCAATATATCAATGGATCGTATTTTCTGGAAGTTGGGCGTGCCTACATCTGCGATATTGATGCGAAATGCCAATGAAATCATGGTGTTAGGCGGCGATTGGTTGAGGTGGGAATGGCCTGGCATGTCCATTGCACTAGTGAGTGCGTCCATCGATCAACCGGGAGCGCATCATGTGCAGTGGAAAGCAAAAACGTGCGCTCATCATGGCGCGGCGCCACGAGCGGCGAGAGCTGGCGCGGATCGCGCGCCTGCCGCCCCCGGCCCCCGTGCTGCCGCCGCCGCGCGGTAGTTTGCCGGTGGATGTGTCGCAACTGGCACCGCACAACAGCTACGGCCCCGGTCTGCCCCGCTTCGCGCAGCACGGTTACTACGTTGATACGTGGTACGCCTGCGTCGATTGCGGAAAGCATGAAGTCTGGACCGCTGCGCAGCAGAAATGGTGGTATGAAACCGCCAAGGGCTATATCGATTCGATCGCCATCCGCTGCAAGTCGTGTCGCTTGATACGCCGCAGCGGACGCACGATCAGCAAGAAGAACAACGACAACAACAACGGAATCAAAGCATCATGAGTACCTACAACACCCTCCACGTCGAAGACGGCGCCGACATCAAGCTGTGGACCAACGGCGTGCCGGTGGAAGACGATGCCCGCAAGCAGTTGATGAACACGGCCAAGATGCCGTTCATCTTCAAGCACCTGGCGGTGATGCCGGACGTGCACCTGGGTAAGGGGTCGACCATCGGCAGCGTGATCCCGACGCAGGGCGCGATCATCCCGGCGGCCGTCGGTGTGGATATCGGCTGCGGCATGATGGCCGCGCGCACCACGCTCACGGCGGCCGACCTGCCGGACAACCTGCATGGCCTGCGCAGCGCCATCGAGGCGGCGGTGCCGCACGGCCGTACGCAGGGCCCGCGCGATAAGGGCGCCTGGAACACGCCGCCGGAAGCGGTCGACGCGATGTGGGGTGAGCTGGCCGACGGCTTCAAGCGCATCACCGACAAGTATCCGAAGCTGAAAAACACCAACAACTACAAGCACCTGGGAACGCTGGGCACCGGTAACCACTTCATCGAGGTCTGCCTGGATGAAGAGAACCGCGTCTGGTTCATGCTGCACTCGGGTTCGCGTGGGGTGGGCAACGCGATCGGCAACCTGTTCATCGAACTGGCGCAGGCCGATATGCGACAGCACATCGCCAACCTGCCGGACCGCGACCTGGCCTACTTCGAAGAAGGCAGCCAGCACTTCGATGATTACGTCGAAGCCGTGGGCTGGGCGCAGGACTACGCGCGCCGCAACCGCGCGACGATGATGCAGAACGTGATCGCCGCCGCGCGCAAGGTCATCACCAAGCCGTTCGCGGCGGATGTGGAAGCCGTGAACTGCCACCACAACTACGTGCAGCGCGAGACCCACTTCGGGCGTGAGGTGCTGGTGACGCGCAAGGGCGCGGTGTCGGCGCAGAAGGGGCAGCTCGGCATCATCCCGGGTTCGATGGGGGCGAAGAGCTTCATCGTGCGCGGGCTGGGGAACGAAGAGGCCTTCTGCTCGTGCAGCCACGGCGCCGGCCGCACCATGAGCCGCACGCAGGCCAAGAAGCGTTTCACGGTCGACGACCAGATTCGCGCGACGGCCCACGTGGAATGCCGCAAGGACAAGGACGTGATCGACGAGATCCCGATGGCGTACAAGGACATCGACCAGGTGATGGCCGCCCAGGCGGAGCTGGTGGAGATCGTCCACACGCTGCGGCAGGTGGTGTGTGTGAAAGGGTAGCCCTGATCCCAAGCAACAACGACGGCGAAGGGCGGCACACGGTGTCGCCCTTTATCCGTACACAACGACAAGAAGAACACACCATGAACACCCTATCGCAACCCGCCGCCTGCATTGAACTCGACGGCGCGCAGGGCGAAGGCGGCGGCCAGATCCTGCGCACGGCGCTCACGCTGTCGATGCTGACCGGCACGCCGTTCCAGATCGAGCACATCCGCGCCGGGCGCTCCAAGCCGGGCCTGCTGCGCCAGCACCTGACGGCGGTGCAGGCCGCCACCGAGATCAGCGGCGCCACGGTGGAAGGCGCGGAAGCCGGCTCGCAGACGCTGCGCTTCACGCCCGGCCCCATCCGCGGCGGCGACTATCGCTTTGCCATCGGCACGGCCGGCAGCTGCACGCTGGTGCTGCAGACCATCCTGCCCGCGCTGTGGTTTGCCGATGCGCCGAGCACCGTGTCGGTGAGCGGCGGCACGCACAACCGCGCCGCGCCGCCGGTCGATTTCCTGATCCGCGCGTGGCTGCCGCTGGTGGCGCGCATGGGCGTGCTGCAGACGCTCGCGCTCAAGCGCCACGGCTTCTATCCGGCGGGCGGCGGCGAGGTGCTGGCCACCGTCACGCCGTGCGCCGGTGCCCTGGGTACGCTGCACCTGGTGGAGCGCGGCGCGCAACAGGCACTGCGCGCGGACGGCATCGTCGCGGGCGTGCGCGGCGGCGTGGCGCGGCGCGAGCTGGACATGCTGGCCCGCCTCGTGCCCGGCGTGGAAGGCACCGTGCGCGATCTCGGCAACGAAGCGGGCCCCGGCAACGCGCTGGTGTTCGACATCGTGCATGAGCATGTCACCGAGGTCTTCACGGGCTTTGGTGAGCGTGGCGTGACGGCGGAATCCATCGGCCAGGACGTCGCCCGCGCGGCGCTGCGTTACCTGCAGAGCACGGCGGCGGTCGATGAACATCTGGCCGACCAACTCGTGCTGCCGATGGCGCTGGCCGGTGCCGGCAGCTTCACGGCAGTGGCCGCGTCGTCGCATCTCCTGACCAACATCGGCGTGATCGAGAAGTTCCTGCCGGTGAGCTTCGACGTGGAGACCCTGGGGCGGGGCGCACCGGTACGCGTGCGCGTGCAGTAGCACGCCGGGCAGGCACGGCATTCGCGTGGGGTGAGGGACCACCGCACACCGGAGCCGGTCATGGAAAAAGGGAAGCGAGAAAAGCACCCGCACGCGCACAAGCGCGATGCGCTCGTCGAAAAGGCCGTGGAGGACACGTTCCCGGCCAGTGATCCGCCGGCCATTGGCGGCATCACCCGTGTGGTCGACAAGAAGCCGAAGGCGCACCACGGCAAACACGCGCAAAAGCGCAAAGCGAAGTAATGCCGCGCCCGCACTGCCCGTCGACCTGCGGGCGTTGCTGTTGGGGCGCTAGTTGTGCGCGAGGATGTTGACCACGTTGCCGAACGGATCGCGCACATAGAACCGCCGCACGCCCCACGGCTCGTCGGCCAGCGGGTAGACGATCTCCAGGCCAAGCGCCTGGGCGCGCGCGTGCACCGCATCCACGTCGTCCACCTCGATGGACAGCGCCGGCACCGGCGTGCCTGAACCGCCCTCGGTGGCAATGCTGACCTGCGGGGCCATTCTGGCGTCCGCGTCGGCAAAGGTGACGATCCAGCCGTGGTCCATCGCCACCTCCAGGCCGAGGAAATCGGCATAGAACGCGCGGGCGCGCGCCGGATCGGTGGCGTGCAGGTTCGGGACGATGCGTCGGACGGCCATGCGGCGCTCCTGGGCAGAATGGGGCTGCGGCATTGTAGCCATGGCAGCCACGGGCCGTTTGCATGCATCCACGCCCGACATCACGTAAAGTGCGTGCACTCGAACTCAACTTCCCGCACGCCATGGATTTCCTGCAATCGCTGCTGGCCCCCCGCCTGCAAAACGTCGAAACCTCCGCCATCCGTGAGCTCTTCAAGGTGCTCGGCAAGCCGGGCCTGATCTCGTTTGCCGGCGGCTTTCCCGATGCCGCGCTGTTCGACGTCGAAGGCCTGAAGGCCGCCGCCGATACCGCGCTCACCACCGACGCCGCCCGCGCGCTGCAATATGGCGCCACCGAGGGCTTCGAGCCGCTGCGCGAAGCCATCGTCACGCTCATGCAGGCGCGCGGCGTGAAGATCGTCAATACCGACCTGCTCGTCACCACCGGCTCGCAGCAGGGCCTGGACCTGCTTGGCAAGGTGCTGATCGGCGAGGGCGACACCGTGCTGACCGAGGCGCCCACCTTCCTCGCCGCCATCCAGGCCTTCAAGCTGTACGGCGCCAAGGTGGCCGGTGTGCCGACCGATGCGGACGGCCTGGATGTCGATGCGCTGGAGAAGACGCTCGCCACCAGCCGCCCGAAATTCCTCTACGTGATCCCCAACTTCGGCAACCCGAACGGCGCGCTGATGAGCCTCGCGCGCCGCCAGCGCCTGCTGGAGATCGCCGTGCGCCACAACCTGCTGATCGTCGAGGACGATCCCTACGGCGAGCTGTATTTCGACGCGCCGCCGCCGCCGTCGCTGTATGCGCTCAGCCAGCAGACCGAAGGCGCGCAAGGCCGCGTGATCTACCTGGGCAGCCTGTCGAAGGTGGTGGCGCCGGGCCTGCGCGTGGGCTGGATGATTGCGCCGCAATTGGTGCTCGGCAACGCGGTGATGGTCAAGCAGTTTGCCGACGCGCACACCTCCACCTTTGCGCAGGCCACCGCCGCCGCCTACCTGCGCAGCAACCGCCTGGACACCGTGCTGCCGCGCACGCGCGCTGCCTACGCCGAGCGCGCGCACGCCATGGCCGACGGCCTGCGCGCGCTGCTGCCCGAAGCCGAGCTGACCTTCAACCGCCCGCGTGGCGGCATGTTCCTGTGGTGCCGCGTGCCGGGCCGCAATGCGGCGGACGTCGCCAAGATCGCCATCGAGCGCGGCGTGGCCTTCGTGCCGGGCGCGGCGTTCTACCCGGTCGATCCGGACCGCTCGACGCTGCGCCTGTCGTACGTCACCTCGTCGCTCGCGCAGATCGAGGAGGGCGTGCGCAAGCTGGCCGGCGCCATCGGCGAGGTGACTGTCGCCTGACGATCTGACCCACGCTTCATTTCCACCACATCAACCGCCGATCGCCGCGATCATGCCGATGCTGCAAACGCTTCGCTCCGCTGTTCTTGCCCTGGGTGTCGTCGTGGTCGGCTTGCTGCCGGCGGCGGCGCGTGCGGATGACCTCCGCGTGATGAACTCGGGTGGCTTCACCGCTGCGTACAAGGCGCTCGGCCCCGGCTTCGAGCAGGCCACCGGCCAGACGCTGGTGACGGCCTGGGGCCCGTCGATGGGCGCCTCGCCCGAGGCGATCCCCAACCGCCTCGCGCGCGGCGAGCAGGCCGACGTGCTGATCATGGTGGGCGAGGCGCTGGATGGGCTGGCCCAGAAGGGGCTGGTGGACCCGGCCAGCCGTGTGGTGCTGGCCGAGTCGCGCATTGGCATGGTGGTCAAGGCGGGCGCGCCCAAGCCGGATATCAGCACGGTGGACGCATTGCGCAACACGCTGCTGCAGGCGCCGTCGGTGGCGTACTCCGACAGCGCCAGCGGCGTCTACATCGAGACCACGCTGTTCAAGCGCCTGGGCATTGAAGAGCAGATGCGCGGCAAGGCCCGCAAGATCGAGAAGACCCCGGTCGGTATCGTGGTGGCCAGCGGCGAATACGCTATCGGCTTCCAGCAGGTGAGCGAGCTGCTGCCGGTGGCGGGCGTGGATTTTGTCGGCAAGATTCCCGAGCCGCTGCAGAAGGTGACGGTGTTCGCGGCCGGCATTCCGGTCAACGCGGCGCACCCGCAGGCGGCGCGGGCGCTGATCCACTACCTGAGCTCGCCCGAGGCGGCGCCGGCGGTGGCGCAGAGCGGGATGGAACCGGCACGTCAGCCTGAGGGCGCGCACTGAGGTTGCCCGGTCGGGCTGCCATCGAAACCACACGACAGGGCCCAACGGCCTGCACGAATGGCGGGGTGATGCATACCGCCTGCATCCTTGGAGCCCATGGCCTCTCGCGACGACCCTGACGACCCGCACCTCCCCTCGGTTGACGGCAGCGCGCTTCAGGACCCTGGCCTGCTACGCCGCCTGCTTCGCGCGAAGGATCGGATGGATGCCGCCTCGCACGAGGCCTGGCCCGTGAAGCGGCTGGCCGAAGTGAGCGGCGTCACCGAAGCCCACTTTGCGCGCTCGTTCAAGCAGGCCTTCGGCATTCCGCCGCACCGCTACCTGCTCACGCGCCGCATCGAGCAGGCGACCACGCTGCTGCGCGATACCGACCTGCCCATCATCGAGATTGCGTTTGCCACCGGCTGGGAGAGCCTGGGCACCTTCGGCCGCACCTTCCGCGACATCACCGGGCAGAGCCCGAGCGCACTGCGCCGCGAGGCCCAGGTCGCCGCCATGGGCCAACAACTCGACCGGGTGCCCGCCTGCGTTCTGAAGGCCGCGCAGCGGCCGGACCTCGTCACCGCAGTTTCGGAGAAGCGCCGCCGCGTGGCGCAGCGTACAAATCCACCATCAACCAACACGGAGGAGGTGTGATGAACCAAGGGATCAATGTGGTGGGCCTGTACGTCGACGACCAGGACGAGGCGCTGGCGTTCTACGTCGACAAGCTCGGCTTCCGCGTCCATACGGACGTGCGCAACGGCCCGTATCGGTGGCTGACGGTGCAGCATCCGGAGCAGCCCTCGTTCCAGCTCGGCCTGTTCACCCCCGGGCCGCCGATCCACGACGAAGCGACGGCGCAGACGCTGCGTGCCATGGTGGCCAAGGGCGCGATGCCGCCGCTGGTGCTGACCGTGGCCGACTGCCGCGCGACCTACGACAAGCTGCGCACCCGTGGCGTGGAGTTCACGCAAGCGCCGGTGGACCGCTTCGGCAGCGTCGATGCCGGTTTCCGCGACCCGGCCGGCAACGGCTGGAAGATGATCCAGGCGGCGGGAGGCTCGAAATGAGCGGCAGCGCCTGGATTCGGCAGTTTCATCGCTGGGTGTCGATCGTCTTTACGTTGACGGTCATCGCCAACTTTGTCGCCATGGCGCAAGGGCGGGGCGCCCCGCCGCCCTGGGTGACCTACGCGCCGCTGCTTCCGTTGGGGCTGTTGCTGCTGACAGGGCTGGTTCTGTTTGCGTTGCCGTACCTCGGCCATCGCCGCGGGCGACGTTCGGTAGGGGGCCAGGAGGCGCCGAGCGCGAGGGTTTGATGTTTGCGCACGGCGGTGCAGAGATGCGCGAGGGGCGGCGGAGCATCAACGCGCGACCGAATCCGCCGTCTGCCCGAGCAGCACGCGGCGCTCGTCCTCGGAGATGTCTTCGCGGCGGCGCGAGTAGGCCTTCTGCACGCCGGCATACGCCCGCACCGTGGCCGGGCGCGCGGCCACCGCCTCGAACCAGCGCTGCAGGTGCGGGAAGTCGTCCAGGTTCTGGCCATGCCCCTCGTGCGGCACGATCCACGGATACGTTGCGATGTCGGCGATCGTGTAGGCCTCGCCCGCGATGAACGGGCGGTCCGCCAGGCGACGGTTCAGCACGCCGTAGAGGCGGTTGGTCTCCTTCGTATAGCGCTCGATGGCATAGGGCACGCGCTCGGGCGCATACACATTGAAGTGGCCGATCTGCCCGGCCATCGGCCCCAGGCCGCCCACCTGCCAGAACAGCCACTTGAGCACTTCCATGCGGCCCTGCAGGTCGGTGGGCATCAGTTGGTCGGTCTTCTCGGCCAGGTAGAGCAGCATGGCGCCCGATTCGAACAGCACCACCGGCTCGGTGCCCTCGGCCGGGTCGTGGTCGACCAGGGCGGGAATCTTGTTGTTGGGCGAGATGGCGAGGAACTCGGGCTTGAATTGCTCGCCGCGGCTGATGTCGACGGGGATGACGCGGTGCGGCAAACCGGTTTCGGAAAAGAACATCGCCATCTTCAGGCCGTTGGGGGTGGCGCAGTAGTACAGGTCGATCATGGGGGCAGGCTTTTGTGTTGGTGTGTGACAGATTAGGTGCCGTAGCAGCTTTTTGATAGGGCCAGAAATCGCCAATCAGACGGGGCCACTTTGCCGCAAATGCTCATGCGAAGTTCGCGCAAGTGCCGTCAAGTTGCCATGCTATCGTCGCGCCAACCGTGTCCGACCCACCGCCCGCAATGACCACCGCGTCGCCGCTGTCCGCCCCGCCCGTGCCCACCCGCGCCGAGGCTTTCCGCTACTGGCTCAAGCTCGGCTTCATCAGCTTCGGCGGGCCGGCCGGGCAGATCGCGATCATGCATGAAGAACTGGTTGAGCGCCGCCGCTGGATTTCGGAAGGCCGCTTCCTGCATGCACTCAACTACTGCATGGTGCTGCCCGGCCCCGAGGCGCAGCAGCTGGCCACGTACATCGGCTGGCTGATGCATCGCACCTGGGGCGGCGTGGTGGCGGGCGGGCTGTTCGTGCTGCCGTCGCTGCTGGTGCTGATGGCGCTGTCTTACATCTACATGCGCTTCGGCCAAGTGCCGGCGGTGGCGGGCGTGCTGTACGGCATCAAGCCGGCGGTGACGGCGATCGTGGTGTCGGCCGCGTGGCGCATCGGCTCGCGGGCGCTGCGCAATGCGTGGCTGTGGGGCATCGCGGCGGCGGCGTTCGTGGCGATCTTCGCGTTTGCGGTGCCATTTCCGGCCATCGTGCTGGTGGCGGCGCTCATCGGCGGCATTGGCGGGCGCGTCTCGCCGCGTACGTTCCAGACCGGTGCCGGCCACGCGAGTGAAGACGCCGCGCGCGGCGCCCCCGCCGTCATCGACCACGACACCCCCACGCCACCGCACGCACGCTTCGCCTGGTCGCGCTTCGCCAAGGTGCTCATCGTGTTCCTGGCGATCTGGGCGGTGCTGATCGGCGCGCTGGCCTTACGCTTCGGCTGGCACGGCGCACTCACGCAGATGGGCGTGTTCTTCACGCAGGCCGCGCTGCTCACCTTCGGCGGCGCCTATGCGGTGCTGCCCTATGTGTTCCAGGGCGCGGTCGAGCACTACCACTGGCTGACCGCGCCGCAGATGATCGACGGCCTGGCATTGGGCGAGACCACGCCCGGCCCGCTGATCATGGTGGTGGCCTTCGTCGGCTTCGTGGGCGGATGGGGGCAGGCGGTGTTCGGGCCCGAGGCGCTGGCCGCTTCCGCCGCCCTGGGCGCGACGGTGGCGACGGTGTTCACCTTCCTGCCGTCGTTCCTGTTCATCCTGCTGGGTGGGCCCTTCCTCGAAAGCACGCACGGCAACCTGAAGTTCACCGCGCCGCTGTCGGCCATCACGGCGGCGGTGGTGGGCGTGATCGTCAACCTGGCGGTGTTCTTCGCGCTGCGCGTGCTGTGGCCCGACGGCTATGCGGGCCGCTTCGACTGGGTATCCGCCCTGATCGGGCTTGGCGCAGGCGTGGCGTTGTTCCGCTATCGCGTGGGCGTGATTCCGGTCATCCTCGGCTGCGGGCTGGCAGGGTTGGCGGCTCGGATGTTCGCTTAAACCTGCCGCTGGTGCGCAGGCGCCTCCGGCAGCTCGCATGAGCGCGTGTACCACTCCCACGCGGCCGTGCCGCACAGCACCAGCGTCGCCAGCGTGGAGACCGCCAGCGCCGGCAGCTCGGCGGCGACGAGGCCAACCACGCCCAGCGCAAGCAGCCCCAGCCCATGCGCCATGCGCGCGCGGCCGAAGATCGCGCACTTGAACAGCAGGTTGCCGAGCAGGTACAGCCCCGCGCTGCCCAGCACCGCCAGTGCCGCGCCGGCATGCGGATGCCCGACCGGGTGTGCCAGCACGAACTCATCGGCCACCGCACTGACGATGATGCCCGCCACCAGCAGCACGTGGATGTAGGTGTAGGCCAGCCGCGCGAGGCGCCCCGGGTCGGCCGCGTGCGAGATGGTCTGTGCACCGCGCTCGGCAATGGTGTCGAAGTACAGCCACCACATCGCCAGGCTGCCGATGAACGACATCGCCATCGCCGCGATGTTGGCTGCGTTCCAGTCCAGCCCGGCAAAGGTCGAGCCCGTCACCAGCACCGACTCGCCCAGCGCGATGATGATGAACAGCGAGCAGCGCTCGGCCATGTGGCCGCCTTCCACGTTCCAGTCGTCGACGCTCGAGCGGCCGAGGCCGGGCGTGTAGAAGCCTGTCGATGGGCCGATCCACTCGATGCCGAGCGCGATGATCCAGCAGGCCCAGCGCGTGGCGTCTTCCGCCAGGCCCCCGGCCAGCCAGAACACCGCCGACACGCCCAGCCACACGGTAATGCGCTGGAAGTTGCGCCGCATGCCCAGCGACTCGCCGCGCATCGCCCACAGCGAGAACAGCGTGCGCCCGAACTGCATGAAGGCATAGGCACCCGCAAACGCCAGCCCGCGCGAGCCGAACGCCTGCGGCAGCGAGGCCGAGAGCAGCAGCCCTGCCGTCATCAGCACCAGCATCAGCACGCGGATGGCGAGCTTCTCGGGGTCAAGCCAGTTGGTGACCCACGAGGTGAAGATCCACACCCACCACACCGCCAGCATCAGCAGCAGCGTCTGCGCGCCGCCTTGCAGGGTGAAGTTGCCGATCAGCAGATGCGAGAGCTGCGTGACCGCAAACACGAACACCAGGTCGAAGAACAGCTCGATGTTGGTGACGCGGTGGTGGCCGTGTGCACCGGCCGGAGCCAGGCGGAGGTAGCTGCGGGGCATGGGGCGCGGTGTGTCAGGACGCCTGCATGCCGAGCGTGATGGTGCCCGCGCCCACCAGCACCGCGCCGCCGGTGTAGCCGAAACGGCGCTGCGCGGCCACGCTGGTCAGGCGGTGGGCGAGCAGCTTGGCCGCCAGCGCGTACATCGACGCGTTGAGCGCGGCCAGGCACACGAAGGTCGGCAGCAGGATCGCGCTCTGCGAGGCGAAGGTCTGGTCGGCCGAGATGAACTGCGGCACGAAGGCGACGAAGAAGACGATGCTCTTGGGGTTGAGCGCGGTCACGGTCCAGGCGGACAGGAAGCGGCGCTTGGCGGACTTTTGCTGCACGGGGATGGTGGCTTCCGGCGCATCGTCGCGCAGGCGCCGCGCGCCGAGGATCGACTTGATGCCGAGGTAGACGAGGTAGGAGCCGCCGACCAGCTTGAGCATGGTGAAGGCGGCGGCCGATGCGGCGAGCAGGGCGCCCGCGCCGGCCAGCGAGACGGCCATTGCGGTGGTGTCGCCGGCGGCGACGCCCGCGACCGTGCTCCAGGCCGAGCGGCCGCGGTTGGCGAGCGAATCACCAATCACCAACAGGATGGTCGGGCCGGGGATCAGCAGGACGATGATGCTTGCGCCGATGAAGGCTAGCCAGGTGTGGAGGGGCATCGCGGGTCTCCTTTCAGGTGGGTTTTCTTGTGCGGTTGGCACAGTTATCCACGAAAATTTTGGGGCGTCAAATGCTGGGGAGGGTGTTGGTCTTTTTTGGGGCCTTGGTGGTCTGCCTCCCTTTCGCCCCCTGCCGGGGCCGACCTACTTTTCTTTGTCTTGCCAAAGAAAAGTAGGCAAAAGAAAGGCGCGCCGAGATGGCGAAAGCCTCCTTGAATTTCTGTCGCAGGGAGGGAGAGGAGGCAAACTCGCTTCGCTCAGACAGCCTCCTCTCTTTTTCCTCCCTGCAACAGAAATTCAAGGCGCCATCTAGGCAGAACGTCAAAAGACAAAAACCAAACCGACGAGAAGCGCGGGCATGCGCAGAGGTGTGCGTTGATAGCAAGCCCGGCAAGAGCCGGTTTGCTTTGCCCCTGCCCTAGATGGCGCCTTGAATTTTTGTAAGCGGGCGGAAAAAAGAAGGAGGCTGTCTGAGCGAAGCGAGTTTGCCTCCTTCTCCGCCCGGTTACGAAAATTCAAGGAGGGGATCGCCATCTCGGGCGCGCCTTTCTTTGCTTACTTTCTTTGGCAAGACAAAGAAAGTGAGTCAGCCCCGGCAGGGGATGAAACAGGGGATGCACCACCAACAAAAAAAATCTAAGCATGCCGCCGGGCAGCAAGCGCAACGCCCCCAACCAGCAACAGCGCAGCCAGCACTTCAAGCCAGTGCGGCCAGCGCCCTTCATAAACGAACCCATAGAGCAGCGCAAACACCGTCTCAAACACAATCATCTGCCCCGACAGCGTCAACGGCAGCTTGCGGCTGGCCGCATTCCACAGACTGTTGCCGAGCACCGAAGCCCCCAGTGCCACGCCGGCATTGACCAACCAGAACATCCACCAGGCTGCTGCGGGCTGCGCAGAACTCGTCGCCATGCCGGGCATCAAAAACGCCGGCACCGCCAGCACCACCGACAACCCCCCGGTAGCAATCCCAGTCAACAACGACCACTCCCGGCTGGAGAACTGCGGATGCTTGCGCAAATACCGCGCATTGCACACCGCATACACGGTCCAGCACGCCAACGCCCCGGCCGCCATCAGCAGACCGATCATGTAAGTGTTGCCACCCGCACCGGCATGCACGGCAGGCGCGTCGGCGTAGATGCACACCACGCCCGCCGCCGCCATCAGCAACGGCAACGCCAGTCGCCGCAACGGCACACTGCCCCGCTCAGCCGCCCCCGCCAGCGTGACCGTCACCGGCAGCAGCCCGACGATCAACGACACCGGCGCTACCCCGGCGCGCTGCACGCCACCGGCCACGCACAGGTAATAGAGCAGGTTGCCCGGCAGCGACAGCCACAGCAGCGCCGCCCAATCGCGCCGCGTGGTCTTGCGCCACAGCGTGCGCCACACCGGCAAGGCCAGCGCCAGCGACAGCACCCCATACAGCAGATACCGCGCCGCCGACAGCGCCAGCGGCGAGAACGCCGGCAGCATCTTCGGCGCCACGAAGATCACGCCCCACAGCGCCCCGGCCGCGACGCCGCAGCCGATGCCCTTGAGGTGATCGCGCCGCCGGTCGTGCGGCGTGTGCGGTGTCTGCGCGAGGTGCGTTGCGGTGGAGGTGTCGCCGACAGCCATGGAAGTGCCAGTCCGGAAGAACAATCGAACCGGCACTCTGCGCGCACGCGAGCCGCCCGTCTTGGCGAAGACGGCAGCGCGTTGGCAAAAACGGAAAGCTGAAGTGGCGTCAGCCGTGCCGCACGGCAGCGGGCGTGGTGCCCAGGGCGGTCTTGAGATGGCGCGTCAGGGCGCTCTGGTCGTAGTAGCCGGTGCGCGCGGCAATCTCGGCAATGGGCAGGGCGGTGGCTTCCAGCAGCGACAACGCGTGCCGCAAGCGCACCTCGGCCAGCCGCGCGTGCAGCGTGGTGCCATAGGTGGCGCGGAACAGGGTGGCGAGACGGCGCGCGCTCACGCCAACGTCGGCCGCCAGTTCACCAACCGTCAGGGGCTCGGCATAGCGCTGGTCGATGGTGCGCCAGGCGTGTTCGGCGCGCGGGTCTGGCCGGGCGCGGAGCTGTGTCGACTGGTTGGCCGGATGCGCCGCCAGCGTCGCCAACGCCAGCGCAGACCACGCGTCGGCCAAGGTGTCATCGATGACGGGGCCGGCATGCGGAGCGTGCGCGCTCTGCAGCCACGTGGTCAGCGCGCGCAGGCCGGGCGTGAGCGGGAAGAACACCTGGTCGGCCAGGCCGCCGAGGTGAGGTGCGCGGTCGGTGGGGGCTGCGATGTCCAGCACGATGAAGCGGTTGGCGCCGGACGCCTCGAAGGCGTGCGTTGCGCCGGCGGGGATCAGCGCAGCGTGGTGCGTGTCGACCCGGCCGCCATGGCCGTCCACCTCCATCTCCAGCACGCCACGCGCGGGCATCACGACCTGCACAAAGTCGTGGGCGTGGGGGGCAGCGGCGAGGCCGTAGGTGCGGAAATCCAGCATCGGCGCAGGATACACCTGGCGCCGGGCAAAAAAATACCCGGCTGGTGCGCCGGGCTCGAACTTTCACGGGCGAGGGCCCGCGAGAAGAGGAACGAGCGGCATCATGCCTTGCCCATGTGACAGTCACATGTCAGTCACGCTTCCGTAATCGTCACGATGTTGGGGTAGAACGCGAGCATGCCGGCCACCGCCTCGGCCATGGGGATGGGGATGGGGTGCTCGTACGTCCACACCGCATTCGTGGCGCGCTCGTCGCCGGCCACGATGGTGTAGTACGACGCCTGGCCCTTGTACGGGCATTGGCTGTGATGCTGGGTGCGCTCCAGCAGGTTCATCTGCACGTCGTCGCGCGGGATGTACAGCACCGGCGGGAGCGAGCGTTCGCGCAAGGTGCGCGCAGCCCGCGTGTCGGCGATGGTGTAGCCGTTGAAGGTGACCGTAACGCGACGCGGGTTGGCTTCAACAACGATGGGGGATTTCAGTTCCAGCTCGGACATGCGGACCTCCTGCATCGGATGGCGGGGCCCCGCGCATGCGGGGGCTCCGATTCAATGTAGTGGATGGCCGCTGTCCGTGCCCGACGCGGCTGGCGTGAGGGCTTACCAGTGTGTCTCGCTCTCCGGCGTGGATGACACTCGGTGGATGGCGAGGTCCGCCCCCATGAACTCGGCCTCGCGGTCCAGCCGCAGGCCCACCAGCTTGCGCAGCGCGCCGTAGACCACCGTGCCGCCCACCAGCGCGATCACGATGCCGCCGGCCGTGCCCGCCACCTGCGCCCAGAACGACACGCCGCCCAGGCCGCCCAGCGCTTTCAGGCCGAAGATGCCGGCCGCGATGCCGCCCCAGGCGCCGCACAACCCATGCAGCGGCCACACGCCCAGCACGTCGTCGATGCGCCAGACGTTCTGCACGCGCGTGAACATCCACACGAACAGCACGCCAGCCATGCCGCCGGTGGCCAGCGCCCCCAGCGGATGCATCACGTCGGAGCCCGCGCACACTGCCACCAGGCCAGCCAGCGGGCCGTTATACGAGAAGCCGGGGTCATTCTTGCCGGCCCACCACGCGGTGAGCGTGCCGCCCACCATGGCCATCAGCGAGTTGAGGGCGACCAGGCCGCTCATCTTGTCCAGCGTCTGCGCGCTCATCACGTTAAAGCCGAACCAGCCCACTGCCAGCACCCACGCGCCCGCGGCCAGGAACGGGATGTTCGACGGCGGATGCGCGGCGACGCGGCCGTCGTCCTTGTAGCGGCCGTGGCGCGCGCCCAGCAGCAGCACCGCCGGCAGCGCGATCCAGCCACCCACCGCATGCACCACCACCGAGCCGGCAAAGTCGTGGAACTCGGCGCCCGTGGCCGCCTGCAGCCAGTGCTGGATGCCAAAGCGCTCGTTCCAAGCGATGCCCTCGAAGAACGGATAGACGAAGCCGACCAGCACGAAGGTCGCCGCCAGTTGCGGCTCGAAGCGCGAGCGCTCGGCAATGCCGCCCGAGATGATGGCGGGAATCGCCGCCGCGAAGGTCAGCAGGAAGAAGAACTTCACCAGTTCGTAGCCGTTCTGCTGGGCGAGCACGTCGGCGCCCGTGAAGAAGTTGACGCCATAGGCGATCGAATACCCGATGAAGAAGTACGCGATGGTGGACACGGCAAAGTCGACCAGGATCTTCACCAGCGCATTGACCTGGTTCTTCTTGCGGACGGTGCCCAGCTCAAGGAAGGCGAAGCCGGCGTGCATGGCCAGCACCATGATGGCGCCCAGCAGGATGAAGAGCGCGTCGCCCCCGGTTTTTATGGTGTTCATGGCGGTTGTCGTGCGGATGGGAGGGTGCGTCCTTGTGGTGCCGCATGCCCACAAATGACGCAAAAAGCGTCGACAAACGCAAAATCCGTTCCATGCTGGCGCACATTCGGTGCGTCAGGCACCAACGCCGTGCGGAGGTGGGGTGGGCCGCAGGCAGTCAGGTGACGGCTACCTTATCGCCCAAATTCGGTGCGTGCTTGCGCGTATTCGGTGCGCGTTGGGGCGCGTGCGCGCAGGATTGGTGCGTTACTTGGACTCGCCTTCAGCCTGGGCGGCCTTGGCGGCAGTCAGGGCAAAGGACGCGGCAATCGCGTTCCACAGCGGCTCGTAGCGCTGGCGCACCACGCTGGCCTGCTCGGGCGAGGCGGCGGGCGATTGCATATGCAGCATCAGCAGGGCGCCGTCCGCCGGCAGGATAAACACGCGGCCGACCAGCGTATTGCCCGTGGCGTGCGGCACGCGCGGGCCCGGCGCCTCGCCGATATAGCTGGCCCACACGCCCGTGCGTCCGCCGAACGGCTGCGTGCCCCAGCCGATCAGCCGACACGGCAGCGACACTGTTTGCCGTACCGATTCGCGCAGCCAGCGCGGCTCGCGGCTCTCGGGCACCGGTTCGAGCTCGCCATCGTGCGGGCGCACCAGCAGTTCGATGCGCGACAGCCCCGCGCCGCCCTGGTTGGCCCAGGCGCCGATCGCCACGCGGCCCGGGTCGGGCTTGCGTGGCGCAGCAGGTGGTACGCGCTCCCACGAGAACGGCAGGCGCAACGCCAGGCCGGCGCCGCGCGCGTTCGGCCAGTCGGCCAGCGTGACGCCCTGGGTGAAGCGGCTGCCCAGCTCATCGCCCGGGCGGTCGTCGTAGACCACTGCCAGCAGGGTCTGCAGCGTGGCCCGGTCGAGCTCGCCTTGTGCGCGCACACTCACGCGCTGGGCCAGCGCCTGCGCGGTCTGTTCGGTCTGGGTGGCAATCGCCACACTCGACTGGTGCACGTCGAGCACGCGCTCGATCAGCAGCTGGCGCTCGTCATCGGCCAGCGGAATGCCGGCGATCAGGCGGCGCGTGTGGGCCAATGCCTGCGGGAACGTGTCGTCGAATTGGGTGCGGGCGCGGATCAGGTCTTCGCGTTGCCCCGGGTAGCGCTGGATGGCGCGGTCGAGCGCCTGCGCCTGCACCGTCAGGAAGCCGAGCACACCCACCAGGCCGGGGATGCCGCCCGGGGTGTAATCCCACGCAAGGGCGTGCAGGGGCCACGCCAGCAAGGCGATCAAATACCAGCGCAGCGTTGCGCGGCGTGACATGGTTGGTGCCCCCCGAGGCCAGCAGCGGTGCCGGCCAAAGCCGAACTGTAGCGATTTGTATTGATTGTGTGCAAGCTAGGCATCACCCCGATCCGGGGCGGATGTTGCTTTCATGCGCCCCGCGCGTGGCGATCGGATCACTGTAGAGGCTTCCCCAATGGGCATCCAAAAGCGCCCGTCGGGATCGCCGTTGCCGTGGCGTTTGACTGGTTGACGTTTACGTCACGCCCGAAAATACTGTCTCCACGACGACCGACCGGCACGCCGCGCATTGTGCGGCGCACAAAACCTCCAACGCCGGCGCCCACTCTTTCGAAGGTGGAGACATGACCGATCTTTCCGCCGCCCGCGCGGCCGAACCGACCCCGGCCAGCGAGCCCGTCGCGCCGCGCTACAAGGTTCGCTTCGTCACGGCCGCGTCGCTGTTCGACGGCCACGATGCGTCGATCAACATCATGCGGCGCATCCTGCAGTCGATGGGCTGCGAGGTGATCCATCTCGGCCACAACCGCTCGGTGGACGAGGTGGTCAACGCTGCCTTGCAGGAAGACGTGCAGGGCATCGCGGTCTCCAGCTACCAGGGCGGCCACGTCGAATACTTCAAGTACATGATCGACGCGTTGCGCGCGCGCGGCGGCGAGCACATCCAGGTGTTCGGCGGCGGCGGCGGCGTGATCGTGCCGGCGGAGATCCGCGCGCTGCAGGACTACGGCGTGGCGCGCATCTACAGCCCCGAAGACGGTCAGCGCATGGGCCTGGCCGGCATGATTGCCGACATGGTGCGGCGCTGCGATCTCGATCTCTCCGCCTATGCGCCGACCACGCTGGAGCCCGTGGCCAACGGGGATCGGCGCGCGCTGGCGCAACTGATCACCGCGCTGGAATCGGGCCGCGTTGATCCGGCATTGCGGCAGGCCGTGCACGATCGCGCGGCGGCCGTGCATACGCCGGTGCTCGGCATCACGGGCACGGGTGGCGCGGGCAAGTCATCGCTCACGGATGAGCTGATCCGCCGCTTCCGCCTCGACCAGCAGGACCGCCTGCGCATTGCCGTGATCTCGATCGACCCGTCGCGGCGCAAGTCGGGCGGGGCGCTGCTGGGCGATCGCATCCGCATGAACGCGATCAACCATCCGAACCTCTTCGTACGCTCGCTCGCCACACGCGAGGCCAGCAGCGAGATTTCCGACGCGCTGCCCGATGCGATTGCGGCGTGCCGCGCGGGCGGCTTCGACCTCATCATCGTCGAGACTTCGGGCATCGGCCAGGGCGATGCGGCCATCGTGCCGCACGTCGATCTGTCGCTGTACGTGATGACGCCCGAGTTTGGCGCGGCCAGCCAGCTGGAGAAGATCGACATGCTCGATTTTGCCGACCTGGTGGCGATCAACAAGTTCGACCGCAAGGGCGCGCAGGACGCGTGGCGCGACGTGTCCAAGCAGGTGCAGCGCAACCGCGAGCAATGGCATGCGAAGCCGGAAGACATGCCGGTGTTCGGCACGCAGGCCTCGCATTTCAACGATGACGGCGTGACGGCGCTGTACCACGCACTGGCCGATCGGCTGGCTGAACGCGGCATGGCATTGGCGGACCGTACGCTGCCGCGCCCGGCCGGCCCTTGCTCCACCAGCCACGACGCCATCGTGCCGCCCGCGCGCGTGCGCTACCTGGCCGAGCTGGCCGACACCGTGCGCGGCTACCACCGCCGTGTCGACGCGCAAAGCCGCCTCGCGCGCGAGCGCCAGCAGCTGCGGGCCAGCCGTCGCATGCTGGAAGCGGCCGGCACCACCGGCGATGCGCTGACCGCCCTCGACACGCAAGCCGCCGAGCGCGACACGCAGCTCGGCGCCACCGAACGCAAGCTGCTCGCCATGTGGCCCGACCTGCGCCGCGCGTATTCCGGCGACGAGTACGTCGTGAAGATCCGAGACCGGGAGATCCGCACGCAGCTCACGCACACGACGCTCTCCGGCACCACCATCCGCAAGGTCGTGCTGCCGCCGTTTGAAGACGATGGCGAAGTGCTGCGCTGGCTGATGCGCGAGAACGTGCCGGGCAGCTTCCCCTACACCGCCGGCGTGTTCGCCTTCAAGCGCGAGAATGAAGACCCGACCCGCATGTTCGCGGGCGAGGGCGACGCCTTCCGCACCAACCGCCGCTTCAAGCTCGTCTCCGCCGGCATGGATGCCAAGCGCCTGTCCACCGCGTTCGACTCCGTCACGCTGTACGGCGAAGACCCGGACCTGCGCCCGGACATCTACGGCAAGGTCGGCAACTCGGGCGTGTCCATCGCCACGTTGGACGACATGGAGGTGCTGTACGACGGCTTCGACCTGACCAGCCCCGCCACCTCCGTCTCGATGACGATCAACGGCCCGGCGCCGACCATCCTGGCGATGTTCATGAACACCGCCGTCGACCAGAACCTCGCCAAGTTCCGCGCCGACAACGGCCGCGAGCCGACCGAGGGTGAGGAGGCGAAGATCCGCGCGTGGGTGCTGCAGAACGTGCGTGGCACGGTCCAGGCCGACATCCTCAAGGAAGACCAGGGCCAGAACACCTGCATCTTCTCGACCGAGTTCTCGCTCAAGGTGATGGGCGACATCCAGGAATATTTCGTGCACCACCAGGTGCGCAATTTCTACTCGGTGTCGATCTCGGGCTACCACATTGCCGAGGCCGGGGCGAACCCGATCTCGCAGCTCGCCTTCACGCTCGCCAACGGCTTCACCTATGTGGAGGCGTACCTCGCGCGCGGCATGCATATCGACGACTTTGCGCCGAACCTATCGTTCTTCTTCTCCAACGGCATGGACCCGGAGTACAGCGTGCTGGGCCGCGTCGCGCGCCGCATCTGGGCGGTGACGATGCGCGACAAGTACAGCGCGAACGAGCGCAGCCAGAAGCTGAAGTACCACGTGCAGACCTCGGGCCGCTCGCTGCACGCGCAGGAGATCGCCTTCAACGACATCCGCACCACGCTGCAGGCGCTGATCGCCATCTACGACAACTGCAACAGCCTGCACACGAATGCCTACGACGAGGCCATCACCACGCCCACGGCGGAATCGGTGCGGCGCGCGCTGGCCATCCAGCTCATCATCAACCGCGAGTGGGGCCTGGCGAGGTGCGAGAACCCGAACCAGGGCAGCTTCATCATCGACGAGCTGACCGACCTGGTGGAGGAGGCCGTGCTGCAGGAGTTCGAGCGCATTGCCGAGCGCGGCGGCGTGCTGGGTGCGATGGAGACCGGCTATCAGCGCGGCAAGATCCAGGAGGAGTCGATGCTGTATGAGCAGCGCAAGCATGATGGCTCGCTGCCGATCATTGGCGTCAATACGTTCCGCAATCCGGAGGCGGAGAGCACGGTGCCGACGCATATCGAGCTGGCGCGCTCCAGCGAGGAAGAGAAGCAGAGCCAGCTTGCGCGCTTGCGGGATTTTCATACGCGCAATGCTGGCGAGGCGCCAGCCATGCTGCAGCGGCTGCAGCGTGCTGTGATCGAGGATCAGAACGTGTTTGCTGTGCTGATGGACGCGGTGCGGGTTTGCTCGCTCGGGCAGATTACGCACGCGCTGTTTGAGGTGGGCGGACAGTACCGCCGCAATATGTGAGGTGGCGGCGAGGTGGCGGCGATTAGGACTGCGCTGCCAGTTCAACGGCGCGCGCCGCCTGAGCGGCGGTGTCGGCAAGCCAGTGCTGGCGCTCGGCGTCGCTGCTGGTCGCCACCACGCCGAACAGCGAGCGCATCACGTGCTTGACGCCGCAGTAGCGCAGGATGCCCTCGCCCCAGATGCGCTCCAGCGGGTCGCCAAACACGGCCCGTTCGCGCGCGACGGGCGTATTGCCGGTGTTGATGACCAGGGCAGCGCGCGTGCGCAGCAGCCCGATCGGCGCATCGCCCTGGTCATCGCCCTTGGCAAAGGTATAGGCCGCATTGGGGGCGAAGACCCGATCGATCCAGCCCTTCATGAGCGCGGGCGGCATGCCCCAGCAATTCGGGTGGACCACGGCCAGCAGGTCGCTGTCGCGCAGCTCGGCGATATGCGCCTGCACCTGCGGGTCCTGAGTTGGCTGGCCGCGCGCTTCTTCCGCAGTCAGGAGTGGGTTGAACCGTTCCTCAAGCAGATCGTGGAGGGTGACATCGCATCCCAGCGCGCTCCAGGTCGCCTTGATCTGGTTGGCTAGGGCGTGATTGAAGCTGGCGGGGGCCGGATGCCCCACGACGATCATGGCTCTCATGGATGGCGTTGCGTGGTGCAAGATGGGTCAGGGGTGCGGGCGGCGTTGGCTGCCGATCCAAATTCAGCGCGCGATTCGCATTCGCCAGGATGATGCCCGATCCTGCGGCGCGCTGTTCGATACGGGGGCATGCCGATTGCCCCCTGGCGATTAGTGAGTTTGACCTGTGCCGCTGCCATACGTCTGGAACACCGACAGATCCGGATACTTGCTGCGGATCAGCGTCCACTCGCTCTGGTCGAAGAACGTGCAGGCGTCGCGGCTCATGCGCTTGGCGACTTCCAGGCAGAAGCGCACCGCCTCGGCCAGGTCGGTCTCGTGGTCGGCCGACGAATCGCTGCCCGCCACCACCGACTGCGCCGTGAGCGCCACGCCCACCACCGGCGCGTGCGTGGCCACGTGCGGCTGCATGATGCTGTTGAAGTGGTACAGGCCGTTGTCATACGGCGTGATGTCCTGCTGCGAGATCGGGAACGTCACCGCCGGGCAGCCGGTGGTCGATTCCATGATGCCGACCAGGTCCGGCGCCACGCGCAGGATGTAGCCCTGCATGGCGGTGGGCGAGATCGCAAAGCCGCGATGCTTGACGATGCTGTTGCCCTTGGACGCGTCGATGGAGAGGATCGCCTCCATCTCCTTGAGCACTTCGTACTCGTTCATGGTTGACGACGAGACCGGCATGCCCATGAAATCCACCGGCTTGCGCGGCGTGATCGACACGTCGGTCGACAAGTGGGTGGTGACGATCACGTCGCCGGCGAGCTGGTCGCCGCGCTGCTTCATCTGCATCAGCTTGAGTGCCACCGCCAGCGAGGCGATCGGGCCGTCGGCGTCCGACACCAGGCCCACGCGGTGCGGGTAGGCGCCAATCGCGCCATTGCGGCCGATCACGCCCAGCGTGGCCGGGCGGCCCGGCACGCCGTGGCTGGTGCCGTTGATCTTGATGGCGACGAAGTAGGTCAGCTTCTTGGTGTCCTCGGGCGGTTCATCGTGGACTTCCGTCACCTCGACGGTCACGCCGTCGCTCGTGTAAGGCGCAAAGAAGTCGTTGATCTTCTGCGTGGTGATGCTCTTGGTATCGAGAAATTCGATGATGTCGAGGACTTGCTTCAATGCCATATCGGTTCTCCGTTCAGGTGGATTGGGAGCGTGCTGTGCAAGACAGCGTAGGTGGCGCCCAAGCCGGATGCCATGGATGGGCGCCGTATTTCCTAGGTGGAAGAGTTGGATCAGAACCGGTGCCGCATCCCGACCCGGTAGACGATCTGGTTGCCGCTGGTCGACGACGGCAGCACCGCCGACACCTTGGCGTGCGCGGTCGGCCCCAGCGCGCGCTGCCAGCTCACCATGCCGTAGACGTCGGTGCGCTTGGACAGGCTGTAATCGACAATGCTGTTGAGCTGGTGGTAGGTGTTCTTCTCGATGCGCGTCATGGCGTAATCCAGCCCCGCGTACCAGGCCGGGGCGAAGCTGACTTTCGTCCCCACCTCGTACGCCTGCGCGGTGACGCCGTGGCCGTCGTAGTCCTTCAGGCGCGTGTTGGTGGCCATGCCGTGCAGCCACACCTTGCCGAAGTCGTACGAGGCACCGACGCCGGCGATGCGCTGGTTCGAGATCTTCTGGTAGACGCTGCAGACCGGCAGCGCGTGGAACGCCGCGCCGCCGATCGGCAGTGCCGAGCCGAGCGCGAACACGTGCGGGTCGTTGATGTTGGTGTACGCCCCGCCGATCTTGAAGGCACCCTTGGCATACAGCAGGCCCGCGCTGACCGTGCGCTTGTTGAAGTTGCTGAACTCGCGCCCCGAGACCGGATCGCGCCCCGGCGATTGGCCGAAGCCGTACATCGCGCCGCCTGACAGCGTGCCGCCGCCCAGGCCCACCTCCGGGCTCATCCACAGCACCGAGTTGTCGATGCGCTGGCCGCTCACGCGGTCGATGTCGATGAAGTGGTATTGGTAGTTGCCGCCATACGTGCTGCCAGCCGCAAAGTTGGCGCCCAGCAGCGTGCCCATCAGGTCGTACTGGCGGCCAAGCGTGAGCGTGCCGGCGGTGCGATTGGACAGGCCGACCCAGGTCTGGCGCCCGAAGAAGCTGTTCGGGATGGCGCTCTGGCCGTTGTGGACGTGAAAGCCGCTCTCCAGCGTGAACACGGCCTTGGTGCCGCCGCCCAGCTCTTCCGACCCGCGCACGCCAAAGCGGCTGCCCTGGCGCACCCCGCTGGGCAGCGACCACAGGTGGCCGCCGGCGCCGGCGTTGGTCACATAGTCCACGCCTTCATCCAGGATGCCGTACAGCGTGACGTTGCTCTGCGCGCTCGCGGCATCGGCCAGCAGGCCGGCGCTGGCCGCCAGCGCCATGGCGCCGCGACGGATGGCCGATCGTGTGGCGAAGCGCTCCCCTTGCGCGTCGCCATGGGCGCGCGCCCTCGCATGCAGTGCTTGCATGTTCTCCCTCAGTCTTCTTGGTGTGGTGGCCGCTGCACGGGCGTGCAGCGGCGTCTGCGGGCGCGGCCTGGGGTCACCCCGGCGCGGCCCGGCGTGGTGGTCAGGCGGTCACGGCCTGCCCGACCCGTGCGGTGATGTCGCCGGCCGGCAGGTCAACCAGCGGCTCATTGGCGACAAACAGGCGGGCCGGCTTTGGGCCGACCAGCAGCACGCGCTCGTCGGTCACTTCCAGCCAGTCGCCTTCGGGGATGCCGAGCACGCGCACCTCGGGGTTCACCACCAGGAACTCGGCGATGCGCTGGTCGCGCGTTTCGCCCTGGTGGCCCGGCGGCAGCTCGTTGTTGTAGTGCGGGTTGATCTGGAACGGGATCAGCCCCAGCGCATCGAACCCCTGCGGATCGACGATCGGCATGTCGTTGGTGGTGCGCAGCGTCGGGCAGCTCATGTTGGTGCCCGCGCTCCAGCCGACGTACGGCGTGCCACGCTTGACCGCCGCGCGGATCGGCTCCAGCAGCCCCCACTCGCGCATCAGTTGCAGCAGCCGCCACGAGTTGCCGCCGCCCACCAGGATCAGCTCGGCCTCTTCAATGGCGACGATGGTGTCGTCGAATTCATGGATGCCGCGCACCTCGATGCCCAGCGGCGCGAGCGCCTGCTGCACGGTGTCGCGGTAGCTGTCCCATGACATCGTCACGCCGGCAAAGGGGATGAATACGGCGCGCTTGCGGCCTTGGCTGAGCTTCTCGAAGGCGGGCAGCGCGTGCTGCAGGTATTCGCCGCCCGGGTTGCGCGAGTTGGAGAGGAGGAGTAATTCCATATCGGGTTCCTTGTGATGAGAGATCGGTCAGGCGGAGGCCGTCTCGGCCGCCAGCGCGCGGATGCCCGCCACGGCGCGGTCGATTTCCGCCTCGGTGTTGAAGTACAGCGGCGAGATGCGCACCATCTTGTCGATGCCGTGGCGCTGCAGGATCGGCAGCGCCATGAAGTGCCCGGCCTCGATGATCACGCCCTCAGCCTCCAGGCGTGCCACGATGGCGTCCGCCCCTACGCCGCGCACGTTGAAGGGCACGATCATCAGGCGGTCGGCATCGCGCGCCGGGCCATAGAGCTCGATGCCGTCGAGCGTGCGCAGCTGCGCGACGGTGTAGTCGGTCAGCGCGCGTACGCGCTGGTGGATGGCCGAGATGCCGATGCCGTTGGCATATTCGATGGCTGCGCCCAGGCCCAGGATGGACGGCACGATCGGGCAACCCGCCTCGAAGCGCTTGGCCGTGGTCTGCAGCGTCACGGCCTGCGTGGCAATGTCGAAGCCCGCGTTCCACCAGCCCACCAGCGCCGGTTCCATCTGCGGGATCAGCTCCGCGCGCGCGAACAGGAGGCCGCTGCCCTCCGGCCCACGCAGTGCCTTGCGCCCGCATGCCGCCAGGAAATCGCAGCCCAGCGCGCGCACGTCGATCGGCACCAGCCCGAGCGATTGCGATGCATTGATCAGCGTGAGGATGCCGCGCGCGCGCGCCAGCGTGCAGATGGCCTCGATGGGCTGCAGCGCGCCGGTGGCGTTGGGCAGGTGCGAGACCGAGATCAGGCGCGTGCGCGGCGTGAGCATGGCGGCCAGCACGTCGAGCGGGATCATGCCGCCGTCATCGACCGGTACCACGCGCACGTTGACGAGGCCGGCTTCCTGCAGGCGCAGCCATGGTGCCTGGTTGCTCATGATCTCGGCGTTGGTGATGATGACCTCGTCACCGGGTTGCCAGCGGAGGCCGCGCGCGATCAGGCTGATGGCCTCGGTGCCGTTCTTGGTGAAGGCGATTTCCTCCGCCTGCGCGCCGATGAACGCGGCAGCCGCGGCACGCACGGCTTCCACGCGTGCGTAGGTTTCCTTGCGGAAGGCGGGCAGGTACGGACCGACCTGCGCGGTGCGGCTCAGGTAATCCGTCATCGCGTCGATCACCTGGCGCGGCGGCACGGAGGCCGCGGCGTGGTCGAGGTAGGCGAGGTTCGGCACCAGCAGCAGGTCGCCGCGCGTGCGTGCCCAGAGGGCGTCATTGGAAGACGTCATGCCAAGTCCTTATTTGATGAACAGCCGGCCGGTGACGATCGGCTTGAAGAAGCTGTAGAGCGTGTCGCCGGCGATGAAGCCCGCAGCCATGGTGGCGCAGGTCGATTCACCCGCCGCGCCGTAGCGCTTGCGTACCGCAAAGCGGATCGCCAGACCCGTGAGCACCGCCCAGCCCGCCGCCGGGAAGCCCAGCAGCAAGCCGGTCGCCATCAGCACGCCGAGCTGCTTGCGCGTGCCGCCCACCCACTGCAGCAGCGCGCCGGGCACGGCCCACATCGCCAGCTTGAGCGCCACGTCGGCCGACACGCCGGCCTCGATGGTGGCCACGTACACCTTGGCCACCGGCGGGAACAGGTTGTGCGAGAAGAAGTACGGATACGCCAGCACCACGGTGATGGCCGAGACGATGAAGCCGATCATCCCCGCGATGTACTGCTGGCGGCGGCCTTCCAATTCAAGCTGAGGGTTGGCGCCGTTGCCGCGCAGGATGTAGCCGGCCTTGAGGTCGTAGCCCATGTCGGCAAAGGCCGGGCCGGTGGCGGCCGACAGGCCCACCAGCAAGCCAAGGGCCGGCGCCGGGAAGCCGATCATCATGCCGATCAAGAGTGTGATGAGCGCCACCGCAAATGCCGGGAACCACCCCGAGTGCATCGCCGCAATGCCGACGATCACCTCGTGCACGAAGGCGGCAAACGCAGCGAACAGCAGGAAGCCGATCAGCATCGGCGTCGACATGTGCGTGGCCAGCCCGGCCATCGCGGCAATCAGCAGGGCGACGCCCATGTAGCCGACAAAACCGGCACTCAGCCAGCCGACGGTGCGCTTTTCCGACACGGTCAGCACGGCGGGCTCATCAGGCTGGCCCGGCGTCGGACGCGCCTTGTTGCGCACCACCAGCAGCGCCACCTGCACCAGCGCCACCACGCCCGCACCGATCATGAAGCCGTGCGGCAGATAGAGCTTGTTGAGGTCGATACCGAACTTGGGCAGCGAATACCCCTTGATGAGCAGGCCGATGCCGAACATCAGCAGCGCCCACGCATTGCCGATGAAGGCCACGCCCAGCGCCGACATCGGCACGCCCGCCATGGCGCCGCCCACGCCACCGGCCACGCCCAGCAGCAACAGGCCGGCCTTCTTGCCGCCCTGGTCGCCGGCCTGGATCGACTCCGCCGTGGCGATGCCCGCCGGCCACGTGCCGGTGGCCGGAAACGCCTTGGAGCCGAACACGCGGTACAGCAGCGTGCCGTCGATCAGCAGCGCCAGGATGGCGCCCGCCAGCATCGGCACGATCAGGTCATGCCGGCCCATGGAAAACGGCACCGCCACCGGAATCATCAGGCTGTTGGCCGCGCCGAAGGTGGCTGACGAGATGGCCGTCTGCACCAGGTTTTGCCGGTGCACCGAGCGGAAGCGCCGCAGCGCCGCCAGCGGTACACGCGCCAGCAGCATCGCCAGCAGCGCGCCGATGATGGCCGTGTGTGCCGAGATGCCGAGCGTGACGATCAGCTGCATGCCCACCACCGCACCCACGATCGAGACGAGCACCAGGATGATGAAGCTGAGCGGCTCGAAGGCCTTGGGGTGCCGCATGTCGGTGGGGTGCCCGGTGGGCGGGGCCGCGTCGTGGGTGACGGGCGGCGAGCTGGCATGCATGGAATGGGTCTCCTCGGAGGATTTGTTGGGCTGGACCAGCCGCTCAGTAGAAGCGCTGGATGTGCGATTCGATGCCGTCGCGCTCGGCGCGGATGGCGGCGAGCATGGCGGTGGCCTTGGTGTCATCGAAGCGGAACGCCGGGCCGGACACGCCGAGCGAGCCGATCACGCGCTCGCGCTCATCGAACAGCGGCAGGCCGAGGCCGAACACGCCCTCGGCGAATTCACCGACGGAGCGCGCCCAGCCTTGCGCGCGGATCTGCTCCAGTTCTGCACGCAGCGCAGCGCGGTCGACCACCGTGTGCACGGTCTTGCGGGCGAGGTCCGCATCGAGCACGGCATCACGCTCAGCCTCGGGCAGGAAGGCCAGCATCACCTTGGCCGAGGCGCCCGCGTGCAGCGGCACGCGCGTGCCGGGGCGCACGGTGTACTTGATGCTCTGCTCGGGCTCGACGATCTCCAGGTACACCGCTTCATGCCGGTCGAGCATGGCGAGGTAGGCGGTTTCGCCCGTGGCGTCGCAGACGCGCTGCATGGCCGGCAGGATCAGGTCCGACACCTGCAGGCTTTCGCGCAGCGACCCCGCCAACTCCAGGAACGCCATGCCCAGCGCGTACTTGCGCGAGCGGTCGCGCTGCACGACAAAGTTGTGCTCGGCGCAGGTGGCAAGCACACGCTGCACCACCGAGTGATGGACACCCGACGCCTTGGCCAGCTCGCGCACGCCCCACACCGGCGATTGGGCCGTGAAGAAGCGCAGCAGCGTCAGCGAGGTGTCGAGGGTCTTGAGCGTCATAATGTTTCTCAATTGGAAACAGTGTTTCCGGTGGAGAACCATCTTAAAAGTCCGGCGGTGCTGGGTTCAACGCGTTTGCGGGTATACGCCGATTGTTTCTATTGCAGAGACAAATTCAACAAACCTAGTGCTGGTAAGGCTTTGCGGCTCGCGCGCGCTCGTTTATGCTGCGCGTTTCGTACCAACATGTTTCAAAGGGATCGCGTCATGGCAATTCAAACGGTCGGCATCGTCGGTGCCGGAACGATGGGCAACGGCATTGCGCAAGCGTGCGCCGTGGTCGGGTTGGATGTGGTGATGGTGGACATCAGCGATGCCGCCGTGCAGAAGGGCATCGCCACCGTGGCGGGCAGCCTGGACCGCCTGATCAAGAAGGACAAGCTGACCGAAGCCGACAAGGCCAGCGCGCTCGCGCGCATCCAGGGTTCGACCTCGTACGACGACCTCAAGCGCGCCGACCTCGTGATCGAGGCCGCCACCGAGAACCTCGAGCTGAAGGTGAAGATCCTCAAGCAGCTCGAAGCCGTGGCCGCGCCGCACGCGATCGTGGCGTCCAACACGTCGTCGATCTCGATCACGAAGCTGGCCGCCGTGCTGCAGGACGCGAGCCGCTTCATCGGCATGCACTTCTTCAACCCGGTGCCGATGATGGCGCTGGTGGAGATCATCCGTGGCCTGCAGACCAGCGACGCCACGCATGCTGACGTCGAGGCGCTGGCGCACACGCTGGGCAAGACGCCGATCACGGTCAAGAACAGCCCGGGCTTCGTGGTCAACCGCATCCTGTGCCCGATGATCAACGAGGCGTTCTGCGTGCTGGGCGAGGGGCTGGCCTCGCCGGAAGAGATCGACGAAGGCATGAAGCTCGGCTGCAACCACCCGATCGGGCCGCTGGCGCTGGCCGACATGATCGGCCTGGACACCATGCTGGCCGTGATGGAAGTGCTGTACACCGAGTTTGCCGACCCGAAGTACCGCCCGGCCATGCTGATGCGCGAGATGGTGGCCGCCGGCTACCTGGGCCGCAAGACCGGCCGCGGCGTGTACGACTACCGCAAGTAAGCCGGGCTGTCCGGCAACTGTCCGGCCGGATTCAGCAGAAGTGTCTGCAAGTGTGCATGGAGGGTGCGTCACGTTGCGTCGAAGATGACGCATCGCCGCACCCTTTCTTTTACCCACCGGACCTTGCCATGCCGCGCTACGCCTTCCGCCTGCTCAACGTCTTTGCCGAATCTACCTTCGGCGGCAACCAGCTCGCCGTCTTCGAAGACGGGCGCGGCCTGGACGACGCCACCATGCAGGCGATCGGACGCCAGTTCAATCTGTCCGAGATCACCTTCCTCTTTCCCGACGAGACCGACGGCGCCACCGCACGCTTCCGCATCTTCACGCCCGACTACGAGATGCCGTTTGCCGGCCACCCGTCGCTGGGCACCGCGCAGGTGGTGCGCGAGCTGTACGGCCCCGGCAACGAGCTGACGCTGCGCTGCCAATCCGGCGTGGTCCGCCTGGCCGCGAATGATCACGGCTGGTCGCTGATCCCGCCGCGCTCCGGTGCGTTGAGCACGCGCGAGGCCGACCCGGCCATCGCCGGCATGCTGGGCCTGGATGCCGATGCGCTCGCCGGTCCGCCGCTGTGGGTCGATGCCGGCATCGAGCAGCTCATGGTGCCGGTCAAGCGCCGTGCCGATGTCGAGCGTGCCCGCCCGGACCCGTTGGCCTTCGACGCATGGCCGCGCAGCCGCAACGATGGGCGCAACGCCTATGTCTTCGTCATGCCCGAACCCGGCAGTGCAGACCCGGTCGTGGCGCGCTTCTTCTTCGAATACGGCAGCGGCCTGAACGAAGATCCGGGCACCGGTTCGGCGTGCGCCAACCTGGGTGGCTGGCTGCGCGCAACCGGGCATGCGTTGCCAGCAACCTTTCGCATCGAGCAGGGCGCGGCGGTGGGGCGGCCGTGCCATCTCTCGCTGCAGGTCGATGCCGATGGCACCATCCACGTCGGCGGCCGCGTGATCGAGATCGGGCGCGGCACGCTGAATCTCTAAGCCGCCGGTTCCACCTGCTTGGTGAAGAACGTCGTGCCGCAAAACGCGCCGTCCGGCATCAGCGCGTAATTCGGCACGACGCCCACGCGCTGCCAGCCGGCGCGCGCGTACAGCCGCTCCGCGTCGCCGCCGGTGACGGTGTCGAGCACCAGCACGGTCTTGCCTTCGGCGCGCGCCACCTCGTCCACGGCCGCCATCAAGCGCTGCGCGATGCCCTGGCGGCGAGCGCGGCGGTGGACCAGCATCTTGGCCACATCGGCGCGGTGCGGCTGGTTCTCGGGTTGCGCCAGGATCAACTGCACGGTGCCGAGGATGGCGCCGGCCGCATCCTCGGCAATCAGCAGCGCGCGCTCGTCACGCGCCACGCCTTCGGCCACACCGCGCCAGAATGCGAGCGCCTTGTCGCGCGGCAACGGCCACATGAAGCTGACCGAGGCGCCACCTTCCACACAATCGACTAGCACGTCGGCCAAGGCTTCTGCGCAGGCGGCGGCTTCGTTGGGGCCGATGCACCGGATGTTGATGCCGTCGCTCATTCAGGCCTCCGCACAGTCGGAAACGGCAGGATGGACAGCGCCACCAGATAGCGCGCGCGCCGGTTGGACGGGTTGCGGTAGACGATCGGGCGGTCCAGCTGCATCGCCAGGCAGTCGCCCGTCTCCAGCCGCCACTGCGTGTCGCCGACCGTCATCTCCATCGCACCCTCGATCACCCAGACCTGCTGGTGGATCTCGGCATCGCGCGCGCCGGTGTCGTAGGCCACGCGCTGTCGCGGCGGAAACTCGACCTCCACCAGTTGGATGGGCGAACGCACGGCGGGCGACAGGTTGCGGCGGATGTACCTGGAGGCCGGGTCGGTCCACACCGGCTGGTCGGCCGCACGCGCCATCGGCGAGGGTTCGGCTGCCGGCGCGCTGTCTTCAAACAACGAGGCGAGCGTGACGCCCAGCGCAGAGCTGAGCTTGTCGAGCACGGTAGCCGTGGGGCTGCTCTGGCCGCGCTCGATCAGGGAGATGGTCGAGCGGCTGACCTGGCTGCGTTCGGCCAGCGCGTCGAGCGACCAGCCTTGCGTGTCGCGGAGTTCGCGCACCCGGCGCGCGATACGTTGATTGATATCCATGATGTCTAGTTTAATGGAAAAACAAATCCAGTAAACTAGAACGTGGAGGGGGGCCGTCACGCGGTGATGCGCGCAATGGCGCGTTCTCGCGTGCTGCGCTAGTTAGTCCATCCGCCGTACCATCGGCGGCAGCCAGGAGCCGTCCAGCGCGGCCTCCTTGGGCCACGTCAGCTGCATGCGCAGCAGGAACGGCCCGATCGGCGGCGGCAGCCAGTTGTTGCGCATGCCCTTGGGCGGCGCGCGCTGGATCAGGATGTCGAGCGAGCCGTCGCGGTTCAGGCGCGGGTGGTCGGCTTCACTCAGCATGTTGCGCAGGTCCGGGTGCGAGGCCATGCGGCGTGGTTGCTGCACGGCGGCGACGGCCCAGCCCGCATTCTCCGGCGGCAACTGGCCCGCATCGAAATGCAGCACGTAACGATGCGTGCTGTCGAACGGCATGCCGTTGACGTCTTGCGTGGCGGTGGCGATCAGCATGTCCTGCGGCAGATCGGTGCCGCCGCCGGCCCATGCCACGATGGCGCGCTGCGCGTAGTCCAGGCCATACGCGCCGATCCTGCGCGGGATGAACCAGCCGCTCTGCGCGATCGTCGGCTGCTTGACCGCAATCGACAGGCTGTTGCGCGCGGTGGCCACGGCGGCCTCCACCACCTGCGCATTGGCGGAGCCCAGCGCGGCGGCATCGAATGGCGCACCGGGCATGATGCCAAGTGTGCGCAACGTCTCCACCATGGTGGAATCGGCCGGGTGCGGCGGGTTGTCCTTGAGCAGCGCGGCGAAGCGTGTGAAGTAGGCACTCGCCGCGAGCGCCGTCACGCGCTCGCGTGCGGCGTCCAGGCTAGCGCTGCCGGCTTCGGCCTTCTCGGGCTCGGCCTCGGGGTCGCGTGCGGCGGGTTTGCCGAAGTCTTCCAGCGGTGTGAGGCGGTAGCGGTCCTGCACGCGGCGCGCGGCGGACTCGTCGGGCATGCCGGCCACCTGCGTGCGCGCGACGATCCACACCAGCATGGTGGGGGCGGGAATCGCCTTGACGCCGGCCGGCAGCGTGCCCTGCCAACCCGGCGGCGTGATGGCGTAGTGCGCGGCGCGCGCGCCGGTGGTGCGGTTGCCGAGCGATTCGAAGATATCGTGCCAGGCGTCATGCAAGGCCACCCAGAGATGGCGACGGCCGACATCGGGCAGGCTCAGCACGATCGGGCCGCTGTGCAGATCGACAAAGGCGCTGCTGGCCAGCACATCCACCCGTGCGCGCACGCCGGCGGGCAGCGCCTCGTCGTCCAGCGCGCGCTGGTGCAGGAAGCGGCCGGTGGGGGTTTGCGCTGCCGAGGTCTGCAGCAGCGCATCCGTCATCATCAACGGAAAGGCATACACATAGGCAGACTTGACCGCCATGTCGAGCGCTTGCGGGTTGCGTTGCGCGACAACTGGCGGCGGATCATCAGGTTGAGTGGCGCAGCCCGTCAGGGTGAGGGCGGCAATGCTCAGCGCCAGGGCGGCCAGCCTTGTGAGCGGGCGCGCGGGCGCATGGCCGTGCGTCATCGTGTTCTCCTTCTTGTTGGTGCGCGCCAACAGGGAGCCAGACGCCTGTCGAACATCCCCCCAAAGGATGCGTGCGCATACGGTTGCGCGGTCGCCCATCCTCAAGCGCCACGCTATCGTTGTGAGACCTTTGACTGTAGGAGCGCCCCCTGCACAAATCAAGCGTTGTGCGGTGGGGGATACCTGCGCCGATTTGCGCCGGCGCGGTGCGTTACAAACGCAGGTGTAGCGCGAGCCGCAGCTTGGCCGCGTCGTACTCGGCCTTCATGCGCGCGACGATCTCGCCCGCGGGCGGCAGGTCGGCAATCTGGCCGACACCCTGGCCGGCGCCCCAGATGTCTTTCCAGGCCTTCGCCTTGGCACTGCCGTCGCCGAAGTTCATCTTGGTCTTGTCCGCCTCGGGCAGCGCCTCGGGGTCCAGCCCGGCCAGTTCGATGCTCTCGCGGATGTAGTTGCCGTGCACGCCGGTGAAGAGGTTGGTGTAGACGATGTCGGACGCCGCCGCGCGCAGGATGGCCTCCTTGTATGTAGCGGCAGCGTGCGCTTCCTGGCAAGCGATGAAGCGCGTGCCGATGTAGGCGAGGTCCGCCCCCATGGCCTGCGCGGCGAGGATGGCGTCGCCGGTGGCGATGGCGCCCGACAGCGCGATCGGCCCGTCGAAGATGCGCCGCACCTCGCCCACCAGCGCGAACGGCGACAGCGTGCCGGCATGCCCGCCCGCCCCGGCGGCCACCAGGATCAGGCCGTCGACCCCGGCTTCGAGCGCCTTCTCGGCGTGGCGCAGGTTGATCACGTCGTGCAGCACGATGCCGCCGTAGCTGTGCACGGCATCGAGGATCTCCTTGACCGGCGCGCGCAGCGAGGTGATGAAGATCGGCACCTTGTGCTTCACGCAGGTGGCCACGTCCTGCTCCAGCCGCGCGTTGGAGTGGTGCACGATCTGGTTGACCGCCAGCGGCCCGACCACGTCGTGCGGGTGGGCCGCGCGGTGGGCGGCGAGGTCTGCGTTGATCTGCGTAAGCCAGTCGTCCAGCACCTCGGCCGGGCGCGCATTGAGCGCCGGAAACGCCCCGACGATGCCGGCCTTGCACTGCGCCAGCACCAGTTCCGGATAGCTGACGATGAACATCGGCGAGCCGATCACCGGCAGCGTCAGGTGTTGCAGCACGGGCGGCAGATGCTTGGCGGCGGGCATGGCGTCTCCTGGTGTGGGCGGACTCGTCGTTCGATTATAGGCAGCGCCCGCCACCTCCAGCGTCAACTGCGGCGTCGGGTGCGCGTGCGGCTTTCGCGCTAGCATGCGAGGCCCGCTTCGCATTTCACCATGCCCGACAGGAGACCCGCATGACTGCACCGCTGTCCATCGACGCTGCCACCGCTGCGGCGGATCGCGCGCTGTTCCCCGGCTTCCGGCCCTTCCGCCAGGCGGTCAATGGGGTCGAGATCGCCGGCGTGATCGGCGGCAGCGGCCCGCCGCTGCTGTTGCTGCATGGGCATCCGCAAAGCCACGTGATCTGGCACAAGGTGGCGCGCGAGCTGGTGCGCGACTACACCGTCGTCGCCACGGACCTGCGCGGCTATGGCGCGTCGTCCAAGCCGGCCGGCAGCGCCTCGCACGTGGAATACAGCAAGCGCGCGATGGCGCAGGACCAGGTGGACGTGATGCGCGCGCTGGGCTTCGAGCGCTTCCAGTTGTGCGCGCACGATCGCGGCGCGCGCGTGGCGCACCGCCTGTGCGTCGACCACCCCGAGCGCGTCGAGCGCGCCATGCTGCTCGACATCGCCCCCACGCTGGCGATGTACGAGCAGACCGACATGGCCTTCGCCTCGGCGTATTGGCACTGGTTCTTCCTGATCCAGCCGTCGCCGTTTCCCGAGACGCTCATCAATGCCACGCCGGATTTCTACATCGGCAAGCTGATGGGGTTGCGGCACGCGGGGTTGGAGCCGTTCGCGCCCGAGGCGATGGCCGCCTACGCCGCCGCCATGCGCGAGCCGGCCTGCGTGCATGCAATGTGCGAGGACTACCGCGCGGCGGCCACCATCGACCTGGAGCACGATCGCACGGATCGCACAGCAGGCCGGCGCATCACGGCGCCGCTGCGTGTGCTGTGGGGCGAGCATGGCGTGATCCAGCGGTGCTTCCAGCCACTGGCGCTGTGGCAGGCCGTGGCGGGGGACGTGAGCGGTGGCACGGTGCCGTGTGGGCATTACGTGCCGGAGGAGGCGCCTGCTGCTTTGCTTGCGGAGATGCGGGCGTTTTTTGCTTGAGGCGGGAGACTCAAGCCTCCGCCCACTCCCGCAACAGGTTGTGATACGTCCCCGTCAGCGCAATGACGGAGGGGTCTTCCTGCCCCAGCAACCCCATTAGCCGCTGCAGTTCCAAATCCATCTGGAACAGCAGCGTGCGATGCGCATCGCTGCGCACCATGCTCTGCAGCCAGAAGAACGAACACACCCGCGCGCCGCGCGTGATGGGCGTGACGCGGTGCAGGCTGCTACTCGGGTACAGCACCATGTCGCCGGCCGCGAGCTTGACTCGGTGTTCGCCGAAGGTGTCGTCGATGACGAGTTCGCCGCCGTCGTAATCTTCGGGCGCGGTCAGGAACAGCGTGCACGACAGGTCGCTGCGGATGCGGAAGTCGGTGCCGCGCAGATGCCGCACGGCGTTGTCGACGTGGTTGCCGAAGGTCTGGCCGCCGGCGTAGCGGTTGAACAGCGGCGGGAACACCTTGAGCGGCAGCGCGGCGGAGAAGAACAGCGTGTTGGCGGCCAAGGCATCCTGGATGAAGGTCCCGACCTCGCGCGCGGCGGGCGAGCCTTCCGGCAACTGCATGTTGTGCTTCACCTGCCCTGACTGGGCGCCGGCAGTGACCTTGCCGTCCACCCACTCGGCGGCGTCGATGACGGTGCGGCAGTGCGCGACCTGGTCGCGGGTCAGGACGGCGGGAATCTTCAGCAGCATGGGAGATCGGTTTCGAGCAGGCCGGCCAGCGTGCGCAGGCGCGCATCGGGATGGCCAGCGAGAAAGTCGTGGGCCTTTGCGAGGAAGGCGGGGGTGGCGGTGCGGGGTACGGCCTGCATCCACGTGCGGGCGTCGTCGGCGCGGCCAGCGAGCGCAAGCAGGCGCGCCGCGTTGAACTGGCCACGGAAGTCGCCGCCCTCGGCCGCGCGCAGGTAGCAGCGCAAGGCCATCGCCGGGTCGGCGTCCACTTCCCAGCCATCCTCGTAGAAGCCGCCGAGTACGTTGACCGACTTGGCGTGCCCCTGCGCAGCGGCGGTTTGGAATAGCGCGAAGGCCTGGGCGCGGTCCTGCGGCACACCGCGTCCGAGCTGCAGGCTGGTGGCGTAGTTGTACTGGCCCCAGTCGAGCCCGGCTTCCGCTGCGCGGGCGTACCAGTGCGTGGCGGTCTTGTCGCAGGCCGGCGCGCCCCAGCCGTGCTCGTAGCAGCGGCCGAGCATGTTGGCGGCCATGGCGTGACCGGACAGCGCGGCGGTCTTGAACCAGAAGAGGGCTTCGATCGGGTCTCGCTCGACGCCCCGGCCATCCAGCAGCCACTGGCCGAGGATGGCTTGCGCTTCGGTATGCCCGCGCTGGGCGGCGCCGGCCAACCAGCGCGCCGCGCGGTCGGCCGGGCCGGTCAGCACGGCATGGATCGCGTCGACCACCGCCGCATCAGGCGCGGCAGTTGCAGCGTGCATGGACATCAGTACCGGATGCCCAGCGTCAGGATCGCCGCGCGCCCCGGCGCGATCGACGCATAGTGCGACGTGTAGGCCTGGTTGAAGTAGGTCTTATTGAACAGGTTTTGCACGTTCAGTTGCAGGCTGGTGTGCTTGTCGATGCGGTAGGCGGCCATCGCATCGAAGCGCCAGTACGCCGGCACCCACTTGTTGGTGGCCTGGCTGCCCCACACCTTCGACACGTAGTACGCGCCGCCGCCCAGCGTCCACTTCGGCGTGGGCTGGTAGGTCGTCCACAGGCTGAAGCTGTTCTTGGGCGTGTTGGGGAATTCCTGGCCGTTGGTCATGCCGAACGCCGCACCCGCGCCGCCGTTGTTGCGCAGCTCGCTCTTCAAATACGTGTATCCGCCGAACACCTGCCACTGGTTGGTGAGGGCGCCCGACCAGCCGAGCTCGAAGCCGTCGACGCGCTTGTCGCCGGCCATGGCGGCAAAGCCGCCGGGCAGGATGATGCGCGCGTTGGTGGTCTCGATGCGGAAGATGGCGGCGGTGAGCGCCAGCTTGTTGTCGAGCACGTTCCACTTGGTGCCGAGTTCGTAGGCGCGGTTCTTCTCCGGCGCGAGCACGTTGCCGTTGTTGCCGGAGCGGTCCGGCGTGAGCCCGTTCGGGTCCTGCCCCTGGCCCGCCATCGAACCCGACGGCGTGGACGACGTGCCGTACGCCACGTAGATGCTGCCGTTCTGCGCGGGCTTGAAGACCAGGCCGAACTGGTAGTTCAGCAGGTTGTCGTCACGCGAGAACGAGGTGCGCACGCCCTTGGCGTCTGCCGAGGTGGTGGCCGACGCCGAGTAGCGGTCGTAGCGCAGGCCGCCGTTGATCTGCCAGCGCGGCGACAGCTCGATGGTGTCGAACACGTAGGCCGACTGCGTGCGCACCGTCGTCTCGGCCGGGTTGTTGGCGCGCGCGATGCTGCCGGCCAACGGGTCGTTCGGGTTCGGGCTGAACAGGCTCGTGCAGTTGTAGCCGCCCGCCGCGCCGGTGCCGTTCGGGCAGCGGTTGCTGCCGGCGGCGACGTTGTAGGTGTCGTTGCTGCTGCGCTCGCGCGAGAACTCCAGGCCCGCCGCATAGCTGTGCTTGAGGCCGCCGGTCTCCAGCTTGCCGGTCAGCTCGGTCTGGTTGGCGATCGTGTTGGCGGTGGAATAGCGCGTGTTGGCGCGGCGCCAGACCATGCCGTAGTAGATGTTGCCCTGGCTGTCGTCGGGCTGGGTCCAGACATAGTCCTGATTCGTGCGGGCGATGCGCGTGGTGTTGCGCAGCTTGAGCGCGTTGGAAAAATCATGCTCCAGCACCAGCGTGCCCATGTCGACCTGGTCGCGGCGGAAGTCGCGCGAGAGGCCGTAGTAGGTGCTGCGGTCCACGCCCACCGGTGCGCCGTCGCCGGGGCCGAACAGTTGCGGGCGGCCGTCGGTGCGGCGGTTGAAGGTGCCGTTGTTGTAGGGGATGCCGGTGTCGGGCGTGTCGTTCGATTGCAGGTGGTAGGTCGACAGCGTCGCGCGCGTGGGCGTACCCAGTCCGAAGGCGATGGACGGCGCCACGCCCCAGCGGCTGAAGCTCGTCACGTCGCGGCCCGGCACACCGGCATCGTGGAACATCGCGTTCAGGCGGAACGCGGCGTGCTCGCCGATCTGGTAGTTGCCGTCGGCCGTGGCGCGCTTGTAGGCGGCGTTGCCCACCGACACCGTGCCTTCGGTAAAGGTCTCCAGCTTGGGCGCCTTGGAGACGAGGTTGATCGCCCCGCCTGCCGAGCCGCGCCCTTCATAGGCGCCCGACGGCCCCTTGACGACTTCCACCGATTCCACGTTGAACATGTCGCGCGATTGCGCGCCGATGTCGCGCAGCCCGTCGAGGAAGGTGCTGGCCTGCGCGTCATAGCCGCGGATGAACGGGCGGTCGCCCACCGGGTTGCCGCCTTCGCCGGCGCCAAAGGCAATGCCCGGCACCGTGCGCAGCGCCTCGGTGAGCGAAACGGAGCCGCTGTCCTGCAGCACCTCGGCCGGGATCACCGTGACGGACTTGGGCGTGTCGAGTAGCGGGGCGGTGAACTTGCCGCCCGACGCTTCATCGGTCTTGAAGCCGGCGCTGCCGGTGACGGTCTGCTCGGGCAGATGCGCGGTCACGACGTCGGCCCCGGCATCCGCCATGGCCGGCGCGGAGGCCACGGCAAAGCTCATCGCTCCTGTCAGGTATCCGACCACCGAATGTTCGGCGCGCTTGCGTTCCGTCTGTGCTGCTTGCATGGCTTGGTGCCCACCCCTTGAAAGATTGGGTTACAGGTTTGAAGTAAATGAGAATTGTTATCGTTTACATGTAAACGAGTCAAGGCATCGGCTGGCGGTTTCCTTACGGTGGATGTCAAAAATCTCGCCGAATCAATGGGTTGGAACGGTACGCGAAGCGCCGGCGACGCTTGTTGCGCGGGCACCGGCTTCTTTTTTCGCGAACACTTCCATTTATTCAAGCAAATGATTTAGTATTGCTGGGCAGTCAGCGCAACCGATCAATTCAGCAAGGGATGGGCATCGCGTGAGCACGGACCAGGAACTCGTTGTCGAGCAGCGCGGCCACGTACTGTGGCTGACGATCCAGCGTGAAGAACGGCGCAACGCCATCAATGGCGCGGTGCTTGGCGGGCTGCGGCAGGCCTTGGTGCAAGCCGGCCAGGACCCGGCCGTGCGCGCGGTGGTGCTGACCGGCGCCGGCACACGCGCCTTCTGTGCGGGCGCCGATCTGCAGAGCGGCCAGTCGTTCCGCTTCGACTATTCGCAGCCGCATCAGGGCCTGGCCGATCTGCTGCGCGAAGCGCGCCGCTGCACCGTGCCGCTCATCGCGCGCGTCAATGGCGCGTGCATGGCCGGCGGCATGGGGCTGCTGGCGATGTGCGACCTGGCCGTGGCCAGCCGCACTGCCACCTTCGGCCTGCCGGAGGTGAAGGTGGGCGTGTTCCCCGCGCAGGTGCTGGCGGCGCTGCAGAACCTGCTGCCGCGCCGCGTGCTCAACGAGCTGTGCCTGACCGGCGAGACCATCGATGCCGAACGCGCGCTGTCGATCGGCCTGGTCAACCACCTTGCTGATGCGGATGCGCTGGATGCCACGCTCGGCGCGCTGCTCGCGCGGCTGCTGGACAAATCGCCGTCGGCCATCCGCCGCGGCCTCTACACGCTCAAGCACACCGAACACCTGGGCTTCGAGCAGGCCGTCGCCTTTACCGAAAGCCAGATCGGCCTGTTCGCCCTCACCGAAGATGCGCAGGAGGGGCAAGCCGCCTTCCGCGAAAAACGCACACCCAACTGGACGGGGCGCTGACATGGCGAAGACCAAGGACACCGTTTCCATCGGCGGCGCCAGCGGCTTCTGGGGCGACAGCGTGACCGGGCCCATGCAGCTCGTCGCCTCGGGTCGCATCGACTTCCTCGTCTTCGATTACCTGGCCGAGCTGACCATGTCGCTGCTGGCCGCCGCGCGCATGAGGAACGCGGAACTCGGCTACGCCACCGACTTCGTGAGCGTGGCGATGCGCGCGGTACTCAAGGACGCGCTGGCGCAGAACATCCGCATCATCGCCAACGCGGGTGGCGTCAACCCGCACGGCTGCGCGGCGGCGTTGCAGGCGTTGGCCGATGAGCTGGGCGTCAGCGTGCGCATCGCGGTGGTGGAGGGCGACGACGTGATGCCGCTGTTGCCCGCGCTGCGCGACGCCGGCGTGCGCGAGCTGCAGAGCGGCCGGCCGCTGCCCGACAAGCTGGTGAGCGCCAACGCCTACCTCGGCGCGCTGCCGATCAAGGCCGCGTTGGACGCCGGCGCGCAGGTGGTCATCACCGGCCGCTGCGTCGACAGCGCGGTCACGCTCGGCGCGCTGATGCACACCTTCGGCTGGTCCGCCGACGACTACGACCGCCTTGCCGCCGGCAGCCTCGCCGGGCACCTCCTGGAATGCGGCTGCCAGGGCGCGGGCGGCCTGCATACCGACTGGGAAGCCGTGCCCGATTGGGCGCACAGCGGTTACCCCATCGTCGAATGCCGGGCCGACGGCAGCTTCACCGTGACCAAGCCCGAAGGCACGGGCGGCCTTGTCACGCCGGCCACTGTGGGCGAGCAGTTGCTGTACGAGATCGGCGACCCGGCGCGCTATGTGTTGCCCGACGTCGTCTGCGATTTCATGCAGGTGACCCTGACGCAGGCCGGTGAACATCGCGTCGAGGTTGCCGGTGCACGCGGCCACGCGCCCACGCCCGACTACAAGGTCAGCGCCACCTACGCCGACGGCTACCGCGCCACCGGCCAGCTCACCGTGGTCGGTTTTGACGCCGACCGCAAGGCGCGCCGCACCGCCGAGGCGATCCTGGAGCGCACGCGCGGGCTCTTCCGTAAGCTCGGCCTGCCGGACTACAGCGCTACGCACATCGAGACGCTCGGCTCGGCCAACCTGTTCGGGCCGCACCAGCCGAGCGTGCCGCGCTTTGAATCGGTGATGTGGCTGGCGGTGGCCCACCCGAACAAGCTGGCGCTGGAGTTGTTCGCGCGCGAGATCGCGCCCGCCGGCACCTCGTGGGCGCCGGGCACGACGGGCGCCGCCGGTCGGCCCAGCGTCGGGCCCGCCATCAAGCAATACGCCTTCCTGCTCGACAAGGCGCGCGTGCAGCCGCGCGTGACGCTGCTGGGCGCAGAGACCTTCGACGTGACCGTGCCGACCGGCGGCACCCGCCTCGACGCGCGGCCGCTCACGACTGCCTATGCGCCGACAGCAATGCCGACCGGCCCCACGCGCGAAGTCCCCCTGATCGAACTCGCCTACGCGCGCAGCGGCGACAAGGGCGACACCTCCAACATCGGTGTCATCGCGCGCCGGCCCGAAGACCTGCCGCTGCTGCGCGCGCAGCTGACCGAAGCCGCTGTCGCCGCCTACCTCGCGCACGTCGTGCAGGGCCCGGTGACGCGCTACGAGCTGCCGGGCATCCACGCGCTGAACTTCGTCTGCGAGCAGGCGCTGGGCGGCGGCGGCATGGCCTCGCTGCGCAACGATCCGCTGGGCAAGGGCATGGCGCAGGTGCTGCTGGCGATGCCGGTGCGCGTGCCAGCAGACTATCGATAACCGACGAGGCGATCATGTTCCCAGGCCTGCTGCCGTCTTCCCTCTTCGACGCCGATCACGATACGTTTCGCGAGACCGTGCGCCGCTTCGTCGACAAGGTCGTGCTGCCGTCCATCGATGCGTGGGAGGAGGCCGAGACTTTCCCGCGTGAGCTGTATCGCGAGGCGGCGGACCTCGGCATGCTCGGGCTCGGCTTTCCCGAGGAGTACGGCGGCACGCCCGGCGACCTGTTCCTCGAACTCGCGATGATCGAGGAGCTGACGCGTGCGGCCAGCGGTGGGCTACTGGCCTCGCTGTTCAGCCACACGATCGGCGCACCGCCCATCGTGGCCGGTGGTTCGGCTGCGCTGAAGGCGCGCGTGCTGCCCGCGATCCTGTCGGGCGAGAAGATCAACGCGCTGGCCATCACCGAGCCCTCGGGCGGCTCGGATGTCGCCAACCTGAGCACGCGCGCCGTGCGCGACGGCGACCACTACGTCGTCACCGGCAGCAAGCTCTTCATCACGTCCGGCATGCGCGCGGACTACCTGACCGTGGCCGTGCGCACCGGCGGGCCGGGGGCGGGCGGTGTGTCGGTGCTGCTGATCGACGGCGACACGCCGGGCCTGACACGCACGCCGCTCAAGAAGATGGGCTGGTGGTGCTCCGATACCGCGCAGCTGCATTTCGACGCCTGCCGCGTGCCGGTGGGCAACCTGCTCGGCGTGGAGAACCGCGGCTTCGAGCTGGTCATGCGCAACTTCAATCACGAGCGGTTGGCCTTGGCGATGCAGGCCTACGGCCTCGCCCGCGTGTGCCTGGCCGAGGCGGTGGAGTGGGCCAGCCAGCGCGAGACCTTCGGCAAGCGTCTCGTCCAGCACCAGGCCGCGCGCCAGAAGCTGGTGGCGATGGCCACGCGCATCGAGGCCACGCGTGCCTTGCTCGAAGACCTGATGCGCCGCGTGCAGGCGGGCGACGCGCCCGTCGCGCAGTTGTGCATGCTGAAGAACTTTGCCACGCAGAGCCTGCAGTTCTGCGCCGACACGGCCGTCCAATTGCTCGGCGGCATGGGCTTCATGCGCGGCACGAAATCGGAGCGGATCTACCGCGAAGTGAAGGTCTACATGATCGGCGGCGGCGCGGAGGATGTCCTCAGCGATCTCGCTGCACGCCAGCTTGGCTGGGCCTAAGGCTCAATAGGGAGACATACGATGTATCGCTCGATTTTTCGTCCGGGGTTGTTCCAGGGGCAGGTGGCGGTCGTGACGGGCGGTGGCAGCGGCATCGGCCGCTGTACCGCGCACGAACTGGCCTCGCTCGGCGCGGCGGTGGCACTGGTGGGGCGCAACGCCGACAAGCTCGCCGCCGTGCGCACCGAGATTGTCGAGGCCGGTGGCACCGCGCATGCCTACGTCTGCAACATCCGCGACGAGGCTGCCGTGCAGGCGCTGGTGGCGCAGATCCACGCCGAGCACGGCCGCATCGACGCGCTGGTCAACAACGCGGGTGGGCAGTTTCCGGCGCCGCTCAAGGACATCTCCGCCAAGGGCTGGGATGCCGTGGTGCAGACCAACCTGACCGGCGGTTTCCTGATGGCGCGCGAGTGCCTGAACCAGGCGATGCAGCAGCGCGGCGGGGCCATCGTCAATATCGTCGCCGACATATGGGGCAGCATGCCCAACATGGGGCACTCGGGTGCGGCGCGTGCGGGCATGGTCAGCTTGACCGAGACGGCGGCGTTCGAATGGGCGCAGTACGGCGTGCGCGTGAATGCCGTGGCGCCGGGCTACGTGGCGTCGTCGGGCATGGACGCGTATCCGCCGTGGATGGCCGAGACCATCCGCAGCATGCCGCGCACCGTGCCGCTCGGGCGCTTTGCCACCGAGGCGGAGGTGTCGTCGGCCATCGTGTACCTGCTGTCGGAAGCGGCGGCGTTCATCACGGGCACGACGCTGCGCGTAGACGGCGGCCGGCCCAACGTGCGGCCCGGCACGCCCATGCCCGCGCCGCATCATGGCGCGGAGCCGTTCAACGGCTTTCACCTGGCCGTGACGCCCAAGGTCCTGCAACGCGAGGAGGCCACCGATGCCGGCGCTTGATTCGCGCATCGTCCCGCACGGCGACGCGTACCGCCAGAACCACGCCGCACTGACGGAACTCGTCGACCAATTGCGCACGCTGGAAGCGCGCACACGCGACAAGTCCGAGGCTTCGCGCGCGCGCTTCGAGCAACGTGGCCAGTTGCTGCCGCGCGACCGCCTGGGGCGTCTGCTCGATACCGGCGCGCCGTTCCTGGAGCTGTCCACGCTGGCCGGTTTCTGCCTGGACCACGCGGACCCGGCGCGCTCGATTCCCGGCGGCGGCTTCATCGCCGGCATCGGCTGGGTCAGCGGCGTGCGCGCGATGATCATCGTGGACGACGCGGGCATCGACGCCGGCGCCGTGCAGCCGATGGGCATCGAGAAGTTCCAGCGCGCGCAGGCCGTTGCGCTGGAGCAGAAGCTGCCGTTCATCCACCTGGTCGAATCGGCCGGTGCCAACCTGCTGACGTATCGGGTGGAGACCTTCATCCACGGCGGCAGCGGTTTCTACTGGCTGGCGCGGCTGTCGGCGGCGGGCATTCCGGTGATCAGCGTGGTGCATGGGTCGAGCACGGCGGGCGGCGCGTATATGCCCGGGCTGTCCGATTACGTGGTGATGGTGCGCGATCGCGCGCGGGCCTTCCTGGCCGGCCCGCCGCTGCTCAAGGCTGCTACCGGGGAGATCGCCACTGAAGAGGAACTCGGCGGCGCGGAGATGCATGCCACCACGTCGGGCCTCGCAGAATACCTGGCCGAGGACGATGCCGATGCGTTGCGCATCACGCGTGAGCTGGTCGCCGCGCTGGATTGGAATCGCGATCTGCCGCCATCGCAACGCACGTATGCCGCGCCGCGCTTCGATGCCGAGGAGCTGCTCGGCATTGCGCTGCCGGACCATCGCAAGCCGCTCGATATGCGCGAGGTGATTGCGCGCATCGTCGATGGGTCGGACTTCCTGGAGTTCAAGCCGGACTACGGCCCGGCCACCATTGCTGGGCATGCGGCCATCTGCGGCATGCATGTCGGCATCATCACGAACAATGGCCCGCTGGACCCGGCCGGTGCCACCAAGGTGGTGCACTTCATCCAGGCGTGCTGCCAGTCCGATACGCCGCTGCTCTACCTGCAAAACACCACGGGCTTCATCGTCGGCAAGGCCTCCGAGCAGGCCGGCATGATCAAGCACGGCTCGAAGATGATCCAGGCGATGTCGAACGCGACCGTGCCACGCATCACCGTGCATTGCGGGGCGTCGTTCGGGGCCGGCAACTACGGCATGTCGGGGCGCGGCTTCTTCCCCGATTTCTGCTTCAGTTGGCCCAATGCCAAGACCGCCGTGATGGGCGCCGAGCAGGCTGCCGGCACCATGGCCACCGTCATGGCCGCCGGCATGATGCGCAAGACCCAGACCGTTGACCACGAAGCCATCGAGGCGATGCGCACCAAGGTGATCGACACCTTCGAGCGGCAGTCCGGCGCCTTCACGATCTCGGGCCGCCTGCTGGACGACGGCGTGATCGACCCGCGCGACACGCGCAAAGTGCTGGCCTGCGTGCTGGCCGTGTGCGACGAGGCGCGCCGCCGCACGCTGCATCCCGTCCAGTTCGGCGTCGCCCGACCGTAGCGCCGCCCATCCGCATCGACGAACACCACAGAACCCCAGGACCACCGGAGCGAGACACCATGCAATTCACCCACGAGCATCAGGAACTGCAGCGCAACCTCAAGCGCTTCATCGACAGCGACATCAACCCGCACATCGACGAATGGGAAGCAGCGGAGATGTTCCCGGCCAAGGAACTGTTCAAGAAGATGGGCGCGCTGGGCTTCCTCGGCATCGCCAAGCCGACCGAGTACGGCGGCCTGGGCCTCGACTATTCGTATGCGATGGCGATGGCGGAGACGCTCGGCCATATCCACTGCGGTGGTGTGCCGATGGCGATTGGCGTGCAGACCGACATGGCGACACCGGCGCTCGCGCGCTTCGGCTCGGACGAGCTGCGCGCGCAGTTCCTCACGCCCGCCATCAGCGGCGATGCGGTCGCGTGCATCGGCGTGTCGGAGCCCGGCGCCGGCTCGGACGTGGCCGCCGTCAAGACCACCGCGCGCAAGGACGGCGACGACTACGTCATCAACGGCAGCAAGATGTGGATCACCAACAGCCTGCAGGCCGACTGGATGTGCCTGCTCGCCAACACGTCGGACGACGCGGCGCATCGCAACAAGTCGCTGATCATCGTGCCGATGAATACCAAGGGCGTGTCGGTCGGCAAGAAGATCCGCAAGATCGGCATGAACTCGTCGGACACGGGCCTGATCTATTTCGACGAGGTGCGCGTTCCGCAGCGCTACCGCATCGGCGAGGAAGGCAAGGGCTTCATGTACCAGATGCTGCAGTTCCAGGAAGAGCGCATGTGGGCTGCGGCCAGTAGCCTGCAGACGATGATGATGTGCATCGACAGCACCATCGAATACGGCCGCGAGCGCAAGCTGTTCGGCGCCAGCCTGCTCGACAACCAGTGGGTGCACTTCAAGCTGGCCGAACTGAAGACCGAGGTGGAGGCGCTGCGCGCGCTCACGTATCGCGCGTGCGAGCTGTACATCGGCGGGCAGGACGTGACCGAGCTGGCCTCCATGGCCAAGCTCAAGGCCGGGCGCCTCGCGCGCATCGTGCCGGATGCGTGCCTGCAGTTCTGGGGCGGCATGGGCTTCACGTGGGACAACCTGGTCTCGCGCTATTACCGTGATGGCCGCCTGGGCTCCATTGGCGGCGGCGCGGACGAGGTGATGCTCGGCATCATCTGCAAATACATGAACACCTTGCCCGGCAAGAAGGGTTGAGGAGACGGCCATGTCCCGTGCAGCATTCGGCTCGGTCCTGATCGCCAACCGTGGCGAGATCGCGGTGCGCGTCATGCGCACGGCAAGGCGCCTCGGCATGCGTACCGTCGCCGTGTATTCCGAGGCGGACCGCGATGCGCCGCACTGCCGCGCAGCAGACCTTGCCCTGCCGATCGGCGCGTCGCAGCCGCAGGCGTCGTACCTGAACATCGCGGCATTGCTGGAGGCGGCGCGTCGGTCCGGCGCGGGGGCGATTCACCCCGGCTATGGCTTCCTGGCCGAGAGCGATGCGTTTGCCGGCGCGTGTGCCGACGCCGGGCTCGTCTTCATCGGCCCGCCCGCCGAGGCTATCCGCGCGATGGGCAACAAGGCGGGCGCCAAGCGGTTGATGGAGGCAGCCGGCGTGCCGTGCGTGCCCGGCTACCAGGGCGACGATCAATCCGACACCCGCATGGCACAGGAAGCCACGCGCATCGGCTATCCGGTGATGATCAAGGCAGCTGCTGGCGGCGGCGGGCGCGGCATGCGGCGCGTCGACCGCGCCGAGGACTTTGGGGCTGCCCTGCGATCCGCGCGCTCCGAGGCGGAGAACGCCTTCGCCTCCGGCGAACTGATCCTGGAGAAGGCCATCATCGAGCCGCGCCATATCGAGATCCAGGTGTTTGCCGATACGCACGGCAATGTCGTCCACCTGGGCGAGCGCGATTGCTCCGTGCAGCGCCGGCACCAGAAGCTGATCGAGGAGTCGCCGTCGCCTGCGGTGTCGCCGGAGCTGCGCGCACGCATGGGCGAGGTGTCGATCGCCGCTGCGCGCGCCATCGGCTACGTGGGGGCCGGCACGCTGGAATTCCTGCTCGCACCGGACGGCGCGTTCTACTTCATGGAGATGAACACGCGCCTGCAGGTCGAGCACGCCGTGACCGAAGCGGTGATCGGCGTCGACCTGGTCGAATGGCAGTTGCGCGTGGCGCTGGGCGAGCCCTTGCCGCTCACGCAAGCCGAGATCGACGCGCGCCGTGCGCAGGGCGGTCACGCCATCGAGGTGCGCCTGTGTGCGGAAGACCCGCAGCAGAACTTCCTGCCGCAGAGCGGCACCGTCGCCCGCTGGCGCGCGCCGCGCGAAGTGCGCGCGGACCACGCGCTGGCCGACGGCATCGTCGTCTCGCCGTACTACGACTCGATGCTGGCGAAGATCGTCGCGCACGGCACCGACCGCGCCGACGCCTGCCGTCGGCTGGCGCACGCGTTGGACGATTGCCTGCTGCTGGGCCTGCCGTCCAACCGCGCCTTCCTTCGGGCATGCGTGGCGCATCCGGCGTTTCAGGCGGGGGAGGTGTCGACGGCGTTCATCGACCGGCATTTCCCGGCGTCGATGCGGCAGCCTGCCGTGCCCGACGCGTCGGCCTGCCAGTCGGCGGCCGTGCTGCTGACGCATCTGCGCCAGGGTGTCGCACGCCGGTATCCAGACGAGCTGCACGGCTGGGCCAGCAGCCGCACGTATCCCGCGCTGTGCCGCTTCACGCTCGACGGCGAGGCCATCGAGATGCGTGTGCGCGCGCTCGGGCCGCAGCGCTGGGCGCTGGCGTGGGAGGGCGGGAGCACGGATGCGGAGATCGTGTCCGAAGCCGATGGCCGCCTCACGCTCGCGCTGGGCGACACGCTGTGCCAGCTCGACACCGCCATTACCGACACCGCCTGCCACTTTGTGCTCGACGGCCGCGAGCACGTGGCGATCGACACCACCTACGCCAAGCCCGAACGCAACGGCGCACAGGCCGGCAGCGGACGCATCAGCGCGCCGATGAACGGCCGAGTGGTGGCGCTGCACGTGGCGCATGGCGACGCGGTGGCCGCCGGCCAGGTGCTGCTGGTGGTCGAGGCGATGAAGATGGAACACAGCATCGAAGCGCCGCTGGCCGGCGCGGTCACGGGGTTGTTTACCGAAGTGGGCGCGCAGGTGGCGCCGGGCGGATTGCTCATCGAGATCGAGGCAGCCTGAGCGGAGGCTCGCGAAGGTTCACCCGATTTGTCGGGCGGTCGATTCATGTACGTCATGCAGGCAGTGCGGTCCAACTTGGAGCCACCATGTCCGAAGTCGCGTCTAGCAATACCCTTGAAGACAACCTGCTGAGCCGCGTCGCGCTCGGCGACACCCTGCACCGCAGCGCACGCACGTTCGGCGACAAGATCGCCCTGGTGGATGGCGCCCGGCGCATGCCCTACGCGGCGCTCGACGCCGACAGCAACCGCTTCGCCCATCACCTGCTTGCCAGCGGCCTGAAGCCCGGCGACAAGGTCGCAATGGTCTGCGCCAACTCCGCGCAGTTCCTGGTGGCAGCGTACGGCATCCTCAAGGCCGGGCTGGTCTGGGTGCCCATCAACGCCATGCTCGCGCCCGACGACGTGCGCTACATCATCGAGCACGCAGAGGCCAAGCTGGTGGTGGTGGACGACCGCTTGTATGGCCACCTGCAACCGATGCTCGACGCGCTGGGCCTGCCGATCCGCCTGTGCGAATCCGGCGCGCCGGCCACGGCCATGTCGACACTGTCGCGAGTGCTGCAGGGGATGCCCGACACGCTGCCCGAGGTGGTGATCGACGACCGCGACCTGGCCCTCATCATGTACACCAGCGGCACCACGGGCCGGCCCAAGGGGGCGATGCACTCACACCGCTCCGTGCATGCGGCGGTGATGTCGAACATCAGCATGCTGGGCATCGGGCCGGCGGATGTGTTCTCGTGCATCCTGCCGCTGTTCCACTGCGCGCAGTTCGCCACGGCCGCCGCGTCGCTGACGGCGGGCGCCACACTGGTGATCCAGCATGGCTTCGACCCGACCGCCGTGCTCGACGCGCTGGCCCGCGAGCGCATCACGCATATGTTCGGTTTGCCTTTGATGTATGCGGCACTGCTGGTGCATCCGCAGCGCGATCTGTCCGCCTTGCGACTGTGCCTCTACGCCATGGCGCCGATGCCCGAGCCGCTGCTCAAGCGCCTGATTGCCGAGGTGTGCCCGAACTTTGCGCTGGGCTCGGGCCAGACCGAGATCTTCCCGATGACGCAGTATTTCGCGCCGGACCAGCAACTGTGGCGCACCGGCAACTGCTGGGGGCAGCCGGCCATCGTCAACGAGACCGCCGTGATGGACGACACTGGCAAGCTGCTCGGCCCCGGGCAGATCGGCGAGATCGTGCACCGCGGCCCCAACGTCATGCTCGGCTACTACAAGGACCCGCAGGCCACCGCCAACGCGCGCCGCTTCGGCTGGCACCACACCGGCGACCTCGGCATGTGGGACGCCGACGGCCAGCTCCAGTTCAAGGACCGCATCAAGGACATGATCAAGACCGGCGGCGAGAACGTGCCGTCGATCAAGGTGGAGGAGGTGCTGCTGCGCCACCCGGCCGTGGCGAACGCCGCCGTGGTTGGGCTGCCGCACGCGCACTGGATCGAGGCGGTGGCGGCCTTCGTCTGCCTCAAGCCCGACGCGCAGGTCGACGCGCAGGTCGACAGTGCGGCGCTACAGGCGCACTGCCGCGAGCACCTGGCCGGCTTCGAGGTGCCCAAGGTCATCACGGTGCTCGATAAGCTGCCGATGACGGCCACCGGCAAGGTGCAGAAGCACGTCCTGCGGACAGCGAACCAATCGCTGTTTGACGGCGAATCTCGGTAGGCGTGCTCAGGCCGCCGGCGGCGCCGGCGTGCGCAGGATGAACAGCACGGCCTGGTCGGCCAGCGCATCGATGCTGATGCCCGCGCCGGCCTGGTACCACTGCGCCGTCCAGTTGAGCGCGCCGAACATCAGCAGGCGGTCCACCGGCGTGGGCTGCGCCCAGTCGCCCGAGGCGCGCAGGCGCTCCATCAAGCGCGTCCAGATCGATTCGTAGCGGTCCTTGAGCGCGATGATGCGTTCCTGTGCCTCGGCGTCGAGCGAGCGCCACTCATACAGCATCACCGGAATGAAGTCCTGGTTGGGCGCAAGGATCGTGGTGAGGTGCGCGCGTACGAGCTGCCGCATGGCCTCGCGCGGCGGCAGGCCGTCGACGTCGATGGCCTCGATGTCGGCTAGCGCCACGGTCAGGCCATGCTCGATCACGGCCTGCAGGATGTCCTGCTTGGTCTTGAAGTAGTAGAACCAGCTGCCCGCGTGCACGCCCGTGGCGGCGGCAATGTCGCGCACCGTGGTGTTGCCGTAGCCCTTCTCGCGGAACAGCCGCGCCGATTGCTCGATCAGCGCGCGGCGCAGGCCCTCATTGGCATCCTGCGCAGGGCGGCCGCGCTTGCGGCGCGGCGCGGCATCGGCTTCGATGGTGGACTCGGGTGACGTGGGTGCTGCGGGTTTCGGCATGCCCTGGCGAAGAGAAGAGGCTTCGCTGCATTGTAGCGGCGCACGGGCGCCGCGCGGCATGTCAATCGCAGTTGCGGATTTGTCCGTGTTCGACCGTGGCTGCACCCGCCTTGACCAGCGCGGCGATGGCCCCGTCCAACAGGTCCGTCATCGACTGGCTCGCAAAGAAGCGTGCGTGCAGGCGCGGCATCAGCGAGGTCTGCATGAACCAGGTCGACAAGGCCTCGTACGTGAGGGCCTGCTGCTCCAGCAGCTTGAACTTCACCAGCACGCGGATGGCGTGCAGCGCATTGCGTTCCGGATCGGCGCGCAGATAGGCCAGCCGCCCGAGCGAAGCATCGATGGCGGCGTTGACCCCAGGGAACGGCCGGCCGTGCCCCGGAATCACCACGCGCGCATCGAGCTGCGCAATGCGCGCCAGGATCGCTTCCTGCTCGGCAAAGCCGCTTTCGCCCTCCAGCTCCGGAAAGATCACGCCGAAGCCGCGTTCCCACAGCGCATCGGCCGAGAGCAGCACACGCGTGTCGGGACTGTAGAGGATGACGGCGTTCGGGTCGTGCCCGGGCGCGCTGATGACTTGCCAGTCGAAGCCGCCCAGGCGCACTGTCATGCCATCGGACAGTCCAGCATCCTCATCGGGCAGCGTGAAGCGGGCGCATTCCTGGCCGGTGGGGCCGTAGCTGAGGGCGTCGGTATCCCAGCGGCGCACGTCGTCGATCTGCGCGGCGGGCACACGGGTGTGGCAGGTATACAGCGCCTGCAGCGCGGCGTTGCCGCCGCAGTGGTCGGAGTGCAGGTGCGTGTTCAGCAGGCGGCGCAGCGGCTTGCCTTGCAGGGCGTGCTGCACCAGCGCCACGGTCTGCGGCGCGTGCGTGAAGTAGCCGGTATCGACCAGCGCGCAGCCGCCGTGCGCGTCGTCGTCGAAGAAGAGGATGTTGTTCGAGGACAGCCAGCCGCGCTCGAACACGCGCATCGAATCGGATAGATGCGCGGGCAGGGTGATGATGTCGTGTTCGGCCATGTCGGTGGTGGGGGCGGTCAGGCGCGGGCGGTGTCGTTGAGCCAGGCGCAGGCGCGCTCGGGCAGGGTCTGCCAGATGGCGATGCGCGCTGCATCCGGCAGCGTCGACCACGCGGCAATCTCGTCAATGGTGCGCATGCAACCGATGCACAGGCCGCGCGCGGCATCCATCTTGCACACGCTGATGCACGGCGACGCCACCGGCTGTGCGCGCTCGGCCTGCGCGCGGCTGTTGCGCAGCTTGCCCAGCGACAGCTTCAGTTGCGCGCGTGTGCAGGCATCCATGGCGACGGAGACAGCAGGATCAATCACGCAGGGCGATGTCGGTCACCGGCGCGCCGGTCATCGCTTCCAGTTCGGCGGGCGTCAGGTTGAACACCGCATGCGGATGGCCGGCGGCGGCCCACACGCTGGCGTACTGGAACAGGTCCTGGTCGAGCAGCATGACCGGCTTGACCGCATGGCCGACCGGGCACACACCGCCGATGGCGTAGCCGGTCTTCTCGCGCACGAACTTGGCGTCGGCCTTGGCCAGCGCGCCTACGTGGGCAGAGACCTTGGCTTCATCGACACGGTTCGTGCCGCTGGCGATCACCAGCACCGGCACGTCGTCCTTCGCCCGCCGGAAGATGATCGACTTGGCGATCTCCGCCACCGAGCAGCCCAGGCCGGCGGCCGCCTCGGCGGAGGTCTTGCCGGTGGCCGGCAGCATCACGATGGTCTTGTCGTAGCCGAGCGTGCGCAGGTGGTCGGCCACGCGCTGGGCGGATTCGGGCAGGGGTTGGTTGGCGTCGTGTGCGGTCATCGTCGTCGGTCGTGTTCCGGAGTGGTCAGATACAGGCTTGGGCGATCTGGTCCTGCAGCTTCAGCAGCAGCGCGCGGCCCGCGCGCGAGGCGGTCGGGCGGCCGATGGCCTGGGAGATGAAATCGCCCGCCAGCACCACCTTGTCCAGGTCGATGCCGGTGCGCAGCCCCAAGCCGTGCAGCAGGTACAGCACGTCTTCGGTCGCCACGTTGCCGGTCGCACCCTTGGCATACGGGCAACCGCCCAGCCCCGCCACCGAGGCGTGGAAGATATGGATGCCGACTTCCAGGCTGGCGACGATGTTGGCCAGCGCCTGGCCGTACGTGTCATGGAAGTGGCCGGAGAGGCGGTCGATCGGGAAGGTCGCGGCGGCGGCTTCCATCACGGTCTTCACGCGGCCGGCGGTGCCCACGCCGATGGTGTCGGCGATGTCGATCTCATCGCAGCCGAGATCGGCCATGCGCTGGATCACGTCGACCACGGAGGACACCGGCACCTCGCCCTGGTACGGGCAGCCCAGCGAGCACGAGATCGACCCGCGCACGCGGATGCCCGCGTCCTTGGCGGCCTTGGCGACCGGCAAGAAGCGCTCGATCGATTCGGCAATCGTGCAGTTGATGTTCTTCTGCGCGAACGCCTCGCTGGCCGCGCTGAAGATCACGACCTCGTCGGCGCCCGCCGCGGCGGCGGCCTCGAAGCCCTTCATGTTAGGCGTGAGCACCGAATACAGCGTGCCCGGCCGGCGCTGGATGCGCGCCATCACCTCGGCGCCGTCGGCCATCTGCGGCACCCACTTGGGCGACACGAACGACGCGGCTTCCACGTTGACGAAGCCGGCGTCGGACAGGCGGTCCACCAGCTCGACCTTGGTGTCGGTGGAGACCGGCGTCTTCTCGTTCTGCAGACCGTCGCGCGGGCCGACTTCGACCACCTTCACAAAATGCGGATAGCTCATCTCAGTAACCTCGTTGCAGATCGACGATGCCGGCGATCGGCTCGCCGGCTTCCAGCGCGCGAATCTTGCGCGCGATCTGGGCAATGCTCACCTCGCGCAGCGTCAGCGCCGAGATATGCGGCGTGATGTGGATGCGCGGTTCGGTCCAGAAAGGGTGATCGGCGGGCAGCGGCTCGGTGCGGAACACGTCGAGCGCCGCGCCGGCAATCTGCCCGCTGCGTACGGCCGTGAGCAGGTCGTCTTCCACCACATGCTTGCCGCGCGCCACGTTGACGAGGAACGCGCCCGGCGCGAGCTGATCGAGCAGCTTGGCGTCGATCACGTTCTCGGTGTCGGCGGTGAGTGGCAGCACGTTCACCAGCACGCGCGTGCCGGCGAGGAAATCGGGCAGCGCATCGGTACCGGCGCGGCAGTCGATGCCCGCGATGGCCTTGGCCGAGCGGCTCCACCCACGCACCGGAAAGCCGAAGCCCGCCAGCGTCTGCGCGATATGCGTGCCGAGCACGCCCAGCCCCAGCACGCCGACGACAAACTCGTCGCGGTTGAACGGCTTGAGGAAGCGCCACATCTTCGCTTGCTGCTGGTGCTCATATTCATCCAGGCGGCGGAAGAAGCGCAGCACGGCATGCGTGACGTATTCGCCCATCTGCGAGGCCATGCCGGCGTCGTCCAGGCGCACGATCGGCAGGCCCTCGGGCCAGGCATCGGGTGATTGCGCGCGCAGGCCCAGGATGGCATCGACACCGGCGCCCAGGTTGAACACCGCACGCAAGTCGCGGCGCCCGCGCAGCATATCGGCGGGCGGCTGCCAGACCACGGCGTAGTCGGCGTCCTGCACCGCGCCCTGTTCCCACACCGACAGCAGCGCGTCCGGCAGCGCCTGTGCGAAACCGTCGAGCCAGGGCTGGGGCTTGCCGTCGGGCGTGTAGATCTGGATGTGCATGGGGAGCGACTTCGAAGAGCTTCGAGTTGACGTATACGTCAAGCAGTGTAGCAGGGGCTGCCGCAGCGCGTGGCGGCCCCTTTTTGCGCCACCCTGCGCTTCACTCCGCCGGCTTGAACGCCAGCAACTGCACCCCTTCCGTCACTTGATCCCCCACGCCATACAGCACGGACTCAACCACGCCATCCGCCGGTGCGGTGAGCGTGTGCTCCATCTTCATCGCCTCCATGACGACGAGCGGTGCGCCCTTGGTAACGGTCTGGCCCGGCGTGGCGAGCACGGCGATGACCTTGCCGGGCATCGGCGCGGTCAGTTTGCCGCCTTCGTCGGCGGTCTCGCCGGCATGGGCCAGCGGGTCGTGGCGCTCGAGCGTCCAGTGCGCGCCGCCGGTGAAGACGTGGAAGGCGTCGCCATCCGCGTGCACCTGGCCGATCGCCTTGTGCGAGCCGAGCGCGACGGTGAAGGTCTCGCCGTGGCGCTGGGTGGTGAAGGGGGCTTCATGGCCGTCGGCTTTCAGGCGCGCGCCGTTGCGGCTGTAGATCAGCGTCGCGTCGACCGATTGCTCGCCCTGCGTGAAGCGCAGCGTGCGCTCGGCATCGCCGTTCAGACGCCAGCCGCTGCCGCGCGTCCACGGCGAATGCGGGTCGCGCGTGTCGGTGCGCAGGCCGCGGGCCTCGCGGGCGAGCAGCGCCGCCACCGCCAGCGCGATGGCGTCTTGCGGCACCTCGGGTGCGGCCGGGAACAGCGTGTCGTGGTGACGCGCGATCAAGCCGGTATCCAGATCCGCCGTGGCAAACGGCTTCGACGCCACGAGACGGCGCAGGAACGCCACGTTGGACGACAGCCCGACCAGGTGGAAGCCGCCCAGCGCCTGCAGCATGCGCGCGAGCGCCTCTTCGCGGTCGCGGCCCCAGACGATCAGCTTGGCGATCATCGGGTCGTAGTAGGGACTGATGGCATCGCCCTCGCGCACACCGGCATCGATGCGCACGGCTGCCGGTTCGCCATTGGCCTGCGCGCCGACGGTGAACTCCACCGCCGCCGGCGTGCGCAGCACCTTCAGCGTGCCGATGGAGGGCAGGAAATCGCGGTCCGGGTTCTCGGCGTAGATGCGCGCTTCCAGCGCATGGCCGTGGATGTGCAGTTCGTCCTGCGCGCGCGGCAGGGGCTCGCCGGAGGCCACGCGCAGTTGCCATTCGACCAGGTCTTCGCCCGTGATCATCTCGGTGACGGGGTGCTCGACCTGCAGGCGCGTGTTCATCTCCATGAAGTAGAACGTGCCGTCTTCATCGACGATGAATTCGACCGTGCCGGCACCTACGTAGCCGACCGCGCGCGCGGCAGCCACGGCGGCCTCGCCCATGGCGCGGCGGCGGTCCAGCGTCATGCCCGGCGCCGGGGCTTCTTCCAGCACCTTCTGGTGGCGGCGCTGCACCGAGCAATCGCGCTCGAACAGGTAGACCGCGCCGCCGAAGCTGTCGGCGAACACCTGGATCTCGATATGGCGCGGTCGCGTGAGGTACTTCTCGATCAGCACGCGGTCGTCGCCAAAGCTGCTGGAGGCTTCGCGCTTGACCGAGGCCAGCGAGGCCTCGAACGCCTCGCCCGATTCCACCACGCGCATGCCCTTGCCGCCGCCGCCGGCGCTGGCCTTGATGAGCACGGGGTAGCCGATGCGGTCGGCCTGCGTGCGCAGGAAGGCGGCGTCCTGGTTGTCACCGTGGTAGCCGGGGACGAGCGGCACGCCAGCGGTTTCCATCAGGGCCTTGGCAGCGCTCTTGCTGCCCATCGCTTCGATGGCCGAAGCCGGCGGGCCGACGAAGAGGATGCCGGCGTTTGCGCAGGCCTTGGCGAAGGCTTCGTTCTCGGAGAGGAAGCCGTAGCCGGGGTGGACGGCCTGGGCGCCGGTGGCGCGGGCGGCTTCGAGGATGCGGTCGGCGCGCAGGTAGCTGTCGCGGGCGGCGGGCTCGCCGATGTGGATGGCTTCGTCGCAGGCCGCTACGTGGCGGGCGTTGGCGTCGGCGTCGGAGTACACCGCCACCGTGCGGATGCCCAGGCGGCGGCAGGTGGCGGCGACTCGGCAGGCGATTTCGCCTCGGTTGGCGATGAGGAGTTTGGTGATCATTGGGTTGTGTCTCCGGTGCTTTCTCGTCTTTTGCACTTGTGGTGCATCCCTTGTTTCATCCCCTGCCGGGGCTGACTCACTTTCTTTGTCTTGCCAAAGAAAGTAAGCAAAGAAAGGCGCGCCCGAGATGGCGACCCCCTCCTTGAATTTTCGTAACCGGGCGGAGAAGGAGGCAAACTCGCTGCGCTCAGACAGCCTCCTTCTTTTTTCCGCCCGCTTACAAAAATTCAAGGCGCCATCTAGGGCAGGAAAAGCAAACCGTTGGTCTGCGTGCTCCGATGGCTCTTGTTGCGTGCGTCTACTGCTACTGCTACTGCTACTGCTACTGCTACTGCTACTGCTACTGCGTCTGGTTCTGCTGCGAGCTGAGCTGCTGGCGGCGAACCTGTTACTGCGCTGGCGTCCCGATGGTTTGGCCGTACCTTGCCCTATGCGGCGCCTTGAATTTCTGTTGCAGGGAGGAAAAAGAGGGGAGGCTGTCTGAGCGCAGCGAGTTTGCCTCCCCTCCCTCCCTGCGACACAAATTCAAGGAGTCTTTCGCCGCATCGGGCGCGCCTTTCTTTGCTTACTTTCTTTGGCAAGACAAAGAAAGTGAGTCAGCCCCGGCAGGGGATGAAACAGGGGATGGACCACCAACAAAAACCCGAAAGCCCATCCCCATCACAAAGCATCAGTCGGCAGGCGTAATGTCGATATGACAATGCGACGAGTGCGAATGCGAGTGCCCAGCATCAGCGGCTTGATGCAGATGGTCCTGCACCTCCACCCGCATCCCCAACCGCGCCAGCAACTTCCGATCCGCATCCGCTTCCGGGTTATCGGTCGTCAGCAGCTTCTCGCCATAGAAGATCGAATTGGCGCCAGCCATAAAGCACAGCGCCTGCAAGGCATCATCCATCGCCTCGCGGCCAGCAGACAGCCGCACCATCGCCTTGGGCATCGTGATCCGCGCCACCGCAATCGTGCGCACAAACTCGAACGGGTCCAACGCCTCGTTGCTCTCCAGCGGCGTCCCCTCAACCTTCACCAGGTTGTTGATCGGCACCGAATCCGGATACGGCTCCATGTTCGCCAGCTCGGCGACGAGGCCCGCGCGCTCATGACGCGATTCACCCAGCCCGACGATGCCGCCGCAGCACACATTGATGCCCGCATCGCGCACGTGCGCCAGCGTGTCCAGCCGATCCTGATACGTACGCGTGGTGATGATCTCGCCGTAAAACTCCGGCGCGGTGTCGAGGTTGTGGTTGTAGTAATCCAGCCCCGCATCCTTGAGCTGCGCAGCCTGTTCCTGCTTGAGCATGCCCAGCGTCACGCAGGTCTCCAGCCCCATCGCCTTCACGCCGCGCACCATGTCGGCCACGGCATCGAGCTGGTGCGGCTTCGGGTTGCGCCAAGCTGCGCCCATGCAGAAGCGGCTCGCGCCGTTCTGCTTGGCACGCGCGGCGGATTCGAGCACGGCGTCGATCGGCATCAGCTTCTCGGCTTCCACGCCGGTGTCATAGCGCGCCGACTGCGGGCAGTACGAGCAATCCTCCGGGCAGCCGCCGGTCTTGATCGACAGCAGCGTCGAGAGCTGCACGGCATTGGCATCGAAGTTGGCGCGGTGCACCTGCTGCGCCTGGAACAGCAGATCGTTGAACGGCAACGCAAACAGCGCTTCGATGGCTTCGCGGCTCCAGCGTGCGTCGGGGGCCTGACCGGGCGTGGGCGGCACCTTGGCGGCGTTGGCAACGAAATTGAGCGGGGTGTGTTGCATGGGGACTTCCTTCAAACAGAACAATCGGTATGGGGCTCAGGCAGGCAGCAGCCAGTTCGGCTTGCGCTTGCCCAGGAAACTTTGCACGCCTTCGCGGCCTTCTTCCGAGGCGCGGATGGCGGCGATGCGGTTGGCGGTGTCGGCCAGCAGTGCATCGTCGATGGACGCGCCGGCCACCTCGCGCACGAGCCGCTTGCTCTCGCGCACGGCGTTCGGGCTGTTGGCGACCAGCGCGGCGGTGATCTCGCCCACCTTGGCATCGAGGGCATCGGCGCCCACCAGCGCGTGCACGAGGCCGAGGCGATGCGCTTCAGCGGCGGAGAAACGCTCGGCGGTGATGAAGTAGCGCCGCGAGGCCTGCTCGCCCAGCGCGCGGATCACGTACGGGCTGATGGTGGCGGGAATCAGCCCGAGCTTGGCTTCCGACAGGCAGAAGTTGGCCGAGTCGACCGCCACCACGATGTCGCACGCGGCGACCAGGCCGACGCCGCCGGCGTACGTGTCGCCCTGCACGCGGGCGATGACGGGCTTCGGGCACGCATAGATGGCGCGCAACATCTCGGCCAGGCGCAGCGCGTCGGCGCGGTTCTCGTCGTCCGAGTAGCCGGCCATCTTCTTCATCCAGTTCAGATCAGCGCCGGCGCAGAAGGCGGGGCCGTCGGCGGCCAGCACGATGGCACGCACGCTGTCTTCCTTGGCGAGCGCGTGGAAGGCGCCGGTCAACTCGGCGATGACGGTCTCGTTGAAGGCGTTGCGCACGTCGGGCCGATTGAGCGTGAGCGTGGCGACGGCGCCGTGCTGGCTGAAAGTCAATGTGGCCAGCGTTTCAAAGGCGTTCATTGCGTGTCCTTGGGGCTACCGGTCGAGGCGTCGACCGACTTGGAAGATGGGGCGGGGCCGCTAGGCAGGCCGAGCTCACGCAGGAAGGCGTCGACTTGCGGCAACCAGATCGGCAGGCCCGCGCGGCTGCCGAACATGCCGTGCGAATCGCTCTGGAAGTTGCCGTAGTCGACCATGCGTGCGCGGCCACCGGCTTCGGTATATGCGGCGAAAAACCGGTCGGGCAGCGGCTTGGGCCAATAGGTGTCGTTGTCGCCGTAGAACCACAGCGACGGGTAGTGCGCCTGCTTGCCGTAGTTGCCGAAGGCACGCACCAGGTTGTCTTCCCAGGCGATGCAGCTGTCGTTGCGCAGGCCACCCGCGAAGTTGACCAGGCCGCGCACACCGGGGTAGTCGATGGTGCCGAACGCCATCGTGGTCAGGCCGCCATGCGACTGGCCCATGATGACGATGCGGTCGCGGTCGATGTACGGCAGCTGGGTCATGTAGTCGAGCGTGGCGACCACGTCTTCGGCCTGCACGGTGCCGTTGCTCTCTACGTTGCAGCCGCCGCCGATGTAGGCACCGCCGGACTTCGAGAAACCCTGTCGCATCGGCAGCACGACCACGTAGCCGCGCGCCACCAGCGGCGGCACCTGGGCGCTGTAGCGCGCGCGGCCTTGGAAGGCCGGGTTGCCCAGCGCCTTACCGTGGTTCAGCACGATCAGCGGAAACGGCCCATCGCCGGCCGGCTTGAAGATGGTGGTCTCCAGCTTGACGGTGAAGATGCCCGCAGACTTGGGCACTTCCACCACCTGTTCGGTCATGCCGGCCGATGCTTTGTCCTGCGCCTTATCGTCAGCATGTGCGGCGGTGGCGAGCAGCATGGCGCAGCCGAGCGCAGCCCATGCGTGGTGCCACACTGACCGATGCTTGTTGTTCACGTTGTTCTCCCCGTTCGATGGCGTGCCGCTTACATGCGGAACACGCCGAAGTTCATGTCGCCAATCGGCGCGTTCAGGCTGGCCGAAAGCCCCAAGCCCAGCACGCTGCGCGTGTCGGCCGGGTCGATCACGCCGTCGTCCCACAGGCGCGCGCTGGCGTAGTACGGATGGCCCTGGCGCTCGTACTGCTCGCGGATCGGCGCCTTGAAGGCGGCTTCCTCGTCCGCGCTCCACTGGCCGCCCTTGGCCTCGATGCCGTCGCGGCGCACGGTGGCGAGCACGCTGGCCGCCTGCTCGCCGCCCATCACCGAGATGCGCGCGTTCGGCCACATCCACAGGAAGCGCGGCGAATACGCCCGCCCGCACATGCCGTAGTTGCCCGCGCCAAACGAGCCGCCGATGATGACCGTGAACTTGGGCACCTGCGCCGTCGCCACCGCCGTCACCATCTTCGCGCCGTTCTTGGCGATGCCTTCGTTCTCGTACTTGCGGCCGACCATGAAGCCGGTGATGTTCTGCAGGAACACCAGCGGGATCTTGCGCTGGCAGCACAGCTCGATAAAGTGCGCGCCCTTGAGCGCCGCTTCCGAGAACAGGATGCCGTTGTTGGCGATGATGCCGACCGGGTAGCCCCAGATGCGGGCGAAGCCGCAGACCAGCGTGGTGCCGTAGCGCGCCTTGAATTCATCGAAGGCGGAATCATCGACGATGCGGGCGATGACCTCGCGCACGTCGAAGGGCTTGCGCGTGTCGGTCGGGATCACGCCATAGAGTTCTTCTGCGGAAAAGCGCGGCTCGACCGGCGCATGGATCTGCACCTGCTCCGGCTTGCGGCGGTTCAGGTGCGCGACGATGCTGCGGGCCTGCGCCAGCGCGTGCGAATCGTTGTTGGCAAAGTAATCTGCCACGCCAGACAGGCGCGTGTGCACGTCGGCGCCGCCCAGGTCTTCGGCGCTCACCACCTCGCCCGTCGCGGCCTTCACCAGCGGCGGGCCGGCCAGGAAGATCGTGCCCTGTTCCTTGACGATGATCGACTCGTCGCTCATGGCCGGCACATACGCGCCGCCGGCCGTGCACGAGCCCATCACCACCGCGATCTGCGGGATGCCCTTGGACGACAGGTTGGCCTGGTTGTAGAAGATGCGGCCGAAGTGGTCGCGGTCGGGGAAGACGTCGTCCTGGTTGGGCAGGTTGGCGCCGCCTGAGTCGACCAGGTAGACGCAGGGCAGGTGGTTCTGCTCGGCGATCTCCTGCGCGCGCAGGTGCTTCTTCACGGTCATCGGGTAATACGTGCCGCCCTTGACCGTGGCGTCGTTGCACACGATCACGCATTCCTGCCCGGAGATGCGGCCGATGCCGGTGATGATGCCGGCGCCGGGGGCCGCGTCGTCGTACATGCCGTACGCCGCCAGTTGCGAAAACTCCAGGAACGGCGTGCCGGGATCGAGCAGTTGTTGCACACGGTCGCGCGGCAGCAGCTTGCCGCGCGCGAGGTGCTTGGCGCGGGCGTCGTCACCGCCGCCCTGGGCGATGCGGGCCACCCGGTCGCGCAGGTCGGCGACCAGGCCGCGCATGGCGTCGGCGTTGGCCTTGAAGTCTTCGGCACGGGGGTTCAGCTTGGTGTCTAGCGTCGGCATGGCAGCAGTGCGATGGGTTCGTTAGTGAAGGTCGCCGTCGAGATACAGCCAGCGGCCTTCCGGGGTTTCGGTGCCGCTCGCGTCCTGGCGGACGAAGCGGCTGGTTTCGTGCAGGCGATGCGCGCGGCCGCCCACCTTGTAGCGCGCGACGAATTCCACCGTCGCGTGCGTGGCGTCTTGTGGTGCGTGGTGCTTGATGTCCAGACCCAGCCAGCGTGTTGATTGCGCGCCGGCCTCGCCGGTTTCCAAATCGGCCGGGCACGTGGACGGATGCCACGTGCGGCGCAGATACGCCGTGTCGCCCAGCACATAGGCGCTGTAGCGCGAGCGCATCAGCTGCTCGGCCGTGGCCGGCACCGCCTCGCCCGCGTGGAACGGGCCGCAGCAGCGCGCATAGGCGCCGCCGCCGCAGGGGCAGGCATCGGCCGGGCCGATCGGCTTGGCTTGGCTCACGCCAACAGCTCCGGCAGGTGGCGCATGTCGGTGAAGGTGCGCGAGGCACCAGCGGCGATCAACGGGCCCGGCGCATTGCGGCCGGCGTAGGCCAGCACCGTCATGCCGGCCGCGTGGCCGGCGGTCACGCCCGTGGGGCTGTCCTCGATCACCACGCAGCGCGACGGCGCCACGCCCAGCTTGTGCGCGGCCAGCAGGTAGACGTCGGGCGCGGGCTTGCTGCGCTCGACCTCGGTGGCCGAGAAGATGCGCGCGTCGGTCGGGCGGAAGCGCTCGATCAGGCCGGTACGGTTCAGTTGCAGCTCGACCTTCATGCGGTCGGCGCCGGAGGCCACGGCCATCGGCAGGCCCAGCGTGGACAGCGCTTCAATCGCATCGGCGATATGCGGCACGGCTTCCACCTCGGCTTCGAGCAGCACATTGCGGCGCGCATGGAAGGTCGACAGCCAGTTCGGCGGCAGCGGCGCGCCGCGCATCTCGGCAATCGCGTCCAGCTCTTCGCGGATGGCCTTGCCGAGGAAGCGCTTGATGGAATCTTCCTGGCTGATGTTGATGCCGAGTTCGTTCAGCATCTGCCAGATCAGCCGGTTGACGAGGGGTTCGCTATCGACCAGCACGCCGTCGCAATCGAACAGGATGGCGTCGAAGCGCGGGTGGATCGAGGCGGATTGGGAAACTTCAGTCATGCTTTCTTGGTCGGTTTTTCGTAAGCGGCGACCGGCGCACCGGCCGCCTTCCAGGCGGTGAAGCCGCCCGCGATATGGACTACGCGCTCCAGGCCCATGTCTTGCACGGTCTTGGTGGACAGCGCGCTGCGCCAGCCGGCCGCACAGAAGAAGACGAAGGTCTTGTCTTCGGCAAAGGTCGGCTTGTGATACGGCGATTCCGGGTCGACCCAGAACTCCAGCATGCCGCGCGGCGCGTGCAGCGCGTGCGGGATCACGCCTTCGCGCTCCAACTCGCGAATGTCGCGCACGTCGACAAACTGCACGGTCGGGTCGTCCAGCAAGGCACGCGCCTCGTCCACCGACAGCGTGCGCACCTGCGCCATGGCTTCATCGACGAGGGCGCGGAATCCTTTCTTCATCGGCATGCGGGTCTCCTTGGTGTCAGACGCGTCCGTCGCGCAGCAGGGCTTCGATCTGGTCGAAGCGGTCGAAACCCCAGAAGGCTTCACCGTCGACGATCACGTACGGCGAACCGAACACGCCGCGCGACATCGCCAACTCGATCTCGGCTTTGAGCTGGTCCTTGATCTGCTGGGTGTTCACGCCGGCATTGAGCGCGGCACCGTCGATGCTCATCGCGTCGGCGATCTTCATGACCTCGGTGGGCTCGCCGATGTTGATGTCGTCAACGAAGAGGGCGCGGTAGACCGCGCGCGCGAAGTCGATGGCGCGGTCGCCGCCGTGGTGGTCATGCACCCACAGCGTGGCGCGCGCCGCATATTGCGTCGGTAGCGGGAAGTGCGTCGGCTTGCGGTACTCGATGCTGTTGAAGCGCGCGGTGCGCTCGAAATCGCGCCACGCGTAGTCGCCCTTGAGCGGCACCTGCGGCAGCGGGGAGCCGCCGGTGGTCTTGAACACGACCCCCAGCAGGATCGGGTGCCATGCCGTCGCCCGGTTGTACTGGCGGGCGAGTTCCTCCACGCGCGTACTGGCGAAGTAGCCGTACGGCGACGAGAAGTCGAAGTAGAAATCGATGGCCCCGTTCATGATGTGCTCCCCTTTGTTGTGCTGTTGTTTCCCCAACAATGCCTACGCGAGCGCGCGGGCGATCAAGATTTTCTGGATATCGCTGGTGCCTTCGTAGATCTGGCACACGCGCACGTCACGGTAGATGCGCTCCACTGGGAAGTCGTTCACGTAGCCGTAGCCGCCGAAGACCTGGATGGCGTCGGAGCACACGCGCTCGGCCATCTCGCTGGCGTTGAGCTTGGCCATGGCCGCCTCTTTCAGGCACGGCCGCCCCGCGTCCTTCAGGCTGGCGGCGTGCCAGACCATCTGCCGCGCCACATCGATGCGCGTGGCCATCTCCGCCAGGCGGAATTGCACCGCCTGGTGCGCAAACAGCGGCTGGCCGAAGCTCTCGCGCTCCTTGGCATAGGCCAGCGCCGCCTCGAAGGCCGCGCGCGCCATGCCCACGCTCTGCGCGGCAATGCCGATGCGCCCGCCTTCCAGCCCGGACAGCGCCATCTTGTAGCCCGCGCCTTCCTCGCCCAGCAGGCAATCGGCGGGGATGCGGCAATCCTCGAACACGATCTGCGCCGTGTCCGACGAGTGCTGGCCGAGCTTGTCTTCCAGTCGCGCGACGATGTAGCCGGGCGTGCTGGTCGGCACCAGGAACGCGCTGATGCCGCGCTTGCCGGCGGTCTTGTCCGTCACGGCCAGGACGATCGCCACATCCGCGTGCTTGCCGCTGGTGATGAACTGCTTCACGCCGTTCAGCACCCAGTGGTCGCCGTCGCCGCTTTTTTCTCGGACTGCGGTGGTGCGCAGTGCCGAAGCGTCGGAGCCGACATGCGGCTCGGTCAGGCAGAACGCGCCGAGCATCTCGCCGCGCGCCAGCGGCACCAGCCACTGCTGCTTCTGCGCGTCATTCGCAAACGCCATCAGCATGCTGCACACCGGGCAGTTGTTCACGCTGATGACGGTGGAAGTGCCGCCATCGCCAGCGGCTATTTCTTCGAGGATCAGCGCCAGCGACAGGTAGTCCAGCCCGGCGCCGCCGAGTGCTTCCGGCACGGCCACACCGTACGCGCCCAGCTCGCCCAACTGGCGGTGCACGTCTTTCGGGAAGGTCGCGTCACGATCCCACGCCGCCGCGTGCGGCACGATCGCCTCGCGCACGAAGGTGCGGATGGCGTCGCGGATCATCTCTTGTTCTTGGGTCAGCAGCATCGTTCTGGCCTCACCATTCAATGACGCTGCCGTCGTAGTTGCGGAACGCGCCGTTATCCGCGCGCGTTGCCGAGGCGATCACGCGGCGAATGCCCGCCACGCTCACCTCCGGCGTGATGGCCGCGCTGGCGCCGCCCATGTCGGTCTGCACCCAGCCCGGGTGGAAGGTCAGGCACGTCGCCTGTTCCGCGTCGAACGACAGTGCATGCAGCACGGCATTCGCCGCCGCCTTGCTGGCGCGATACAGCCAGCCGCCGTTGCCTTCCATGTCGCCGATGCTGCCCATGCGGCTGGAGATCACAGCCAGCACGCCGCCGGGTTCGTCCGCGCCCCCAGCACCATGATGGCCGGCTTCCACCATCGGCAGCACGGCGGGCAGTACGCCCATCGGTGCCCACACGTTGGTGTGCATGACGGCGTCAAAGTCGGCACGGCTGACCGGCTCGGCGCGCTGCGTGCGCGGGCCGTAGATGCCCGCCACGTAGATCGCCACGTCCAATGCCTCGCCGTCGAGCTTCCAGGCCAGGCCGGCGGTGGCGGCGGAATCGGTCAGGTCCAGCACGTGCGTTTCAGCGCCCAGGGCCTGCAACTCCTGGGCGGCCTCCTGCGACCGCACGGTGGCGATCACGCGCCAGCCATCGGCACGGTATTGCTTGACGGTTTCCAGGCCGATGCCGCGCGACGCGCCCAGGATGAGCGCGGTGCGCGTACGTCGGGACGGGCGCGAAGTTGCGTTCGTCATCGTGCGTGCCTTCGGTTCAGTAGAGTTCGATGCCCACAGCGGTGGCCTCGCCGCCGCCGATGCACAGGCTGGCCACGCCGCGCTTGCCGCCGCGGTGGCGCAGCGCGCCGATCAGCGTCGCCATCAGACGCGCGCCCGACGCGCCGATCGGGTGGCCCAGCGCGCAGGCGCCGCCGTTCACGTTCACCTTCTCGTGCGGGATGTGCAGGTCGTGCATGGCCGCCATCGGCACCACGGCAAAGGCTTCGTTGATCTCGAACAGGTCCACGTTGCCCGCGTTCCAGTCGAGCTTCTTGAACAGCTTGTCGATGGCCGTGACCGGCGCGGTGGTGAACCAGCCCGGCGCCTGTGCGTGCGTGGTGTGGCCGAGCATCACCGCCAGCGGCGTGATGCCGAGCTGCTTGGCAGTCGACTCGCGCATCATCACCAGCGCGGCCGCGCCGTCGTTGATCGACGAAGACGACGCGGCCGTCACCGTGCCGTCCTTCTTGAAGGCGGGCTTGAGCGACGGGATCTTGTCGACCTTGATGCGGCGCGGGCCTTCATCGGTGTCGATGAGGGTGTCGCCGGTCTTGCCCGACACGGTGACGGGGGCGATCTCCCAGCGGAACGCGCCGGTTTCCGTCGCTTCCTGCGCGCGGCGCACGGAGGTCATGGCGAAGTGGTCCTGCGCCTCGCGGGTGAAGCCGTACTTCTCGGCGCAGTCCTCGCCGAAGGTGCCCATGGCGCGGCCCTTGTCGTAGGCGTCTTCCAGGCCGTCCAACATCATGTGGTCGTAGATCATGCCGTGGCCGATGCGGTAGCCGCCGCGGCCCTTGGGGATCAGGTAGGGCGCGTTGGTCATGCTTTCCATACCGCCGGCGACGACCACGTCGAGCGAACCGGCGAGCAGGGCGTCGTACGCGTTCATGGCGGCGCGCATGCCGGAGCCGCACATCTTGTTGACCGTGGTGCAGCCGACCGACAGCGGCAGGCCGGCGCCCAATGCGGCCTGGCGGGCCGGGGCCTGGCCCTGGCCGGCGGGCAGGACGCAGCCCATGATGACTTCTTCGATCTGCTCCGGCTTCAGGCCGGCACGCTCGACTGCTGCGCGGATGGCGGTGGCGCCGAGCTGCGGCGCGGTCAGGCTGGCGAGTTCGCCCTGGAAGGCGCCCATCGGGGTGCGGGCGACGGAAGCGATGATGATGCGGTCGGACATTGCTATCTCCTGGATCGGTGCTTGCGACATGTTCTGCACTTGTGGTGCAGGGGTATGTGTCTCTTGCTGGGGATTGTTTGCTTTTGGTCCGTCCCCTGGTTTTGTGCTTCTACCCGGGGTTTGGGCTTGGTGGTCCACCCCGGTTTCGTCCCCTGCCGGGGCCGACTCACTTTCTTTGTCTTGCCAAAGAAAGTAAGCAAAGAAAGGCGCGCCCGAGATGGCGACCCCCTCCTTGAATTTTCGTAACCGGGCGGAGAAGGAGGCAAACTCGCTGCGCTCAGACAGCCTCCTTCTTTTTTCCGCCCGCTTACAAAAATTCAAGGCGCCATCTAGGGCAGGCAAAGCAAACCGTTGGTCTGCATGCCGAGATGGCGCTTGTTGCGTGCTGCTACTGCATCCGGTCTTGCTGCATGCACAACGCACTGCCTGAACCAGTTACTGCGTTTGATCCGGCTGCTACGCCGGCACTACGATGGTTTGGCCGTACCTTGCCCTATGCGGCGCCTTGAATTTCTGTTGCAGGGAGGAAAAAGAGGGGAGGCTGTTTGAGCGCAGCGAGTTTGCCTCTCCTCCCTCCCTGCGACAGAAATTCAAGGGGAAGTCGCCGCATCGGGCGCGCCTTTCTTTGCTTACTTTCTTTGGCAAGACAAAGAAAGTGAGTCAGCCCCGGCAGGGGATGAAACAGGGGATGCACCACCAACAAAAAAACCACCCCCTAAACAAACAAAAACCTCAAAACCCAACCGGCGAAGGCGTACTCCCAACCTTCCCATAATTCAGCCAGGCATTCGCCAACTGCTCATACAGCTCGGTGTTGGAGTTCACTGCCATCCCGAGGTTACGCAACATCCCATCCTTCACCCCATAGATCCACCCATGCACCGTCAGCGGCTGCCCGCGATCCCAGGCATCCTGCACGATCGTCGTCAGACACACGTTGTTGACTTGGTGGATCACGTTCAACTCGCACAACCGGTCGTGCCGATCCTGCTCGCGGATCACCGTGCCCAGGTAGGTGTCGTGCTGCTCCGCCACGTCACGCACGTGACGAATCCAGTTATCCGCCAGCCCAAACCGCTGGTTGGTCAACGCGGCCTTCACGCCCGAGCAGCCGTAGTGCCCCACCACGGTGATGTGCCGAATCTTCAGCACCTCCACCGCAAACTGCAGCACCGACAGGCAGTTCAAGTCCGAGTGCACCACCACGTTGGCGATGTTGCGATGGACGAACACCTCACCCGGCGGCAGCCCGATGATCTGGTTGGCGGGCACGCGCGAGTCCGAGCAGCCGATCCACAGGTACTCGGGGTTCTGCTGGTTGGCCAGGCTCGAGAAGAATTCCGGATCTTCAGCGTTGACACGCTCGACCCATTTCCGGTTGTTCTCGAAGAGCTCTTTGATGCGATTTGGCATGTGTTCTCGTCTTGTTGGTGGTGTCAGGCTGCGACGCGCCGCAGCGGAGTCGCTGCGTTCTCTGGCGCATCTTCGCCGTAGCGATGGACGAAGCGTTCGCTCACGTCATACGCATAGAAATCGTGCATCTGCCCGGACAGCAGGCGCGCCTTGTGCGCCTGCCACATGGCCGGGTCGAAAAAGTCTGCATGGTGCTTCAGGAAGGCCTCGCGCACACGCGGGTCGCCCAGCAGGAAGGTGCCGTACGTTTCCGGAAAGATGTCGTGCGGGCCGACGTTGTACCAGACCTCGCCGGACATCTCTTCCTCTTCGGTGCGCGGCTTCGGCACGTTGCGTACGTTGCAGTCGGTCAGGTATTCGATCTCGTCGTAGTCGTAGAAGACCACGCGGCCGTGGCGCGTCACGCCGAAGTTCTTGTACAGCATGTCGCCCGGGAAGATGTTCGCGGCGATCAGTTCCTTGATGGCGTTGCCGTATTCGATGATGCCGTGCTCGACCTGCGCGTCGGTGCCTTCGTGCAGCCAGATATTGAGCGGCGTCATGCGGCGCTCGATATAGACGTGGCGGATGACGATCTCGTCTTCGCCCTCGGGGCTGCGCTGGTACTCGACCATCGACGACGCGTGCTTCTCCAGCTCCTTGACCAGCTCGTCGTCAAAGCGCGAGAGCGGGAAGGCCACGTCGGAGTACTCCAGCGTATCGGCCATGCGGCCCACGCGGTCGTGCTGCTTGACCAGCTGGTACTTGCTCTTGATCAGCTCGCGCGTGGTTTCCTTCGGCGGCGGGAAGTAGTCCTTGATGACCTTGAACACGTACGGGTACGACGGCAGCGTGAACACCAGCATCACCAACCCCTTGATGCCGGGCGCGATGATGAACTTGTCCGACGAGTGCTGCTGGTGGTGCAGAAAGTCGCGATAGAACAGGTTCTTGCCCTGCTTCTGCAGCCCCAGCGAGGTGTAGATCTCGGCGCGCGGCTTGCGCGGCATCAGGTCGCGCAGGAACGTCACGTAGGCGGACGGGATCTCCATGTCCACCATGAAGTACGAATGCGTGAACGAGAACAGGATCAGCAGCTGTTCCTGGCGCAGCAGCACCGTGTCGAGCCGCAGCTGCCCGTGCGCGTTGCGCATGATCGGCACCGCCAGCGGGAAGGTCTTGTCGCCGTTGATCACGCGCCCGATCACGTAGGCCGTCTTGTTGCGGAAGAACAAGGACGACAGCACGTGGATCTGGAAATTGGGCGAGATGCGGAAGTCGCCAAAGTGCTCGCCCACCGCGCGCACGAGGTAGCCGACGTCGCGGTCCAGGTCTTCGAACGGCGCGTCGAGCTGGAAGTTGTGGATGATGCGCTCGAAGCAAGTGGCCAGGCCGTCGCGCGAGCCGGGGTAGTAGGCCCGGTAGGTCGGCTTGGTGGGTGACTCTTCGTTCTCGATGTATTCCGTCGAGATGGCCGGCCGCACGAAGATGAAATCGTTGTTGAAGTACGAGCGGTGCAGGATGCGCGTGCACACCGAGTTGAAGAAGGTCTCGGCGCATTCGGGCTGGTGATGGTTGGTCAGCAGGCCGATGAAGTGCAGCTTGATCTGGCGCCAGATCTCGTCGTCGATGTTCTCGGCGTCGTATTCATCTTCGAGGATGACCGACGCTTCGTGCACACGCTCGTCGTAGTAGGCGATGCGGTCGCGCTGCAGCTGCTGCATGCCTGCCCAATCCCCGTCTTCGAAGGCCGCCTTGGCCTGCACGCACACCTCGCGGAACAAGCGGTAGTGCTTGTCGAAGCCGTCGAGCATCGTGCGGGCGACGTCGAAGGCGATCTGCGAGGAGAGGAGCTTGGGGAAATGGGACATGGCGTCTGCGCGGGGGGAGGGGGCGGCAACCGGTAGAGCTAGATTGTATGGCCTTCGCTGCCGTCTTCGCTTCCTGAAACCGTTCCGCCTCCTAGTCCGTTTGGCCGGTGGCCCCATGCCACCGGTGTGCTCCCCGCGCCCGCCTTACATCGTTTCTGCGTACAGTTCGCGGCCAATCAGCATGCGGCGGATTTCGGAGGTGCCGGCGCCAATCTCGTACAACTTGGCATCACGCCACAGGCGGCCGACCGGGAATTCGTTGATGTAACCGTTGCCGCCCAGGATCTGGATCGCCTCGCCGGCCATCCAGGTGGCCTTTTCGGCGGTGTACAGGATCACGCCGGCGCAGTCCTTGCGCACCTGGCGCACATGGTCGCGGCCCAGCGAGTCGAGGTTCTTGCCGACCGTGTACAGGTAGGCGCGGCAGGCCTGCAGCGTGGTGTACATGTCGGCCATCTTGCCCTGGATCAGCTGGAACTCGCCGATGCTCTGGCCGAACTGCTTGCGGTCGTGGATGTACGGGGTGACCACGTCCATGCACGCCTGCATGATGCCGATCGGGCCGCCGGAGAGCACCGCGCGCTCGTAGTCCAGGCCGCTCATCAGCACCTTGGTGCCGCCGTTTTCCTGGCCGAGGATGTTCTCCACCGGCACTTCCACGTTCTCGAACACCAGCTCGCCGGTGTGCGAGCCGCGCATGCCGAGCTTGTCCAGCTTCTGCGCCACCGAGAAGCCCTTCATGCCCTTTTCGACGATGAAGGCCGTCATGCCACGCGCGCCCAGCTCCGGCTCGGTCTTGGCGTAGACCACCAGCACGTCGCAGTCCGGGCCGTTGGTGATCCACATCTTGGTGCCGTTGAGCACGTAGCGGTCGCCCTTGAGTTCTGCACGCAGCTTCATGCTGACCACGTCGGAACCGGCATTCGGCTCGCTCATCGCCAGGGCGCCCACCCACTCGCCAGACACCAGCTTCGGCAAGTACTTGGCCTTCTGCGCCGGCGAGCCGTTGCGGTGGATCTGGTTCACGCACAGGTTCGAGTGCGCGCCATACGACAAGCCGACCGAGGCCGACGCGCGGCTGATCTCTTCCATGGCGATCATGTGCGCCAGGTAGCCCATGTTGGCGCCGCCGTATTCCTCGGCCACCGTGATGCCGAGCACGCCCAGCTCGCCCATCTTGCGCCAGGCGTCCATCGGGAACTGGTCGGTGCGGTCGATCTCGCCCGCGCGCGGCGCCAGCTCGCCCTGCGCCCAGTCGCGCACGGCGGAACGCAGCATCTCGATGTCTTCGCCGAGGTCGAATTTCAGGCCGGGCAGGTCAATCATGGTGGTCTCCTTGGACGCGGCCTGGGCCGCGGTGTGTCTCGGTGGATTGCTGTTGTGATGCGCACACCGCTTGTGGCGGGCGCGCTGATCTGGAAGGTGTGGCGCTATTGTATTGACGTTAACGTAAACGTCAACTGCGCTGATGTGTGTGAATCAGGCTGCCTTGCGGCGCTTGGCCGACTTGGCACTGCCGGCGCGGGCATCGTCCAGCAGGCGCCGGCATTGGCTCTCATGCTGGTCGATCTCGGCCAGTTGCGCGTTCAGGTCGTCCAGCTGCTGCGTCAGCACGGCGCGGTGCTGCGCCAGCGAGGCCAGGAAGCGCTCCAACTGCGGCACCGTATCGCGCGGCGATTCGTACAGATCCAGGATCTCCTTGATCTCGCCCAGCGACAGGCCGAGCCGCTTGCCGCGCAAGGTCAGCTTCAGGCGCGTGCGCTCGCGCGCCGAATACACGCGGCGGCGCCCGCCCGGGCCCTCGCGGTCCGGCGCCAGCAGGCCCTGGTCTTCGTAGAAGCGGATGGCGCGCGGCGTGACGTCGAACTCGCGTGCGAGATCGGTGATGGTGAAGCTGGCGTCGCCATCATCGGCGTCGATCTCATCGTCGGGAAGAATGTCGGAAGCGGACATGAAGCGTGGCGAGGGATATGGCAGATGCGGTGGCAAATACGGCGTGATGCGGCGTGACGCGTGCCGCACGGCGGGGCGTCACAGGGTGTTAAGTTTTCGCTTAAGATGGCGGACCGGCCGCACGATTGACGTTTACGTTAGCGTCAATCGCGTCAGACCGCAATCACGCAGACCGCCCCGCGTCTCCACGAGGGCGGCGAAAGGGACAAAAGGGACGACAGGGACACCACACGCCATGAACGCGCTCGAACACCAACTCGACTATCCCCTGGGCGACCTGCTGCCCGAAGGCGGCACATGGCACGAAGTGGCCCCCGGCATCTACTGGCTGCGCATGCCGCTGCCGTTCGCGCTGGACCACATCAACCTCTGGCTGCTGCGCGATCACCAGGACGGCCAGGACGGCTGGACCATCGTCGACTGCGGCATCAACCACGAAGCCATCCGCGCGCACTGGGAAAGCATCTTCGCCCAACACCTCGACGGTTTGCCGGTGCTGCGCGTGCTGGTCACGCACTGCCACCCCGACCACGTCGGCCTCTCCAGCTGGCTGTGCGAGGGCGGTGACGCCAAGCGCTGGAACGTGCGCCTGTGGATGAGCCTGGGCGACTACGCCTTCGCCCGCATGCTGGTGGGCGGCACCGGCGCGTCGAACGCCGGCGGCGAATTCGCCGCGCGCCACTTCGCCCGCCACGGCCTGACGGATGCCGATTCCATCGAGCGCATCAGCAACCGCAAGGACTACTACAGCACGCTGGTGCCGGGCGTCCCCAGCCAGTACCGCCGTCTGATGGACGGCAACGTCATCACCATCGGCAAGCATCAATGGCGCATCATCACCGGCTTCGGCCATGCGCCCGAGCACGTCGCGCTCTACAGTGAAGACGCCAACGTGTTGATCTCCGGCGACATGGTCCTGCCCCGCATCTCCACCAACGTGAGTGTGTTCGACCTCGAACCCGAGGCCGACCCGCTCACGCTGTATCTCGACTCGCTCGGCAAGTACGAGCCGCTGCCGCAAGACGTGCTGATCCTGCCGTCGCACGGCCGGCCGTTCCGCGGGCTGCATACGCGTATCCGCCAACTGCGCGAGCACCACGTCGAGCGCCTGGCCGAAACGACAGCCGCCTGCAAGCAGGCACCGCAATCCGCACGCGACATCGTCAACGTCATCTTCAAGCGCCAGTTCGACGTGCACCAGATGACGTTTGCGATGGGCGAGGCGCTGGCCCACCTGCACGCCCTGTGGCACCGCGGCGAGCTGGTGCGCGAGACTGGCGCCGACGGCATCATCCGTTTCCACGCAGCACCCTGATCAACGTCCAAGACCCGGAGCCCGCCATGGCCGACCAGCACGACGTTCTCGATGACAGCGCCACCGTTCTGCCGTTTCCCGCCAACACGCCCGTGGCGCCGTACTACGCGGTAATCTTCTCCTCCACGCGCACCGACGGCGACCACGGCTACGGCGCGATGGCCGAGCGCATGGTCGAGCTGGGGCGCGACATGCCCGGCTTCCTCGGCATCGAATCCGTGCGCGACGAAGCCGCGACCGAGCAGGGGCGGCCCGGCATCACCGTGTCGTACTGGTCGTCGCTGGAAGCCATCCGCGAATGGAAGAACCAGACCGAGCACCTTGCCGCGCAGAAGATGGGGCGCGAGCAGTGGTATGCCGCGTATCACCTCCGCATTGCCAAGATCGAATATGACTACAACTTCGTCCGCTGACGCGGGCACGCTGCCGCCGTCCTCCGTCCACGTCACCAAGCACGAGCCCGGCGTCTCCCTGTATCTCAAGCTGACCGGCATGGCCGTGGCCTGGGGCGGCACCTTCATCGCCGGGCGGCTGCTGGCGCAGACCATGCCGCACTTCGCGGCGGCCGCCGGGCGCTATCTGGTGGCGAGCCTCTGCCTGGTGGCGCTGGCCTTCTTCAAGGAGGGCGGCCTGCCGCGCCTCAAGCCGCGCCAGGTGCTGTTGACCGCTGCGCTGGGTGCCACCGGCGTGTTCCTCTACAACATGTTCTTCTTCGGCGCGCTGGGGCACCTGCCGGCCTCGCGCACGGCGCTGATCGTCGCGCTCAACCCGGGCATGACGGCGCTGGCCGTGGCGCTGGTCTATCACGAGCGGCTGGCGTGGTTCCGCTGGCTGGGCATCATCGGCGCGTTCTTTGGCGTGGCGATCGTGCTGTCGCGCGGGCACCTGGGCGGGCTGCTGTCGGGCGGCATCGGCGTGGGTGAGCTGCTGATGATGGGCGGCGCACTGTCGTGGGCGCTGTACACCGTCATCGGCCGCTCTGCGCTGGGCGCGCTGAGCCCGATTGCGGCCACGGCGTATGCGTCGCTGTGGGGCACGCTGTTCCTCGGCATCGGCGCCGCCACGGAATGGGGCGACCTGCATCTCGCGCAACTGAGCGTGACCAACCTGCTGGCCATCGTCTACCTGGGCGCCATCGGCACGGCCGTCGGCTTTGTCTGGTACTACCAGGGCGTGAAGACCATCGGGCCGACGCGCACCGCCGTCTTCAACAACCTCGTGCCGGTGTTCGGCGTGCTGCTGGGCGTGACGCTGCTGGGCGAGTCGCTGCACTGGAGCATGATCGTCGGCGGGCTGGTGGCCCTCGGTGGGGTGATGTTGGTGAATCGATCTGGGCGCCGTTGAATCGGGCCTGAACATACCGCCTCTGATGTGACCGCAAACGCCCCGCCCGGGGCGTTTTCTTTTGGGGCCAAACTGATCTGAGGCTTTAGGACGTTTCTGATTCGAAGATCCGACCGAATCCGTAACAATTCGCTCACCCAATTTAAAGACTGAGCGTGCCATGGCCTCACCAACCACGCTGCGTCGTGGTCGAGTGAGCGCTGAATGCCGATCCGCGCAGTTTCCCCTTTCGCCGATGTGCGTGCTGATCATGTCCGCCATCGCGGCGATGTCGCCGCCCGTGGCGTGGGCGGCCCAGCAACAACTGGCAGGCGCGCAATCGACTGATAGTGCCAGCGAAAAGCAAGATCGCAAGGCCGCCTTCGATGCAGATGCCCTGCGCGCACGCGGCATCGATCCGGCGCTGGCCGCCTACTTCAGCCAAGCGCCTCGCTTCACACCCGGCAGGCAGCGCGTCAAGCTGATCGTCAACGACGAATCGCGCGGTTCAGCGTCTGCACGCTTTGATGAACAGGGGCAACTCTGCGTCGACCGGGCCCTGCTCGAGCGCGCCGGCCTGAAGGTGCCCGAAGCGCTGCAGGGCGAGGGCGCACCGGGCTGCTACGACTACCGTGCCGACCATCCGCAAGCCGAGATCGAACTCGACCCCGGCGATAGCACCGTGCGCCTGGTGGTGCCGCAAGAGGCCCTGCGTCCGACGGCAGAACAGGGCAGCGAATCCGCGACCGGCGGCACTGCAGCCATCCTCAACTACAGCCTGCTGGGCATGACCAACCAGGGCGGCGGCTCCAACAGCCGGTTCCTGTTCGCCGACGGCGAGATCGGCATGAACGCCGGTGACTGGATCGTGCGCAGCCGCCACAGCTATACCTCGCAGGACGGCGCCAGCAACATCAACCACCTGTACACCTACGCCCAGAAGACGTTTGCCGAGCACAAGGCGATGGTGCAGGTGGGTCAGATCAACGTGGCAGGCAGCCTGCTTCCCGTGCCCCCGATCATCGGTGCCCAATACGCGCCGGACCCGGCACTGGTTCCCCAGGCCGGCGGCCCGTCGTTCGAGGGTGTGGCCAACGGCCAGTCGCGCGTAGAGGTGCGCCAGCTCGGTGTGCTGATCTACTCGACGGTGGTGCCGGCCGGGCCGTTCACGCTGTCTGGCCTGCCGCTGCTGAGCAGTTCGGCAGACCTGGACATCACGCTGGTGGAGAACGACGGCAACCAGCGCCGCTACACCCTGCCGGCGGCTTCGCTGCGGCAGACGACGCCGGCCCCCCTGGGCCTGCAGGTGGCGATCGGCAAGGTGCGCGACGTCAGTGATGCGGGCATCGATACACCGCTGCTGGTGACCGCCACCAAGGGCTGGCGTGTGGGAGATCGCCACAGCGTGATGGGCGGCGCCCTGGCGACGAGCGGCTACCAGGCGGTGGCCGCCGGCGCGAGTGCGGCCGTGTCCTCCAACATCTCGGCCAATCTGCAGAGCATCGTGTCCAACGCGCAGCGTGAAAGCGTGCGCGGCATCAACCTCAGCGGCTCGCTCAACGTACGCCTGGCCGAGAGCTGGTCGGCGAGCGTGACCGCGACCCAGCAGACCGAAGGCTACCGCGCCGTGGGGGACACGCTGGTCCCGACGCAAGGCGGCGTCTTCACGCGCGTGAAGAATCAGTACACGGCGTCGATGGGGTGGCAGCACCCGCTGATCGGTGGGGTCACGGCGGCCTATTCGCGCGGCAGTGCCTACAACGGCACCGGTACGCAATACGCCATGGTGAGCTGGAACCGCAAGATCGGCTCGGCCACGCTGTCGGTCAACCTGGAAAAAGACCTGGGTAACACCACGACCTCGCTCGGCGCCCGCGCCGCGCGCAGCGGCGGGGTGCGCTTCTACGCGATGCTCAGCATGCCGCTGGGCAAGGCCTCTGCGCAGAGCTACGTCACCAACGCCGGCGGCGATACGCGCTTTGGCGCGGGCGTCTCGCAGACGGTCAACGAAGCACTGAGTTACGCCGCCCGTGCGGAGACCAACCCGAGCGGCAACGGCCCCAACGTCAACGGCGCGCTGTCGCTCACGCCGCGCTATACGCAGGCAATGCTGACGTATGCGCAGAACGGGAACAGCAGCTCGTACTCCGGGCAACTGCAGGGTGGCGCGGTGCTGACGCCATCGCCGTATCAGATCGGCGACACCTTTGGCGTGGTGCAGACCGGCGACCTGTCAGGCGTGCGCATCAGCACACCGCAGGGCACGGTGTGGACCGACCCCACCGGCCGCGCCGTCATCCCGACCCTGTCGCCATACCGGCCATCGCGCGTGGAGCTGCTGACCAAGAGCCTGCCGCGCAACGTCGACATCAACAACGGCATCGAATACGTCAACGCCGGCCGCGGCTCGGTCAACATCGTCGAGTTCGGGGTGAGCAAGGTGCGGCGCCTGCTGCTGCGCGTGACCTCTGACAAGGGCGCACCGCTGCCGGCGGCCCTGCCGGTGGTCGATGCCGAGGGCCGCTACGTCACCACCTCGGTGGGCGACGGCACGGTGTTCCTGGACGACGTTCCGAAATCCGACCTGCACGTGAAGCTCGACGACGGCCAGACCTGCCAGATCCGCTACACGCTGCCGGAGAAACCCGACCTGGACCGCCCGTTTGATGTGGCCACGGGTGTCTGTCAGGGCTGAAACCACGAAGAACCGACATGAATCGCTCACAAGCAGGTAAGGTCCGGCCCTTCCGCCGCCGTTGCGTCGCCTTGGCCACAGGGGCGTTCGCCGCCTCCCTGATGGGGATGTCGGCCGCGCACGCCGAGTGCAAGGCCACACTGTCCGACCCGACGGTCGATTTCGGCGCGATGCGCCCCGGCGCTGGAGCCGACGCCAACCAGATCAAGGCAAGCCCGCAGTCGCGTGTGTATTCGGTCGTCTGCGGCGCGCCGGTGCAAATGAACTTGATCTTTCGCGGCACGCCCAGCGCCGTTGCGCCCGACACGCTGCAATTCGGCGATGCAGGCACCTACGTCGTGCGAGTCGCCAGCGCGCGTCTGGACGGCAACCCCGTGCAGCTCGCCCGCCTCGCCGCCGTCGGCCAGGCGCCCGGTCAGGCTGCAACCAGCGACCTGACGCTGCAGCCCGCCGACGTCGTGGCGCCGGCCAACGGGCAACAACTGCTCAGCGGCAGCCGGCTGGACCTGACGTTGCAGGTCTCGGCGCGCATTCCTGCCAATGCAGTGCGCATTGCGCAAGAAGTGAAGCTCAACGCCATTGGTCAGCTCACGATGGAAACGCGTTGAAAAGTGTTTCGGAGTTTTCTCATTAATCAACGCAATTGACGCCGTCATACTGATTTGCATTCGGTAGGGCCGTGCTTCGAATACGGTCTCGCATGAATGCATCTTCGAAACACGTCGACGGCGCAAATCCGTCGGCCATCTATAGAGCGATGTCGTGCATCGGCACGATTTAAAGGAAGAGGAGTCTCTTTTGAAACCGATTCAATCCAATCTGTCGCGCGCATTGCTGGGCGTGCTTCTGGCATCGGCGGCCTTCGCCTCGCAGGCTGCCGGCATGCTGCCGGAATCGACCGTGGTGCTGATCAACGAGGCTGACGGCGAAGCCTCGATGGTGGTCACCAACACAGACCCAGGCCCTTCGCTGCTGTACACCACCATCCAGTCTGTGGACGAAGACCCCAAGCCGCCCGTGATCCTGACGCCGCCGGTGGCGCGCGTGGAGCCGGGCAAGAAGCAGACCGTGCGCTTCATGCTGACCAACACCGAGCCGCTCAAGGTGGAGCGCTACGCGCGCGCGACCTTCGACGGCATTCCCGAGCGCAAGCCCGACGGCACCAATACCGTCACGCTGACGGTGCGCCAGAACTTGCCGATCGTGATGCACCCGAAGTCGCTGCCGGAAGACAAGACCCCATGGAAGCACCTGAAGTGGTCGCGCAACGGTGACGTGCTGACGGCCACGAACGACAGCGCCTACGTGGTGCGCGTGGACCAGAAACTCAACCTGATGCCCGGCAACGCGGAGGTGTCGCTGCCCAAGTCGTACCTGGTGCCGGGCGGCAAGGTGGAGGTCAAGTTGCCTGAGCGCAAGGGTGAGGATGGCAAGGTGCTGAAGGACGATTTCACCCAGGTGGTGATGACGCCCTTCACCGCCTATGGCTATGCGGCTCCGCCATATGAAGCCCAGATCGGGGCGGAAGGGGCCGCCAAGTAGAAGTTCCGTGTTCCATGTTGATGGACGGTTGGCCGCGCTGCTTCTGCAGCGCGTTTTTTTATTTTGGGGCTAGAAGACAGCTTCTTGAGTGTGATGTTTTATGAGGCTGAAACAACACGCCGGGAATTAAGACATTTCTGATCGGATTGATGGGTGATCTTTAACAGAATGGCGGGACTCACTGATCTGCAAACGCCACTGTTGCGGTACAGCCGGGAGTCGCGACACCGGTGTCGTGTTTGAAACGTGTCGGCCGATCGGGCCGATTGATTGATTCAACTGAGGAAAACCATGCAAATCCAAAACATGCGCAAGGCACTGGTTGCCACCGCCGTTGGCGGCCTGTTTGCCATGGCTGCATCGTCGGCTTTCGCGGCGGATACGGCCGAGCTGACCGTGAAGGGCACCATCATTCCGAGCGCCTGCACCGCAAACTTCGCGGGTGGCGGCAACATCGATTTCGGCACGATCAAGATTGCCGACCTGAAGGCCAACGAATTCAACAAGCTGCCGTCGCAGACGACGTCCTTGACCGTGAGCTGCCAAACGGCCAAGCAAGTGCAATTTACCGTGACCGACTCGCAAGACGGTACGGCCATCGACGCTCAACCGTTCAACACTGGTTCCTTGAGTGTGTACGGCCTCGGCGCCGCTACGGTTGACGGCAAGCAGGTCAAGCTGGGCGGCTACAGCCTAGTCTTGGGCACGCCGACAGCGGACGGGAAGAGCATGACCCCGATCATGCAGAACGGTAGCCGGTGGCAGACGGCTGACTTCGTCAACCACGCCGGCTATGCCTATGGCGGCGGTGAGGCGCTCTACAACTATGACTTCTGGAAGGACGCGTTCAAGCCGTCCAGTGACGGCTGGACTGCAACCGCCAAGGTCATGACCTACCCGCTGACGATCAATGCCTCGCTCAACAAAGGCAGCGAACTGCAGTTCGCTGAAGACACCAAGCTGAATGGCCAAGCGGTCTTCAACATCAGCTACAACTGATCGGCGCCTAGCCTTCGAACACTTTCGTATTTGAGGACACCATGAAATTCCAAACGATCGCCAAGGCTGCTGCCCTGGCCGCGCTGGGTGCTGCGTTTGCTGCGCCGGCGCAAGCCGAAACCATCAACGCCACCCTGACCGTGACCGGCACCCTCACCCCGGGCGCCTGTACCGTCAGCTTCACCGGCGGCGGTGCCGTCGACTACGGCAACATCCCGTCGGCCAACCTGTCGGCCACTTCCTACAACAAGCTGGCCGACATGACCAAGGACCTGTCCGTGGTGTGCGGCAGCGAAACCCACGCCTATGTGAGCGTGGGCGACAACCGCGCCGCCAACGTCATCAAGGACGCCGCCATGAAGACGGTGCTGGGTGACGCCACGCTGGCTGACACGCAGGTGTTCGGCCTGGGTACCTCGGGCACGACCGACATCGGCGCCTATACCGTCAAGATGGGGACGGCTACCGTGGCCAACGCCGCCGGTACGAGCGCCAAGCAGCCGGCCGTGCTGTCGTCGGCCGACAAGAGTGCCTGGACGGCTTCGACCAGCCCGGTGGCACTGGACACGGCTTCGCAGTACTACTCGGCCGGCCCGACGGGCACGGACGCGGTGCCCGTCAAGGGCAAGACCTTCACGTTCCCGCTGACGGTCACGGCTGCGCTGAACAACACCACCAACCTGCCGGTGAGCAACAACGTGGCGCTGGACGGCTCGGCCACCTTCACGGTGTCGTACAACTAAGCCGTATGCGCAGCGGAAGGCGCCATTCCCGCCTTCCGTTTCCTGCCGCGCAAGCAAAAGGCCGCCTTCACAAGAGGCGGCCTTTTGTTTGGGCATCGGTCGGCTGATGACGGGTCTTGAGGCGCGACCGATGCGATCACGTGTTGCGCTATACGCTGGCGCTGCTCGTGCAACAGCAGTGCCCGGTGCGAGCCGCCGTTATTGCGTTACCGGTGCCATCCCCTCCTCCTTCCTCTTTGCGCTGCGGTTAAACCGCACCGACAACGCCCGCCGCAGGCTATCCAACCCCTCGCCCTTGCCGGCAATCTTCAGGAAGGCGTAGCCTTCCAGCGCGGCGCTCATCACGTCGCTGCCCAGCGCCAGTTGTGAATCGCTCAGGCGTTCGTGCAGCTTTTCCAGCCGCACCAGGCGGGTGCGCAGCGCATCGAACATCGCCAGGTCGCGCTTCATTTCGTCCATGTTGAAATTGGCCGAGAGCACGTTCTTGTTCTGGTTCAGCACCTCTAGCGCCTTGCGGCAGAACGCTTCGGATTTGTCGCCCATCTTGACCACGCTGCTGCGTTGCGCCGTGGTCAGGTCGATCAGGCCGGCGAGGTCTTTCTCCAGCGCGTTCAGCGACGTGTCGACCGATGCCAGTTGGCTGGGCGAGATCTGGAGCGAGATCAGGTTCTGGCTCATAGCAATCCTTTCTGTTGGGTGGATGGCGCCATGCCGGCTGGCATGACCGGCGCAGCTTGACCCGCCAGCGGCGCCCTTCACAAGGGCTGGCGCGGGTTTTGGGGCGGTTTGCCCTGCAAAATCAGAATGGTCCTATGCTGGCGGCGCTCGCCGCTTGCTGCGCAAAGTGCGAGGCATCAAACGCAATGGGCAAGGCTGCAGCCGTGAAGCCCGACGGGGCGTTCGCAAAGCGCGAAGCTCCGGCAGCGGAGCCCTGCAGCTCCAAACGCAAAGCAAATCGCTCCGAACATCGAGCCTTTGCGCTCCGCTCGCAAAGCAAAAAGCATTGTGATTGGAGCTTGACGCTCTGCGCGCACAGCAAAAAGGCTTGCGCCGCGGAGGCGGATGGCTTTGCGCCGCGAGCTTTGCGCTTGGCGGGAGGAGCCCACCGCTCTGCGGCGCAATCCGTCGGCGAAGAATCAGACTGCGCGCCCAATCCCCCTCGCTATAATTCACCCGCTGCCGCACCAACGGCAGCCGGGTCTGGCGATCTGCATCTGGTGGTAGCTCTGGAGAGACGATGCCTTGCGCGTCGGCTCTGCACACCCACGCACGCTCTACGGCGGGCCGGGTGGGGAGACCGCAAGGTCTGCCGGTGCTCCAGAGAGCCGGTTCGCCAGCCCCGCCGTCGGGCCCGCCACCTCGTCTGGCGATGAAGTGCCGGGCCTCCAACCATCTCTGGAGGCTTCTATGGCCATCAAGCAGTGCGGGTACCGCCCCGCGTCCTATCCTTCCCCGCCCCCATGGCGCCGCTCCAATCCCTTCGGATCAGGAGGCGCCCAATGACTCCCGCCAAACGCCGCATCTACCTGACCGGCGCGCTTGCCGCGCGGGACTACCTGTGCCGCACGCAGACGGACTTGCGCGTGCATCAGCACTACCGGCCCGACACCCTGCGCTGGGAACTGGCTTACGCCAGCTCGCATCCGCCGGAGTGGCGCTTGGGGTTTCTGGATGCCATAGGCGCGTTTGTGTCGATGGTGCTCGAAGGGTGTCAGGTCAACCCTGAGACGTGGGAAGTGCTCACCGCCGTAGAGCGGGCTGGCGAGAGCCGGTAACACCAGCAAGACGTATCCCCGGGACGGCGGGGATGCCAGCCGACCACGCGCGCACGCGCATGGCCGGGTATTGCGATCCTCTCGATCGCGCCTTGTTGCCTAGCGCAACGTCTTCGCCAGTTGCCCGAGGTAACGCACCCCCTCGATGGCACGGCTGCCGTACCACGACACCATCTCCCCATCCACCAGGTAGACCGGCTTGCCGATCTGCTTCTCCAGCGCGTCGACGTGCTCTTCGGTAAAGCTGTACGGCTCGGTGGAGAGCAGCACGCAGTCGATGCTGCGCACCACGTCGTCGCTCCAGCGGAAGGTGGGGTAGCGCGTGTCGGGGCGGTTGGGGCGGGCGCAGTCACCGCTCTTGTCGGTGCCGCATTGCACGGGCGCGGGGCTGTCCGGCCACGTGTGGCAGTTGATGAGCGCGAGCATGCGCGAGATATAGGTGTCGCGCGACACCGTCATCCACGGGTCTTGCCAGATGGCGTACAGCACGCGGTGCGGCAGGAAGTGGCGGCCGCGCAGGGCCTCCAGCTCGTGCGTGAGCGCGTCGCACAGCGTCTGCGCCTGCGCTTCGCGGCGGAAGATGCCGCCCAGCAACTGGTACAGCACGAGGTTGTCTTCCGGCGCGCACGGGTGCGTGACGATCACGTTGGGCACGAACGCGCGCAGCTTGTCGGCGGTCTCGCGCGTGTTCTCGTCGATGTTGACGATCACGTGGGTGGGCGCCAGCTCGCGCAACTTGTCGAGCTTGACGGTCTTGGTGCCGCCCACCTTGGGGATGTTGCGCACCGCCTCGCGCGGGTGGATGCAGAAGCCGGTGCGGGCGACCAGCTGCTCGCCCAGGTCGAGCGAGAACAGCAGGTCGGTAATGGACGGCACCAGGCTGGCGATGCGCGGTGTAGCGTCAACGGGGGCGTGCGCAAGGCCTAGCGCATCGGTAAATAGCATTACGAAATCTCAGGCTTGCGGGGTTTGCGCGGGGCGCGCGCGAAAGCAACGTCATACAGCCAGCGCGGCAGCACGTGCAGCAGCTTGGCGACAACGCCCATCTGCCACGGCAGCACCTTGAAGCGCACGCCGCGCGCAATCGCCTGCACCGCGAGCGCGGCAAAGCGGTCCACCGGCATCAGGAAGGGCATCGGATAGGGGTTGTGCTCGGTCATGGGCGTGCGGATGTAGCCGGGGGCGATGGTGACCACGCGCACACCGCGCGGGCCCAGCTCTACGCGCAGGCTCTCCAGCAGCTTGACGACGGCCGATTTGGAGGCGCTGTAGGCCGCCGCGCCGGGCAGGCCGCGCACGCCCGCCACGCTGGCAATGCCCACCAGCGTGCCGCCCGGCTGGCCGGGCTTGGCGCGCGCGAGCATCGGCGCGACAAAGGGCTGGAAGGTGTTGAGCGTGCCCATCCAGTTGGTGTCCATCACGCGGGCGAACGCGGCCAAGTCGCCGGGCTCGCGCAGGTCGGTGCCTTCGGAGATGCCCGCATTGGCGATCACCACATCGGGCACGCCAGCCACGGCGATGAAGGCGGTGGCGGCGTCGCGCATGGATTGCGCGTCGCGCACGTCGGCGGCGTAGCAGTGGGCGGCGGTGCCGGCGGGCAGCGTCTGCACGAAGTCATGCAGCACCTCCAGCCGCCGCGCGACCAGCCCGAGCGTGGCGCCCTGGGCAGCGTACTGGCGGGCCAGCGCCTGCCCGATGCCGCTGGACGCGCCGGTAATGAAGACGATCGATCGGCTCATGCCGGTTTCCCCCTGTGTAGTTGTTGGAAGGGCTGCCTTGCAGACAACAACGCCCGCGCTAGGGCGGGCGTCGGTGGTGGTGTCAGGCCGGGGCGGGGTGCCCGCCCGGCGCAGGCCCTCATCACATCTTGCGTTCGCGCACCTGCTGGACGAGGTAGTCGAGCGTTTGCACGGCGCCTTCGTTGCTGCCCGCATCGGCCGGCGAGGTGGTGTACTTGCCTTGCACCACGATGGTCGGCACGCCCTCGATCTTGTACTGGTCGGCCAGTTGCGCGGCGCGTTTGGTATTGGCGTTCACGCCAAACGAGTTGTAGGCGTCCATGAACTGCTTGCGGTCCACGCCGTTGGCGGCCATGAAGTCGCCAATCTGTTCCGGCTCCGACATCGAGCGGTAGTTCTTGTGCAGTTGGTCGAACACGCGGTCGTGCAGGGTGCGGCCGCTGCTGTCGCGGGCATCGAGCTTGCCCAGGGCTTCCAGCGCGTAATAGATGCGGGTATGCGGTTCCAGCTTGGCGTTGAAGGCCACCGGCACGCGCTTGATCACGATGTCCTTGCCTTGCTTGGCCACCCAGGCGGTCCAGGTGTTTTCGAGGTCATAGCAGTGCGGGCAGCCGTACCAGAAGAACTCGGTCACTTCCACCTTGCCGGCAGCCACCGGTTGCGGCGTTTGCAGCACTTTGTATTCCTTGCCGGCGGTGGGCGCGGCCTGGGCGGGGGCGGTCATCAGGAAACCGGCGCCAGTGGCCAGCGCAATCAGGAAAGCAGCGAGTTTTTTCATGGTGGGATGGGCGAGTAAGCAGAGTCACCTAGGTTCGGTCAGTCTGGGCGGCGCCCAGCGTACACGAGTCAGAGGTTTCTGACCGGCGCCGGGCCAATGGGTTCAGCCCGGGCGCGCTTGTCAGTAAAAACGCATTACTTGGAGAAGCGGATGACCGTGGATTCGGTGCCGGCGGCCTGCAGGCGGCTGCGCACGGCGGTCATGTCGTCGAGCGAGTTGTACGGCCCCAGGCGCACACGATACTTGGTGGAGCCGTTGATCTCGCGCGGTGTGACCTTGGCCTCGAAGCCCTGCATGGCGAGGTTGCCCTTCTGGCGCTCGGCGTAGTCGGCGGAGTCGTACGAGCCGACCTGCAGGTAGTAGCCGGTCTTGGCGGCGTCCTGGCGGGCGATCTCGGCAATCGGGTCGGCCACGGGCTTTTCTGCCGGCGGCGGCGTCACGGGCTTGGGCGGGCGCTGCATGGCCACGTTTCCGCCCGGCTCGGTGGCGGGCTTGGGCGTGGTGGGGGTGGCCGGGTTGGTGGCGCCCGGCTGGTTCGGCTCCGGCACCTGGTCGACCGACTTGGGCGGCACGCGGCTCCACAGCGGGGCGTTCGGATCGGCCGCCGGGGCGCTGCCCTGCGGTGCCGGCTGCGCCGGTGCGGGCAGCGGGTTGACCACGTTGCCGGGTTCGCTCGGCTTGGGCTGCGCGCCGTTGCGCGAGACAAACGGCACCGGTGCCTTGGTGATGTACACCGCCACCACCACCGCGATCGCCAAACCGACGATCAGGCCGAGTACCAGACCCAGAAACGTGCCGCCCCGCTGCGAGCGGGCACGGGAAGATTGCGTATTGCGTGCCATGTCGATCCTTCTAGATGCGCCGATTATATGGGCGCAGTGTGGCTTTACATCTTTTGCGGGGCGGACACGCCGATCACCGCCAGGCCGTTGCGCAGCACCTGGCGCGTGGCGGCCAGCAGTGCCAGGCGGGCGCGCTTGACGGCCTCGTCGTCCACCAGCACGCGGTCGGCGTTGTAGAAGGCGTGGAAATCACCGGCCAGGTCGCGCAGGTAGAAGGCCACGGCGTGCGGGGCCAGCTCGTTGGCGGCATCGGCCAGCATGTCGGGGAAGGCGGCGATGCGCTGCACCAGGGCGATGGCCTGGGCGCTGGCGTCCGCGCCCGTCACGGCGGCGAGGTCTGCACCCGTGAGCGAGGCCACGTCACCGCCGTCACGCTGCGCCCATTGCTCGAACACCGAGCAGATGCGCGCGTGGGCGTACTGCACGTAGTACACCGGGTTCTCGTCGCTCTGCTTGAGCGCGAGGTCCACGTCGAAGACGAATTCGGTATCGGCCTTGCGCGACAGCAGGAAGAAGCGCACGGCATCCCGCCCGCGCGTGAAATGGGCGGGCCAGTTGGCCTCGCCGGCGTCCACACAGGCGCGGATGGTGTCGACACCGGCTTGCGCCTCGGCATCGCCGTTGCTCCATTCGATCAGGTCGCGCACGGTCACGTACGAGCCCGCGCGCTTGGAGATCTTCACCTCGGCGCCGTCCTTCATCACCGTCACCATCTTGTGCAGGACGTAGTCGGGGTAGCCCTTGGGGATGCCGACGGCGAGGCCCTGCAGGCCGGCGCGCACGCGGGCGATGGTGCCGTGGTGGTCGCTGCCCTGCACGTTGATGACCTGCGTGAAGCCGCGCCCCCACTTGGTGGTGTGGTAGGCGACGTCGGGCACGAAGTAGGTGTAGTTGCCGTCGGACTTGCGCATGACGCGGTCCTTGTCGTCGCCGTCGTCGGTCGTGCGCAGCCACAGCGCGCCTTCCTGCTCGTAGGTCTTGCCGGCGGCCACCAGTGCGTCGACGGTCTGCTGCACCTTGCCCTCGGTGTACAGCGACGATTCGAGGTAGTAGCGGTCGAACTTGACGCCGAAGGCTTGCAGGTCGATGTCTTGCTCGTTGCGCAGGTAGGTGACGGCAAAGCGGCGGATCGACTCGATGTCTTCCACGTCGCGCGCGCCGGTCACGGGCTCGCCGTCGGAGGCGCGGACCGTCTTGCCGGCCAGGTAGTCGGCGGCGATGTCGGCGATGTAGTCGCCGTTGTAGGCGGCTTCGGGCCAGTTGGCGTCGCCCGGCTTGAAGCCGCGCGCGCGGGCCTGGACCGAGACGGCCAGGTTCTGGATCTGCACGCCGGCGTCGTTGTAGTAGAACTCGCGGTGGACCTTGTGGCCCTGCCAGTCGAGCAGGCTGGCCAGCGCATCGCCCAGCGCGGCCTGGCGGCCGTGCCCGACGTGCAGCGGGCCGGTCGGGTTGGCGGAGACGAACTCCACCAGCACCGGTGCGCCGTCATGGGTGTTGGCGGCGCCATAGCGGTCGCCTTCGGCAAACACGGCGGTCAGCACGTCCGCGCGCGCGGTGGGCGACAGGCGCAGGTTGATGAAGCCGGGGCCGGCGATCTCGACGGCAGCCACCAGGCGCTGGCCACGGGCATCGGCACGGATGGCGTCGGCAATTTTGCCGGCCAGCTCGCGCGGGTTGGTGCCCAGCGGCTTGGCCAGCTGCAGCGCCACGTTGCAGGCGATGTCGCCGTGCGCGGCCTGCTTGGGGCGCTCCAGGACGATCTCCGGTCGGTTCATGCCCTCGGGCAGCAGGGAGCCGACGGCGTCGGACAACAATTGGGCGATCGTCTGTTTGTGGGAGGGCAGCATAGGGAAACCATGTCGCCGGCCGGGCTGAAACCGTCTGAAACCCAGTTCCGGCGCGGCCAGTTGCGTTGTTCGGGGAAAAGTACGAAATTTTATCAGGTGCGCCACGGTCTCAGAGGCACAGACCCCCACCGTGGCACTTTGCGGTGCCCAATCACCGAACTACGGAAAAAACCAACCATGATCACCTTTACTTCGCACGCTTCGCAAAAGTTCTCCATGCAGAAGGATCTCGCCATGGTGCTGCTGGGCGTGATCGGCAAGACCCTGGGCGAGCGCGGCGTCATCACGCCCGAAGAGATGCCCCACGCCATCGAGCGCCTCAAGCTCGCCATCAAGGACGATACGCACCAGGCCCACATCAAGGTGGCCGAGCTGACGGTCAAGGATGACGAGGACGGCGAGGATGAGCCGCCGCACCTCGGCCAGCGCGCGTATCCGCTGCTGCACATGCTGGAAGAGTCGCTGCAGGAACAAGCCAACGTCCTGTGGGGCGTCTGAGGGCGCACCAGGCGATTCCCGGTCAAGGCCGGGCTGAGCTCTACGGGTGGCGGCCGGCACACTGCGTGCCGGCCGTCTGTTTTTGGGGCGGGCAGGGTGCAGGGTAGGCCGCAGGTGTCGCCCAACCTGCCTGCGCGGTATCATGCGGGATACTACAAAAACGCAACGCGCACCGCGTCGGGCGGCTTGACGCGTTACTCACGGGATCTGCGTGCCATGCGGTCATCCTTGCGCTCCACCCTGCTGCTCGCCGTCGGTATCCTGCTGACACTCGGCGTGCTGATCGCCTCCGAGACGGGCAACATCCGCCTGAGCCAGGGCTACCGGCAGGTGATCCAGTCACAGCAGGCCGAGACCGCCATCAACGAACTCCTGGCCGAACTCGTCAACGCCGAGGCCGGGCAGCGCGGCTTCCTGCTTACGGGCAAGGACGAATACCTCGATCCGTACAACAAGGCGATCCCGCACATCCACGCGCTGATGGCGGAGATCCGCGACCACTACGCCAACGACCCCGAGGCGCTCAAGCTGTTTTCCGAGACCGCACTGCAGGTCAGCCGCAAGCTCACCGAGATGGAGCTCACGCTGATCTACGGCAAGCGCGACCTGGAGGTGGCGCTGGACCTGGTGCGCACCGATTTCGGCAAGGCCTCGATGGAGGCGGTGCGGCAGGGCCTGGACCGCCTGCGCCAGCGCGAGATCGCCACCGTGGCGCGCAGCCTCGAACACGCCGAGCGCGACCTGGCGCTGTCGCGCTACGGCATCGCGCTCATCACGGCGGTCAACATCATCCTGCTGGTGGTGCTGGGCATGCAGCATGCCAAGCGCCTGGCCGCCACCGAGCAGGAGCGCGACAAGCTCGAAGAGGAAAGCCAGAAGCTCGACCGCATGGTGCGCGAGCGCACGCGCCAGTTGTCCGACCTGGCGGCGCACTTGCAGCGCGTGACCGAAGACGAGAAGACGCGCCTGGCGCGCGAGCTGCACGACGAGCTGGGCGCGATCCTCACCGCCACCAAGATGGACCTGCACTGGCTGCGCACGCGCCTGACCGCCAACGATCCGGCCGTGGGGGAAAAGATCACGCGCGTGATGTCGCATGTAGACCAGGGCATCCAGATCAAGCGCCGCCTGATCGAAGACCTGCGCCCGACCATCCTGCTCAACCTGGGCCTGACCGAAGCGCTCACGCAGCTGACCGAAGACGTCGGCTCGCGCAACCAGTGGCACACCGAGGTCAGCCTGCCCGACGACATGCCCAAGCTGACCGACGACGCGGCCATCGCGCTGTTCCGCATCGTGCAGGAGTCGCTCACCAATGCGTCGAAGTACGCGCATGCGACCCATGTGTCGGTGGCGCTGGATGCGAGCGAGGAGGGCGTGCGGCTGCGCGTGCGCGACAACGGCCGCGGCTTCCCCGCCGATGTCGAGCGCCGGCGCATGGTTGGCCACCACGGCCTGCTGGGGATGGAGCAGCGCGCCGTTGCCCTGGGTGGCAAGCTCATCATCGATTCGATGCCCGGTGGCGGCGTCACCATCGTCGTTGAACTGCCGCCCACCGACGCGGTGTTCAACCGCGACGACGACAGCGCGTCGCATGGCTCGCCGGGGCCGGTCCCGGCCTCGGGCCGGGGTGGTGCGCTGGTCTGAGCTGCGTGCGCGCGGCCTAATGAAAAAGCCCCTCAACGGGGCTTTTTTTATCGAGTCATGCCGGACAGCGGCTTACATCTTTTGCTTCACGCTGTCGGCCGCGCTCTCCACCTTTTCTCCACCGGTCTGGATGTCCTTGCCCATGCCGGCCATGGTATTGCAACCGACCAGCAGCACGCACGACAACGCGAAAACGGCACACAGGGTTTTCATCGAAAGCTCCTCGGGGGAAGAAAAAAATGGGGATCGCGCTCAGTGGTGCGGGTGGCGCGCTGCCTGGGGGCGCGGCCGTGCCGTGCCGGCACGCTCTTCAATGACTTCGAACACCTTGTCGAGCTCGAGCGACTTGTCGAAGAAATAGTTGGCGCCGGCTTCAAAGCAGCGTTGCCGGTAGGTGGGGACCTGCGCGTGATTGGTGTAGACGATGCGTACGCTGGGCGAGGCCTGGTCGCGCAAGGCTTGCAGAACCTTGAAGCCGTTACCCTGGCGCAATTGCAGATCGACGATAACGACTTCGTACTGCCCTTGGGCCAAGAGGCGCAGGGCCAGGTCTTCCGTGTCTGCCCATTCCACCACCGCAACGAAGGCGGTGGCCTTGAGATACTCCAGCACCATGCTCCGAAGCACGGGGGAGTCCTCGATCAGGAGGACACGCAAGCCACGGGTAGAGAGGGTGACAGCTTGATCCAGCATGCGTTGATGGTAGCCAGCGGGTGATCCGGGGGGTATCAGGCGTTGTCCTACATGGCAACAGGGCTTGCGGCTGATAGCACCTTTCTGGCGGGGACATTCCGCCCGCGACAACCCTACTCGACGAGCCCGTTCTTGATGGCGTAGTAGGTCAGGTCGGCGTTCGATTTCATGCCCATCTTCTCCAGGATGCGGGTGCGATAGGTACTGACCGTCTTGACGCTCAAGAACAACTCTTCGGCGATGACCGATACCGATTGGCCGCGCGCCAGCTTGCAGAAGATCTGGAATTCGCGCTTGGACAGGGTTTGGTGCAGGGGCTGGTCGGTCGGCTTTTCCAGCCCGCCGATCAGCAGTTCGGCCACCGTCGGGCTCACATAGCGGCGGCCCTGCGACACGGTGCGGATGGCCTTGACCAGTTCGTCCGGTGCGCTTTCCTTGGTGAGGTAGCCCGAGGCGCCGGCGCGGATCAGGTTGATGGCGTACTGGTCTTCCGGAAAGGTGGAGAGGATCAGCACCGGCAGGTCGGGGTGGCGCTGACGTGCCAGCTTGAGCGTGTCGATGCCGTTGCGGTCGGGCATGGAGATGTCGAGCACGACCACGTCGAAGACGCTGTCGCGGAGCTGTTCCATCACCTGCTCCCCGCTTGCCGCCTCCCCCGCGACTTCGATGTCCGGTTCTTCGGACAGGAACTGCCGAAGACCGGCGCGGACGATCTCGTGGTCGTCCGCAATCAGGACGCGAATCATGCTGCTCCTTGTGGCCGGAGCGCCGCGCCGGCACGCGCGCCGCGGCATCCGTGGATGTTGGTTCGATACGACAACAATTGTATCCCGCCTCCACCAATCTATCTCGAAATGTGCGGCGCGCGGCGGATTTGTGACGCAGGTATGGCGGCGGCAGGCATGTATTGCTGACACCACTTCACGCCGGTTGCCGCGCCCAATGCAAAAAGGGACGGACTGGGTCCGCCCCTTTGCTCACCGGGCAGCCGCCACAGGATGGCGGCCGCATTCGGAGGTCTTGCTGCTTACTTGGTTTGCGCAGCGGCGTTGCCCGACACGCTGGCGTCGACGCTCGCACCGCCGGCGGCACCGGCTGCGGCGCCCTTGACGGCCTTGACGGCCTTGACCGAGGTTTCAGCCTTGTCGGTGGCCTTGTCGGTGGCTTTCTCCGCGGTCTTGCGGGCGAACTTCTCGGCGTGGGCCTTGTGTTCGTGGACGGCCTTGGCACCTTGCTCGGCCTTGTCACCCAGTTGGCTCTTGGCGGCGTCGGCGTCCAGCTTGGCGCTGGTGTCGGCCTTCAGGCCAACGCCTGCGGAGCCTTGTGCCGGGGCCACGGCAGCCGTGCCATTGGTTTGCAGCGAAGCGCTGGCGCCCGCCGACGGGGTTTGCGCATTGGCGTAAGCCGAAGCAGCAGCGATGGCGATGGCGGACAGGGAGATCAGCAGCTTGTTCATGGAGGAGACTCCTTTCGTTCTGAACGGCCACGCGAAGAATTCGTCGCGGCTTCACTCTGTGTGTTTGAGTGAGGCTTCAGTGTAGGGAGCCCCTTTCGTTACGACTGTTAGGGGGTGTAAGCCTTTGTAATGTCAGCCGCGTACCTCTTGAAATGCCGCCGCAGCCAATGCCCGCAAGGGTTTGCAGACGTAAGACAGGGCGCTTCAAACGCCATGTCTTACACGTCTTGTCACAGATTCACAGGTTGGGCGCGAGCGCGCGCTCCACATTGCGACGCTCTTCGCCACTGCGCGCGGCCATGTCGTCCACCTGGTCCTGGCCGATCTTGCCGAGTGTGAAGTAGGTGCTGTCCGGGTGCGAGAGGTAGAAGCCCGAGACCGACGCGGCCGGCGTCATCGCCAGCGCTTCGGTCAGGTGCATGCCGATCTCCTGCGCGTCGAGCACGCGGAACATATCGCGCTTGACGGTGTGCTCCGGGCAGGCCGGGTAGCCGGGCGCGGGGCGAATGCCGCGGTATTCCTCGCGGATCAGCGCGTCGTTGTCGAGCGTCTCGGCGGCCGCGTAGCCCCACAGATCACGGCGCACGCGGGCGTGCAGGCATTCGGCAAAGCCTTCGGCAAAGCGGTCGGCCAGGGCCTTGAGCATGATCGCGCTGTAGTCGTCGTGATCGGCCTCGAAGGCGGCTTCGCGCTTGTCGACCCCGATGCCGCCCGTGACGGCAAACAGGCCGATGTAGTCGGCAATGCCGGTGTCCTTGGGCGCGACGAAATCCGCCAGGCAGCGGTTCGGGCGCATCACGCCGTCGATGATCGGGCGCTCGCTCTGCTGGCGGATGTTGCGCCAGGTGAGCGCGACTTCCGAGCGGGACTCGTCCGTATAGATCTCGATGTCGTCGTCGTTGACGGTGTTGGCCGGCAGCAGCGCGATCACGCCGTTGGCCGTGAGCCAGCGCCCGGCGATCAGGCGCGCGAGCATGGTCTTGCCGTCGGAGAACACGCGGCGCGCCGATTCGCCCACGATCTCGTCGTTGAGGATGTCGGGGAATTTGCCGGCCAGGTCCCACGTCTGGAAGAACGGGCCCCAGTCGATGTATTGCGCGAGTTCGTTCAGGTCGTAGTTGCGGAACACGCGGCGGCCGATGAACTTGGGCTTGGGCGGCGTGTAGTTGCTCCAGTCGATCTTGGTCTTGTTGGCGCGCGCGGCGGCCAGCGACACCATCGGTTGGGCCTTCTTGTTGGCGTGCTGGGTGCGGATGCGGTCGTAGTCCGCATGCAGCTCTTCGACGTAGCGCGCGGCGCCTTCGTCCGACAGCAGGCTGGAGGCCACGCTCACCGAGCGCGAGGCGTCCGGCACGTAGACCACCGGGCCTTCGTAATTCGGCGCGATCTTCACGGCGGTGTGCACGCGGCTGGTGGTCGCACCGCCAATCAGCAGCGGGATCTTCTTCACGCGGAAGTAGTCATCGCGCTGCATCTCGGAGGCCACGTAGGCCATCTCTTCGAGCGACGGCGTGATCAGGCCCGACAGGCCGATGATGTCCGCGCCCTCGACCTTCGCCTTGGCCAGGATGTCGTTGCACGGGACCATCACGCCCATGTTCACGACTTCGAAGTTGTTGCACTGGAGCACGACCGTGACGATGTTCTTGCCGATGTCGTGCACGTCGCCCTTGACCGTGGCGATGACGATCTTGCCGCGCGAGCGCACGTCGCCGCCGGCGGCTGCGATCTGGCGCTTCTCTTCTTCGATGAACGGGATCAGGTGGGCCACCGCCTGCTTCATCACGCGGGCGGATTTCACCACCTGGGGCAGGAACATCTTGCCGGCACCAAAGAGGTCGCCCACGATGTTCATGCCGTCCATCAGCGGGCCCTCGATCACCTGGATCGGGCGGCCGCCCGCAGCAAAGATCTTCGCGCGGACTTCTTCGGTGTCTTCGACCACGTAGTCGTTGATGCCGTGCACGAGCGCGTGGGCAAGGCGCTTTTCCACCGGCTCCTGGCGCCAGGCGAGGTTTTCTTCGCGCTTGGCGCCGCCGCCCTTGAAGCGGTCGGCGATCTCCAGCAGGCGGTCGGTGGCATCGGGGCGGCGGTTGAGCACCACGTCTTCCACGCGGTCGCGCAGCTCGGGGTCGAGGTTCTCGTACACGCCCAGCTGGCCGGCGTTGACGATGCCCATGTCCATGCCGGCTTGAATCGCGTAGTACAGGAACACCGTGTGGATGGCCTCGCGCACCAGCTCGTTGCCGCGGAACGAGAACGACACGTTCGACACGCCGCCGCTCACCTTGGCGTACGGCAGGTTCTCTTTGATCCAGCGCGTCGCCTCGATGAAGTCGACGGCGTAGTTGTTGTGCTCCTCGATGCCGGTGGCGACCGCGAAGATGTTCGGATCGAAGATGATGTCTTCCGGCGCGAAGCCAACCTGGTTCACCAGGAAGTCGTAGCTGCGCTTGCAGATCTCGGTCTTGCGCGCGTAGGTGTCGGCCTGGCCCTGCTCGTCGAACGCCATCACCACGGCGGCGGCGCCGTAGCGCTTGATGAGCTTGGCGTGGTGGGCGAACTGCTCTTCGCCTTCCTTGAGCGAGATCGAGTTGACGATGGCCTTGCCCTGCACGCACTTCAGGCCGGCCTCGATCACGTCCCACTTGGACGAGTCGATCATGATCGGCACGCGCGCGATGTCGGGCTCGGAGGCGATCAGGTTCAGGAAGCGAACCATCGCGGCCTTGGAATCGAGCATCGCCTCGTCCATGTTGATGTCGATGACCTGCGCGCCGTTCTCGACCTGCTGGCGCGCCACGGCCAGCGCCTCGTCGAACTGGCTGTTCAGGATCATGCGCGCGAACGCCTTGGACCCGGTGACGTTGGTGCGCTCGCCAACGTTGACGAACAGCGTGTCCTCGCCGATGTTGAACGGTTCGAGGCCGGAGAGGCGCATGGGGTGGTCGGTCATGATCTTCTGATGCAAAAAGGGGGCGGCGGATGTGGGGCGATGCGGGGCTCAGGCGGCGTTGCGGTACTGGCCCGGCCAGCTGCGCGGCTTGCGCTTGGCCACGCGCTCGGCAATCGCCTGGATGTGCTCGGGCGTGGTGCCGCAGCAGCCGCCCACCAGGTTCACGAGACCCGCGGCGGCAAATTCGTCGACCAGGCTGGAGGTCACGTCGGGCGTTTCGTCGAAGCCCGTGTCGCTCATCGGGTTAGGCAGGCCGGCGTTCGGGTAGCACGACACGGCGGTGTCGCAGATCTTGGCCAGCTCGGCGACGTACGGGCGCATCAGCGCGGCGCCCAGCGCGCAGTTCAGGCCGAAGGTGATCGGCTTGGCGTGGCGCAGGCTGTTCCAGAACGCCTCCACGGTCTGGCCCGAGAGGATGCGGCCCGACGCGTCGGTGACGGTGCCGGAGATCATCACGGGCACGCACTCACCGGTGTCTTCAAACAGCTCGTCGATGGCGAACAGCGCGGCCTTGGCGTTGAGCGTGTCGAAGATGGTCTCGACCAGGAATACGTCGGCGCCGCCTTCGAGCAGCGCCTTGCCTTGCTCGTAGTAGGCGTCGCGCAGTTGGTCGAAGTTGACGTTGCGCGCGCCCGGGTCGTTCACGTCGGGCGAGATGCTGGCGGTCTTGGGCGTCGGGCCGAAGGCGCCGGCCACGAAGCGCGGGCGCTCGGGCGTGCTGTACTTGTCGCAGGCCTCGCGCGCCAGGCGCGCCGCCACCACGTTCATCTCGTAGGCCAGCTCGGCCATCTTGTAGTCTTCCTGCGCGATGGTCGTGGCGCCGAAGGTGTTGGTTTCGATCAGGTCCGCACCGGCGGCCAGGTACTGCTCGTGGATCTCGCGGATGACCTCCGGGCGCGTGAGCAGCAGCAGCTCGTTGTTGCCCTTCACGTCGATCGGGTGGTCGGCAAAGCGCTCGCCGCGGTACTGCGCCTCGTTGAGCTTGTAGCGCTGGATCATGGTGCCCATCGCGCCGTCCAGGATCAGGATGCGCTCGCGCAGCAGCGCGGGCAGGTTGGCGGCACGGGTGTAGGGCAGGGGCGCGGTCATGGGGACTCCAGAGGGCATCGGCCGGGCAGGCTGTGGAAATTTGCGGCCAAAACGGAATTTTACCAGTCGCGTCAAGGACTTGCCGCTGTTGCGGGGTCCCACGATCCTATAATCGACATCAAGCCCTTTCTTTGACGCCGCCATGCAACTGCTCGACCCCGCCGACGCCCACACCTTCCTGCAGCGCATGCCCGCCGCGCTCTTCATCGATTGCCGCAGCGAGATGGAGCATCTGTTTGTCGGTCACCCCGCCGGCGCGCACCATGTCTCGTGGAACGACGGCCCGCACTGGGAGGTGAATCCGGAGTTCGTGCCCACTGTGCGCAAGCTGTCCGGCCACGGCATCGAACGGCCGATCGTGCTGATCTGCCGCAGCGGCAACCGCTCGGCCGCGGCCGCGCAGGCGCTGGAGGAAGCGGGCTTCCGCGAGGTCTATGTGGTGCGTCATGGCTTCGAGGGCGATCTCGATGGCACGCGCCATCGCAACACGCTCAACGGGTGGCGACATGCGGGACTGCCCTGGGAGCAGTGTTAGGCAACGCCTATCGCTTCAATAGTCGCTTCCGCGCAAAGGAAAAAACGCCCGCAGCCGCAAGGCCCGGGCGTTTTTCTTTGGCCGGAGACTCCGGCCGAGCGGCATCGCGCGCCGCCTGGATGTCGCGTCAGTGCATGGTCACCGGCTGCGTCATCACCGTATCGAACTTGCCGAGGAAGTCGTCGACTTCTTCGACCGTGGGTTCGCTGGCGATCAACCGTTTCACATCCTCGCGGAAATGCTCGGCAAGCTCGCCGCCGAGGAAGATTTCACGTTTGAGGTTCTTGTCCACGATCTCGTAGCCGCCCGCGGAAAGCATGGCGTGCTGGCCGTCTGCACCGAACTCGACAACGCAGTAGTTGTCGCTGTTGTAGATCATTTGCATGGTGCACCTCCGGGCGGAAACTCGTGTTGCTGTTGTGGGGACTGCCAACTTCTGCACCGGGTAGATGGGGCTCCTGGTCCCGACTTCAAGGGGTGATCAGGCCCGCGTCACTGACCCGTCTGCCCCATCTACTCCTTGGGCTTAATAATCGGCCACAAAGTTCGCGAGCGCGAGTTCGAATGTGTGTCGGCCCGAGCGAGGGCGTAACAAGACCTTTCCGTGAATGCTTCGAATGGTGCAAGCCCCCGTCCACCGTTTGGACAGTGGACGCGCGGCGATGTGACAGGCGGTCCCGGCTTTTGGCGGTAGAGCGACCGGTCAGGGTGTCTCACACTGACTGCCGCAACCGGCGTGTCCCAGGAACTCGTCCAGATCGGTGAGGAAGGCCTCCTCCTGTTCGACAGGGGCCAGATGCGCGGCATGCGGAATCACTTTCAAGCGCGCGTTCGGAATGCGCGAGGCGATCTCGCGCGCGACCTCGACGGGCGCGCCGGCATCCTCTTCGCCGGTGGTGACGAGCGTCGGGCAGGCAATGCGTGCGAGCGCAGTGCGCGTGTCGAGCGCTTTGATGGCAAGGCAGGCGCCGACATAGCCATGCGGCACGGTGGCGAGCAGCAGGGCGCGGATGCGCTCGACTACCTCGGGATGCGCTTCGCGATACGGCGCGGTCAACCAGCGCTGCAAGGTGGGCTCGACCATGCCGGCCATGCCGTGGGCCTCGACCTGCCCGATGCGCTCGTCCCACATCGCGTGTGCGGCGATGGGCGTATGGCACACGGTGTCGCACAGCGTGAGCGAGAGCAGCCGCTGCGGATAGCGCACGCCCATCACCTGCGCCACCATGCCGCCCATCGACAGCCCGACGAAATGCACCCGCTGAATGGGTGCAAGCGGCGCCAGCGCATCGAGCAGGCCGGCCGCATCATCGGCCATCTGGAACAGCGTGTAGGCGCCGTGCGGGGCGGTGGTGCCGCCATGGCCGCGTGCGTCGTAGCGCAGCACGCGGTGGCGCGCGGCCAGGCGGTGCGCGAGGCTGTCCCACATCTGGTGGTCCACGCCCAGCGCATGCGCGAGCATGACCCACGGGCCGTCCGCGCCGTCGATGCGGTAGCGGATGCGGATGCCGTTGGCCTCGACGTGGCCCGATTCGGTGATGGCGTCTGCGGTCATGGCTGGCTCCTGGTGCGGCTCATTCCTGGGACAGGTAATCGAGTTCGAACTGCATGCCGCCGGGCTCGGTCTGGCGCAGCCGCACCGGTAGCCAGCCGCGCTCGGCGGCCAGCCAGATCTCGACGCGGCGTGCGTCGCCCTCGCGGCGCGGCAGGCGCACGAAGTGCTGTGCGCGGATGGGGCCGTCCGGCGTGTCGATCATGTCTTCGCCCACGCGCTGCACGCGCGCGACTTCCACGCTGTCGGTGTCGGCGATGGGGAGGTCGAGCGTCACGCCCGGGCTGGTCAGCCGCGAGGGGTTGCCGCGCGCCAGGCCGGTCAGCTGCAGGAACACGCTGAAGCGGTCCTGCACGCCGTCCGGCAGCGGCACCACCGTTGGTGTGCGGGTGAATGTGATGGTCGGACCGCCCGGTACGCCAGAGGCTGGCACGGGGTCCGCCGTGCGATGGAAGGTCGTGACGTCGGGCTGACGCCGCCCGCGCTTCTCTTCGTATTGCTGCGGGGCGAGGCCGTAGTCATCGACGGCGCCCGTGCTGCGGAAGCTGAGTGAGCCGAAGAACAGCGGCAGCGGGATCTCCACCGCCAGCGCGTACGCGCGGCCGTCGGTGGTCCAGCGGATCACGCCGTTCTCGTTGCGTACGCCGTTGACGTAGGTGGCGTAGTGCAGCGTGGCCGAGGGCGGCGCGGCGAAGCGTGCGTCGGGCTCCGAGGCGGGCGGCGCGTTGCTGTCGCCGCTCAGGTCGCGGACCATGCCGGTGTCGGCCGCGGCGGCCGCGGCTGCGCCGACCGGGACGTCGGCGTCTTCGGGGGGCGTGGTCGGCGTCTCTGCCGGGGTCGGTGCGGGCGCAGGCGAAGGTGGCGCCGGGCGTGGTTTGGCCGCAACGGGTTTGGGCGCTGCCTTCGGTTGGGCGGGCGTTGGCGCCCGCACCGGCTCCGGGTGCAGCAGCAGCGTCGGCACGATCTGCTCGGGTTCGGGCGGCCATGCCATCTGGTGGCTGCGCGCGACCCACATCACCGCAATGCCGTGCAGCAGCAGCGCGGCCAGGATCACCACACCCCAGCGGCGCCAACGGGTCGAGCGTCCTGTCGCCGCCGGGTTGCCGGCGGCGGGCAGGGGGTCAGGCGTGTGCGGCGAGGGGCGGAACGTATCCAAGATCGGCGGAAAGCTGTTGCACGGCTTGTCGCAAGCGGCGCTCCAGCGGGCCGCTCGCGGTGGTGTCGAAGGTACTTTGCGCGCCCAGGGCGATCAGCACCAGGCACAGCTGGCCGTTGGCGTCGAACACCGGCAGCGACATCGCGTTGATCCCCGGCAGCACGCCGCCGTGGATGCGCGAGACGCCACGTGCACGCACTTCTGTGCAGAGGGCGTCATACGCCTGGAGCGTGCGCGGTTGCTCGGGATCGGCTGGCGTGGTGGTATCGACTCCCGCAAAGCGGTCAAGTTCGCGCTGGATGAAGGGCAGCGTCTGCGCGCGCGGCAGGTAGGCGCCGAACACGCGGCCGGTGGCCGAGTTCAGCATCGGCATCACATCGCCCAGGCGCAGGCTGACGGTGACGGGGTGGCTGGCCTCTTCCCAGTGCACGATGGCCGGGCCCTGGTTGCCCCACACGGCCAGGCCGATGGTGTGGTCGATCTCGTCGCGCAGGGCGGCGGCGGCGGGGCGGGCACGGCGCATCGGGTCCTGCCGGTTCAGGCTCACCAGCCCCATTTCGGCAGCAAAGGGGCCGAGGTCATAGCGGCCCTCGGGCGTCTGCGCCACCAGCCCCAGGCGCGCGAAGCTGACCAGGTAGCGGTGCGCCTTGGCCGGGTTCATCGGCGCGGCGCGCGCGAGGTCGCGCAGCATCATCGGGCCGCTGGTGCGCGCGAGCACGTCGAGCAAGCGAAAGCCCACTTCGATGGACTGGATGCCCGTGCGCGCGGGCGCATCCCCGGCAGATTCTGGGTCGAGGTCCAAGTCGAGCTCGGCGTCGGCGGGCGGCGTGGGCATGGTCGGGTGGGTCGGGGCAATCCGGCCCAGTTTAGCCGAAGCATGGTGTAGCATCCGCGCAGCTTTTTTCCTGCACACGAACCACCATGAAACTCGCCACCCTCAAGGATGGCTCGCGCGACGGCCAACTGGCCGTGGTCTCGCGCGACCTGAAGACCGCGCATTACGCCACGCACATCGCCGGGACGCTGCAGCGCGTGCTGGACGACTGGGCCTTCTACGCGCCGCAGCTGCAGGAGCTGAGCGATCAGCTCAACGCCGGCCGCGCACGCCACCCGTTTGCGTTCGATGCCGCCAACTGCATGGCACCGCTGCCGCGCGCCTACCAATGGGCCGACGGCTCGGCCTACGTCAATCACGTGGAACTCGTGCGCCGCGCGCGCGGCGCCGAGATGCCGCCCGAGTTCTGGACCGACCCGCTGATGTACCAGGGCGGCTCCGACGACCTGGCCGGCGCGCACGACCCCATCGTCTGCCGCAGCGAGGCCTTCGGCATCGACTTCGAGGCCGAGGTGGCCGTCATCACCGGTGATGTGCCGATGGGCACCGAGCCGGCCGCCGCCGCCGAGGGCATCCGCCTGATCGTGCTGGCCAACGATGTGTCACTGCGCAACCTGATTCCGGCGGAGCTGGCCAAGGGCTTCGGCTTCTTCCAGAGCAAGCCGGCCACGGCGTTCTCGCCGGTGGCAGTCACGCCCGACGAGCTGGGCGACGCGTGGCGCGAGCGCCGCGTCCACCTGCCGATGACGGTGCGCTGGAACAACAAGAAGGTCGGCCAGCCCGAGTGCGGCACCGACATGGTGTTCGACTTTGGCCAGCTGATCGCGCACATCTGCAAGACGCGCAACGTGCGCGCGGGCAGCATCGTCGGCTCGGGCACGATCTCCAACGTGGACCGCAGCAAGGGGGTCGCCTGCATTGCCGAGAAGCGCATGCTGGAGACCATCGACGCCGGCGCGCCCATCACCGAGTTCATGCGCTATGGCGACACGGTGAAGATCGAAATGTTCGACGCCAACGGCGTGTCGATCTTCGGGGCGATCGACCAGGAGGTCGTCGCGCCGGGCACGCACAGCTAAGCGTTACGCTGATTCGGGTGCGGTCTTCGGACGGCGCCCGCGTTTGGCCGGCGTGGCCGCTCCTGCCGCCAGCGCCTGGCCGTGATAGCCCAGGCGCTGCGACAGTGCCCGCCCTGCGTCGCGCAACAGGTGCACGCCAGCGCCCTCCAGGCTGGAGTCGAATACGCTCGACAGCCCCAGCGCCGTGATGGCACCCACTAGCGTGCCCTGCGCGTCCAGCACCGGTACCGCCAACGAATCGATGCCGTCCACCAGCGTGCCCGCAATGCGCGCCACGCCTTCATGCCGCACCGCCTGCCAGCGCGCGCGGCAGTTCAGCCAATCGGTCAGCCCTGCTCGGCCCGCGCCGGGGCCGCGCAGCTCGCGGTCGATCAGCGGCACGATCTGGATTTCCGGCATCCACGCCGCGCACGCTTGGCCCGTGGCCGAGTTCAGCAGCGGCATCACCGAGCCGACGCGCACGTTCACCGTCACCGGTCGGCCGCCGTCTTCCCAGCGCACGATCACCGGGCCGCGGTTGGTCCACACCGAGAGGAACACGCTCTCGTTCAGCCGCTCGGCCAGCTTGGGCAGCATCAGGCTGCCTTCGCGCACGAAATCCACGTCCGACAGCGCCGACAGCCCCACCAGCAGCGCCTGCGCCCCCAGCCGGTAGCGCGCCGAGGCCGGGTCCTGCTCGACAAAGCCCATGCGCTCGAGCGACACCAGGTAGCGATGCACCTTGGCGCGCGGCATGCCCAGCGCGCGGCCCAACTCGGAGACGGCGTGCGCGCCACCCGTGCGCGCCATCGCCGCGAGCACCGTCAGCGCGATCTCGGCGGACTGGATGCCGGCGCTGGTGCGTTCGGGCGCGGCGTCTTCGGCCGGTGCGTCGTCGGGCGGGAGGGTGTCAGCAAGATCGTCGGCGGTGGGCATCTTGAACTCTTGGGTGTCGCTTTATAAGATACGCGTTACGAAAAAAGATACAACCGGCGCGGCGGCCTTGCGCGTCGGAAAAGACCAGGAGACGTCATGAAGCTGTCGATCTTTTCCGTGCAGGACCACTATCCGGACCGGCCCCGCAGTCTGCCGCAACTCTACGCAGACGTCATCGCCCAGGCCCGCCATGCCGAGGCGCTCGGTTACGACACCTTCTGGGTGGCCGAGCACCACTTCCATGAATATGGCGCGGTGCCGAACCCCGCCGTCTTCCTCTCGCACCTGGCCGCGCAGACGCAACGCCTGCGCCTGGGTACCGCCATCTCCATCCTCACCTTCCACCACCCGCTGACGGTGGCCGAGAACTACGCGATGGTCGACGCGCTGTCGGGCGGGCGGCTGTCGCTGGGCGTCGGCTCTGGCTACCTGAAGCACGAGTTCGAGGGCTACGACGTCGATCCCGCCATCAAGCGCGAGCGCTTCGACGAGGCGCTGATGCTGGTCGAGCGGCTGCTTTCCGGCGAGCGCGTGCGGCACGAAGGCCAGTTCCACACCATCCGTGACGTACGCCTGAACGTGCTGCCGGTGCAGGCCCGCGTGCCGATCCACGTGGCGATCCTGCGGCGCGAGGCGGCGTACCACATCGGCCGGCAGGGGCGGCGCATGCTGTTCGTGCCGTATGCGTCGGTCGATGGCTTTGACGACATTCGCCTACTGATGGACGACTACCGGCGCGGCCTGCTTGACGCCGGCATCGAAGACGCGCGCGGCATGGCGGCGGTGGCGCTGCACACGCACGTCGGCCCGACCGAAGCCGCGGTGCGGGCGACCGCTGCAGCACCGTTCGACCTCTACGTCGCCACGCGGCTCTATGCGCGCCGGCAAACGTATGACGACGTGATGGCGAGCGGCCTGTCCTTGTTCGGCACGCCCGATGCGGTGGCCGAGAAGCTCGCGCGGCTGTCCGACATGGGCGTCGATCACGTCATGGCACTGCACAATTTCGGCCTCATGCCGCAGGCGGCGGTGCTGGAGTCGATGCGTGCGTTGGTGGAGGAGGCCTTGCCGCGCGCCGGTATCACTGCGCTGGCAGCCTGAACCGGACCACCCGGGCCGCCCCGCATCGCCAAACCGTCGCAAAACCGCTACGCTGCTGCCAAACCACCGGGAGGAGACACCCATGCAGCGACGTGCAGCAGTGTTGGTTGGACTGGGGCTGGCCTGTGCCAGCGTTGTGCTGTCCTCCGCCGCGCAGGCGGACATCCGCATCGGCGTGACGGTCTCGGCCACGGGGCCACAGGCGTCGCTAGGGTTGCCCGAGAAAAACGCGATCAAACTGCTACCCACCGAGATCGCCGGCCAGAAAGTCGAGACCATCGTGCTCGACGACGCCTCCGACACCAACCGCGCCGTCACCAACACGCGCAAGCTGATCAGTGAGTCAAACGTCGACCTCATCATCGGCTCGTCCACCACGCCCAACACGCTGGCGATGATCGACGTGGCGGCTGAGGGCAAGACGCCGGTCATCTCGCTGGCCTCGTCCGCACGGCTGATCGAGCCGATGGACGCGCAGCGCCGCTGGATCTTCAAGACGCCGCACTCCGATTCGCACATGGCCTCGCTCATTGCCGAGCATGCCGCCGCGCACGGCGTGAAGACCATCGCCTACATCGGCTTTGCCAACGCGCTGGGCGAGGCCTTCCTGACCGAAGTGCAGCGCTTTGCCGATCTCAAGCACATCCGCATCACCGACACCGAGCGCTTCTCGCCCACCGACAACAGCGTGACCGCGCAGGTGCTGCACCTGCTGGCGAGCAAGCCGGATGCGGTGGTGATCGGCGGCTCCGGCACGCCGGCCGCGCTGCCCGCCCGCGCGCTGGCCGAGCGCGGCTATGCCGGCAAGATCTACTTCAACCACGGCGTCTCCAACAACGAGTTCGTCAAGCTGTGCGGCAAGGACTGCGACGGCGCCTACGTGCCGACCGGCCCGGTGATGGTCGCCAACTTCCTGCCCGACAGCGACCCGGTCAAGAAGCAGGCGCTCGACTTCGCCCGTCGCTATGAGGCGAAATTCGGCAAGAACACGGTGTCCATCTTTTCCGCCTATACCGGCGATATCGGTTTGCTGCTGCAGCGCGCCGTGCCGGTGGCGCTCAAGCGTGCCAAGCCGGGCACGCCCGAGTTTCGCGCCGCGCTGCGTGACGCGCTGGAGAACGTGCGCGATCTGCCCACCTCCACCGGCATCGTCAACATGAGCCGGCAGGACCACGTCGGCCTGGACCAGCGCGCCCGCGTGATGGCGCAGATCCGCAACGGCCAATGGCGCCTGGCGGACACGACCGGCAAGTGACGATGCATCACACGTTGCCGGTTGTATCCGCCCGGCGCCCGGGCCGATCCGCTATGCTTGAATCACATCCCGATCCCTTATGAACTCGCTCGCTCCCCGCTTCGCCCGCTACCAGGCGCTGACCCTGAAGCAGCATGGCCCCATCCTCGAGATCGTGATGGGCGCCGGGCAATCGGCCAACCGCAAGCTGTCCACGGCGGACGCCAGCCTGCACCGCGAGCTGGCCGAGATCTGGCGCGACGTCGGGGCCGAGCCGTCGGTGCGCGTGGCGCTGATCCGCGGCGAGGGCAAGGGCTTCTCGGCCGGCGGCGACCTCAATCTGGTCGAGCAGATGGCCAACGACTTCGACGTGCGCACCCGCGTCTGGCACGAGGCGCGCGACTTGGTCTACAACGTCATCAACTGCGACAAGCCCATCGTCAGTGCCATGCACGGCCCGGCAGTGGGCGCCGGGCTGGTGGCGGGGCTGCTGGCGGACATTTCGATTGCCGCCCGCGACGCACGCATCGTCGACGGGCATACCCGCCTGGGCGTGGCGGCCGGCGACCATGCGGCGATCGTCTGGCCGCTCCTATGCGGCATGGCCCGCGCCAAGTACTACCTGCTGCTGTGCGAATCGGTGTCGGGCGAGGAGGCCGAGCGCATCGGGCTGGTCTCGCTGGCGGTGCCGGAGGGGGAGCTGATCAACCGCGCCTTCGAGGTGGCGGAGCGCCTGGCCGCCGGTTCGCAGACAGCCATCCGCTGGACCAAGTACGCGCTCAACAGCTGGCTGCGCATGGCCGGGCCGACCTTCGATACCTCGCTCGCGCTCGAATTCATGGGGTTTGCCGGGCCGGACGTGCGCGAGGGTATCGCCAGCCTGCGGCAGAAACGGCCGCCCAGCTTTGATGGCGCCTGATGGGCGCCGGCTTCAGAAACAATTTCCCAGTAGGAGACACCATGTTCACCCAGATGCCCAACTTCGCCGAAGGCGGTTTCGATTTTCTGCGCAAGCTGTGGGGAGGCAGTCTGGCCGGTATGGCCGCAGGCGGCATGCCCAGCATGGCCAACTTTGCCGCACCGCCGATGGACCTGGAGGAGCTCGACAAGCGCATCCACGACCTGCGTGCCGTGGAGAGCTGGCTGCAGTTGAATGCCAGCCTGCTGCGCACCGCCATCCAGGGGCTGGAGGTGCAGCGCGCCACGCTGGTCGCGCTGCAGACCTTCGGTTCGGCACTCTCGCCGGACGCGATGCGCTCGGCGTTCGACAACCTGTCCAGCCCCGGCGAATCGGCTGCGGCAGGGGCTGAGAGCAAACCGGCCTGGCCGCATACGTCGACGGCCAAGCCGGCCGAAGCCGAAGCGCCGCCGCCTGAAGACGAAGCCGAGATCGAGGCCGAAGACACCGACGACGATGAGGCCGAGGCCCACGCGCAGGCGGCCGCCCAGGCGCAGGCCGCCGCGCGCGCGGCAGCAGCGGCGCTGGACCCGTCGCCGTGGTGGAACCTGCTGCAGCAGCAGTTCAACCAGATCGCCAGCTCAGCGGCGGCGGCCATGCCGATGCCGCAGAACCTGATGCCGGGCTTCCCGGGCGGCTTCCCCGGTTTTGGCGGTGCGCCTGGCGCTGAAGGGCTGGATACCGCGCCCGAGGACATCGAGGGCAACGGCGCACCGGCAGCCAAGCCGGCCGCCGCACGTCGCGCGACAGGCAAGCCGGCCGCAAAGGCCGCGCCCAAACCTGCCGCCAAGCCAACCAAGGCCCCCGCCGGCAAGACGGCCAAGACTGCTGGCAAGCCCGCCACCAAGACCGCCGCGAAGACCGTCGCAAAGAAGGCGCCCGCCAAGTCCACCGCAGCCAAGCCGGCCTCCGGTACCCCCTGACACCTTCGCCATCGCCACCCGCACGCATGGATTCGACCGGGCTATTGCTGATGGGGGGCGGATCGCGCGCCGCCTACCAGGTCGGCGTGCTGCGCGGCATTGCGCGCCTGGCGCGCGAGGTCTCGCCGGACACGCTGGGCACGCCGTTCGACGTGATCTGCGGCACCTCGGCCGGGGCCATCAACAGCGTCGGGCTGGCGCGCGGCGCGCAGGATTTCGTGCAGGCGACCGAAGCGCTGGTACAGCTCTGGGCCAGTCTGCATGCCGACCGTGTGTATCGCACCGATGTCAGCCGCGTGAGCGCCAGCGGCGCGCGCTGGCTGACCGCCATGGCCTTCGGCTGGATGACCGGCCACACGCCGCGCGCGCTGTTCGACAACGCGCCGCTGCGCGAGCTGCTACAGGCCCAGCATGATGCGCAGCAGCTGCAGGCTGCCTTCGACGCGGGTGCCCTGCGTGCATTGGCCGTGACGGCGCTGTCCTACACCACGGGGCGCCACGTCACGTTCTACCAGTCGCCGCACATCGTGCTGCCGTGGAAGCGCTCGCAGCGGATCGCGGTGGCCGACGAGATCGGCGTGTCGCATCTGCTGGCGTCGTCGAGCATCCCATTCATCTTCCCGGCGCAGGCGGTGCAGCTCGAGGGCAACGACGAGTGGTTCGGCGATGGCACGATGCGGCAGATGTCGCCGCTGTCGCCGGCCATCCATCTGGGCGCCACCCGCATCCTGGTGGTGGGCGCGGCCGCGCGCCAGCAGCCGGGGTGGTACGACACGGTGCCGGGCTCGGGGTATCCGACGCTGGCGCAGGTGGCGGGACAGGCGCTGGCGAGCGTGTTCCTCGACGGTTTGTCGGCGGACATCGAGCGCTTGCAGCACGTCAACGCGATGGTCAGCCGCAACCCCGAGATCGCCGACGCGCGCGACGGCTGGCGCAAGATCGAGGTGCTGGTGATGGCGCCGTCGGAGCGCATCGAGTTGATCGCGGCGCGTCACGTGCAGCGGCTGCCGCGCACGGTGCGCGCGCTGTTGCGGCCGCTGGGTGGCACCGAGGCGCGTGGCGCGGCGTTCGCCAGCTACCTGTTGTTCGAGCCTGAGTTCACGCAAGAATTGATCGACCTGGGCGAGCGCGATGCGATGGCCCGGCGCGATGAGCTGGCGGCGTTTCTGTACGGCGTGATTCCGGACACGATGCGCGCGGCCTAGCGCGCGGCAGGTCCGCGAATCATTGCGGCGCGGGCTCGGCCAGCAGCGCGCCGATGCGCTTGATGAGTGCCGGATCGCCCGGCTCGACCTTGCTTGGGTACACCGCCACGATGCGGCCGCCGCGGTCGAGCAGGTATTTGTGGAAGTTCCACTTGGGCGGCTGGTGCGTCTGCGTCGCCAGCCATGCATACAGCGGCGATGCCCGCGGCCCGACCACGGCCGTCTTCGAGAACATCGGGAATTTCACGCCGTAGGTGTTGTAGCAGAAGTCGGCGATCTCCTTGCGGTTGCCGGGCTCCTGCTCGAAGTCGTTGGAGGGGAAGCCGAGCACGGTCAGGCCCTGGTCGCGGTATTTGGCGTACAGCGCTTCCAGCCCTTCGTATTGATAGGTGTAGCCGCAATAGCTGGCGGTGTTGACCACCAGCACCACGCGCCCGGCGTACTGACAGAGGTCTTGTGGTGCGTCGTCCTGCAGGCGCTTGACGCGAAAGTCGAGGCTGGCCGGGCATTTGCCGGGCGCAGCGGCGGCCGGTTGCGGCGCCGGCGCATTCGCCGCCGCGTGGCCGGTGCGTGGCAGCAACAGCGCAATGATGGCGATGACGATGGCGATCGCGATGATCAGCAAGTGATGCCGGCTCAGCACGCCCGCCGCCAGACGACGCGATAGGCGCGACAGCCGACCGTGCACCGAGAGCGGAGCGAGGGCAGAAAACAACATGGACGGTCTCCGAAAACGCGCAAACATGGAACTGTCTTTAGTCTAGGGTATAACGCCTTTCGGCCACGCCGCACCAAAAGTGCCGTTTGCGTGGCACACCAGCGGCTGCGCCTGGCCACACGCTTTCTATACTGGAAGTCGTGCCGGGCGTCGCCCGGCCAGCCCCATACAAAAGAGAACGGCTACCACGCCGTGACATCTCGTCGCGGACTACCGCGAAGCGCGCGAATCGAGAACGCGCCCAGGGATTGCCCGGCCACGGCGTATCTGCGGCCGGGCAGGCCTGTTGTCTATAGGAAACGGGCAGATCAGGTTCCTTGCGCCGGCCAACACGAAAAACCGGGGCCGGTCAACCTTGTCTGTTAGAATCCGCCTGCAAATTCAAAGGCTTACCATGCTCTATCCCGAATTGTTCAAGTCGTTGGAAGCGGTCCGCTGGAATATGGAAAAGGATATTCCGTGGGACACGTTCGATGCATCGCTGCTGACTGACGCGCAAGCGCAGACCATCAAGATGAACGCCATCACCGAGTGGTCCGCCCTGCCGGCCACCGAGATGTTCCTGCGTGATAACCGCCACGACTCCGATTTCTCGGCGTTCATGAGCGTGTGGTTCTTTGAGGAACAGAAGCACTCGCTGGTGCTGATGGAATACCTGCGCCGCTTCCGCCCGGAACTCGTGCCGACCGAAGAAGAGCTGCACAACGTGCGCTTCGAGTTCGATCCGGCCCCGCCGCTCGAAACGCTGATGCTGCACTTCTGCGGCGAGATCCGCCTGAACCACTGGTACCGCCGTGCCTCCGAATGGCACACCGAGCCGGTCATCAAGGCGATCTACAAGCACCTGTCGCAGGACGAAGCCCGCCACGGCGGCGCTTACCTGCGCTACATGAAGAAGTACCTGGGCCAGTTCGGCGACAACGCCCGCAGCGCGTTCGCCAAGATCGGCGTGCTGATGGCCTCGGCCCGCCGCACGGAAAAGCCGCTGCACCCGACCAACCTGCACGTCAATAAGGCGCTGTTCCCGCAAGACACGGTGCAGTCCCGCCTGCCGAACCCGGATTGGCTGGAGCATTGGCTGGACGAGCAGATCAAGTTCGACGCCGGCTGGGAAAAGAAGGTGATCGAGCGCATCCTGCACAACATGGGTCTGCTGTTCGAGCGCACCTTCGAGACCGTGCAGGACCTGAACCGCTACCGCAAGGAACTGAACGCGCGCCTGCTGGGTTCGACCGGCGCCGCCGAGCAAGCAGCCTGATCCTTGCCACTCGCCTTTGTCAACTGCGCCAGCGGCCCATCGATTCGATGGGCCGTTTTGTTTTCCGCCCCAACGCCTTTCACGCCATGACCGTCCGCCAGCCCGCGCCCGCCTTTGAACAGAAGATCTGCGACCCCGCCGACGTGGAAGCCCGCGTGCGTGCCTTGTCGCGTCCGCTGGTGTTCACCAACGGCGTGTTCGACATCCTGCATCGCGGCCACGCCACGTATCTGGCGCAGGCACGCGCGCTGGGTGCGTCGCTGGTGGTGGGCGTGAATACCGATGCCTCGGTGCGCATGCTGGGCAAGGGCGACGATCGCCCGCTCAACACGCAGGACGACCGCCTGGCCGTGCTGGCCGCGCTGGAAGCGGTGAGCCTGGTGGTGCTGTTTGCCGAGCGCACGCCGGTCGAGCTGATCCAGCGTGTGCGCCCCGACATCTACGTCAAGGGCGGCGACTACGACATCGACATGCTGGAAGAAACGCGCGTGGTGCGCGGCTGGGGCGGCACGGCGCTGGCGATTCCGTTCGAGCACGACCGCTCGACCACATCGCTGCTCAAGCGCGTGCGCGCGACTTCCTGAACGATTAGCGCGAGGCCGTGGCCGCAGCAGCGGGTGCGGCGCACGCGTGTAGTTCTTCCGCGCCGAGGCTCTTCTTGAGCATGGCCAGCTGGGCGGCGACGCCCGAGGCATCGGCCGGGGCCGTGATGCGCAGCCACGTGCGCGGCGCGCTGCGGCGCGTTTCCGTCAGCACGGCGGTGCGCACGTCCTTGGCACGCAGATCATCGAGGCGCTGCTGCGCGCGGTCCTTATCGCGGAACAGGCCCAGCGACACCACAAACGCATTCCCTTCCTGCACGATGCCCGAATCGCCCACGTTGCGGCGCTTGAGTTCGGCGACCTTGCGATCGGCGTCTTCACGCGTGTCGCGCGCGGGCATGTGCACCCACCAGCGGACGTCGTCCTGGCGCGTGACGCGTTCCACCATCACGCCCGTCAGCTGACGCAGTTGATCGACGCCGTGCGAGGCTTGCGTGTCGCTCAGGCCGCCGAGCTCCATGCAGGTGCTGCCCGACGTGCTGTCTGCCGCCGCCAGCGCGGTGCGTTCGATGCCGGGTTTGGCGTCGCTGGTGGTGGCGCCGGAAGCCGCTGGCGAGGGGGCGGCCGGTGCCGCCGGCGGTGCGATCGATTTGGCGGCGGGTGCCGGCTCCAGGATGCGGATCTCTTCGGTACGGATCTGGCGGCGCATGCGGTCCGGTTCGCGCTCGCTCTCGAACCACGCGGATGGCACATCGGGGCCGAACACGCCCAGGTTGGCGGCCAGCAGCGCACCGTTGACGAGCAGCAGGAGCAGCAGGGCGAGGCGAAGCGTCATGGTGCGGGCGGAGACGGTGTCAGACGGCGGATCGGAATGCAGGAACACAGCAACAACGGGAAAACGGTGACGGCGAAGACAGCGAGAACGACGCAGCCGCAGGTCAGGCTAGCGAGGTCGCGCCTTCGCGCCCCGCGCGCGCCAGCACCTGCAGGCCGAGCAGCACGAGATTATCGTGCATCTGGAACGGCATGCGCAGGTGCGGAGCCAGTGCCGCGCGCGCGCCGCCGCTGAGCACGCAGCGCGCTGGGCCGGGGTACTGCGCCTGCAGCGTGTGCCAGGTCTGCGTGATGGCGCCGGCCTGGGCGGTCACGCAGCCCAGCGCGATGGCGTCCTGCGTGTTGTCGGCCCAGGGCGGTGCGACGGCATCGCGTTCGGTCAGGACGCCGACCTCGACTTCGGGCAGTTGCGCCGTATTGCGTGACAGCGCGCGCAGCATCAGCGTCAGGCCGGGCAGGATCAGGCCGCCGGCGAAGAGGCCATCGGGCGTGACGATGTCGAGCGTGGTGGCCGTGCCGGCTGTCACCAGCAGCAGCGCGGTATCGGGCCACAGCTGGCGCGCGCCGACGGCGCCCACCCAGCGGTCGGTGCCGAGCTGCGTGGGTTCGCGATAGCCATTGCGCAGACCATTCTGCAGGCCGGCGACAGCGGTTTCCGATGCCGCAATCCGCACGCGTGCACCATCGAACACGCGCGCGATGCGGGCCGACAACGCGTCGCGCAGCGCCGGGCCGGCCACCGCGCTGATCCACACCTCGGGCGGCGCCTCGCCCGCGCCGGCATGGCAGTCACGCCAGTCTTCCACCAATTCGGCGAGCTGGTCGTGCGGCCGCGCGCCGGCATGCTGCCAGGGCCCACCGTCAGACGTGCCGGGCTCGGCGGGCAGCGCATCGACACCACTGGCGATCCACGCCCACTTGATGCGCGTGTTGCCGGCGTCGATCAGCAGCAGCGGGCGCGCGGGGGCTGAATGTGTCGTGAGGGCATGGCGACGCGTCATGGTTGCTCCCGCCGTTGGCCCACCTCGGCGGCGCGCAGCGACACCTCGCCGCTATGGATCCATTGCACGCGCCCGCCGGTTTCCACCGCAAGGCGCCCCTGCGCGTCGATGCCGTGCGCCACGCCTTCCAATACCACCGTGCCGTCTTGCCATAGCTTGATCTGCTGGCCGGCAAACGCATCGCGCGCGGCGAAGGGCGCCACGAACGGCGCCAGCCCTTGCGCGCCGAAGCGCTGCAGGTGCTCACCGAGCGAGGTCAGCAGCGCCGTCAGCACCGCATTCGGCTCCGGCGCGTCAACGAGCTCCTCCACCCCCGACAGCGCCCGGCCCAGCGCATCTTCCAGCGCGTGCGGCCGCTCCAGGTTCAGGCCGATGCCGATCACGGCCCAGGTCTGCCCGGGCGCCGCACGCACGGTCTCGACCAGGATGCCGGCCAGCTTGCGCCCGGCGATCTGCACATCATTGGGCCACTTGAGCGCAAGCGCCTGGGCGCTGCCGCCATGTGCCTCGGCATAGGTTGCCACGGCATCGGCCACCGCCACGCCGACCGCCAGGCTCAGGCCGCCAAGCTGGGCGGGTTCGCCGGCAAAGGCGCAGGCGATGGAGAAGGTCAGGCCATGGTCGCCGTCCCACGCGCGGCCGTGGCGGCCACGACCGGCGGTCTGTCGCTGCGTGGCCAGCACGCGTGCGCCGGCCAGCGGTGCGGGGCCGCCAGCGGTGCCGACGGTCAGAGGCCAGGCGATGTTGCGCACGGCGGCCATCAGGTCGGCGTTGGTCGAGCCGGTGGCGTCGACCACGTCGATCGGCCAGGCGGCGGCGGGGCCGGTCGGCTGGATGCGGTCGCGGGTCAGGCGCCAGCGTGAACGGGGTGGGGCAAAAGACATGAACGGAGCAAACGCACAGGGATGACGGAATGATGGCGCATTGTAGCGAGGCAAGGCCGGCCGGCCCGGCATTGCGCGCGCTGCAAGAGCCTGATGCATCTCAAAGTGTGCCAGTCTCGGGCCCGCCGTTGGCTACAATTCGACGGATATCCGGCATCAGGAGAACTGCGCTTGATCACCTGCCGTACCCCCTCGCTTGAGGTCCGTGTTGTCGACGGACGGTCCGTCGCCTTCCTGTCGGGCGACTGGACCACGCTCGCGCTGGCCGAGCGGGCGGGCGTGCGCGGCGCCCGCCAGCAGATCCGCGCCGGGCTGGACAACGCCAACGCGTGGTGCCTGACCGAAGTCGGCCGCATCGACCATTTCGGCGCGCAGCTGCTGTGGCGCGCCTGGGGCAACCAGTGGCCTGAGCACCTGGACGCACGCCCCGACCAGCGCCGCATGATCGACCGCGTCGCCAGGCTGGACCCGGGCGGCTGGAAGAAGCGCATCGCGCCGCGCATCAACCCGGTGGCCATCCTCGGCAGCGGCATGCTGGAGTTCTTCGACCACGTGCGCATCGGCGTGGAGATGGTCGGCCAACTGATGTTCGACGCGATGCGCTTCATCCGCGCGCCGCACCGGGGCCCGTGGCGCGAGATCTCCGCCAACATCTACAGCACCGGCTACAAGGCGCTCGGCATCACCGCGCTGGTGGGCTTCCTGATCGGCATCGTGCTGAGCTACCTGTCGGCCAACCAGCTGCGCGTGTTCGGTGCCAGCGTCTTCATCGTCAACATCCTGGGCATGGCCATCATCCGCGAGCTCGGGCCGGTGCTGGCGGCGATCCTGGTGGCGGGGCGCTCGGGCTCGGCCATCACGGCGCAGATCGGGGTGATGCGGGTGACGGAAGAACTCGATGCGATGCGTGTGATGGGCATCTCGCACGGCTTCCGGCTGATCTTGCCCAAGGTGATCGCGCTTGCGATCGCGATGCCGCTGCTGGTGGCGTGGACCGACCTGCTGGCGCTGGGCGGCGGCATCCTGGCGGCCAAGTTCCAGCTCGACATCAGCCCGACCTATTTCATCACCTCGTTGCCCGATGCGGTGCCGGTGGCCAACCTGTGGTTGGGGCTGGGCAAGGGTGTGGTGTTCGGCATGCTGATCGCGCTGGTGGCGTGCCACTTCGGCCTGCGCATCCAGCCCAATACGCAGAGCCTGGGCGAAGGCACCACCACCTCGGTGGTGGTGTCGATCACCATCGTGATCCTGGCCGATGCGGTGTTCGCCATCATGTTCAAGGACGTCGGCATATGACGCGCCCACGCCATCCGCACGTCGAGCCTGCGCAGCTGTCGGCCGAATCGATCACGACCGCGATCACCCCCGCGCGCGAGCGCGTGATCGAGGTGCGCAACGTCACCAAGCGCTATGGCGACGTGACGGTGCTCGACGGCATCAACCTGGACGTGTTCCGCGGCGAGGTGCTGTCCATCGTCGGCGGTTCGGGCAGCGGCAAGACCACGCTGCTGCGCCAGGTGGTCGGGCTGGAGAAGCCCACCGCCGGCACCATCCAGATCTTTGGCGAGGAGTTGACCTGCCAGATCGGCAACGAGCTGCAGTCGATGCGCAACCGCTGGGGCATGCAGTTCCAGCAGGGGGCGCTGTTCTCGGCGCTGTCGGTGATCGACAACGTGGCGCTGCCGATGCGCGAGCTGCGCACGCTGCCCGATGCCTTCGTTGTGCGCGTGGCGATGCTCAAGCTGCAGATGGTGGGCCTGAAGGCGAGCGACGCCGACAAGATGCCCGCCGACCTGTCCGGCGGCATGATCAAGCGTGTGGCGCTGGCCCGCGCGTTGTCGCTGGAGCCGGAACTGGTGTTCCTGGACGAGCCCACCGCTGGCCTGGACCCGCGTGCCTCCGACGACTATGTGGCGCTGATCCGCGAGCTGCGCCGCGAGCTGGGCCTGACCGTGGTGATGGTCACGCACGACCTCGACACGCTGGTGGCGCTGTCCGACCGCATCGCCGTGCTGGCGGATCGCAAGGTGCTCGCGGCCAAGCCGATCGAGCAGATCATTCAGATCGACCATCCGTTCATCAAGGAATACTTCCTGGGTGAGCGGGGTAAGCGGGCCCTGATGGCGCTGGGCCCGCAGATGACGGAAGCGGTGGCCGCGGCCAGCCTTTCGACACAGGAGGATTGATGGAAAACAAAGCCCACGCATTCCTGGCCGGGCTGTTCACGATTGGGCTGGTGATCTTCATCGCGCTGGCCGTGGTGTGGTTCAACCGCGACCAGACCGTACGCGTGCCGTACGACGTGGTCACGCGCTCGACCGTCAATGGCCTGAGCCCGCAGGCGGCCGTCAAGTACCGGGGCCTGGACGTCGGCAAGGTGGACACCATCCGCTTTGACGACAAGGTGCCCGGGCAGATCATCGTGCGCGTGCTGGTCGACAAGGACGCGCCCATCACCACCACCACCTATGGGCGCCTGGCCTACCAGGGCGTGACGGGCCTCGCTTACGTGCAGCTCGATGACCGCGGCTACGAGGGCGGCAAGCGCGCCGTCAACCCGACCCACCTGGACACCTCGGCCAAGGAGCCCGCGCGCATCCGCATGGAGTCAGGCTTCCTTGATGAGCTGGACAAGCGCGGCGACCAGATGCTGTCCAAGGTCGACCAGACGCTGAACTCGCTGTCCATCATGTTCGACGACGAGCACCGCCAGCGGCTCAGCGCCTCGATGCAGTCGTTCCAGAAGGCGATGGATTCGTACGCCACGCTGGCCCAACAGGCCGAGCCGACCGTGCGCCGCCTGCCGCAGATCGCCGACAACCTGGACGCCACGCTCAGCTCCACGCGCAAGCTGTCGCAGACGCTGTCCGACGCCAAGGGGCCGCTGATGACGACGCTCTCCGGCGCCGGCAGCGACCTGGCTTCGGCCACGCAGTCGCTGCAGTCCGCCACCAACGTGCTGACCTACGAGACGCTGCCGCAGCTCAACGGCTTTGCCCGCGACGCGCGCCAGGCCGTGCGCAGCTTCGACCACGCGGTCACCACCTTCAACACCCGCCCGCAGAGCGTGCTGTTCGGCCCCGCGCCGGGCGCGCCCGGCCCCGGCGAATCCGGCTTTGCCGCGCCCGCCACCGCCGCCACCACCGGACAGCCCTGAGGAGACCCCATGCCGATGTTCCCGACGATGTTCCGACGCGCGCTGGTGCCGGCTGCCCTGGCGGGAGCGCTGCTGCTCACCGCCTGCGCCGGTACGCCAGCCGCGCCCAACGCGCTGTACGACTTCGGTCTCGCGCCCGCCGCGAGCGCCGGCAGCCGCCTGCCAACCGCCCTGCGCGTGGCCGAGGTGAGCGGCCCGGGCTGGATGGACGGCAATGCCATCTACTACCGCCTGGCCTACGCGCAGGGCCAGCGTACCGAAGCCTATGCCGCGAGCCGCTGGGTGGAATCGCCGGTGAGCCTGTTCGATGCGCGTCTGCGCAACGCGGTGGCGGCGCGTGGGCAGGTCATCGCCTACGCCACGCCGGACGTGCCCACCCTGCGCGTCGAGCTGGTCGATTTCTCGCAGGTGTTCGACCGCCCGGACGCCAGCCGGGCCGTGGTGCGGCTGCGCGCCTCGGTGTTCGTGGCGCGCGGGCTGGTGGACCAGCGCGTGGTGCAGGTCGACGTGCCGGCCCGCAGCGCCGATGCCGCCGGCGGTGTGGCGGCGCTCACGCAGGCCTCCGACCGCGCCATCGGCGAGCTGCTGGACTGGGCGGCCGGGCTGTCGCTGTCGGCCACGGCCAGCGCCACCGGGCGTTCGCGCTAGCCGGACGCAGAACGGCATCCTCCTAACGACGGAACCGTCCGCGACCGGCGGCGTCGGACGGTATCATGGGTGCATCGCCCAGTTTGACCGCAGCCTCCACCGGTGCCGGACCTCCACGCTTCTCCTGCCGCTCCCTCCCCGCATCGCCACTCGCCGCTCGCGCGCGCCGGGCTGGCGTGGTTCGTCCTGCTGGTGGTGTATGCGAGCCTGTATCCGTTCTCGGGCTGGGTCGACAACGGTGTCTCGCCGTTTGCCTATCTGACGGCACCGCTGCCGCGCTACAACACCGCCTTCGACATCCTGACCAACGTGTGGGGCTACATGCCGCTGGGCATGCTGGTGGTGCTGTCGCTGCATCCGCGCATCACGGGCTGGCGCGCGGTGTTGATCGCGCTGCTGGCCGGCGGGCTGCTCTCCGGCGCGATGGAGGCCGCGCAGACCTATCTGCCCACGCGCGTCTCGTCCAATGTGGATCTGGCGACCAACACGCTGGGCGCGCTGCTGGGCGCCATCGGCATGGCGCCGTTCACGGCAAGGTTGATCGATCGTGGGGGCCTGCGGCGGCTGCGCGCGCGCTGGTTTGAGCCGCAGGCGACCTTCGCCATCCTGCTGCTGGTGCTGTGGCCGTTTGCGCAGGTGTTTCCGCAGGAATTCCTCTTCAGCATGGGCGGGGTGGTGCGCAGCATCCTGCTCGATCCATCGCCGGATGCGTTTGTCGCCAACGTCATCCGTAACGTGTTCCCGAGTCTGTTCGACTGGCATGGTGGCCTGCAGTCGCATCCGGAGGCCTTGAAGCGCCAGGAGCTGCTGGAAGCGCTGATCACCGGTTGCAGCTGGGTCGGCACCGGCCTGCTGGCCACCGTGGTCATGCGGCGGGGCGCGCCGATGCTGCCCTTGCTGGCGGCCTTGCTGAGCAGTGCACTGCTGGTCAAGGCCGGCGCGACACTGCTGCAGTTTCCGGCGGCCGGAGCGTGGGACTGGCTGTCGTCCGGCGCCCGCTTCGGGCTCGTGGTCGGCTCGCTGTTGCTGGTGCTGCTGGTGCGTCTGCCGCGCGGGCTGCGCGGTGCGCTGGCGACGCTGCTGCTGATCGCGCTGATCGTGCTGTCCAACGTGTTGCCGCCCAGCCCCTATTCATGGGTGTCGGCGCAGGCCTGGCGGCTCGGGCGCTTCGTGCATTTCAACAGCCTGTCGCAGTGGATCGGCTGGGTGTGGCCGTTCCTGGGCGTGGGCTATCTCGCCTGGCGCGCCGAGCACGCGCAGCTGCAGCGGCGCGCGCGGCGGCGTGTGGCCTGATGGTCACCCTAACACCTTCCTGACAATCTCCCGGAAGTTGCCGATACCCCTATCGGCTTTTTTGCGTGTCGCTTCACGCCGCAGACACGAACCCTTCCTAACGTATCCCCCGAGCCAACCAGAGCAACACGCTCTGCAGATCGCGATGCATGTACGTCGCGACTATCCGCCTCGGGAGGATTTCCGTGTTCGCCAGCCCCCACCTTGCCCGCGCGTGCTGCCCCGCCGCGCGAAAACGTTTTCAGCGCGCCCTGTTCCTGCTCCCCGTCCTGGGCGCATGCGCGGGCCTGGGCGGGTGCGGCGAATCGTCGGACCCGCGCATCCCCGCCGTGGTGCGTGGCACGCCGTCGCCTGAGTCCGGCGCCCCCGCGCCGCAGGCCGCGGTCTCTGCGATCTCCCCCAACGTGAATGCGCCCGCCCGCGATGGCCTGGCGCCGCCCGTGATGCACACCGTGGATTGATCCCGTCCACGCCCCCCGGTTTTTCCCCCCGAGCACAAGAGGTACACAACATGACGTCAAACAGCCGCCGTGGTTTCCTACGATCCGCCGCCCAGCTGGCCGGCGCCGCCGCCGCAATGGGCGCGATGCCGGCTGGCATCCGCCAGGCGTTGGCCATTCCGGCCTACAACGCGCATCGCAGCATCGAGGACGTGCAGCACATCGTGGTCCTGATGCAGGAGAACCGCTCGTTCGACCATTATTTCGGCACGCTGCGCGGCGTGCGCGGGTATGGCGATACGCGCACCGTCACGCTGCCCTCCGGCAAGAGCGTGTGGCACCAGCCGCTGGCCGGCAACGTGGGCGAGGTGCTGCCGTTCCGCCCCAGCGCGCCGGACCTCGGCCTGCAGTTCCTGCAAGACCTGCCGCACGGCTGGAACGACACGCACGCCGCCGTCAACGGCGGCCGTTACGACGGCTGGGTGCCGCACAAGGGCACCACCACCATGGCCTACCTGACGCGCCAGGACATCCCGTTCCACTACAGCCTGGCCGACGCCTTCACCATCTGCGACGCCTACCACTGCTCGACGCCCACCTCTACCGACCCGAACCGCTACTACATGTGGACGGGCTACGTCGGCAACGACAACGTGGGCGGCGGCCCGGTGATCGACAACGCCGAAGTCGGCTATGGCTGGTCGACCTATCCGGAAGTGCTCGAGCGCGCCGGCATCTCGTGGAAGATCTACCAGGACGTCGGCACCGGCCTGGACGCCAACGGCTCGTGGGGCTGGACCAGCGACCCGTACATCGGCAACTACGGCGACAACTCGCTGCTGTACTTCACGCAGTACCAGACCGCGCAGCCGGGCAACCCGCTGTACGACAAGGCCCGCACCGGCACCAACGTGTCGGCCGGCGAGGGCTACTTCGACGTCCTCAAGCGCGACGTGCAGAACGGCACGCTGCCGCAGGTGTCGTGGATCGCCGCGCCGGAGGCTTTCTCCGAGCACCCGAACTGGCCGGCCAACTACGGCGCGTGGTACATCGACCAGGTGCTGCAGATCCTCACCTCCAACCCCGAGGTGTGGAGCAAGACCGTGCTGCTGGTCACCTACGACGAGAACGACGGCTTCTTCGACCACCTCGTGCCGCCGTTTGCCGCCTCGGGCAGCAATGGGCTGTCCACGGTGGACACCACGGGCGAATACTTCCCGGGCAACAGCAAGTACACCGCCGGCGTGTACGGCCTGGGCCAGCGCGTGCCGATGCTGGTGGTGTCGCCGTGGTCCAAGGGCGGCTGGGTGTGCTCGGAGACGTTCGACCACACGTCCATCATCCGCTTCATCGAGAAGCGTTTTGAGCGCACGCACGACGTGACCTCGCCGAACATCTCGGACTGGCGCCGCGCGGTGTGCGGCGACCTGACCTCGGCGTTCAACTTCAAGCATCCGAACGACGCCGTGCCCGCACTGCCGAGCACGGCGGCCTATGTGCCGAAGGACAAGCTGCGCCACAACAGCTACGTGCCGCTGCCGCCGCTGGTGCAGGCGGTGCCCAAGCAGGAGGCCGGCGTGCGCCCGGCGCGCGCGCTGCCGTACGAGCTGTTCGTGCGTGGCCGTCATGACGAAGCGGCGGGCAAATTCCAGCTCGACCTCATCAACACGGGCGATGTGGGCGCGGCATTCCTCGTCTACACCGCCGGCAGCACCGAGGCGCCGCGCACCTACACGGTGGAAGCGGACAACCGCTTGTCGGACAAGCTGCCTGTGGGCGCGGGCGGTGCCTATGACTTTACGGTGCATGGCCCGAACGGCTTCCTGCGCCGCTTCGTAGGCAAGCTCACGCTGTCCGGCCTGCTGCATCCGCATGGCCGCGCGCTGGAGGTGAAGGAGGGCTATGACGTCGCCAACGGCAACCTGGAGCTGCGCCTGATCAACCACGGCCGCGGGCACACGACCTTCACGGTCAAGAGCGCCTACACCGGCGAGAGCGTGCAGCGCGAGGCGCGCGGCGGGGATGACGCCACCGTGTACCTGGACCTGCGTGGCCAGCACGCCTGGTACGACCTGACGGTGACGGCCAGCACCGACGCCGGCTTCCACCGCCGCCTGGCCGGCCACGTCGAGACCGAGCGCGCCAGCGCGTCGGACCCGGCACTGGGCGTGTAAGCGATACGGAAGCAAAACGGCCCGCTGGCGGACAACGCCAGCGGGCCGTTTTTGTTGATGCGCGGCGTCAGAGTTGCCGCGTGTACGTGCGCGCCTGATACAGCGCCAACGCGCTCAACCCAACGATCATCACGATCGCCAGCACGTCGGCAAACGGATAGCCCCAGTAGTCCGTCATTGCGTGGTCTCCTTCGGTTCAATCAGGCCGGTCTCGGCCATGCGTTGGCGGCCGAACTCGGTGATGGTGTAGCGGAAGTGCACCTTGCCGCTGGCGTCGTCCAGCATGTCTTCGGGTGTCTGCACGAGGCCGCCGGAGTAGAGGTCGGCGAGGATGGCGCGGACGGTGCCGGTCCAGTAATCGTCTTCGGGTTTGCCGTATTCGCGGCAGGTGCGGTGGGCGATGTCGCCATCCCACAGTGCGCCGTCGCTGGCGAGCAGCTGCAGGACGTAGCCCTTCATGTGCAGTTTCATGACTGGGTCTCCGGCGCCACGGCGCGAATCACTTCGAGGTTTTCCGAGCTTTCCGACACCATCACGAAGCCGCCGAAGATCACCAGCGCCAGCCCGATCAGGAAGTACCACTCCGGAAACTGCAGAGTAAAGATCGCTGTGAAGAGCGTGGCGAACAGCGCGTAGAACGCCCCCAGCGCCTGCCCGCGCCCCACGCCGATCAGCGGGAACGACTTGTACCAGGCCACCGAGCAGAACGCGAAGGACAGCCCGCCGACCGCCAGCCATAGCAGCGCCTGGCTATGCACGATGCCCGAGGCGATCTCCGTCACGCTGATCGGCAGGTGTGCGAACAGCGCGATGGCCGGCAGCACCAGCACGATCCAATAGAGCGCCTCGGCGGTGTAGCGGATCGAGACGCCGCAGTCCGGGTCGGTCACATCCATGGCGCGGCCGACGATGGCGCCCTCCAGTCCCCAGCCGACCGCCGCCATGGCGCCGCCGAGGTAGCCGATCCACTGGTTGCCGCCGCTATGCGATTCCGTGATCAGCGCGGGCGCATAGATGGCGATGCCGCCCACGATGATGATGGCGATGCCCACCGCCGCCCGCGCGCTGATGCGCTCGCTGTACCAGAGCTTGGCCACCGTCGCGCCGACCACCGGATACAGCAGCCCCGCCACCGCCGCGAACACCGCGCCCACGTAGCCCATCGCCAGGTACGAGCCGAAGTTGGCCATCAGCCCGCCGGCAATCGCGGCGATGAAGTACCAGCGCGAGATCTTGCGGAACTGGCCGATGGTGCGGAAGTAATCGCCCAGCTTGCCGAGCGTGGCCAGCCACACCCACTGGAACAGCACCACCATGCAGCTGTGGAAGGCGGTGATGATGGCCGCGCAGGTCAGGAAGACGCGCGGGTCGGACAGGTCGAGGGACGCAAACGGGGAGGCATGCCAGACGGCCGTGCCCGGCACGTACCAGGCGCCCCACAGGATGGCGGCCCACAGCGCCCAGCGGTAGCCCCACTGCAGCGTGCGTCGATGATGTGCCGCGCGGGCGGCGGAGGAAGCAGGCAAAACGGTCTCCTTGTTCTGTGCGCGCGGCCGGCAGAAATGCGGGGCGCTGGCGACGCGTGAGTTGACTGGAGGTGAATAAATTAACTAATAGTGCTGTCGGGTGAGTCTAAGCCGGCCCTCCTGGCTTGCCGGAAATCAGTCGCAACGATTGACGGGATTGCTACAAGTTGACGTGTGCAACGTCAGGTGAAGGCGGGTGGCCGTGCTACGACGTGCCCGCCTCGGGCACCGTGTCGACCACGGTGATCAGGTGCAGCGGCGCCTCGGTGGCCGGATCGCGTGCCAGCGAGGTGGTGACGCGCACCGGCACGGTCGAGCCGTCGCCGCGTACCAACTGCAGCGTGAGTGCATAGGCCGGCACCGTGCCGGCCAGCAGCTCGCCGTAGTGGCGCAGATGGCGGGCGAGGTCGTCGCGGTGGGTGAGGTCGAGCAGTGTGCGCTGCTGCAGCGCGGCCTCGGACTGGCCCAGCAACCTGCACAGCCACGGGTTGGCGCGCAGGCAGCGGCCTTCCAGGCTTACGTGCGCGATGCCGACCGGTGCCTGCTCGAACAGCGTGCGCAGCTTGGATTCGCTGTCGCGGAAGGCGGCCTGCGCCTCCACCTCGTCCGTCACGTCCTGCGCCGCGCCGATCATGGTGGGCACGGTGGCCGCCGGGTCCTGCGCCTCGCCTTCCTCGCGGATGTGCCGGCGTGTGCCGTCGGGCAGGGTGATGGTGTATTCGACGCGATACGGCCGGCGCGTGGCGACCGCCTGGTCCAGCACAGCCTGCACGCGGGCACGATCCGCGGGAGCGATGGCTTCCAGATAGCGCGCCATCGTCACCGGCGTGGCCTGCGGCGCCCAGCCGAAGATGCGGTAGGCCTCGTCGGTCCAGCGGCAGGCGTCGCTGCCGGGTTCCCAGATCCAGCTGCCAAGGTGGGCGATCTGCTGCGCCTTGGCCAGCAGCGCCTCGGAGTCGCGCAGCGCAGCCTCGGCCGTGCGGCGTTCGGTGATGTCCAGGCTCAGGCCGATCATCTTGACCGGCCGGTCCTGCGCGTCGCGCACGAGCGTGGCGCGCGAGACGATCCAGCGCACCGCGTCAGGTGCCGGCGTGATGCGGAATTCGTGGGCGTAGACGCCGCCTGCGGCCAGGTTCTGCGCGATGGCGGCCTGCACGCCGGGCACGTCTTCGGGGACGACGCACTGCCAGAAATCGTCCAGCGTGCGGATCGGCCGGCCGAACAGCCGCGCGACATTCGGCGAGTAGGCGACGGCATCCGTCAGCAGGTTCCACTCCCACGTGACCACGCCGGAAATCTCCTGCGCGAAGGTCATGCGCGCCTCGCTCTCCATGATGGCGGCGAGGTGTTTCTGGCGGCCTTCGCGGGCACGCGCGTCGGTGTTCAGGTTGGCTTCCAGGTCGGCCAGGGCGCGGTCGCCGTAGCGCAGCCACAGCCAGTTCACGTTCAGGAAGCGGGCCAGCGCCAGCAGGTTGGGGTATTCGATCTCGCCGCCGCGCGTCCACTTGTGCACCGCCGAGGGCGACACGCCCAACGCCGCCGCCACCTGCTTGAGCTGGATGCGGCCGCGCGTCAGCACGCCTTTGAGGCGGCCGGCAAAGCTGTCGTCATCGAGCGGGCCGTCGGGCGGCGGAAGCGAAGCGGCGGTCATGGAGCGGGATTCACTGAAGGTTGTTCGCGACAGTATAGCGTCACAAAAATAGCGAATAACTATCGATTGTTGTGATTGTTAGGTCTTAACGATTGGCGCTGCGGGCTTGATTTTTCCTAGACTAGTCCATAATTCTCTAAAGGTAAATAAAAACACCAACAGTGAATTTATGGGTCGCCACACCGAATCCCGCCTGCCAAGGCGCTACGGTGTCGGCATTTCGGGCGCGCTGTCTTGCGTTTTGGACACTCACGCGCGCCAGCCAATCAACCGGCCAAGGATATGACGCAAGCTTCTCTTTCCACCGATTCCCGTTCCACCACGCTGGCGCCCCGTCTCGATCTGTATATCGACGGCCAGTGGGTGCAGCCCGAAGGCGGCGTGACCCGCGACATCGTCGATCCCGCCACCGAGACCGTCCTGACGCAGGCCGCCGATGCGTCGGTGGCCGACGCGCAGCGCGCCATCGCCGCCGCCCGCCGCGCCTTCGACGAAGGCCCGTGGCGCCACACCGGCACGCGCGAGCGCGCCCGCCTGCTCAACCGCATCGCCGACGCGATCGATGCCGATGCAGAACACCTCGCGACGCTCGAATCGCTGAACACCGGCAAGACCCTCATCGAAAGCCGCTGGGACATGGACGGCATTGCCGCGACGTTCCGCTACTTCGCGGGGCTGGTCGCCACCGAGTCGGGCTTGGTGAACGAGGCGCCGGCGCACGTCATCAGCCGCACGCTGCGCGAGCCGGTGGGCGTGTGCGGCCTGATCACGCCGTGGAACTACCCGCTACTGCAGGCCGCGTGGAAGATCGCCCCGGCGCTGGGCGCGGGCAACACCATCGTCATCAAGCCGAGCAACCTGACGCCGCTGACCACGCACCGCTTTACCGAACTGCTGCACGACATCGGCCTGCCGCCGGGCGTGTTCAACCTGATCACCGGCGCCGGCGAGGCGGGCGCGGAACTGTCGCGCAACCTGGACGTGGATCTCGTCTCGTTCACGGGCGGCGCGGTGGCGGGCGCGTCCGTTATGCAGGCGGCCATCGGCAACTTCAAGAAGATCGCGCTGGAGCTGGGCGGCAAGAACCCGAACATCATTTTCGACGACGCGGACTTCGACACGGCGGTCGACTACGCAGTGAACGCCGCGTTCTTCCACGCCGGCCAGGTGTGCTCCGCCGGCTCGCGGCTGATGCTGCAGGACGGCATCCATGACCGCTTTGTCGAGGCGCTGGTCGAACGCGTCAAGCGTATCCGCGTGGGCAACGGCTTTGCCGAGGGCACGCAGATGGGCCCGGTGCAATCGGCGTTCCAGCGCCAGAAGATCCTCGGCATGATCGCGGCCGGCGTGCAGGAAGGCGCGGTGCTGCGCTGCGGCGGCAAGGCGCCGGAAGGCACGGCCTTCGAGCGCGGCTTCTGGCTGGAGCCGACCGTGCTGACGGGCGTGCGCGACGACATGAGGATCGCCACCGAAGAGATCTTCGGCCCGGCGCTGACCGTCGAGCGCTTTGCCACCGAAGAAGAAGCCGTGCGCCGCGCCAACGCCACGCCGTTCGGCCTGGCCGGCGCCGTGTGGACGCGCGACCTCGATCGCGCCAACCGCGTCTCGCGCGCGCTGCGCTTCGGCACGGTGTGGGCCAACGACTATCACCCGTACTTTCCCGAGGCACCGTGGGGCGGCTACAAGGCCAGCGGCATCGGCCGCGAACTGGGCCGCGGCGGCCTGGACGAGTACACCGAACTCAAGCACAGCTATATCAACCTCGCGCCTGCCGCGATGGGCTGGTTCGGCACCGACGCACAGTAACGGGAGGGCGAGTTTTGACGACGTTTACCGCACAGGAATACGACTACATCATCGCGGGCGCGGGCTCGGCCGGCTGCGTGCTGGCCGCGCGCCTGACCGAAGACCCCGACGTGACCGTGCTGCTGCTTGAGGCGGGCGGCCCCGACCATCGCTGGGATTTCCGCACGCAGATGCCGGCTGCGCTGGCCATGCCGCTGCAGGGCACGACCTACAACTGGGCCTACGAGACCGAGCCCGAGCCGCACATGAACAACCGCCGTATGGCGCAGGGGCGCGGCAAGGGGCTGGGCGGCTCGTCGCTCATCAACGGCATGTGTTTCATCCGCGGCAACGCGATGGACTACGAGCGCTGGGCGAGTGATTTCCAGCTCGATGACTGGACGTACGCCGATTGCCTGCCGTACTTCCGCAAGTCGGAGACGTACGACAAGGGCGCCAACGATTGGCACGGCGACTCTGGCCCGCTGCACGTCACCACGCCCAAGCAGGACAACAGCCTGCTGTTCCACGCCTTCATCGAGGCGGGCGAGCAGGCCGGCATCCCGCGCACCGATGACCTGAACGGCTATCGCCAGGAAGGCCTGGGCCCGATGGATCGCACCGTCACCGCCAAGGGCCGCCGCTGCAGCACGTCGCTGGCGTATCTCGACCGCGCGCGCCGCCGCTCCACGCTGACGGTGCTGCCGCGCGTGCTGGCCGATCGCGTGGTGTTCGAAGGCACGCGTGCCGTGGGCGTCGAGGCCTTGATGGACGGCGAGCGCCACACCTGGCGCGCGCGCCGCGAGGTGATCGTCAGCAGCGGGGCGATCGCCTCACCGCAGCTGCTGATGCGCTCGGGTGTGGGCAATGCCGATGAGCTGCGCGCGCTCGGTATCCACTCGGTCGCGCACCTGCCGGGCGTGGGCGAGAACCTGCAGGACCACTTGGAGATGTACATCCAGTACGAGTGCATCCGGCCGGTGTCGATCTACCCGGCCACGCTTTGGTACAACAAGCCGAAGGTCGCGGCGGAGTGGTACTGGAACGGCACCGGCCCCGGCGCCAGCAACCACTTTGAGGCGGGTGGCTTCATCCGCACCGACGACAGCGTCGAGTGGCCGAACATCCAGTACCACTTCCTGCCGCTGGCCGTGAACTATGACGGCAGCAACCCGGTACGCATGCACGGCTTCCAGTGCCACGTCGGGTCGATGCGCTCGCCGTCCACCGGCCACGTCAAGCTCGCCTCGCGCGACCCACGCGACAAGCCGCGCATCCTCTTCAACTACATGGCGCACGACGTGGATTGGCGCGAGTTCCGCGCCGGCGTGCGCATCACGCGCGACATCATCGCGCAGCGCGCGTTCGACGCGTACCGTGGCCGCGAGATCAGCCCCGGCCCGAACGTACAGACCGATGCCGAGATCGACGCCTTCGTGCGCAGCCACGCCGAGACCGCGCTGCACCCGTCGTGCACCTGCAAGATGGGCACGGCCGATGACCCGATGGCCGTGGTCGACAACGAGGGCCGCGTGCACGGGCTCGAAGGCCTGCGCGTGGTCGATGCGTCGATCATGCCGCGCATCGTCACCGGCAACCTGAACGCGCCGACCATCATGATCGCGGAGAAGATCGCCGACCGCATGCGCGGCGTGGCGCCGCTCGCGCGCTCCGATGCGGCGTTCTACGTGGCCGGCAAGTCGCCGCTGCAGGCGCCGGCCAAGGCACTGATCGCCGACGAACTGGTGACGCCGTAATGCGCTGGCGCAGGGCTGCGACGATGCTGGGCGGGGTGGCGGCGTGTGCCGCAGCGCTGCCCGTGTGCGCGGGCGAGCTGCCGGCCAGCGACGAGAAGCGCTGGTCGGCCAACGCATCCGTCGTCTCGCAATACGTGTCGCGCGGCCTGCGCCAGACGTGGGGCCATCCTGCCGTGCAGGCTGGCCTCGACTATGCGGCACCAAGCGGCTTCTATGCTGGCGTGTGGGGCTCGCAGGTGAGCGACCACGTCATCGCCGGCGGCCATGCGGAGATCGATACCTACCTCGGCTACGCCACCACCGTCGCGCACGACATCGAGCTGACCACCGGCCTGTATCGCTACTGGTACCCTGGCGCGCGCTACGACAAGGCCATCGGTGGCGGCCCGGCCACCGGCTACGGCTATACCGAATGGATGGCCGGTGCGGGCTGGCGCGGCGTGTCGGTCAAGCTGTGGACGTCGCTCTCCAACTACTTCGGCTTCGACGGCAATTCGCTGGCCGATGGTATCGACCAAGGCAGCCGTGGCTCGACCTACGCCGAGGCCAACTGGGCCGTGCCGCTGCCCAATGACTTCGCGCTCGGCCTGCACATCGGCCACGAGCACGTGCGCCACCACAGCGCATTCGGCTTCACCGACTACCGCGTCGAGCTGTCGCGGCCGATCAACAAGCACCTGACGCTGTCCGCCGCCTTCACCGGCGCGGACGCGCCCGCTTACGCCAACCTGCCTTCGGTGCGCAACGGCGCCGACCACATGACGCTCGGCCGGCGCACGGTCGTGCTCAAGCTGACGGCGACGTACTGAGCGGCGGGCGGCGGCGTGTTTCCTTCCCCCCTTTCCCCACAACCTTCGCTCTGAGAGCAACACACCATGGCCTCCCTGGGTTTTACCGACGTTGTCGGTCTGGTCGGCGTCGCCGCTTATGTTTCCGCGCACTTTGGCGTGCAGGTCCTGCACAAGCCGCCGACCGGCGCGTTTGCCGTCCGCCTCAACCTGCTCGGACCTGCCTGCATCCTGATCTCGCTGATGGGCGCGTTCAACCTGGCGTCGTTCCTGACGCAGTGCTTCTGGCTCGGGCTCACGCTGATCGGCTGGTGGCGCAACAAGCAGGCGGGGCGGCAGGTGGTGGATAACCTGGGCGGGCCGCGCCCGGGGCAGCCGGCGCAGCATTGAGCCCGAGGCTTGCCGCAACGACCGCGCCACCGTGCGCGGTTTTTTTGTGCCCGCGTTACGTGCTGAACGCGGCGACAACGTGATCGACGAAGCTGCGCAGCTTGGGCGTCGGCCGCCGGTCGGGGGAGTACAGCAGGTGGATCGGCAGGGACGGCGGGTCGTAGTCCGACAGCAGCTGGACCAGCCGGCCGGTGGCTAGGTCGTCCTGCACCAGCTCAAGCGGCTGCAGGATGATCCCCAGCCCTTCGAGCGCCGCCATGCGCAACCCCGCGCCATTGTTGATCGAGAAGCGGCTTTTGACCCGCACCGTGTGCCGCTCTTGTGCGCGCTCGAACTCCCAATTGAGTGCCGTCGGCTGCGCCCAGTAGGCGAAGCCCAGGCATTCGTGGCCTTCCAGATCAGCGGGGTGCATGGGCGTGCCGTGCGCGGCCAGATACGCGGGCGAGGCGCAGACCACCAGCCGATACGGCATGAGCTTTCGCGCGATCAGGCCCGAGTCCGCCAGTGGGGCGATGCGGATCACCGCGTCATAGCCTTCGTCGACCAGGTCGACGATGCGGTCGGACAGCGTCAGCTCGACCTGCACCTCGGGGTAGGCCCGCAGGTACGACGCCAGCATCGGCACCAGGCAATGCACGCCAAAGCTGATCGGCGCGTTGACGCGCAGCGTGCCGCGCGGTGCGGCCTGCAGGTTGGCGGCGAGCGCGTCGACCGCTTCGGCTTCGGCCAGCACCGCGCGACTGCGCTCGTAGAAGGCACGGCCGGCCTCGGTCAGGCTCTGGCGGCGCGTGGTGCGGTTGATCAGCCGCATGCCGTAGTGCGCCTCCAGAAACCGCACGTGCTTGCCGACCATCTGCGACGACAGGCTCAGCGCCGCCCCGGCCGCGGCGAACGAACCCGTTTCGGCGGCTTTGACAAAGACCGCCATGCTCGTGAGTCGATCCATGATTAGAAACTAATCGTTCCAATACATGGATTGATAGCACGATTTATCTTCAGATTGGCGCTAAATATAGTCGTGGTTCCTTCATTCCCTTACGGAGAACCACCATGGCGCGCGTTGTACGCATCCACCAGAACGGCGGCCCCGAAGTGCTGCGCTTCGACGAGATCGAGGTTGCCCCGCCCGGGCCCGGCGAAATCACGCTGCGGGTCAAGGCGCTGGGCCTGAACCGGGCCGAATCGATGTTCCGCTCGGGGCTGTATGTCGAGGCCACCCCGTTTCCGGCGCGGCTGGGCTATGAGGCAGCGGGCGTCGTCAGCGCCATCGGCGAGGGCGTGACCGGCTTTGCCATCGGCGATGCGGTGAGCGTGGTGCCGCCGCTGTCGATCACGCGCTGGGGCATGTACGGCGAAGTGGCGACGGTGCCAGCCGAGGTGGTGGTCAAGCACCCGGCGTCGCTGGGCTGGACCGAGGCGGCGGCGCTATGGATGCAGTATGTGACGGTGTGGGGCGCACTGATCGACCTCGCCAAGCTGCAGCGGGGCGATGCGGTCATCATCACCGCCGCATCGAGCAGCGTGGGCCTGGCGGCGATCCAGGTTGCGCGGATGTTGGGCGCCACCGCCATTGCCACCACGCGCACCAGCGACAAGGCGCAGGCGCTGCGCGAGGCCGGCGCGGATCACGTGATCGTCACGCAGGACGAAGACCTGGTCGCCCGCGTGCGGGACATCACCGCAGGCAAGGGCGCGCGCGTGGCATTCGACCCCATCGCCGGCCCGCTCGTGCAGCAACTGGCCGAGGCGCTGGCGCACGACGGCATCCTCATCGAGTACGGCGCATTGAGCAGCGGGCCTGCCGCGTACCCGGTCTTCCCGGTGCTGGGCAAGATGCTGAGCGTGCACGGCTATCAGTACAAGCTGGTGGTGCGGGATCCTGCCAAGCTGGCGGCGGCCAAGCGCTTCATTCTCGACGGTTTGGCCTCCGGTGCGCTCAAGCCGGTGATCGACCGCATCTTCCCGCTCGAGCAGATCGTTGATGCGCACCGCTATCTGGAATCCAACCAGCAGTTCGGCAAGATCGTCGTGACGGTCTGAACGGGGCGGGGCGCGATGGCCGTCAGACTGTCCGGGCGAACGTATCCGGATGGCGCAGCAGGGCCAGGACCAGCGCCCGCGCCCGGGCTCGGCCCTGCTCGAGCGCATCGGCCAATGACGCCATGTTCCCCGCCACAAATGACTCGCGAAACGCCGGACCGCCCGCCCGCGCGGCGACGGTCTGCGCCGGATGCATCACCTGATACGTGACCACGATTCCGCGTCCGGACGCGCGCTCGGCTGAGCACGCCACGTGGTAGCCCTGGTAGAGAAAGCGATCGTGCGCCATCAATGGCCTTGTTCCGGCCTGCGGGCGTCAGTGCTCCGCAGCCATGCGTTGCAGCATGCCGCCTGACCATGACAACACGAGGATGCGATGCCTTCGCCGCGCCAATATGCGGCGTCGCACATTGTTGGCGTCGGATGAACAGTCTTTTCTTCGATGTCACATTTATCCGGCAAGGGCAACGATCTATTCTGCCTTCAAGCGCAAGAACATGAGCGCACCCGAACACCCAGGCACAAGGAGCCGATCATGAACACCCGTCTCGCAACCGCTTTCTCCCGTCGTACCCTGCTGGCCCTGGTGGCCACCCTGTCTGCCTCCGCCACGCTGCTGTCGGCCCAACCGGCCGCCGCCGCCGTGCAGGGCAGCGCCGATCCGTACACACAAGGCGCCGTCGCCAAGGCTGACCCGTACACCCAGGGCGCCGCCAAGTTCGACGTCTATACGCAAGGTGCTGTCGGCAAGGCCGATCCGTACACCGACGGCGCTGCCGCCAAGTTCGATCCGTACACGCAAGGCGCGGATCGCCAAGCCGACACCTACGGCTATCTGTCGTGGAAGAACGACCGCTTCGATCCGTACACCCAAGGCACCGACCGTCAGGCCGACACCTACGGCTACCTGTCGTGGAAGAACGACCGCTTTGATCCGTACACCCAGGGCACCGATCGCCAAGCCGATACCTACGGCTATCTGGCCCGTGTCGGCGACCGCTTCGATCCGTACACCCAAGGCGCCGATCGCCAAGCCGATACCTACGGCTACCTGTCGTGGAATGGTGACGTGAGCTATCCGAACGCCGCTTCGCGCGCCTGATTCCGCCGCACCAGAGCAAAAGGGCCTTGGGGTGTAACCCAAGGCCCTTTTTGTTTGCGCTTAGCGCTGATCAGACGACGCCGGCTTCGTGCGCCTGTTGATCGGCGTGGTACGAGCTGCGCACCATGGCACCCACGGCGGCGTGCGTGAAGCCCATCTCGTAGGCCTTCTCCTCGAACATCTTGAAGGTGTCCGGGTGCACGTAGCGCAGCACCGGCAGGTGGTGGCCCGACGGCGCCAGGTATTGGCCGATGGTCAGCATGTCGATGTCGTGCTCGCGCATGTCGCGCATGACTTCCAGGATCTCCTCGTCCGTCTCGCCCAGGCCGACCATCAGGCCGGACTTGGTCGGGGTGTTCGGGTTGCGGGCCTTGAAGTCCTTGAGCAGCTTGAGCGAGTGCGCATAGTCGGCGCCCGGGCGAGCCTGCTTGTACAGGCGCGGCACCGTTTCCAGGTTGTGGTTCATCACGTCCGGCGGGCATTCCTGGAGGATGTCCAGCGCCTTCTCCAGGCGGCCGCGGAAGTCCGGCACCAGCACCTCGATGCGGGTGGCCGGCGACAGCGCGCGCGTGCGCGAGATGCAATCGACGTAATGCTGGGCACCGCCGTCACGCAGGTCATCGCGGTCGACGCTGGTGATGACGACGTAGTTGAGCTTGAGCTGGGCGATGGTCTTGGCCAGGTTTTCCGGCTCGTTCACATCGAGCGGGTCCGGGCGGCCGTGGCCGACGTCGCAGAACGGGCAGCGGCGCGTGCACTTGTCGCCCATGATCATGAAGGTGGCCGTGCCCTTGCCGAAGCACTCGCCGATGTTCGGGCAGCTCGCCTCTTCGCACACCGTCACGAGATTGTTGGCGCGCAGGATGTCCTTGATCTCGTAGAAGCGCGAGTTGCCGGTGGCGGCACGCACGCGGATCCAGTCCGGCTTCTTGAGCTTCTCGGCCGGCACGATCTTGATGGGGATGCGCGCGGTCTTGTCGAGCGACTTCTGCTTGCGGGTGGCGTCGTACGGTTCGTTCGACGAGGCGGCGTTTTCTGCGGCGCCGGTGGCGGAATCGGTCATCGTGTTCTCCGCACGGCTTGTGGCACGTGCATTCGGTACTGCGTGCCGGCTGCTAGCGGAAAGCGGCTACGGCGGGTTGCGCTTGCGCGCGTTGCTGCAATTGGGCGACCAGCGCATCGGCCAGTTCGCGCGAGAGTCGTTGCCAGTCGCTGGCGTCGACCTCGCGCCCGGTCGCATCGCGGGCACCGGCGGTCACCATGTCGACGGTTTCCAGGCCGGCATAGCCACACGGGTTGATCTGCGTGAAGGGCGACAGGTCCATCGCCAGGTTCAGGCTCACGCCGTGGTAGCTGCAGCCGTTGCGGATCTTCAGCCCCAGCGCGGCGATCTTGGCGCCAGCATGTGGCCCACCCTGCGGCCCGCTCGACAGGTAGATGCCGGGGGCGCCAGCCTTGCGTTCGGAGGCGACATTATACGTGGCGAGCGTCTCGATGACGGCCGCCTCGATGGCGTCGACCAGGGCCTTCACGAACAGCCCGCGCCGGCGTAGATCGAGCAAGAGGTAGGCGACGACTTGGCCGGGGCCGTGGTAAGTGATCTGTCCGCCACGGTCGACTTTCACCAGCGGGATGTTGCCGGGCGCCAACAGATGGGCCGGATCGCCGGCCAGCCCGAGCGTGAACACCGGCGGGTGCTCGACCAGCCAGATCGTGTCGGGGGTGTCGGGACCGCGCTGGGCGGTGAAGGCCTGCATGGCGTCGAAGCAGGTTGCGTAGTCCTGCAAACCGCGCTCGACGATGTCAATCGGAATCATGCCCGCGAGTGTAGCGCAGGGCCGGCGGCGGCGTTGGCCGCGCTTGCCCGACTTGCCGTCAGGGTCGGCCCCAAAAAAACGATGCCGGTGCGATGGGAGGCATCGCGCCGGCATCGGGCTTTCGTGGCACGTGCCACGAAAGGATGCTGAAACAGGTTCGGTGGCTCAGGTGGCCAATTCAGGCGGCCACGACGGGCGTGTCGGCGTGCTCGTTCCAGCCGAGCGCGGCGAGCATATGGCGCCAGCCGTTCGCCATGTGCAGCGGTTTGCGCGGCATATGACCGTCGAGGGCCTCGATGGCCAGCGAGACCGGGCCGGTGGCTTTCGGGTCGACCGAGACCACGATTTCCTCGCCGCGCTTGACGGCCACGCTACCGCCAGCGTGCAACCACTCATCGCCGGCTTTGTTCTCGTGGGTGATCCACACGTCACGGCCATAGGCCTCTTCAACGCGCAGGTTCTGGTTCGCCGGCATGCGTAGGGCGACCACTTCGCCGGGTTGCAGGGTGAATACAATTTTTGTGAGGACAGCTTTCATGTTCGGCTCCTTCACGGCATCGGGATGGGGCCTGCCGTGGAAGGAAGTCTAGGCCTGTGGTTGCCTAGGTACAAACGATATATATTGGTGTCTTTGATAGTCAGGCTCACATAGAACAGACGAGGGCCAGGAGCGAAACCATGTCGGAAATCCGGGAACCGATGCGTTTGCCGTCGCTGGGCGCACTGCGGGTGTTCGAGGCGGCTGCGCGCTATGAGAGTTTTTCGCGCGCGGCGACGGAACTGTTCGTCACCCACGGCGCGGTCAGCCACCAGATGCGCACATTGGAAGAGGAGCTGGGCGTGCCGCTGTTCGAGCGGCGCGGCAAGCGCGTCGTGCTCACCCATGCCGGGCGCACCTACGCCGACCGCGTGCGCGACGCGCTCGACCAGATCGCCCAGGCCACGCATCACCTGCGCGCCGGCAACCGCGACAACCGCCTGACCATCAGCACCATGCCGTCGTTCGCGGCGCGCTGGCTTACGCCGCACATCGGTACCTTCATCGAGCGCCATCCGGAGCTGGAGGTGGAGCTGTTCTCCAGCCCCGCGCTGGTCGACTTCGCGCGCGAAGAGGTGGACGTGGCGCTGCGCATGGGCTCGGGCAACTATCCGGGCCTCTATGTGGAAAAGCTGCTCGACGACGTGTTCTTCCCGATCTGCAGCCCGTCGTTCAACGGCGGGCGCCTGCCGCGCACGCTGGCCGAGATGGCCGGCATGACCCTGCTGCGCAGCGAAGGCGAGACGTGGAAGCCGTGGTTCGATGAAGCCGGCCTGGAAGGGTTTGTCGAACCGCGCGCGGGCCTGATGTTCCAGGATTCGTCGCTGCTGCTGCAGGCCGCGGCGGCGGGGCAGGGCATCGCGCTGATCCGCCCGACGCTGGCCTTCAACGACCTGATGGCCGGCCGCGTGGTGCGCCTGTTCGAAGCGGTGATCCCATGCCCGTGGAACTACTACTTCGTATGTCCGCACGGCGCGCTGCAGACGCCCAAGATGCAGGCCTTCCGCGCGTGGCTGCTGCCGGAGATCGCGGCGTTCAAGCTCAAGCTGGAGCGGCTGATGCACGACAACACCGTCTGCCTGGGTCACGTGGCAAAGGGGTGAGGCGTCAACTAACGTGACATTGGCTCCAGCAGAAATACGGGATTGGCCGTAGGTTCGTGCACCACGGGGCGCTACAGTGCAAGTTCGCCGAGTCTACTAACTCCCTGTTTTATAACGTCAATTTTCATTGAGCGAGGGGCTCGGTTCCGTCCTTTTCAAGGAGCGCCCCCATGCAGGTTGCGGTAGCCCAACTGCCCATCGACGACGCGGCCGTCGACGCCAATCTCACCCGCGTGCTGTCCACGCTCGACACCCTCCGGCCAGGCACCGACCTGGTGGTGTTTCCCGAAACCATGCTGTCGGGTTTTCCCACGCCCGAGAACCGCGCCGTCGTCTCGCAGCCGATCGACGGTCCGGCCATCCGCGCCATCGCCCAGGCGGCGCGCACCCGCGACGTGTCGGTGGCGATCGGCTTTGCCGAGCACGACGACGGCCGCTTCTACAACGCCAGCGTGCTGCTCACGCCCAATGGCCTGGCGCTGCACTATCGCAAGACGCATCTGTGGGCGTCCGACGTGGGCGTGTTCGACGGCGGCACCTTCCTGGCGACCGCGCCGTGGCATGGCCTGCGGGTCGGTCTCCTGATCTGCTACGACATCGAGTTCCCGGAGGGGGCGCGCACGCTGGCCAGCCTGGGCGCCGATCTGCTCATCGTCACCAACGGCAACATGGACCCGTATGGGCCCGTGCACCGCCGCGCCATCGCCGCCCGCGCGATGGAGAACCAGGTCCTCGCCGTGATGGCCAATCGCTGCGGCACGAGCACTGACGGTACGCGCTTCCCCGGCGAGAGCGCCATCGTCGACCCGTTCGGCGAGGTCGTTGCGCAGGCCGGCAGCGAGCCGGAGATCCTCTACGCCACGCTGGACCTGTCGCGCCTGGCCGCCAGCCGCGCTCACTACCGTTACCTCGACGACCGCCGCATCGCCCATCACGGCCGCGAAGCTGCCGCCGCCGAGTTGACCTATCCCCATGAGCGGCGCTGGCTGATCGCCTGACGCCGCGCCCCCCCACCTAGAACACAAGGCCGCCAAGCGGCCGATCTGGAGACATCATGTCCGCACCCACCGCGCCCGAGGCGGCGCAGCTCAGGCGCACGCTCGGCCTGCCGTCGGTCCTACTGTTTGGCCTGGCCTACATGGCGCCGATGATCGTCTATGGCACCTACGGCGTGCTCGCCACGGCCAGTCATGGCACGGTGGCGCTGGCGTATCTGCTGGCGCTCGGCGCCGTCATCTTCACCGCCATGAGCTACGGGCGGCTGGCCGGCATCTTTCCGGTGGCCGGTTCGGCGTATGCCTACACGCGGCGGGCGTTCAACGCGCACGTGGGCTTCGTGGTGGGCTGGGCGGTGCTGCTGGACTACCTGTTCCTGCCGATGGTGATCTGGCTGATCGGCGCGGCCTATCTGACGAGCGCCTTCCCGGGCGTGCCGGCGTGGAGCTGGGTGCTCGGCTTTATCGTGCTGACCACCATCATCAACGTGGTCGGCATCCAGCTGGCGAGCCGTTTCAACATCGTGCTGATGATCGTGCAGTTCGTGATCGTGGCGGCGTTCATCGCGCTGTGCGTGCGCTACGTGCTGGCGGCGCAGGGGCCCGGCGGGCTGTGGTCGGTCGCGCCATTTTTCAACGCCGACGTGCCGTTTGCCGTGACCATGAGCGGCGCGGCCATCGCGGCGTACTCGTACCTCGGCTTCGATGCCGTCTCCACGCTCACCGAAGAGGCCATCGAGCCGCGCAAGACCATCCCGCGCGCCATCGTGCTGGTGGCGCTGGTGGGCGGCGGCGTGTTCGTGCTGGCGGCGTACTTCACGCAGATCGCGCACCCGAGCATGGCGTTCGCCAACGTCGATGCCGCGGCGTTCGAGATCGCCAAGACCATTGGTGGCGATGTGTTCGTGATGCTGTTTCTGGCGGGGTTGATCCTGGCGCAGTTCGCCTCGGGCATCTCGGCGCAGGCCAGCGTCGGCCGGTTGCTGTATGCGATGGGGCGTGATGAGGTGCTGCCGCGTCGTGTGTTTGGTTTCATCCACGCGCGCTTTCGCACGCCGGCATTGAACATCGTGCTGGCGGGCGTGATCGGTCTGCTTGCGTTGGAACTGGATGTGGCGACCTCCACGTCGTTCATCAACTTTGGTGCGTTCCTGGCGTTCACGGCGGTCAACCTGGCGGTGATCCGCCAGCATTGGCTGGCACGCGCGCAGGGTGTGCGTTCGCACGTGATTCCGGGTGTGCTGTTTCCGCTGCTGGGCGCGGTGGGCGACGTGTGGCTGATGTGCAGTCTGGACCGGCACGCGCTGATCCTGGGCGGCTGCTGGTTCGTGCTGGGGCTGTTGTATCTCGGCTATCTCACGCGCGGCTTCCGCATGGCGCCGCCGGAGATGCAGATGGAATGAAAAACGCCCCGGCATGACCGGGGCGTTCTTCCTTAGGCGAGCGGCTTTACAGCACCACCTTGACCATCGGGTGCGACGTTAGCGCCTGGTACAGCGCATCGAGCTGTGCACGGCTGGTCGCACGCACGATCACCGTCAGGCCGAGGTAGTTGCCGCCCGAGGACGGGCGCATTTCCATGCGCCCCGCGTGGAACTCCGGATCGAACTGCCGCACCACCTCGACGATGGCCTCGGCAAAGTGGTCCTGCATCTTCCCCATCACCTTGATGGGGAAGTCGCTTGGATATTCGATCAGCGAATCGTCGGGCGCAATGCCGGTTGGGGTCTTGTTGGAGGTGTCCATGAGCGTTCCCTACCTGTCGCTTACTTCTTCTTGAACCACAACTTGACCGAGTCGATCGTGCGGCCGATGAAGCCGGCTTCGGGCACGGCTTCGAGCGCCACCACCGGGAATTCCTGCACCACCGTCGCGCCGTCCATCACCTTGACGGTACCCAGCGGCTGGCCTTGCGTGATCGGGGCGAGCAGCGGGTCGCGGCGCTCGAGCACCGGCTTCAGGCGCCCGCCCATGCCCTTGGGCACGGTGATCCACTTCGCATCCACCACGCCGAGCTTCACGGTCTTGGCCTGGCCCTTGTACACGTCTGGCGTCTGCAGCACTTGCTGAGCGTCGTACAGGCGCAGCGTGTCGAAGAACTGGTAGCCGTAGTTGAGGACCTTCAGGCTCTCCTGCGTGCGGACCTGGTCGCTCTTGGTGCCGATGATCACCGACAGCAGGCGGCGGTTGGCGCCCGGCACATCCGGCAGCGGCCGGTTGGCCGAGGTCACCAGGCAGTAGCCGGCCGACTTGGTGTGGCCGGTCTTGCCGCCGTCGACGGTCGGGTCCAGCCACAGCAGGCGGTTGCGGTTCGGCTGCTTGATGTTGTTATAGGTGAATTCCTTCTGCGAATAGAACTTGTAGTCCTGCGGGAAATCCTTGATCAGCGCCGCCGTCAGGATCGAGAGATCGCGTGCCGTGGTGTAGTGGTTCGGGTCGGGCAGGCCGGCCGCGTTCATGAAGTGCGTGTTCTTCATGCCCAGGCGCTCGGCCTCGCGGTTCATCAGCATGACGAAATTCGTCTCGGTGCCGCCCACGGCCTCGGCCAGTACCAGCGCCGCGTCGTTGCCGGATTGCACGATCAGGCCCTGTGCCATCTCGCGCACCGAAGCCGGCCTGCCCGGCTGCAGGAACATGCGCGATTCGTCGGTCTTGACGGTGCGCACGCTCTCGGTGGGCGTGATCATCTGGTCGTACTTGAGCTTGCCGTCGCGCACGGCCTCGAAGACGAGGTAGGCCGTCATCAGCTTGGTGAGCGAGGCGGGCTCGATGCGCTCGTCCATGTTGCCGCCGCCCAGCACCTGGCCGCTGGTTACGTCGGTCAGCATCCAGGCGCGTGCGGCCACTTGCGGGGCGGGCACGGGCTGCGCCACGGCTTGCGTTGCCGTGGCAAGCACGGCGGTGGTCACGACGGCGATGGCGGCGGAGTGGAAGGCGAAAGGCGTGAAACGGGTCTGCATGGCGGGTCCTGCGAATCTGCTTGGGGTTCAACGACGCTGCGGCCGGGGGGACCCAGCGTCCGGGAAAACAAAAGGGTTACGGCCGTGGCGCCCAGGCGCCGGTAATCAGCTGCTTGATCAGGTGCAGCTTGCGGTGGAAGAAGTGGTCCGCGCCGGGAATGACGATGACCGGCAATTCCTGCGGGCGCGCCCAGTTGAGCACGTCGATGAGCGGCACGGTGTCGTCCTGCTCGCCGTGGATGATGATGGTGTCGGCGGGCACCGGGGCCACGTCCCAGCGCGAGGTGGCGGTGCCGACCAGCGCCAGGCGCTCGGCGGGCGTGCCGGCCTCGGCCAGGCGGCGCGCCACCTGCGAGATGACGAAGCTGCCGAACGAGAAGCCGCCCAGCGCCAGCGGCAGCGTGGCGACATCGGCCGACCATTCGGTTTGCGTGCGCATCCAGTCGAGCACGGCCAGCACGTCGTCCTGCTCGCCGATGCCGTTGTCGTGTGTGCCTTCGGTCTTGCCGACGCCGCGAAAGTTCAGGCGCACCGTTGCGTAGCCGAGGCCGACGAAGGTGCGTGCCAAGGTCTGCGCGACCTTGTTGTCCTTGGTGCCGCCAAACAGCGGATGCGGATGGCCGACCAGCGCCAGGCCGCGCGGCGCGCCGTCCGGAAGGTCGATCGAGATGTCGATCTGCCCGACCGGGCCGGGGATCAGGCGTTCTTCGGTATGCACGTTCATGGCAAAGCGGATGCGGTCAGGCTCAGGCGATTCAGGCGGCAGGGCGATCGACCATCAGGCGCTCGACCGGTTTGCCTTCGATCAGATGGCTCTGGATGATCTCGTCGATGTCGTGCTGGTCGACGAAGGTGTACCAGACGGCCTCGGGGTAGACCACCAGCACCGGGCCGAGTTCGCAGCGGTCCAGGCAGCCGGCCTTGTTGATGCGCACGCGGCCTTCGCCGTTGATGCCGAGTTCCTTGCAGCGCTTCTTGGCGTACTCCTGCATGGCCTTGGCGCCGAAATCGGCGCAGCAGCGGGAGCCGTCCTCGCGCTCGTTGAGGCAGAAGAAAACGTGATGCTGGTAGTGGCTGCTCATGGATGGGCGCTGGATCGGACGCGAGGCACTACGGCGTCGCGCCCACTGTGGAAATGCGTAACGAGCCGGCATTATACGGTCCGCCAGTGGGGCGGCCCCCTCCTTCGACCGGCTGAAGGCGCGCGGTGTTGCGCTGCAGCACGTTTTCCGGAGTTTCGGACGGCCCGCCTGCGCGGATTCCGGGATTGACGACGGTCAGGCCGGGTGCCATCGTAGTCACACCAAGCTGGCACAAGGGCTGGCGGGTTGCCGGCACGGGGGTGGAGGACTGGCACAGCCCTTGCGATAAAGAACGCCCTGCCGCGGGAAACGCCGGAACAACCGACGGATCGCGGCAGGAGAGAGACCACATCAGGGCGGGTCGGACCGGGCGAGCAGGTGAGCGCACGGCCGGTCTGTGACACTCGAGGAAGACATGAAAAAACCGTTCTACAAGATCCTGTACGTGCAGGTGTTGACTGCCATCGTGCTTGGCGTGTTGCTGGGCCATTACTCGCCTGAACTGGCGACCAAGATGAAGCCGTTGGGCGATGGTTTCATCCAACTGATCAAGATGGTGATCGGCCCGATCATTTTCTGTACCGTGGTGACCGGCATCGCCGGCATGCGCGACATGAAGAAGGTGGGCCGCGTGGGTGGCAAGGCGCTGCTCTACTTCGAGGTGGTGTCGACCTTCGCGCTGGTGATCGGCCTGGCGGCCGGCCACATCTTCAACCCGGGTGCGGGCTTTAACGTCGACGTTCACACCATCGACGCCAAGGCCGTGGCGCAGTACGCCACCAAGGCACAGTCGGCCAGCACGGTCGAGTTCTTGCTCAACATCATTCCGAGCACGGTGGTGGATGCCTTTGCCAAGGGCGACATCCTGCAGATCCTGCTGATCGCACTGCTGTTTGGCGCGGCGCTGTCGGCGATGGGTGAGCGTGCGCAGATGGTGACGGACTTCATCGACCAGATCGCCCACGTGTTCTTCCGCATCGTGCACATCATCACGCGCGTGGCGCCGATCGGCGCGTTTGGCGCGATGGCCTTCACCATTGGCAAGTACGGCGTGGTGTCGCTGGTGCCGCTGCTCAAGCTGATCGGCACGTTCTACCTGACCGCCATCATCTTCGTGGTGGTGGTGCTGGGCATCATCGCGCGCCTGACGGGCTTCAACATCTTCCGCTTCGTGGCGTACATCAAGGAAGAGCTGCTGATCGTGCTGGGCACCAGCTCGTCGGAATCGGCGCTGCCGCACCTGATGGAAAAGATGGAAAAGCTGGGCTGCTCGAAGTCGGTGGTGGGCCTGGTGGTCCCGACCGGTTACTCGTTCAACCTGGACGGCACCAACATCTACATGACGATGGCGGTGATCTTCATCTCGCAGGCGCTGAACATCGAGCTGACCTGGACCCAGCAGTTGACCATCCTGGCGGTGGCGATGCTGACCTCCAAGGGCGCCTCGGGCATCACCGGCGCGGGCTTCATCACGCTGGCCGCGACGCTGGCCGTGGTGCCGGACATCCCGGTGGCAGGCATGGTGCTGATCCTCGGGATCGACCGCTTCATGAGCGAGTGCCGCGCGCTGACCAACATCACCGGCAACGGCGTGGCCTGCGTGGTGATCTCCGCGTGGGAACGCGAACTGGACCGCACCAAGCTGGCCCGCGTGATGTCGGGCAACCGCAGCGAAAGCGTGCCGGCGACCCCGGCGGCCTGATCGGGCAACACGGGCAGGCGCCTTCGGGCGCCGCCGCTTGAAAGCGTATGATTGCGGGGCCTGTCCTTCCAGACGGCCCCGCTTCTTTTTTGGGAAGCACCCTGCGATGCGCATCGGCGACATGCTGACGGCGGGCACGGCTGCGGAAGGCAGGGCGACTGCTGCTTCCGCCCACCCCCTGCCGATGTCCGATCCCGATTTCTCCTTCACCGGCGCTTCCAGCTCGCGACGCGGGTTCTGGTGGCTGGTGGCGGCCGGGCTGGTGGCGCTGATGACGCTCGTGTGCGCGGCCACCTTCGTGGTGACGTGGAACCGCGGGCTCTCGCAGGCGCAGCAGGCCGCCGGCGGCCGCGTCGACCGCTACGCCGCCAACCTCAAGAGCACGCTCGACCGCTACGAATACCTGCCCGCGCTGATCGCGCTGCATCCGTTTATCCACGACCTGCTGGCCAACCCGACGCCCGAGAACGTCGCCCGTGCCAACCGCTACCTGCTCGAAGTCAACGACCGCGCCCACGCCACCGCCACCTATGTGATCGCGCCGAGCGGGCAGGCGCTGGCCGCCTCCAACTACAACCAGCCGGACAGCTTCGTCGGCGCCGAATACCGCTTCCGCCCGTACTTCCAGCAAGCCGCAGCCGGGCACGTCGGGCGCTTCTACGGCATCGGCATCACGCGCGAGGAGCCGGGCTACTACATCTCGCAGCCGGTCATGCAGGATGGCCGCGTGATCGGCGTGACGGTGGTCAAGCTCAATCTCGAGTGGTTCGGCCGCGCCAGCCACGATGCCTCCGAGCCGGTGATGGTGGCCGACGAGCATGGCGTGATCTTCCTGTCGTCGGTGCCGGCGTGGCAGTACCGCACGGTCGAGCCGATCACGCCCGAACTGAACGCGCACCTGGAAGCGACCCGTCAGTACTACCGCAAGCAGATCACGCCGCTGCCGCTGCGGCCCGAGGTGCCGGCCTTCCTGAAGCTGGTCGGCCGTCTGCCCGAGGGGGCGCAACTGGTGCGGGTGGGCGACCGCATCAACGCCACGCGCTACCTGCTGGTGTCGCGCGAGCTGATCGAACCCGATTGGGAGCTGATGTACCTGACACCGGTCGACCCGGTGATGAGCGCCGCGCGCAGCGCCACCGTGGCGGCGGCGTTTGCTTTCGCGTTCGCGTGCCTGCTGCTGTTCTACTGGCGCCAGCGCCGCCTGCGCCTGATGGAGATGCTGCGCAGCCGCAGAATGCTCGAAACAGCGTATGACCAGCTCGAGCGCCGCGTCGAAGACCGCACGGCCGACCTGATGGCCACCAACGAACAGCTGCAGCACGAGATCGTCGACCGCACCCGCGCCGAGGCCGAACTGCGCGCCACGCAGGACGAGCTCGTGCAGGCCAGCAAGCTTGCCGCGCTCGGCCAGATGGCCGCCGGCATCACGCACGAGCTGAACCAGCCGCTGGCCGCGCTGCGCACCTTCTCCGACAACACGCGCATCCTGCTGGAGCGCGGCCAGCACGGCGCCGCTACCGACAACCTGCAGGCCATTGCCGACCTGACCGAGCGCATGGGCAAGATCACCGCGCAGCTCAAGCTGTTTGCGGGGCGCTCGCGCCGCAAGCACAGCGATGTGCAGGTGCGCGTGGCGCTCGACCATTCGCTGGCGCTGCTGCGCCCGCGCCTGGGCGACGTGCGGCTGGAGCTGCACTGGCGCGTGCCGGAAGCCGAGGCCCTCGTCCGCGCCGATGAGCTGAAGCTCGAGCAGGTGCTGATCAACCTGATCGGCAACGCGCTCGATGCCATCGGCGCCAACGACGCCGCGCGCCCCGGCCGCATCGACATCGATGTTGGTCCCGCAGAAGGCGTCCCATCGCCACTGAAGCAGTTGAGCATTGCCGTGCGCGACAATGGCCCTGGCATCCCGCCCGACACCATGCCGCACCTGTTCGAGCCATTCTTCACCACCAAGGAGATCGGCCAGGGGCTGGGCCTCGGGCTGGCAATCTCCACCAGCATTGCGCGCGATTTTGGCGGCTCGCTGTCGGCAATCAACATGCCGGACGGCGGCGCGCAGTTCACGCTGACATTGGTACGCGCCGAGGTGACGTCGGCCGCGACCTCCTGACCTGTTTTTCACACCCACACGACCCATGTCCGAAGGTTTGAACGTTCTCTTCATCGAAGACGATCCGCCTGTGCGCCAGGCCACCGCGCAGAGCCTGGAGCTGGCCGGCTTCAACGTGCAGGCCTTCGGCAGCGCCGAAGAGGCTGTCGGCAAGATCGATGCAAACTTCCCCGGCGTGGTGGTGAGCGACCTGCGCCTGCCCGGTGCGAGCGGCCTGGATGTGCTGGCGCATTGCCAGTCGTTCGGCACCGGCATTCCGGTGGTGCTGGTGACCGGCCACGGCGACATCACCATGGCCGTGCAGGCGATGCGCGAGGGCGCGTTCGACTTCATCGAGAAGCCGTTCCCCGCCGAGCGCCTGACCGAGACCGTGCGCCGCGCCGTCGAGCGCCGCGCGCTGGAGCTGGAGAACCGCGCGCTGCGCCGCGAGCTGGCCGGGCCGGCGGCGGGCACCCGCATCATTGGCCGCTCGCCCGCCATGGGGGCGGTGCGCGCGCTGATCGAGAACGTGGCCACCACCGACGCGCCCGTGCTCATCAACGGTGAAACGGGAACGGGCAAGGAGCTGGTCGCACGCAGCCTGCACATGCTGTCGCCGCGCCATGACAAGCCGTTCATCGCGCTCAACTGCGGCGCGGTGCCCGAGCAGATCTTCGAGAGCGAGATGTTCGGCCACGAGGCCGGCGCCTTCACCGGCGCGGCCAAGCGGCGCATCGGCAAGCTGGAGCACGCCTCGGGCGGCACGCTGTTCCTCGACGAGATCGAGAGCATGCCGATCGCGCTGCAGGTGAAGCTGCTGCGCGTGCTGCAGGAGGGCATGCTGGAGCGGCTCGGCTCGAACGCCTCGGTGCGCATCGACGTGCGCATCGTGGCCGCCGCCAAGGGCGACATGGAAGCGCTGATCGACGCCGGCGGCTTCCGGCGTGACCTGTACTACCGCCTGAACGTGGTCGCCATCGACCTGCCGCCCCTGCGTGAGCGCCGGGAGGACATCATCCCGCTGTTCGAGCACTTCCTGCTGGAAGCCGCCGTGCGCTACCAGCGCCCGCTGCCGATGCTGGCCGAGCGGCAGCGCCACGAGCTGATGCAGTCGAGCTGGCCCGGCAACGTGCGCGAGCTGCGCAACGCGGCGGATCGGCTGGTGCTGGGCGTCGGCCGCACGCAGGTGGTGGCCGACGGTGCGGAAGAGAGCATGCCGCTCAAGGAGCGCGTCGAGCGCTACGAGCGCACGGTGATTGCCGAGACGCTGGCACGCACGGGTGGCTCGGTGCACCAGGCGGCGGATCTGCTGCAGGTCGGGCGGGCGACGCTGTATGACAAGATCAAGCGGTACGGGTTGTAGCGCGTTCAGACGGCACGGCACGCGCCTTACCTGATGGCTGCACCGACAAAGGGGGGATGATGGACGACCAAGGCCTGGACGGCGCACGCGCCGCAAGCGGCCCCGCTGATCCCGTGCGCCGCAAGCTATTGCAGGCGGGGGTTGCCGGCGCTGCGGCATTGGCGTTGCGCCCTGCGCTGTCATGGGCGGTGCCGTCAGCGTCGGGTGTGCTGGTCAACGACGTGACGCGCCTCAACCCGGTCTGGGTCGATCGGCTGCTGACGCCGCACACGACGGACGACGTCCGGCAGGCGCTCACTACCTGGTCCGGTCCGGTCAGCATCGGTGGCGCCCGGTACAGCATGGGCGGTCAGATTGCCGCTGAACATAGCCTGCACCTCGACATGCGGCAGTTCAACCGCGTGCTGCGTTACGAACCCGAAGCCAAGGTCGTGCGTGTGCAGACCGGCATGCGCTGGCGTGATCTGCAATCGGTGATCGATCCCGACGATCTGTCGGTGAAGATCATGCAGAGCTATGCCAACTTCACGATCGGCGGCGCACTGTCGGTCAACGCACATGGACGCTATGTCGGCGCCGGTCCGCTCATCAATTCGGTGCGCGCCATCCAGTTGGCGCTCGCCGACGGTACGCTGGTGGAGGCGTCGCGTGCAGACCATGCGGACCTGTTCCATGCCGCCATCGGTGGCTATGGCGCCGTTGGCGTCATCACCGAGGTGGAGCTGGATCTGACGCCCAACGTTGTCATGGAGCGCCATGTGCTGCGCATCCCCGCCGAGCGCTATCAGGCGTTTTTCCGTGACCGGGTGCGAGCAGACCCGCGGGTCATCATGCACAACGCTGATCTGGCGCCGCCACACTTCGATCAGGCCACGGCCGTGACCTGGCGTCAGACCGACAAGCCGCTGACCGTCCACGATCGGCTGGTGCCGCCGGGGCAGTCGTACGCGTTCGACCAGGCCGTGATGTGGGGCATTGCCAAGCTTCCCGGCGGCGCAACGGTGCGCAAGGACGTGGTTGATCCGTTGCGCTACCTCAGCCATCCGGTGGTGCGGCGCAACTATGAAGCCAGCCTGGATGTCGCATCGCTGGGCCCGCTCGCGACGCACGACAGCCTTTACGCGCTGCAGGAATACTTCGTGCCGGTGACGCAGTTCGACGGGTTCGTTCGACGCATGGCTGCCATCCTGCGGGCGCATCGAGCCCATGCCGTCAACGTATCCGTGCGGCACGCCCCGGCGGACCCAGGGTCGTGGCTGGCGTGGGCGCGTGAGGAGGTGTTCTCGTTCGTGCTGTACTACTGGCAGGGGGTGTCGAGCGCGGATCGCGAGAAGGTCGGCATCTGGACGCGCGAGCTGGTCGATGCGGCACTCGCGCTCGGCGGCACCTATTACCTGCCGTACCAGTTGCATGCAACGCCAGCACAGTTTGCGCGCGCGTATCCGGGCGCTTCGCGCCTGTTCGCGCTCAAGGAACGTGTCGACCCGGGCAACCGGTTTCGCAACAAGCTGTGGGACAAGTACGGTCTGACTGTCGCGCAGGCGGTCTGAGCCATCCAAACAAAAACGCCCGGCATCCACCGGGCGTTCTCGTTTCAGCGGGAGCGACTCAGGCCTAAGCCTGCTTGCCCAGCGTGTCCTTCAACAGCGTCTCGAACGACGCCCACTCCGGCTCGCCCACGTAGCGCTTGAGGATGCGGCCATCCTTGTCGACCAGGAAGGTGGTGGGGGTGAGTTGCACGTCGCCGAACGCCTTGGCGGCGGAGCCGTCGGCATCCATCGCCACCTTGAAGGGCAACTGGCGCGTCTGGCTGTAGTTCATCACGTACATCGGCGGGTCGTAGCTCATCGCCACGGCCACGTACTCCAGGCCCTGGCCCTTGTACTTGTTGTACGTCTGGATCATGGTGGGCATTTCCTTGACGCAGGTCTCGCAGCTGGTCGCCCAGAAGTTGACCAGGTAGACCTTGCCCTTGAGGTCTTGTGTCGACAGCTTCTGCCCGTCGAGCAGCGTAAAGGTGGCGGCCGGCACCTGCTGCGACGGCGTGAACGCGCGCCAGCCGAACCAGCCGGCCACGGCCAGCACCAGCACGATCACAGGCAGCAACCAGCGGCGGTTGCCCGAGGCGGCAGATGCGATGCTGGTGGAGGAAGTCAGGGGCGAGGCCATGTCGGCAACGGCTCCGGGAAATGGGTCACAAACCACTATTGTAGGCCCGCCGCGCCGGCGCCGCTGGCCGGCTGCGACATTCCGTCTCTTGCGACCCGGGGGTCACTTCCCGTCGGCGAGCGCGATGTCATACAACGCCAGGTCGGTGGCGGAGAAACAGCAGAAGGTGATCGCGTCGAAGCCGGCGCCATGTTCGCGCACCGTACGCACGGCAATCGGCGCGGCCAGCTCCGGCGGGAAGCCATACACGCCGGTGCTGATGCACGGAAACGCGAGGGTGCGCACGCCGTGCTCGCGGGCCAGCGCCAGGCTGTTGCGGTAGCACGCGGCCAGCAGCGCCGCCTCGTCTTGCCCGCCGCCGTGCCAGACCGGCCCGACGGTGTGGATGACATACCGCGCCGGGAGCAGGAACCCCGGCGTGATCTTGGCCTCGCCCGTGCGGCAGCCGTTGAGGGCGCGGCAGGCTTCGAGCAGCGCCGGCCCGGCCGCGCGGTGGATCGCGCCATCCACGCCGCCGCCGCCCAGCAGTGAGCTGTTGGCCGCGTTGACGATGGCGTCGCAGCCGAGCGTGGTGATGTCGGCGCGGACGGCGTGCAGGGTGGCGGCAGGCATGATGCGCTCCTGGGGGAACGGACTCATCGATAATAGCCCGCTGACGCATCACCAGAACAACACAGGAGGCGACGTGACCGTCACGGCAAGACAGCAGATTTGGCGCGCGCTGGGCGCGGCGGCATGCGTGGCGCTGATGGCCTGTTCGCCCAAGTACGACTGGCGCACGGTGCATTCGGACGCGGGCGCCTACACCGTCGACTACCCGGCCAAGCCCACCGCCGAGGCGCGCCCGGTCACCATCAACGGCCAACGCCTGCCGATGACCATGCAGGCCGCCAGCATCGACGGCACGCTGTTCGCCATTGGCGTGGTGGAGCTGCCGGCCGATGACCCGGTCTGGCGCCAGCACGCCGTCGATGCGCTGCGCACGGGGCTGTCGGCCAACCTGAAGGGCAACCTGGCGGTGCGCGACATCGCCGTGAAGACGGCTGCGCAGCCGCCGCTGTCGTTGCCGGCGTTGGAGCTGGTCGCCCAGGGCGCGGGCGGCAATGACCCGGCGCCGCGCCGGCTGACCGCCCGCCTGGTCGCGACCGGCCGCCACGCCTACCAGGCCGTCGTGCTGGAATCGGGCGACGCCGCGCGCGATGCGCGCCAGCAGGAGCAGGTCGACCAGTTCCTCACCAGCTTCCAACCGTACTAACAACGCCGAGCGCCTCAAGCGCGCTGGCGGCTGCCGGTGCACAATCGTCGCCTTCCGCTTCACCACCTCATCACATCACGGGGAACCATCATGACGCTGCAAGTCTGGCTGGCCTTTTTCCTGGCCGCCTGGGTGATCGCCATCTCGCCGGGGTCGGGCGCCATCCTGTGCATGAGCCACGGCCTCACGCACGGCGTGCGCCGTACCACGGTCACCATCGCCGGGCTGGAGCTGGGCATCGTCGTCATCCTGTTCATTGCGGGCGCCGGGTTGGGCGCGCTGCTGGTGGCGTCGGAGCACGCCTTCACTGCCATCAAGATCATCGGTGCGCTGTACCTGATCTACCTGGGCATCGTGCAGTGGCGCACGCCCATCCAGATCAGTCAGCCCACCGAGGGCGACCCGGTAAAAGTGTCGGGCACCGGCGCGCGCCGCCGCTTCCTGGTCGGGTTGCTCACCAACCTGACCAACCCCAAGGGCATCCTCTTCATGGTGGCCGTGCTGCCGCAGTTCATCGACCCGGCCAAGCCGCTGATGCCGCAGCTCGCCGTCCTGGCCGCGACCATGGTGTTCGTCGATCTGATCGTCATGCACGGCTATGCACTGCTGGCCTCGCGTGCGCAACGCCTGTTCCGCAACCCGCGTGCGCTGCGCTGGCAGAGCCGGTTCTTCGGCGGCATGCTGATGGGCATTGGCGCCGCGCTGTTCTTCGTGAAGCGGCAGACCGCCTAGCCCGCCCTATCGCGCCGATGGGGCCGGCCGCGTGCCGAGCCCCGCGCGCGCGATCACCAGCGCGCCTACCGGGGCCGCCGCAAACAGCAGGAACAGCCAGCGTGACGCGGCCCCCAGATCGGGTGCCGGGCCCGCCGCGCCCAGCGTGTTGAGCACGACGCCGCCCAGCGCCGCGCCAAACGCGGTCGCCACCAACTGCACCGTCACGATCGACGCCGACGCACGGTCGTGATCTTCCGCCGGCGCCACCGTCATGATGCGGTTGGCCAGATGCGGCCAGGCGACGCCCACCCCCAGCCCCACCAGCGTCAACGCCACGATGATCAGCGCGGTCAGCAGCGTATCGCCGGCGCCCACCGGCACCAGGAGCGCCAGCACCAGCAGGCCCAGCGCGCACGCCCACGGTGCCACCCGGATCACGCGCGTGGCCGACGATTCGCGCAGTGTGGCGCTTAGGATGGCGCCCAGCGTCCAGCCCGCCGAGGCCGTGGCGGCGATATAGCCGGCGATCAGCGGGCTCTGCCCGTGCAGCCGCTGCAGGAACAGCGGCACGAAGATCTCCGTACAGGTGACCGTCACCGCCAGCAAGGCCGATACGCCATACAGCGCGGCGAGCGCCGTGCGGCCCGTGTACGCATCGGCGGGCAGGATGCGCCGCGACGAGCGCATCTCGACACGGCGGATCGCCAGCAACGTGACGGCCGCCGCGATCAGGCCCAATGCGCCGAGCCACGGCGTGGCGCTGATGCTGCTCCACGACGCCGCCACCACGGCGAAGGCCAGCAGCGCGAGCTGGCGCGCGGGCACGGGCGTCGGGCGCTCGGCTTGCGTGGAGGTGGGCTTGAGTACCACCACGGCTGCCGCCGCAGCCAGCCCGATCAGCACCACCAGCGACCAGAACGCCAGCCGCCACGTCGCGTACTGCGCAAACACACCGCCCACCGCCGGCCCGAGCAGCGTGGCAATGCCCCACATGCCCGAGAGCAGCGCCAGTGCGCGCGGCCACAGCGGCTTGGGCAGCACGCTGCGCATCAGCACGTACGGCGCCGACAGCAGCACGCCGCCGCCGAGCCCCTGCAGCACGCGGCCCGCCAGCAGCACGGGCATGGCCGGCGCCAGCGCGCACAGTGCCGAACCCCCGCCGAACACCGCTGCCCCCAGCAGGTAGGCGCCACGCGGCCCGGCATGCTGGATCACCTGCGCTGCCACCGCCGCGCCCGTGATCGACGCCACGATGAACAGCGTCGTGTTCCACGCATAGAAGGCCACGCCGCCGATGTCGTCGACCACGCTGGGCAGGATCGTCGTGGTCAGGTAGAGGTTGATGGCGTGCAGCGCCACGCCGGCGGCCAGCACCAGTACGCGCAACGCGTTGGCGCCGCGGAACAGGTCGAGCCAGGAGGCGTCGTCTGCGGTGATCGAGGTCGGGCTCATCTTGTGCTCCAGCAAATGGGTTGCGTGCAATCTCGAAGACGCGGGAGCGGGCCGGGCTGTGACGGCCCGCTTGCATCGGCGCGGTCGGTATCGCATTATCTTGGCGTCAAGATAAAAAACGATTGTCTCGACGTCAAGATAACCACCAATGAGGAAAGGGAGAATGGACCGAGCTGCCCAGGCCGTCGAACAATGGAACCGCGAGCGCCCGGACCTGGACGTCAGCTCGATGCTGCTGTTGGGCCGGCTGGGTGAGGCGACGCTCGTCATCGCGCGCGAGCGGCTCCAGCCGGTCTTCGCGCAGTTCGGCCTGCAGCCCGGCGAGTTCGACGTGCTGGCCACCCTGCGCCGCAGCGGTGCGCCCTATGCGCTCACACCCACTGCGCTGTACGACGCGGCGATGATGTCCTCGGGTGGCATGACCAACCGCATCGATCGCCTGCAGCAAGCGGGCTGGGTCGAGCGCCGGCCCAATCCCGAGGATGGGCGCGGCACGCTGGTCGCGCTCACCCAGGCGGGGTTCGCGTTGATCGATGAAGCCGTGACGATGCACGTCGAGAACCAGCGCGCTGTGCTTTCGGTGCTGACAGTCGCTGAGCAGCGTCAGTTGGCGAAGCTGCTGGCGAAGCTGATCGAGGGGCAGCGCGCGGACGTAAGCTAGTCCGCCTTCACCCCGCGCCGATACTGAATCGCCTCGCCCACATGCGCTGCATCGATCTGCTCATCACCGGCCAGGTCGGCGATGGTGCGGGCGAGCTTGAGCACGCGCGCATACGCGCGGGCGGACCACGAGAAGCGCGTCATCGCGTGGCGCAGCAGGCCATCGGCGGCATCGGTGCGCGCGCAGTGCAGGTCGATCTCGTGGCCGGCCAGCAGCGCGTTGCGCTTGCCCTGTCTGGCCAGTTGCCGCGCATGCGCTGCCGCCACCCGCTCGGCCACGTCAACGGTCGGCTCGCCGGGCGGGCCGTCCAGCAGTTCTTCCTGCGAGGGCGTCGGCACCTCGATCTGCACGTCGATGCGGTCGAGCAGCGGGCCTGAAATGCGCGACTGGTAGCGCTCCACCTGGTCCGGCGTGCAGCGGCACGCGCGCAGCGGGTGGCCACGATAGCCGCACGGGCACGGGTTCATCGCGGCAATCAGCTGGAAGCTGGCGGGGAAGTCGGTCTGGTGCGCCGCGCGCGAGATGGTGATGTGGCCGGTCTCCAGCGGCTCGCGCAGGACTTCGAGCACGCGGCGTTCGAACTCGGGCAGCTCGTCGAGGAACAAGACGCCTTGATGGGCGAGCGAAATTTCGCCGGGCCTGGGCGTGTTGCCGCCACCCACCATCGCCACGGCGGAGGCGGTGTGATGCGGCGATCGAAACGGCCGCACCTTCCAGCGCCGCGCATCGAACCCGCGCGTGGTCAGGCTCATCACGGCGGCGGCGGATAGCGCCTCGTCGTCGCTCATGTCCGGCAGCAGGCCGGGAAAGCGCTGCGCCAGCATCGACTTGCCGGTGCCGGGCGGGCCGATCATCAGCATCGAGTGGCCGCCGGCTGCCGCGACCTCCAGCGCGCGCCGCGCCTGCGGCTGGCCGCGCACGTCAGCCAGGTCGGGATAGCGGATGTCGGCATCGACCGGCGCCGGCAGCGCGGCTGTGAGTTTGCGACCGGGCGCGGAAAGGTGGTCGCACACCTCGATCAGCGTGCGCGCGGGCAGCACCCTGGTGCCGCTCACCAGCGCGGCCTCGGCGGCGTTTTCGGCCGGCAGCACGAAGGCGCGGGTGAGCGGGGCATCGCCGTCGGCCGGTGCCGGGCTGTGCGATAGCGCATAGGCCATCGCCAGCGCGCCACGGATCGGCCGCAGGTCGCCCGACAGTGATAGCTCGCCGGCGAACTCGTGCGCGTCCAGATGCGTGTGCGGAATCTGCCGGCTCGCAGCCAGGATGCCCAGCGCAATGGGGAGGTCGAAGCGCCCCGATTCCTTGGGCAGATCCGCCGGCGCCAGGTTGACGGTGATGCGCCGCGCGGGAAACTCGAAGCGGCTGTTCTGGATGGCCGCGCGCACGCGGTCCTTGCTCTCCTTCACCTCGGTGTCGGGCAGGCCGACGATGGTGAACGACGGCAGTCCGTTGGCCAGATGCACCTCCACCGATACCGCTGGCGCGTCGATGCCCGACAGCGCGCGTGAGCGCAACACGGCGAGGCTCATCGCGCGGCCCTCCGGATGACATCACGAGCAGGGCGGAGGGCAGGGCATCGAGGCATGGCGTGACAGTGCGTGACGGTGGCGGAGCCCGTCACTGTGCCAGCGACGTTACGCCGTCATGCAAGCCCGCATCCAAATTTGACGATCGGGCGGGCATGAAAAACCGGAGCGCGCGGCTCCGGTCCGGAAGGGGCGCTGGACGTGAGGTGTCAGCCGACGGGCTGCTGCTCGATCCGGTACTGGCAGATCAGCCGGCCTTCGCGCAGGCAGTGCTCGCTGGCGGGGCGGCCGGTGGCTTCGGAGAAGAACGCAGCCAATGCCTTGCAGACGCACGGCGTTTCGCGCACGGCGCCGGCCACCGGGCAGCTGTAGTTGCGCACCATGATGGCCGTGCCGTCCGGTACGGCCTCGGTGCTGGCGCCCAGGCTGTCGGCGGTGGCCATGGCCTCGGCCAGGTTGTTGTCGAAATCGGCGGTGGCGGGCAGCCCCGCTTCGCGTGCGAGGCGGCGGCCAGTCGCCTCCAGCACCCCCGCGAGCTGATCGGCGTCGAGCTGGTCTTGCAGCTCGGCCAGCAGACCCAGCAGGAACCCCTTGTAGGCGCCGGAGGCGGCATCTTCGCTGCCGGCGGCCGCCTCATACACGATGGCGGGTTTGCCCGGCGTGCCTGTCTGAAGTGGCTTGCGACGACGCACCAGGCCCTCCGCCTCCAGTTGCTTCAACTGGACGTTGATCGCGTTGCGTGTCACGGCCAGGCGCTCGCACAGCTGTACCACGGTCAGCGGTTCGCGTTGCAGGGCGCTCAGGATGTCGTTCTTGGTGGACACGGCGGGACGGGGAAGGACCAAAGGGATGGGCCGGATTATAGCCACGCGATCGGAATCCGCCCAAAAGATGATTAATAACAATACGTATTGTCATTATTTATCATATAGCCTAAACTGCGCTGGCGCTACTCCCACAACCCACGCCACGAGGTGCCCCATGCAGTCATCCAGATCCCCCAACTCCCTGTTTGCGCTTGGCCTGCTGCCGCTTGCGCTTGCCATGGCAGACGTTGCCGTCGCTCAGACACCTCCCGCCCCGCCCGAGCAGAAGTCCACCCCAGTGCGGCTCGTTGACGCGCTCAATGGCGTGTTTGGCCAGCATCCTGGCGCGCGCGCCGTCCACGCGAAGGGCATCGTGCTTGAAGGCGCCTTCACCCCCAGCCGTTCCGCGCATACCGTCAGCACGGCGCCGCATCTGCAGAAGGCCGCCGTGCCGGTGGTCGTGCGCTTCTCCGACTTTGCGGGCATTCCGGACATCGCGGACAACCACGCGCTGGCCGCCCCGCGTGGATTGGCCGTCAAGTTCACGCTGCCCGGCGGCGCCACGACCGACATCGTTTCGCACGCCTTCAACGGTTTCCCGTCGCCCACGACGGATGATTTCCACGATCTGCTGATCGCGCTGGGCAGCAGCGGGCCGAACGTGCCCAAGCCCACGCCGCTCGACACCTACCTGGGTAGCCACCCGGCCGCCAAGGCCTTCCTCACGGCGCCCAAGCCCGAGCCGGTCAGCTATGGCTCGCTGCCGTACTTTGGCGTCAACACGTTCAAGTTCGTCAACGCCAAGGGTGTAGTGACGTACGGCCGCTACCAGATCCGGCCGGTGGGCGGCGAGCAGTACCTGAGTGATGCGGATGCAGCCAAGGCAGCGCCTGACTACTTGCAGACCGAAATGCGCGGTCACGTTGCAAAGGCACCGATCAAGTTCAAGCTCGTACTGCAGATTGCAGCGCCTGATGACAAGCTCGATGACCCGTCGATCGCCTGGCCTGACACGCGCCGCACGGTCGAGCTGGGCACGCTCTCCATCACCAAGGCCGTGGCAGACAGTGATGCCGCGCAACGCAAGCTGCTGTTCCAGCCGAACGCGCTGCCTGCCGGCATCGAAGTCGAAGACCCGATGGTCAATGCGCGCGCGGCGGCGTATGGGGTCTCGTTTGGGCGTCGCCAGCAGTAACGGCACGGGCTATTGGAGTCACCATGAGCATTGCACTCGTCCCCAACAACACGTTGATCACGGCATCGCCGGAAGAGGGCCGGCAACTGGCCATCAAGCTGGCGCGGCTGGTGATCAAGACCACCCAGCCCGACGAAGCCGTGCGCGACAGGCTGCGCGACGTGTACGCCAACGATGCAGGCATGTTGCTGCAGATCGGGCAGATCGTCGCGGCCGAGTTCGCGACCATCGCGGCGGCCAACCACTACTGGCGGCCTTGATCCTTCGCCAAGAAGACCGCGCTAAACCTGAAATGGAACACTAGCTATGCCGCTACTCAATATTCACGTCGTCAAGGGGCGAAGCGAGGAGCAGGCCACGATGCTCCTCCAGACCATTCACGATGCCATGGTCGAGGCCTTCGAGGTGCCGGTACGAGATCGCTACCAAGTGCTGCACGAACATGATGCGCAGCGACTGATCATGGAAGACACGGGACTGGGCTTTGTCCGCACGGACAACCGCGTTCTGATCCACGTCACGACGCGGCCAAGGTCGCTGGAAATGAAGGAGCGCTTCTACGCGCTGCTCGTGGAGTCTCTCGGGACGCGTTGCGGCGTCGCGCCCGAGGACATCATGGTGTCCTGCGTCGAGAACAGCGATGCCGACTGGACTTTCGGGTTCGGCCGAGCCCAATTCCTCGTCGGTGAGCTCTAGGAGAAGGTGCGACCGCCGCGGCGACAGATAACGACTGGCGGCCGTAAGCGGTGGGCCGCCGGCCCGCGCGCATAAAAAAGCCGGGGCACGAGCCCCGGCTGGTCTCCTCGGCAGATCGCATCAGGGGAAGGCTGGCATGGCGCGTTCTTCGCCGCTGAAGCGGCCTTCCGGATGGGTGTTCTGCAGCAGCGCGCGCATCTCTGACACGCGCGAGCGCGGCACGTCCACCATCAACAGGATCTGCCCCTCTTCATCCACCGCTTTCTTGAATGGCTTGAGCCGGCTATTCGGCACCGAGCTGCCGATCATGCTCGACGCCCACGCGCCAAACAGCGCACCGAGCACGGTCGTGATGCCGATCATCCCCCACTGCGGTCCTTCGCCGATGACGGGGAACAGCGCGGCCACCACGCCGGCGATGACGCCCGCGCCGCCGCCGATCACCACTCCATTCTGCGTGGCGTGAACGATGTCGGAGGTTTGCAGCAGATTGGCCTCGTGCAGGCCGGTGAGGTCGGTGCCTTCGCGCGCGACAAAGTGGATGTGGCGCTCGGTGATGCGCGCCAGCAGCAGGTCATTCATGGCACGCCGGGCGCTCGCCACGTCCGGCAGTAGAAAGTAGAGGCGATGAAGCATGATCGTTCTCCCAGGGCGTCACTCGCGGTCTACGTCAGGCAGCGGGCGGCCTTAAGGGAGTTCTAGATCAGTTGCCGCAACCGAACAAGGCGGTTTTCGCTGTGCGCCGCAGCACGGGTGCGGCGGCCGGCACAGCGGGGGCGAGGGCACGGCAAGCCGGCGCGGGGCCGGCGGGCAATCAGCGGTCAGCGCCAGCCGGCTCGCTCGACTTCAGCTGCGCTTCCAGCGCGGCCACGCGCGTCTCCAGCTCTTCCAGCCGGGCGCGGGTGCGGGCCAGCACCTGCGATTGCACGTCGAATTCCTCTCGGGTGACCAGGTCGAGCTTGGAGAAGCCCTGCGTCATCATCGCGCGGACGTTTTTTTCGATATCGGCGGCGGGCGAGTTGCGCAGCGCCTCGCTCACGCGGTTCTGGAAGTCGGTAAAGAGATCGGTGGGTTTCATGAGGATTCTCCGAGGGTCGTGCCGGCTGCGCCAAGGCGGTGCATGCACCGAAAATGTGCGCGAGAATTGCCGTGCCGTGGTGCGTGTGGCTTGGGCGGATGCGTACTTTCAGTGCCGGATCGCCAGATGCGCCGCATCGTACACGCAAATCCACGAAAAAACCGGCAGCGCTCGCTGCGGTGCGGCATTGGCGGCGCGTACAAAAATAGGGTCAGGATGTGCTTCGGCGTGCCTCGCGAGCGCAGCGCAGCAGCGGGTACGGTGACCAAATCACTCTATCACAGCGCCCCAGCCGCGCCCATGTCGACCCGGGGCGACCAGGCCGAACCCGCCTACGCCAACCGCTTGCGGGCATTTGTCAACGCATGAGGAGTCCGTCCCCATTTCTGGCGCGGCGTGCCTTAAGTCGATCGCAAGGCGCCTCGTCCAACGGAACCGAAGCAACAGCCTAACTTCACTACGTTGACATGGCATGACAGTTGCAGAACCTCACCCGAACCTCATCCGAGTTCTTGCCACATTCCATTTGCGTCTTTCTAAAGGGGGAGAGTCGTTATGAAGAAGTTTGCTTCCGCAGCCAGCTTGCTGCTGTTGACCGGTGCTGCTGCCGGTGTGGGTCAAACCGCATTCGCGCAAACCGCGCCGGCCGCAGACGCGACCGCTGCTGCGCCCGCCGCGGCTCCGGCGCCGGCACCCGCGTTGACGGCCAACGTCACGCTGGCCAGCCAGTACCGCTATCGCGGCATCATGCAAACCAACAACAAGCCGGCCATCCAGGGCGGCGTTGACTACGCCATTCCGGGCGGCGTGCTGCCCGAAGGCTTCTACGTCGGTAACTGGAACTCGTCGATCAGCTGGCTCTCGGATTCCAACTCCAGCGTCTCCGCGCCGATCGAGATGGACTTCTACGGCGGCTACAAGACCGAGATCGTCAAAGATGTGCCGATCGACGTGGGCGTGCTGCAGTATTACTACCCGGGCAGCTACCCCAGCGACTTCACCCGCCCGCACACCACCGAAGGTTACGCGCAGGTCGGCTACGGCCCGGTCACCTTCAAGTATTCGCACGCGTTCTCGAACCTGTTCGGCACGCCCGATTCGCACCACAGCCAGTACTTCGACCTGTCGGGCAACTTCGACACCGGCTTCTGGGGCCTGACGCTGAACCTGCACCTCGGCTATCAACAAGTGCCGCACCAGGTCGTGCGCGCCTCGTATGCCGACTGGAAGATCGGCGTGACCAAGGACTTCGGCGGTGGCTGGACCGCATCGCTGGCGTACATCGATACCAATGCCGGTCGCGCGTTCTACACCAACACGCACAACAACTACATGGGCAAGGCGACCGCGCTGCTGTCGGTCACCCGGACTTTCTAACAACGAGGCGCAGCGGCGCCGCGCGCGCCGCAATCGAGGAGGAATCCAGCATGAAACTGATCATGGCCATCATCAAGCCGTTCAAGCTCGACGAGGTCCGCGAGGCGTTGTCTCAAGTGGGCGTGTCGGGTATCACGGTGACGGAGGTCAAGGGCTTCGGTCGTCAGAAGGGCCACACCGAGCTGTACCGCGGCGCCGAGTACATCGTCGACTTCCTGCCTAAAGTGAAGCTCGAAGTGGCGGTGCCCGACGAGGTGCTCGAGCGCGCCGTCGAAGCCATTGAAAAATCCGCGCGCACCGGCAAGATCGGCGACGGCAAGATCTTCGTCGCCGACGTCGAGCAAGTCATCCGCATTCGCACCGGCGAAACCGGCGGCGACGCCCTGTAAGCGCCAATCAGCCAAGGAAAAGAGGTCAAGACATGAAAACCTGGTTCACACGATTCCTGACGGCGGGGGCCGTCGCCGCGGTGCTCGCGGGCGCCGTGATGTCTGCGCCGGCTGTGGCGCAGGACAAGCCGGCTGCATCGGCACCGGCTGCTGAAGCCTCGGCTCCGGCCGCGGCTGCTGCCTCCGAGCCGGCCGCCGCAGCGGCTGCTGCTGCACCGGCCGCCGCCGCAGCGCCGGCTTCCGCGCCGGCCGCCGCCACGCCCGTGCCCAACAAGGGCGACACGGCCTGGCTGCTGGTCTCCACCGCGTTCGTCATCCTGATGACGCTGCCGGGCCTGGCACTGTTCTACGGCGGCCTGGTGCGCAAGAAGAACATGCTGTCGGTGCTGATGCAATGTACCGGCATCTTCTCGCTCGTCATCATCCTGTGGGCGGTCTACGGCTACAGCTTCGCCTTCACCGAGGGCAACGCCTTCTTCGGCGGGCTCGACCGGCTGTTCCTCAAGGGCCTGACGCCGGACTCGGTGGCCGCCACCTTCAGCAAGGGCGTGGTGGTGCCGGAGTATGCATACTTCGCCTTCCAGGGTGCGTTTGCCGCGATCACCTGCGCGCTGATCATCGGTGCCTTCGCCGAGCGCGCCAAGTTCTCGGCCGTGCTGCTGTTCGTGGTGCTGTGGTTCACCTTCAGCTACCTGCCGATCGCCCACATGGTCTGGTTCTGGCCGGGTCCGGACGGCTTTACCGATGCCAAGGCTGCTGAGCTGATGACGGCCAAGTCGGGCTGGCTGTTCCAGAAGGGCGCGCTGGACTTTGCGGGCGGTACCGTGGTGCACATCAACGCCGCCGTGGCGGGCCTGGTGGGCGCCTTCCTGTTCGGCAAGCGCATCGGCTTCGGCCGCGAAGCGCTCAAGCCGCACAGCCTGACGATGACCATGATCGGCGCCTCGCTGCTGTGGTTCGGCTGGTTCGGCTTCAACGCCGGCTCGGCCCTGGAAGCCAACGGCAGCGCCGCGCTGGCCTTCGTCAACACGCTGCTGGCCACCGCCGCCGCCGTGCTGTCGTGGAGCGTGGGTGAGTGGGTTGGCAAGAGCAAGCCGTCGATGCTGGGTGCCGCGTCGGGTGCCGTCGCCGGCCTGGTGGCGATCACCCCGGCCGCCGGCTACGTCGGCCCGATGGGCTCGATCGCGCTGGGCATCATCGCCGGCCTGATGTGCCTGTGGGGCGTGAACGGCCTCAAGCGCATGCTGGGCATGGACGACACGCTGGACGTGTTCGGCGTGCACGGCGTGGGCGGTATCCTGGGTGCACTGCTGACCGGCGTGTTCGCGGCCCCGAGCCTGGGCGGCACCGGCGTCTACGATTACGTCGCCAACAAGGTGGGCGACTACTCGATCGGCAGCCAGCTGTGGATCCAGCTGCAGGGCGTGTTGACCACCATCGTCTGGTCGGGCGTGGTGGCCTTCATCTCGTACAAGATCGTCGACGCGATCATCGGCCTGCGCGTGCCGGAAGAAGAGGAGCGCGAAGGCCTGGACATCACGTCCCACGGCGAAACCGCCTACGAAGACTGAGCATCCATCGCGGCATTTCACGAAAAACCCGGCCGCGCGCCGGGTTTTTTTGTCACCCCGACCGGACGTGCCTTAACTCCGATCTTAAAAAGCTTCAATTGCCTGACGTTATGCGGACGCTTACATTGCACACGTGGTTTCCTCCACCTGCAGAACGCTCCCCGTATCTGTCAGGCTATTCCCCAAGCGCGGCAGCCCCGCGCTTTTTTTTTTTGTCTGCGTTTTTTGAGCGCTGGCAACACCGCTGTCGTCACGCCATGTGACGCTCGTACCCCTCCCCCTTGCAGAACGGCGCGGCGACCACATATCGATAGACCTCCGCCGTCTGCAAGCAATTGTCCATTCCTCTACAATCGGAGTGGGCGATAAATTACATCAATAGGAAGGGTATGGTTCCGCACCTGATCACCGCGCTGAACGGGCCGCTGTTGGAGCTCGAGCAGAAGATTCTCGACGCCACGCCCGCCATCGAACGCTGGTTCCGCCTGGAATGGCAGGAACATACCCCGCCGTTCTACTGTTCGGTCGATTTGCGCAACGCCGGCTTCAAGCTGGCGCCGGTCGACACCAACCTGTTCCCCGGCGGCTTCAACAACCTGGCGCCCGAGATGCTGCCGCTGGCCGTGCAGGCCGCCATGGCCGCGATCGAGAAGATCTGCCCGGACGCCAAGAACCTGCTGCTGATCCCCGAGCGCCATACGCGCAACATGTTCTACCTGCAGAACGTGGCGCGCCTGTCGCAGATCATGCGCCAGGCCGGCTTGAATGTGCGCCTGGGCTCGCTGTCCGAAGACATCACCGAACCCACGCCGATCGACCTGCCCGACGGCCAGCGCCTGGTGGTCGAGCCGATCAAGCGCATCGGCACCAAGGACCGCCGCCTGGGCATGGACGACTTCGATCCATGCTCGATCCTGCTGAACAATGACCTGTCGGCCGGCGTGCCGCCCATCCTCGAGAACATCCACGAGCAATATCTGCTGCCGCCGCTGCATGCGGGCTGGTCGCAGCGGCGCAAGACCAACCACTTCGCGGCGTACGACGAGGTGGCCAAGAAGTTTGCCAAGCTGATCGACATCGACCCGTGGATGGTCAATCCGTACTTCACCAAGTGCAACGGCATCGACTTCCACGAGCGCACCGGTGAGGACGAACTCGCCCACGCCGTCGAGACCATCCTCAAGAAGACTGCCAAGAAATACAAGGAATACGGCATCAACGAGACGCCCTATGTGGTGGTCAAGGCCGATGCCGGCACCTACGGCATGGGCATCATGACCGTGCGCGATCCGTCCGAGGTTCGGGGCCTGAACCGGAAGGAACGCAACAAGATGAGCGTGGTCAAGGAAGGCCTCGAGGTGTCCGAAGTGATCGTGCAGGAAGGCGTGCACACCTTCGAGAAGATCAACGAGGCGGTGGCCGAGCCGGTTGTGTACATGATCGACCGCTACGTGGTCGGCGGGTTCTACCGGGTACACACGGGTCGCGGCGTGGACGAGAATCTGAACGCGCCGGGCATGCATTTCGTGCCGCTGCCGTTCGCCTCGAACTCGCTGCCGGACAGCCACGTCAAGCCCGGCTCGGGCGAGCCGAACCGCTTCTATATGTATGGCGTGGTGGCCCGCCTGGCCCTGCTGGCCGCGTCGCTCGAGCTCGAGAAGACCGACCCGAATCCGTTGATCTGATCGCCGTTTGCAGTCCCTGGAGTCCTCATGCGTATCCTGTTCATCGTCGATCCTCTGTCAACGTTCAAGATCTACAAGGATTCCACCTTCGCGATGATGCGCGAGGCGACGGCGCGCGGCTATGCCCTTTTCACCTGCCTGCAGTCGCAGCTGACGCTGTCGGGCAACGTGGTCGAGGCCGTCACCACGCCCATCGCCCTGACCGGCAATGAGGACGACGGCCACGACTGGTACCGCGCCGGTGACCCGCGCCTGCTGCCGCTCACCGGCTTCGACGCCGTAGTGATGCGCAAGGACCCGCCGTTCGACATGGAATACGTCACCAGCACCTGGCTGCTGGAGCTGGCCGAGCGCCAGGGCGCGCGCGTGTTCAACAAGCCGCAGGCGATCCGCGACCACTCCGAGAAACTGGCGATCGCGCAGTTCCGCGAGTTCACGGTGCCGACCATCGTTACGCGCGATGCCAGGCGCATCCGCGATTTTCATGCGGAGCAGGGCGACGTGATCCTCAAGCCGCTGGACGGCATGGGCGGCGCCGGCATCTTCCGCATCGGCCCGGACGGCATGAACCTGGGCGCCACGATCGAGACGCTCACCGATAACGGCGCGCGCACGATCATGGCCCAGCAGTACATCCCGGCCATCCGCGACGGCGACAAGCGCATCCTGCTGATCGGCGGCTCGCCGGTGCCGCATGCCCTGGCGCGCGTGCCGCAGGCGGGCGAAGTGCGCGGCAACCTGGCGGCGGGCGGTACGGGTCGCGCACAGCCGCTGTCGGAACGCGATCAGGTGATTGCGCATGCACTGGCGCCGATCCTGTGGCAGCGCGGCCTGCTGCTGGTCGGCCTGGATGTGATCGGCGACTACCTCACCGAGGTCAACGTCACCAGCCCGACCTGCTTCCAGGAAATCACGCAGCAGACCGGCTTCAACGTCGCCGGCATGTTCATTGATGCGCTGGAGCGGGCGGCGGGCAAGACCAGCGGGCTGGGGCGCAAGCAGGCCTGAGGTGCCCTGCGGGCAGGCATCCCCCTCTGGGGGCAGAACCGCCACATCGGGCCACAAATGGCGCAACCTGCCCTGATACAATTGGTCTCACACCGATTCGCTTTTCGATCATGGCAGGGATTCTGATCATCGCGCACGCGCCGCTGGCCAGCGCGTTGCGAGATTGCGCGGCACACGTGTATTGCGGCCAGCCCGAACGGCTGGCAGCGATCGACGTCTTGCCCGATGCCGAGCCGGCTGCTGTGCTGGCGCAGGCGCGCGCCCAGCTCGACACGCTGGTGGAGGACAACGGCGCGTTGGTGCTCACCGACATCTTCGGCGCCACGCCCGCCAACATCGCCTCGCGTCTGGCCGATCCGGGCCGCGTGCGCGTGCTGGCCGGCGTCAACCTGCCGATGCTGGTGCGCGCCATCTGCTACCGCACCGAGAAGCTGGATCAGCTCGCCACCAAGGCCTTGGCCGGCGGTGCGCAAGGCGTACTGCAGGTCGGCTCGACGGCCGTTCAGAACCAGGTTGCCAACCATCCGGACAAATATGCTGCAGAGGGATATCACCATCATCAATAAGCTCGGGCTGCACGCTCGCGCCTCCGCCAAACTCACGCAGCTCGCCAGCAAGTTCGACAGCCACATCAAGATGTCGCGCAACGGCCGCCAGGTCGATGCGAAGAGCATCATGGGCGTGATGATGCTGGCAGCAGGCATCGGCTCCACCGTTTCGCTGGAGGTCGAAGGCCCCGACGAGCATGACGCCATGGAAGGCCTGGTCGCACTCATTAACGACCGCTTCGGCGAAGGCGAATAAGCAAGTTTCTCTACGGCGCTCCTATGCCATTCACCCTGCACGGCATCCCGGTTTCGCGCGGCATCGCCATCGGGCGTGCCCACATGCTGGCGCGCGCGGCGCTGGATGTCTCGCACTACCTCGTCGACGAAGACAAGCTCGATACCGAGGTGGAGCGCCTGCGCGCGGCCCGCGCCACGGTGCGTGCCGAGCTGGTGACGCTCAAGCGCGAATTGCCCGCTGACGCGCCCGAGGAGCTGAGCGCCTTCCTGGCCGTGCACGCAATGTTCGTCGACGATCCGCACCTGTCGCTGGCGGCGGAGAAGCTGATCCGCGAGCGCCGCTACAACGCGGAGTGGGCGCTGACCACGCAGCTTGAAGAGCTGATCCGCCAGTTTGGCGAGATCGAGGACGCCTACCTGCGCGAGCGCAAGGCCGACATCGAGCAGGTGGTCGAGCGCATCCTCAAGGTGCTGGCCGGCGCGCCGGTGCTGGCACCTGCGCCGGTGTCGGCGGGCTGCGACCCGGACGCCGGCATGATCGTCGTCGCACACGACATCGCGCCGGCCGACATGCTGCAGTTCCGCGGCCAGACCTTCGCCGGCTTCGTCACCGACACGGGCGGGCGCACCTCGCACACCGCCATCGTCGCGCGCAGCCTGGACATCCCGGCGGCGGTGGGCGTGCACAACGCCAGCACCCTGATCCGCCAGGACGACCGCATCATCATCGACGGCGACAACGGTATCGTCATCGTCGACCCGAGCGCGCCCATCCTCGAGGAATACCGTCATCGCCGCAGCGAGGGCGAGCTGCAGAAGAAGCGCCTCGAGCGCCTGCGCCACACCCCCACCGTCACGCTCGACGGCACGCAGATCGACCTGCTTGCCAACATCGAGATGCCGGAGGACGCCGCTGCTGCGCTGTCCGCCGGCGCCGTGGGCGTGGGCCTGTTCCGTTCCGAATTCCTCTTCATGAACCGGCGCGGCGCGCTGCCCGACGAGGAAGAGCAGTTCCGCGCCTACCGCACGGCGGTCGAATCGATGAAGGGGCTGCCGGTCACCATCCGCACCATCGACATCGGCGCCGACAAGCCGCTCGACATCCGCGACGACCAGTTCGAGACCGCGCCCAACCCGGCGCTGGGGCTGCGTGCGATCCGCTGGTCATTGTCGGAGCCGGCCATGTTCCTCACGCAGCTGCGGGCGTTGCTGCGCGCATCGGCCTTCGGGCCGGTGAAGATTCTCGTGCCGATGCTCGCGCACGCCCGCGAGATCGACCAGACGCTGGATCTGCTCGAACGCGCCAAGGCCTCGCTCGAAGCCGACGGCCTGCCGTTCGACGCGACCATCAAGGTCGGCGCCATGATCGAGATCCCGGCCGCTGTGCTGATCCTGCCGGTGTTCCTGCGCCGCATGGATTTCCTCTCGATCGGCACCAACGACCTGATCCAGTACACGCTGGCGATCGACCGCGCCGACAATGCCGTTGCGCATCTGTACGACCCGCTGCATCCGGCTGTGCTGCAACTGATCGGGCGCACCATCCGCGATGCGCACCATGCCGGTGTGCCGGTCTCGGTGTGCGGCGAGATGGCAGGGGATGCCGCCATGACGCGCCTGCTGCTCGGCATGGGGCTGACGGAATTCTCGATGCAGCCGGCGCAGTTGCTGAGCGTCAAGCAGCAGATCTTGCGTGCCGACCGGCCCCGCCTGATGCGCGAAGTCGACCGTCTCCTGCACGCCTGCGAGCCCACCGAGATCCAGGACGCCCTCGGCGCTTTGGCGCGCGCCTGACTCGCGCTTGCCGTTGCGCCGGCGCGTCGCTGCGGCCGACGCTTTCGCATTCTAAGTGATTGAAATTGCACGTTTTTCCGTGAAAAGACGGCTTGCGTGCACCCCCATATCCCTGCCTGCGTTATGGGGTCGAACAAGAATTGTTCTCATTTCCATTCTCTGCTATTCTGGTCCGGCAGCGCGTTCTGAGCGTTGCTGGAGGAACCCCCGTGTACGTCTGCATCTGCAACCAAGTGACCGACCGCGAAATCCATGGCGCCGCCCGTCTGGGCGTCTCGACGATGGACGAACTCGCTGACACGCTCGGCGTGGGCACCTGCTGCGGACAATGCCGGGACTGCGCCAAGCAGGTGCTCGCCGAAGCGGTGAGCTGCATTCCTATTGATCAAGTGTTGGGCCGTGCCAGCACGCATGCCATAATCGAGCGTCGCGACGAGCCCGTCGCCAATGACCAGGCCGTGATGGCCCGCGCGTTGGCCGCCTGATCCCCCCGTCTGTTTTTCTGCCGCGACTTGCCGCCCGGGCGCCCGCCTCGGCGGCATGTGTTGTTGGCTCAGGCACAGGGCTCGCCTTGAACGGACGCGTGCGTGCGTCCTCCACTTGCAGGAGCCCGAAGCATGGCAAAAAAACCGAAGGACCCCAAGGTCGTCGCCCATCTGAACGCCCAGCTCAAGAACGAGCTGACGGCGATCAACCAGTATTTCCTCCACGCGCGCATGTATCGCCACTGGGGGCTCAAGCGCATCGGCGACCACGAATACCAAGAGTCCATCGGCGAGATGAAGCACGCCGACCGCCTGATCGAACGCATCCTGATGCTCGACGGCCTGCCCAATCTGCAGGACCTCGGCAAGGTGATGATCGGCGAGGACACCAAGGAAATGCTCGAGTGCGACCTGAAGCTGGAGAAGGGCGCGCACACCACGGTGGTCGAGGCAATCGCCTACTGTGAGTCGGTCCGCGACTACGTCAGCCGCGAGATCTTCGTCGAGATCCTCGACGACACCGAAGAGCACATCGACTGGCTGGAAACGCAGCTGGACCTGATCGAGAAGGTCGGTATCCAGAACTACCTGCAGTCGCAGATGGAGCCGGAAGGCGAGTAAGTTCGCCGGACGCGCAAAGAGAAAGGAGGCCTCGGCCTCCTTTTTTGTTGTCTGCGTGCGGCGCGGTTCAGTGCGGGCTCAGTTCGAGTTTCCGTGCATTGCGCCGCAGACCGGGCACGAAGGCTGGCGTGCCACGCGCATCGTCGTCCACTCCATCGACAGCCCATCGAGCATCAACAGGCGCCCGGCGAGTGAACGGCCGATGCCCGCCGCCAGCTTGAGCGCTTCCGCCGCCTGCACCGTGCCGACCATGCCGACCAGCGGCGCGAACACGCCCATGGTGGCGCAGGCCACGTCAGGCGCCGGCTCGTCGGGCGGGAACAGGCAGCCGTAGCAGGGGCCGCCGGCACGGCTGTCGAACACGCTGATCTGCCCATCGAAGCGGATGGCCGCGCCCGACACCAGCGGCACGCCAGCCCGCACGCAGGCCAGGTTGGCGGCCTGGCGCGTGGCGAAGTTGTCGGAGCAGTCCAGCAGCACCGTCACGCCGTCGAGCAGTGCGCCGATGCCCTCCGCATCGAGCCGGCGCTGCACGATGTGCACGCGCACCTCCGGGTTCAGCCGCGCAATCGCCTGTTGTGCCGACTCGACCTTGGGATGCCCGACCGATGCGGTGGTGTGGATGATCTGACGCTGCAGGTTGGTCAGGTCGACCGTGTCGTCGTCGACGATGGTGAGCGTGCCGAGGCCGGCTGCCGCCAGGTAGGGTAGGGCTGCCGCACCCAGGCCGCCGGCGCCGATCACCAGCGCATGCGCGGCGAGCAGCCGCGTCTGCCCCTCGATGCCGATCTCGTCGAGCAGGATATGGCGGGAGTAGCGCAGCAGTTGGTCGTCGTTCATGGCGCGGTGAGAATGAAAAAGGCCGTGCGTCGCACGGCCTTGCAAGCTTAGCGCGTCTGCCGACGCGTGGCGGATCAGCGCGTGCCGGTCGGTTCCGGGAGCGGGGTCACGCCGCTGGCGGGAACCGCCGGTGCGGCCGGCTTGGCCTTGGGCGCGGCGTCGGTCGACGCCTTGCCCGGCTTGGCCGCCTTGTCCGACGTCGCCACCGTTTCCAGCACCGACTTCGAACGCTTGACCGGCTGGCCCTTCAGGTCGGCGATCGCCTGCTGCAGCATGAAGTCGTCGGTCGAGCCGAACTCGATCGGTTTCTTGTTGCGTTCCTTCTCGCGCTGCTCGGGCGTCTTCTTGGCGTTTTCTTCTTCCAGTCGGCGCAGCTCTTCGACGCGGCGCTTCTCGCGCTCGGTCATCTCCGGCTCTTCCGACTCCTGCTTGTTGTGCAGGTGGTGCTCGGTGTCGATCTCGCGGGTGATCAGTGCGTCGTCCGGATCGCCTTCGGGGTTCTGGTCGACCGGGATGTCCGGGCGGATGCCCTTGGCCTGGATCGACTTGCCCGACGGCGTGTAGTAGTACGCGATCGTCAGCTTGATGCCGGTGTCGTTCGACAGCGGGCGCACGGTCTGCACCGAGCCCTTGCCGAAGGAGGTCTTGCCCATCGTCTTGGCGCGGTGGTGGTCCTGCAGCGCGCCCGCCACGATTTCCGATGCCGACGCCGTGTAGGCATTGGTCAGCACCACGATCGGCACGGTCTTGAACTCGGGGTTGAGGTCGACCAGCGGATCGGTGTCGAAGTTGCTCAGGCGGTAGTTGGCAAAGTTGGCCTTGTACACGCGCTTGGCGTCCGGCACCTGGCCGTTGGTGGAGACCACCGTCACGTCCGGCGGCAGGAAGGCAGCGGCAACGCCCACAGCAGCCTGCAGCACGCCGCCGCCGTTGTTGCGCAGGTCAAGGATCACGCCCTTGAGGTGCGGGTCCTGGCGCGCCAGGTCGTTCAGCTTCTTGGCCAGGTCCGGCGTGGTGCGTTCTTGGAAGCTGGTGATGCGCACCCAGGCGATGCCGTCGGACAGCATCTTGACCTTGACCGACTGCACCTGGATCTCGGCGCGGGTGATGGTGAGCGGGAAAGTACGCTCTTCCTTCTTGCGGTAGATGGTGAGCGTGACCTTGGTACCCGGTGCCCCGCGCATGCGCTTGACGGCTTGCTCCAGCGGCATGCCGCGCACCGGCTTGTCGTCGATGCGGGTGATCAGGTCGCCCGGCTGCACGCCGGCGCGGAAGGCAGGGGTGTCCTCGATCGGGTTGATGACCTTGACCAGGCCCTCTTCCTGCGAGATCTCGATGCCCAGGCCCGCGAAGCGGCCTTGCGTGCCTTCCTGCAGCTCCTGGAAGTCTTTCTTGTCCAGGTAGGCCGAATGCGGGTCGAGGCTGGCGACCATGCCCTTGATGGCTTCGGTCAGCAGCTTGTCGTCGTCCACCGGCTCGACGTACTCACGCTTGATCTGGCCAAAGATGTCGGCCATGAGCCTGAGCTTTTCCAGCGGCAGCGGCCCGACCGTCGCGTTCTGCGCGGTGGCGGAAAGCTGGAGCGTCGCCAGGACCCCGGTGACGAGGCCGATGGCGATCAGGCTGATGTTCTTGAGCGAAGTTCGCATGTGTCGAGGGCGGACGTGGGTACGGTAGATAAACTTGGCCCGGGGCGGCTGGCGCACGTCCCGGGCTTTGAGGCTTCGACAGTATAAAGGCGTTGAGGTGCCCCTGCGCCGTTACGCTTTATTTCGACTTGCCCTGGCTCGCCACGGCGGCGAGCGATGCGGCAATCGCTTCCTGGTCGCCCAGGTAGTAGTGGCGGATCGGCTTGAGGTTGGCGTCCAGCTCATACACCAGCGGCGTGCCGTTGGGGATGTTCAGGCCGACGATGTCGGCGTCGGAGATGCCATCCAGGTACTTCACCAGCGCGCGGATGCTGTTGCCGTGCGCGGCGATCACCACGCGCTGGCCGCTCTTGATGGCCGGGGCGATGGATTCTTCCCACAGCGGCAGCACGCGCGCCACGGTGTCCTGCAGGCATTCGGTCAGGGGCACCTGCTCGCGCGACAGGCCCGCGTAGCGCGGGTTGCCGAAGGCGTCGTTCTCGGCGCCAGGCTCCAGGGCGGGCGGCGGGGTGTCGTAGCTGCGACGCCAGACCAGCACCTGCTCGTCGCCGAACTTGGCGGCGGTCTCGGCCTTGTTCAGGCCCGACAGCGCGCCATAGTGGCGTTCGTTCAGGCGCCATTCGTTGCGGGTCGGGATCCACATCAGGTCCATTTCGTCCTGGACGTGCCACAGCGTGCGGATCGCGCGCTTGAGCACCGAGGTGTAGGCCAGGTCGAAGGTGAAGCCGGCTTCGCGCAACAGGCGACCGCCTTGGCGCGCTTGGGCGACGCCCGTCTCGGTCAGGTCGACGTCGACCCAGCCGGTGAAGCGGTTTTCCAGATTCCACGTCGATTCGCCGTGGCGGATGAGAACAAGCTTATGCATGACAGCCATGATGAGAAGTGAGAAAACCTGCACGCGGCCCGGTCGATGCGTCATCGTGTGGCCGCCGAAACCGGTTATTTTATAATGCCGCCGGCGCTGTGCCCCCGAATCGTTCGGATGACGCGCAGCGTCGGCTGCCGCACTGGCCGCCAGCCCATTCCAGGAAACCGATACCGTGAAGTTCTTCGCCGATTACAACAACCTCGCCCTGCTTGCCGTCGCCATCGTTTCGGGTCTGCTGCTGGTCTGGTCCTCCGTCCAGCGCCTGATCGCCGGCGGTGGCGGTGCCAAGGTGAGCGCTTCTGCCGCCACCCAGATGATCAACCGCCGCAATGCCGTGGTGGTGGACGTGCGCGAGAGTGCCGAATACGCCGCCGGGCACCTGCCGCAAGCGAAGCATGCGCCGCTCGGCGAGTTGGAAGGCAAGGCCGCCGGCCTTGCAAAGAACAAAGAGACCCCCATCATCCTCGTATGCCAGACCGGCCAGCGTGCAGGGAAGGCGCAAGCAGTGTTGAAGCAGGCCGGTTACAGTGAGGTCTATTCGCTCGAGGGCGGATTGGCCGCCTGGCAGCAGGCAGGCCTGCCGGTCGTCAAATAAGCACAACGAGGTTTCTATGGCTCACGTGGTCATGTACAGCACCACCGTCTGCCCCTATTGCGTGGCAGCGGAAAAACTCCTGAAGCAGCGCGGCGTCGAGCAGATCGAGAAGATCCTGATCGACCGCGAGCCCGGCCGCCGCGAAGAGATGATGACGCGCACCAACCGCCGCACCGTGCCGCAGATCTATATCGACGAGCGCCATATCGGCGGCTTCGATGATCTCTCCGCGCTGGACCGCGAAGGCGGACTGGTGCCGCTGCTGGCCGCATAACCCGGCAGGATGCGTGCCACACACAGCGCCCGGCTTTGACCGGGCGTTGTACTTTTAGGCCCACTCCCATGGTGGGCGCCATTGCGTCATGTACCATACGCGTCTTGCGCCCGGGGCAGTCTCCGGCGCGCACTGATCACACACCTATTTCGACTATTTCGAAGGCGAGTCATGAGCGACCAGCAACAGCAGCAACCGGGCCAGGACGGCCAGCCGTTCTTCAACATTCAGCGCGTCTACCTGAAGGACCTGTCGCTGGAACAGCCGAACTCGCCGCACATCTTCCTCGAGCAGGAACAGCCGACCGTGGAAGTGCAGGTGGACGTGTCCGCCGCGCAGCTGGCCGAGGGCGTATTCGAAGTGGTGGTGATCGGCACGGTCACGACCAAGGTGCAAGAGAAGGTCGCCTTCCTGGTGGAAGCCAAGCAAGCCGGCATCTTCGACATCCGCAACGTGCCGGCCGAGCAGATGGACCCGCTGCTGGGCATCGCCTGCCCGACCATCGTGTACCCGTACCTGCGCTCGAACATCGCCGACACCATCGGCCGCGCTGGCTTCCAGCCGATCCACCTGGCCGAGATCAACTTCCAGGCCCTGTACGAGCAACGCCTGGCGGCCGCCATGGAGCAGGCGCAAGCTGCCGGCAACAGCGGTCTGGTGATGCCGGACGGCTCGAAGGCCACGCACTAAAGAACGATGGCGCATCGCGCCTGATGCCCGCGCTGGCCGACTGCTCGCGCGGGCATTTTTTTTGGCTGACTGGACTGACACCGAATTGAAGCGCATGCGAATTTCCGTTCTGGGTGCCGGCGCCTGGGGCACCGCCCTGGCCAGCCACGCCGCGCAATCGCACGATGTCGTGCTGTGGGGTCGCGACGCGACTCTGGTCGCGCAAATGGCCGCCGGGCACGTCAACGAGGCCTACCTGCCGGGCATGGCGTTGCACGCAGCGCTGCGTTTCGAGGCCAATTTGCAGGCCGCACTCGACCATGCTGCAGGTGACGATGCAATGGCCATCATCGCCTCACCGGTCGCGGGGCTGGCGGAGATGACGCGTGCGGTGGCCGCGCACGGCGGCGTGCGCAACGTGATCTGGTTGTGCAAGGGCTTCGACCCGCAGACCGGCGCGCTGCCCCATGCCATCGTCGCCGAGGTGCTGGCGCAGACCGGGCGCATCGATCTCGCGACGGGCGTGCTGTCCGGCCCGAGCTTTGCGAAGGAAGTCGCGCAGGGGTTGCCGTGCGCGATGACGGTGGCCTCCACCAGTGAGGCGCTGTGCAAGCTCACGCAACGTGGCTTCCACCACCACGCGATGCGTGTCTACGCGAGCGACGACCTGGTCGGCGTAGAGGTGGGCGGCGCAGTGAAGAACGTGCTGGCGATCGCAACCGGTGCGGCCGATGGCCTGGGTCTTGGCCTGAATGCGCGCGCCGCGCTGGTGACGCGCGGCCTGGCCGAGATGACGCGCTTGGGGCTGGCCCTGGGCGGACGCCCCGAAACCTTCATGGGCCTGACCGGCATGGGCGACCTGCTGCTCACGGCCACTGGCGACCTGTCTCGCAACCGCACCGTCGGCATGCAGCTCGCGCAGGGCCGCACGCTCGACGAAATCCTGGCGCACCTCGGCCACGTGGCCGAAGGGGTGCGCTGCGCCCAGGCGGTCGCGGCCCTGGCGCGCGCCAACGGCGTGGACATGCCGATCACCTTTACGGTGTGCGAGGTGCTCTTCAACGGTCTTGCGCCGGCGCGCGCGGTCGACCGGCTGCTGCAGCGCGACGCGAAGTCCGAGTCCGCGCGCTAAGCCTTGCAGGAGGGCGGCGCCTCAGACGCCGCCTTCGAACCCGTTCTGCCGCCACGCCTCGAACACCACCACCGCCACGGTGTTCGACAGGTTCAGGCTGCGGTTGTTGGGCCGCATCGGCAGGCGGATGCGTTGCGCGGGCGGAAACCATTCGCGCCGCTGCTCCGACAGCCCACGCGTTTCCGAACCGAACACGAACCAGTCGCCCGGCTGGAACGCCAGGCTGGCAAACGGCGTCGAGCCGCGTGTGGTGAGCGCGAACATGCGCGCCGGATCGGGCTGCGCGTCGCGCAGGAAGGCTTCCCAGTCGGCGTGCACGCGCATCGTCGCGTATTCGTGATAGTCCAGACCGGCGCGGCGCATGCGCGCGTCTTCGAGCGGAAAGCCCAGTGGTTCGATCAGATGCAGCTGCGCGCCGGTGTTGGCGCACAGGCGGATCACGTTGCCCGTATTGGGCGGGATTTCGGGCTCGACGAGGACGACGTTGAACATGGGTGCGGGCAGACGACGCGGACAGACAATTTTCGGCGGCGAGCTTATCTAGATTGATGAGGGTTGTCACCTTGCCACAGGTGACGCGACATGATGTCGCACAAGCACAGCGCTAGGGCGTGCGCAAGACGACACAGTTGGTGACGCGCGCAGCGCCCGCGCGCTTGAGCTGCGTGGCGATCTCGCCGAGGGTGGCGCCGGTGGTCATCACGTCGTCGACCACGCCGATGTGGCGGCCGGCGATGCGGGCCGGGTCGGCCACGCGGAATGCGCCTTGCAGGTTTTCCAGCCGTTGCTCGCGATCGAGCGCGGATTGGGCGGGGTTGTCGCGCAGCCGGTGCAGCACGCTCACGCTCGCCGGAACGCCGAGCTGCACGCCTAGCCGTCGCGTCACCTCCCACGCCTGGTTGTAGCCGCGCGAGCGCAACCGCTGGGCGGATAGCGGCACCGGCAGCAGCAGTTCCGGCAGCGCACCCGGCGCCGCGAGCAACGCCTCGCCGAGCCGCTCGGCCAACCATGCCGCCAGCGGCAGTTGGGCGCGAAATTTCAATCCGGTGACAAGGTGGTCGAGCGGCCAGGCGTAGTCGGCGACGGCGACGGTGGCATCGTAGTCGGGCGCGCCCGCCAGGCAGGCGTCGCAGTGGCGGGCGCGATGGCGTGCGGACAACGGTATCGCGCACTGGACGCAGCGGCGCCCCGCCAGCAGCGGAGCGATGTCCGCGAGGCAGCCCGCGCAGACGAGGTCGCGCTGGATGGCGCCGCATAGCGCGCAAGCGCACGGCAACAGGTGGCGCAGGCCGGCGCCCAGTAGGTGTCGCAAGGTGTGGCGGGACATGGCAAAAGCCGCCATCGGAGCCGATTTGCGGGCGCTGCGCCATCGGACGGCGCCTGAAACGGGGCCCCGGTATACTGACCGGCCGCCGCACAGCCTCATCTCGTGATGTCCGACCCCGTTCTCGCCCGTCCTGCCGCCTTGCGGCGCGCCTTCGACCGCCGCGCCGCGCGCTTCGCCCAGGTGGATTTCCTGCTGCGCGAAGTCGGTGAGCGGATGCAGGACCGCTTGTCGTACATCAAGCTGGCCCCGGCGCGTGCGCTGGACCTGGGCTGCGGCCTCGGGCAAGGGCTGGCGGTGCTGCGCGCGCAGTATCCGGACGCGCAGATCTGCGGGCTGGACTGGTCAGCCGCCATGCTGGCGCGCGCCCAGCAGCTCGACCCGCAGCGCACCGATGCCGGCTGGCTGGGTCGGTTGCTGCGCAAGCGCCCCGTCTTCGATTTCGCCCAGGCGGACTTCCGCGCACTGCCGTTCGCCAATGCGTCGTTCGACCTGCTGTGGTCGAACCTGGCGCTGCATTGGGACCCGTCGCCGCACGCGATCTTCCCGGAATGGCACCGCGTGGCGGCCGAGGGCGGCCTGCTGATGTTCAGCCTGTTCGGCCCCGACACCCTGCGCGAGCTGCGCAGCGCGCTGGCCGGCATCGACGCGGGCGTGCACACGCTGCGCTTTGTCGATATGCATGACATTGGCGACATGCTGGTGGAGGGCCGCTGGTCCACGCCCGTCATGGACATGGAGCAGATCACCATCACCTATGAGACGCCGCAGGCCCTGCTGGCCGACGTGCATCTGCTGGGCGGGATGGCAGGGCTGGTGGATGCGGAGGGCCGCGCGTTGGCCGGCCTCGGCCTGCACACACCGCGCTGGCGCCAAGATCTGTTCGATGCGCTCGATGCGCAGCGCAACCCCGACGGCTTGATTCCACTCACCTTCGAAATCGTTTACGGCCACGCCTGGAAGCTGGCGCAGCCGGCAAAGCAGGCGTTGGACGACCAGGGGCGGGCCGTGATTTCCGTCGACCAGATCGGGCGCAAACCGCGCAGCTGATGCGCTTTTCGGGGCCGCAACGGCATTTGGCGGCACCTTGTCAAGCCGGGACTTGCATAAAGCGCTTTGCCTTGTTCGAGGTCAATGCGGGCCATATAATGCGCCAGTTTGTCGCAGCAGTCCCCTAAAGGCCTTTCCCGTTTTTTGCCACGGGCGAACCGATCGGGTATGCATCCGAGGCAGGAGTGGTTCAATGCACGACATTGCGAATGTATGCGTTGATACTGCGCTCCAGCCAGCATGCGGCGCCTCCTGCATCCCGGAACCGCCGCGGAAGAACTGGCTCATGAAGCGAAGCACTTCGCTTTCACCCCGCCAGGTCGGCTGGTTCTATCTCTCGTTTGTCATCCTCTCGTTCGTGATCGCTTCGTTCTTTGCGTGGCAAGGGGCGTGGTTTGTGCTGCCGTTTTCGGGGTTTGAGGTCGCGGCCCTGGGATGGGCGTTGCTGTACCATGCCCGGCACGCCTCCGACTACGAGCGCATCCGGCTGGATGCCGATGCGCTCGTGATCGAACAGGTGAGCGCTGGCCGGTCGGTGCGCCACGTGTTCAATCCGCGCTGGTTGCGGGTGGAACTTGGGGACCCGCTGCGAGAGCAGGTCGCGCTGTGTTCGAGCGGGCGCGTTGTGCGGGTGGGGCGGTTTCTCGACCCTGCTGGCCGGCGGCGGCTCGCTGACGAGCTTTCCCGGTGTTTGGGACTTGGGTCGCCAGCCCATGTCCCTTGAGCCTCGCACCGGGGCAGAGTGGAATCTGTAAATTGTGGGACAACGAAAAATGAAAATGTTGAATAAGACATTGGCAAGTTTGCTGGCGGCAGGTTCGCTCCTCGCCTTCGGTCAAACGGCCCTGGCAGTGGAAGACATGCCGGGCGGCCCCGCGGTGCTGCAACTGAATCTCACGCCTCCGGTCACCAAGATCGCCGCCGAGATCCACTGGCTGCACTGGATGATGCTGATCATCTGTATCGTGATCTTCATCGGCGTGTTCGGGGTGATGTTCTACTCCATTCTCAAGCACCGCAAATCGCTCGGCCACAAGCCGGCGACGTTCCACGAAAGCACCACGGTTGAAATCATCTGGACCATCGTGCCGTTCCTGATCGTGATCGGGATGGCGCTGCCGGCCACGCGCGCCGTGGTCGCGATGAAGGACACCACCAACTCCGACCTCACCATCAAGGCCACCGGCTACCAGTGGAAGTGGGGCTACGACTACATCAAGGGCGAAGGCGAGGGCATCTCGTTCCTGTCCACGCTCACCACCCCGCGCGACCAGATCGACAACCAAGCGCCCAAGAGCACCACGTACCTGATCGAGGTCGACAACGAGGTAGTCGTGCCGGTCAACCGCAAGGTGCGCATCGTCACCACCGCCAACGACGTCATCCACTCGTGGGCGATCCCGTCCTTTGGCGTGAAGCAGGATGCGATTCCGGGCTTCGTGCGCGACACGTGGTTCAAGGCCGAGAAGGTCGGCGTGTACCGCGGCCAGTGCTCTGAGCTGTGCGGCAAGGAACACGCCTTCATGCCGATCGTCGTGCGCGTGGTGTCCGACGCCGACTACACCAAGTGGGTCGACGGCAAGAAGAAGGACATGGCCGCCAAGGCGGACGACCCCAACAAGACCTACACGCTGGACGAGCTGAAGACGCGTGGCGAGAAGGTCTACACCGCCAACTGCGCGGTCTGCCACCAGCCGAACGGCAAGGGCGGCGGTCCGTTCCCGGCGCTGGACGGCTCCAAGATCGCCAACGGCCCGCTGGCCGACCACGTGAGCATCGTGCTGCATGGCAAGGCCGCGATGCCGCCCTGGGCCTCGGCGCTCAACGATGTGGAGATCGCCTCCGTCATCACCTATGAGCGCAACAACTGGGGCAATCACACCAACGACGTGCTGCAGCCGACCCAGGTGAAGGAAGCTCGCGGCGGCAAGATGCCCGAAGGCGGCGGCGCCAAGACCGCCGCGGCCGCGCCCGCCGGCAAGGTGGCCACCCAACAAGTGACTGCGGCCCAAGACCGCAGCGCAAGCTGATTGATCGTCTGCGTGACGAAACGAATCCAAGGAGTTCTGTGATGAGCACCGCTGTTACGCACCCGCAAGATCAGGCGCACGGTCATGGAGACGACCACGCGCACGACCACCCACACGGCTGGCGCCGTTGGCTGTTCGCGACCAACCACAAGGACATCGGTACGCTGTACCTGCTGTTCTCCTTCGCGATGCTGCTCTCGGGCGGCACGCTGGCCCTGCTGATCCGCCTCGAGCTGTTCGAGCCGGGCCTGCAGTTCTTCCATCCGGAACTGTTCAACCAGTTCACCACGATGCACGGCCTGATCATGGTGTTCGGCGCGATCATGCCGGCCTTCGTGGGCTTCGCGAACTGGATGATCCCGCTGCAGGTCGGCGCATCCGACATGGCCTTCGCGCGGATGAACAACTTCAGCTTCTGGCTGCTGCCGCCGGCGGCCATCCTGCTGGTGGGCTCGTTCTTCGCGCCGGGTGGCGCCACGGCTGCGGGCTGGACGCTCTACGCGCCGCTGTCGGTGCAGATGGGCCCGGGCATGGACATGGCGATCTTCGCGGTGCACATCATGGGTGCCTCGTCGATCATGGGCTCGATCAACATCATCGTGACCATCCTGAACATGCGCGCACCCGGCATGACGCTGATGAAGATGCCGATGTTCTGCTGGACGTGGCTGATCACGGCCTACCTGCTGATCGCCGTGATGCCGGTGCTGGCGGGCGCGATCACCATGGTGCTGACCGACCGCCACTTCGGCACGAGCTTCTTCTCGGCCGCCGGCGGCGGTGACCCGGTCATGTACCAGCACATCTTCTGGTTCTTCGGGCACCCCGAGGTGTACATCATGATCTTGCCGGCGTTCGGCATCATCAGCCAGATCGTGCCGGCCTTCGCGCGCAAGCCGCTGTTCGGCTACAGCTCGATGGTGTACGCCACGGCGTCGATCGCCATTCTGTCGTTCATCGTGTGGGCGCACCACATGTTCGCGACCGGCATGCCCGTGACCGGCCAGCTGTTCTTCATGTACGCGACGATGCTGATCGCGGTGCCGACCGGCGTGAAGATCTTCAACTGGGTGGCTACGATGTGGCGCGGCTCGATGACGTTCGAGACGCCGATGCTGTTCGCGATCGGCTTCATCTTCGTGTTCACGGTGGGCGGCTTCACGGGCCTCATCCTGGCCGTGGCCCCGATCGACATCCAGCTGCAGGACACCTATTACGTGGTGGCGCACTTCCACTACGTGCTGGTGGCCGGCTCGCTGTTCGCGCTGTTCGCGGGCTTCTACTACTGGGGTCCGAAGTGGTCGGGCTACATGTACAACGAGACGCGCGGCAAGATCCACTTCTGGGGTTCGATGATTTTCTTCAACCTCACGTTCTTCCCGATGCACTTCCTGGGCCTGGCCGGCATGCCGCGCCGCTATGCGGACTACCCGCAGCAGTTCGCCGATTTCAACCAGGTCGCGTCGATCGGTGCGCTGGGCTTCGGCCTGATGCAGGTGTATTTCTTCTTCTTCGTGGTGCTGCCGTCGTACCGCGGTGGCGAGAAGGCCGCCGACAAGCCGTGGGATGGCGCGGAAGGCCTGGAGTGGACCGTGCCGTCGCCGGCGCCGTTCCACACCTTTGAAGAACCGCCGCACGTGCACTAATGCAGGTGTCGCGGGGCTGGTTGGTGCCGGCCCCGCGATCCGCCCCGAGAACGATGTCGAATCCACAAAAAAGCCCAACGCCCGAGCAGCGTGCCAACAATCGCCGCCTCGCGTTCATCCTCGCCACCATCGCGTTGGTCTTCTTTCTGGGTGTGATTTTCAAGCGCGTGGTGTTCGGCAGCTAGCCGGGCACGCGCAGCGCTGATCCGAGACCGCATATGAGCCAGACCCCGGCGCAGCCGGACCCGACCCCGCACGACACCGAGCAGGCCGTCGAGCGCCGCCTGAACCGCTCCATGCTGGGCAAGCTGGCGGTGGTGGTGGTGATCATGTTCGGCTTCGGCTACGCGATGGTGCCGCTATACAAGAAGATCTGCGAGGTCACCAACATCAACGTGCTGAACACGCGCGATGAAGATGGCGGCGCGCTGCGCAACACGCAGGTCGACACGAGCCGCACCATCACGGTGGAATTCGATTCGAACAGCCAGGGGCCGTTCCGCTTCCGCCCGGTCAAGAACAGCATGGAAGTCCATCCGGGCGAGATCAACCAGATCGTCTACGAGGTGGTGAACAAGGAGGGGCGGCCGGTGTCGGCGCAGGCCATTCCGAGTTACGCGCCCAAGCAGGCAACCGAGTTCTTCAAGAAGATCGAGTGCTTCTGCTTCAAGCAGCAAACGCTCACGGCCAACGAGTCACGCGAGATGCCGGTGGTGTTTGTGATCGATCCCGATCTTCCGAAGGACGTGAAGACGATCACCTTGTCCTACACTTTCTTTGAAATCCACACGCCGGCGCCACAATCGCCGGCGATCCCGGGCAAGGGAACGTGAGGACATGGACGAACTGAAGCAAGCAACGAAACGACGCGCGTCGTTCGCGCAGACGATGAAGGCGGTGTTCTGGTCTTTCTTCGGGGTGCGTAAGGGCCGCGATCACGATCAGGACATGGCGCAGCTCAACCCGGTCCACGTGATCATCGCGGGTGTGCTGGGGGCGGTGTTGTTCATCGTCGTGCTGCTGTTGATCGTGCGCGCGGTGGTGGGTTGAGGAGGCGGTCTGGCGTGGTCTGAGGCGACCACGGTAGGCCGGGCAATTGGGTTTGATTCAATAAAAATAGCGCTGGAGAACAAGAGATGAGTGCGAATCGAGCGAACGCTCCGTACTACTTCGTGCCTGGGCCGTCGCGGCATCCGATTTCGGCCAGTATCGGCCTGCTGATCGTGCTGCTGAGTTCGGCGGCGTGGGTCAACGCGCAGCCGTGGGCGCCGTGGACCTTCCTGATCGGCATGCTGTGGTTCCTGTTCGTGCTGCGCGCGTGGTTTGCCGACGCCATCTCCGAATCCGAGGGCGGCCAGTACGGCGAGCGCGTGGACGCCTCGTTCCGCTGGTCGATGAGCTGGTTCATCTTCTCGGAAGTGATGTTCTTCGCGGCGTTCTTCGGCGCGCTGTTCTATGCCCGCAACATCGCCATGCCGTGGCTGGGCGATCTGAACAACAAGCTGCTGTGGCCCGACTTCAACGCGCTGTGGCCGAACGCCGGCCCGGCTGGCACGGTGGCGCCGTTCACGACGATGGGCCCGTGGCCGATCCCGACCATCAACACGGCGCTGCTGCTGACCTCGGGCGTGACGCTCACCTGGGCGCACCATGCGCTGCGCGAGGGCAAGCGCGCACAGGTCATCCAGGGCATGCTGCTGACCATCATCCTGGGCGCGGTGTTCATGTGCCTGCAGGCGTTCGAATACATCCACGCCTATCACGAGCTGAACCTGAAGCTGACCTCGGGCATCTACGGCTCGACCTTCTTCATGCTGACCGGCTTCCACGGCTTCCACGTGACGATGGGCGCGATCATGCTGTCGGTGGTGCTGGGCCGCGTGATGAAGGGGCACTTCACGCCGGAGCATCACTTCGCGTTTGAAGGCGCCGCCTGGTACTGGCACTTCGTGGACGTGGTCTGGCTGGGCCTGTACGTGGTGGTGTACTGGCTCTAAGGCAAAATGGATTGGGGCGACATGTGCGTCGCCCCGCTTCTGCCAAGGAATGCCGCAGACGGGACGCCGCTGCGGCGTTTTCGTTTTTCGGGGGCGGGTGTTCCGAGTGCCGAGTGCCTATCGGCCCATCTGGATGCCAGTGCTGTGGATCCACCCCATCCGGTTCGCCACCAGGATGAACACGAACAACGCAATGGAAAAGCCGACGCGGAACATCAGCGAGCGGACGGTGCGGTTGCTGGTGCCCTTGTCGCGCATCAGGAAGAACAGTGCCGAGGCAAGGCTGCCGAGGATCAGCAAGAACGCGATGGCAACGACGATGCGCATGGAAGGTTGAAGGTCTGGGAATGAGTGCGTTGCATTATCTCACCGGGTGGACGCGATGAGCGCCCGCGTAAGCTTCCGGCAGTGGTTCGCCCCGGTGCCGATGCTGGCCGGCGTGACACTGATCGCGCTGACGTGCGCGCTCGGCCGCTGGCAGTTGTCGCGCGCACACGAGCGCATCGACCGGCAGGCACAGATCGAGGCACTGGCGCATGCGCCGGCACAGCGTGTGACCGCGCAGCCCGTGGCTGCCGACACCGTGATGTACCGGCCCGTGCTGTTGCGCGGCACCTTCGATACCGCGCACACGGTGCTGCTCGACAACCGGCCGCACATGACGAATGGCGTGTCGCAGCCCGGCTTCGAGGTACTGATCCCGCTGGTGCTGGAAGGGGCGGGCGGGCCGAGTGGACGGGCGGTACTGGTCAACCGAGGCTGGCTGCCGCGTGACCCGGTGGACCGCACGCGCATCGCGCCAACCACCACGCCGGCCGGCGAAGTGCAGGTCGAAGGGATCGCTGTGCCACATGCAAGCCGGGTCTTCAGTCTGGGCCGCAAGGACGGCACTGATGAAGTCGGCCAGCGACTTAGGCAGAATATCGACCTCGATGCCTTTGCGCGCGAAATCGGCATGCCGCTGCAGCCCTTCGTGGTCGAGCAGCAATCCGACGCGCAAGACGGCCTGCGGCGCGATTGGCCGCGCGCAGACCTGGGCGCCGACCGCAACTATGGCTACGCGTTCCAGTGGTTCGCGATGGCAGCGGCGGTGCTGGCGTTGATGATCGTCCACAGTGTGCGGCGTTATCGACACTTCCGTCGCCTGACGGCGCCCCCGAAATCGGCCTGACATTGAATGTTGCATCGCGGCATAACGCCGCAGACGAAGGTATTAGGAATCACATGGTGAACCAGCCATCCGCGCCAGACACGCCCGACACGCTCGGAGCGCCCGCCGATCCGCGCATTGACGCACGCACGCGCCGGGGCCGCATGATGATGCTGCTCCTGCTGCTGGTATGCGCCTCGCCGGTGATCGCGTCATACCTGGCGTATTACGTCTTCACGCCGGCCGGCGGCAAGGCGGCCTACGGCACGCTGGTCGAGCCGCAGCGTCCAGTCCCGGCCGGGCTGATGGTGAAGGACGAGCACGGCGCGGAAGTGCCGCTCGCAAGCCTGAAGGGCAAATGGCTGATGGTGTCGGTGGACGGCAGCGCCTGCGACGACATCTGCGCACGCAAGCTCTTCACCATGCGCCAGCTGCGTATCGGCCAGGGCCCCGACCGCGACCGCATCGTCCCGGTCTGGCTGGTGACCGACGCCGGCGCGATCGACCCACGCCTCGCCACCGCTTACAACGACGACTACGCCGCCGTGCGTTTCCTGCGCGCGCCCGACCTGCCCAAGGACTGGCTGGCCGACGGCAAGACGCCCGCGACCGACCACCTCTTCCTGGTCGATCCGCTCGGCAACCTGATGATGCAGTTTCCGAAGGACCCGGACCCGAAGAAGGTGCGTGGGGACATCACGCGGCTGCTGAAGTACTCGCGCATCGGATAAGCCATGCTGCTGCAACTCGCTTCCATCGGCATCCTGATCGCGCTGATCCCGCTGTGCTACGTGCTGGTCAAGGGCGACCGCAACAAGTACCGCAAGCTGGTGTGGATCACCGCGTTCCTGACGCTGGACCTGATCATGTTCGGCAGCTTCACGCGCCTGACCGATTCGGGCCTGGGCTGCCCGGACTGGCCGGGCTGCTACGGCACCTCCAACCCGTTCCACGCGAGCGACGACATTCATGCCGCGCAGGCCGCAATGCCCAGCGGCCCGGTCACGTGGATGAAGGCGTGGATCGAGATGACGCACCGCTACTTCGCACTCGCGCTGGGCGTGTTGATCATCACGCTGGTGGTGCTGGCGTGGGTCAGGCGCCGCGAGCTGAAGCAATCGCCGTGGTATGCGACGGCGGTGCTGGGGCTGGTGTGCGTCCAGGGCGCGTTCGGCGCCTGGACGGTCACGCTCAAGCTGCAGCCGGCCATCGTGGTCACGCACCTGCTGCTCGGCATGTCACTGCTGGCGTCGTTGATCTGGCTCGGCTGCAAGAACGATGCGCCGCGCGCGGTCGATGGCCGTGGCGCGTCGCTGCGCGTGCCGGCGGCGATCGGGCTGGCGCTGCTCGTCGTGCAGATCGCGCTGGGCGGCTGGGTCAGCACCAACTATGCCGTGCTCGCCTGCACCGACTTCCCGCTGTGCAACGGCCAGTGGGTCCCGGCGATGGATTTCGCGCATGGCTTCACGTTCTGGCGCCAGCTCGGCCGTACCGCCGGCGGCAATTTCATCTCGCATGATGCGCTGGTCGCCATCCACTGGACGCACCGCGTGTTCGCCGTGCTGGTGCTGAGCTACCTCGCGTGGCTGGGCGTGCGTGCGCGCCGCATCGATGGCATCGGCCGCGTGGCGACGGTGTTGCTCATCGTGCTGGCCGTGCAGCTCGCGACCGGCCTATCGAATATCGTGCTCGGCTGGCCGCTGCTGGCTGCCGTGGCGCACAACGGCGGCGCGGCGGTGCTGCTGCTGCTCGTCGTGCGTCTGCATTACCTGATCGGCACGTGCCAAGTGCGCGCGCCGATGCCTGCGGCGGTGGCCGCCGTCTGACTGATTTCTATGAATACCGTGGCAACCCCTTCGACCTCCACTCAACTCTCCGGCTGGCGGCACACCGCGTCCCAATACGCGGCGCTGACCAAGCCGCGCGTGACGCAGCTCGCTGTGTTCTGCGCCGTGATCGGCATGTTCCTGGCCACGCCGGGCATGGTGCCGTGGTCGGTGCTGATCGGCGGCGCGATCGGCATCTGGCTGTTTGCCGGCGCGGCCTTCGCCATCAACTGCCTGGTCGAGCGCAAGATCGACGCGATGATGCGCCGCACCGCCTGGCGCCCCTCGGCCAGTGGCGAACTGGGCACGCGCCAGATCCTGCTGTTCTCGCTGGTGCTGGGCGGCGCGGGCATGTGGACGCTGCACGTGTTCGCCAATGACCTGACGATGTGGCTGACCTTTGCCACCTTCATCGGCTACGCCATCATCTACACGCTGCTGCTCAAGCCCGCCACGCCGCAGAACATCGTGATCGGCGGCCTGTCGGGCGCGATGCCGCCGGCGCTGGGCTGGGCGGCCGTCGCCAACAGCGTGCCGGCCGAGGCGTGGATCCTGGTGCTGATCATCTTCACCTGGACGCCGCCGCACTTCTGGGCGCTGGCGTTGTACCGCCGCGCCGACTACGCCAAGTCCGGCCTGCCCATGCTGCCGATCACGCACGGCGAGAAATTCACGCTGCTGCACATCCTGCTGTACACGCTCATCATGATCGCCGCGACCATCCTGCCGTTCGTGCACTGCATGAGCGGTTACATTTACCTAGCGACGGCGTTGGTGCTCGGCGCGGGCTTCTTCGCCTATGCATGGCGCATGTACCGCAACTATTCCGATGCGCTGGCGCAGAAGACCTTCCGCTACTCGATCATCTATCTGTCGATCCTGTTTGCGGCGCTGCTGGTGGACCACTACTTCAAGTTCGGGCCCGCCGTTACTGGGGCTGCGGCGCTGTGACACAGTGGACCGCCTGCAGCCGCGTGCAGTTGGCGTTACGCTAGACAGCCTGTCTTCAACACGATGACCATGCTCTCCTTCCGACACTTCCGCGCTGTCCTGTTCGCCGCGTTGGCCGCCGCCGTGCTGGCACTGGCCGCCTGCAGTGACAAGCCCGCCTTCACCAACCTCGACATCACCGGCTCCAAGAGCTTCGGCACCGATTTCTCGCTCACCGACCACACCGGCAAGCGCCGCACGCTGGAAGACTTCCGCGGCAAGGTCGTGGTGATGTTCTTCGGCTACACGCATTGCCCCGACGTGTGCCCGACCACGCTGGCCGAGCTGCGCGGCGTGATGGATACGCTGGGCAAGGATGCCGATCGCGTGCAGGTGCTGTTCGTCACCGTCGACCCGGCACGCGACACGCAGGACTTGCTGGCTAAGTACGTGCCGGCCTTCGACCCGCGCTTCCTGGGCCTGCGCCCGGCCGATGACGCCGCGCTGCAGAAGGTCGCCAAGGACTTCAAGGTGTACTACAGCAAGGTGCCCGGCAGCTCGCCCGACAACTACACGATGGACCACACCGCGGGCAGCTACATGTTCGACCCGAAGGGCAACCTGCGCCTGTTCATCAAGCACGGCCAGGGCCCCGAGCCGATCGCGCACGACATCAAGCTGCTGCTGCAATAACGCAGCGCGCGCCCAAACAAAAAGCCCGCCAGGTTTGTACAACCCGGCGGGCTTTTTTACGACTGGGGTAATGCTCAGGCAAACGCCTGCAGCGCGCCCTTCATCTTCTTCATCGCGGCCGATTCGATCTGGCGGATGCGCTCGGCCGACACGCCAAACTCGTCGGCCAGCTCATGCAGCGTGGAGCCGCCCGAGCCGTCGTCGTTCACGTGCAGCCAGCGCGCCTCGATGATGCGGCGGCTGCGGTCGTCCAGCTTGGCCAGGGCGGTTTCGATGCCCTCGCTCTGCAGGCGGTCGTGGCCGCGCGATTCCAGCACGCGGGTCGGCTCGTTATGGTTGTCGGCCAAGTAGGCGATCGGGGCGTATGACTCCTCGCCGTCGTCCATCTGGCCTTCCAGCGCGATGTCGCCGCCCGAGAGGCGCGTTTCCATCTCGCGCACCTCGGCGCCCTTGACGTTGAGCTCGGCCGCCACGGCGTCGATCTGGTCGGACGTGAAGGTCGCGTGCGCATCCTGCTTGTGGCTGCGCAGGTTGAAGAACAGCTTGCGCTGGGCCTTGGTGGTGGCCACCTTGACCGTGCGCCAGTTCTTCAGGATGTACTCATGCATCTCGGCCTTGATCCAGTGCATCGCGTACGAGACGAGACGCACGCCCTGATCCGGGTCGAAACGCTTGACGGCCTTCATCAGGCCGATGTTGCCTTCCTGGATCAGGTCGGCATGCGGCAGGCCGTAGCCCAGGTACTGGCGGGCGATGGACACCACCAGGCGCAGGTGCGAGAGCACCAGGCGGCGCGCGGAATCGAGGTTGTCGTCGTCGCGGTACTCGCGCGCCAGACGTTGTTCTTCTTCGGCCGAAAGCATCGGCACCCGGTTGACGCTCTGGATGTAGGCGTCGATGTTGCCCAGGCTGCCGGGGAACGTCAGCGCCCAGGCATTGGCCGAGGGCTGCACGGTGATGGCGGAAGCGGTATTCACGGGAATGACTGCGTTCACTCAGGACTCCTGTCGAAATCCAGTGGAAGTTTGGAGAGGCATCTTAGCACTCCATCTGGATGAGTGCTAATAGGACCTTTTCTTCAGGTTGATAGTTCCCGTAAATCAGATCACATTTGTCAATAGTGTGGTGTTTGCGGCGCAACAGAATGAATGGCATACCCAGTCATAGACTGTCTGACGCGGCATCGGTTCGCGTCATCGGGGCGGTGATGCCGCCTTCACGCCGCGGTATCGCGGCCGCGCGATTTGGCCCAGTAAAGTGCGCGATCCGCCTCGCGCAGGACGGCGTCGGCGTCGGTAGCGTCTGCGGCGGGGCAGGCGACGCCAATGCTGGCCGTGACATTGAGCGCGACGTCGCCGCGCAGATGGATGGGCGGGCGAATCGCCGCCACCACTTTCTGTGCGGTGTGCAGCGCGTCATCGGGGGCGTCGATGGGGTCGAGCAGGATGACGAATTCGTCACCTGCAAGGCGCGCGACCGTGTCGGTGCGGCGCACGGTGTGCTGCAGCCGGCGGGCGACCTCGACCAGCACCGCGTCGCCGGCGGCATGGCCGTAGGTGTCGTTGATGTGCTTGAAGTGATCCACGTCCAGGTACAGCACGCCCATCGGCGCAGGCTGCCGCTGGCGGCGCTCCAGGGCGGTGCGCAGCCGGTCGTAGAGTTCGTAGCGGTTGGGCAGGCCGGTGAGGGCGTCGAAGTGCGCCATGCGCGAGAGCTCCATCTCGCTGCGTTTGGCTTCGGTCACGTCTTGCACGAAGGCGTAGAAGCCGTCGTGCTCGCCGGTGTCGGCGGCGTCGACCACGAACTGGCCACGGAAGTAGCGCGTGCGGCTGCGAGCACCCACGCCGTTCGCCCGCTCATACCACGGCGCGTTGATCTCGAATTCGACCGATTCTCCGGCCAGCGCGCGCTCGATGTACGGCGCCAGCAGCGCATAGGTGCCCGGCGTGAACACCTCGCGTGCCCGGCGGCCGCACACCTCGTCAGGCGTGCGCTGCAGCCAGCGGGCATGGGTGACGTTGCAGAAGGTGAAGACCTCGGACGCGTTGATGTGCGAGACCAGCAGCGGGGCGTTGTCGAGCACCAGCTTGAGCGCCCGCTCGCTGCGTGCCAGGGCCAGCTCGGCATTGGTGCGCAGGGTCAGGTCCTGCAGCACCGAGAAGTACCCGCGCAGCGTGCCGCGATCATCGTAGTCGGGGTAGTAGTGGCCGCTCAGGTGGCGTGGCGTGCCGGTGCGCATCGAGGTCAGCTCGAACTGCACGGGGTAGCCGGCCAGCACCTCGGTCATGTAGGGCAGCAGGGCGCGGTAGTCGTCGGGGGCGTAGAGCTCGCGCACGTGGTGGTCGAGCATGTCGGCCTCGCTGCGGCCAAAGGCTTCGAGCAGGGTGCGGCTGGCGAAGCGCAGGACGTTGTCCGTGTCGATATAGCTCAGCTGGGCCGGCACGTTGTCGGCCACCAGGCGCAGTTGCTCGCGGCTGGCACGCAGGGCATCGCGCCGGCGCTCGAGGTTTTCGTTGGCCTTGCGCAGCGCGCGCTCGGAGGCCGCCAGCCGGTTGGCGAAGGGCCGCACCGTCAGGCGGATCGTCACCACGCCGGCCATCATTAGGCACAGCATGAGGGCGCTCAGGCGCTCGAACTGCTGGCGCATCGGTGCGTAGAGCTCGGCGCTGGTGATCTTGCTGATGAGCGCGAGGCCGGTGTGGCCGATGGGCGTGTAGCTGAAGGCGGTCGGCGTGCCGTGGATGTCGTGCCACTGGCCATAGCCGGTCTGGCCGGCCAGGGCCATGCGCGAGGGCAGCGGCTGGGATTCGAGCGTCCAGGCCGGCAGCTCGAAGACGGCGTTGTCAAAGCGCTGTGGGAACGACATCAAGCGCCCGCGCGTGTCTCGGCCCGACATGGCCAGCGTTTCGGTCTCGCCCAGGCCGGCCGTGTCGGTATAGCGGCGCGTCATGTGCGCAAGCGGTTGCTCGGCGACCAGCCAGCCGACCTGCAGGCCGTCGGCCATGACCGGCGTTTCGGTCCGCATGGCGAAACCGCGTACCCATTGCAGCGTCGCGCGCTCAGGCGCGAGGCCGGCGTGCAGCGGGATGGCCAGCTCCGGATGTGGCGCCGCGCTGCCGAGACTGAGCACCGGCTCGCCCGCCAGCGTCCGCAGCGCCAGGTAGGAATAGCCCTGGTCGCGGTAGCTCTGCAGCGCCGTCATGCCGCGCAGGCGCGCCGCGTTGTCGGCGGGGCGGCGCATCACGTCCTGCACGCGGATCACGGCCGCGATCAGGCGCGGGTTCTCGGCGCGCGCCGCCAAGGCCTGGTCGAATTCCTCGGCGTAGCTGGCCAGCGCCCGCGTGCGCATGTTGCTGAAGGTCGTGTTGGCGCCGTCGATCTGCAGGATGAAGGCGGTGATGGTGGCGCCCAGGCCGGCCAGCGCCATGCAGCCGCCGCTGATCCACACGATGGTGTCTTCCTGCGACAGCCTGGGTTGCCACCGCTGTGGGGAGCGAGCCCATGCCGCGCAGCCGATCGCGATGACCGCCAGCATGTTGCATAGTGCGGAGGCATCCGACGCGCGCCATTTCAGCCAGGTCGGGTACAGATAGTCGAGCGACATCGCCTCGCCCAGCAGATCCGCGCTGCTGACGAGCAGCGACACGCCCAGCAGGGCGCACAGCAGCATCACGCGGCGCCAGCGTGAGAGCCAGGGTGCCAACGCCAGGGCCAGCCCGGTGGTGCCGAGGGCAAGCGCTTGGCTGGGGTTCAGCGCGCCGGCCCAGTCCGATAGCCACTGGCGGTCGAGCCACCGGTGCACTTCCTGCACGTCGAGCGCCACCGCCCAGCCTGTCGCTGCCTCGATGTTGCGCAACACGCACAGCAGGGCGACCGCGCCACCGCACACCGTCGCCACGGCGGCGGCACGCGGTGCCAACGCTGGCCGTGCACTGCCCACGGCCAGCGTGAGCACGCCCATGCCGAGCAGCGCCAGGTTGATCCCCGTACCGAATACGATCACCTGCTGCGCGCTCCCGAGCGTCACCGCCCACGGCCAATGCAGCAGCCAACCGCCCATGACGGTGAGGGCAAACAGCAGGAGGAACAATCCGATGACACCGGCAGCGGCGGCAAACGGGCGCGGAGAAACCATGCGAGGGCGCGTGTGGGGACGGTCTGAAATCTGGACGTGGGTGTCCTACCCGGTGAAACGGCAGCAAGCACGGCCGACTTGAGCGTTTCCGGATCAAACCACCGGTCAGGGGGGAGGCCGGCTACACGGGCTGCGAGGAAAGCGTCGAGCGCACCACTTGGTGCGCCGTCGGCACAGTTGATTACACTGCCGGGGTGGCGCGCCTGTCGCGCGCCGGGCCACGCTCAGGAGCCGTCATGACCATCGTCGTCAGCAAGGATGTGGAAGGTCTTTTCCGCCACAAAGTCACCTTCCCGGAAGGGGTGACCTACACCGACGTGCCCAAGCCCACCGGCGAGGGCAGCGCGCCCGATCCGCATGCGTACTTCAATGCCGCGCTGGCCGCCTGCAAGACGCTCACGGTCACGCTCTACGCGCGCCAGCGCAAGTACCCGCTGGACTCCATCGACGTGGCGGTCGAGGCTGATGGCAGCCAGGAGCGCCAGGGCCGCTACAAGCTGCGCACCGTGCTCACGCTGCACGGCAATCTGACCGACGAGCAGCGCGCCGACCTGCTGCGCGTCGCCGGCAAGTGCCCGGTCCACAAGTTGATGACCGAGGTGGAGATCAGCATCGATACCGAACTCGCCGAACGCGCTTGAGCACAGGACCCAGCCATGACATCGATCCAGCACATCATCGGTCCGCACGTGCGCGACCTGGGCGGCTTCTCGGTCAAGCGCGTGCTGCCGTCCGCCGCGCGCCAGACGGTGGGGCCGTTCATCTTCTTCGACCACATGGGCCCGGTCGACTTCGCGCCGGGCGACGGTGTCGACGTGCGGCCACACCCGCACATCGGGCTGGCCACCGTCACCTACCTGTTTGACGGCAGCATGGTCCACCGCGACAGCCTGGGTAGCGTGCAGACCATCGTCCCCGGTGACGTCAACTGGATGACGGCCGGCACCGGTATCGCGCACTCCGAGCGCACGTCGCCCGAGGCGCGCGCACGCGGCGAGCGCCTGCACGGCATCCAGACCTGGGTGGCATTGCCGAAGGACCAGGAGAAAGTCGCGCCCAGCTTCGCGCACCATGCCGCCGACACGCTGCCCAAGTTCGACTGCCCCGGCGTGCAGGGGGTCGTCATTGCCGGCGATGCGTTTGGACTGACGGCGCCGGTGCAGGTCTCTTCCCGCACCCTGTATGTGGCGCTGGAGCTGGCGGCCGGCGCATCGCTGGTCATCCCGCCCGAGCATGAAGACCGCGGCGTCTATCTCGTCGACGGCGCCGTCACGATCGACGGCGAGGCACTCGACCCGCAGCATCTGGCGGTGCTGGAGCCCGGCGGCGACGTGACGCTCACCGCGCAGGTGTCCTCACGCGTGATGCTGCTGGGCGGCGCACCGACCGACGGCCGGCGGCACATCTACTGGAACTTCGTCGCCAGCGATCAGGCCGACATCGAAGACGCCAAGCAGCGCTGGCAGGACGACCGCTTCGCCCACGTGCCGGGCGAGACCGAGCGCATTCCGCTGCCGGCGCGTTGACGACCGAGCACGGCGGCGCCTAGGTCGTCAGGCTGCCTGCGCCGGGCGCGCGCAGCGCACGATCGCGCGCACCTGCCTGGCGATCGGCTCCGGCACCGGCTGCGTGCCGCTCAGCACCGCTTCGATCCAGCGCGCCGTTGCCGCAACGTCGGTGCCGGCCGGCAGCTCCGGCGGCGTGCCGCTGGAGCCTTCCACTGCTTCGATCACGGTTTCATGCTCGCCGTCATGCAGCCACTCGATGGCGCTGCCGCGGCGCGCGTCGGCCACCGCCTCGCCCTCGGTGCCGCGCGAGAGCAGCACGTTGGCCGGATGGCGCAGGAAGTAATCGGTGAGCGTGTCGCGGTATTCGGGGTGGGTGTAGCTGACCAGGCGCAACGCCTCGTGCGGCGCGTGGCCGCCGATCGGCTGCAGCATCTTCACCACCGTGTGCGCCGAGTTGCGCAGGCCGACGATCTCGCGCTTGTCCAAGAGCGTCGTCAACTCGGGCGACAGCACGTCGATCGGCACGTAGGCCAGGCGCTCGTTCTCCAGCCGCTCGCGGGCTTCGTCCATATGCTCGCAGACGGGCCAGCCGAGGGCTTCGAACAACGTGGCCGTGGTGATGCGGCCGTCGAAGCGGCGGATGCCGTGCACCAGCACCGGCACGCCCTCGCGGGCCAGCAACTTGGCCAGCAGAGGCACCAGGTTGGGCTGGCGGCGTGCGCCGTTGTAGCTGGGGATGACCACCGGGAGCGCGTGCTCTGGCGTGTCCGGCGCAGGCAGCGGTAGGCAGTGCGCGTGCGTGGCCTCCAGCATGCCGTCCAACTCTTCCGGCGTCTCGCCCTTGATGCGGTAGGCCATCAGGATGGCGCCGAGCTGAACGTCGGCCACGCGGCCCTCGAGCATGGCGGTGAAGAGCGCGCGGGCATCGTGCTTGACGAGGGCGCGGGCGCCGTCTGCGCCACGGCCGATTTCCTTGATGAAGCGGGCGGCGGGGAAGGGGCCGTTGGCGAGGGCGTCTTCAGCGGAATCGTCGGGGAGGATGGGAGGGGCGGGCATGGGCGGTGGGGATTGTTGCTGGATGACGCTGATCATAGCGCCGCGCGATGTGTGGGCGCCAGATTGGGGGTGTTGTGCTCATTGGTTTGGGGCTTGGTGGTCTGCTTCCCTTTCGCCCCCTGCCGGGGCCGACCTACTTTTCTTTGTCTTGCCAAAGAAAAGTAGGCAAAAGAAAGGCGCGCCGAGATGGCGACCCCCTCCTTGAATTTCAGTCGCAGGGAGGGAGAGGAGGCAAACTCGCTGCGCTCAGACAGCCTCCTCTCTTTTTCCTCCCTGCAACAGAAATTCAAGGCGCCATCTAGGCAGGAAGGTCAAAAGACAAAAGCCAAACCGATGGTGCACGCAGGCATGCGCCGAGGCAGTTCTTGGTAGCTCGTCCAGCGGTCGATTGTTTGCTTTGCCCCTGCCCTAGATGGCGCCTTGAATTTTCGTAAGCGGGCGGAAAAAAGAAGGGGAACTGTCTGAGCGCAGCGAGTTTTCCCCTTCTCCGCCCGGTTACGAAAATTCAAGGAGGCTTTCGCCATCTCGGGCGCGCCTTTCTTTGCTTACTTTCTTTGGCAAGACAAAGAAAGTGAGTCGGCCCCGGCAGGGGACGAAACGGGAGCAGACCACCAACACCAAAACCCCACCCAAAAAAAACATCAAGCCGCTTCTTCAATCACCGGATGCCGCTGCTTCCGATACAGAAAATCCAACACAGCAGCGCGGCACGCGTGATAAGTCGGATCATCCGCCAACGCCATCCGCTCCCGAGGCCGCGGCAGGCCAACCGCCAAAATTTCGCCAATGGTGGCAGCCGGCCCATTGGTCATCATCACGATGCGGTCCGCCAGCAAGACGGCCTCATCCACGTCATGCGTGACCATCACGACGGTGCTCTGCGTGGCAGCGACGATCTTCAGCAGCTCGTCCTGCAGATGCGCACGCGTCAGTGCATCCAACGCCCCAAACGGCTCGTCCATCAGCAGCACCTTCGGCTCCATCGACAGTGCCCGCGCAATCCCGACCCGCTGCTTCATCCCCCCAGAAATCTCATGCGGATGTTTCTGCTCGGCATGCGTGAGCCCCACCAGCGCCAGCGCCGCATGCGTGCGCGCCTTCAAGTCAGCCTTCGATGCGGTCTTGCCAAACACGCGCTCGACGGCCAGGTACACGTTGTCAAAACACGTGAGCCACGGCAGCAGCGAATGGTTCTGAAACACCACCGCCCGATCCGGCCCCGGCCCGGCGATCTCGCGCTCGGCGAGGATCAGCCCACCGCTGGTCGGCCGCGTGAGCCCGGCAATGAGGTTCAACAAGGTCGACTTGCCGCAGCCTGAGTGCCCGATCAACGCAATGCACTCACCACGCGCCACCGTCAGCTCGATGTCGCGCAAGGCGACGAACGGGCCGCTCTTGGTCTTGAACGTCTGGCCCACGTGTTCGATGCGCAGGAGCTTGTCTGTCATGGCCATCCCCTCTTTCTCAAACCGCGTCATACGAGAACCGGCGCGCAATCGCCAGCAGCGCGTGCTCCAGCAGCAGCCCCACCACCCCAATCACGAAGATGGCGATGACGATGTGCTCGACTTTCAGGTTGTTCCACTCATCCCACAGCCAGAAGCCGATGCCGACCCCGCCGGTGAGCATCTCGGCGGCGACGATCACCAGCCACGCGGTGCCGATCGACAGGCGCACGCCGGTCAGCATGTAGGGCAGCACCGCCGGGAACAGCACGCGCGTGAACACCTTCCACTCCGACAGGTTCAGCACACGCGCCACGTTCAGGTAATCCTGCGGCACGCGCGTCACGCCCACGGCGGTGTTGATGACCATCGGCCAGATCGAGCAGATGAAGATCGCCCAGATCGCCGCCGGGTTGGCAGATTTGAACAGCAGCAGCCCGATCGGCAGCCACGCCAGCGGCGACACCGGCCGCAGCAGGCTGATGATGGGCGAGGCCATGGCATTGAGAAACGCGAAGCGCCCGATCAGGAAGCCGGCCGGAATGCCGATCACCGCCGCCATGCCGAAGCCCGCGCCCACCCGCGCCAGCGACGCCAGTACGTTCCAGCCCACGCCCTGGTCGTTGGGGCCGTTGCGGTAAAACGGATCGGCAAAGAGGGCGACGGCCGCTTTCCATGTCACGGCCGGGGTGGGCAGCGCGGGGATGGCGGCAGCGATGCCCTGCCACGCCAGCACGAAGATCGCAAAGCCCAGCACGGGCGGAAAGCCGCGCACCACGGCGGCAACGAACCAGTCGCGCAACACGATGCGGCGACGGGCAGGGGCGGCGTCGGACTGCACGCCGGGCACAGCTTTGACAAGCGTGTTCATGTCGGGCTCCATCGACGTGAAGGACCGCAATCAGAAGGAGAGGGGCGTCAGAACCTGTTCAGGATCCGTAGCGAGCGGCCCGAGGTTGGCTTGAGAAGCGCAGCCGTACACGTGTACGGCGAGCATCGCAGAGCCAAGATCGGGGCGCGCAGTAGGATCATGAGCAGGTTTTCAGGCCTTGATCTTGAAACCGTCTGCGTAGGCGGCCGGGTTCTTGGCATCCCACACCACGCCGTCGATCAGCTTGGCCGTGCGCATGTCGCTCTTGGGCACGGGCGTGCCGGTGGCGGTGGCGGCTTGCTTGAAGATGTCGACGCGGTTGACCTGGCGGGCGATGGCCAGGTAATCCGGATGCGTTTTCAGCAGGCCCCAGCGCTTGTGCTGCGTGAGGAACCACATGCCGTCCGACAGGTAGGGGAAGTTGACCGCGCCGTCGTGATAGAAGCGCATCGGGTCCGGGTCGTCCCAGGTCTTGCCCAGACCATTGGTGTAGCGGCCCAGCATGCGGTCGAGAATGATGTCCATGTCGGTGTTGACGTAGGACTTGGCGGCCACGGTCTCGGCCGTCTTGCGGCGGTTCGAGGCCGAGGCGTCGATGAACTTGGATGCCTCCAGCACCGCAGCGGTGAGTGCGCGCGCGGTGTTCGGATACTTCTGCACGAACTCGGCGGTGGTGCCGAGCACCTTCTCCGGGTGGTCCTTCCAGATGGCCTGCGTGGTCTCGGCCGTGAAGCCGATGTTGTCGGCAATCGCGCGCGCGCCCCATGGCTCGCCCACGCAGTAGCCGTCCATATTGCCCACGCGCATGTTGGCGACCATCTGCGGCGGCGGCACGGTGATCGCCTTCGCGTCCTGCAGCGGGTGGATGCCGTGCGCGGCCAGCCAGTAATACAGCCACATCGCGTGGGTGCCGGTCGGGAAGGTCTGCGCGAAGGTGTAGTCGCGCCGGTCCTTGGCCATCAGCGCCTTGAGCGAGGCGCCATCGCGCACACCGGCCTCCTTGAGCTTGGACGACAGCGTGATCGCCTGGCCGTTGTTGTTGAGCGTCATCAGCACGGCCATGTCCTTCTTCGGGCCGCCGATGCCGAGCTGCACGCCGTAGATCAGGCCGTACAGCACGTGCGCCGCATCCAGGTCGCCCGAGACGAGCTTGTCGCGCACGCCGGCCCACGAGGCTTCCTTGGACGGTGTGATCTTGATGCCGTACTTCTTGTCGATGCCCAGCGTCGAGGCCATCACCACCGAGGCGCAGTCGGTGAGCGGGATGAAGCCGACCTTCAGCTCGGTCTTCTCAGGCGCGTCCGAACCGGCCGCCCAGGCGCCGGCGCGTACCAGCGGATCGATCAATGCCATTGCAGTCCCTCCGGCGACGCTCGCCATGGTCTTCACGACACGGCGACGCTTGGGGTTGATCGGGGTGTCGGTCTTGTCCGGCGCGGCCATCCGTGGCTCCAAAGAAATGGCGCCCCGATGCGCGGCACCGCCCATCCGCCAGGGAGGGTCGCCGTGCCATGCATCGGGACGCCGTTGTCCCGTGCCGATACCCACGTTGGCATCGGCTCGCAGCAGTTCTCGCAAGGGGTGTGCCAGCATGGCGTTCTCGGGGCCGACGCACGGCGCTCAGGTCTGGGCGAGCGAGGTCTTGAACTCGGCGTCTGCCGTTCGGAACTCGGCGAGCGAGGTGCGGAACTCGGCGCTTGGTGTTTTGGACTCGGTGCGCGGGGTTTTGAACTCGGCGTTTGGAGTTCAGAACTCGGCACGCGAGGTTCAGAACTCGGCGCTTGGCGTTCAGAACTCGGCGCGTGAGGTTCAGAACTCGGCGTTTGGAGTTCAGAACTCGGCGCGCGAAGTTCAGAACTCGGCGCTCGGCGTTCGGGGCTCGGCGTGCGAGGTTCAGGACTCGACTTTCGGCGTTCAGAACCCGGCGTTCGAGGGGCCGAGGCTGGCGCGTCGGGCGCCAACCGCCGCGCGCGACTGGTGCGTTGATGGCGCCGGACTTGTGCGCCGCACCAAAACTGGGCGACGCTCCGGCGGCTCAGCCCGCCATCACGTCGATCACCCGCTGGGCCGCTTCCACCAGCTTGATGTTGCGGTCCATCGCCATCTTGCGCAGGCGCTTGAAGGCGTCGTCTTCCGACAGGTTCATCTGCTTCATCAGCAGGCCCTTGGCGCGCTCCAGCACCTTGCGCTCGGCCAACTGGGTCTTGGCGGTGTCGAGTTCGGCGCGCAGGGCGCGTTCGTGCTCGAAGCGTGCGTAGGCAACATCCAGCACCGCCTTCACGCGCGTGGGCTTGATGCCGTCGACGATGTAGGCGGTGATGCCGGCCGCGAAGGCCGATTTGATGCGGGTGGCGTCGTCGTTGTCGGTGAACAGCACGATGGGGCGCGGCGCGTGCTGGGTGGCCACGCAGACGTGCTCGATGGTGTCCCGCGCGGCCGATTCGGAGGCGACGATCACCATGTCGGGCTGGGTTTGCGCGATGCGCTCGGGCAGGGTCAGGTCGGCGTCGGCCAGGCCCATGTCGATGAAGCCGGCCTCGGCCAGCCCGGCGCGGATCAGCTCCAGGTTGACCTGCTCGGCATCGAGCGGATCGCGCACCAGCAGCACGCGCATGGGCGCTGCCGAGGCGGACGGCGCGGATGGGGCAGAAGGGGCGGGCGGCTTCACGTGCATGGTGCAAAGTGGGGCGTTGTGCACGGCACTCATGCAAGAACCGCGCCGGGGCGGTGCGGGTGTATCCTCGCAAGCTCGTCGGTCGCCGGGGGGCGGTGGCCGCAGTGTCCCCACCTGTTCTATCTAAGCGTATTTAGAGGAGACCCGCATGACCGATTTCGTCGTCACCCCGCCCGCCGTCAATGGCATTCCCGTCCGAGGCGGGCAAGGCCAGTTTCCGGTGCGCCGCGTGTACTGCGTCGGCCGCAATTACGCCGCCCATGCCCGTGAGATGGGTTCCGACCCCGACCGCGAACCGCCGTTCTTCTTCTGCAAGCCGGCCGATGCCGTGCGCTACATCGCCGACGGCGAGACCGGCCAGTTCGTCTACCCGACCGAAACCAAGGAGTGCCACTACGAGATCGAACTCGTCGTTGCCATCGGCACGGGCGGGCGCGACATCGCCGTCGATGCGGCGGCCAAGCACATCTACGGCTACGCCATCGGCCTGGACATGACGCGCCGCGACCTGCAGAACGCTGCCAAGAAGGGCGGCCGCCCGTGGGAGACCGGCAAGGCCTTCGACGGCTCGGCCCCCATCGGCCCGATCATCCCCGCCAAGGACGTGGCGCACGCGGACAAGGGCGCGATCACGCTGTCGGTCAATGGCAAGGAACACCAGCGCGGCGACCTGTCGGACCTGATCTGGTCGGTGCCGGAAACCATCGCTTACCTGTCGCGCCTGTTCGAGCTGCGCCCCGGTGACCTGATCTTCACCGGCACGCCCGAGGGCGTCGGTCCGGTGTCGATCGGCGACCTGATGGTCGGCCAGATCGATGGTGTGGGCGAACTGCACGTGAAGGTGATCTGAGCGATGACCATGAAGCTGTACAACTACTTCCGCAGCTCCGCCTCGTTCCGCGTGCGCATTGCGCTGGAACTCAAGGGCCTGCCATACGACTACGCGCCGGTGCACCTGCTCAAGGGCGAGCAGATGGCGCCCGACTTCGTGAAGATGAACCCCGACGCGCTGGTGCCCGTGCTGTGCGATGGCACCGAGGTGTTAAACCAGTCGCTGGCGATTGTCGAGTACCTGGACGAGACGCACCCGGAGCCGTCGCTGCTGCCGGGTACGGCCATCGACCGTGCGCATATCCGCGCCGTCGCGCTGGCGATTGCGTGCGAGATCCATCCGCTCAACAACCCGCGCGTGCTCAAGTATTTGAAGAACACCTTCGGCGTGGAAGAGGACGCCCGGAACGAGTGGTATCGCCACTGGGTGCGCCTGGGCTTCGCCGCGCTGGAGACGCGCCTGTCGCAGGCGTCGCGCACCGGTGCCTTCTGCGTGGGCGACGCGCCGACGCTGGCCGACCTGTGCCTGGTGCCGCAGGTGTTCAACGGCAAGCGTTTCGACGTGGCGGTGGAAGACTACCCGACGCTCGCGCGCATCTTTGAGCACTGCATGGCGCAACCGGCCTTCCAGCGCGCGGCGCCGACTGCTCAGCCGGACGCGGCTGCCTGATCGCGCATGTGAAAACGCCCTGAGCGGGTCAGGGCGTTTCAGGCAATCAGGTTTCCCTGATTCTCAGCCCAGCAGGGCGTCGGCGAATTCGCGTGCGGAGAAGGGCTGCAGATCTTCCACCTGCTCGCCCACGCCGATGAAGTACACCGGCACCGGCCGCTGTCGCGCGATGGCGGCCAGGATGCCGCCCTTGGCGGTGCCATCGAGCTTGGTGACGATCAGCCCGGTCAGGCCCAGCGCATCGTCGAAGGCCTTGACCTGCGCCAGCGCGTTCTGGCCGGTGTTGCCGTCGATCACCAGCAGCGTTTCGTGCGGCGCCGTGGCCATCGCCTTGGCCGTCACGCGGCGCACCTTCTTCAGCTCTTCCATCAGGTGCAGCTGCGTCGGCAGGCGGCCGGCGGTGTCGGCCATGACGATGTCGATGCCGCGCGCGCGCGCCGCGTTGACCGCGTCATAGATGACGGCAGCCGGGTCGCCCGATTCCTGCGCCACCACCGTCACGTTGTTGCGCTGGCCCCAGACCACCAACTGCTCGCGCGCGGCGGCGCGGAAGGTGTCGCCGGCGGCCAGCAGCACCGATTGGCCATAGGTCTGGAAGTGCTTGCATAGCTTGCCGATGCTGGTGGTCTTGCCGGCGCCGTTCACGCCCGCAATCATGATCACCATCGGCTGCTCGCGGCCGAGCACCATGGTCTTTTCCAGCGGGTGCAGCAGCTCGATCAGCAGGTCGCGCAGGGCCGTCTTTACACCCTCGGCGGTTTCGATGCGCTCGGCCTTGATGCGGCGGCGCAGCTCGCCCAGCAGATACTCGGTCGCGTCGACACCGGCATCGGCCATCAGCAGCGCGGTCTCCAGCTCTTCAAACAGCGCCTCGTCCACCTTCACGCCGACGAACAGCGTGGTCAGGTTCTTGCTCGTCTTCGACAGACCCGAGCGCAGGCGCGACATCCAGCCCTTGCGGGCCTCCTCGACCACGGGCGGCGTCGGCACGGTTTCGACGTCGTCGGCCTGCATGTCGAGCACGGCGGACGTGGCCGGCAGGTCGGGCACCGCAACGGGTGCGGGCGCAGCGACGGGTACGGGGACAGCGGCCGGGGCGGGCGCCGGCGCGGGCACCTGAGCGGCTGCCGGTGCAGCGGCGGGCGCGACGGCTGCCGTCGGTTCGACGGCAGGCTGCGGCTCTGCCTTACGTTTTTTCCAGAAACTAAACATCGTGAGGGCGGGTCAATTCGCCATTAGAATCAAGCGTCGAATCTTATCAGACGGCCCCCTATGCGCTCTTCCTTGCGAAACGTTTCGAACCGTCCCCGGCCCAGCCTCTGGCGCATGGCCGGTATTGCCCTGGCGGCAGGCCTGCTGGCCGGCCATGTTGCAGCGCAGGAGAAGGCCGGCTCATCGGCGCATCCGGCAGCGGTCGTTGCCGGCACCCAGGTCGGTGCCAGCCAGGCCGATACGCACGAATACAAGCTCGCCAACGGCCTGCGTCTGATCGTCAAGGAAGACCACCGCGCGCCCACGGCCGCCCACATGGTTTGGTACCGCGCTGGCAGCATCGATGAGCACAACGGCACCACGGGTGTCGCCCACATGCTCGAGCACATGATGTTCAAGGGCACCAAGGCGGTCGGCCCCGGCGAGTTCTCGCGCCGTGTCGCCGCCCTGGGCGGGCGCGAGAACGCCATGACCACGCGCGACTTCACGATGTATTTCCAGCAGATCGAGAAATCGCACCTGGCTGACGTGATGGCGCTCGAAGCCGACCGCATGGCGAACCTCCAGCTGACCGACAAGGAGTTCAAGCCGGAGATGAACGTGGTGAAGGAAGAGCGCCGCATGCGCATCGACGACTCCGCGCGCTCCACCGTCTACGAGCAGATGCTCGCCACGCTGTTCAACGCCGCGCCGTACCGCAACCCGACCATCGGCTGGCCGGGCGATCTCGATACGATGACGGTGCAGGACGCGCAGAACTGGTACCACGCCTGGTACACGCCCAACAACGTCACCGTGATCGTCACCGGCGACGTGAAGGCCGACGAGGTCTACCGCCTGGCGCAGCGCACCTACGGCAAGCTCAAGCCGCACGACCTGCCGCGTCGTTACGCGCAGGACGAGCCCAAGCAGATCGGCACCAAGCGCATCTGGGTCAAGGCCCCGGCCGAGAACCCGTACGTGGTGCTGGCCTACAAGACGCCGCCGATCAAGGATGTAGAGAAGGACGTCGATCCGTACGCGCTGGAGGTGCTCTCCGCCGTGCTGGATGGCTATGACAACGCGCGCCTGCCGAACCAGCTGGTCAAGGGAGACAAGCGCCTCGCCGATGACGTCAACGCCGGCTACGACGGCATGAACCGCGGCCCGTCGATCTTCTTGCTCGACGGCACGCCCGCCGACGGCCACACCACCGCCGAGATCGAACAGGCCCTGCGCGCGCAGGTCGACCGCATTGCCCGCGAGGGCGTGACCGAGGCCGAGCTCAAGCGCGTCAAGGCGCAGGTCGTGGCCGGGCAGATCTACAAGCGCGATTCAGTGTTCGGGCAAGGCATGGAGATCGGCTTGGCCGAGATGACCGGCCTGTCCTGGCGCGAGCTCGACCGCATGCTGGAGAAGATCAAGGCGGTGACGCCCGCGCAGATCCAGCACGTCGCCAAGACGTACTTCACCGACGACAACCTGGTGGTGGCGACGCTGCTGCCGCAACCGATCGATCCGAACAAACCGGCGCGCAAGCCCATCCCCGGCATGCGCGATGAAGGAGGGCTGCGTTGATGCGCGCCATGTCCCTGACCCTGAAGACGGCGCTGGCCGCCGTCATTGCAGCGGCTGCGCAAGGTGCGCTGGCCGCGCTGCCGATCGAACACTGGACGGCCGCTACCGGCGCGCGCGTGTTCTTCGTGCCGAGCCCGTCGATCCCGATGCTCGACATCAACCTCGACGTGGATGCCGGCTCGCGCTATGAGGCGGCGCCCAAGGTCGGCTTGGCCTCGCTCACGGCGGGCATGCTCGACAAGGGTGTCGCCGCGGCCGGCAAGGCGCCCGCGCGCGACGAAGCCGCGATTGCCGATGCCTTTGCCGACGTGGGCGCGAGCTTCGGCGGCGGCGCCGGCGGCGACCGCACCAGCATCCGCCTGCGCACGCTGTCCGACCCGGCCGAGCGCGGCCCGGCGGTGGACCTGATGGCGCAGATCGTCTCCGCGCCGACGGTGCCCGACGCCGTGCTCGCGCGCGACAAGGAGCGCCTGGTGGCGTCCATCCGCGAAGCGCTGACCAAGCCGGCGGTGCTGGCCGACCGCGCCTTCGGCACGGCCATCTACGGCACGCACCCGTACGGCCAGTCGCCCACGCCCGAGACGGTGCAGAGCATCTCCCGCGACGACATCCTCCGCTTCTACCGTGCCAACTACACGGCCAAGCGCGCTGTCGTCACGCTGATCGGCGCGATCAGCCGGCAGGAAGCCGAGGCCATCGCCGAGCAGATCACGCGCGGCCTGCCGGCCGATGGCGCGACGCCGCCCGCGTTGCCGGCCGTCAAGGAGCCGCTGGAGAAAGCGGAGACCGTGCGCATCCCGCACCCGGCGCAGCAGGCGACCATCGTGATGGGCCAGCCGGCCATCGCCCGCGGCGACAAGGACTACTTCCCGCTGCTGGTCGGCAACTACGTGCTGGGCGGCGGTGGCTTCAGCTCGCGCCTGACCAACGAGGTGCGCGAGAAGCGCGGCCTGACCTACAGCATCGGCAGCGGCTTCGCGCCCGCCGCGCAGCCGGGCCCGTTCCAGCTGGAACTGCAGACGCGCAAGGACCAGACCAACGAGGCGTTGACGGTGGTGCGCGACACGCTTGGCCGCTTCGTCGCCGATGGCCCGACCGACACGGAACTGAAGGCGGCCAAGGACAACCTGGTCAACGGTTTCCCGCTGCGCCTGGACAGCAACCGCAAGCTGCTGGACAACGTCGCCAACATCGCCTGGTACAACCTGCCGCTCGACTACCTCGATACGTGGACGCAGCGTATCGCCGCCGTCACGCGCGAGCAGGTGCGCACGGCATTCCAGCGCGTGCTGCAGCCGCAGACCATGGCAACCATCGTGGTGGGCGGTCCGGCCACCAACTAGGCGACGGGCCCCACAACTGCAAAAAACCGGCGGATTTCCCGCCGGTTTTTGTTTGCGCGCACTTACAATCCCGCCCATGGCATCCCGCATTTCCAACCGTCCCCAGCCCAAGGTCAAGACCGCCACGTCGCATGCGCGCGCGCCGCAGCAGGTGCGCATCATCGGCGGGCAGTACAAGCGCACGCCGCTGCCGGTGATCGACGCTGAGGGTCTGCGCCCGACCGGCGATCGTGTCCGCGAGACCGTGTTCAACTGGATTGGCTCAGACCTCTCCGGCTGGCGCTGCGCCGACCTCTTTGCCGGCACCGGCGCGCTCGGCTTCGAGGCGGCCTCGCGCGGCGCGGAGCAGGTGACCCTGGTGGAAAACCACGCGCCGGCCCTGCGCGCGCTGCACGCCGTGCGCGACAAGCTGCGCGCCGACATGGTCGATATCGTCGCCAGCGATGCCTTCGCCTGGCTGGCGCGCCAGCCGGACGGTGCCTTTGATATCGTCTTCATCGACCCGCCGTTCGCGCAGGACTGGACCCTGCGGGCGCTGGAAGCGGCGCTGCGGGTGGTGCCCGAAGGCGGGCTGATCTATGTGGAAGCGCCGCAGCGGCTGGTGGAAGCCGTGCCGGGCGAGGGCGAGGCGCCCGAGGCCGGCGTGCCGCTGCCGGCTGGCGTGGGACTGCACAAGCACTTGCGCGCCGGGGCGGTACATGCGCATTTGCTGCTGCGCAAAAACGGTTAAACTACGCCGCTCGTTGCCCATGCGTGGGCAGCTTGCGGCACCTCGGCAGGTTGTTCCTGCCGGCGATGCGCGCGGCAGACTCGGGACCTGCCGCACACGACAACGGTGTCCGACCGCAGCAGGCGCGGCCAAGTCCCTCGCCGCGCAACCGGACGCTTTTTTCCCCTTGGTGGAGGAACCATGGTGATCGCGGTTTATCCCGGCACATTCGATCCGTTCACACGCGGCCACGAAGACCTCGTGCGGCGTGCATCCAACATCTTCGACGAGCTGGTCGTTGGGGTGGCGCAGAGCCCGAACAAGCGGCCGTTCTTCGCGCTGGAAGAGCGCATCCACATCGCGCGGGAAGTGCTCGGCCACTACCCGAACGTGCGGGTGGAGGGCTTCTCAGGGCTGCTGAAGGATTTCGTGCGCAAGAACAACGCGCGGGTGATCGTGCGCGGCCTGCGCGCCGTGTCCGACTTCGAGTACGAGTTCCAGATGGCGGGCATGAACCGCTACCTGCTGCCGGACGTCGAGACTATGTTCCTCACGCCGTCGGACCAGTACCAGTTCATCTCCGGCACCTTCGTGCGCGAGATCGCCATCCTGGGCGGCGATGTCAGCAAGTTCGTGTTCCCGTCGGTCGAGAAATGGCTGAAAGAGAAGACCGGCAAGTCTGAAGAGTCCGACAAAACGGCTTAAAATGACACTTTGGCGGGAGCCCTCCCGCCGGTCATTTCAAGGAACAGCACCATGGCGCTCATAATCACCGATGAGTGCATCAATTGCGACGTATGCGAGCCGGAGTGCCCGAACGACGCGATTTCGATGGGCCCGGAAATCTACGTGATCGATCCGGGCAAATGCACCGAATGCGTCGGCCACTTTGACGAGCCGCAATGCCAGCAGGTCTGTCCGGTCGACTGCATCCCCAAGGATCCGGCCCACACCGAGACCCGCGAGCAGTTGATGCAGAAGTACGTCAAGCTGACGGCTGCCTCGCGGGCAGCCTGAGCACCCGCAGGAAAAAGAAAAGAGACGGCCTGGACCGTCTCTTTTCTTTGGTGCGTCCGCACCGACCTCACTGAATCGGCAGCAAATCTTCCGGGCCGTCGTAGTCGTAGCCGGGTTCGCAGACGATGCGATACAGCGGCGGGTGCGGATGCGGCGGGCGCGGCATGATCTGCGCGGGTGGCACGCTTGGCGCCAGCAGCTTGCCGCCGTTGGCCTGCTGCGGCGAGACGATCCGCGGCATGGGCGTCGGGCTCACCACTGGCATGGGCACCGGGTACGGATAGGGCACCGGGCCGACATAGACGCGGTGGCAATAGCGGATGCTGTCTTGCGCGATGGCCGTCCTGCGCTGCTGCTCAAGCCGGGCCTGCTCGGCGGCCTGCGCGGCGATGGCGATGCGGGCCTGGCGCGCGTCGTCTTCTGCTTGGACCTTGCGGCGGGCGGTCTGGTCTTGGCGCAGTTGGGCGGCTTCAGCGCTGGCGCGTTCGCGGGCAGCCTTCTGGTCGGCGGCGCTGGGCGTGTCGTCGACCAGCGGTACCGGCTTTGCGCGCGCGCCGCAGGGGTGGTCGGAGTAGGTGGTCTGGCCATTCTCGTTGCAGCGATAGACCTCTGCCTGCGCGGGCAGGGCTGCTGACAGGCCGAGCGCCAGACCCGCCAGCGCGGCGGCGCGTAAGGGGAGGGAGGCGAACGGCGTCATGGCGATGTCCTCGCTGTGTTGACTCAGCCTGCGGTATGCAGGCGCATCATGGACTTCTCGGCGTTGCCGGCAATCAGGTCCGGCAGCGCATCCAGGCTTCGATCGATGGCGCGATCGATCTGCTCCTGCTCTTCCCGGCGCGGCGCCTTGAGCACGAAATTGGCCACATCGTGCTGGCCCGACGGCGCGGTGCCCGGCGGCAGCAGGTTGCGCGGGTGCCCGATGCCCAGGCGCAGGCGCCAGAATTGCTGCGTGGTCAGGTGCGCGGCGATGTCCTTCAGGCCGTTATGGCCGCCCGAGCCGCCCCCGAGCTTGAGCTTGACCGCGCCCGGCGGCAAGTCCAGCTCGTCGTGCGCGACCAGGATCTCGTCGGGCATCACCTTGTAGAAGCGCGCCAGCGCCACGGTCGACAGGCCGGAGCGGTTCATGAAGGTCTGTGGCTGCAGCAGCCACACCTCGTGGCCCCACAGGTTGGCGCGCGCGGCATAGCCGTGGAAGCGCGTCTCGTTGCGCAGCGACACGTTGCCCATGCGCGCGAGCTGGTCGACCAGCCAAAAGCCGGCGTTGTGCCGCGTGGCTGCGTATTCGGCGCCCGGATTGCCGAGCCCGACGATGAGTTTGATCATGCGATTCGGTTCAGGGTGAGGTGCAGGAAGCGCCCCGTGATCGTACAAGCATAGCCGCTTCCAGGCAGGGGGAAGCGGGGCGCTGCAGGCAGAAAAAAAGCCCGGCGAGACTGGCTCGACGGGCTTTTTCGTCTCGCACCCGAAGGCGCGAGGTGCGGCAGATGCGCGGCAGCTTAGGCAGCCGGCTTGTCTTCGCCTGCAGCAGCAGCGCCTTCTTCGGCAGCGGCGGACTTCTCGCCAGCCGGCACGCTGATGTTGGCCACGGCCGGGTTCTCATCGCCACCGTGGGTGAGGATGGTCACGCCCTTCGGCAGCTTCAGGTCGGAGATGTGCAGGGTCTGGCCGATTTCCAGGGTGCCCAGGTCCACTTCGACGAACTCCGGCAGGTCGGCCGGCAGGCACGACACTTCGACGTCGTTCAGGATGTGGTTGACGATGCCATGGCCCAGCTTCACGCCCGGGGCATTTTCCTGGTTCAGGAAGTGCAGCGGCACCTTGACGTGGATCTTTTCCGTGGCCGACACGCGTTGGAAGTCAACGTGCAGGACCAGCTGCTTGAACGGGTGCAGTTGGAAATCGCGCAGCAGCGCCTTTTCCACCTTGCCAGCCACTTCGATGTCGAGGATCGACGAGTGGAAGGCTTCCTTCTTCAGCGCGTGGTACAGCGCGTTGTGATCGAGTTCGATCATCTTCGGCTCGGCACCGCCACCGTAAATGATGGCCGGGGTCTTGCCGGCATTGCGCAGGCGGCGGCTCGCACCAGTGCCCTGAACGCTACGCTCGAAAGCGACAACTTTCATGATTGCTCCAAACGAAAAAGACGACTCGCGACCAAGCCGTCTGGTGAACGGGGCGCAACATTGCGCCCCGCAAACACCGCAGAAGAGCCGTCTAATCGACGTTTTCTGCAGTAAAGCCTTGAATTATAACAGGAAGCCTGTGACTTGCCGATTCATTCGGCAAACAACTCCATGATCGATTCGCCCTTGACGATGCGGGTGAAGGTGTCGGCCAGCAGCGGCGCCGTCGACAGCTGGCGGATCTTGCCGCACTTGAGGGCGTCGTCACGCAGCGGGATCGTGTCGGTCACGACCACTTCGTCGAGCATGGAATCCGCAATGCGGGCGGCCGCGCCACCCGACAGCACCGGGTGCGTGCAGTACGAGAACACCTGCAGGGCGCCGCGCTCCTTGAGCACCTGGGCGGCCTTGCACAGCGTGCCGCCGGTGTCGATCATGTCGTCCATGATCACGCAGTTGCGGCCTTCGACTTCACCGATGATGTTCATCACCTCGGCCACGTTGGCTTTCGGGCGACGCTTGTCGATGATGGCCAGGTCCGTATTGAGCTGCTTGGCGAGTGCGCGTGCGCGCACCACGCCGCCGACGTCCGGCGACACCACCAGCAGGTTCTCGTAGTTCTTCTTGCGCAGGTCTTCGAGCAGGACGGGCGACGCGTAGATGTTGTCGACCGGGATGTCGAAGAAGCCCTGGATCTGGTCTGCGTGGAGGTCCATCGTCAGCACGCGCTCGACGCCGGCGACTTCCAGCATGTTGGCCACGACCTTGGCCGAGATGGCCACGCGCGCCGAACGCGGGCGGCGGTCCTGGCGGGCATAGCCGAAGTAGGGGATGGCGGCCGTGATGCGGCGGGCAGATGCGCGCTTGAGCGCATCGACCATCACCATCAGTTCCATCAGGTTGTCGTTGGTCGGGGCGCAGGTGGATTGCAGGATGAACACGTGCTTGCCGCGCACGTTCTCCTGGATCTCGACCTGGACTTCACCATCGGAGAAGCGGCCGACGAGGGCCTTGCCGAGCGGGATGCCTAGGTGCTTGACGACAGCTTCGGCGAGTTTCGGGTTGGCATTGCCGGTAAAGACCATCAAGCCTTCGCTGCTCATCGGGGCACCTGTTTTATCGACTTCAGACGCGCCGGTTGGCTGATGCGCCAACCGGGCCTTTGCTGGAAACACTAGGAAGAAAATGGCAGGGGAGGAAGGACTCGAACCCTCGCATGCCGGAATCAAAATCCGGTGCCTTGACCAACTTGGCGACTCCCCTACACAACCGATCGGCCCTTGCTTCCATTGCAGAAGCAAAAGCTGCAAACCTTATACCGCAAACCTCGCCAGCGGGTGATGCGTCAGACCTGCCGCACACCGACCTTCCCACTCGGAAGGCACCTGATCCGCCACCGCTTGCGCATGCTCAACGTTCTCGAACGGAGCGAACACGCAGGCGCCGGATCCGGTCATTCTTGCCAGGGTGCTGAACTGACGCAGCCAGGCAAGTGCTCGGGCGATTTCGCCGTATTTCCTTTCCGCCACCGCTTGCAGATCGTTGCGACCGTAAGCGAAAACATTTTGACGGGCAGGAAAGTCCGTAATTATGGTGAGCGGTGTGTCACGTGTCAACCCCTCATCGGAAAAAATTGCGGGCGTGGGGACATGGACACGCGGATGGATCACCACGAACGCGGCCGGCGGCAGCGCGACGGGCGTCAGTTCTTCGCCGATGCCCTCGGCGAAGGCGTTTTGGCCGAACACGAAGAAGGGCACATCGGCACCGAGCTGCAGGCCGAGCGCCATCAGCTTCGTGCGTGGGAGGTCGAGGCCCCACAGGCGGTTGAGCGCGAGCAGCGTGGTCGCCGCATCGGACGAGCCACCGCCGATGCCGCCGCCCATCGGCAGGCGTTTTTCCACCGCGATGTCGACGCCGTAGCGGCAGCCGGTCTCGGCCTGCAGCAGGCGTGCGGCGCGGATCACGAGGTCGTCGTCAGCCGGCACGCCGGGGATGTCGGTGGTGCGCACGAGGCGGCCGTCGGTGCGGCGTGCGAAGTGCAGCGTGTCGCACCAGTCAATCAACTGGAAGACGGTCTGCAGCAGGTGGTAGCCGTCGGGCCGGCGGCCGACCACGTGCAGGAAGAGATTGAGCTTGGCGGGCGCGGGGCAGTCGCGCAGTTCGGCGGGCGCGGAAGGCATGATCAAACGGTGACGGTGTTACTGGTCGAGCACGAGGCGCACGGAGAGCGGGCCATTGCCGTCCTGCAAGCGGTCGAGGTCCAGCCGGTGCACGCGCGCATCCGTTACGCTGTCATCGCTCCAGCTCACATAGCGCACGGTCCAGCCGTTCTGCTCGATGGTCTCGGGGCGCGCTTGCGCGTCGCGTGCCACGCGGGCCGGGGTGCCGGGCGCCGGACGGGCGCGCAGCCAGTCGCGCAGGCCGGAGACCGGCAGCGAGAAGCCGAGCGCATCCTGCATCAGCGTGTCCACTTCGGGCGCGCGGCGCGGGGCCTGGTTGGGCAGTTCCAGCGTGGCGCCGCGCTCGCTCTGGCTGACGATCGCCAGCGTCTGGCCCAGCGGCGACATCAGCTCGAGCTGCACGTCGGTGCCGCGCTCGCGCCACAGGAAGCTGCCGACCGCGCTCTGCTGCGCGTCGCCCTGCATGTAGCGCGCAGAGAAGCGGCCCTGGTAGCGCGTGATGGTGGCGTCGCCGTCCTGGGCGCCGGCGAAGAGATCATTGGCCGGACGCACGCTGGCGCAGCCGGCAAACAGCGCGCAGCCCGCACCCAGCACGAGCGCACCGAGTGCGCGCGAAACCCGCATCGCCATCAGTTCGCGCTCGCGGGAGCGCCTGGGATGGGCTGGCCGAAGCGGCGCAGCGTATCGCGCAGCGTGGTGTCGTTGATGTCGAGCTTGGCGGCTTCCGTCCACACCTTGCGGGCGTCGTCCTGCTTGCCCGCTTGCCACAGCACCTCGCCCAGGTGCGCGCCGATCTCGGCCTGCGGTGCGGCGCTCCAGGCTTTCTGCAGGATGTCGGTGGCGGCGGGCAGGTCGCCACGGCGGTACTTGACCCAGCCGAGGCTGTCGGCGATGTAGGGATCGTCCGGCGCCAGCGAGACGGCCTTCTCGAGCAGTTCCTGCGCTTCCTGCAGGCGCACGTTGCGATCGGCCAGCGAATAGCCGAGCGCGTTGTAGCCGATGGCCTGGCCCGGGCGCAGGTCGATCACCTTGCGCAGCAGGGTTTCCATGTTGTCGTAGTGGCCGTCGTGCTCTTCGAGCATGGCGAGCTGGTACGAGTATTCGACGTTGTCCGGGTCGTTCCTGAGCAGCTCGCTCACGCGGGCGCGGGCGCGGCCGTAGGCCTTGGCGTCCATCAGCATGCCGATCTCGGCCTGGCGGATGCCGTCCATCAGGGCCTGGCGGCGCGGGCCGTCGGGGATGTCTTCCGAATCGGCGACGAGTTCGTCGAAGGCCTGCTGGGCTTCGTCGATGTGGCGCAGCTTGCCGAGCAGCTGCGCGCGCTTGATGCCGGCGGCCAGCACGATCTGGCCGTCGGCGTCGCCACTGGCCGAACCGGTGATCTTGTCCAGCCAGGCGATGGCGCCGGCGTAGTCGTGCTTCTCTTCGGCCAGCTGGGCCAGCGCCTGGTAGCCGGGTTCGGGGCTCAGCGAGGGCGACTTGGCGGTCGCCGCGACGTAGTCCTTCAGGTAGCGCTCGGCGGTGTCGTACTGGCGCTGCTGCAGGTTCAGCAGGCCCAGCGCGAGCGTGATGCGCGCATCTTTGGGGGCGATCTTCTTGAGCGCTTCGAACTCGGCGCGCGCCTTGTCCTGGTCGTTGCGCACCAGGTACATGCGGGCGAGCGCGAGGTGGCCGTCGATGGAGGCCGGCGCCACCTTCAGGAAGCTGCGCAGACCGGCGATGGCGGCGTCGGGGTTGTCGTCGGCGCGCAGTTCGGCGGCGAGGATGGCGGCGTCTTCAAAGCCGGGGCGCAGCTTGAGCGCGGTGTCGAGCTCGGACAGCGCGCCGGGGTTGTCCTTGGCGACCACCCTGGCGCGCGCCAGCGCCAGATGCGTCTCCGGCCGCTGCATGTCGTGCACGGTGATGTGCTGCAGGGCGGTCACGGCACCAACTGGGTCGTTGCTCTTGGACATCTGCTGCTGCAGTTGCAGGATGGCATCGGCACGCTGGCCCGGCGAGACCTTGTTCAACTGCGCCAGCAGCATCGGCTCGACTTCGGACCACTGGCCGGTCGCCACCAGCAGCAGTTGCTGCACCTGGCGCGCTGGCATCGAGGTCGGCGACAGCTCGACCCACAGCCGCGAGGCGTTCAGCGCCTGGGCGGGGGAGCGGGTCAGGAAGGCGATCTCGGTGGCGCGCTGGGCAAAGCGCGGGTCGCGCGTATCGCGCGCGAGGTCAAGGTACGTGCGATACGCCGGCTCGACCAGGCCGCGCTGCAGCGACACTTCCGACGCCAGCACGCGGTACATGATGTCTTCGTTGAGCGGCACGGCTGGCAGGTCGGTGCGCTCCGTGCCGAGCAGGCTGCCGCGTGGCCGCGATTTTTCCGGCTGGACGGCGGCGTGCGGTGCGGCCTTGCCTTCCGCGGGCTTCACCTGCGCCAACAGGGCGGACGATGGCGCGGGCGGCGTCAGCGGCGTTAGCGTCAAGGCCCCTGCCGGCAAGCTGGTCAACCCTCCCGCCAGCAGCGAGGCGAGCAGAAGCGCCCGGCTGCGCGGAAAGCGCGCGGAACGTTGCGTCGCGGGCAGGCGGGGGGAGGCGTGCGGCATGGTCTAGAGACTCCGGAATCGGTTCGGGCCATTGTAGCCTGACCACTACAATCGCCGAATCGGTAAAAAGAATTGGAGCGTCACATGTCACGGAGGTTCGATGCCTGAGTTGCCAGAGGTCGAAGTCACCCGCCTGGGGCTCGTGCCGCATGTGACGGGGCGGCGCATCGTGTGCGCCGTGGTGCGCCATCATGGGCTGCGTTGGCCGATCGATCCGGCATTGCCCGAGCTGCTGGCCGGCCTGACCGTCACGCGCCTGCTGCGCCGGGGCAAGTACCTGCTGATCGAATGCATGCCCGACGCGAGCCACCCTGCCGGACGGCTGCCCGACCCAACGGGCGGCTGGCTCCTGATCCACCTGGGCATGACCGGCACCCTGCGCGTGCTCGAGACGCCGGTGCCTCCAGGCCCGCACGACCACGTCGACTTCGAGCTCGCCGACGCCGGCGGGGCAGTGGTGACCTTGCGCTACCGCGACCCGCGCCGCTTTGGTGCCGTGCTGTGGCACGCCGGGGATGAAGACGCATTGGCCGAGCACCCGCTGCTGCGCAATCTCGGCATCGAGCCCTTCGACGCGCGCTTCAACGGCGACTGGATGCACACCCGCACGCGCGGCCGTAGCGCCGCCATCAAGACGGTGCTGCTGGCCGGCGACATTGTGGTCGGCGTCGGCAATATCTATTGCTCGGAAAGCCTGTTCCGCGCTGGCATCCGGCCCACCACCGCGGCCGGCCGCATCAGCCGGCCGCGCTATGCGGCGCTGGCCGAGGCCATCCGCGCCACCCTGGCCGATGCCATCTCGCGCGGTGGCAGCACCCTGCGCGATTTCGTCGGCTCCGACGGCCAGAGCGGCTATTTCCAGCTGGAAGCCTTCGTCTACGACCGCGCCGGCCTGCCTTGCCGGGTGTGCGGCACCCCGATCCGCCAGATCGTGCAGGGCCAGCGCTCGACGTTCTACTGCCCAAGCTGCCAGCGCTGACGAGCCCGCCGCAGCGGCCGCCCAAACCGGCTGGTGGAGCGCCTTGCAAGGCATTTCGCAAGGATTTCGAAGTAGGGTGTGCGGCCGCCGATGGCATCCCGCAACACTTGCCGCGCCAGCCGTTGCCACAGCGTGGAAAGTTCCACCGAAATGGGGCAGTTCCCTGTATCGTTCCACCTAAATTTGTGCATTTATGTGCCGTAATAGGCGGTAGCTGCGATGCCGGGAGAGCGCGCGCATTTTGCATTGTCGGGTCGCGCACAAAACAAGACAGAACGATGAACAACACACTGAGCACACAGTTCGAGCAGTACAGCACCTGGCGCGCATCGGTACTGCAATCGGTGGGGGAATTCCAGGACTGGCTGCAAGCCCAGGAGCTGTACGACGCCCAGGCCGACATGCGCGCCCAGCGCATCCGCGGCGTGCTGCGCAGCGACAAGCTCAAGGTCGCCTTCATTGCCGAGTTCTCCCGCGGCAAGAGCGAGCTGATCAACGCGATCTTCTTTGCGGACTTCGGCCGCCGCATCCTGCCGTCGTCGGCGGGCCGGACCACGATGTGTCCGACCGAGCTGATGTACGACGAGAGCAACCCGCCGTCGATCCGTCTGCTGCCGATCGAGACGCGCCTGCACGACGCCTCGACTGCTGACTTCCGCGATGCCGGGAGCCACTGGCTGTCGGTGCCGCTGGATCCGTCGTCGCCCGAGGGCATGCTCGAAGCGTTCCGCCACGTGGTGGAAACCGTGCGCGTGCCCAAGGAAGAGGCCGAGCAGCTCGGCCTGTACAACGACGCCGATCCGGATGCCGCTTTTGCGGTGGACGCCGCGGGCACGGTGGAAGTGTCGAAGTGGCGCCACGCGATCATCAACTTCCCGCATCCGATGCTCAAGCAGGGTCTGGTGATCCTGGATACGCCGGGCCTGAACGCGATCGGTACGGAGCCTGAACTGACGCTGCGCCTGATTCCGGACGCGCACGTGGTCGTGTTCGTGCTCGCGGCCGACGCCGGCGTGACCAAGAGCGACCTGGAGCTGTGGCGCACGCACGTGGGCGGCGGCCAGCGCAAGGGCTGCATCGCCGTGCTCAACAAGGTCGACGGCCTGTGGGACCCGCTCAAGACCGAGCAGGAAATCGAGAGCGAAGTCAGCCGCCAGATCATGACCACGGCGCAGGTGCTCGACATCGACGTCGAGCGCGTGTATCCGGTGTCGGCGCAGAAGGGCCTGCTGGCCAAGGTCAGCCACGACGGTGCGCTGCTCGCGAAGAGCCGTCTGCCGGAGCTGGAGTCGGTGCTGTCCGACCAGCTGATTCCCCAGCGTCGCGAGATCGTCACCGAGCAGGTGCAACTGGCGGTGAAGGACATGGCTGCCGGCGCGCAGCAGCTGCTGCAGATGCGCCGCCGCGACATCGTCGAGCAGCTGTTCGAGCTGCGCGGCCTGCGCGGCAAGAACCACACGATGGTCAAGCACATGCTCACGCGCGTGCAGGGCGAGAAGGAAGAGTTCGAGCAGAGCATCGCCAAGTTCCAGGCGCTGCGCACGGTGTTCGGCCGCCATAGCGCGGAGATCATCAAGAGCGTGCAGCTCAAGCAGATCCGCACGACCATGCGTGAGGCGCGCGAGAAGATGAAGGAGCGCGTGTTCTCGCGCGGCCTGCGCGACGACATGGACAAGCTGTTCGGCCACCTCGGCGGCCTGGTGCGAGACGCGGCCAACCGCATCGACCAGCTGCACCAGATGGTCGACGGCATGTACAAGAAGTTCAACGCCGAACACGGCTTCACGCTGTCGCCGCCGCTGCGCTTCCTGGGCACGCGCTACGACGCCGACCTGAAGGAAACGCTGGCCCTGGCGCACGCGCACTTCGGCGCGTTCAGCTTCCTGACCCGTCCGAAGCCGCAGCTCGTGCACGGCGCGTTCTCGACGGTCGCCAGCCGCGTGCTGGACACCTTCCAGGACATGAACCGCGACATCGAGATCTGGCTGAAGTCGGTGATGACGCCGCTCGAAGCGCAGGTGCGCGATCACCAGAAGCAGCTGCGCAAGCGCGTCGATTCGATCGAGCGCATCCACGAGGCCACTGACACGCTGGAAGCGCGCATTGCCGAGCTCGAAGCGCTGCTCAATACGCTGGACGAGCGCAGTGGCATCATTGCTGATTACGCCTCGCGTATCCTGGCTGCCGGGACGATGCTGGAGGCGCATTCGGTGGCGGCTTGAACGCGCATCGAACGTCAATGGAAAGGGCGCCTGCGGGCGCCTTTTTCGTTCTGGTAGGATCGCCGCCGGCGCAGCCCTGTTGCGCGCCACACCTTCATCGCAAGCATGACCGCCACACCCCGTCGCCCGCGCCGACCCGCGCAACCCGCCCAAGCCCTGCCGCCGCTGCCCGACGACTTCGCCACCCGCGTGATCGCTTGGCAGCAGCGCCACGGCCGTCACCACCTGCCGTGGCAGAACACCGGGGATGCCTATCGCGTCTGGCTCTCGGAGATCATGCTGCAGCAGACCCAGGTGAGCGCCGTGCTGGGCTACTACGCCCGCTTCATCGAGCGTTTCCCCACTGTGCAGGCGCTGGCCGCCGCGCCGGCTGACGACGTGATGGCCGCCTGGGCGGGCCTGGGCTACTACACGCGCGCGCGCAACCTGCATCGCTGCGCGCAGATCGTGGTGGCGGAGCACGGCGGCGTGTTCCCGCGCGACCCCGAAGCGCTGGCGGCATTGCCCGGCATCGGGCGCTCCACGGCCGCGGCCATCGCCGCGTTCTCGTACGGCGTGCGGGCCGCCATCCTCGACGGCAACGTCAAGCGCGTGTTTGCGCGCGTGTTCGGCATCGACGGTTTCCCTGGCGACAAGCGCGTCGAAGACACGATGTGGCGCATCGCCGAGGTGGTATTGCCGCCTGCAGACGGCATCCAGGCGTACACGCAGGGCCTGATGGATCTGGGCGCCACCGTGTGCACGCGCGGCAAGCCGGCGTGCCTGACGGGCGAGCGCGCCTGCCCGCTCGAATCGCTGTGCGAGGCGCGCCGCACCGAGCGCGTGATGGCGCTGCCCGTGCCGCGCCCGCGCAAGGCGACGCCCGAGCGTGCTGCGACCCTGCTGATCGCCCTGCACGGCGAGGCGGTGCTGCTGCAGCGCCGTCCGCAGCGTGGCATCTGGGGCGGGCTGTGGTCATTGCCGCTGGTGGGCGAGATGGACGATGCGCTCGAAGCGCATCCGCTTGACGCCGATACGGTGCGCCAAGCTGCGCAGACTTACGGCACGGTCACGCAGGTGGAGATGGCTGGCGCGCTCACGCACACCTTCACGCATTTCCGCTTGCACATGCATCTGCTGCGCGCGGACATCGCCGCACCAGCCGCGCTCGACGACGACTGGCGCTGGGTGCCGCTCATGCAATTGAACTCGGTGGGATTGCCGGCGCCCGTCAAGCTGGCGCTCGAGACGTTGGTGCAGCCGAGCCTCGTCTGAGAGCTCGCTGCGGCGGTATCAGAGGATGTGGTGCTGCTTCATGTACCGATGGACGATCTCGATGCGCATGCCGGCATCCATCAGTTCCATCAGCTTCTGCTTGGCCTTGAGCGGCACCGGCAGCAGTTCGCACAGCCGGTTGGCGACCCAGCTCGGGCTAGCCCAGTCGGGGTAGAGCAAGCAGTCGTGTCACCAGCCGCCACCTTGGAGTAAGCCGGAACCCCAGAAATTTCCGTCAAGCAATCAACATGTTTTGTCTCGCGCCCGGTCGATACGCTCCGCCGTGGCGGCCTGG